>CEAR01006750.1_pt1 | contig 129926 bp, 126 predicted proteins | sample 557461 | NCBI WGS metagenome assembly CEAR01 (sample SAMEA3182075, study PRJEB8094) | gut metagenome | biome: human; feature: gut; material: Stool; isolation source: human stools | place: Canada | collected 2012-03-14 | reverse complement strand
TATGCGAAGCATGACAGAGCCGAGTTTGTCCGTGTGGTGCAGGAAGCGCAGTCCAGCCAGCAGACGGCAGAGGTCAGGAAGCAGCGGACACGCCTTGCCACAGCAAAGCAGAGAGTTTCCGAGCTGGAAGTCCTGCTCTGCAAAATCTATGAGGACAACATTTTAGGCAAGCTGTCCGACAGCAGATACGCCACTCTGGACGCTCAATACGAAAAGGAACAGTCCGAGCTTACCGCTGAAATCTCTGTTCTGGAAAAGGCTGTCAAGAGCTATGAGAAGCACGAAAAGGACGCTGACCGTTTTATCGCTCTGATCGACAAATATGAGAACTTCGACAAGCTGACCATTGCCATGCTCAATGAGTTTATCGAGAAAATCCTTGTGCATGAGCGTGACCGCAAAGGCAGTATACAGACCACACAGGAGGTCGAGATTTACTTCAATTTTGTTGGGCGATTCGTTCCACCGGCGTTTGGAGAAGTGGAGCTTACCCCGGAGGAATTAGAGGAAATCCGCAAACGTGAGGAACGCAAGGACAGGCTTCATCAGAACTACTTGAAGCGGAAAGCCAGCGGAGCGCAGAAGCGATACGAGGACAAAATCAAGAAGCGGAAAAAGGCAGAAATCGAAGCCAAGAAAGCCGCCATTCGTGCGGAGGACATTGCAAAGGGCGTGTTCGTCCCTGTCAGCAGTTTACCGCAGAGAGAGCCGATGAAAGGAGTACAAACAGCATGAATATCACTTACACACAGAACGGCGATTATCTTATCCCAAACATCATTATCCGCAAGACCAAGCCCCTCGGACACTACGGCAGACTTCGCAAGGCGTATCTGGAAATGCACCGTCCGATACTGTTCAATGAGCTGGTGCTATCCGACAAGCTCTTTGAGCATTGCGCCGAGATTGACGAAGCGGCACGAAACCGCATGGAGCTGATCGTGCGGTCACTGGCAGAGCAAAACGGCGTGACCGAGCAACTGAAAGCCGAAAACCAAATGGAATGGGTGCGGCAGATGAACGCTTGCAAGGCACAGGCAGAGGAAGTTGTGAAAGCGGAATTGATTTACGATTGAGAGAGAAAGTCCGGGCAGAAAACTGTTCGGACTTTTCTCATATAGTCCAAAGTTGCGGTAGAATTGTTCACGAGTTTTATGGTACAATTTATGCGAATAAAGAAAACGGAAAATTAGAATCTAACAAGAGAATGTGGTTGTATGAAAAAATCCATATTAGTATTTTGGGCAATCGTGTGTCTGTTACCTATTCAAAGGAGGTTTAAGAATTTTAAATGAAACATATAAGAAATATATTGCTGTTGATTACGATTATTTTTGCTTTTGTTATGCAAGCTGAAGTATATCAAAATATGCTCTGGAACTTTAATGGTGCTTATTATTTATCGTCCAGATACACAACTACTAATGACGATATGGATTCATTTTTAGCCAATGCAGAAGATACAGCTGAGAAGCATGGTGTTCATATTTTTTCGACTTTTAATCAGAGAGTTTCTAATTATCAGACAAGACTTTATATTTATGGTGATGATACCGTTGTTCGGGATAGTCTTAAAAGCACAATGGATATTGAGGAAAAAACATATACGGCTTTGATAGGCGGAATCACCGTAATAGAATTTGAAGATTTTAGAGAAGCAAAAAACACAGGCAATGGACAGGAAATAATGGTCAGCTATATCGGTGACGATGATGACATTATTGCCACATATCAAGATTTGGCAAAAGAATATTCTATATCGCAGCCAGAGTTTTGGCAATCAACCGAAACTGATATGATGTTCATTGTTTGGGGCCTGGTTGCCATATTGATGATTGTACTTAATATGATTGAGGTGATACGCAGACAAAAGGAAGTAGTTGTACGAGCTTCTCTGGGCGAAAATGCTGCTGTGATTGCTCTAAAAGCTGTAGTGGCTGATATGATTTCATATGCTGCATTATTCGTCTTAGCAAAGTTGCTTGTTTCTCAATTTATATCGGGAGCGTATGAAGATCATCTCATTTTGGCAGTGTATTGTGCCGGAGCAGTTCTTTCCGTAATTCCTTATGCTGCTTTTGTCCGCTTTGATGTAAAAAAAGCCTTTGCCAATGCTTCAGATAAAAAAGGTATGTTTTATCTTCTGAACGGTCTTAAAGTATTTGCTACTGCTATGACGATTTTTACAATAACTACAAATCTCAGTAGCATTCAAGGTAATTTACTTACAAACACTACTCTTTTAGAAAATCATTATAATGATTACTATTTTGGAGTTATGCAGATTGAACCTCCTTTTGAAGAAAATGAGGAGGAATCCAAAGAGAGCGAATTTTGGAATGACCTTTACGAAAATGAATACAACACTATAAATCCGGTGGTCTGCATAGGCAGCCGGATAAGCGATACGGATAATTATATTTTTGTAAATCATAATGCCAGAGATATGCTGCAAGGGTTTTCTGATATGCTTACTGAAGATGATGAAAAAGAGGATATCGTGGTCTTCGTGCCAAAGGGAAAAAATGCGGAATCATACAAAGATATCGCAAAAGAGGAAATTGACTCTCTTACCCAAAATGCAGAAGAACTGCGTGTTGTTTATAAAGAATATTCTGGCAGAGAGCAATTTTATTATCTCAATTCGAACAGAGAAGAGGCTATTGACGGATTGTCAAGAGCAACAAATCCGATTGTTATTTATCAGGCAAATGAGGCTGTTGCTTTGAATGGAAGTTATATCGAAACAGGAACATATAATGGTGAGGTGATCTACGGATGCGATGAAAGCACAATTCGTAATGCTGCGAAAAAATATGCAGAACAGCTTGGTCCACACTATTTTATGCTGACGAATGTCGGGGAGGATTATACTTATAGTCATAGTTTCCTCGTGAAACTGATTGGCTTTATAAGCTCTCTTTGCGTATTAGTATTGCTGTTAGATATCGCTATCATCATATCTGAAGTGAAAATGGAATTTAGACTTAATGCGATGGAAATCTCCCTCAAAAAGGTTTTGGGCTATCGCTTTTATGAAAGGCACAAAAGATTTATTTCCGTTAATCTCTTAGAAAATATAGCCGTTGTGATATTGATTTGCATTGTTTCGCTTTTTATATCTAACGCAAGTGTCGGGATTGCTTTACTGGTTGGAGCATTGCTCACCATTATTGAAATGGCAATCATTTTCACAAATGTTATGTGGGTTGAAAAAACAAATATCTCAAAGTCCTTGAAAGGTGGATGTTTATGATTATAATTCGTGGCTTAAATAAAGCATTTGGAGAGAAAATAATTTTCTCCAACTTTAATTTGGAAATTCCGGATGGAAGTTTTGTAGTAATCAGCGGGGATAGCGGCAGTGGAAAAAGCACTTTGCTCAATATGATTGGTGGTATCGAAAAGCCGGATAGCGGCAGTATCATAATCGAAGGGCTGAATATTACCCGGCTTAAAAATAAAAACAGTTTTTTTGCGGATACAGTGGGGTTTCTTTTTCAGAATTTTGCACTGCTTGAAAATAAGACAGTTAAAGAAAATTTAAGTTTGATTAAAAAATCAAGCCGAACTAAAGTATCACTTAAAGAAGCTCTTAATCGTGTGGGGTTATCAAAGGAAGTTAACAAAAAAGTTTATCAGCTTTCCGGTGGTGAACAACAGAGAGTTGCTTTAGCTCGTCTTATGATGAAAAAATGTTCTGTTGTTTTGGCAGATGAACCTACTGGCTCACTTGACAAGAAAAATAGAGATATTGTTATGAGGTTATTGCACGAACTCAATGAAGAAGGTAAAACGGTTATCATTGTTACCCACGATCAGGGTATTATTGAAGATGAACCTTATGTTGTGAAAATCTGAGAGTACCTCTTAGAAATGTCTTGATCTACATTTTATGTAATTTGGGTCAGAAGAAAATCCCTTTAGGAACTAAAGGGCGCACTTCTATACTCTCCTATCGGGAGTATCGTGCGTCCTGCGGAGCTTCATTCTCCGTCAGCAGAAGAAAACTGCTTGACCGAGAATGTTGCGTCACTTCGTTCCGTCAAGGTGGCTACACCCCCTTGCGCCGCTAAAGCGGCTATCCCTTGTGGACTTGCCGTCCGCAAACAGCATAAAATGCTGTTCGCCGCCAGCAAGTTTGAAAAACTGAATACCGAAAAACTGACCGTTGACTGGTCGCACTATGCGAAAAGTTGACGGTCTTTTTTTATCCGCAAAATCAAAAAAGGAGGTCAATTACAATGACAAAACCGAAAACCCTCGACCAGCTCCAAGCCGAAAAGGAACGAGCCGAGACGCAGCTTGCACAGGAGAAGCACAAGCTCAACCGTCTTGAGAACAGAAAGAAATATCTGGAGAAAGGCGAAAGGCAGAAACGCACCCATCGTCTTTGCAATCTGGGCGGCACGATTGAGAGCCTTGCCCCGGAGGTCAAAGATCTCACACGCACCGAAATGACAGAGCTGATGGAGTACATCTTTTCTCTGTCCGAAGTCCAGCGAGCCGTCCGTCACATGGCGATTACTCACACCAACCAAGCGAACAGAGAAAAGGAGTTGAAAGCCGATGGCACTATTTCATCTGAGCGTCACGCAGACTAAGCGAAGCGCAGGACAGTCCGCTATTGCTTCTGCCGCCTACCGTGCCGGGGAGCGATTGTATAGCGAGTATTACGGCGAATACAGCGACTACACCCGCAAGGGCGGCGTGATCTGCTCTGACATTCTCCTGCCGTCCCATGCACCGCCCGAATACGCAGACCGCCAGACCCTATGGAACGCCGTGGAAAAAGCCGAGCGTGGAAAGAACGCCCAGCTTGCATACAGCTTTGACATTGCCTTGCAGAATGAATTTTCCCTTGAGGAAAACATCGCTCTTGCAAGGCAATTTTTGTTGGAGAACTTTGTGAGCCGTGGCATGGTGGTTGACTTCGCCGTACACCAGCCAGACCGGGAGGACGGCGGCATACCAAACCCACACTTCCATGTGCTTTGTCCCATCCGCCCCATCGAGCAGGACGGTAAATGGGGGCTAAAGCAACGACGAGTGTACGAGCTGGACGAGGACGGAAATCGTATCAGAGACCAGAACGGCGAGTATGTTTTCAATGCCGTTCCCACTACCGACTGGGGCAGTCCCGAAACGCTGGAACATTGGCGGCAGACATGGGCGGAACTATGCAACGCCAAGTTTGCGGAGAAAGGGCTTGATGTTCGTATCGACCACCGAAGCTATGAGCGTCAGGGCGTGGAGCTTCTTCCCACCGTCCATGAGGGCGCAACCGTCCGGGCAATGGAGAAGAAAGGCATACGCACCGAGAAAGGCGAGTTCAACCGCTGGATCAGAGCAACCAATGCCGTTATCCGGGACATCAAGAAGAAAATCGCTCTCCTGTTTGATTGGATTGCCGTACTGGATGGAGCATCCTGATGAGGTGGACACGCAAAAGCTGGCGGACATCAGTGTGCAGATGCTCTCCTCCGTAGAACAGATCATCTAAAAAAGCTGCGGCAGTGCCGCAGCTTTTTTGCGTCCAAGCCCGGACACTTTTTGAAAATGTGTCGTTCCATCTATCCGCTGTCTCTTGTATGATGGAATCAAATCAGAGACAAGGAGAGATGTATGATGGCAGAGATCAAAATTCATGTGTTCCACACCGGCGAGGCATGCGTAGCACCGGATCTGCCCTTTGGCGGCGAGCATTGCAGCACGATCAAGGCATCCGGCGCGTTTGCAAAGAAATCGGAACGGTTGTGGCTGCCTGTGTCAGCCTATCTTATTGAGTGCAGCCACGGGAAGATAATCTTTGACTGCGGATGGCATCGGAATATGAGCCCCGATGGTGTGTTTGATAAAAAAGCGCAGATCAAGTCCCTCGGTTCGCTGCCGCTGTATGTAACAAATCAAGGACGAATTGAAAAAGGCTTAGCCATCGACGAGCAGTTGGCGGCGCTGGGCATTCATCCTGCCGACTTGGATTTGGTGCTGCTGTCCCATCTGGATTGCGACCACACCAACGGTCTGAATCTGGTGGCCGACGCAAAGCAGATCCTTGTGTCGAAAGACGAGCTGCTTTTTGCGGAGAACAAAACGCCCGTCAACCGCATCCGCTACAATGCGGATTGGTGGCGCAGCACGAAAATGCAGACCTTCGACTGGAACGGTACGGAAGGCCTTGCGGGAAAATCCTACGATGTATTTGGGGATGAAAGCCTCGTTATGGTCAATATCCCTGGTCATTCCAAAGGGCTATGTGCGCTAAAGATTACTGGTTCTGACGGGCGGTTCATACTACTTCTACGCCGATGGCGGTTACGCCCGAAAATCGTGGGAGCAGCTGATCACATCCGGCATTGCAGATGACAAGGCGGCACAGAAAAAGTCACTGGAATGGATACGAGAGCAAAGCCTAAACGCAAACTGCGTAGAGTCTCTTGCCAACCACGACCCCGATGTGCAGCCGCACATCATCGAATTGTGAGGTGGCTAATATGAGAAAAACAGTACTTATCACCGGCGCATCCGGCGGACTGGGTTTGGAGTTTGCCAGAATATACGCAAGAGAGGGTTTTGATCTTGTTGTAGTTGCCCGCAGCGAGGGGAAGCTCTATAAGCTGAAAAGCGAGCTGGAGACGCAGTATGACTGTCATGTATGGGTGCTGGCGCAGGACTTGTCTCAGCCAGACGCCGCCTATGAAGTATTCAATTACACCTTAGAGAAGAATATCACCATTGATGCACTGGTCAACAACGCCGGGTTCGGTGACTTCGGCAACTTCTGGGAGGTGGACGCCCAGCGGCAGACCGATCTCCTGCAAGTCAACATCATGACGCTGGTGCAGCTTACGCGGTATTTTCTGCCCGGTATGGTGGAGCGCAGACATGGCAGTGTGCTGAATCTATCTTCGGTCGCAGCATTCAGTGCCGGGCCGAGGATGTGCCTATACTATGCCTCTAAGGAATTTGTACGCAGCTTCAGCGAAGCCGTTGCCGAGGAGGTGCGCAGTACGGGCGTTACAGTGACTGCGCTTTGCCCCGGCCCAACTGCCACGGGATTTGAACAGGCCGCACAGATGAAAAACTCCCATATGTTCTCCATGTTTAAGCCTGCCAGCGCAGCGGCTGTTGCAGAGGCAGGTTTCCGTGCTGCACAGAAGGGAAAAACTCTTCGCTATTGTGGCTGGCCAACTCACACGGTGAGCATCGCTGCACGGCTGCTGCCAAGAAGTGTGTGCAGAAGATTTATGATGAAGGTCAATGGATAATGAGTGCAATCGCTGTTTGCTCTAATCAGTAGCTTAATCATCTATCAACCACCAGGGAGCAATCCCCGGTGGTATTTTTATGCTCGTAGAAGGAAACAGCCGGAATATTCCGGCTGTTGTTATATAGCAATATCACATATTCTGCTGTTTCGGTAGCACAACAGTAAAGGTCGTTGTTCCGCTTTCGCTTTTTGCCGATACCGCACCGCCGTGCAACTCACATACTTTTTTCACGACGGCAAGACCAATGCCGTTTCCTTCCGACGAATGTGACTCATCCGCCTGATAGAACTTATTGAAGATATGGGCAATACGGTCCTTTGGGATGTCTTTGCCGTGGTTGGAAACAGAGATTGAAAGGCATTCGCTCCCGTCGGAAATATCGACAGATACCGTGCCGTTCGGATCCGAAAACTTGATTGCATTATCCAGCAGATTGATCCATACCTGCTTCAGCAGTTCTTCATTTGCACATATCATATGCTCACCGAACTGCATATCCATATACAGGTTCTTGGGCGTCCATTTTTCTGCAAGCAGCAGGACGGCTCCACGAATCTGTTCAGAAAGGTTAAATCTTGTAACCTCTGTCAGGATCGTCTGGTTTTCCACCCGAGTCAAATTCAATACATTGTTTGCCATGGCAGAAAGCCGAAGCGATTCCTCTTCAATGACTTCAAGGTATTCTTCTTTTTGTTCGTCCGTAAGGTTTCCGCGACGCAAAAGCTTTGCAAAGCCTGCGATAGAAACGATCGGTGTCTTAAATTCATGAGAGAAGTTGTTGATAAAATCACTGCGCAGCATTTCTGTGTAATCCAGTTCTTCTGCCGCCCGATTGAAACTTTTTTCTACCTGCTTGAAGGTGGGATGGTCGGCAATAGGCTTGCCGAAATGCAGTCTCGTCTTGAAGTCGCCGCTTGCCAGCCGGTCAAGCTGATCGATAATACGCTTGATTGGTTTTAGAATGATTTTTCCTGTCAAAGAGGCGAGAAGAAATCCAATAACCAGACTGGTGTAAAAGAAGAACCTCAAAAGCTCCGGTAATCCTACCTGTCCTCCGGTCGTTTCAATGACTCCGAGTCGGGCCAGTCCATAGATAGCTACGATCGTCAGCAGCATAGCGATCGTGTTGGTAAGAAAAACAATGCCGGAGATCAGCAGTGCCAAAGCGATCCGCCCTGTTCGCTTCCTTTTATTCATACCTTCTTCACCGCCTTATAACCAAGCCCACGAACAGCAACGATCTCAAATTCATTCCATCCTTCAAAGCGTTTGCGTAAGCGCCCGACATGAACGGTGACGGTTTCCCAACCGGTTTCGCTATCCGTCCCCCATATCTCATCCATCAGCTGAATACGGGTGAAAATTTGACCGGGATAAGAAAGCAGCTTATACAGGAGCATAAATTCCTTCTGCGGTAGCTCCTGCGTTTCACCATTTTTTGTGACCGTAAAGGCATTGTAGTCCAAAACAACATCACCAATCGTGATTTTCTGTTCGCTGACGATCTGCGCACGCCGAAGCAATGCTTTGATACGCAAAAGCAGCTTTTCCTCGTCGATCGGTTTTGTGATATAATCGTCGGTTCCCACAAGGAATCCCTTTTTCTCATCTGCCGGTAAATGCTTTGCCGTTACCATCAATATAGGCAGCGCATTATCTGTTTCCCGAACAAACCGTGTAAATTCATATCCGTCCATTTTCGGCATCATAATGTCCAGTACAACCAGATCAATATGCTCTTTGTCCAGAGCCTCCAGCGCTTCTTCTCCGTTGGTTGCCGTTGTTACGGTGTAATGGGCATTTTCCAACACGGCACGGAGCAGCTTCCTGGTATGCTTATCGTCATCTACAACGAGAATGTGAAACATAAATATCCTCCTCGGCTAAATTATCTCCCATAGAATAATGCTGCAAAATCAACTGAAAATAAACTTATTCCTTTTTCGCAGGTTTGTTGATGCTGTATCTAAGATCGACAGGCCTTTTCAAATCCTTCGGAATCATATAAGAATGTCCGAAACGCAGCACCCCGTCTATCCGGTTTTCCTTACAGAGCTTTTGCACCCAGCGCTGCGAAACCTGCCACTGCTCGGCAGCTTCCTTTACAGAGATATAATCCATACATTTCCTCCGCTTGTATTCGTTTCTGCGAACTATATATATTTTACAGTATCACGCCCGACGTGTCAATGCCGGCTGAAATGTTCCTCGCATAATGAAAAAAGCGGCTGCCGACGCTTTTTGTGCATCGGCAGCCGCCCATTGGTTCTGTATTTTTTACTCGATGAGTCCGCTTTCTCTCAGCAGGATCTCGATATCTGTGCCCTTAACCTTTTTCAGGACCACCTTGAGCATTTCCTTCTCCTTGAAGGACAGCGGTGCCTCACTGATCGGCTTCTTGTCGATGGCGTAGTAGCAGGCACGCAGGATCTCACGCACATCGTACTTGCTGCCCCAGACCTCCGGCACGCCGCGGTCGATGTCAAGCAGCGTGTAGACCGACTCCATACCGGTACGCATGGAATACTCGGTGGTGAAGATGGTGTCACGGGGCGTCTCGGCAAATTGACCGATGAAGGCGAAGTTCACAGCGCCATCGGGCACGACCTTCGGACGGTCAGACTCCTTACGAGGCTGGAAGAAGGAATTGATATACGGCATAAAGCAGGTGGTGGTGTTGCAGGCATCGTGTGCCAGCGCATCGATCTTTTCGGTCGGCATGCCGATGTGGTACAGCCACTCACGGCAGACCTCCTCGCCAGTGCAGTCCCGCATGGCCTTCTTTACATAGTTGCCTTCCTTATTGGTGTTCAGAGAATACAACCACACAAGCACCATGTTCTTATCTTGGGACTTGAACTGCGGCTGGCGGTTAATGGTCCAGGAGAGATACCAGTTGTCGGTGCTGTCCTTGACGGTGACAATGCCGCCGGTGGTTACCTTGCCGGAGCGCGGGTCACGCTTGCAAACATTCATAATGTGCTGAATGATCTCTTCATTGGAAGTGGCGACGGTAGCGCTCATCCAGTTGGTGGCATCCACATCGGAGCAGAATTTGTCCGGGTTGCCGTACTCGCCGTGCTCGGCCTGAGCAGCGATAGCTTTCCACATATCCCAGGAATCGCCCTTGCCGTTTTCAATGCCGGACAGATCGGGTGCATGAGTCTGGTCGCCATAGCAGGAGGTATCGGTGCAGCAGCCGTTGGTGATGAACACCAGATCGTCCTCGATGAGGTCGATAGAGATTTTTCCCTTTCCGTGTTTCATAGTACCATTATCGTATATTCAAATTCTAAACTGAAACGAAACTTTTGAAAATCCGGGCAGTTTCGTTTCAGTTTAGAATTGCTTGCTACACTCTCCGCAGAAAATGTCGAAATAACGGTTTTTAAGGGAGTGACAGACTTGAACTATGAAATAGCCTATTACAGTTTATCAGGCAATACAGAAAAGCTGGCATACGGCATTGCAAAGCGTCTTCCGGAAAATCAAGCTTTTTTGACGAACCTGCAAGAGGAAGAAGTTACCCTTGCGGCCGATGTGTATTTAGTAGGATTCGGCATAAACAACGGTACAGTCCCGCTAAAAGTCATGGACGCATTGGACCGGCTGGCCGGAAAGAAGATATTCCTGTTTGTGACCTGCGGCATAGAGCCAAGTGAGGAATACAAGCGGCTTATCGAGCGCAAGATCGAACCTTTTCTGCCGGACGAATGCGACTATTGCGGCATTTTGCTGTGTCGAGGTCAGATAGCGGAGGAGGTGCTGAGCAAAATCCAAAGACAGTTCGCACAGCAACCAGACGATCCTGCCATCAAAAAAATGATCTCCGAGGCAAAATTGTCCGAGGGGCATCCCGATGAAACGGATGCGGAAAACGCAGTGAGGTTTATCCGGGAAAAGCTTGATTCTTTCTAACCGGCAAGCAGCATTTCAAAGATTCATTACATAAAAAGGAGTTTTTACCATGAGAAAAGTTAAGATCATCACCGATTCCTGCGCAGACCTGAGCGCAGAGCAACTCGAAAAATACGACATCGACTACGCCAGAATGTCCACGATCGAGGATGGCAAAGAGTCTCCGGCGCTTCTCACATGGACACCCACAGAAGCACACAGACTTTACGAGACGATCCGTGGCGGAAAGCGTATCACGACAGCGCAGGTTTCCGTTGAAGAATTCAAAAGCTGTTTGAAAAATATCTGGGGCTTTATCAGTTAGGGGCTGTCTATACAGGCCTTTTTGCTGTTCTTGGACATGCCTATCCGATCTGGTACGGCTTCAAAGGCGGCAAAGGATTTCTCGTCAGTCTTTCAACGATTTGGGTAACAGACTGGCGGGTCGGTCTGATCGTGACCGGAATGATGGTTGTACTGCTGCTTACCACAAAATATATGTCGCTTGCTACTGTTGCTGCGACGCTCTGCAGCCCATTGCTTCTGCTGCTGTTCAAAGCACCTGTATCCGTAATTTTGATAGACGCTGCAATCGTTATTTTTGTGGCGCTGCGGCATAAGGAAAACTTCAGGCGCTTGAAAGCCGGAACAGAATCAAAGTTTACATTAAGCACGCACTGATAAATTTACAGAACAGGGACGATGCTTCGAGGAGGTAATGAACTTATGTCTGAAAAATATATTCTTTATAATCCCTGTGCAGGCGGTCCGGAGACCGAGAAAGCCGTAAAAGCCTTGCAGGATGCCAATGAAGGGGCTGTGGCGATCAATATTTGCCGCATCATCAGTTATAAGACTTTTTTTAACGGATTAGACCCGAATGACACTGTGATCTTATGCGGCGGAGACGGCACCCTGAATCGTTTTGTCAACGATGTTAACGGAATGAACATTCCCAATAAGCTCTACTACTACCCCACGGGAACCGGCAACGATTTTGCGAGGGATGTCGGGCAAAAACCGTTTTCGGATCCAACGGTTTGCCTCAACCCATATTTTGAACGGCTACCTCGTGTAAGCGTTAAAGGAAAGTCTGAATTGTTCCTGAACAATGTCGGTTTCGGCATTGACGGTTATTGTTGTGAGGTTGGAGAAAAGCTCCGAGAGGAAAACAAGAAGAGGAAAAAGCCCAAGCCGGTAAATTATACGAAGATCGCCATCACCGGGTTGCTGTTTCACTATAAGCCCAAGAATGTGACCGTCGTTGTTGACGGCAAACGCTATCAATATAAAAAAGTGTGGCTTGCCTCTGTCATGAACGGCAGGTTCTATGGCGGGGGTATGATGCCGACGCCGGAGCAGTACAGATTACGTGAAGACGGAAAGGTATCCATTCTGATATTCCACGATGTCGGCAAACTGCGTGGACTAATGATCTTTCCGTCGATTTTCAGCGGCAAGCATCTGAAGTATACGAATCAGATGACGATTCTGGAAGGAAAGACCATTCAAGTGAAATATAATGAGCCGGCACCGCTTCAGATCGACGGCGAAGTTGTACCGGAAGTCATGGAATATACGGTTCGGTCATGCGTTTCACCGGCAGAAAAAGCAAAACAGGACAGTGAAATGGCAGCTGTATAAATGCGAAGATAAACGATATTATAATGGCGACAGGCCGATGGGAGATATTACATATGCATAGGATATTCAGAAAAGATCAGGTATTGACGATACCGAATTTATTAAGTGTGATACGCTTGGCGCTGATTCCGCTGATCGTGTGGCTATATATAGGAAAGCAGGAATATTCTGCTGCAGTGGCTGTGATTTTAATCTCCGGTGCAACGGATATTATTGACGGATTCATCGCCCGCAAATTCAATATGGTGTCAGACCTCGGAAAGATTTTGGATCCCGTGGCAGACAAGCTGACGCAGGCTACGGTGATCCTCTGCTTGACGGTGAAATATCGCTGGATGCGCGGATTGATTGTTCTCTTTGTGGTCAAGGAGATCATTATGGCCGTGCTCGGGTATATGGCAATTCAAAAGAAAGATGTTGTTAACAGCGCAAAATGGTATGGCAAGCTCAACACCGTGGTTCTGTATCTGGTTATGACGTGCCTTATCTTGTTCCCGAGTATATCGGAAACGGTGGCAAATGTTCTGATCGGAATTTGCATTTGCGTTATGCTTATGTCCCTTACGCTGTACATACGGTTTTACCTGAATCTGTTCCGCACGAACTGAATCAGCAAACCACAGATCCAAGGAGGGATAAAATGGTTGTTGTTTACATACTGCTTGGCATTCTCGCCGTCCTGCTGCTCTATATTTGCTTCCTTGCAATTTGCAGCCTATGCGTCGATCCGAAAAAAGAATATGAGAAAAACAGCCGTTTTTACCGCACACTGCTTACAGCGCTTCTGCCGCTGCTTTGAAGGTGCTGCGAATCAGAGTATATACAAGCGGACTGGAGAAGATACCTAAGAATCAAAAGCTGATGTTTGTCGGAAACCATCGCTCCAATTTTGACCCGATCATTGAGTGGCTTGTGCTGAAACCGTGGGATATTGCGTTTATCTCAAAAGGCGAGAATTTTAAGATTCCGTTTTTCGGACGAATTATTCGGAAATGCTGCTTTATGCCGATCGACCGGGAGAACCCGCGAAAGGCATTGAGGACGATCAATAAAGCTTCTGATCTGCTTCAGAGCGGCGAGGTCTCTATCGGTGTATATCCGGAGGGCACCCGAAGCAAAACCGGAGAATTGCTCCCGTTTCACGACGGTGTTTTCCACATTGCCAAAAAGGCCGGCACACCGATTGTCGTTATGTCCATCAGGGGAACGGAACAGATCCATAAGAATGTCCTACGCCGGCATTCCGATGTATATTTGGACATCGTGCAGGTGATTCCTGCAAGCGATGTGGAAAACGGAACCACACATACGATCGGCGCAGAAATACGGAATATGTTGCTCGATAGTATAAAAGATAAATAATACAGTAGTTTTATTACGAGGGGTCACAACCATACTCAAGCGAACGATAACCGGTGCGTTTATAACAGCCGCCGTTTACTTAATCCTATTCTATTCTTACATACCGGCGGTCATTTTGGTGGCTACCGCCATCCTTTGCGCCTTTTCGGTGTATGAAATATACCGCGCAACCGGCACAATCGAAAATGAAGTGATGTTTACTGTTTCTATGCTCATTGCCGTTTTGGCTGCTTTCGTACACATTCCCCGTTCCGAGATCGTACTGACGGTGGCATTTATTTTTGCAACTGTAGCATCCATTTGGCTGATGATACGGCAAAAACATTGCAGCTTGGACTCTCCCGTCAAGGCATTTTTCATTGTGCTCCTGATCATTGTGCTCTTTAAAGCCATTCCGGAGCTGAGAAGCCTGAATAGCGGACTGTATTATCTGATTTTTGCTGTCACATTGTGCTTTGTCACGGATGTCGCCGCCTATCTGATCGGGCGAGGTTTGGGACGGCATAAGCTAATGCCGAAGGTAAGCCCAAATAAGACCATAGAAGGCTCCCTTGGCGGCCTATTGTTCGGGGTGCTATTGGCACTGCTTGGCGGGATCGTTGTTGAGAAATTTGTAAAGATTGAAGTAAATTACGGAACGCTGGCACTTTGGGCGCTTATGACCTCCGTTGTCGGCCAGTTCGGTGATCTGTCTATGTCAGTGATCAAACGTATTTGCGGCATCAAAGACTATGGCAATCTGCTGCCGGGACACGGCGGTATACTGGACAGGTTTGACAGTCATTTATTTGCCGTTCCGTTTACTTATCTTTTCTGCACATACGCAGGCGGCTTCTTTTTATAAGCGCAGGAGGAATCATCTATGAAAAAATACCGTGCCGGGATCGACATCGGCTCCACGACCGTAAAGCTTGTGGTACTTGATGACGCCGATGAGATCCTTTACGGAGAATACAGACGGCATCAGGCCCACACGCAGGAAACCCTATCCACTTTGTTGGAAGAAGCCAAGAAATCTGTTGGGGAATGTGAACTGCAGGTTTGCATTACCGGCTCCGGTGCGATCAATCTGGGGAAAGCGTTGGATATTTCCTTTGTCCAGGAGGTCGTTGCCGTCGCTACAGCCCTGAAAAAATGTGCGCCGCAGACGGATGTGGCGATTGAACTTGGCGGCGAGGATGCTAAGATCATATACTTTACCGGCGGATTAGAGGAGCGAATGAACGGTGTCTGCGCCGGCGGAACCGGCTCTTTCATCGATCAAATGGCATCGCTGCTGCAAACGGATGCCGCCGGACTGAATAGAGAGGCTGAGCAGTACAAGCAGATCTACCCGATCGCAGCACGCTGCGGCGTATTTGCGAAAACAGATATTCAGCCCTTGATCAATGAAGGGGCAACCAAAGCGGACCTTGCAGCATCTATTTTTCAGGCAGTCGTGAACCAGACGATCTCCGGTCTTGCCTGCGGAAAGCCGATCCGGGGATGCGTGGCATTTCTCGGAGGTCCGCTGCATTTTCTGCCGGAACTGAAAAAGGCATTTGTACGGACTCTTGGTTTGACAGCGGAAACGACTGTTGATCCGGATCACTCCCATCTGTTTGCCGCCATGGGCGCTGCAATGGAAAGCACGGAAAAAGACACTGTCCCAATCGACACCCTGATCGAGCGTCTGAAAAACGGCGTCTCGATCTCTTTTGAAATGCCCCGGCTTCCGGCTCTATTTGAAAGTCACGCAGAATATGAGCAGTTCTGCTGCAGACACGCTCGGGCTTCCGTTGCCCGTGGTGAGCTTTCCGCCTATCGAGGGAACTGCTATCTGGGAATCGACGCTGGTTCTACGACAACCAAGATGGCGCTGATCGGGGAAAACGGTGAACTGCTGTATTCTTACTACACGAACAACAACGGCAACCCAATCGAGGCGGCAAAAAAGGGTATCCACGAACTGCAAACGCTAATGCCGGGGAATGCAAAAATCGTCCGGGCGTGCTCTACCGGCTACGGAGAGGCACTGCTGCAGGCTGCCTTTTCTCTGGATGACGGAGAAGTGGAAACGATTGCTCACTGTACGGCCGCTTCTTTCTTCGATCCAAAAGTGGACTGTGTGCTGGACATTGGCGGTCAGGATATGAAATGTATCCGTCTGAAAAACGGTGCTGTGGACAGTATCATGCTTAACGAAGCCTGCTCCTCTGGCTGCGGTTCCTTTATTGAAAACTTTGCAAACTCTTTAGGATATACTGCAGAAGAGTTCGCACAAACCGCACTATTTGCCGAACACCCGGTTGACCTCGGTACCCGGTGCACGGTTTTCATGAATTCCAATGTCAAGCAGGCACAAAAAGAAGGTGCCTCGGTTTCGGATATTTCCGCCGGCCTTGCCTATTCCGTGATCAAAAACGCTTTGTATAAGGTCATCAAGCTGTCCTCGGCGGAGGAGCTTGGCAGCCATATCGTCGTGCAGGGCGGTACTTTTCATAACAAGGCTGTCTTGCGGGCGTTTGAAGAAATTGCCGGTGCAGAAGTGATTTGCCCGGATATTTCCGGCGTGATGGGTGCTTTCGGTGCCGCATTGATCGCCAGACGCAATTACACCGGAGCACCGACACCGACTAAGATGCTTTCACTGGAGCAGATCGAGGCGCTGACCTATTCCTCTTTCACAAGACGCTGCGGCGGCTGTGCCAACCATTGTATGCTGACGGTAAATGTTTTTGACGGAGAGCGCCGCCACATCACAGGAAATCGCTGTGAAAAGATGGTCGGCAATGCCGAGCGGAAAAAAGCTGCACCCAATATGGTTGAATTCAAGCGCCGATGCATATTTGGCTATGAGCCGCTTGCAGAGTCAGCTGCCGCACGGGGGACGATCGGTATTCCCCGGGTGCTGAACCTATATGAAAACTACCCGTTTTGGGCAACCTTTTTCAAACAGCTGCATTTCCGGGTCATCTTATCCCCCTTTTCAAGCCGAAAGATCTACGAGCTTGGGATGGAGTCAATCCCATCCGAATCGGAATGTTACCCCGCAAAGCTGGCGCACGGCCATGTACAGTGGCTCATCAACCAAGGCATCAAAACGATCTTTCACCCCTGCGTATTCTACGAACACCAGGAAACGCTGGGAGCACAGAACCATTTTAATTGCCCCATTGTTGTTTCATATCCTGAAAACATCAAAAACAATGTGGAAGCCGTTACCAATGGAGCCGTGCGCTACATACGCCCATTTATGGCGTTTACCGATGAAAAGACGGTTGCTGACCGCATGGTAAAGCTCTGCCGTGAGGAATGGAATATTCCCGCACCGGAGGTGCATGCGGCAGTAAAAGCGGCATGGGCAGAACAGCAGCGGGTCAAGGCAGATATTCGTACGGAAGGCAAGCGCCTGCTCAATCAGATGAAGCATAACGGCGAGTGCGGAATCGTGCTGGCGGGGCGGCCGTATCATATCGACCCCGAAATCAACCACGGGATCCCGGAACTGATTGCCTCCTACGGTCTGACGGTTTTTACTGAGGATAGTCTTCCCATCGATTTTGAGCCGTCCCGGCCCTTGCGTGTTGTGGATCAGTGGGTATATCATTCCCGGCTGTACAATGCAGCGGAATTTGTCTGCCAACATGATAAATTGGAGATGATTCAGCTCAATTCTTTCGGATGCGGACTTGATGCCGTAACGACAGATCAGGTAAGCGAGATTCTGGAGGCTTCCGGCAAGCTGTATACGCTTTTGAAGATCGACGAGGTCGCCAATCTCGGCGCTGTCCGTATCCGAATCCGCAGCTTGCTCTCTGCTATGGCTATGCGAAAGCAGGATCAAAGCAGGGCGACGGCAAAGCCTGTGGCGTATCACCGAACAGAGTTCACCAAAGAAATGCGGGAAAAGGGGTATACCATTCTTGCGCCGCAAATGAGTCCGATCCATTTTGATATTTTGGAGCCCGTGTTCCGCAAGCACGGATATAACCTGGTTGTTCTGGACAATGACAATCGCAGTGCTGTGAATATGGGACTCAAATATGTCAATAACGATGCCTGCTATCCTTCTATTACGGTGGTCGGACAATTTATGGATGCCGTACTTTCCGGCAAATATGATACCGACCGTTTGGCAATCGTTATGACACAGACCGGCGGATGCTGTCGTGCCAGCAACTATGTATCCTTCATTCGCCGCGCCTTGGATAAGGCCGGATACTCCCATATTCCGGTCATTTCCCTGAACGCCAACGGGATGGAGAAAAATGAGGGTTTCAGCCTGTCCGCCGGTTTAGTCACGGATGCCGCAAAAACGATCGTCTACGGAGATCTTTTTATGCGCTGCCTGTACCGTGTGCGACCGTATGAGGTCATACCCGGTTCTGCCGATGCGCTCCATAAAAAGTGGCAGGATATTTGCATCGACTCACTCATAAATTCAAAAACGCAGTACACCTATAAGGAAGTATGCCGTGGAATCGTCAATGCGTTTGACAGCTTCACCATCGATGAAACGATCCGTAAGCCGAGGGTCGGCATTGTCGGTGAGATCCTTGTGAAGTATATGCCGCTGGCAAACAACCACTTGGTGGAACTGCTGGAACGGGAAGGTGCCGAGGTTGTTGTTCCGGATCTGCTGGACTTCTTCAATTACTGTGTTTTCGGCTCCCAATACAAGGCGGAATACCTCGGCACCAAAAAATCTTCGGTCATCGTATCCAAGGCGGCAATAAGGCTGATTGCCGCTCTGCGCAAACCGGCAACTGATGCGCTGAACGAAAGCAAACGGTTTGAGGCCCCATTGTCTGTTTACCGGATTGCTGAAATGACAAAACCCTTTTTGTCTTTGGGCAATCAATACGGTGAGGGGTGGTTCTTAGCCGGAGAAATGATCGAACTGATCACACATGGCACGCCGAATGTAGTTTGTATTCAGCCGTTTGCGTGTCTTCCAAACCATGTTGTAGGCAAGGGCGTGATCAAAGCGCTGAAAAAAGCATACCCGCAAAGCAATATTGCTGCGGTGGATTATGACCCCGGTGCCAGCGAGGTCAATCAGCTGAACCGCATCAAGCTTATGCTGTCCACAGCAAAGAAAAACATAGGTCTCGATGGCTGACGAAATGAAGCAAAACGGAGTTTTTTCTCCGGTTTGTTTCGTTTCAGTTTAGAAATGGACAGTATACTCACCACAATGAACGAAAAGGAGTCGGGTAAGTATGAAAGAAGTTAAGTCACCGAGAAAACCCCTGATCTATTATTACGGCATTGTTTTGTTGGTCATTCTGGTTTTCAACATGGTCATCTCTCCGTTGCTTGCAAATGCCAGAGTGAAAGAGGTTGATTACGGTACCTTTATGAAGATGATCGAGGATAAAGATATCGGCAGCGTAGAGGTTGCCGATTCCGAGATCGTATTCACAGACAAGGACAATACCCAGATCTACAAGACTGGCGAAATGAACGACCCCACCCTGACCGAGCGGCTGTATGCATCGGGAGCTAAATTCACACGGAATATTGAAAAAGGCATGTCTCCGCTGCTCAGCTTTTTCCTGACATTTATTCTGCCGATCCTGATCTTTGCTGCCCTCGGACAGTATATGGCGAAGAAAATGATGTCCCAGGCAGGCGGCCCAAATGCGATGGCGTTCGGTATGGGAAAAAGCAATGCCAAGGTCTACGTTCCGTCCACGGACGGCATCCGTTTTGCCGATGTCGCTGGTGAGGATGAAGCAAAGGAAAATCTTGCCGAAATCGTCGATTACCTACATAATCCCAAGAAGTATTCCGATGTCGGCGCATCTATGCCCAAGGGCGTATTGCTTGTAGGCCCTCCGGGTACCGGCAAAACGATGCTGGCTAAGGCTGTTGCAGGCGAAGCCGGTGTTCCGTTTTTCTCCATGTCCGGCTCGGAATTTGTGGAGATGTTCGTCGGTATGGGTGCATCAAAAGTGCGTGACCTGTTCAAGCAGGCCAAGGAAAAAGCGCCCTGTATCGTCTTTATCGATGAGATCGATGCCATCGGTAAAAAGCGCGATGGTCAGATAGGCGGCAACGATGAGCGTGAACAGACGCTTAACCAGCTTCTGACCGAGATGGACGGCTTTGAAGGCAACAACGGCGTCATCATTCTGGCGGCGACCAACCGCCCGGAGTCCCTTGACCCGGCGCTGACCCGCCCCGGCCGCTTTGACCGCCGTGTTCCCGTGGAGCTGCCTGACCTCGCAGGTCGTGAAGCCATCCTCAAGGTCCATGCGAAGAAGATCAAAACGGCGGACAATGTGGACTTCCATACCATCGCCCGTATGGCCTCCGGAACCTCCGGCGCAGAGCTTGCGAACATCATCAACGAAGCTGCCCTCCGTGCGGTGCGCAGTGGGCGCACAGTCGTAGAGCAGGCAGACCTGGAGGAAAGCATTGAGGTCGTCATCGCCGGCTATCAGAAGAAAAACGCCATCATGACCGATGATGAAAAGAAGGTCGTCGCCTACCATGAGATTGGCCATGCGCTGGTCGCTGCTTTGCAGACGGCTTCCGCACCGGTGCAGAAGATCACGATCATCCCCAGAACCTCCGGCGCACTGGGCTACACCATGCAGGTCGAGCAGAACGATAAGGTTCTGATGACCAAGGAAGAACTGGAAAACAAAATTGCCACGCTGACCGGTGGCCGTGCGGCGGAGGAGATCGTATTCGGGCAGATTACAACCGGTGCCTCTAATGACATCGAGCAAGCAACCAAACTTGCCCGTGCGATGATTACCCGCTACGGTATGACCGATGAATTCGATATGGTTGCGATGGAGACGGTCAGCAACCAGTACCTCGGCGGCGATACCTCGCTTGCCTGCTCGGCGGATACACAAAAAGAAATCGATCAGAAGGTCGTGGAGACTGTCAAAAAGCAGCATGAAAAGGCTCGCCGTCTGCTGGCAGACAATCGCAAGAAGTTGGATGAACTTGCAAGCTATCTTTACGAGAAAGAGACCATTACGGGCAGCGAATTCATGACGATTTTGAACAGAAAGGATGGGAATGCGGTATGAAAAGAAAAAACGGCTTTGGATGGAGCGAATTGATCGTCGGCGTGCTCCTGATCCTGCTTGGCATCTTTGCCTTTATCCGCCCGGAAAGCATGCTGACGGGAGCGGTCGTTATTTACGGCGTGATCGCCATTGTGATGGGCATTGAAGATCTCGTGGTATATGCCCGGCTTTCCCGCTTTATCAGCTTCGGTCCGATGCTGTCGTTGATCTCTGGGATTTTAAGCGTTATGTGCGGCGTGATGCTGATCGCCAATCCCAATGTCGGGAAATGGGCACTGACGATTCTTCTCCCGATTTGGTTTATCGCCCACTGCATATCCGAGCTGACAAGGACAAACCTGATTCGTTTGATTGGAAATCCGTTTTATTACTATTTCTCACTGATTCTGAACATTCTCGGGCTTGTGCTCGGATTTGTGATGATCTTTAGTCCGGCGCTTTCCTTTGTAACGCTCAGAGCGATCTGCTATATGGTGGCAATCTATCTGATCCTGTTCGGCATCGAAAGCATTATTGCGGCTTTTGCCCGCAGAAACTCCGACTGGTAATACAGGAGATGCAGTATGGAAGAAATGAAAAAGGAGCAGATCCCTCAGATCGGCAGCCGTTTGCGGCAGCATATTCTGAAGATCCCGGAGGCGGTTTTCCAAGCCAGCGGAATTATCATCAACGGACGCAGGATCAAAAGCTTTGTCTTTACCACCGATCTTGCAATTATTCGGAATTGTGACGCCGATGCCGTGTTTGCGGTCTATCCCTTTACTCCGCAGCAAGCGATCAGCGATGCAATCATTCGCTCCTCTTATATCCCGGTGTTCTGCGGCGTTGGTGGCGGGACGACCAAGGGAATAAGGACGGTATCCTTGGCGAAGGACGTGGAGTCGCAAGGTGCTATGGGAGTTGTGCTGAATGCACCGATTTCCGATCTGAATCTTCTGGCTGTAAGCAACGCCGTAGATATTCCGGTGATTATCACGGTGACGCATGAGGGCACGGACATTGCCAGCCGTTTGCAGCATGGCGCTGCGATCTTAAATATCGCCTGCGGAAAAGAGACTCCGAATGTTGTACGAAAAATCCGCTCGGAGTTTCCGAATGTTCCGCTGGTTGCATCCGGTGGGAAAACCAACGAAAGCATCTATGAGACAATCGTGGCCGGGGCCAACGCTATTACCTATACGCCGCCCTCGACGCAGGAATTGTTTAAGGAACTGATGGCAAAGTATCGAACTTAACGGTATTATAAACAACAAAGATTATGGGAGCAAACCAATATGTTTGAGCTATTAAAGAAAATGAAACGCAAGGAGTGGCTGACTGCCGGGCTTTGCGCCATTCTGGTATTGGGTCAGATCTATTTTGATCTGCGCCTGCCGGACTATATGAGCGACCTGACAGTACTTATCAAGACCCCTGGCAGCGCAATGAGTGACATCTGGCAAACAGGGCTTGAAATGCTCGGCTGCACGCTCGCAAGCGCTCTGCTTGCGGTAATTTGCGGATACTTGGCAGCGCAGACTGCCGCAGGCTTCAGCTATACAATCCGTGAAAAGGTGTTTAATCAGGTGGCGGATTTCGGTCAGTATGAAATGCAGCAGTTTTCTGTTCCGAGCCTGATCAACCGCACGACGAATGACATCACGCAGATCCAGATGCTTGTGGCAATGGGCCTGCAAATTATGATCAAATCTCCGATCATGGCGATTTGGGCGGTCATAAAGATCATCAACAAAAGCTGGACGCTGTCTGTTATCACCGCCGGCTTTGTCGTGGCGCTGCTTGCCATGATGGCAATCGTCATTGCGGTGATCGTGCCGCGTGTCCGCCGTGTGCAGAAATTGACGGATAACATCAACCGTGTATCCCGTGAAAATCTGACGGGCATCAATGTGGTGCACGCTTATAATGCCGAGAAATATCAAGCGGAAAAATTTGAGCAGGCCAACGACGAATTGATGAGAACGCAGCTGTTCAATCAGCACGGATTTGCGATGCTTATGCCGGCTGTCTCGTTCGCTATGAATACTTTGGCATTGACCGTCTATTGGGTAGGCGCATCTATCGTGGAAAAGGTCGCACTTACAGATGTCGCAGCGAGGATCGCAACATTCGGTGACATTATGGTATTCGGCACCTATGCAACCTATGTCATCATGTCCATTATGATGATGGTCATGATTGTAATGTTCTTCCCTTCGGCCCAGGTTTCTGCCGGGCGTATCAATGAGGTGCTGAATGCAAAAATCACCTTACGGGAAGGAAAATCGGACAACGCTCCCGAAGTGGGCACAGTCGAGTTCAAGGATGTTTCCTTCCACTATCCCACCTCGGATAAGGATGTATTGGAAAACATCAGCTTTAAGGTGAATAAAGGTGAAACCATTGCATTTATCGGTGCGACCGGCAGCGGTAAAACAACGCTCATCAGCCTGGCAGCTCGCTTTTACGACACGACCTCCGGCACGGTCCTGATCGACGGAAAGGATATAAAAGAATACACCTTCGACGCCCTTTACGACCGTATCGGATATGTAACGCAGAAAGCGGTTCTGTTTGCCGGTGACATCCGGGATAATGTGCTGTTCGGTGAAAGCGCCGCAGTTCCTACCGACGAAAACGCACAGAAAGCCTTGGAACTTGCCCAGGCAAGTGAATTTGTCGAAAAACTGCCCGGCAAATTAGATGCACCGATTTCACAGGGCGGATCCAATGTTTCCGGCGGACAGAAGCAGCGTTTGGCAATCGCCCGTGCGTTGGCGAGAAATCCCGAGATTTTGATTTTCGATGACTCCTTCTCCGCATTGGACTACAAAACCGATGCAGCGCTGCGAAAAGGTCTTGCCGAAAAGCTCGGCGGCGTTACCTGCATGATCGTTGCCCAGAGAATCGGTACGATCCGCAACGCCGATAAGATCGTCGTTCTGGATGAAGGCAAGGCCGTTGGGATCGGTACGCATGAGGAACTGATAAAGAATTGTGCTGTCTATCGAGAAATTGCCATGTCGCAGTTGTCCGCCGAAGAACTGGGCGCATAAGGAGGTGCTCTGTAAATGAACGGAAATCAAATGATGGGGCGCCGAACAGGCGTGCCCGAAAAAAGTAAACGAGGAATAAAGGGCGTTCTGAAAGAACTGTTTACCTATTCTTCAAAATTGCGGCTGCCAATGATCATTGCGTTTGTGTTTTCCATGATCGGCGCTGTCTTGACGATCATCGGGCCAAACCAGCTTAGTCGTATCACGGATCTGATCTCAGACGGACTGATGACCGGCATTGACCTTTCTGCCGTTGCAAAGGTGGGAGGCGTCCTGCTGGCGATCTATCTGATCGGTGAAGTGTGCGGATATATTGAGCAATATATCATGGCTACCGTTACGCTGGATCTGTCCAAGAAAATGCGGCGGGATCTTTCCGATAAAATCAATAAGGTCCCTATGAAGTGCTTTGGGAAAATCTCGCACGGCGATATTCTGAGCCGTGTGACAAATGATGTCAGCACGCTTCAGCAGGCACTTTCCAACAGCCTTCCGTCGATGATCAGTGCAGTTGCCCAATTCGTAGGCTGCCTGATTATGATGCTTGTGACGGAGTGGCGAATGGCGCTTGCAGCGATCGCCATTACGCTGATTGGATTCGTTGTAATGGCGGTAATCATGTCCCGTTCTCAAAAATACTTCGTCGCCCGTCAGCAGAGTCTCGGTAAGCTCAACGGCTATGTGGAGGAAATGTACTCCGGCCATGATGTTGTACGCATTTCCCGTGCCAACAACGAGATCAAAAAGAACTTTGCCGGGATGAACCGTGCGGTTTACGATGCAAACCGGAAAAGTCAGTTTCTATCCGGCGTTATGCAGCCGCTGATGAATGTGATCGGCAATCTCGGTTATGTAGCGGTCTGTGTGATCGGTGCGGCTTTGGTTATGGATGGGCAGATCACCTTTGGCGTAATCACGGCATTTATCATGTTTGTCCGCTTGTTTACCTCCCCGCTCAGCACACTGGCACAGGGTATGACGCAGATGCAGACGGCAGCTGCCGCCGGAGATCGGATATTCGACTTCCTGCAGGAGGAAGAACTTTCGGATGAAAGCTATAAGACCGAGAAATTGACCGAGGTGCATGGCGAGGTCGAATTCGACCATGTTCGCTTCAGCTATCCGGATAATCCGGACAAAATCATTATCAAAGATTTTTCTGCTCACATCAAGCCGGGGCAGAAAGTCGCTATCGTCGGTCCTACAGGTGCCGGTAAGACAACAATGGTCAACCTTTTGATGCGGTTCTTTGATCTGGTCGGCGGCGATATCCGCATTGACGGTATTTCTACCTCCGATTTGACACGAGAAAACATCCACGAGCTGTTTGGCATGGTGCTGCAGGACACCTGGCTGTTTGACGGAACCGTGCGTGAAAATCTCGTTTACAACAAAACAGGGGTTACGGACGAAGAACTTGAAAAGGCCTGCCGTGCGTGTGGGATCTATCACTTTATCGAGACGCTTCCGAATGGCTTTGATACCGTGCTTGGAGAAAATGTGGTCATTTCCGCAGGGCAAAAGCAGCTCTTTACCATTGCTCGTGCCATGATCAAAAACAGCCCAATGATGATCCTGGACGAAGCGACCAGCTCGGTCGATACACGGACGGAGCTGATGACGCAGAAGGCTATGGATACGCTGACAGAGCACAGAACCAGCTTCGTGATCGCTCATCGGCTTTCTACCATTAAAAACGCTGACCTGATCCTTGTGATGAAGGAAGGCGACATCATCGAACAGGGCACGCATGAGGAACTGCTGGCACAGGGCGGTTTCTATGCTGACCTATACAACAGCCAGTTTGACAAAGCATCTTAATCAGAAGGGAGAGACAACCATGAAATCCTTGGCAATCGAAAGAGAATTCGGAAGCGGCGGCCGTGAGATCGGTATGCGTGTTGCCGAATTGGCAGGAATACCTTACTATGACGGTGAGTTGCTGATCAAAGCCGCTGAAGCCCAGGGTGTATCTATCGAACTGCTGAAAACCTACGACGAGCAGCGTACAGGTAGCTTTCTGTATGACATTGCTGCTTTTTCGGACTACGCACGTAACCGGAAGAACACAGTCTATGAGCTGTTCGAGGGAATTCGTCGGACAATGGTAAACATCGAGCTGAAAGGCCCTGCTGTTTTTATTGGCAGATGCTCCACGGTGATCCTCGGGGAAAGCCCTCGTGTTCTGAAATCATTTATTTATTCATCCGATACCGAGAAAAGGGTGGAACGCATTATCCGAACGGAAAATGTTTCGGAGACTGACGCAAAATATCTGATGCAGAAAAAGGATAGGGATCGGAAAAACTATTTCCACTTCTGGACACAGAAGGAGTGGGCAGATAAGAGCAATTACGATATTCTGCTGAATACATCCGGCGTGTCCACGGAGGCATGTGCCCAAATGCTTCTTGCTGCGATAAGCGGCCAGCCACAGAAGTAATTCAGCATTTCCAACGGCCGCTATGCAAATCAAAGAGGTATCAAACTTATGAAACATTTTTTGCGTTGCTTGCTTTACATAGCGGCCTTGGGTGTTGTGTTTTTTGTAGTCGGACGGTTAGTACCAAAGTCTTGGTTCAAAGCGGATCATTTCCCGTGGCGGTGCTATTCATATGAACAAGCAATATGGAAAGCGCTGCGTGTGAAGCAGTGGCAGGCAAAGGTGCCGGATATGAGCCGTATTTTTACAAATATCATGCCGGCAAAAAAGCTAAAGCGACAAACGCTTTCCGATTTGCCCAGAATGATCCAAGAAACCTGTGTTGCAGAGTGGACACACGGTATCTTATCGATTGCAGGGCTTGCAATGCTATGGTTCTGGCCTGGTATAGGAGGTATTTGCATGACGGCCGTTTACATTTTGCTCGGCAATTTGCCATTTATTGTGGTACAGCGTTTCAACCGGCCTCGCTTACAAAAATTACTCTTAAAGCAACAGCGCAATATGCAAATTCGGAACTTACCACGATATGAGGAGCAGCTACTAACGACGATAGCACCGTAAACCCTTATCTCGCTTTTGCCGCACGTTACGAATGGATGGAATGTTATGCAAAGAAGCACGAAAAAAATCAAACCGGAGGTGGACTACCGCCAGTTTCGTTTCAAAAAAATGAATACGCCGGAGTTTTCACATGTTAAGTTGCTGCTGTTTTGGCCGTTTTTCGGATTGATGTTTATGTTTCTTGAACGGTTTCAGCCGGAAAGACATTATTACGTTGTACACTGTGCGCTGGACGACTTGATCCCATTCTGGGAATGGGCGCTGATCCCGTATCTTCTGTGGTTTGTTTTTCTCATCGGAGCACTTATCTATACCTTTTTCTTTGACACAAGAGCCTTCCGAAGAATGATGCACTTTGTTATCGTTACATACGGCATCACATTGCTTATTTACATCGTATTTCCGACCTGCCAGGAATTACGACCGGAGCATTTCGATGAACCCAATATACTTACTGATTTTATAACGGGGTTTTATTCATTTGACACCAACACGAATGTCTGTCCTTCTCTCCATGTTATCGGCTCGTTTGCCGCTATGTTTGCCCTGTGGGATTGCAAACGCTTTCAAAATGTTGCATGGAAGATCGTGTTCGGCATCATCGCAGTATGCATCAGCCTTTCGACTGTTTTTATGAAACAACATTCTGCTGTGGATGTCATAGCTGCATTGCCTGTGTGCGCTTTGGGCTGGTGGCTGGGTTACGGAAAGAAAGAAGCATCAGCTCAGACCTCTGCAGTGGAGAAATAGATATGGATAAAAAATTTAAGCAACAGCTTGGCTTGATTGCTTTCGGCGTTGCTCTATTCACAGCATTAAACAACTTGAACTATATTTCGGACTTTTTACATGTGTGTGCGGAATTGCTCACCCCTGTATTTGCAGGGTTGCTCATGGCGTTTATCCTGAGCGTTCCGATGCGCGGGATCGGCAAGCGTCTTTCTCGCCTTATGCCCAAAGCAAGCGAGCGCACAATCAATGTTTTAAGTTTGATTATTACATTGTTGCTTTTAGTCGCTATTATCGTGCTACTATGTGTCATTGCGATTCCTCAGCTCATAGCCTCCGTAAAAAGTATCATTTCTCTTATTAAAGAAAAGTGGCCCGACTGGGCAGCGGTGCTGCGCAATTATGGCTTTGATACCGCTGAGATCAGCGCATATCTCAACAAGTTGGATTGGAAAACCATTGCCGAGAAGGCAATGAACGGAGCAGGCGTAGTAATAGGCTCCGTTGTCAGTGTTGCCGGCTCTACAATATCTACTGTTGTCAACGCAGCCGTTTCGCTCGTGATCATGTTTTATGTTCTGGTTGGAAAGCAGGAACTTGGCAAACAAACAAGACGGGCGCTGTACGCTTATTGCAAAGAATCTGTCGCAGATAAGGTCTGCCATATCGCAAAGCTGTCTCACGATACCTATGCCAAATTTCTTTCAGGTCAATGTGTAGAGGTGCTGATACTTGGTACGCTGATTTTCCTTTCGTTTTCTATATTCCGGATCCCTTATGCCGGGCTGACGGCGGTTTTGACCGCAGCTTTTGCCTTTGTACCATACATTGGAGCGTTCTTGTCCTGTGCAATCGGTATGTTGCTGACTTTGCTGGCTGAGCCAAACAAGGTGATCCTATGCCTGATCGTCTATCAGGCGGCACAGTTCGTTGAAAACCAATTTATTTACCCTCATGTTGTGGGAAGCAGTGTCGGGCTATCTCCGTTTTGGACCTTGCTCGCCGTCCTTTTGGGCGGGAAGATGTTTGGCGTTTTAGGTATCATCTTCTTTATCCCGTTGATGGCGGTGATCTCACAATTACTGCATGAGAATATTGAACACCGTTTGGCTGTGCGGAAGCTAAAGAAAAACGACCTCATCCAAAAATCTGACTGAGCACTTCAACAAATGATATGGTTACGGCGCAGCCGAAAAAAGGCTGCGCCGTTCTTTTATTATGCTCGTTCTCTCAGATCCAAACGGGAATACTATGATCCTGAGCAAATTCCCTTTTGTTTCGTTTCAGTTTAGAAAAGGACATTATAATTTCTGCAAATCTGGATAAAAGGAAAGGTGCTGATGAAAAACGTTATCTTTAAGGGTATAAAGGCCTTGGCTATTCTGTTTGTGCTTTACATACTGATCAGCCTGATCGTCCCGCCGATATTCCAAAAAGAACCGATAGAGCTCGAAGGAGCCGAGTTCGCCGGTACAGGTGTGACAGAACGGGTTCTGTGTATTGACGATAACCGTGAAGCGCTTATCTGGCGTCTTCGACTGATAGACAGGGCCGAAAACGAGATCATTCTGTCAACATTCGATTTTCGGGTGGATAACAGCGGGAAAGATATGATAGCGGCCTTGAATGAGGCTGCCGAGCGTGGGGTGAATATCAAAATACTCGTTGACGGAATTTCCGGAGATATGTATTTGCGCTGCAACAGGCTGATCGGTGCATTGGCGGCTAATACGAATGTACAAATCAAGCTGTATAACCCCATCAATCTTATGACTCCTTGGAAAATCAATTACCGCCTGCACGACAAATACCTGATCGTGGATGGAAAGCAATACCTATTAGGCGGAAGAAACACAAACGATTTGTTCCTCGGAGAATATAAGGACAAGGAAGACCGCAACATTGACAGAGAAGTTTTGGTCTGCTCTGATGGGACGAACAGCTCGACCGAGGCCTTGACAGCATATTTTGCGAAGATATGGGATTTGCCCTGTAACAAGGAAATCTCCGGCAACCGGAGAAACCTCCAAAAGGCACAGGAAACGCTCCGAACGCATTATACAGAACTACAGGGATCGTATGCCGAGGCTTATTTGCCGGTGGATTTGGAAAGAGAGACGCTGGAAGCCAAAAGTATCACACTTCTCTCCAACCCAACCTCGCCGGAAAACAAAGCACCTGTACTCTGGGAGCAATTGAGCGGCATCATGAAGAACGGCGAAAGCATTTTGATTGAGACTCCTTATATTATCTGCAATAACGGTATGTATGAAACACTGGCAGGCTTCTGTGAGGGCGGTCGCCGGGTCCAAATCATGACCAATGCCATTGAAAGCGGAGCAAACCCCTTTGGCTGCACAGACTACCTGAACGAGAAGAAAAACATTCTTGCAACCGGCAGTGAGGTCTTTGAAGTGTCCTGCGGGCAGTCCCTGCATACCAAAACGATTTTGGTGGACGATCACATCAGTATGATCGGCTCCTATAATCTTGACCTGAGAAGCACCTATCTGGACACGGAGCTCATGCTGGTGATCGACTGCCCGGAGCTGAATCAATGCCTACGGGAAAACGCATCTGTCAAGGCAGAGCAAAGCAGACATGTGCTGCCCGATGGAACAGAGAACGAAGGGCCGGATTTTCAAGGAGAAATGCCGTTTTATAAGAAAGCCGGTTATTTCCTTTTACGACTCCTCACCGGCCTCTTCCGGTATCTGTTGTGAATGATCCGAATCCGGAGGTGCGTCTGTCTTAATCGGCGCACTAAAGATATCCCTTAGCAGAAAGGAAGTTGTAGTATGAAAAAGAATACAAAGAAAATCGTAACAGCGGCAGGAATCGCAGCCGGAACAGCTGCCGTTGCATCGCTGTACGCATATGTCACAATAAAAGCCCTGATCGATACAGCACTTGATCGGGAAATGCCAAAGGTGATGGAAAAAGCAGATAAGCGTATCTCCGGAGAGAAAAGCAGCGACGAGTTCACAAACCGGATGGAGAGTGCCTCTGAAAGCCTTGCCGTACAGCCGAATGAAACGGTTGAAATCATTGCTCATGACGGAGAAAAGCTCGTCGGACATTATTTTCCCTGCGAAAAGCCGGAAAGAGTGATTATTGCTTTCCACGGATGGCGTTCATCGTGGCATCGGGATTTTGGGATGATCTCCGATTTCTGGTACAAAAACAACTGCAGCGTGCTCTATGTTGAGCAGCGTGGGCAGAATAACAGCAGTGGCGAATATATGGGCTTCGGCCTTACCGAACGCTTTGACTGTCTGGACTGGCTGAATTGGGAGATTGAACGCTGCGGAAGCGATATTCCTGTTTACCTTGCCGGTGTTTCCATGGGGGCTACCACCGTACTGATGGCTGCCGGACTGCAGCTGCCGCCCAACGTACATGGGATCATGGCGGATTGCGGTTTTACATCGGCCAATGCGATATGGGAGCATATTGCTAAGGATAACCTCCACATTCGATTCGGCATACGCAGTGCGATTGCCGACAGGATGTGTCGTCGGAAAATACAGGTCGGCTCAAAGGAGCATTCGACGGTAGAAGCTCTTAAACATACCCATGTTCCCGTTATTCTTGTCCACGGCGCCGATGACCATTTTGTTCCGGTAGAGATGACCTACGAGAACTACACTGCCTGTACGGCACCGAAGGATTTGCTGATTGTTCCGGGTGCCGATCACGGTATGAGCTACTTTATGGAACCGGAAAAGTATGAAAATGCCGTAAAGGCGTTCTGGGCAAAATATGATAGACCGAGGTGCGAAGCATGAAATTCAATGATAAGCTGATTACTGCAATCGCAGCAATCGTTGTGGGTGTCCTGTTTATTGCGCTGAAAGGGGACGTGCTGAGTATTGCATTTACTGTTCTCGGCGCAGCGTTGATCGTTATGGGTATTCTGGACGCCGCAAAAAAAGACAGTAAAAGTGGCACTGTGAAAATTGTCGCCGGCCTTGTGACCGTGCTGCTCGGATGGACGCTTGTCAGTATCACGCTCTATATTGTGGCGGCATTGATGATCCTCTATTGCCTGATGAATTTGGTTTCCTCTTTGAAAACAGATGGCTATTCCATGAGTACTGTGCAAAAGCTTCGCACCTATGCAAAGCCGGTCATCGGTCTTGCTGCCGGCATCTGTCTCCTGCTGAACCAAGGCGGTACCGTCTCCTGGGTGTTCATCTTTACCGGTATTGTTTTCATCGCTGAGGGCATTATGATGCTTGCGGAATGCAAAAAATAACTCTCTGTTAAAAGGAGAGCACAAAATTGAATCTGAAACTGAAAGAAAAAATCAAAGAGTCACTCTCCGCCGTTCTTCCAATCACCGGAATTGTTCTGATGCTCAGTATTTTCTTGGTTCCGATGGAGCTTGGCAGCATTGTTATGTTCCTTACCGGAGCGGTCATGCTGATCGTCGGAATGGGATTTTTCCAGCTCGGCGCAGAGATGGCGATGACGCCGATCGGAGAAGGCGTCGGCGTGCAGATCTCGAAAATGAAAAAGCTTATAACGGTTTTGCTGACCGGCTTTGTTATGGGCGTCATCATTACCGTATCCGAGCCGGATCTGCAGGTCCTTGCCGGTCAGGTGCCCTCCGTTCCCAATGCCGTGCTGATTATGACGGTAGCAATCGGCGTCGGCTTGTTTCTTGCGCTGGCAATCGTCCGTATCCGCTATAAGATCAGCTTGCCCCTGCTGCTGATCATCTGCTATGCGGCGCTCATCCTTATATCGCTGTTCGTGCCGAAGGAGTTTCTGGCTGTGGCATTTGATTCGGGCGGCGTTACCACCGGTCCTATGACCGTACCGTTCATTATGGCAATGGGCGTCGGGCTTGCCTCTGTGCGGAGCGATAAAAATGCAGCCAGCGACAGCTTCGGATTGGTTGCGCTTTCCAGTGTCGGGCCGATTCTCGCCGTTTTGATCCTCGGTTGTTTCTACAAACCGACTGAGGCTGCGTATACGCTCACCGATGTGGCGACTGTCGTCACCACCCAGGATGTTGCCCGTGTGTTTGCACAAGGTCTACCGCTGTATGCCAAAGAAGTCCTTGTATCGCTGCTGCCGATCATTGCGGTGTTTCTGATTTTCCAAATGATGACCCGCCGTTACCAAAAGCGGCAGATCAAGCGCATTGCCGTTGGCTTTGCGTATACATACATCGGTCTGGTGCTGTTCCTTTGCGGAGCCAATGTCGGCTTTGCACCGCTCGGCTCCTATCTCGGCAAAGAGCTGACCGGGGTGTCCTTCCGTTGGATTTTGATCCCCATCGGTATGCTGATCGGTTATTATATCGTAAAGGCCGAACCTGCCATCCAAGTGCTGAACCATCAGGTAGAGACTGTTACAAACGGCGCTATCTCCGTAAAAATGATGAACCGCTGCATGTCGATCGGTGTAGCCGTGAGCGTGGGGCTGGCAATGCTTCGTGTTCTTACCGGGATCTCTATTCAATGGTTTGTGATCCCAGGATACCTCATCGCTCTGGTGCTGTCCCGTTTTGTTCCGGATATTTTTATCGGTATTGCATTTGACTCCGGCGGCGTCGCCAGCGGCCCGATGACCTCGACATTTCTGCTGCCTCTCAGCATCGGCGTTTGTGAGGCGCTTGGCGGAAATCTGATGACTGATGCGTTCGGCGTGGTTGCGCTGGTTGCTTTGACACCGCTGATCGCCATTCAGCTTATGGGTCTTGTATATAAACTGAAGACTGAAAAGAGGACATCGACGGGAACGGCTGAAATTGCCGACGATTGCGATGCGATCGTTGACCTTGAGGAGGGTGAGTAAAATGGATTATGAGAAAAAAGTATCTTTTCAGCTATTAACGCTGATCACCACGCCAAAGCTTGCCGAGAAGGCAGCGGAAATGTTCAAAAAGGGTGCACTGCCGCTGCAATATCGCTTCAATGCCGAAGGCACCGCCTCCAGCGAGATCATGGACATGCTCGGTCTCGGCAGCATCGATAAAAGCGTTTTGATCAGCATGATCCCGAAAGAACTATCCGATGTCCTGATGGATAAGTTGCGCTCGGAGCTGCAGTTAAACATGGCAAACAGCGGTATTGCATTTACGATCCCGCTGAACGGAGCAAACAACCTGATTTTGCGTATCCTTGCCCAGAATACGGGAAAGGAAGTATTGAATATCGGAGGAAAGGAAGAAAACAGTATGTCTGAAACAAAATACTCTCTTGTTGCGGCAATCGTGAACCGGGGCTTCAGCGGTGATGTGATGGAAACCGTTCGTGGTGCCGGTGCCAAAGGTGGCACTGTGATTCACAGTCGGCGCATCGGAAATGAGGATGTGACCAACTTTTGGGGCTTGAGCGTCCAGGACGAAAAGGAAATCGTTCTGATTCTGACGGAGTCCGCAAACAAGGTGGCGCTTATGAAGTGTATCGGAGAAAGCTGCGGTATGCACAGTGAGGCGCAGGGGATTGTCATGTCCATGCCGATAGATTCCGTCGCCGGCATTTAAGTACGCAGATCGGAGAAATGCTATGTACTGGAATGATTATATATGGTTTATAACCGCTATGCTGTTTTGCACCTTATTTTCTGCGATTGCAAGCGGAAAGGTTCATTCGGCATTTTCAAAATACTCTAAAGTCCGGTGCCGTTCGGGAAAGACCGGATATGATACCGTCGCCCAATTATTGTGGTCGAATCGGGTAAACGGAATATCCGTCGGGCGTGTAAAAGGAAACCTGAGCGACCACTATGACCCGAGAAGAGGCGTTGTCAATCTTTCCGAAAGCACTTACGGCAACAGCTCGGTGGCATCCGTAGCTGTTGCTGCCCACGAAATGGGACATGTCATGCAGAAACAGGAAGGCTATTGGTTTTACAGATTCCGCACAGCACTGGTTTCTGTAGTGAATTTCGGATCAAGGCTGGCATTGCCATTGGTGTTGATCGGGCTTTTGCTTGACGCCTTTGTGATCAGTGCCGATCCTGAGATGGGATTTCACATCGCAATGATCGGCGTGATTTTGTACGGAACATCCTTCCTTTTTACTTTAGTTACGCTGCCGGTAGAGATCAATGCAAGCCGCCGTGCAGGAAAAATGCTTTTGCAGGAAGGAATACTGACGACAGATGAGATGCCGGGAGCAAAGAAAGTACTGTCCGCTGCTGCTCTCACTTACCTGGCTTCACTTATGACTTCTCTCGTTTATTTTCTGCGCTTTTTCCTCTATGTTTTAACCTTATTTGGCAGACGCAACGACAGGATGTAACCGGCGGAGGAAAGCGTGATTATAGAATGAGCAATATTTTGCTGTTGGATAGAAATATAGACGAGGCAGAGAGGATAAGCAGCTATTTTGAAGCGAGAAGTTATGCAGTCATATGGCCGAAAACCATAGCGGATTTACTTTATCATGTTGTACACAGGGATTTTTGCTTAGCCATTTTAGATGTCGCTCTTTCAGCAGAGGACGACCACCGGTTTCTGGATGCTCTACGCAAAGTAAAGGGCGTTCCCATTTTAGTTTTAGGGTCCGATACGGCGGATGCGGAAGAACGCCTCAATTCTCTGCGGGCAGGTGCGCACGCATATCTGTGTCGGCCGTATTCGATGGAAGAATGCTTTGCGCAAGCGCAAGCCCTCATACAGGCGTATTCGCCACACATGCAAACACGGAAAGAGGAAAATAGCTCATGCAAAATGACAGTGGCCGGAAGGCTGCGTATTTCTCCGGAGAGTCGGCAAGCGTTCCTTGGCGAAAAGGAAATTATGCTGACACGAAAGGAATTTGACCTGCTGCTTCTGTTTGCCGAGAATCCAAACAAAGTATTTACCTGTGATCAGCTTTATGATCTCTTGTGGAGTGAGCAGACTGCATATAATGTTGATGAGGTGGTTAAAGCTCATATAAAATCACTCCGGCAGAAACTGTCCGATGACGATTCGGTCCAGATAAAAAATGTTTGGGGTGTCGGCTACCGATTTTGTTACAACAGAAAATAAAACTACCGAATTCTTCCCGATATATTCCCTAAAAAATCCCTATGTTTTGCTATCCTTAGAATAGCAGGAACATAGGGATTTTTGTTGTGGCAGGTCAAAAGACAAACAATATATCGAAAAAAGAAGCAACCGCTTATCTTTGTAAACGGCTGCTCATTTATCAGTTTTCAGCTTATCTGCTTGTTGACACAAGGACACATACTTTTGAACCTCTGCCTCACTCTTTCCGGCGAAGAAATCCATAGCGGTTTTTGAAATATGCCCTCGCACAATATTGGGAAACAGGATCGCATCAATACTGATATCCAATTCTCTCGCAATAAGCAAGATGGTTTCGGCTTTTGGATTGCTGATTCCGTGTTCCAGATCCTGAATAGTACGGATGCTCATATGGAGCTTATCCGCCAGCTGCCTCTGTGTGTAGCCAATCGCCTTGCGCTTTCGGAGCACTTCCGCAGCGAAGGTATCTAATACATTTTGCACTGTAGTTCACCTCATATATATTTTAGTGTGAGCTACAGTTCGTATAAATATCCTTACGGCTCGCATTTAGTGAGTTGTGGTTCGCTTTTTATGTGTGAAAGGAGCACTATGGTACATATGAGGAGGTTCATTTAAGCTAACGGCGGAAGACGAAGTCTATTTTTACTTCTCTTAGAGCATAATACTTGGACACCTAAAACGAGTTGCACTCACGAATATGAGTTGCAGCTCGTTTCTTATGTATTGCAACTGCTTTTCTCAATTATTTGGGACACACCGCCCGGCACATATTATCATAACGACACTTGTATATACGCAGAGGAAAGCGCATTTTCGGATTTTCATGTCCGTCAATGCGCTTTCTTTTGTTTTAACTGTCATTGCCCCGGGTGCCGTTCTCCTCCGTGTTTGTCTGCTCCCATACGCCAGACAAGAAACACGGAGGGTTTTATATGTATAAAAAGAATAATGGCTCAACTGAGCAGGAAATATTGCAAAACCAGTTTTCGGCCTATGTGAAAAAGGCAGTCCATAATCGGAGAATTCAATTTTTGACCGAGAAAAGCCGCAAGTTTCGCTTTGAAACACCGCTTTTTGACCTGGACTATCTCCTGTTCGATACAACGGACATCATTCAGGAGATCACGGATCATGAGACCGTGCGGCAAGCGCTTCGGTCAATCAAGGAAAACGAACGGCGGATCGTCCTTGAAAGAATCATTGAGGAAAAAAGCTTCGGGCAATTATCGGATGAACTCGGTATGTCCTATAAGACTGTAGCCTCACTGTATTACCGTGCAATAAAGAAGCTCCGCCGATTTATGGAAGAAGGTGAATCAAAATGAATTTCAAAGAGTTACTGTTGCAAGCAAAATTCGGAGACAGAACAGCCACAACAGAATTACTGATGCTATATCAGCCCTTGCTACTGAAAGAATCAATTATAGACGGAATTCTTGACGAGGATCTGTACCAGGAGCTTTGCATTGTGTTTATGCGCTGCATAGACCGTTTTGACCCATAAAATAAAAGGGCGGCAGGAGTTTTGCTCCTGCCGCCCTTACTCATCTTCTGAAACTTGCCATAGTATTTTTGATTGCCGCCATACCATCCTCTCCCAGCAGTTCGGCAGCGTCATCAAAGGCGATCTCTTCGGATTTGACCGTCTTTTTCTCCGGCGCCTGTCCGACATCTTTTGGGGTGGGCTTTTCTGAGTATTCCTCCATAATGCGCCGCACGATTGCTTCAATGGCGTCGGTATTAACTGGTGACGGCTGAGGAATATCGGGCGTTTCGGAGCAATGAATGTAGTGCAGAACTGTGTTTACAAGAAACTGTGCTTTCCGGCGCCCCTGCTGATTGAGTATTTCCGCAACCTGCTGATGCTGCGGATCTCCGCCGCTGAATTGAATAGTGAACTTGTAAATATCTTTCTTCGCCATTCACATCACCCCATACAAGCGGCCTTGAACAACAGCTCGTAGCCCTTTGTATTGGCGGAAATCTCATCGACAAAAATCGGTGCGCCGACCTTGCCGGACGCTTCGATTTGTTTCTTCAGTAGGATAGAACCGCCGCCGACAAACACAGCCTTGCCGGAGCGCAAATCAATCATCCGCTCTCTGAGCTTGCCGAAAAGATCGTTGATAAACTGTTGCGCCTGCTCCTGCACGATACGGATCACACTTTCGTCAAAATCGGTAGGCGTATCCTTCAAGATAGCATCAATGTCCGACTCGTCCAGGAGGATGTCAAAATCCGCATTGACCTTGGATTTGATTCCATTGTAAAGAGTGATGACGCCGTTATCCAGTGAGTCGCAGGCAGACAGATCCGCCTCGCCGTTTTTCACCAGCAGATAGTCGGCAGTAAAACCGCCAATGTCCAGCACTGCAACCTTTGAATACGAATGGATCCGCTGATAGATCGGCATAATGGCAGCGTAAGCCTGCGGAAAGCAAATCGCCGTGCTGATGAATACAGAGTACGGTCTGCCGTCGAGCTGGAAGTCAATAATATCCCGGTTCAGAAAATAGTTTTCAAACCGTTCGTATTGCGCTCCGTAATGGGCAGGCGGCAGGCCTACCGCAAGCTGCACATCTACGATCTCGTCCTTGCGGTACTCGGTTCCGGCAAGCTCAAAGGCAACGGCAAACAGCGTGAGGATAAAATACCGTTCGTCAGCCGTCTTGTCCCGCATATACGGGATGCGCTGATCGGTGAGGGTATAATACTTGCCCTTGTAGAACAGAACATCCTTTCCGAAGGGCGGCTTTGTGTCGCTTTCCCGAAGCCCGGACACAAAGGTCCTGTGGTTGGTTTTGATTTGTTTATTCCCGTGGTCGATACTGATTAGCATGGTAAAATCTCCTTTGTTTTTGGTTTATACTCTTTAATTACGACTTTAATGCGTGTTATTTCAACAGATTTCCGCAAAGGGGCAAAATAGTCCCGCAAGTAAAAAATAGTGATAAGACAAAGCACCTCACGGGGAAAAATCCCGTGAGGTGCTATTCGCTCATATACGATTATGGTCGTTTCGTGCTGAAGTCCTTGAAAGTAATTTGAAGGATGACTTCTTCTCGTGTCGAGGTTACAGATTGCACCTTAGCCTCCAGCAAGTCGGGCATAGCCTGTGCCGTCAGTTTATATAAACTGCGGTAGCGACCTACTATATTGATCCCGGCCTTTACAACGACTGGTATCTCATCGCTGGCAATTCCGATCCGACTGCAAAAGTCGAGAACGGTGATCTTTCTCATGGCAACTCCTTTCTAATGCTTGGGTGAGCAGAGGAGCCTACCACCCAATATCCATTCCTAACTGTTCCATTGCCGACTCCATAGAGAGAACTTTCATCCGCTTGGCGTCAAACACCGAAAAGGAGAGAAGCTCCCCATTCTCGTCGCAGGCAATGGAATTTTCCGATAAAACTGCAGCGTCAAGCTCCTGAATGCCGGCGTACACATTGCCTTCGTTATCCATAAGATACGGAAAAGAAGGTGTGACCTCGCACCCGTTCATCATAAGCCGCGTTCCTTCCGGCAGCTCCATCAGCAGCTTTTCCTTATCTCTGCCGGCAGGCTCTATGTCGAACAGCGTCTGCTGCCCGAAATAGGAGCCGGCATATAGCTTTCGCTTTCTGTAAGGATACTTGCCGGTTTCCGTCTGCACCATCTGCTTGATGCGCTCGACATTGTTCTGCATGGCAGACCAGTCGATCACTTCGTGCAATCGGTGCTCATTGTAGTAACCGGCACTAATATTTACCGCTGCTGTTTTGAGATATGGCGCAACAACGGAAATGTCGCTGAAGGAGCCCATTGCCTCACGGAAACCGAAGGAGCAGACAAACTCAGAAAACTTCGGGTTGTCGCAGTTGTAAAACACAGCGTCGTTGTTCCCACGGCGGTCCACCTCTACAATGTAATTCACATCGATCTGGATCCCGCTCCGTTCAAACGCTTTGGCGCCCTGTCCGCCGGTTTCCTCATCCTCGCAGAACAGCACATGGCAGCGTACTTCGCTAATGATCTGTAAGATCATATATACGCCGCACCGGTCGTCGCCGCCGATCCCTTGCGGGGACATGATATAGCGCCCGTCTTCGGATCGGCAGATGATATGCGGCAGCTCATTATGTACGGTGTCCAAATGGGCGACCAACAGCACCGGCACTGTGCCCTCGGCATAGAGGAAGCCTTTCTTTTTGACTGTCTCATAGCCAAGTTTCTTCAGGTGACCGGCCAGATAATGCTTCAGTTCCTTTTGCCGCATACGGAGAATATCATCAAATCGAATCATCTCGCACCGCCTTCCGCAGCTGTGACCGAAGTCCTGTGGCAGAACGCATTGCCGATGATGCGGCAGATGCTGCAAACGCTGCAGGCCGCACACGGCTCAAGCGATGCCCGGTAGCAGGCTTCGCATATCTCTACCAACCGGCCTCTGCGGTCGTATGCCGGATACATTGTTCCGTGGATCATCTCACCGCACGAGCCGCAGATATGCAGGCACGCATGGCAGTGATAGACTCCTTCAATATATCTTGCATTTTGCTTGGGAACAGTATTGCCGCAATCCTTGCAGACAACGGTATCCTCGCATCGGCATTTCAAGTGACCCGAATGGTACGCTTGGCCGCAGCAAACACAGAGTGATGGGCCTCCAATGACGAAATGACTGGGTGCGGCAGCGGTTTTTAGCATCGACAGATTCCCGTAGTAATTATAGTCGGGATATTGACGGCTGCCTTCGCCGCTGGTGCAGCACTCGTTCACATCCTCACGCTTCTTTTTCAGCACCCAACGATTTGGCACACCGAGGCAGGTCGCAATCGCTTTCTGTACGATACTGCGGTACAGATCCATTTGCTCCGACAAATCGCTCGGATAGAGCCTTGATTGAAACAGCGTTTGATCCTTGTAGAAAAACATCTGCCGTGACCGTCTCGGCGCACGGTAATAATGGTCTTTCACTTCCGGGTCAACCGTGAAGAAGATCATGCTCACATCGTCAGTCATATAGGACAGCGTACCGGCCTGATAGCTGCCGCTTTCGAGATTGTGGCAGGAAGTCCAGGTGTTGTCCTTGTTAGACATTTCGAGAAAATCACACGGGTGCAGAGATAACAGCGCCGTTTTGAGCATTTGCAGAGGATTCAGAGAATCGGAAAGCTGGGCAAATACCGCATTATAACGCTCATGCCCGTCCACACCGAAACTGCGGCACAGCTTGCCGATGATCCGGCTGGTTTTCTGTCCCTCGGCGCATTTTATACCGCCACGGGTACGGATGATCTCCAGCGTTTGCTCGGACAGCGTGCTGCTGTACTCGTTGACAGCGGCACGCAGAGCAATGCGGAAATCCTCCAAACGCTGTTCTTCATTGATCTGCTCGGCGGCAAGATCCTCCATAGTAAAAGCAATCTCGTCCACGACATCACGCTGAATACCGCGTCCCTCGTCAAAGGAAAACACGATTGCCTTTGCGTCCTCATCCCAATTCGGATGGCGGCGCAGCAATTCGAGCAATCCTGCTTTTTCTTGTGCCCATAAGTTCAGATTTGTCATAACGCCGGTTTCGCCAAAGGATTTTTCATACTTATACATGACCTCGTAAAAGGCCTTTTTTAATTCTTCCATTCGTTTCAGTCCTTTCCTAAATAGTATTTGCTTCAAATTCAACGCCGATAAAATCATCGGCAGTCAGAATATGCTTGCCGCTGTACCATTCGTCGCCGACGATCTGCTCAGCGGCCTCTTTGCTTTCTGCCGTCACATCGACCGTTCGTTTCAGCGTTTCGGTTATGGTGACCCTATATTTCTTTGCCATAGCATTTCCTCCGATCCGACAAGGGCGGAGAAGAAAAACTTCCTCTCCGCCCGTCATTCTATTGATTATTTACTCTCCGATCATACGGAAAAACTCTGCCGGAGACAGTACGGCAACGCCGAGCGCTTGCGCCTTGGCGAGCTTACTGCCGGCATTTTCGCCGCAGATCAGGTAGTCGGTATTCTTGGATACGGAGCTTCCGGCTTTCGCACCCAAAGAATATATCTTCGCATTGATGCCGTCACGGGTGTACGGCTCGACCTTGCCCGTAACCACAAGCGTTTTCCCCACAAAGGGGTTGTCCTGTACGACGGACATAGCGGTTTCTTTCTTTTCAATGTTTACCATAGGCTTTAATTCCTCCCATAAAATGCGGTTTTCTTCAACTGAAAACCATTCGTGAATGTTGTTATGCAGCGTTTCTCCGAAATCGGGAAGCTGCGTAAAATCATAGCCGGAATCGACCGCTACCTCAAAGGCACGGAGACTCTGATCGAAGCATCGACCGAGCGCAGCGCTGGCTGTGTTGCCGATCATCGGAATATCCATTGCGATAAGATAGCGTTCAAATGTGGTATTGCGGCTTTTTTGAATCGCATCCCACAACCGCTGCCAGGACCTTTCTCCGAAACCGTCCATACGGATGATCTCGTCCCGGTGATTATCCAGCCGGTAAATATCCGTAAAATCCTGAAGCCAGCCACGGGCAATGAATTGCTCCAGCGTCGCCTCTGACAGCCCATCAATGTCCATCGCTTTCTTTCCGACGAAGTGAACGAATTTCCTCAGATTCTGCGATGCACAATTCGGATTGTGGCAGAATAGTGTTTTCGTCAGCTTCTGCTCACCGTCGGTCCGCTTCTGTGTAGTATGGATCATCGTCTGATACCCACAGCAGGGGCAGAGAGACGGAACCAGCACTTCCATTGAAAAATCTCCACGGTCAAGGTTTTCTTCGACCTGAGGGATGATCATGTTCCGCTTACTCACCAGAATGCGGTTGCCCGGCATCAACTCAAGCCCCTCAATAAAAGAGAGGTTGTGCAGCGTTGCACGGGACACCTCGCATCCGTCGATCTCTACCGTGTCAAAAACAGCTACCGGAGAGATCTCACCGGAACGGGTCGGCGTCCACTCAATGTGGTCGAGCCTTGTTTCAAAGAGCTCGTCTTCAAACTTAAAGGCAAGACCATCCTTGAAATGGTGCCCTGTCCGTCCGCAGGTGCGGGAGTAGGAAATGGAGTCATAGGTCATGACCAGTCCGTCGATCGGCAGATCTTCCTCGGCCGCTTTGTCCCGCAGTACCTTAATGTGCAGATCCATCATATCGTTATTTGCCGTTGCAAACTGAATAGAGCGCACTCTGCCGAAGCCGAATTCAGTGAGCTTTGCCAGCTTCATGCGTTTGCTGTCCGTCTCGGCCTCGATCTCCGGCAGTCCCTCTATGACCGCAAAGGGCAAAAAGTGGACGCACCGCTTGGCGCATACCGCAGAATTGTAAGCACGGACGGAGCCAGCGGCAAGATTGCGGCTGTTTCGGTACGGCTTTCCCGTACTGTCAACCAGCTTTTGGCGCAGCCGTTCAAAGTCGTTACAGTGAATAAAACTCTCACCGGCAACGACCAGTCTTTCCTTGTACGGGATCTGCACCGGTATTCCTTCGATGGCTTCGGCGTTGTGGGTAATATCCTCACCGATGTCGCCGTCGCCCCGGGTAGAGAGCCGTTGCAGAAGGCCGCCCTCATAAATGATCTCGGTCGTCAGTCCGTCCAGCTTCAGTGAGAAATCCACTGTGCGGCCGTCCTGAAATGCAAGCAGCTCGCTTATCAGCTTTGTCTTATCCAGCGATAACAGCGGAATATCGTGCTTTGCCTGCGGCAGCCTCGACACAACGGGGTAGCCCACGGTCTGCGTCGGTGAATTGGACATCACCACGCCGGTTTCTTCCTCCAGTTCAGTCAGCTCATCAAAGAGCCGGTCATATACAGCGTCCGATACTGACGGAGCATTTTGGTTGTAATACTCGTCCCGATATGTATTGAGCCGGGCGGTCAGTTCACGCTGCCGTATCAATCTTTCTTTCATTCTATATCATCCTTTCTCGTTATGCTGCCCGTTCAAGAGCAGGTGCGTATAGCACATTTTCTTTCCAGCTTTCGATAAATCTCTTCACCTTGGGCGGCGGGACAACGTTGTTCTGGATCCTTGCCTGAATGACATCCCCATGCTTCACCTCTACCGTACAATACGGCTTTTTCGGTGCGGACGCTTTTCGGATGAAAAGGATCGTGGTATTATTTTTTACCACATCTTTCACATAGCGTCCGACACAGTGGTGCAGTTTATCGCCCTCCTGTGTGATCTCTTTTGCGGAATGCGGAGGAATAACAACAAACCCCATTTGGGTGTATCCGTAACGGTGCTGCAATCCCTCAAACATTTTGGCAATTCTCCGATCATACGCCTGCGACACATCATTTCGGGACATATCATTTACCCGGTCATGCTCCGCCTTCAAATCATTCGGAAACAGGACAAAGCTGCTTTTCATATCGTGCTCCAATAGTTCGCACATACAAAGGTAATCCTTATAGTCGGACATCATCTCACGCATGGAATAATAACCGGGGGCGTAATAAGAGGTCTTTCGGTGTGTGGCAAACTGTTCCGTAGCATACCGCATCAGCTTATGGGGCGTCATATAGCGCAAGGGAACCGTAATATACGCTTCCTCTCCGATGTCGTTTTTGCTGCACCATTTCATCAGTTCCAGATCCGGTCGGATATTATCCCGCAGAAATGCTTTGATCATCGTAAGCTGGTTCGGCCCGGGGTCGATTGTCTGCAAAAGCGGTATATATTTTTTACCGACACCCAAAACCTCTGTTACGGTTTTGCCCTTGCTGTTGAGCACGCTGTCGTCATAGTAACGAGCCCCGCCTATATCGCCGTAAGCAACATAGGTTGCGAGACGATAGAGCTTCAGCTTTACCAAATACTCCAGCATAGGATAGCGTAAATACTTCTGCAGATACTGCCCGGCATACAAAGGCGTGGGATCTCCTGCATAATATTCCTTCAGTGCGGAATACTGCCACGGCGTTCCTTTCAGTTCACTGTCCAGATTCCGATGATAGAGATAACCGCAGCAGTCTGCCTCAAAATTGTAGTACCACCGGCTGAATACCGGCCTGTCGCCCGGATGCCACGGTGTAATGCGATCCCGGGAATAACCGTAATAGTAGCTTTCACTGGCTATGATCTTGCTGCCGTCCCATTGAAGAAACAACCGTGCGTTTTCATAAACATGAAACTCCGACGTGTCGCTTTTCGGATAACGGCGATAGGCTTTTACGAAACGAATGATCATTTCGTTGCTACCCAGCCGCTGAATAACCTGTGCAGTAGAACGGTCAACTATATATCCGCGGCGCCCACGGCTCTTAAAGGTGATTTTCCTCTTGCAGTGTGGGCAAACGCCTTCGCCGTTGTGCTTGGCTTCAGCGACCGATACATTATGCTTGCAGGCAGTACAGTATGCGTTTTTCGGCGCTTTTCCCTTGGCATAATCATAGAAGATATAATGCGGCAGGGTCTCTCTGTGCATAAAGCCTTTGATGTCCCTGGGTAATGCGCCTACCGGTTTCATCCGCTCGATAATCCTGCGCTGCTTTTTCAGTTCATTTTCCCGTTGCTTTTTCCGCAGCAGATCCAACTGAAACAGGCAGAGGCTTTCAAATCCTTTTTGCTTTTCGGACTGACAATATCTCGTGACCCGTCTCTCATCGGCCTGGGAATAGAAAGAGCATTTGTCCCTGAAAAAGTAATCCTTTCCGAGGTTCTCAAACATAGACTGCTGCCAGCGTGTGCCTTTATCATCGGTGCATAAGGTGATATAGCCGCCTTTCTGCTGAAACATTGTCCAACGAGGGGTATGATTTCCGGCCAGCACACTTTCCTTTGCGTAGATATACAGTACCAGCGTGCGCTGATGGTCGATGTTTTTGATCGCCGTGCGCACCACATACTTCACCTGATCGGCACAGAAAATGCCGTTTTTCGGGTTAGGACTGTTGCTCGGTATTGCAAATTTGCGCAAGACTCTTTTATTCATCATGCGCCCACCTCAAACAAATTCATCTGCGTGCTATCGTTCGGGTGATCCTCTGCCGGCGGCTCCTTTAGGGGAGCCGACTTTTTCTTGTCGGCTTTCTTATTGGATCTCGGAGCCGGCTTTCCGGGATAGGGCTTCGGAACGAATTTTTCCTCCTTTTCCTTGTCTTCCTCTGCGTCCATATCCATAAAGTATTCTTCGGCCCAGAGATAGCACATATCATCTGGCACATCACAGCCATAACCGCCTGCGATCGGCTTTTCGTCGTTGTCCTTCATTTCCTGCTCGGCAAACTCCTTGGCTTTGCGGGTAATGTAACGGAAACAACGGATCATATTCTTGCGGGGGTGCATGACCTGCCGGGCAAACTCCGGTTCGCTGAGGCACTTAGTCTGAATATGCTCGGTCACGCATTGCTTCATATTGCGGCGGGTCAGTCGCTCGGCGTCATCACCGACACGCTTCATCGAAGCTATCATGACCTCATCATCACCCATAGCTACGGCGTTTTCCCAGGCAGCCTGTTCAGCTTCGGCTTTTTTGCGCTGTTTTTGCTCCCATTCGGCTTTGCGCTTGGCTTCGGCCTCCTCGTGAGCACGGCGCTTTTCGTCCTCGGCTGCAGTATCCTGCATTCGCTGAAGCACTTCCTGTGCAGCTTCGGCTTCCGCCTGCTGCCGCTGATCATCTCTTTGTTCCGCGATAGTCGCCAGATCGGCGCCTTTTTTCAATTCCGTATTGTTGGTATCAACACTCATAAAATGTTCCTCCTATAAAAATAGGGATACAGCGCAGTTTTACCCACGCTGTATCCCATTCTTGACCTATAGCCGTTTCCGGCTGTTCCTATTTCTTTGCGAGCATCGGAGAAAACTTCACCGGACAAAAACCGTCTGTGTCACGGTAGAAATAACGCCGTCCCGTGTCGTCATACAGTTCTATCACATCGGATGGGGCGACACTCCTGCCACGGTAATCCTTCGGCAGAACATCTCCGAAAAGCTCGGCAATGCGTGTGAGCCGCCCTGTATCACTCTCCGTTTCCTCACAATGCAGCATACCGTCATGTATCAGACTATATTGCGCCGCCGGCGGGTATTCGTGACCTGCTTTTTGCAGTTCTTTTATTCCGCCGAAGGCAAAGGGAATGACCTTGTAAAGACTGACCTCCAACTGGTATATCCGAAACCGTTGCTCCTGCCTTTGCGACAGCAACCGACCTTCAAACTCGTCGGAGCTTCTGACGAATAAAGAATACTCTTCCTCCGTCAGTCCGAGATATTCATGCAGTTCGCACGCACATTCCGTGCTTTCGTGCCACTGTGCAATATCATCGTCGATCGCATCAAAGTCACAAAGACCGTACATAAATCTTTGCCTGAAATTCTTCCTGCTATCCTCCTTTGTGTGGGCATTTCGCTTTAAGGCAAGCTGCCAGTCGTCAACGCCCTTATAATTCGGATTCCAGTTAAGTCCACGGCACACCATGCCGTATTTCCTTGCCAATTCGTGCAGCTTCAAGGCGCCCTTGCAGGCTGCTTCATTCCGATATTTGTCCATATCCTCCGATTCAATAATCGTATGCGTACCGTTCTCCGCCAGTTCTTTCAGCAGAAACTCCAGCTGCGCCATATTGTTGACGCCGGCCGTAGCGGCAAAGGAACGGTTCATCAGATAATGGGCAATGTCGGATTTCAAAAGTCCTTCCGTCACATAGACCACGCCTGCATTCGGATCACCGACAAAATGCGCAGGGCTTCCGGAGGAGGTGCCTTTCGGCTTACCGGCAGACGAAAACCAGATGTATTTGGCTCCGTCCTTTTCCGGTGGATCATCCTCATTCTTCAGCGGCACATCCAAACGGATCTGAAAGCCGCTGATAAGACCTTGCCTTGTCCGTGCTGGGATCATAATGCCGGCGGTATAGGTGGAGCTTGCAATCGTCCACTGACCGTCTTTTTGATAAAATCCCGGCACGCCATCCAGCTGATGCCCGTTTTGCAGAAGCCGGTTTGCCAATGAACGGCACATATAGAAGGGAGGCATACTCTTGTAGCCCAACCTCTCAATCTGTTCGTCCGGCAAGCCTCTGACCGTTTGCAGATGCGCACGGTGCTCCTTGGATAGCGTCAGCATAGCAAGAAGTGCGGTATAGGTTTTATGGCGCACGGCAATATCGGCAACAGGCGCAGCTTCGGCGGGCGTTTCCTTCGGCTTATCCGGGTACTTGACCGCATGATCCGAAAGGTTTACTCCGTTGAGCAGCGCATCGCTGATTTCCCGATAGGCAGCGCTCGTACTGATGCTATGCACCTTTGCGTATAAAGCCAGCATACCGCCGCTTTCATCGCAGTAATTGCACCGCCAGGTATCGGTCTGCGTGTTGATGTGCATTTTCCCTCGCTTGTCATTACAGATAGGACAATCCACATAAAACCCTTGCGGGCTCGGCCGCCGTATCCGCAAGTGAAGCAGTTCCGCCACATCCGTTATGTCGAACGGAAAATCATGCGGCTGGCTCATGAACAAGCCTCCTTTCTAAAGAAATATCGGTGAAAGTCAGCTTGCTCTCTGCATTTCATCCAAAGATGCCTGCATAATCGTTGCTGCCGCACGAAGAATGTTATCATTGCCGGAATAGCCGTTGATGTACCATTTCAGGCTCGCAGGGCGGCGGTCAGCTACTTGCGACATTGCCCAGCCCTTGCAGGTGCCAAGCGGCACGATCACATTGCCGGCTTCTTCGTAGGTCATCATGGAGCAGATCGCATCGACCGGCATATCCGCAGAATAAGTCGGCGCTGCCGTATCGGTATCGGCGGTTTCTTCCTCAATTTCTTCACCCTCGGCTTCTTCCGTGACCGGAGCCAAAGGTTCCATGACCTCTGCGGTCGGAACTTCTGCAACGGTTTCCTGAACAGCCAGGGCTTCCTGCGCAGGCTCGTTGTTCACTTCTGTAGCTACCTCAGCAACCGTAACCGGTGCTGCTGGGGTGACTTGCTCCGTCGTAGCGGTTTCCGCTACTGTCGTCTGCTCTTTGACGGTTTCGGCTGCTTTCTCTGCGTTCACTGCAGGTGCGGCAGCAGAAAACTGCACGCCAAATCCAGCGTCCGATAATGCCTGGTCGATGGCAGCGTGCTGCGCCGACTCAATATACAGACCGCCCAGAGTGGCTTTCGCCTCTCTTTGGGCAATGAAGCTGGATCTCGGCTGTGCGTCGTTCTTGTCGAAATACACACGGGCCTCGATGATCGCCAGCTGATCCGTAATCTTGAGGGAGGACAGCTTGATCCTGCCGTTCGGATATTTCAGGCGGAACCAGAGCTTTTTGTATTTGAGGTCAAGAACCTTTTCGCCCTTGGTCGTTCTGCGCAGAAATTTGAGCGGGTCAAAGCCCTGCACCTTGTTCAGTTCGGAAACCACAGGGACAGATTCATACATCGTTGCACTTTGATTTGTATTCATACGGGAAATCTCCTTTCATAAATAAACACGAAGCACTCCTGCACTTTTCTGCAAGCCGCTTCGTATCAACTGACCTTTTTCAATTCATTTTGGCGGGTAAAGGCTTTCAGATATTTGCCGATACGCTCGCCAAGCTGCGTATTTCGTTTTCCGGTGGCCTTTTTGAGAATCGCCATGATCAGCGTTTTCTTCTGACCGACCGGGATGACCTGCTCCTTCGCACGGGTGATCGCCGTGTAGACGATGTTCCGATTCAGCATAATGTAATGGCTGCGAAGAATAGGCATGATTACAATATCAAATTCCGAGCCCATCGCCTTATGCACGGTAGTCGCATAAGCCAATTCCATATGGCTCATTTCTTCCATACCGTATTCGGCAATGCGGTCGCCGGAAAATTCAATCGTCACGTCCATTTCATTCTTTGCATTGCGCCCCATTTTGCGAATATAGCCGATGTCACCGTTGGACGCCTTCGCATTGTTTTTCGTCTGCATCACCTTGTCGCCCACACGGAAGTAGTGGCTGCCGACCTTCAGATCGGCAAACTCATCTCTCGCCGGATTGACAAGCTCACGGATGGCGGCGTTAAGCTGCTCGACCGAAGCCGGCCCTTCCGAACGGAACGGGGAGAGTATCTGCACCTTTTCAATTCCGTGCAAAGCGACCTGTTCACAGAAGATCCTGCAAATAAGGTCAGCGGCTTCCTCCTGCGTCTGGCACTTTACAAACTGAAAATCTTCGCCGTACTGAAGGTCGATATTTGCCTCATTGATGCGCTTTGCGTTATAGGCAATGAGACTTCCTTTTTTCTGACGGAAGATCTCGTTGAGCACCGTAACGGGGATAAGTCCGCTGTCAATCAGCTCACGGAAGACATCACCGGCACCCACGCTTTGCAGCTGGTCCACATCACCGACCAGGATAACTCTCGTACCCATACGGACACGGCTGAAGAACTGCCTTGCCAGCCACATATCGATCATGGAGCTTTCGTCCACGATGATGAGGTCGGCGTCAAGCGGTTCTTTTTGCTTATCCTTTTGGATCGGTCCACTGTCGCCCAGAAGCCCTAAAAGGCTGTGCAGCGTTTTGGCGTCGTTTCTACCCGTGCTTTCTGCCATTCTTCGGCTGGCTCGTCCGGTCGGAGCGGCAAGCAAGATCTTCCCTTTGGGGTAGAGCATCTGAAAGACCTCTATGATCGCCCGCAAGACTGTGGTTTTACCGGTACCGGGAGAGCCTGTGATGATAGACAGATTACTGCGAAAAGCCATATACACCGCCTCGCTTTGCCTTTGTGAAAGGGCAAGACCGAGGTTTTTGCGGACATATTCGAGTGATTCGGATATATCCAGCGTGACCGGCGGTACAGCCAGCATTTCCGCAATTTTCCGGGCGGTTTCATCCTCCTGCACGAAAACATTGCTCTGATAGATGTTGCCGTTGCTTGAAACGATCTCACCCTTGAGGATCATATCCTGAACAACGGCGTCCACTTCCTCGGGCGTGACCTTGACCTGTCCATCGGTAATATTCTCATTGAGCAGCTTCACACCCGTTTTCGCAAGCGCATCTTCTTCCAGAAAAAGATGGCCTTTTTCGTTGCGCCCCGTATCCAATGCCGCAAATACGGCGCCGTGGATCCGCATAGGAGAATTCAGCGGCAGATCGCCCTTGCGGACGATGGCATCGACTCTCTTAAATCCGAATCCGGATACCTGGCACAATTCATAGGGGTTCTTTTGCAGAATGTCTACGCTGCGGGAGCCGAAATGCTCATAAATCTTCATGGCCGTTACCGGCGTGACATTAAATGGGGTCAGCAGGATCATCAGATCCCGCACGCACCGGCTTTCCGCATAGGAGGCTTTGATGTCCTCCAGCTTATCCGGGGTGATTCCTCGAATCTCCAGCAGTCGCTCCGGCTCGTTTTCCAGCACACGCAATGCGTCGGCACCGAAGCGGTTTACGATCAATGCGGCAGTCTTTTCACCGACGCCTTTGATCAGCCGGGAGGAAAGATAACCGTATACGCCCTCTTTGGTCTGCGGCACGATCTCCTCGCACTTATCGACCTGCAGCTGAACACCGTGTTTTCCGTTCTCCCATTCGCCGTCCAGGATCATGCTCACCTTATCGGTTTGAGGCAATTCATACCCGACGGCGATAAACCGGATCATATTGTCCCGGTGATGGTAAGCACTTCGTGCCTGCTGCGGTACGCTTTGGTCGGAGGTTTTCACGCTGATAATGCAATACTTATTGCTCGGATTATAGAAGATCGTCCGGTCATAAGTCCCGACATACCCCACGGTTCACCACTCCTTTCTCGTTTTCTTTCTGTGCATCGTTTTTCATCTGCACCATCCTTTCTTCCGTTTATGCCGCCTCGTCAAATTTGCGCTTTACATAGAAGCGGCGGCTTTCCGATACCGTCACATAATCCTCATAAATATCGGGATGCTGTGCTTTCAGCCGTATCAGATTTTCCTTGCCGATGTCGGGCTTTCTCGTAGGCTTGTAGCTGATGGAATAGGAAACGCCGCCGCTGTTTGCCGTAGCCGTGCAGCTTCGTCCCATTTCCGCCACAATGCGCCCTTGCAGCCGTTTCATCTCGTTTTCGACCCGCTTGACCTCACGGTTCAATTCCGACTTTTCCGCCTGCAGCTCGGTATAGCGCACCAGACTGCTTGCCAGCGGCACACTCAGCTCGATCTCAGGGGCGTTTTCGTCGGCAGGGCCGAAGTGACGCCGAACGCTTTCAAGCGTCAGCTCACCGTCCTCTGTGTACGGCGGCGGTGTCTGTGTCAGAACATGGTAGTTCCAGAAGTTGCCCTCCAGAGCGATCATTTCCGCCTCGTAATCCGGGTCACGCTCAATGTGCCGGATGATGACTTCATTTTCGTTATTGCCGTAAAGGCAGCAGAAGTACACCTCATCCATATTCATCACGCACATATAATGGCGGCCCTGGATCTCGTAGTTGACGGGAACGATCTCCTGTCCGTCGCACCACCAATGATCCTTGGCGTTGTAGTTTGTGGTCTTGATCTCAAGGATCGCCGTTTTGCCGTTTGGCAATCGGATGAAGTAATCAATGTCTGCCAGCATATAGGTGTAGACCGGGTGATAAAACATCTTCTTCACCTGATAGATCTCAAAACCTGTTTTCACATGGAAAATCTCAGCGACCAGATCCTCAAGCAAATGCCCGACCTTCTTTTGCACCCAGTTGCTTTCGCCGTCCTCATACGATACGACTTTGAGTTTGTCGTAGTAGAGGTCGCGGGCGGTCGCAAATGGGGACACACCTAAAATGGCAGCGGCGTCACTTCCGCCGATTCCTCTGCGGCGATATTCCAGCCATTCCTCCTCCGGCAGATCTGCCGTGTCAACCAAAACCAGCGGTTCGTAGGTACTCGTTGTGTTCGGCATATTATGCACCTCGATTCTGAGGCTGATAAAGCCTTGTGCGAGAGACATATACCGTTTTCAGCGGGTACTTTGCAAGCTTTCTTGCCTCCTTTCTTTTTACCTGCTGCTTGAACACAGCAGGTCTGGACACTCTTCTGTGCGAGTGCCGATGGGTTCGTCTTTTCATTCGATTTCCGCCTTTCTAAAAATGTATTCCAAAAGCACGAAGGCTTTTTGGGCATAAAAAAAGCGAGAACAACAGCCGATGCCTTTTCAGGCATTCATGTCCGTAATGAATTACGAACAGGTGTCATTCTCGCAGAGGATATAAATATCCTTAAAAAATAAAAAATGCCAGTACATAACCGGCCTCACGGCACAGTTATACTACTGACATACTGCAAACTTAACGATATGTGCAATGCAGAAGCGTACTGCTGGTCCTTACGGACAACGCACAAAAATCAATTACAGAAGAAGTATAGCACAATATATCGTGTTTGTCAAGAATTTAGAAACTATATATAGTTATGCGGGTGGCAATACGGAAAAGGAAATTTCGCTTTTTTGAATTTTGATTGCAGAAAAGGCGGGTATACCCCCGTGTTTATTAGTGAACGGATAGAGGAAGAAGCTCTATCCGCTTATGCACCTTGAAAACCGAATATCCTTCCGGCGGGAGTTATACAGGATCTGCGGACAGTATGCCACGATGATCGATTCGGAGCGTGCCCACAGAAGAATTGCCGTATAGCGGCAGCCTGCCAATACGCGGCTGAAATGGGCGCAGGAAATGGCCCGGCGGACAGGCGTTTTTAATTTGAACACAAACTAAATATAAATATATGCGGACAGCCCCACACGGGATCTTTTGCGAAAAGTAGTATAATGACAATATCGCAAGGATACTCCATTGCTGCAGGCTGTCAGAAAGGAGGAAAACATGGCGGAATACAAACCGACAGCATTACAGACGAGCAAAAGATACTTGACAGCAACGGATGTTGCCGAATTACTCGGTGTTTCCCGCAGTACGGCATACCGCATTATCAAGCGGCTTAACAGTGAACTGGAAAAAGCCGGAAAGCTGACTGTGGCGGGCAAGGTATCTGCCAAATATTTTTACGAGAATACCTACCTGTAAGTGACGAGGGAAACCGTATCCGGGCGATGAAACTTTTACAGATCGGAGGTGAAATCATTGCCGACCTACAAAGACGAAAAGACAGGGTTATGGTACTGTAAATTTGTTTACACAGATTGGACAGGCACCAAAAAGCAGAAAAAGAAGAAAGGTTTTCGCCTGCAAAAAGAGGCCAAGCAGTATGAACTGGATTTTCTGAGCAAGACATCAAATTCCTGCGATATGCTTTTTAGTGATATGGTAGAGATCTATATGGATGACTGCAAAGCCAGAATCAGACCGACTACCTACAAAGGGAAAGAGGACATCATTGCGGTACATATTATGCCGTATTTCAAGAATTTGAAAGTCAATGAGATCCAGCCGATGAATGTGCGTCGCTGGCAAACCGAGCTGATGAACAATCAGAAGAATTATAAGCCAACCTATCTGAGAACTCTGAACAGCCAGTTGTCTGCGATTTTCAATTTTGCAGTCAAGTATTACGGCCTCGGCAGCAATCCGGTACAAAAAAGCGGAACTATCGGTAAAAAGAATTCTGGCTTGGAACAGATCTGGACAGCGGACGAATTCAAGATTTTTATTGATGCTGTCAGTGATAAGCTGCAGTCCAAGGTCATCTTTAATCTGCTTTACTGGACAGGAATGCGATCCGGAGAAATGCTAGCTTTGACCCTGAACGATTTCGACTTTGAGGAACGGACGGTTTCCATTACAAAAAACTATGCGCGTATAGACGGCGAGGACTTATTCCTTGACCCAAAGACGCCAAAAAGCAATCGCAAAATTACCTTGCCGCAATTCGTTTGCGATTTGGTAAAGGATTATGCCGACAGATTGTACGGCTACGATCCGTCAGATAGACTGTTTGAAGTAACAAAGCATTATTTGAAGCACGAAATGGAAAGGGGCTGCAAGAAGACCGGACTCCGGGAGATACGGGTGCACGATCTTCGTCACAGCCACGCCAGCTTGCTGATTGAACTCGGTTTTGCACCGCTGCTGATCAGCGAACGCCTCGGGCATGAGAGCGTAACGACAACTTTGGAGATTTATTCCCACCTGTACCCGACAAAACACGGGGAAGTTGCAGACCGCTTGGAGGCTTTCGCATAAATTTTTCGTGTACCCGCCGTGTACCTTTCATGTACCCGGAGCAAAAAAGAAACCCGAAAACCCTTGAAAATAAAGGGTTTTCGGGTAAGTGGCGATTACTCCCACTCCACCGTCGCCGGGGGCTTAGAGGTCACATCGTACAGCACCCGGTTGATGTGGGGCACCTCGCCCACGATCCGTCCGCTGACCTTGTCCAGCAGCTCGTAGGGAAGCCTTGACCAGGTGGCGGTCATAAAGTCCTGGGTCTGAACCGACCGCAGAGCGATAGCATAGTCGTAGGTCCGCTCGTCGCCCATAATGCCCACGGAGCGCATATTGGTCAGGGCGGCAAAATACTGGTTGGCGGTGCGGTCCAGACCCGCCAGGGCCATCTCCTCCCGGAAGATAGCGTCGGCCTTGCGCAGAATATCCAGCTTCTCCCGGGTGATCTCCCCGATAATGCGGATGGCCAGACCCGGCCCCGGGAAGGGCTGACGCCACACCAGGCTCTCCGGCAGACCCAAGGTAAGCCCCAGCTGCCGTACCTCGTCTTTAAAGAGCCTGCGCAGCGGCTCAATGATCTCCTCGAAATCCACACAGTCCGGCAGCCCGCCCACATTGTGGTGGCTCTTCACCACGGTACTCTCGCCGCCCAGACCACTTTCCACCACATCGGGGTAAATGGTCCCCTGTGCCAGGAAATCCACCTTGCCGATCTTCTTGGCCTCGGCCTCAAAGACCCGGATAAATTCCTCGCCGATGATCTTCCGCTTGCGCTCGGGCTCTGTCACCCCGGCCAGCTTAGACAGGAACAGATCCTGGGCGTTTACCCGCCGCACATCCACATGGAATTCGCCCTTCATCACCCGCTCCACTTCGTCGCCCTCGTTCAGCCGCAGCAGGCCATGGTCTACGAAAATGCAGGTTAAGCGGTCGCCCACTGCTCTTTGCAGCAGGGCGGCGGCCACGGCGCTGTCCACTCCGCCGGAGAGGGCCAGCAGCACGCGCTTGTCGCCGATCTTCTCCCGGCACTCCCGGAGGGCGGTCTCCACATAGGACTCCATGGTCCACTCCCGGCTGAAGCCGCAGATGCCGTAGAGGAAATTCTCCAGGATCTTCGTGCCGTACTCTGTGTGTACCACCTCCGGGTGGAACTGCACGCCGTAGAGCTTCTTCTCCCGGCACTCCACCGCAGCGTGGCGGCAGCCGTCACTGTGGGCAATGGCCGTGAAGCCCGGCGCGGTGGTCTCCACCTCCACCCCGTGGCTCATCCAGTAAACGGCCTTCTCCGGCACCCCTGCAAACAGGGGAGAGGCGGTGTTCACCGTCAGCTCCGTTTTGCCGTATTCCCGGGTGATGGCCTTGCGGCACTGGCCGCCCAAAAGGTGCATCATAAGCTGCATTCCATAGCAGATGCCCAAAACCGGAATACCCATGGAAAACAGCCCTGCATCCACCGTGGGGGCGCCCTCTTCAAACACCGTGGCAGGTCCTCCGGTAAAAATCAGTGCATCCGGCTGAAAAGAGCGCACCTCGTCCATGGAAATGCGAAAGGATTTCAGCTCGCAGTACACGCCGCACTCGCGTACCCGGCGGGCCACCAGCAGATTGTACTGCCCGCCGAAGTCCAAAATCAGAACCTTTTTCATTCCTCTTCCCCCCTGAACACGATGTGCCCGGGCTCGGCCTTGTCGATGATGGCCAGAGAATGGATATTGTAGCCCTTTTCCCGCAGATCATCGCCTCCGTGCTGGAAGCCCTTTTCCACGGCGATACCGATGCCCATGAGCTGGGCCCCGGCCTTTTCCACGATGTCGATAAGCCCGTGTACGGCGTAGCCCTTGGCCATAAAGTCGTCGATGATGAGGACCTTATCCTCGGGCTTGAGCCACTCCTGGGCCACCAGCAGGGTCACTTTTTTCTTATAGGTATAGGAGAAGATCTCGCTCTGATACAGGCCGCCCTCGATGTTGTCGCTCTTGGCCTTTTTGGCAAAAATCATGGGAACGCCGTATTTCTCCGCGCACACGGTGGCCAAGGCGATGCCGCTGGCCTCCGCCGTCAGCACCAGGGTGATGTTTTCCGTGTCAAAAACACGGGCGAACTCGTCGGCGATCTGGCCCAGCAGCGCTGTGTCCACCCGATGATTCAAAAACCCGTCTACCTTCACGATATTGCCGGGCAGCACGCGGCCCTCCCGACGGATCCGATCCTGCAGCTGCTTCATCCTGTCTATCCTCCTAATAAAAATAAAGATACTGCACCTTATTTTGCCGAAAAACGCCGAAAAAAGCAAGAGAAAAAGATGCTGAATTTTCCACTGTTCCCCATGGATTTATAGACTCTTTACACAACCGCCCCACCCGGGCTTATCCCAGCAATAAGCCCCCTTAATAAATCCCGAAAAATCACCCGCCTTTTCCGCTGGGGCGACCCTTGCGGTTGCCCGCCCACCGCACCATCAATAATGCACCCGCACTCCTTGCAAAACCCCTGTCATTGCGAGGGCGCGCAGCGCCCGTGGCAATCCGCCTCCCCGTCCCTTAAGGCCCCCTTGCCTAAAGGGGGCTGTCACGGCAAAGCCGTGACTGGGGGATTCTTTTTCCGCCCTCGGCAGGGCACACGGGCCCTGCCCTACAAGGTGTTGCGTTATCGGGCCCGGGCGGACAGGGTCGTCCGCCCCTACAAGCATTTCCGTAGGGGGCGATGCCTACATCGCCCCGCCTCCTGTACTCCTTGTAGCCCCTCCCCTACGCACCGTAGGGAACCCACCGCACCCCTTGCAAAACCTCTGTCATTGCGGGGGTGCGCAGCGCCCGTGGCAATCCGTAACTCCCGTCCCCAAGGCCACGGAAAAGCCGTGGCTGGGGGATTCCTTCCAGCGCACCCCCCTTGTGCCTATAAATGCCTCCGGTGGGGGTATTTTCTGTCACCAGCGACAGAAAGTACCCAAAGAACGCCGCCAAAACCAATGGTTTTGGATTCCTTGCGCGGGCGTGGTGCGGTGAAGATCGGGACCTTTTGCCCCCGCGAATTAAACGGTGCAACCCTGTCCCGTGCTTTCGCACTGTCCCTACGCCTATCCACCGCGACGCGCTCCGCGCTTGTGCTGCCCGTCCAAACGGGCTGACCCCTTATGTCTACCGTGCGGCGCTGGGCATCGCACCCTACGAAATACTATCGGTAAACGGTGCGTAGGGGCCGATGATCCTGTTGCGGTGCCCAAAATTTCTGCGCTGCCTTACGGCGGACGCTGGAAATTTTGACCGCGGCCACTCGCTCACTTCGCTGCTTCTGCCACCGGCAGCGCTCAGTTCGCTCCCCACATCGTCCCGCCCTACCACACTACTTGCAACCCACCCGTAGGGGTGAACGCCCCTGTCCGCCCGCTCTACCGTGCCCCTTACAAAAACCCCTGTCATTGCGAAGCCGGTGCGCACACCGGCTGTGGCAATCCGTATCCCCGTCCAACTAAAAAACAAACACTTGACAAATCCGAAAAATAATCCTAAAATGTCTGTAAGTTTTTCATCATCACGCAAAAGACAGCGATGGGGAAAAGGCGGGGACAGTCCCACCCAAAGAGAGTCGGCGGCCGGTGTGAGCCGATGGGGGAGCCTTGCCGTACTGGCCTCGGAGTTGCCTGCCTGAGCCTCCGTTGGGGTAGGGCAGGACGGGTCCTCCCGTTACAGAGGACGCTCCTTGCAGGAGGAGCTGCTGAGGGCGGCGGAGCGATCCGCAGCCGAATCAGGGTGGTATAGCGTTTTTTCACGCCCCTGACCGTTTCATGCGGTCCGGGGTGTTTTATTATGTGCAAAATGATATTCAGATAAAGGAGAAACAGTATGCAGTACGATTTTGCGGCCATTGAGAAAAAATGGCAGGACAATTGGGAAAAAACCAAGCCCTATCGCGCCGTCACCGGCGACAAGACCCGTAAAAAGTTTTACGGCCTCATCGAGTTCCCTTATCCCTCCGCGGCGGGCCTCCATGTGGGTCATCCCCGCCCCTTCACGGCGCTGGATGTGGTCACCCGCAAAAAGCGCATGGAGGGCTATAATGTCCTCTTCCCCATCGGCTTCGACGCCTTCGGTCTGCCCACGGAGAACTTCGCCATCAAAAACCATGTTCACCCCGCCGTGGTCACCCAGGAAAACATCAAGAACTTCACCCGCCAGCTTAAAATGCTGGGCTACGGCTTCGATTGGGACCGCTGCGTAGACACCACCGACCCCCAGTATTATAAGTGGACCCAGTGGATCTTCCTGCAGCTTTTTAAGCACGGCCTGGCCTATAAGACCACCATGCCCGTGAACTGGTGTACCAGCTGCAAGTGCGTCCTGGCCAATGAGGAAGTGGTGGAGGGCGTGTGCGAGCGCTGCGGCAGCGAGGTGGTCCGCAAGGAAAAGAGCCAGTGGATGCTCCGTATCACCAAGTACGCCGACCGCCTCATCGACGATCTGGACGATCTGGATTTCATCGAGCGTGTGAAGATCCAGCAGAAGAACTGGATCGGCCGCTCCACCGGTACCGAGGTCACCTTCAAGACCAATATGGGCGATGATGTCACCGTCTACACCACCCGTGCCGATACCCTTTTCGGTACGACTTATATGGTCATTTCCCCCGAGCATCCCCTGCTGAAGAAGTGGAAGGATCAGATCGCCAACTGGGCCGAGGTGGAGGAGTATCAGGCTGCCGCTGCCCGCAAGTCCGACTTTGAGCGCGGGGAGCTGAATAAGGATAAGACCGGCGTGCGCCTGGAGGGTGTGGAGGTTATCAATCCCGTCACCGGCGGCGTGCTGCCCATGTTCGTGTCCGACTATGTCCTCATGGGCTACGGCACCGGCATCGTCATGGGCGTGCCCGGTCACGACCAGCGCGACTGGGACTTCGCTAAGAAGTTCGGTCTGCCCATCGTGGAGGTGGTCAAGGGCGGCGATGTGACCAAGGAAGCCTTCGTGGCCAAGGACGATAAGGCCATCATGGTCAACTCCGGTTTCCTCAACGGCATGACCGTGAAGGAGGCCATCCCCGCCATGAAGAAGTACGCCGTGGAGCAGGGCTGGGGCAAGGAAAAGGTGAATTTCAAGCTCCGTGACTGGGTGTTCTCCCGCCAGCGCTATTGGGGCGAGCCCATTCCTCTGGTCAACTGCGAGAAGTGCGGCTGGGTGGCCATCCCCGAGAGCGAGCTGCCTCTGGTGCTGCCCAAGGTGGAGAGCTACGAGCCCACCGACGACGGCGAAAGCCCCCTGAGCAAGATGACCGACTGGGTCAATACCACCTGCCCCTGCTGCGGCGGCCCCGCCAAGCGCGAGACCGACACCATGCCCCAGTGGGCCGGCTCCAGCTGGTACTTCCTGCGCTATATGGACCCCCACAATGATAAGGAACTGGTGGGCAAGGAGGCCGAGGAGTACTGGGGCCCCGTGGACTGGTATAACGGCGGCATGGAGCATACCACGCTGCACCTGCTCTACTCCCGCTTCTGGCATAAGTTCCTCTATGACATCGGCGTGGTTCACACCAAGGAGCCCTATGCCAAGCGCACCAGCCACGGCATGATCCTGGGCAAGAACCCCCACTATGTGGGTAACGCCAAGACCGAGGAGGAGAAGCAGGCCCTGCGGGAGAAATACGGCGCCCAGGCCGAGCGTCCGGCGGTGAAGATGTCCAAGTCTCTGGGCAATGTGGTCAATCCCGATGATGTTATTAAGGCCTACGGTGCGGATACCATGCGGCTTTATATCATGTTCATCGGCGACTTTGAAAAGACCGCCTCCTGGTCCGATGAGGCCGTCAAGGGCAGCAAGCGCTTTTTGGATCGCTGCTGGAATCTGATGGATAGGGTCACGGACGATCCTGAGATTTCCCAGCAGAACATGGCCGCCGTCCATAAGACCATCAAAAAGGTCACAAACGATATTGACGAGCTGAAGATGAACACCGCCATCGCCGCCCTCATGGCCCTGGTCAATGATTTCTATGCCAAGGGTCTTTCCAAGGGTGACCTGGAGGCGCTGCTGAAGCTCCTGAGCCCCTTCGCCCCCCATATGGTGGAGGAGATGTGGGAGCTCATAGGTTACGCCCAAAAGTACGGTAAGATGTGCATGCAGATGCCTTGGCCCGGCTACGATGAGAGCAAGACCATCGATGCCACCGCCGAAATGGCCGTGCAGGTAAACGGCAAGCTCAAGGGCACCGTAGTGGTCCCCACCGACTCCGACGAGCAGACCGTGGTCGCCGCTGCTATGGCTTTGGAAAAAGTTAAAAAATCCACCGAAGGCATGACGGTGGTCAAGACCATCCTGGTAAAGAACAAGCTGGTCAATTTGATCGTCAAGCCCGCCAAGTAACCTCACAAAAGGGACGGCCCCGGCCGTCCCTTTGAGACTGTCGAAAAACCCTCCGGTTTTTTCCGACAAAAGGCTTGCGGTCTGCTGCGCGCATAATTTGTCCGTCTGTGACGGACAAATTCCACACTGGCAGCCCGAGTTGTATTTTCTTTCACGCACATGTCGCGAGAGAAAATGATTTTATTTCTTTGCCGCCTGCGGGCGGCAAACTCTGCGAGGCTTTTTTGACACACTGAAGGGACGGCCCCGCCGTCCCTTTTTCTATAATATTCTGTTTTTCGCTTTTATGCTCCCTATTTCGCCTTTTATATAAAAACATCTTGACAATCCATCCCGTTCCGGGTATAATACAGCCGTTAGTCATGTTAATGGCTCTTAAAGAGCACCCTGGATGAAGCCGGGTGCATCGGAGGGAGGGAAAATAGATGTCCGAAGTTCATGTCAAGGAAGGCGAGAGCCTGGACAGCGCTCTGAAGCGTTTCAAGAGAAGCTGCGCGAAGGCCGGCGTCCTGGCGGAGGTGCGTAAGCGCGAGTGCTATGAGAGCCCCAGCGTCAAGCGCCGCAAGAAGTCCGAGGCGGCCCGCAAGAACAGAAACAAGAGATATTATTGATCTCTAGCGCAAAAAGAATCGTAAAAAACATGGTTTCGCCGTAATGCGAAACCATGTTTTTTTATGACCTGAAAAACTAAATTTTCGGCTGTATTTTTGGTGACAATCGGCGCCGGATCGGTGAAGAAAACGGTGCCGATTCGGTGAAGAAAAGGGGACACTTACGGTGCAGCTTGCGGGGCAAACAGCACCGTAAGCAAATCCTCCACCTCCGGGAGCATGAAAAAGCCGAAGCCGATGCCCAGCTTCTCCGCCTCCTCCACCTTGCTTTTCAGAGTTTGACCGTCGTCAAAGAGAACGAAGCGGGTGTCGCCGCCGTCCCGGTAGGTAAAATAGCGGGCACAGAGGGGGCGGCTGAAATAGGTGGCCCGACCTTGGGCCAGCTCCCGGAGCCGAGACACGGTGAGGGGTATGCCGCCCCCGGGGCCGGAGAGGGGGAAGTCCGCCATCATCCGCTGGAGATCCAGGGCCAAGCGCTCCGGCCCCCAACGCTCTGCGGCCCGGGTGAGCCGCTGGGTCAGGGAGCCGGAGGTCAGGGCCGTACACACCACCGCCAGAGCGTGAGGGGCGAAGTCCGCTGCCGCCTCGGGCAAAAACAGCTTTCGGCCCTGTCCGGTCAGGGCCTCATCCAAGGCCCGGCAGAAGCTCTCCGGGGGCGTGCCGTCCACGATGACCCCGGCGTAGCGCCGGTGCAGACACTCCCGGGTCAGGGCCCGGCACAGGCTCTGCGGCGCATCCGGGTACTGCCCGCCTTCATCCGAGAGCATCAGCAGGCCACCCCGAAGGGCCGGGGGCAGGGGAGAGGACAGCAGCGTCCCCTCCGGACCGATGCGATAGCTCATGTGGGCAAGCTGGGCCGTGCTTTGCAGGGCTGTTTGCAGACGCTGACCGTCGGTGGCTAAATACAGTTCCATTGTGGTGCCCCCTTGCATTACCGCTTGAAAAATGGTAAAATCAATTTTAATTTATTGTATGAGAGGAGCCGATGGGATATGTCCTTTTCCCTGATCCCGCAAATGCTGCTGCCCGGGTACGGAAGCCTGACGCCGGAGATGCTCCGGGAGCGGGGTATCCGTCTGCTGCTGTGCGACCTGGACTATACCCTGGCGCCCAAATATGTGCCGGGACCGGACGAGGCCCTGCACCGGTGGCTGGCGGCCATGGGAGAGGCGGGTATCCGGGTGATGATCCTCTCCAATAACCGCAGCCCCGTGCGGGTGGAGCGGTTTTGCCGGGATCTGGGCATTGACTATGTGGGTCACGCTGGGAAGCCCTCATCCAAGGGATTTCGGGCGGCCATGGAAAAGGCCGGGGTCACGCCGCAGCAGACTGCCATGCTGGGCGATAAGCTCCTCACCGATGTATTAGGGGCCAACCGCAGCGGCGTGCTGGCGGTGATGGTGGAGCCTATGGGCGGGCCGAAAGGGGCGTGGAACCATATACTCCACGGCTTGCAGAAGCCCTTTAAGGCCCGGTGTAAAGAAAGGAAGTAAGGGCTATGAATCATTTCAAAAAAATCGCAGAGGCTCTGCCCGGGGCAGGGCTGGACGGCGTTTTGCTCACGGGGGAGCATAACCGCTTTTACGCCAGCGGCTTTGCCTCTACGGGCAGCGACGGCGTGGCCCTGGTGACCACGAAGGGTAACTTTTACTTTACCGACAGCCGCTACATTGAGGCGGCGGAGCGGCAGGTTTCGGACGCGGCCATCGGCATGACGGAAAGCGGCAAGGGCTACATAGCCTGGCTCAACGAGGCACTGGAGCTTTCCGGAGCCAAGCGCATCGGCTTTGAGGACGAGACCATGACCGTGGCGGACCATGAGCGCTACCGAAAAAATCTGCAGGCGGAGCTGGTGCCGGCCTCGGCCCTGCTGCACGCTCTGCGGGCCCAAAAGGATGCCCGGGAGCTGGAGCGGATGGAGCAGGCCCAGCGTATAGCGGAAAAGGCTTTGGAGCAGATTCTCACGGAGATTCGGCCCGGGGTGACGGAAAAGGAAATCGCTGCCCGGCTTCAGTACCATATGCTCTGCTTCGGGGCGGAGAAGATGTCCTTTGACCCCATTGTGGCCAGTGGGCCCAACGGGTCCATGCCCCATGCGGTACCCACCGACCGGCCCATTCAGTCCGGGGAGTTTGTGACTATGGACTTTGGCTGCGTGTACGGGGGCTACTGCTCCGACATGACCCGCACCGTATGTGTGGGGAGGCCCACGGAGGAGATGGAGCGGGTGTACGAAACGGTGCTGAAGGCGCAGCTGGCGGGCATCGCTGCTGCCCGGGCCGGGGTCACCGGAGCGGAAATTGACGGAGCGGCCCGGGAGGTCATCCGCCGGGCCGGGTACGGCGCGTATTTCGGCCACAGCTTCGGACACAGCGTGGGAGTGGAGATCCACGAGGGCCCCAACGCCAGCCCCGGCAATCACGAGCCCATGCCCACAGGGGCGGTGGTCTCCGCCGAGCCGGGCATCTATCTGCCTGGGCGCTTCGGCGTGCGCATTGAGGATGTGGTCGTGCTGGAGGAGGGGGGCTGCCGGGACATTACCAAAGCGGACAAGGCCCTTTTGTGCCTGTGAGCATCCTTTTTCGGGAAAAGAACGGAAAAAATGCAACAAAGCACTTGCCAAAACCGAGATTTTCATATAGAATATATACGGCCTATTTGGCGCATAATATAATTTCGAGGAAATGAGAGGAAAATTTCCTCATACATAGGAGGAAAATACTATGGCAACTATTACCGCAGGCGATTTCAGAAACGGTAAGACTTTCGAGATGGACGGCAAAATCATGCAGGTGGTGGAATTCCAGCATGTGAAGCCCGGCAAGGGCGCTGCCTTCGTGCGCACCAAGATGAAGAACATTGTCACCGGCGCCGTCACCGAAACTTCCTTTAACCCCACTGCCAAGTTCGAGGAAGCCTTCGTGGAGCGCAAGGATATGGCCTACAGCTACAACGACGGCGACCTGTACTACTTCATGGATCAGGAGACCTATGACATGATCCCCCTGGGCAAGGACCTGCTGGGCGATGCTTTCCGCTTCATCACGGAGAACACCGTGTGCAAGGTCCTCAGCTACAAGGGCAATGTGTTCGGCCTGGAGTGCCCCAACTTCATGGACCTGGAGGTCACCGAGACCGAGCCGGGTCTGGCCGGCAACACGGCTACCAACACCCTCAAGCCCGCCACCGTGGAGACCGGCGCGGAGGTGAAGGTGCCTCTGTTCATCAACATCGGCGACAAGATCACCATTGACACCCGCACCGGTGAATACCTGTCCCGGGCAAAGTAAGCAGGAGCTTTTAGCGGTTCAGAAAGGAGCGCAACATGGAAATTTCCCAGAAGGTCGCATATCTCAAGGGTTTGGCCGAGGGCCTGGCTTTGGACACCGAGACCAAGGAGGGCAAGCTCATTGCCGCCATCATTGATGTGCTGGACGAAATGAGCATCCGCTTTGAGGACATCGACGACAACCTGGTGGACCTGGAGGACGGCCTGGATGCCGTCAGCGATGACCTGTCCGAGGTGGAGGAGGCCCTCTACGAGATGGACGAGGACGACGAGGAGCTGGACGACGACGCCGAGTACTTCGAGACCACCTGCCCTGTCTGCCAGGAGGAGATCGTCTTTGACGAGGACACTCTGGACAGCGGAGAGATTCGCTGCCCTAACTGCGGCGAGAAGCTGGAGTTTGATCTCAGCGATCTGGCCCGGGCCGAGGACGACTACAACGACGAGGACTGACCGACTGCATGAAAAGGGGAGACGCTGCCGCGCCTCTCCTTTTTTCTGACCTGGCATAAAAATCCTTTGGAATTTTATGCCAAAGGGCTTGCAGCCTGCTGCGCGCATATCCCTGCGCGGCGCGGGAGTTTTTTCGGACACGAGATGCAAGAAATCTTTTGTTCCCGGAGGAGGATACCATGAAATATACCACCACTGTAACGGATTATTTGACCTGGCGGGGGGACATCCCCTTTTCCGTGGATCCCTTTAACGAGGTGGATAATCTGGTGCTGTGCATCATTTCCTATCTGGATTTTAGCCGGTTTCCGGAGCTGCTGACCCGCAATCCCAAGGAAGCGGCGGCCCTGGAGGACATTTGCGCCCGGCTTACGGAGGCGGATGACCAGCTGGGACTCTCCCAGCTCAGCTATATTCCCGTGGCCCGGCAGGCGGCGGTGTGTGAGCGGTTTGCCGGGACGAAAATGTTTGCCTTTGAGGACCGCAGCGACGCGCAGACGCAGTTTGCGGCGGTGTCCTTTTTGCTGCCGGATAAGTCGGTTTTTGTGGCGTTCCGGGGCACGGATACCTCCCTGGTGGGCTGGAAAGAGGACTTTAACATGAGCTACCTGGAGGCGGTGCCGGCCCAGGTCCGGGCAGCGGAATACACGGCGGAGATCGCCCGGATCTGCCGCTGGCACAAGCTGCGCATCGGCGGACACTCCAAGGGCGGAAACCTGGCGGCCTGGGCGGGACTGCACCTGCCGCGCAAGGTGTATGACCGGCTGATGGATGTATACAACAACGACGGGCCGGGGTTCAACCGGAGCATGACGGAGCTGCCGGAGTACGCGCTGCTCCGGGAGAAAATGCACACCTTCATCCCGGAGTCCTCCATCGTGGGCGTGCTGCTGGAGCACTGCGAGGATTACACGGTCATTGCCAGCACGGCCAAGTCCATCATGCAGCACGAGGCACTGTCGTGGTGTACGGAGCGGAATCGATTCATCCATCTGGAGGAGCGGTCGGCCCTGGGCCGGCGCTCGGACGATGTGCTGCGGGACTGGGTCGGGTCTATGACGCCCCGGGAGCGGAAGGAGTTCACCGATGCCTTTTTCAACATCCTCAGCATGGGCGGCAAAGCCAAGACACTGGACGATGTGCAGGAAATGGGCCTGGGCGGAGCGGTGGCCCTGGTGAAGGAGTTTGCCGGGTCAGACGAAAAGACCCGACGGATCTTGACGGAGGTTTTCAAGCGCCTGGCCGTGGATATTGGGGAGGAGATGGTCTCCTCTGCCCAGGACGGGCTGAAGCAGGCCAAGGGATTCCTGAAAAATATAGGACGAAAAAAATCGGATATATAAGGCCCAATGTGTCGAACTCGCCCACCCCGCATGCAGCGGAGTGGGCGAGTGATTTTAGAGGTCACGGCTTTGCGGTGGAATTTTTTTAAGAGGTTGGTGCGGCTTTTGCAAGTAAAGATCCGACGGGGGATCACTTTTGACGCTGCATTTCCTTATCCCGCTCCCAAGCGGCGATGACGGCCTCCATGGCGGCGGAGCGGAAGGACAGGGACTCCAGCTTGCGGACGCCGGCGATGGTGGACCCGCCGGGGGAGCATACGGCATCCTTCAGGGCGCCGGTGTGCTCATCGGTGGAAAGAGCCTGGGTGGCGATGCCCAAAAGCATCTGTGCGGCCATGCGCTGCGCCTTTTTCCGGGGCAGACCGCACAGCACGCCGCCGTCTGCCAGACCCTCCATAAACAGGCAGGCATAGGCGCCGCCGCAACCGGCTACGGCGCTGCCGGCGCCCATCAAATTCTCCTCGATCTCCTCCAAAAGCCCCGAGGCGGAGAGAGAGTCCAGCACGGTCTGGCGCTGGCTGTCTGTCACCTCCGGCGAGCAGGCGTAGGTGGTCATGCCCGCCCCCACGGCGCAGGCGGTGTTGGGCATGACACGCAGGACGGGATAGCACCCGCCGGCCATGGCCTGCAGAGTCTTTATGGTCACGCCTGCGGCCATGGACACCAGCACGAAGGGCGTCCGGCGCTCGGCCAGGATGGGCTGCAGAGGCTGAAGCATCCGGGACATGGTCTGGGGCTTCACGCCCAGGAAGATCACATCGCAGTCCCGGGCGATGGTCTCATTATCCGCGCAGGACGCGCCCAGCTTCTCCGCCAGGGCCCGGGCCTTTTCCGGGCTGCGGTTGGACAGCAGAATGCTCTCCGGCTCCACAGCCTTGGCGCAGGCGGTGGCCAGGGCGCCGCCCATGTTGCCGGTGCCGATAAATCCATATTTCATAGGACAGTCCTCCTTCTATTTTATAGTGGAAATTCTACCACGAAAAAGGGAGAATTGCAACCGAGTATGACTTCTGTTATAATAAGAAAAATACACGGAAAACGGGGGAGAAAAAATGCTGCGAACATTTGCCGAGGCAGCGGCGGAATACTGCGCGGGAGTGGAAAAAAGAGTGGGGCAGAGCCTGGGGAAAATGCTGGTTTTGGGCGTTTTGGCCGGGGCGTTCATCGCCTTTGCGGGGGTGGCGGCGTCCATCGCCGGGACGGTGGGCGGCAAGCTGGCCACGGCGGCGGTTTTCCCCATGGGGCTGGCTATGGTCATCCTGGGGGGCAGCGAATTATTTACGGGAAACTGCCTGTTCCTCCTGCCTGTGCTGGGGAGAAAATGCAGGGCTTTGGACGCGGCTCGGTGCTGGATCGCTGTGTATTTGGCAAACCTGGTCGGGGCGGTTGCGGTGGCGCTTTTGGTGACCGGGTGCGGCGTATTGGACGGCATCGCAGAGGCGGCGATTGCCACGGCGGCGGGGAAGGCGAGTCTTTCTTTCGGGACAGCCTTTCTGCGGGGGGTTCTCTGCAACTTCCTGGTATGTCTGGCGGTGTGGATGGCCTTTTGCGCCAAATCCGCCGGGGGAAAGGTGGTTTCCCTGTACGGGCCTATTTTCCTGTTTGTTTTGTGCGGGTTTGAGCATTGCATTGCCAATATGTACTATATCCCGGCGGGGATTTTCCTCTCCGGCGGGAGCCAGGTGGACTGGGGCGGCTTTCTCCGAAACCTGGTGCCTGTGACCCTGGGAAACATGGTGGGCGGCTGCGGCTTGGGCGTGATACTTTATTATTTATACGGCGAAAAAAGAAGATAAAAAAGGAGGACAGTCCGTGGGGGCTGTCCTCAAAAATTTTTTAGAGAAAACGACACAGGAGAATGGGCAGGAGCATGGCCGGGACCAGATTCAGCACGCGAATTTTGGTGACGCCCAGCATATTCAGGCTGATGGCCATAATGAGCAGGGAGCCTACGGCGTTGATCTCCGCTACCACATCTGCGGCCAGGTAGGGGGAGAGGAGGGCGGCCAGGAGCGCGATGCCACCCTGCCAAAGAAACAGCGGCACCGCCGAAAGGAGGACGCCTACGCCCATGGTGGAGGCAAAGATCAGAGCAGACACGCCGTCCAGGACCGACTTGGAATAGAGAATGGTATGGTCGCCGCTGAGGCCGCTGCTGAGAGAGCCCATGATGGACATGGCCCCGATGACAAAGACCATGGTGCCGGTGACGAAGCCCTCGGTAATGCGGCCCCGGCCACCGGTTTTGCGCTGGAGCCAGTCTCCGAAGCGATTCACGGCCTTATCCAGGTCCAGCAGCTCGCCTATAAGCACGCCCAGGACCATGGAGAGAATAGGGACCAGGGGCTTCTGAGAGTCGTCGATGCCGGGGATGGCTACGCTCATGACCAGCAGAGCCAGGGCACTGGTGACGGCCTTTTGGATGCGGGGAGAGAGAAGCTTTCCGGCGAACAGACCCACCGCGCCGCCGACCAGGACGGCGGCACTATTGGCAATGGCACCTAAGAGGATCATACTTCCGCCTCCTTTTCCGCGCAAAGCTGCCGGACTACATAGCCGCCCAGCATAAGCCCCGCACAGGAGGGGACCCAGGAGACGCTGGCCGGGACACTGCGGCGGCCGGGGTCGGGGGTGTCCAGCTGGCGGGTCTCGGCGGGCTGCTCGGGGCTGAACACCACAGGCAGGTGGCGGATGCCCCGATCCTTCAGCTCCCGGCGCATGACCCGGGCCAGGGGGCAGCCGGAGGTCTTGGAAATGTCGGATACGCACAGGAGGGAGGGGTCCAGCTTATTGCCGGTGCCCAGGGCGCTGATGATGGGGATGCCCCGGGCCAGGGCCTGGGAGATCAGGTCCAGCTTACAGGAGACCAGGTCGATGGCATCGATGATGAAGTCATATTTTGCGGTGAAAAACGCCTCCCGGTGGTCGGCATCGTAGGTTTCGCAGAGGGTATGGACCCGGAGGGCGGGGTTGATGTCCAGGCAGCGGCGGGCGGCTACCTCCGCCTTGGGCTGCCCCACGGTGGAGTGGAGGGCGTAGAGCTGGCGGTTGATGTTGGAGGGGCTGAGGGTGTCCCGGTCTACCAGGGTCAGCTCTCCTATGCCGGAGCGGGCCAGGGCCTCCACGGCATAGCTGCCCACGCCGCCCAGACCGAACACCGCTACATGGCTGCTGGCCAGGCGGTCCATGGCGTCATCGCCTAAGAGCATACGGGTGCGAAGAAAAATATCATTCATAGTAAAAACCTCAAAAAAGCAGGTCGGCGAATCACTTCGCCGACCTGTTGTTGGTTCGCAAACGAGGAGCGGCTCAGCCGACAAACTTCATGCCGGAGCCTTCGGTAACGGTGTAATCCTGCTGCAGACCCTTGTACCAGTCGTTAAAATCGTTGGTCTTGAGGGTGTTGGTGACGCGGACCTGCCAGTAGGGAAGGTCTTGGCCTACGAAATACATGATGTGGTAGCCGTAGGTGGTCTCTACGATGTCGGTGTCGCCGGGCTGACGGGCGGCGTCGAAGCACCAGTCATTAAACTCGGTGACCATCATATTGTGATAGACCTGGGTGTACAGGCCGCCCTCGGGGGAGTCGGCGGAGTACTTATCGGCCAGGGCGGCGAAGGATTCCTCGGTGGCCTCGCCATCCTTCCACTCCTGATAGATCTTCTCGGCCTCGGCCTTCTTCTGGGCCTTCAGATCGGCCAGCTCCTGCTCATAGGTGTCGGATTTTTTGTCCAGAGAGGAGGAGTCCACACGAGCCAGGATGTGCCGGACATCAATGGTGTTGTACTCCTGGCGGCTCATGGACTTAAAGTGGACCACATAATAGTTGGTGCCATCGTCGATGACGGCACTTTCGCCGGGGGTGCGGGTGATGTCAAAGACCCAGGCGGAAACGGTGTCGGTACCGTTGGAGCCCTCGTCCTGGGTGACGAAGGAGGCGATGTCGTAGTCCTTGGAGATAGTCTCCAGGTCCTCGCCGTTTTGGAAGCGGGCCAGGGCGGCGTCGGCAGCGGCCTTAGCGGCATCCTTGGCGGCCTGGGCCTGCTCGTCGGTGGGCTCAACGGTGTTGCCGCTGGCATCCTTGGTGGAGGTGGCGGAGCCGGTGAAGCGGATGTAGTCATAGGCGGCTACATCGAAGGTGGACTTATGATCCTCGTAATACTGGCTGATCTCCTCGTCGGTGTAGGTGAGGGAGTCCTTGTAATCATTCTGATAGTCGGACAGGAGAATAGAGGTCTTGGTCATGTCCTCGAACACGCCGGGGGTGACCAGGCTGCCGTACATGGCCTTAATATAATTCTTATAGGAATAGCCGGCGTTCTTGGCAGAGGACTTGACGGTGTCTACAAGCTTGTCATACTCGGCCTGCATATGGTCGGTCCAGGTGTAGTTTTCCTTATCGGCGGCGGCCCGGAGAGACTGGGTGGCCTGAAGGTCGGACTTGGCCTTATTCAGCAGATACTGGCTCCAGGTGAGGGAGCCCTGGTCGGTAACGCCCAGAAGAGCCTTGGCCGTGTCGGACAGGGTCTGGCTGCTGAGGGACTTGCTGGTGTCCAGGCCCATATAGCTGACATAGCTGGAGGAGCGGACATCGTTGTAAGCGGCGTGGTAGGCATACTGCACCTGAGCGGTGGTATACTTGGTCTCGCCGATGGTGAGGGCGGTCTTGCTGCGCTGGAGGGCCGCAGAGTTCCAAATCAGGACGAAGGCGGCCACCAGCACAAAGGCTACGGCCACGGAAATATAGAGGATATTGGACTTGCGCTGCTTGGCCTTCTCCTCGGCGGCACGGACGGCCTTGGGGTCAACGGCGCCGCTGGCGGCAAAGGTCTGGCGGTTTTTCTTTTCTCTGGATGCACTCATGGATGGTTCATTCCTCTCGTTTGATGATATACCGTTCGGGTCAATGACAGTAACATTCCTGACCATTATATAGGTTTTGCGTGACTTTTGCAAGAGGAAAAAGGAAATGAGGGGAAAAATGAGGGAAGAGGGGGTGAAGAGTGAAAAGTGAAGGTGTTTTTGAGGACGGGGGAGACGGATTGCCACAGCCAGTTTGAGAACTGCCCTCGCAATGGCAGGGAGTTTTTACATGGGTGCGGTGGGCGGATGAATGTAGGCAGGGGAATGAAAAAGGAGCGGACAGTGTTGTCCGCCCCAACAGGGTATTGAAAATTTTAGATCGCAAATAAAATGATCCCGTAAAATGATCCCGCCCAGGGGGCAGCAGCCAAGTTATAACCTGCACCTAATCAGCAGGTGGGTTGCCTCCAACACGCTTCGTTGCTTCCAACTTCCAGCCGCAAAAGGCAGCCGGGAGGCCTGCGGTCCACACATTGATCCGGCATCCCCTATAACAAAATGTGAGGATAAACAGACTGCTGCCCGCCGGGCGGGATCTATGGGGCCTCGGAGGGCCCGCAAGTTTATTGTAACAGATGGAAAGGGAAAAAGAAAGGTTTTTTTCGGTATGCCCCGTTATTCCTCGTCCTCCAGAAGCTGCTGGGTGAAGAGATCGAAGATCTCGTTGAGCTCTTCATCGGTATCCGGGGTGGCCAGAAACTCCTCGCCGTTTTCCACAACGGACTTTAGAATCACCAGGCCGAAATCCTGGGCGCTCTCAGCCTCCTCCTCGGTGTCGGCTGTGGGGAAAAAAGCCATGTAGGTGGTGCCGTTGTGCTCCAGGGCATCGACATATTCCAGCTCAATGTCATTGCCGTCCTCGTCGGTGATGGTAATGAAATTGGGGCCAAATTCTTCGCTCATGGGGGGTTACCTCCTTATGAATGTTCTGTTCTGCCCCTATAATATAGTAGTTCGAAGCGGATTGCAAGGCGGTTTTGGAGACAAAAAACGGGAAAACGGAAACAAATGGGGCGTTAAAATGCGGATAATTTTTGATTTGCGTTAGATTTGCGAATGATTTGAAGAAAAAAGTTTCTTTTTTGGAGTTGACAAGTATGGTAAAATATAACTTATATTGGGTTTTTAGTGGTTTATGACCGATCCCGTTGAAAATACGGAAGAAAGGAAGGTGCATATTGTGAGCAATGGCAAGCGCGAGGAAAGCCGCCTGGAGCAGAATCTGAAGCACGAGGCGGATGTTATAAAAAAGAGCGCACAAAATGCGCTGCAGAAACGAAAAGAGGCCCGTGCCAGCCGCAGTCCCCGGGAGATCCAGGCCCGGCGGCGCAAGGCAGGGTTTATCATCGGTACCGTCCTTGCGGTGCTGGTGCTGACGATGATCTTTTTCTCCATTTTGTTCGCTATGTATATTAACCGGACCATGAAGAACAAGGTGGAGGTGAACCTGAACGCCTACGACCTCAGCCAGGCTACGGAGATGTATGCCAAGGAAAAGGGAAGCGACGAGTGGAAGATGTACCAGACCCTCTACGACGGCGAGAACCGCATTCTCCTTACGGCGGACCAGATTCCGGAGAATCTGCGCAAGGCCGCCGTGGCTATTGAGGACAAGCGCTTTTACAAGCACAAGGGCGTGGACTGGAAGGGCACGCTCCGGGCGGTGATGAGCACCGTTACCGGCGGCGGCGTGCAGGGCGGCTCTACCATCACCCAGCAGCTTATCAAGAACATCACCGGAAACGATGAAACCACCGTCAAGCGCAAGGTGACGGAAATTTACCGGGCCTTGCAGCTGGAAAAGCAGTATGACAAGGATCAGATACTCAACACCTATTTGAACACCGTCTATTTCGGCGAGTCCTGCTACGGCGCCCAGACGGCGTCACGGATGTATTTCGGAAAGGATGCCCAGGATCTGACTCTGGCCGAGTGTGCCAGCCTCATTGGCATTACCAACAACCCCTCTATGTATGACCCCCTTATCAGCGACTGGACGCTGGCCAACAACCGCACGCGGCAGCTTCGAGTGCTGGAAAATATGTACAAGCAGGGGCTTATTGAGGAGAAGGAGACCTACGAGGCGGCCTGCGAGGAGAAGGTGACCTTTACCAACGGCTACACCTGTTTGGGTGAGCTGGTGGAGGGCTACGAGGCTCCGGCGGAGGACGCCGAGGAGACCGGCGAAAAGGTCACCAAGGCTAACAATTCCTATTTCACCGACCAGGTCATTGAGGATGTGGCCCGGAAATTTGTGGAGATATACGAGCTGCAGGACAGCAAGCCCGACAGCGATGGCAATGTCATCAGCGCCTATGAGCGGGCGGTGGGCATGGTGTACGGCGGCGGATACAAGATCTATACCACCCAGAATCTTACCTATCAGCAGATCGCCGAGGAGGAGTTTGAGACCACGGACTATCAGGAGCAGACGGACTCCTACGACCAGCCTCTGCAGATCGCCATGACGGTGATGGACCCCTACACCGGCGATGTGGTGGCTATGGTGGGCGGCACAGGTGTTAAGACGGCGGACCGGTCTTGGAACTGGGCCACGGAGGTGCGGCCCTGCGGCTCGGCGGCGAAGCCTATCAGCACCTATGCGCCGGCTATGGATAACGGCACCATCACCGCCGCGTCTATCATTGACGACTATCCCATCGATCTCAACGGCAGCGCATGGCCCCGGAATGTTACCCGGATTTACAGCGGCCTGACCAGTGTCCGCGAGGCCATCGTGCAGTCGCTGAACACCTGCGCCGTGCGCACGAATATCCTGTACGGCACCTACAACTCCTACAAGTTTATGACCGAGAAGCTGGGCTTTACCACCCTGACGGAGACGGACTCTACCCAGGCGGGTAACATGGCCCTGGGCGGCTTCGAAAACGGTGTGACCACCCTGGAGATGGCTGCGGCGTACAGCACCTTTGTCAACGACGGCGTATACACAACGCCCCGGACCTATTCCCGGGTGGAGGATTCCCAGGGCAATGTGATCATTGACAACAATACCGAGTCCCATGTGGCGATGAAAAAGACCACCGCTTACCTGATGCGCAGCATTTTGCAGGATGTGGTGACCCGGGGCTCCGGCGGCGGCGCATACTTCTCCGGTATGTCCATCGGCGGCAAGACCGGTACTACGGATGACGCACGGGACCGCTATTTCGCTGGCTTTACCCCCTACTATTGCGCGGCGGCCTGGAGCGGCTACAAGTCCAATGAGGTGGTGTATTCCGACACCAACCCCTGCTCGGCTCTGTTCCGCAGGGTCATGAGCCGCATCCACGAGGGCCTGGAGAACCCGGGCTTCCACAGCTGCGATGGGCTGGTGGATGTGACTGTGTGTGCTGACAGCGGCCAGCTGGCCACCGAGGCCTGCGCGGCGGACTTCCGGGGCAGCCGCGTCAAGACGGTGCAGGTGGCGGCAGATACCGCGCCCACCAAGAGCTGCGAGATGCACAAGATGGTGTCCTACTGCAAGGACGGAAAGCACATTGCTACCGCAAGCTGCCCTGCGTCCTCTGTGATGCAGGTGGCGGCCTTGGACTACGCCCGGGAGACCGTTCACGATATCACGGTGCCCGACGATGCGTACCGGGTGCAGGTGCTGTCCAGCGGTCCGTGCCCGGTGCATGGAGGCACGGTGACCGTGGACACACCGCAGCAGCCGAAGAATGAGAACAGCTTGGATGACGCGGAGAAGCCCCGCTCGTGGCTGTATCCGTAAGTGGCCCTGTAATGGGAGCGGCCCTGTAATGGGAATTGAATTAGTAGAAATCAAAATTATGCCCCCCTCCGGCTTGATGTCGGAGGGGGGCAGTGCGTCAAAAAAGCCTCGCAGAGTTTGCCGCCCGCAGGCGACAAAGAAATAAAATCATTTTCTCTCGCGACATGCGCGTGAGAGAAAATACAACTCAGGCTGCCAGTGTGGAATTTTTGCGCATGGCGCAAAAATTATGCGCGCAGCAGACTGCAAGCCTTTTGTCGGAAAAACCCGGAGGGTTTTTCGACAGTCTCGCCCCCTCCGGCACTTCACAGCCGGAGGGGGCTACTGGTTGGTTAAAAAACGGATACGGCAGGGTGGAGCCGGAATAGCTCCATCCTGCCGTATGTCTATTTTTTCTTATTTAGCTCCTTGAGCGGCGGCACGACCGGCGCGGAAGGCCTTGATATTCAGGTCTCTGACCTTGGCGGGAACAGTGTCCGCTACCACCTGCTCCCAGTCAATCTCGGGACAGCCGAGACTGTCACACATGGCACCGAAGAGGACCACATTCATGCACTTGGCATTGCCCAGCTCCAGAGCTATATCGCTGGCGGGGACGGCAATGGTCCTGAAATGCTTCTCCATGGCCTCAATGCAGCCCTGGGGATAGGCCTCCTGCCCGGAGGCAATGGTGGTGGACTTGATGGCATAGTCGTTGATGACGGCCACGCCGGTGGGCTTCAGGAACTCCGCATAGCGCACGGCCTCCATCTTCTCCAGGGCCACCATGATGTCCGCCTCGCCCCGGCCAAACACGGGGCCATAGACCTTATCGCCCCAACGGACCTGGGTGGAGACACTGCCGCCCCGCTGGGCCATGCCGTGGACCTCGCTCTGCTTGACATCGTAGCCGGCCTGCATGAAGCCGCCCGACATGATTTTGGAAATGAGGATGGCACCCTGGCCGCCAACACCCACCAGCAGCGCACTTTTTACATTGGACATATTATTTCTCCTCCTTTTCGATGGCGTCAAAGGGGCAGGCCTGGGCACAGACAGTGCAGCCGACGCACTGGGTGCGGTCGATGAAGGCCTTGCCGTTTTCCATGGAAATGGCGGGGCAGCCCACCTTGAGGCAGCTCTTACAGCTGCGGCACTTATCGGCGTTTACTACGCACATGCCCACCTGAGGCTTTTGGCGCTTGATGAGCAGGCACGGACGGCGGGTGACGATGGCGGGCTGACGGCCCTCCTGCAGGGCGGCCACAGCACTCTCCACGGCCTTTTTCATGGCGGTCAGATCCTGGGGATCTACGGTGAAGACGGGATCGAAGCCATAGGCGGAGAGGACCTTCTCCACGCTGATCATGTTGGTCTCCTGACCCATGAGGGTATAGCCGGTGCCGGGGTTATCCTGGTGGCCGGTCATGCCGGTGATGCGGTTATCCAGGACGCAGGGGATCATATGGCCCTTATTATACACGATCTCGGCGGCACCGGTCATGCCGGAGTGGAAGAAGGTGGAGTCGCCCATGACGCCGAACACCACCTTATCGGTGACGCCCTCCCGCTCAAAGCTCTTGGCCATGCCCATGCCAGCGGAGAAGCCGCCGCCCATACAGATGCACACATCCATGCAGTTCAGCGGGGGGGCAAAGCCCAGGGTATAGCAGCCGATGTCGCCGGTGACCACATAATTCTTATTCTTGGAAAGGGTATAGAAGAAGCCGCGATGGGGGCAGCCGGGGCACAGGGCCGGGGGCCGCTTGGCGGGCTGAACCTCGGTGATGGGAGTGTAGTCGGTCTTGACGCCCAATACGCGCTCCCGGACCAGCTCCGTATTCAGCTCATACATATTGCCCGTGAGCTCCTTGCCCACGCAGTGGATACCGGCGGCCTTGATCTGCTCCTCCATGAAGGGGTCCAGCTCCTCGATAACATAGAGCTTCTGCACCTTGGAGGCGAAATCCCGGATCAAATTCATGGGCAGGGGATAGGTCAGGCCCAGCTTCAGGAAGGAGGTCCCCTCCGGGAACACCTCCTTGGCGTACTGGTAGCTGATGGAGGCGGTGATAACGCCTACCTGGCCGTCGCCCAGCTCGACCTTGTTGAGGCCGTTTTCCAGGGCGGTGGTGCAGCCGTATTCCTCCAGCTTTTTAAGCCGCTCCTCCACCAGGGGATGGTTTAAGTAGGCGTTGGCCGGGGCGCAGATGTACTTGCGGGTGTTGCGGGCGTAGGCCGGGGCGGTGTGCTCCGTACGCTCACCGAACTCCACCAGACCCTTGCTGTGGCAGACCCGGGTGGTGGTGCGGTAGAGGACGGGGGTGTCAAATTGCTCGGAAATATCACAGGCCAGGGCCACGAAGTCCTTGCTCTCCTGGGCATCGCTGGGCTCCACCATGGCGATCTTGGCGGCGCGGGCATAGTGGCGGTTATCCTGCTCATTCTGGGAGGAGTGGCAGGAGGGATCGTCGGCGGTGACCACCACATAGGCCCCGTTCACGCCCATGTAGCCGGCGGTGAACAGAGGGTCGGCGGCTACATTGAGGCCCACCATCTTCATGGTGCAGAAGGAGCGGGACCCGGCCACGGATGCGCCGTAAGCCACCTCAGTGGCAACCTTTTCATTGGGAGCCCACTCGCAGTAGACATCTTCGCCGTACTGGGGCAGGTTTTCCAGGATCTCCGTGCTGGGGGTTCCGGGGTAAGCGGAACAGACCTTGATACCGGCTTCATAGACGCCACGGGCGGTGGCCTCGTTGCCGGACATGAGATGCTTCATAGCTTTTTCCACCTTTCACATAAACTGTCGAGAAAACTTCGTTTTCTCCGACAAAGAGTTTGCAGTCTTTTTGCGAGGCTTTTTAATATACGCTGGCTTGCTGCTGACCGTGGAGGACCCGGAGGGCGCCCTCGGCCAGGGAGCGCATTTCCTCCTCGCCGGGGAGACGGAGGACGGGGGCGATCTTGCCCACGAACTTGGTTATATCGTTGCAGAAGAACTCCTCGTAGGCCATGCCGCCGGTGTAGACGATGGCATCCACATTGAAGTGCAGCACGGCGGCCATGGCGCCGATATCCTTGGAGAGCTGGTAGACCAGGGCCCGGTAGGCCTCGGTGAATTTGGCATCGCCCTCCACCACCTTGGCGCAGATGACCCGGAAATCCGTGGTGCCCAGGTAGGAGTACATACCGGACTGGCGGCCCAGGGTCTTTTTCACCTCGTCCTTGGTCTTGCCGCTGAAGCAGTAGTTAATGAGGGCGTTTACCGGCAGCGCACCGCCCCGGTCCAGGCCCATGGAGCCCTCGTCCTTCACATTGAACACATCCACCACACGCCCCTGCTCGTGAGCGGCCACGGATACGCCGCCGCCCAGATGACAGACCACCAGGTTGGTCTCCTCGTATTTCTTGCCCAGGAGACCGGCGGCCTTGCGGCCGATGGACTTTTGATTCAGAGCATGGAACTGACACAGGCGGCGGAAGGGCGCAAAGCCCGTGTAGTGGGCCACCTCGGTCATCTCGTCCACACAGACGGGGTCCACAAAAAAGGCGGGGATGCCCACCATGTCGCCGATGCGGCGGGCCAGGTAAGCGCCCAGGTTAGAGGGATGCTCGCCATAGGGGGCCTGCTCTACATCCCGCATCACCGCGTCGCTGACGGCGTAGGTGCCGGAGGGAATGGGCCGATACAGCCCGCCCCGACCGCAGACGGCGTCAAAATCCGTGAGACGGAAGCCACCCTGGGCCACAGCGTCCAAAATGGCCTTTTGCCGGAAGTCGGCCTGGTCGATGACCCGGTCGAACCGGTCCAGCTCCTGGGCGGAATGGTCGATGCCTTTTTTGAAGATCTGGTTGTCCTCGTCGAACACGGCGATCTTGGTGGAGGTGGCGCCGGGGTTGATGATAAGAACCTTCAAAGCTTGATCCTCCCTTACTTTTTTCTTGCTGTCCGGTGCAAAAACACCGAATGTTTCACCGAATAATTTAATGAACGATTTTATTATAATCTCCGGAGAGGGGGTTGTCAATGGCTGCGGGCGGATTTTTTGCGCCGGTTTTTATCTTTAACGAAATTATTATCGATTGACAAGGGCAAGCGTGTTTGCCCTTGTCAATCGATGGTATAAGGGTAAAAAAACAGCGGACCTTTATCGATCCGCTGGACGAGTCTTATTTTTTATTATTCTTACGCATCCTCCACAGGATAACGCCGCCGATAACTGCCATTTCTGCTATAATACCTATCTCCGGAAAATGCACACTCTCTCCAAATATGGTGGCCACGAACCCGATAAAGAAGAACACGATCGTCAGCAAAATTTCCACACAAAATACCTCCTCACGCTTTCTGTTCGCTCTTTCTTGTTATACTGCACTAAATTGTAGCATAATTTCACCGGTATTTCGAGCGTTTTGACACATTTTATAGGTTTAGGTTTCTGCGGGCGGGGTCTGCCAGCCCCGGAGGAGGGCGGCGGCCATGCGGCGGCCCTGCTTCGCTACATCGAAGCCCTCCTGATAGATGCGCCACTCAAAGAGGGTGCCCCGGTGCAGCACCACCAGGTCCTCCACCAGCGCATCCGGGTCGTAGGACGGGTGGATGCTTCCCTCCTTTTGACAAATATCCACCAGCTCCCGCAAAAGCCGGAAATATACGCGCGTATCATTCTTTTTCAGCACCGCCTGCTCCGGGTAGCGCAGGCCGTGGATGAAGGCCTTATAGAGCATTTCGTCCCGGGCACTGATCTCCAGGGAGCGGCCCACGAAGTCCAGGAGCTTTTCCCGGCCGGGGACGGCGGAGGCGAGATAGCTCTGCTCCAGGTCGGTATAGGCCTCGTCCACCATCTGGGTGACCCGGATAGCAAGCTCGTCCTTGCTCTTGAAATAGTGATAAATATTGCCCACGGAGCAGCCCACCGTCTGGGCAATCTCCTCCACGGATACATTTTCAAAGCCCTCCCGGTTGAACAGGGTCAGCGCGGCGCTCTGAATTTTGGCGCGCATTTCCAGCGCCTGCCGCTGGCGGGGAGTGGGTTCTTTTTTCATAGTCATCGGTCCTTACTGATTTTTTTTCATCATAACCGATTGGAAAAAGCATGTCAAGAAGGGGGCGGGGAAAACTTGCGGCGGGGGGTGGCATTTTGCGCGGAAAGCTGGTATAATAAGCTGAATATAAACCGAAAGGGGAGCCTTCCCATGGAAGATATGCGCAGCTTTGCTTACCTGTGCCCCAACTGTAAAAAAATCGTGCTGGCCCAGCGCACACGCTTTGCCCTCAGCGCCGCTGCCGTGCGCATTGAATGTGACTGCGAAAAATCCGAGCTGCGGGCGGAGACCGACGGAATGCGGTTTCGCCTGTGGGTGCCCTGCGGCCTTTGCGGGGAGACCCACCAGGCGGAGGTGAGTAACCAGGCCCTTTTGGAGGGCCGGGGCGTGGGCCTGGCCTGCCCCAAGACCCGGCAGCTGTGCTGCTATGCCGGGGACCGGACAGAGGTGGAGAAGGCCGCCCGGGAGCTGGAGCTGCGGGCGGAAAAGGACCGCTGCGAGGAGCCGGAGGCATTTACGGACAATGTTATTATGTATGAGGTGCTTTCAGAGCTGAAGGACATTGCGGCCCGGGGCGGCATAAGCTGCTCCTGCGGGTGCAAGGACTACTCCATTGCCGTACACCGGGGGGCTGTGGACCTGATCTGTAAGGACTGCGGGGGGAGGCTCCGGCTGCCTGCCGCCACGGACGAGGATTTAGATAGGCTTTGCTGTCAGATGAAATTGGTTATACACAAAATGTAAAACCGGCGAAAGAGACTTTGGAGAGGGAGAAAGAATTATGATCGAGTTTTTAGCCCGGGTGTTTATCCGGGGACGGGAGAGCCTGTCCCCCAGTGCGCTGCGGCAGGCCTATGGGCAGCTGTGCGGCGCGGTGGGGATCGGGCTGAACCTGCTGCTGTTTGCAGTGAAGTTTTTTGCCGGGTCTGTCAGCGGGTCCATTGCCATCACCGCCGACGCCTTCAATAACTTATCCGACGCAGGCTCCTCGCTGGTGACGCTGCTGGGATTCCGCCTGGCGGGACGCAAGCCGGACCCGGAGCATCCCTTCGGACACGGGCGCATGGAGTACATATCCGGTCTGGTGGTGTCGGGGCTGATCCTGCTTATGGGCGTGGAGCTGGGGAAATCGTCCCTGGAGAAAATCCTGCATCCGGAGGAGGTGACTTCCTCTGTGCCGGTGCTGGCCATCCTGGCCATATCCATCGGTGTGAAGCTGTATATGTTCTATTATAACCGGGCGGTGGGGAAGAAGATCCACTCCACGGCTATGGGCGCCACCGCAATGGACAGCCTTTCCGACGCCGTCTCTACCGCCGCCGTGCTGGTGGCAACCCTGGTGGGGCAGTTTACGGGGCTGATGATCGACGGCTGGGTGGGCCTGCTGGTGGCGCTGTTTATCCTGTACTCCGCCTATAAGTCCGCCCAGGACACCCTCTCGCCCTTGCTGGGACAGACGCCGGACCCGGAATTCGTGAAGCATATCCAGGAGATCGTGCTGTCGTACCCGGAGGTGCAGAATGTTCACGACCTGATCGTACACGACTACGGCCCGGGGCGGGTGATAATCTCCCTGCACGCGGAGGTGTCTGCCAGCGGCAACCTGCTGGAGCTTCATGATGTTATCGACAACATCGAGCACAGGCTGCAAAAGGAACTGGGGTGTGTGGCGGTGATCCACATGGACCCCATTGTTACCGACGATCCGGAGACCCAGCGGCTGCGTATGGCTGTGGCAGAAAAGGTGAAAACCATTGACCCGCAGCTGACCATCCACGACTTTCGCATCGTACCCGGTCCCACGCACACCAACCTGATTTTTGACACGGTGGTGCCCTACGGGGTGAAGCTGGATCGGGTCCAGGTGCAAAAACGCATCGGTGAGCTGGTGCGGGAGCTGGGGGAGCAGTATTTTGCCGTGGTGCAGATCGACAACAGCTATGTATTGTGAAAAAACGCCCCCGGCCACTTGGCCGAGGGCATTTTGCAAAAACTTAAATAGAATAAAAAAGCCTCGCAGAGTTCGCGTCCGCAGACGCGAAAACTCCAATCATTTTTCACCGCGACATGCGCGTGGGGAAAAATACCTCTCAGGCTGCCAGTGTGGAATTTTGGCGCTTACGGCAAAATTATGCGCGCAGCAGACTGCAAGCCTTTTGGCAGAAAAATCGAAGATTTTTCGCCAGGTTTATTTCCAATCTTGCCAAATTTCGGGGTGGTAGCCCACGGTGGCCTGCTTGCCATTGCGGACGATGGGGGCGATGAACACCGTCGGGCAGTCGGCTATCCGGGCATCCATCGCCTGGGGCGGCACATATTGCAGGCCCAGGTCCTCGTAGGCGTCGCACCGGGTGTCTATGAGGGCATCGAAGCCCACCGCCGCCTTGACGCTGCGGTACTCTCCCAGGGACAGGCCCTTGGCGTAGAGGTCGATATACTGATACGGAATGCGCCGCTCCTTGAACCAGCGCTCGGCCTTCTTGCTGTCGTTGCTCTTTTTGGAGCCGAAGATTTGGATATTCATTGAAACACTCCTTATATTTAATATGAGAACGGAGGATAAAACTATGACCGATGCTATTTTGCAGCTGAAAAAGCTGGTGGACGAGAGCGACAACATCGTGTTTTTCGGTGGGGCCGGGGTGAGCACGGAGTCGGGGATCAAGGACTTTCGCAGTGTGGACGGCCTGTACCGCCAAAAGTTCAAATATCCGCCGGAGACCATACTCAGTCACAGCTTTTATGAGAGCCACACGGAGGAATTTTACGAGTTTTACCGGACCAAGATGCTGGCCCCGGACGCCCAGCCCAACGCCGCCCACAAAAAGCTGGCCCAGTGGGAGCAGGAGGGAAAGCTGAAGGCCGTCATCACCCAGAACATCGACGGCCTGCACCAGAAGGCGGGCAGCCGGGAGGTGCTGGAGCTCCACGGCAGCGTCCTGCGAAACCACTGCCTCCGATGCGGAAAATTCTACGGCGTGGAGGCTGTGGCGGAATCCACAGGCATTCCCCGGTGCACCTGCGGCGGCGTTATCAAGCCCGATGTGGTGCTCTACGAGGAGAGCCTGGACGAGCAGGTGATGGAAAAGGCGCTGGACTACATCGCCGGGGCCGATGTGCTTATTATCGGCGGCACCTCGCTGGTGGTATATCCCGCGGCGGGACTGGTGCGCTATTATAGGGGAAACAAGCTGGTGGTCATCAATCGGGACGCCACGGGGATGGACAGCGCCGCCAGGCTCTGCATCAGCGCCCCCATCGGCCAGGTGCTGGGGCAGCTCTAAGGGGAGTATACCACATCTCCCACCGAAGCACAAGGCCGGGTGCCGCACGATAATTTTGCATAATTCACATTGGCAACTTTCAAAAAAGACGGATATTTTATGGAAAATACTATTGCATATGCAAGTTTGAGGTGCTATAATTGCATTCGAGGAAAAGAAAGGAAGAAAGGACTCTATGGCTACTATTACAACCTCCACTGTAAACGATTACAGTCATCTCAACCCCGAGCTTAAGCGGCTGACCCAGCTTTGGAGCGAAAACGCCAGCATAGACAAGGCGCTGTACCAGAAATACGATGTCAAGCGCGGCCTGCGGGATGCCAACGGTCGTGGCGTGCTGGCCAGCCTTACCCGCATCTCCGAGGTCAAGGGCTACACCGTGGACGACAACGATACCATTCCCTGCGAGGGTGTGCTGTACTACCGCGGCTACGATGTGCGGGAGATCGTGAAGGGCGTGCTGTCTGAGAAGCGGTTTGGCTTTGAGGAGACGGTGTATCTGCTGCTGTTCGGCAAGCTCCCCACCCGGGGGCAGCTGGACGAGTTCCGGGAAATGCTCAATGAGTACCGGCACCTGCCCAAGAACTTCGTGCGGGATGTGGTGATGAAGGTGCCCACCAGTGACATGATGAACACCCTGGCCCGGAGTATTCTGACCCTGTACTGCTACGATGACCGGGCCAACGACACCAGCCCGGAGAATGTGCTGCGCCAATGCCTGCAGCTGACGGTAAATACGCCGCAGCTTGCCATTTACAGCTACTTGGCCTACCGCAGCGCACGGGGCGACGGACTGTATCTGCACAGACCGCAGCCGGAGCTTTCCATGGCGGAGAACATTCTCTATCTGCTCCGGGAGGACAAGAGCTTCACGGAGCTGGAGGCCCGGGCCCTGGACGCCGCCCTGATCCTCCATGCCGACCACGGCAGCAACAACTCCACCTTTACCAACCATGTGGTCTCCTCCTCCGGCACCGACACATATTCCGTTATCGCAGCCTCCCTGTGCGCCCTGAAGGGGCCGCGCCACGGCGGCGCCAACATCAAGGTGGTGCAGATGATGGACGACCTGAAGGCCAGTGTGGACGATCCCACCAACGAGAGTCAGGTGCGGGAGTATCTGCAAAAAGTGCTGGACAAGAAAGCCCTGGACGGCAAGGGACTCATCTACGGCATGGGCCACGCGGTGTACTCCCTGTCGGACCCCCGAGCCGAGGTGCTGCGCACCTTTGTGCAGAGCATTTCCAAGGAAAAGGGCCTGACGGAGGAGATGGACATATACCAGACGGTAGAAAAGGTGGCTACGGAGCTAGTTTCCCAGCACTCCGGCAGACCCACGGCGGTGAATGTGGATTTCTACAGCGGATTCCTGTATAAAATGCTGGGCCTGCCCTATGAGCTGTACACCCCTCTGTTTGCCATCGCCCGTATGGCCGGGTGGAGCGCCCACCGCATGGAGGGGCTGGTGGAGAGCAGCAAGATCATCCGCCCTGCCTGCAAGTGCATTGAAAAGCGCCGTCCCTATGTGCCTATGAACGAAAGATAACACCGGCGAACAGCTGATGCGCATACACACGAAAACACACAAACAACACAAAGACACACGGACATCCGCCGGGGATCTCCTCGGCGGCTGTCTGCGTAATGGGGAGGGATGGACTTCCGGAGGCGGTTTTTTCGCCGCGCAAAGCGCCCTGCAAAAAAGATGGATTTTGGTGGAAAAAGCCCTTGACTTTTTTTGCCTGTGTGCTATAATAAGCAAGTCTCAGGTTGAGAGATCCATTTGCGAGTGTGCTGGAATAGGCAGACAGGCAAGCTTGAGGTGCTTGTGTTCGACTGGACGTGTGGGTTCAAGTCCCATCACTCGCACCAGTTTCTCTCTTGAGACGGAAAAGAAGAACGATATGCGCGAGTGGTGGAATTGGCAGACTCGCTAGATTCAGGTTCTAGTGCTCATTACGGGCGTGCGGGTTCAAGTCCCGCCTCGCGCACCACTTCTTTTCTTCAACTTTATAATGCGCGCGAGTGGTGGAATTGGCAGACTCGCTAGATTCAGGTTCTAGTGCTCATTACGGGCGTGCGGGTTCAAGTCCCGCCTCGCGCACCATCAAGAGGCTATAGATATAGCTGATGAAAACCCTGATTTTATCGGGGTTTTCGCCATTTTATACGGAAAAATGCAGAGACAGAGCCGTGGCTCGGTGTGATACGGCGCCTATTTGCAGAGAGGAGAAGCCCCTATGAAGGAAAACAGAAAGCTGCTGAAGGAAGTCCTCAAGGATATTCGCCGGGATATGAGCGATGAAGAGGTGCTGAATCTGCTGGCTGACAGCAAAATCTCCGTAAAGCCCGAAACGGAGAAGGATAAGTATACGCTGGGGCAGCGGGCGGCGGATGCTATTGCAAAATTTGCCGGAAGCTGGGCGTTTATCTTTTCCTTTACCGGCGTGCTGATTCTGTGGATGGTGGTGAATGCGCTGCTGGCGTCCAAGGCGTTTGACCCGTATCCGTTTATTCTGCTGAATCTGGTGCTGTCCTGCGTGGCGGCGATCCAGGCACCACTTATCATGATGAGCCAGAATCGCCAGGAGGAGAAGGACCGGCGCAGAGCCGAAAACGATTATAAGGTCAACTTGAAAACCGAAATCATGATCGAGGATCTATATGATAAGGTGAACGCGATCCTGGCCAAGCAGTCGGAGCTGGAAAAGCTGCTGCGGGCGGAGAGTAAAAAGGATGCGGAAAGGTCCCGGTAAGCGCCCGGGGCGGTCGCTATACGGGGGCTTCGGGAGACTTTTTTGACACGCGGATGCAAAGGGAATCACAAAGAAAAATTTCGCTGAGAGCGGGCTGCTGTAAAAAGCAGCCCGTCTTTTCTTTCCTGTGGGGGGCCGGAGAAAAGTGGCAGGGAATATTGCAGTTTTTTTGGCACGCTGAATAAATCTAACGCCCTGCAAGCGGTTGTGTTTTTTCAGAAAATATGCTATGCTACTGGCATATAGGCAAGGGCGGGGGCCGTGGGGGAAATCTGCACGGCATTACGCTGCACACCCGGCGGCATTCTAAAATTCGGGCCCGATAGCGAGCAAGAGGATGAGAGCATGGACGGCATTTTGAAAAAAATCAGGCTGAGCGATGCCTTTAATAAGGAAAATCGAGTTCCCTTCGTGAAGGCGATTGTGCTGATGAGCCTGTTTACCTTCACTTTTTTAGGGGCGGAGTTTTTGTTCGTAAATATGGTTTCCCGTACCGTATCGGGCAATCAGTCGGTGGCCTCTCAAAACTACGCGCTGGGGGTCAGTGCCGTCGGCTTTGTGCTGTATCCTCTTTTTTGCCGGGTTTGCAAGGGGAAGGTGCAGTCGGCGGTTTCCCTGGGGGCGGCGATGGTGTCGGTGGGATGCCTCTTTCTGATATGCCGCCACAGCACCTACGCCCTGACGCTGGGCATGGGGCTTGTGCTGTTTCTGCTCCTGGGGGCATTTGGGAGCGCCGTGTTCTATAAAGCCCTGTGCCTGCTGGAGGACAACACCTACACCGCGCGGCTGGTGGGCACTTCCTATATGCTGGGGGTCTTGCTCCAAATTGCAAATAATAACCTGATCCACACGGATATTTTGGAAGCGGTGATCCTATCGGTCTTTATTCTGCTGCTGGCTGTGATGCTGATACGCGCAGAGAAGAGCAGCATCGTTCCCGCCTTTTCAAAGGATGCCCCGCAGGAGGAAACCGAGAAAATCGGAAGAAGCAGCATGAAAATCGGGATCATTCTGGCCCTTTTTGTGGCGATGATGACCTGCATTTTCAGCACGCTGGATAATGCGGTGACCCTATATCACGCAAGCGGCGAGGTGAACATCGGACAGTGGGCAAGGGTGCTGCTTGCGCTCAGCGGAGTTTTGGCGGGCTTTTTGTTTGACACGGCTGGCAGAAAATATATGAGCATGATCATGTACTGCATCATGATCCTGTCTACGACCTGCCTGGTTGTGCTGCAATTTGCCGGGCCGTTTACGGTGGGCCTGCTCATATTTTATCTTTCCGCCGGCTTTTTCGCCGTTTTCTTCACCGCCTCCTTTATGGAAATCGCACGCTATACCCGGACGCCGCAGCTGTGGGCGGGGCTGGGCAGAGCCGTCAATAATCTTGTTGCCGTGGCTATCACAGGGGGCTCCCTTATGCTGTTGGATTCCGGCAATATGATTGCCATTACGGTTATTGAATTGCTGCTGTTCGTCCTTACCAGTGTTGCTGCATTCGTTTATACGAATCAGAGAGAGGCCTTCTTTAAGAAACTGAATGCAAAGAGCGATGCTAAGCTCCGTGACGGAGAAAGACTGCAAAAGCTGGCGGAGCAGTTTTCGCTGACACCCCGGGAAGCCGAGGTAATCGGACTGCTGGTGCATACCGATGACGGCCTGCAGGCAATCGCCGACCGGCTGTATGTCTCCAGACGAACGCTGGAGAGATATGTCTCCGCCATCTATGAGAAAACCGGCACAAAATCCCGTATAGGACTGGTATCTCTTTACAACTCCCTGTGAAGGACACCCATTAAGAGTACCGAGCAGAGAGACTTTTCGCCACGCTGAACCTCCCACCTGTGTGGGAGGATTTTTTTGCGATTTTTTCGGAAAACGGGGGGATTTTGGCGGCCTTAAAAAAATGGCGGATGTCCGCCACCCTGTTTTTCCCACATTGGCGGACTTCCCTTATATACAAGGCGGCACACTCTTCCCTATAATTTTAACAAACCACGGCGTGCCGCAGGGAAGCGCGGCGGCGGTGCAAGAGGGGCTTACAAAGAATGCGGAAGGGAGGTCGGAAAATGAGGGCGCAGCATGCCACTGCCCAGAACGGCAACACGGGGAAAAGGACGCTGCCGTACAACCGGCAATATGTGCTCCTGGCAGTCTATGAGGTGCTGGATAAAAACAACGCGGAATATGAAAAAGCAGATGCATCGACTATTGCGGCGGAGATAGCGGTTTACGGGAATCTGAGCCGGTTTTCCATCTCCGTAAAGGAGCAAGAGGGGGAAACGGAGCTGCGCGTAACCATGGCCCGGCCATGCGAGGGACTTTCGGAGGAGGGGATAAAGAGAGCCATAACCGCCGTGACGGACAGCATCGCGCAGCATCTGGAAAACGAGCTTGTGATAAGCAAAATCTATCGCTGCCCCGAAGCGGAGACCGAGTGAGCGCCACCGCTGAAAAGCCGGGAGGCCTTTTGCGGAAAAATACGGTTACAAACGGTACCGATGTACCGGAAAATAAGAAAGGAATGTGAGAATATGGAGAACATAATGCACAAATCAAAACTGACAGCAATCCTGCTGGCGTTATGTTTGGCACTGTCGCTGGTGCCGCTGTCGGTATTTGCGGCAACTCCGGCAACAGAAACAGCAGACTTCACCGTCGGGCAAGGCCGAGAGGCCATAACGCTGCTCAATCAGTACAAGACCGGCACGGCGGAGTCCCTCTGGGATAATACCGCCAAGACTCTGACTTTGTGGGGCGTTGACTTCACCACTACCGCCCAAACGGCGGTGAAGCTGCCCGCCGGGTCCACCATCGTCCTCAAGGACGGAACAACCAATACCATTCAAAGCGGCGAGGTTACTTTGAGGGTAAGCGGCGACTACTCGAATGAAGCCTATGTCAACGCTCTGGACGCTGTGGGCAGCCTCACCATTCAGGGCGGTACCGCAGGCTCGGGCACACTGAGCGTCTTCGCCGGCAAGCTTAAAAACAGCGGCGATGGCTGGGTTTATTCGTCCGGTATCAGCGTAGACGGTGACTTCACCGTGAAGGGCGGCCGGGTCACGGCCCGTGGCGGCTGTGCGGAGTCCGACGGCAGCTGCTTCTCCTTCGGCGTCAAGATGGATAGCGATACCAAGAATAAGGCCCTGCTGGTCACCGGCGGCACCCTCACGGCCATCGCCGACGAGGCGTATGAGCTGGAGGAGGGCGGCACCAAGAGAGCGTCGTTCTCCCGTGGCGTGGAGATGTTCCGGGGCAATGTCATCGTGTCCGGCAGCGGCAAGCTGCGCGCCGAGAGTGTGGGGGAGATGGCAGAAGCAACCGTCATGTCCAACGGCCTGTATATTTCCGCGGGCAACCTGACCGTGGCGAATTCCGCTGAGGTAGCTGTGGCTGGTGCCTATGCCGCATATATTTCCGGCGGCAGCCTCCGGCTGGACGGCGGCAGCCTCACCGCAGTAAGCACCCAAACGGCCGATGACAATGGCAATCTCGGCTGTGCCATTGATATGGATATGGATTTGAATAAACAAGTCGCCGATTCCGGCAGCATCACCGTCAGCGGCGGCACGCTGGAAACCGTGAATGGCGATATCCGTATGTCCACGATCGGTGCCACGGGGAATCAGAGCCTGTTCACCGTTACCGGCGGCACCATCGTGAACAGAGGCCAGTTGTACGGCCCTAAAAAGCTGGATATTTCCGGCGGCACCATGCAGACCCAGGGTATCGAAGCGGAGGCACTGACTCTGTCCGCAGGCTCACTGACCATTCGGGAACCGGTGCGCAAGAACCCGAATTATGACAATCTGCTGGTCCGCCCCGCTTTGGATGTGAATACGCTCACTGTCAGCGGCGGCACCTTGGATGCAGCCTGGGATTGGGGTGAGTTCACGCCCATTGTGTTCCCTGTAAATACCTACTACGGCTACGCCGACTCCCTGGTGGAGATGACGGGAAGCGGCAGTACGGCCACCTTCACCGGCGGCACTACCACCCTGGATACCGGCAAGGCCGGGAACACCGCCCTGCTGATCAAGGGCACACTTACCATCGGTGATGGCATGGCAGAGACCGGCGCCGACAGCAGCCACCACCAGTTGGGAACCGCTCCCGTAAAAATTGCGGCTGCGGCAGCAAGCACCGCTATTACGACCGTCGATGTTGCGAATGTGAAACTCGACTATCAGCCGGGTGATGCGCCCCGGGCCACGGCTGCCGTAGCTGCCGCCGATCAGGGCAAATACCGAATTGCCGATGAATGGTGGCAAGAGTTAAATGAAAACGATGAGCCCGTTGCCATATGGCATTCCGACGACGGGATATACAGCACCTTGCCGACCATTACCGCGTTTGAAAGCGGAAAAAAATATGTATATTCCATTCTGCTGATGCCGGAAAGGGGTTATGACTTCGGCAGAGAAGTCGCCGCTACGGTGAACGGAAACACGGTGACAGCGGTTCCCGGCACAGACGGATACCTGAGTCTCCCCAATGTTAAAACGATTACGCCGACGGCAGCTTCCCATACGCATAGTTACGGTACGGCGTGGAAGTGTGACGGAACAAATCACTGGCACGAATGTGCCTGCGGGGACAAGGCAGACACGGCGGCGCACACCTTCAAGTGGGTTACCGACAAGGAAGCCACCGCAACCGAGAAGGGCTCTAAGCACGAGGAATGCTCCGTCTGCGGTTATAAGAAAGCGGCCACCGAAATCCCGGCGACCGGTTCCGGAAGCGGCTCGGCCAGTCAGCCCACGAAGCCCGGCAGCACCGATTCCCCCCAGACCGGTGACAGCAGCTCCGTTTTGTGGCTGGCGATTCTGTGCATCAGCGGTGTGCTGGGCGTGCTTGGCGTTGCAGGCAAGAAAAAAATGCCTTGAAATCAGGCAAATATAAATAAGGAGGAGCTCTTATGAAAACAGCAAAAACCCAAAACGGAAGGTCAGGAGGGAAGGTCAGTATGAAACTGAAAAGGGTGCTTTTGATGCTGCTGGTGACGGTATTGAGCGTTTCCGGCATCGTGACTGCGAATGCCGTCACGGTCAAGGACGACGGAAAATATACGCTGCTACTCACCTGCGGCCTTAACGGCATGGACGGCAAGGTCGACGGCGATTATGCAAAAATAATAAAGTTTGATGCTGCCGACGGCGACACAACGGTAAGCTTATCCGAATTGACTGCGGGCGTTCTTCCGTTCAACGGCAGCACCAAATTCGCCTATTGGGCAACGGATTGGACAGGCGAAACAAGAGTCCCGGAGGATATACCCTTGTCCGATTTCAATTCGGAGGGTACATTTTGGGCAAGCGACGGTGAGGTGGCATACACCAACGGTCTTACGATTTATGCGACCTTCTCCGAAGAAGTGCTAAAGGGAACGGGCACATATTACCTGACGCTTGACGGCGTCGGCGGCAAAGTAAACGGCAAGTATGAAATGACCCTGACAAGCAGCTCCAGTGCTTATCAGACAGTCGACCTGACGAAATACACCCCCGTAAGAGACGGCTATACCTTTGTCGGTTGGGCTTTGAACGGCGAGTTTGTAACCTCCGTGCCGGCGGATTGCTTCAAAGAAAAGGATGCTGTGACGGTTCTCGCAACCTATACCAAAAACACCTTTGACAACGACGGTATCGTAGTAACTCTCAATGCTAACGGCGGACAGCTCAACGGTAAGGAGTCTAACACATACGACTATGTAGGCGGCAGAGACTCCGGCGCATTAATGTCACTTTTGCCCTATGTTCCCGTAAGAGAGGGGTATACCTTTAACGGCTGGAACACCAAAAGCGACGGCAGCGGTACTATGGAGACGTATATTTATTGGAGAATTTGGGACAATAACGAGGAGACCAATAAGAAATATGATAAGGATACCTTGATTACGGAAGACAACGGTTATGTGCGGTATAAAAATGTGACCTTGTACGCCTCCTGGACGAAAGCCTCCGGAGAGCCGGGAAATCCCGGTAAGGACACGGTGAAGGAACTCCAAAGCACGGGGGAGACAAAGGCAAAAATCGAATTTGCAACAGAGGTCAGCAAGGATTACAAGCTGGATATCAAGTCCATCGAGGTCAAGAAGAAATTGGCAGATAAGAATGTGAAATTCGTTGCGGACATCAATGTGCTGGACGGAAACAACAATGTTGTGAAGATCAGCAACACCAAAATGAAGATCAGAATTGCTCTGCCGGAGGATTTGAAGGGGTATGACAAATACGAAGTCGTTTACATTGTAAATGATGAAATTAAAGAGACCTTGCCTGCTGCGGTAGAAAACGGTTATATTGTATTTGAGACAAACCATTTGAGTCAGTACGGAATCGTTGGGACAAACACCGGCAGCGGAGCAACTCCCCAGACCGGTGACAGCAGCTCCGTTTTGTGGCTGGCGATTCTGTGCATCAGCGGTGTCGGCGCCCTGACTGTGTTTGGCATCTCCAAAAACAGAAAGAAGGACCACAGCGCCCAATAACAGGGAAAAAGGCAAATAAATCTATAGAAACGGGAAGCGGCGGACAAACGCCGCTTCCCGTTACATCTGGCTATAGCTGCCTTGTGTGCAAGGCAACGAGGACGGAGTCGGTAAAATACAGCGCAAGCCCCGAAAAAAGCGATGGCACCAATAATACCGCCGGGACAGATAAGGACAAGAGCACCGGGGATAAAAATGACAAAAATACCATTCAAAAGGATGTAGAGCCACTGTCTCCGGAAAAGAACGCCGGGACATCCTTCCCCTGGTGGGGCATAGCCGCTGCCGCCGCAGCGGTAATGAGTGTGAGCATTCTGGCAGTGGTTTTGCGGCGGAAAAAGGGCGGCAAAGGATAAAAAGACCACTTCCGGCATTTAGAATATAATCGGCAAGCTCGCCGGTGGGCTTGGCTTCCCCTTGTAAACCAAGGATCGCATTTCTGCTATATTCACCGTTTATCCCCGCTTTCAGTAGATGAAAGCGGGGAATTTTTGCCAAAACGGGGGCCTTTTGCGGGAAAAAGGCCGATTTTCCCTTTGCCGGTCACTTTCCGCGCCCTAAGCAAACCCTAAAACTTCCCCCTTTCTTTTTTGTTCCGTTTGCGGTATAATCAAAAATGAACGGCATTTTTCCCTGGAAGGAGAGAGAATATGACAACAGCAGAGTTGGTTCAGCAGATACAGCAGGTGAAGAGTATGTCCATCGTGGGTATGTGCAAAAACGCCGGCAAGACCACCATGCTCAACTGGCTTTTGGCCCACACGGGCCGCAGGCAGGTTTTGGGCCTGACCTCCATCGGCCGGGACGGCGAGAGCACCGATGTGGTCACGGGTACGGAAAAGCCCAGCATCTTTGTCCCGGCGGGTACGCTTATCGCCACCGCCAAGGATATGCTGCGCCTGGGTGATGTGACGCGGGAAATTCTGATGACCACCGGTATTCCCACCCCCTTGGGCGAGGTCATCATCATGCGCGCCCGCAGCGACGGCTATGTGCAGCTGGCCGGGCCGTCTATCACGGCACAGCTTCGGGAGGTGTCGAGGATGTTCTTTGATCTGGGTGCCACCCAGTCTATCATCGACGGCGCCCTGGGCCGCAAATCCCTGGGGGCCCGGAATGTGGCTGACGGCATCGTGCTGTGTACCGGCGCATCCTATAATATGAGTATGGAAAAGGTCATTGAGGACACGGCTAACTTCTGCCGCCTCATGGACCTGCCCAAGGCTGAGACCCTGCCCCCGGAGGCGGCGGACGGGTTGGAGAAGTGCCTGAAGGAGCATGGGGAGGCCTATATCCCCGGGGCCCTGACGGACAGCATGGTCATTCCGCTTCTGCGCAGTGGTCTGCTGCGGGGGGGACGCCTGGTGGTGGCCGACCCCAGTAAGGTACTCCTAAAGCCCGACACCCTGGATAAGCTATCGGTGCGGGAGGTGGCTCTGGAGACCAAGGACGCTGCTCGGACCCTGTGCGTCACGGTGAATCCCGTGTCGGCCTACGGCTGGAAATTTGACAAGGATGTGTTTATCGACCGGATGCGCCAGAGTGTGAAGGTGCCGGTCATCAATGTGAAGGAGGAGCTGGCATGATTTCCATTCGGTTTGAAGAAAAACAGCAGATCGGCTTGCAGTACGCCCTGGAGACGCTCCACGGGTGCAGTCCCTTTGGCCAGGAGAAGATCCGCCGCCTGCGGTTTTATACCCCGGCAGAGCGGGCAGAGCTGGAGGAGGAACTATACAATGTGCAGCAGGCGGCCGACCATGCGGAGGAGCTTAAGGGCGTATACGATAAAATCTGCATTCTGCTGTGCCAGATGAAGGACATTCGCAATTCCATCCGCCGATGCCGGGACGGGGAGGTGCCGGATCATGTGGAGCTGTTTGAAATAAAGGGCTATTTGCAGCGGCTGGAGAGCCTGCTGCCCCTGTACCAGCAGATAAGCGATACGGCTCCGCTGCGGGGCCTTGCATTCCACGACCCCAAGCCCGCCCTGGATATTTTGGACCCGGACAACACCCGCTCCCGGGGCTTTTACATCCCCGACAGCATGACGGAAAAGCTCCGCCAGATCCGCCGGAGCAAGAAGGAGCTGGAGGAAAAACTCCACGAGGCCAAGACCGATGCGCAGAAGGACGAGCTGCGTCTGCAGCGCACCCGCATCTGCGCCGAGGAGGAGAGCGAGGAAACGAAGATCCGCCGGGACATGGGCGCCCGTTTGGCTCCCTTGGCGGAGGCTATGCTGGCGGACGCCGAGAGCGCAGGCCGGCTGGATTTCATTATCCAAAAGGCTCTGTTTGCCGTGCGCTACGGCGGCGTAATGCCCCAGATCACCGATGGGACCTTGGAGCTGACGGAAATGGTGAACCCGGAGCTGTGCGATCTGCTTTCCGAGCAGGGCCGCAGCTTTGTGCCGGTGTCCATCTCCCTGGACCGGGGCGCCACGGTCATTACCGGCGCCAACATGGGCGGCAAGAGCGTAGCCATGAAAACCGTGGCACTGAATGTGCTGCTGATGCAGGCGGGCTTCCTGGTGTGCGCCAAGGAGGCGAAGATGCCTCTGTTTGAGAGCGTCCTCATGCTGTTTGAGGATATGCAGTCTATCCAGTCGGGCCTTTCCGGCTTCGGCTCGGAGATCGTACAGTTCCAGAAGGCCCTTGCACAGGTGGAGCAGGGCTACTCCCTGTTCCTGCTGGACGAGTTTGCCCGGGGCACCAATCCCGACGAGGGCGCGGTGATCGTCCAGGCGGTGACGAAATACCTCAACGGGGTCAACGCCATCTCCCTGCTCACCACCCACTATGACAAGGTGGCTGACTGCGGAAAGGCTCACTATCAGATCATCGGCCTGCGGGACATTGACCCGGAGGCTATCCGCCGGGAGCTGGCTGTCAGCGGGGAGGACGGCATCCGGGTCATCGCCCGGCACATGAACTACGGCCTGTACCGGGTCGAGGGTCGGTCCGACTGTCCCCGAGACGCGCTGAACATCTGCCGGATGCTGTCGCTGAAGCCGGAAATCCTGCATCTTATTGAAGAAAACTACTGAAAATTTCACCCGGGGAAACGAGAATAAAATTTTTCAGCACTGCGAAAAAGTTATTGTCATTTTCGTCACAATGTTGCTTGACAAACTGCTGAAAAGTATTATAATTTGAAGTGCAGAATTCCATATAACAGACAATAGAGGTGCAAAAAACAGGGTAATCGACTTCGGAGCTGCAGGGGGCTCGATGGAGGTCGGTGAAGGGGTTTTTTGCCGAAGGTGCGCGCTCCTCCTGTGGCGCGTTCCTGGGGGTGCCGTGTAAGCTGCACAACTGTCATGTCGTATTGCAGACATGGAGCGCTATTGGTCATCGACTTGACCAATAGCGCCTTTTTCATGCCCGAAGGCGCCGCTTGGCCGGCGTTATAAGAAACTCTGTAAAAATATTTTAGGAGGAATTTTATCATGGAAAAGATGACTTCTCTGCTGCGTCTGCGTATGAGCGCCAAGGATGCTCATTACGGCGGAAACCTGGTGGACGGTGCCCATATGGTGCATCTGTTCGGCGATGTCGCCACTGAGCTGCTGATCAAGTGCGACGGTGACGAAGGCCTGTTCTGCGCTTATGACAATGTCGAGTTCCTGGCTCCCGTGTATGCCGGCGATTACATCGAGGCTTACGGCGAGATCAAGAAGATCGGCAACACCTCTCGCACCATGAAGTTTGAGGCCCGCAAGGTTATCGTGTCCCGTCCCGACATCAGCGCTTCCGCTGCCGATGTTCTGGCCGAGCCTGTTGTGGTCTGCCGCGCTCACGGCACCTGCGTTACTCCCAAGGATTGCCAGCGCAACAAGATCGAGAAGTAAGGAGCTGAGGATATGGAAAAGCTGATTATTACCGCTGCTATCTGCGGCGCTGAGGTCACCAAGGAGCAGAATGCTGCCGTGCCCTATACCGTGGAGGAGATGGTCCGCGAGGCCAAGTCCGCCTATGATGCCGGCGCAGCTATCCTGCACATCCATGTTCGCGAGGACGACGGCACCCCCACCCAGGATCGTGAGCGTTTCCGGGTCGTTATGGACGCCATCCGCAAGGAGCTGCCCGATGTCATTATGATCCCCTCTACCGGCGGCGCCACTGGCATGAGCCCCGAGGAGCGTCTGCAGCCCACCGAGCTCTTCCCCGAGATGGCTACCCTGGACTGCGGCACCTGCAACTTCGGCGACGAGATCTTTGACAACACCATGCCCACCATGCGCGCCTTCGGTAAGCGTATGCTGGAGAACAACATCAAGCCCGAGTACGAGTGCTTCGAGCTGGGCCACATCGACACCGTCCTTGGCATGGCCAAGAAGGGTGAGGTGCCCGCCTATCCCATGCAGTTTAACTTCGTGCTGGGCGTGCACGGCTGCACCCCCGCCTCCGTGGAGAACCTGGCCTTCTTCGTCAGCAAGATCCCCGCAGGCTCCACCTGGACTGTGACCGGCGTAGGCCGGGCTGCCTGGACCATGGCCGCTACGGCCATCGCCATGGGCGGCAATGTCCGCGTTGGTTTTGAGGACAACATCTACCTGGGCAAGGGCCAGAAGGCCGCTTCCAACGGTGAGCTGGTGGCCAAGGTCGTCCGTATCGCCAAGGAGCTGGGCCGCGAGATCGCAACGCCCGCTGAGGCCCGCGAGATCCTGAGCCTCAAGCCCCTGAAGTAATCGCAAAAAAACATTTACATAATTTTTAGGAGGAATTTTACAATGGCTGAACTGAAAGGCAACAAGTACGGTACCCACCGCGTTATCGAGCCCAAGGGCGTTCTGACCCAGGCTGCTTGGAAGGTCGACAACGACATGACCAAGGTTTATTCCAACGAGATCGTCTGCGATGTTACTTCCCTGAACATCGACTCCGCTTCCTTCACCCAGATCTCCGAGGCCTGCGGCGGCGACGAGAAGAAGATCGGCGAAATGATCCTGGGCATCGTCGCTGAGCGCGGCAAGCAGCAGAATCCTGTTACCGGTTCCGGCGGTATGTTCAAGGGCGTCGTCGCTCACATCGGCGAGGACCTGAAGAAGAAGCCCGGCTTCGACCTGAAGGAAGGCGACAAGATCGTCTCCCTGGTCTCCCTGTCCATGACCCCCCTGAAGATCGATAAGATCCTGGCTATCCACAAGGATATCGACCGCGTTGACATCGTGGGTAAGGCCATCCTGTTCGAGTCCGCCCTGTATGCCAAGATGCCCGAGGATATGTCCGAGCCTCTGGCCCTGGCCGCTCTGGATGTGGCCGGCGCTCCCGCTCAGGCCCGCAAGCTGCCCAAGGAGGGCGACAGCGTTCTGATCCTGGGCGCCAACGGCAAGTCCGGCGTTCTGTGCGGCTGGGAAGCTATGAAGAAGGTCGGCCCCAAGGGCAAGGTTGTGGGCGTTGTCCGCAATCCCAAGCAGGTTCCCGGTCTGCTGGATCTGGGCGTTTACACCGATGTTATCGTGGCCGACTGCACCAAGCCCGTTGAGGTTATGGAGGCTGCTCTGGCTGCCAACGATGGCAAGGAGTACGATCTGTCCATCTGCTGCGTGAACATCGAGTCCTGCGAGATGTCCGCCATCCTGCCCGTCCACGATGACGGCCTGGTGTACTTCTTCTCCATGGCTACCTCCTTCACCAAGGCTGCCCTGGGCGCTGAGGGTATCGGCAAGGATGTCACCATGATCATCGGCAACGGCTACACCAAGAACCACGCCAACATCACCCTGGATGTTCTGCGCGAGAATCCCAAGCTGCGCAAGCTGTTCGACGAGAAGTATTGCTAAGTTTTTCGTGCTGCCTGCAGGAGCCTAATGGCTCCTGCAGACCAGCCTTTGCAGATGCGTTATAACATTTTCCGCGTACCGTCCCTGCCTGACCACATGATCGGAGAAAGGAATGGCTATGAACATAAGGAAAATGCTCATTCCGGCGCTGCTGGCGCTGTCGCTCATAGGCAATTTGGTTTGGCTTTGCATCAGTGTTGCTCCGAAAGAGGAGAAGCCTATTATAGGCACCTATTGCAGCGAGCACGCTAATGAAAATTTCACAAAGTACGGCAAGTACGGTGATTATTTAGCGCTGGCTGACAACGGCACCTATGCCCGCTATTTGCAGCAGGATATGCTGGAAAAGGGGAGCTACCGCTGGGAGGAATCAGATTCTTCGTTCTTCCTGGAGGATAGTGCCGGATACTTTGATGGGAAAGACACACTGATCCTGTACCATGGACAGGAAGCTACCACCTATACCCGCATCTTGGATGCCCCGGCCTATATTCAATAAAGGCCAACAAAACTTAGAAAATAGTTAAAGGAGATACAAATATGAAGACTCGTAACGGTCTGTTTGCCGATGTTCCCGAAAATCTGTGGAACGACTGGCATTGGCAGGTCGCCAATCGCGCTGAGACGGTTGAGGATCTGAAGCGCTACATGACCCTGACTCCCGATGAGGAGGCTGGCGTTGCCAAGACCCTGGGCAAGCTGCGTATGGCAGTGACTCCCTACTATCTGTCCCTGATCGACCTGGACGATCCCTTTGATCCCATCCGCAAGATGGCTATTCCCCGGGCTGAGGAGCTGGAGTATGCCGACTATGAGGACGCCGATCCCCTGCACGAGGATACTGACTCTCCCACCCCCGGCCTGACTCACCGCTATCCCGACCGCGTGCTGCTGCTCATCACCGACCAGTGCTCCATGTACTGCCGTCACTGCACCCGTCGCCGCTTCGCCGGTCAGAACGACTGCGAAGTGCCCATGGCGCAGATCGACAAGTGCATCGACTATGTGGCCGCTCACCCCGAGGTCCGCGATGTTCTGCTGTCCGGCGGTGACTGCCTGATGGTCTCCGATGAGAACCTGGAGTACATCATCAAGCGCCTGCGCGCCATCCCCCATGTGGAGATCGTTCGTCTGGGCTCCCGCACCCCCGTGGTGTGCCCCCAGCGTATCACTCCGGAGCTCTGCGCCATGCTGAAGAAGTATCATCCCATTTGGCTGAATACCCACTTCAACACCCCCAAGGAGTTCTCCCCCGAGGCTGCCAAGGCCTGCGCTATGCTGGCTGATGCCGGTATCCCCCTGGGCAACCAGTCCGTGCTGCTGGCCGGCGTGAACGACTGCATCCATGTGATGATGGATCTGGTTCACGGCCTGGTGCAGATGCGCGTGCGCCCCTACTACATCTATGCCTGCGATCCTTCCCTGGGCCTGAGCCACTTCCGTACCCCTGTTTCCAAGGGTATCGAGATCATGGAAGCTCTGCGCGGCCATACCTCCGGCTACTGCATCCCCACCTTCGTGGTGGACGCCCCCGGCGGCGGCGGCAAGACTCCCGTCATGCCCAACTACCTGATTTCCGAGACTCCCCGCAAGGTTATCCTGCGTAACTTCGAGGGCGTCATCACTTCTTACACCCAGCCTGAGCACTATGTGCAGAACTGCCACTGCGATGTCTGCATGGGCAAGAAGAAGGTGGAGAAGACCGGTGTTGCATGGGTCGCCGAGGGCACCAAGCAGCGTTATCTGGAGCCCACCAAGCTGCTGCGTAACGAGCGTCATGTGAAGAAGTAAGGTAAAGAGGTAAAAATATGGAAAGCAAACTCGGCTTGAATTTTGATCTGGTCGAAAAGGCTCGTACATCCGCTGCCAATGTGGCAGCGGATGTGCAGGGCTTTATTGACCAGCACACCACGGTCACCGTGGAGCGCGCCGTCTGCCGTCTGCTGGGCATCGATGGCGTGAATGAGATGGATGTCCCCATGCCCAATGTGCTGGTGGACCATCTGCTGGCAAACTCTCTGCTGCCTGCCGGCGCCGCTTGGGCCGTGGGTAACGCAATGGTGGAGACCGGTAAGGACCCCCAGGGCGTGGCAGAGGCTGTGGACAGCGGCGAGCTGGATCTTTCTAAGCTCCCCGCCCATTCTGACAGTGAGATCCGCGCGGCCATCACCCCCGTGGTGAACGCCACCGTGGAGCGCATTAACAAGAATGTTGCCAAGCGCAACGCTTACCTCAAGGAGTGGGGCGACAAGGAAGGCCCCTACCTGTACATCATCGTTGCCACCGGTAATATCTATGAGGATATTATCCAGGCCAAGGCCGGCGCCAAGCAGGGTGCCGACATCATCGCTGTGATTCGTACCACCGGCCAGTCGCTGCTGGACTATGTGCCTTACGGCGCTACCACCGAGGGCTTCGGCGGCACCTACGCCACCCAGGAGAACTTCCGCCTGATGCGCGCCGCTCTGGACGAAGTGGGCGAGGAGCAGCACCGCTACATCCGCCTGTGCAACTATTGCTCCGGCCTGTGCATGCCCGAGATCGCCGCTATGGGCGCTCTGGAGCGCCTGGATGTTATGCTGAACGATGCTCTCTACGGCATCCTGTTCCGCGACATCAATATGCAGCGTACCATCGTTGACCAGTACTTCTCCCGTGTTATCAACGGTTATGCCGGCGTTATCATCAACACCGGCGAGGATAACTACCTCACCACCGACGATGCTATTACCGCCGCTCACACGGTTCTGGCCTCCCAGTTCCTGAACGAGGCCTTTGCCAAGGACGCCGGTATGCGCGAGGAGCAGATGGGTCTGGGCCACGCCTTCGAGATGGATCCCTCTGTGGAGAATACTTTCCTGTATGAGCTGGCACAGGCACAGATGGCCCGGGAGATCTTCCCCAATGCGCCGCTGAAGTATATGCCTCCCACCAAGTTCATGACCGGTAATATCTTCCGCGGTCACATCCAGGATGCTCTGTTCAACATGGTCACCATCCTCACCAACCAGCGGCTGTGCCTGCTGGGCATGATGACCGAGGCCATCCATACGCCGTTCATGTCCGACCGCGCTCTGTCCATTGAAAACGCACAGTACATCTTCCGTACTATGAAGGATCTGGGCAGCGAGCTGACCTACAAAGAGAACGGCATCATCCGCAACCGTGCCAACGAGGTGCTGACCAAGGCCACCGACCTGCTGGCTGAGATCGAGAAGCTGGGCCTGTTCACCACCATCGAGAAGGGTATCTTCGCCGATGTAAAGCGTCCTAAGGACGGCGGCAAGGGCCTGGCCGGTGTTGTGGTCAAGGACGACAAATACTTCAATCCCTTCATTGAAGTCATGAAAGGCAAGGTGGCAGCAGAATGAGTAGCGGACTGTATAATACCCATAAGATCGATTTCGATACCACACTGGATCTGACCCGCCTGAAGCCTTATGGCGACACCATGAACGACGGCAAGGTGCAGACCAGCTTCACCCTGCCCATCAAGGATGACGAGCGCGGCGAAGAGGCTGCCCGTCAGATCGCCAAGAAGATGGGTCTGGAAGAGCCTAACGTGGCCTACCATCACGCTCTGGATAAGGAGTTTACCTTCTATGTGGTTTACGGTAGCTGCGTGCATTCCGTGAACTATGAGGACATCCATGTTATCACCGTGGAGTCCGATGTTATGAGCATGGAAGATACCAACGACTATATCCGTGAGCATATCGGCCGCAAGGTCGTTATGGTGGGTGCTTCCACCGGCACCGATGCCCACACCGTGGGTATCGACGCCATCATGAACCGTAAGGGCTTCGCCGGTCACTATGGCCTGGAGCGCTACGAGATGATCGAGGCCTATAACCTGGGCTCTCAGGTACCCAATGAGGACTTCATCAAGAAGGCTTTGGAGCTGCACGCCGATGTGCTGCTGGTCTCTCAGACCGTTACACAGAAGGATGTTCATATCCAGAACCTCACCAACCTCATTGAGCTGCTGGAGGCCGAGGGCCTGCGTGACAAGTTCGTTGTCTGCTGCGGCGGTCCCCGTATTACCCATGAGCTGGCCAAGGAGCTGGGCTATGATGCCGGCTTCGGCGCTGGCAAGTATGCTGACGATGTGGCGTCCTTCGCTGTGACCGAGATGGTCAAGCGTGGCATGAAATAAGATCATGAAAGCAGACGGCCATGAGAGAGGACTTTCATGGCCGTCTTATCTGCAAAAGAGGGAGAAAAGCAAATGGAAAAGGCAAAGGTCCATATTTACTGCGGCGACGGAAAGGGAAAGACCACAGCGGCCATTGGCCTCAGCGTGCGATCCTGCGGCCGGGGTTGGCCGGTGGTTTTGAGCCAGTTTTTGAAGGGCTCTACCAGCGGAGAACTGAATGTTCTTCGCACCTTGCCCGACTATCATTATATCCCCGCCCCCACGACCACCTGCAAGTTCATTTTTCAGATGACTGAGCAGGAGAAGGCTGACTATGGCCGTCAGGTGCGACGGCACTTTGCCGACACGGTGGAGGCGGTGGAGAAATACCACGCCAAGCTCCTGGTGCTGGACGAGGTGCTGGACGCAGTGGCTATGGGTATGCTCAGCGATGAAGAGCTGGCCGACTTTTTGAGGAATCGGCCGGCGGACCTGGAAGTGGTGATGACGGGCCGTGCCCCCACACCCTGCACCGATCCTTTGGCTGACTATATCACCCGTATGCAGAAGGTTCGCCACCCCTTCGACCAGGGACTCAATGCCCGTCAAGGCGTGGAATTCTGATTGCGGATACACGGCGGGTTCTCCCCGATTTCCTTGCATTTATCCCCCAGACTATGCTATAATGAACCGTTCGTATTTTTAATCCATTGTTGAAGACCCTTACATTAATAAGGAGGAATAGAAATGGCAAAGAAACCTGTACTGACTGCCGCTGAGGCAGCAAAAATGATTCCTGATGGCGCCACCATTATGTGCGGCGGCTTCCTGGCCTGCGGCCAGGCCCGTGCCATCGTGAAGGAGCTGGTGAAGCTGGGCACCAAGGACCTGACCCTTATCGCCAACGATATGGGCCGCGCTGTGGGCCCCAAGGGTGAGGAGTTCTTCGGCATCGCCGAGCTGATCCACAACCACCAGGTCAAGCGCGTCATCGCTACCCATGTGGGCATGACCCCCGAGGTGGGCCAGCAGAACACCGAGGGCACCCTGGAAGTGAACCTGCTGCCCCAGGGCACTCTGGCTGAGTGCATCCGTGCCGGCGGTGCCGGTCTGGGCGGTGTGCTGACTCCCGTGGGCGTGGATACCCTCATTGAGGACAGCCCCTTCTGCATGGGCAAGGAGACCATCGACGGCAAGCAGTATTTGAAGATGAAGCCCATCCATGCTGACTTTGCTCTGCTGGGCACCTATAAGTGCGATGAGTTCGGTAACTGCTGGTACAAGGGCACCATGCGCAACTTCAATGTGGTTATGGCCACCGCCGCTGACACCGTTATCGCCGAGTGCGAGTACATCGTCCCCGTGGGCGACATCGAGCCCGAGAACATTCATACCTATGGTATGTGCGTTGACTACATCGTGGAAGGAGACAGAAAGTAATGGAAAAGTCTGAAATCAAAGCCTTTATTGCCAAGCGCTGCGCAAAAGAGCTGAAGGACGGCGATGTCGTCAATCTGGGTATCGGCCTGCCCACCATGATCCCCTCCTACCTGCCCGAGGGCGTTGAGCTGATCATCCACGCTGAGCTGGGTATCGTCTCTGCCGGTGCTACCCCCAAAGAGGGCGATGCTAACTATGATCCCTACCACGTCATCGACGCCGGCGGCGGCGTTGCCAGCGTGGCTTTCGGCGGCGGCTTCATTGATTCCGCTACCAACTTCGGCCTGATCCGCGGCGGCCATGTGGACGCCTGCTTCCTGGGCGCTCTGGAAGTGGATGCCCAGGGTAACCTGGCCAACTGGATCATCCCCGGCAAGAAGATGCCCGGTATGGGCGGCGCTATGGACCTGTGCGTGGGTGCCAAGCACTGCATCATCTGCATGGAGCATACCGCCAAGGGCAACCCCAAGATCTTCGAGAAGTGCCGTCTGCCCCTGACCGCCTCCCACTGCGTTAACAAGATCATCACCGAGATGTGCGTGCTGGAGGTTACCCCCGAGGGCCTGCTCATGACCGAGATCAACCCCGAGTTCACCGTGGATCAGGTGAAGGCTGCTACCGCTGCCCCCATCACCGTTTCCGGGAACCTCAAGAGCATGATCGACTGATTTAGCCCTGTTGTAATCAAAATATAGAACCACAGCCCCCGGGTGCAATGCACCCGGGGGCTTCGTGTAGGTCATCATTTATCCGACTAAAAATCCCAGTCCTACTAACACGCAGCCCAGGAGGAAGAATAGGACCAGCAGCATTGCGGCGTTGCGCAGGAGCTTTCCCCAGCCCAGGTGCTGCAGGTCCATGAAAGGGTAGGGATAGAGCAGGCCCGTGTGGCCGATGGGCTTTCCCCCGCTGGCCCGGAGCAGGGCAAAGACGGTATAGCTCAGAGGCAGGATCAGCCACCAAACGGCACAGAGAATGGATAAGTTTTCCTTTGGGGCGAAAAGAAGCCACTGCATGACCGCCAGCAGCGGCGTAAAATAGTGGACACAGAGATTGCCAAAATTGCCGCCGAAGTCGGCGAATTTCAGACCCTTACGCTTTTCATAGGGCACCAGGACAAACTGGTAAATAAGGTGTGTCACCCAGATGCAAAGGGCCATGGCGCAGGAGACACGCACATCCATAAGAGCCGCCCATAGTCCTCCGTCGGGGTAAAAGCCTGCGCAGAAGAGAAGCAGCTCATAAACCGTAAGCAAGAGGTTACTTTGGTTGGTATAGAAGCAGAACATCCCCGCCCGGATGCGTCCTCTGGGGATTAGTTGCGAGTGCAGCAGCAGGCCCAGGGTATTCAGCAGAAACAAAAACAGCGCCGAGAGCTGTAAGCCGGACATTTTGCGACCTCCCTTATATTCGATAGGTGGAGCAGTCCACCTTGCCGCCCGAGATGGTAATGATGCCGTAGGTGCAGGGGTTGCCGCGGCCAATGGTGCCGGGATTCATCACCCACAGAGAGCCATCGTAGTCCACCAAAGGACGGTGGGTGTGGCCGAAGAGCAGGATCTGCGCGCCCATCTCCTTGGCGGTATAAATAGCTGATAGGGTGCTGGCCTTTACACTCCTTGTGTGACCGTGCATCAGCAGGATACGCACCCCGCCGTATTCTGTGAGCACCTCGGGGCTATCCACAGCGCCCCAGTCGCAGTTGCCCGGGACGCCCTGCAGGGGGATGGCCGGATAGAGCCTGTGCAGAGCCTCTGCGTCCCGCTGGCAGTCGCCCAGGTGCAAGATAGCATTCGGCTGGGTCAGCTCCACACAGCGGGCCATATTTTCCACATTTCCGTGGGAATCCGATAAAACCAAAATACGCATTTGTGACCTCTAAAAATAGTGCCATCGATTGACAAGGGCAGACACGGTTTTGACGGGCAGAAATGCGCCCATACCGCGTCAAGCCCCTTGGAAATACGACAAGTATTCCCTGCGGCTCTTTCCTTGTCTGGACACATTTCTGCGCGGCAAAACTGCTTCGCACCTGCCAGCGATGGATTTCCGAGCGATTTTTGGCTTTTGAGCCGCAGGCGCTCTGGCGCCCGCCAAGGTGAGAAGGACAAAAAGCGCCGCAAAGGCGCACTGGCAGGCGTGTTTGCCCTTGTCAACCGATGGTATGCTCCGATTATAGCAGGAAAAGGTTGAAAATTCAATATTTTCCCGTTACAATAGGAGAAAAGGGGGGTGGGCCATGTACGCGGGTATTATGGAAATTGATCTGCACGGAAAAAACGAATATCAGGCGCGCATCACGCTGGATGCGGCTCTGGGCCGAGCCAAGGGCGGTACCTACCGAATCCGCTGTATTCACGGCTGCCATGGCGGAACGGTACTGCGGGACATGATCCGCCGGGAGTACGCCCGGCACCCCCGGGTGATCCGATTGGAGGCAGGGATAAACGGCGGCACCACCGATCTGGTGCTGCGGGAGCTATAAGGAGGGGGCTATGAAAAACACACTGACCGTGGCTCAGGTGCAGATGCAGGTTGTGCGGAATAAGGCTGAAAATATCGCCTCTGCCTGCCGTCTGATCCGCCGGGCGGCTGCGCAGGGGGCGGAGCTGGTTATGCTGCCGGAGATGTTCTGCTGCCCCTATGAAAACAGCGCCTTCCGCCCCTATGGCGAGACCTTGGGCGGCCCGGCACAGCAGGCCCTTTCTGCTCTGGCTGGGGAGAAGAAAATTTGGATCGTGGGCGGGTCCGTGCCGGAGCTGGAGGGGGAGCGGGTGTATAATACCTGCTTTGTCTACAACCCGGATGGGCAGCAGGTGGCCCGACACCGCAAAATGCACCTGTTCGACATCCGTGTAGAGGGAGGACAGAGCTTCCGGGAGTCCGATACTCTGTCTCCGGGCAACGATATTACGGTGTTTGACAGCCCTTGGGGGAAGCTGGGGCTTTGCATCTGCTTTGACCTGCGGTTTGAAGAGCTGGCAAGGGTAATGGCTTTGCAGGGAGTTCGGGCCATTTTTGTCCCGGCTGCCTTCAACATGACCACCGGCCCTGCCCACTGGGAGCTGCTGTTTCGCCAGCGGGCGGTGGATAATCAGCTTTTCACCTTTGGCACTTCCCCGGCCGGTAATGAGCAGGAGACCTATGTGGCCTGGGGTCACTCCATTGTCTGCGATCCCTGGGGCACGGTGCTGCATCAGTGCGGGGCAGGGGAGGAGGTGGCCGTCACCACGGTGGACCTTACCCGGGTGTAGGCGGTGCGGCAGCAGCTGCCCATTTTATCCGCCCGGCGTGAAGATGTCTATTTCATAGGACAAAAGGGTGAAAAAGACTGTGCTATTTAGCTCTTGCGGCACTTTTTCTCCCATGTTATAATCAATAAAACTCTGTGAGGAGGAAGTAAATATGATGAAATACACCGAGATGACCGCCCGGCAGCGTCAGGCGGAATACGACGCTGTGCTGACGGACTACGAAAAGCAGAAGGCTTTGGGGCTGAAGCTGAATATGGCCCGGGGCAAGCCCAGCACGGAGCAGCTGGACATGGTTATGGACATGTGCAGCGTCCTGGTCAAGCCCGAGGACTTCGTCTCTGACGGTATCGACAGCCGCAACTATGGTAATGTGGACGGTCTGCCTGCTGCCAAGGCCCTCTTTGCAGATATTTTAGGGTGCAAGCCGGAGCAGTGCTTCGTGGGCGGCAACGCCAGTCTGCAGCTTATGTATGATGCCATTTCCAAGGCGTATACCCACGGCCTGCTTCACTCCGAGAAGCCCTGGAGCAAGCTGGAGAAGGTGAAGTGGCTGTGCCCGGCACCGGGCTATGACCGGCATTTTAAGGTGACGCAGACCTTCGGGGCAGAGCTTATTACTGTGCCCATGACTGCTGACGGACCCGACATGGATAGAGTGGAGGAGCTTATCCAGGATCCCGCCGTGAAGGGTATGTGGAATGTGCCCAAGTACTCCAACCCCGAGGGCGTGGTGTATTCCGACGAGACTATCCGCCGTATCGCCTCCATGAAGCCCGCAGCCCCGGACTTTATGCTCATGTGGGACAATGCCTACTGCATCCACGAGTTTGAGGGCGACTTTGTGCCCTTTGTGGATATTCTGTCCCTCTGCGCCGAATACGGCAACGCCGACATGGTCTATGAGTTTGCCTCCACCAGCAAGGTGACCTTCCCCGGTGCAGGCGTGAGTGTTATGGCTACCAGTGAGGCAAACCTGGCATATCTGAAGCCGATTATCAACATCCAGACCATCGGATATGACAAGATCAACCAGCTCCGCCATGTGAAATATCTCAAAAACAAGGAGCATACGCTGGCCCTGATGCAGCGCCATGCTGCCATTCTGCGGCCTAAGTTCCACACGGTGCTGGATGCTCTGGACAGGGAGATCGCACCACTGGGCATCGGCACCTGGAAGCGGCCTGTGGGCGGATACTTCGTCTCCTATGACGCCATGCCCGGCACTGCCAAGCGGGCCTTGGCCCTGTGCAAGGAGGCGGGTGTCACCATGACCGGTGCCGGGGCAACCTTCCCCTATGGTGAGGATCCCCGGGACAGCAACATCCGCATTGCGCCCTCGCTGCCTCCTGTGGAGGAGCTGCAGCAGGCTATTGCCATCTTCTGCATCTGCGTGAAGCTGGCTGCTCTGGAGAAGCTGGGCGTATGAGATGGCTGGTTGCGTCTGATATCCACGGCAGCGCCACTGCCTGCCGCCGTGTGCTGGATGCTTTTGTGCGGGAAAAGGCAGACGGGCTTTTGCTGCTGGGCGATCTTTTGTACCACGGGCCTCGGAACCCGCTGCCGGAGGGCCACGACCCTAAGCAGTGCGTACAGATGCTTAATGAGTACCGGGACCATATCGCCGCCGTGCGGGGGAACTGCGAGGCGGCGGTGGACCAAATGGTGCTGCAATTCCCTGTGATGGCGGATTATATGCTGCTGCAACTGGGAGGCAGGCGCATCTTTGCCACCCACGGCGATGTGTATAACCCGGAGCATTTACCGCCCCTGGCCAAGGGGGGCATCCTGCTGACAGGTCACACCCATGTGTCCGCCTGCGACATCTATCCGGATTTTGTATATTTAAATCCCGGCTCTGTGTCCCTGCCTAAGGATGAGCAGAAGCACAAGGGCTACATCCTGCTGGACGATACCGGAGCCGTGTTCAAGGAACTGGACGGCACAGAATATCATCGGTATATGTTCTGAAGGAAGCTGGCAGTGTGGTATTTTGGCGCTCTGCACCAAAACTATGCGCCCAGTAGACGGTAAGTTTTTACCGGAAAGACCCTCAAAGACTTTTTTCAACAGCCGAAAAAACAGTGGAGTGTAAAAACTCCGCTGTTTTCGCGTATTTGCCGGAACAAGGAAAGTCCATCGGCCGCAGGCGTGTTTGGCAGTAATCCTGCTTTACTGGCGGAATTAAGAAGAAAAATGCAGGGGGAACCGTTTCTCTCCCATTTATTTGGAATGAACCGCGCATTACTTTTGCGTGACAAACAGATGCAGATGTGCTATAATAAAATGAATTTTTGTGCAGCATAAAAGGAGGGCACGCTATGCAGGGCAGACTCATCGTGTTTGAGGGGACAGACGGCTCCGGCAAGGCTACGCAAACCGCATTGCTGTGTCAGGAACTGGACCGGCGTGGCATTGCCTACCGCCGCCTGGAGTTCCCCCGGTATAAGGAGGAGTCCTCGGCGCTGATCCGGCTGTACCTCTCCGGTGCCTTCGGCAGCCGTCCCGATGATGTGAACGCCTACGCTGCCGCCACCTTTTATTCCGTGGACCGCTTTGCCAGCTACCGGCAGGACTGGGGTGCGTACTACGAGGCGGGAGGCTTGGTCATCGCGGACCGTTACACCACCTCCAATGCCGTTCACCAGACGCCAAAGCTCCCTCCGGAGGAGCGCCGCGGCTACCTGGAGTGGCTATTTGACTTTGAATATCGGCTCCTGGGACTGCCAAAGCCGGACCGGGTGCTATATTTGGATCTCCCCACGGAAATTTCTGAGCGGATGATGCGCCGCCGGGAGCAGCAGACCCACACCCGGGCGGACATCCATGAGCGGGACGAGGCTTATTTGGCTGCCTGCCGGGAGAGCGCGGAGCTGACCATCGCTTTGTGCGGCTGGGAAAAGATCGACTGCAGCCGGGGCGGCGAAATGCGTGCGGCGGAGGACATCCACCGGGAGGTTATGGAGCGGGTGGAGGACCTGCTTGTCCCGTAAAGAGGACGAGAAAGGGGGGACGCAGGTCCCCGATTTCCCCCGTATGTTCTCAGCAGGAGCAGCATGAGTCGCCGCCGCAGGAGCAGCCGCGGCTGTTGCCGTTACCACAGCAGCAGAACAGAAGAAGCAGGATCACAATGAGCCAGATGCAGGAGCAGTTGCTGTTGTCAAAGCACATTTTTTTCACCTCACTTATCGGATGGTACATTCTATGTGAGAATGAGGAAAAGTGTAACTTGTCCGGCTTATATTGCGGAGAAAATACAGAAAGGACAGACAATCATGAGTGAGAATAAGCGGCCCGATACACAGGGCTGGGATACCGAAGCGGTACGCCGCCGGATCATAAGCGAGGTGGATGCAGGCACTGAGACCGGCTCCAAAAAGAAAAAACACCGCAAATTCAACTGGAAGATTTATATTGCGGCGGTGGTCCTGGGGTCTATGCTGTTGGCAGGCTTGGGCTGGATATTGGCCAATGACCTCTGCGCCCTGGACAAGGGCAACGACACCTACACCGTGACCATCGAGGAGGGCGACGGCGTTTTTAAGATCGCCTCTAAGCTGAAAAAGGCGGGGCTGATCGAGCTGAAGGGATTTTTCATTCTGTATGAAATTTTCACCGGTGCAAAGAAAGACATCGACCCCGGCACCTACGAGCTGAATACCTCTATGGACTATCGCAGCCTGGTGAATAATATGTACGACCCCGACGCCCGTCGCCGGGCCCAGGAGGGCTTGGTGCTTCTCACGATTCCAGAGGGCTATACGGTTCAGCAGATCGTAGATCTTCTGGCGGAGAACAAGATCTCCACTAAGGAGGAGCTCATCGACGCCGTATCCAACTTTGACTTCGGCGAGGAGTATCCCTTTATCGACAGTAGTCTCAACGGACAAATCAACCGCCTGGAGGGCTACCTTTTCCCGGATACCTACGAGTTTTCCACGGAGAAATCAGCGGTGTACGCCATAGACACCATGCTCACCAACTTCAATAACCGCGTCAGCGGCGACCTGCTGGCGGAGATACAAAACAGCGGCTATTCCCTCAAGGAGATCGTCACCCTGGCCTCTATTATCGAAAAGGAAGCCATTGGCGACTATGAGGAGCGGGCCAACATCTCCTCCGTGTTCCACAACCGTCTGGAGGGGGACAACGGTGAGGTGGGCAACGCCCTGCAGTCCGATGCCACCATCCACTACGCCATGGCCCTCATGGGCCTGGAGGACAAGGACTTCTCCACCGACCTGGACAGCCCATACAACACCTACCTCCACGGCGGCCTGCCTGTGGGACCCATTTGTAACCCTAGCTTGGCCTCTATCCGGGCGGCGGTGAATCCCAACGATACGGATTACTACTACTTTGCCTACGGAAAGGACGGCGTGAGCCACTTCTTCCGTACCTTCAACGAGCATCTGTCCTTCGTGAACAGCGATATGTACGCCCCGGGATGATGAAAAAGAAACCTGAACTTTTGGTCCCGGCGGGGGACATGGAAAAGCTGAGAATGGCTGTGCTGTACGGGGCGGATGCGGTATATTTGGCGGGTTCGTCTTTCGGAATGCGCGCCTTTGCCGGGAATTTCACGCCGGAGGAGCTGCCCAAAGCGGTGCGCTTTGCCCATGATCATGGCGTAGCCGTCCACGCCACGGTGAACACCATGCCGCGCTGGAATGAGGCAGAAAAGCTGCCTGCCTATCTGGAGCAGCTGGACGATGCCGGGGTGGATGCCCTGATTTTAGCGGACTTAGGCGCTTTTACCCTGGCAGGGAGGTATGCCCCCCATTGCCAGCGACACATCAGCACCCAGCAGTCTGTGGCTAACCACATCTGCGCCCAGGCTTGGTATGACCTGGGGGCCACCCGTGTGGTCCTGGCCCGGGAGCTGAGCCTGGAGGAGATATGCGCCATACGGGAGAGGGTGTCCCCGGAGCTGGAACTGGAGGTCTTTTGCCACGGGGCTATGTGCGTGTCCTATTCCGGGCGGTGCCTACTGTCGAACTACATGACCGGGCGCGACTCCAACCGGGGCGCCTGCGCCCAGCCCTGCCGCTACCAGTATACTCTTATGGAGGAAAAGCGCCCCGGTGAATATTTCCCTGTTTTTGAGGATGAGCGGGGCACTTACATCCTTAACTCCCGGGATATGTGCATGATAGACCATCTTTCCGACCTAATAGATGCCGGGGTGGACTGCCTGAAGATTGAGGGACGGGCCAAATCGGCATACTATGCCGCCATTGTGGCCGGGGCCTATCGTCATGTGCTGGACGACATAGCTGCCGGACGGCCCGCAGATCCGGTGTGGCGAGACGAGGTGGAGCATGTGAGCCACCGGCACTACTCTACCGGCTTTTTCTACGGACAGCCGGGCCAGTATTTTGAAAATTCCCGGTATATCCGGGAGTGGCAGATCTGCGCTGTGGTTTTAAGCTGTGAAGCGGATGGCCTTGCCACCCTAAGTCTGCGCAATAAATTTAAGGCAGGGGATAGGGTGGAGATTGTGGGCCCGGACTTGAAGCCATTTGAGATGCTTGTCCCCCTGATGGAGGATACCGACGGACTGCCTCTGGAGGAGCCGAGAACGCCGCAAATGGAGTTTAAGATGCGTCTGCCTCGGCCGGTGCCGCCCATGAGCTTTGTCCGCCATGGGGTAGACCTGAGCGGAAAATAAAATTGAGCATGAAAAAAAGCAGCGTGTGCGAGCTTTGCACACGCTGCCTTTTTGCACTTTTTCAGTTTTCATCGGTAGCGGCATACAGCGCATCGGCCAGTCTGGCGTAGTCCGCTAAACACAGCCGCTCGCCCCGGATATCCCCGGGGAGACCGCAGCTCGCTATGATCTGCGTCAGCTCCTGCTTAGAGAGGGGGAAGCCTGTTTGCAGGGAGTTGGCCAAGGTTTTACGCCGCAGGGCGAACCCAGCCTTTACCGTTCGCCAAAGCATGGCTTCTGACTGCACCGCAACCGGAGGCTTTTCCCGGGTAATGCACCGTATCACCGCTGAGGTCACCTTGGGCATGGGCAGAAAACAGGTGTTGGGTACGGTGAACAGCAGCTCCGGCTCCGTGTAGTACTGCATCAGAAGGGTAAAGGCGCCGTAGTCCGCTGTTCCGGGCTGGGCGCAGATGCGCTGGGCGACTTCCTTCTGAATCAGTACGGTTATAGATGTGAAGCACTTTGCCTTTACACAGGCGGTGAGAAGGGGCGTGGTGATGTTATAGGGAAGGTTGGCGCACAAAATAGGCCGAAGTCCCGCAAAATGCTTCGCGACCAGGGCTGAGAGGTCCTGCTTTAGAATGTCCCCCTCCACCAATGTGAAGTTGTCATATTCAGACAGGGTCTCCGCCAGCACCGGATAGAGCCGGTGGTCCAGCTCCACGGAGACGACCTTCCCGGCTCGCTGGCACAGCTCCCGGGTCAGCGGCCCAATGCCGGGGCCTACCTCCAATACACCGCTGTTTTTGTCTGCGCCGCTGGCCTCCGCAGTGTTCCGTGGCACCCAGTCCGCAATGAGAAAATTCTGCCCCATGCTCTTGCTGAAGCGAAAGCCGTGCCGCAGCAGCAGTGCCTGTATGTCATTTCGGTTGCACAGATCCATTCCTGTACCTCCTGATTTTTTTTCTCAGTATACCATAGTTTTCGCCCTCCGTAAAGGAAAAAGCCTATTGACAGATGCGGAGAAAAGATATACTATATAGGAAAAGTAAGAAAAGTTATACTAAAATAGGAGGACAAAATGGGATTTAAAAAGAATAACGAGCGCTACTATATGGCCTCTGTGCGCCTGGGACCCAAGGGTCAGATCGTGATACCCAAGGACGCTCGGGAGATGTTCGGCCTGGAGGCCGGAGATCAGCTTGTGTTGTTGGCAGATCGCAAAAAGGGTATCGCTCTGCAAACCACGGACAAGCTCAACCCTATGATGCGCCGGGTATTTGAGGAGACGGAGCCAGAGGAAGCAGAGGAGGCAGAGGAATGAATGCCATAGATATCCGGGGCCTTTGCAAAAAATATCCGACTTTTGCTCTGCAGGATGTGTCCTTTTCCGTGCCTCAGGGGGCGGTAATGGGCTTCATAGGCCGCAACGGTGCGGGCAAAAGCACCACACTCAAGTCCATGCTGGGCCTGGTGCATCCCGACGCCGGAGAGGTAGAGATTCTGGGTCGGAGCTTTGTTGCAGAGGAAAAAAGCATTAAGGAGAATATCGGCGTGGTCCTGGGCGGCATCGACTTTTATCCCAAGAAAAAGATTGCCGTCCTTACGGATGTGCCCCGCCGCTTTTACACCAATTGGGACCAGGAGAAGTATCGCCACTATCTGCACCTTTTCGGCATCGACGAGGAGAAGCGGGTGGACCAGCTTTCCAGCGGTATGCAGGTGAAATACATGATTGCCCTGGCGCTGAGTCACAACGCTGCGCTCCTGATTCTGGACGAACCTACCAGCGGCCTGGACCCGGTATCTCGGGATGAACTGACGGAGCTGCTGGGTAGGATCGCCGCCGACGGGCGACGCGGTGTTCTTTTTTCCACCCATATTACCTCTGACTTGGAAAAATGCGCCAGCCACATTGCCTTTATTAAGGACGGACAGATCCAGTATACCGGCACTATGGACGGCTTCCGGGCGCACTACGCCTATCTTCGGCAGGGGGATGCGCCTATGACATTGGAGGATATCATTGTTGCCGTAGAGAGGAGGCCCCTGGATGAAAACGCTATTGTATAAGCAGCTTCGGCTGGCGTGCCACCCTATGACGCCGGTGTTCTGCCTATCCGGGATCATGCTGCTGATTCCCAACTATCCTTATTCGGTGGCATTTTTCTATGTTACCCTGGGCCTTTTCTTTACATTTTTGAATATGCGGGAGCAAAAGGACATCTATTACTCGGCCCTGCTCCCCCTTCGCAAGCGGGACACGGTGCGCGCTGCGGTGGCGTTCACGGTGCTGGTGGAGCTGTTGTCGGTGGTCATCACAGCGTTGGTCTGCCTGCTGTCGGCAAGGCTGCAGCCCGGCAAGGATAACGCCGTGGGTATGGACGCCAACCTCATGCTCCTGGGTGCGGGCTTTGTGCTTTACGGCGTGTTCAACCTGGTGTTTTTCGTCTGCCTGTACCGCAGCGGCTATAAGGTGGGAGCAGCATATCTGAAAGCGAATCTGGCCCTGTGGCCGATGATGCTTTTGGCCGAGGTATTGCCGCATTTTCCGGCCCTCATGTGGCTGAATCGGGTGGATGCCCAGGCGAATTTGCGCCAAATACCCATCCTGCTTTTCGGCGTGGCGGTGTTTGCCGTCCTGACGATGCTGGCCTACCGCCGTTCAGCTGGACTTTATGAAAGAGTAGACCTGTAAAGCAATAAAACTATACAGTAAAAACGGAGCCTTAGATGGGCTCCGCTTTTACCGAAAAGAGAGAAAAGAATGAAAAAGAAGAAAGTGTGTTATCTATGAAAAAGCCTTGCGGCTGGGCTGGTAGTCTGCCACTTGGAGAAACGGGTGGGCAGCGACCCGGGGCTTTCCTTGGAAAGCTTTGATTTCCTTTTGCTTGTCCTTACTATACAGGTGAAATCTTAAAGAAATCTAAAAATAATAAAAACAAACTAAGAACAAATTGCGAAAAAAATATGAAACGGCCTTGTGCCCGTGACGATAGGCTCTCTCTATGGATGACAGCGGAAAGCTGCCGGGCATAGGGGGAGCGGCTATATTATCAGGCAGAGTATTCCTGGGCAAATGAAAAGCGTCCGGCAGCGCTTGGCTGCCGGACGGGAAAACAATAATCTTTTCAGTACCCTTCTGAGGGGGAGCGGTTCAGTGCGTGAACCAAATCAGTGCCTTATGTAGCTTATGAGAATTAGTGCAGATTCTCACGGATGGTCTGGCACAGGGCTGTGATGCCCTCAATGATCTTATCCTCGGGCATGCAGGAGTAGTTCAGGCGCAGGGTGTTCTCGTGGCCGCCGTTGGGGAAGAAGGAACCGCCGGGAACGAAAGCAACCTTCTTCTCCAGGCACTTCACCTGCAGCTCCTTGGCGTTCATGTACTCGGGTAGGACCACCCAAGCGAACAGACCGCCCTCGGGACGGGTGAAGGTGCAGGGCTCGGGCAGCTCCTTGGCCAGGGTCTCCAGCATCACGGCCCGGCGCTTGCGATAGCACTCGCGGATGGTGGCAACATGCTTATCCAGGTCGAACATATCGATCCACTTGGAGGTCTCCATCTGGCCGATGGTGGAAGCCTGCAGGGAAGCAGCCTGCTTCATGAAGTTGTACTTAGCCAAAATCTCATCGTCGGCGCAGACCCAGCCCAGACGGTAGCCGGGAGCCAGGATCTTGGAGAAGGTGCCCAGATAGATAACCAGGCCCTTGGTGTCCAGGCTCTTCAGCGCGGGCAGGAACTCGCCCTCAAAGCGCAGCTCGCCGTAGGGGTTATCCTCCACCACGGGAATCTCGTACTTATTGACAATGTCCATGAACTTGTGCCGGCGCTCCAGGTCCCAGGTGCGGCCGGTGGGGTTCTGGAAATCAGGGATGACATAGATCATCTTCACACGCTCGGTGGTGGCCAGAATCTTCTCCAGCTCCTCCATGATCATGCCGCCGTCATCGGTGGGCACTTCCACAAACTTGGGCTCGCAGGCCTTGAAAGCGTTCACAGCGCCCAGATAAGAGGGGCTTTCCAGCAGAACGACATCGCCGGGATTCAGGAACACGCGGGCAGAAAAATCCAGACCCTCCTGAGAGCCGGAGGTGATCAGGATGTGGTCGGCGTCGGTGTGAATGTTGTTCTTAGCCAGCATACGCTCGGCAATCTGCTCGCGCAGACGGGGGAAGCCCTCGGTGGTGGAATACTGCAGGGCGGCGCGACCGTTTTCCTTGAGAACGGCTACGGAGGCCTCCATCATCTGCTCCACGGGGAACAGCTCCGGGGCGGGCATACCGCCAGCGAAAGAGATGATGTCGGGCCGGGCGGTGAGCTTCAGAAGCTCGCGGATCTCGGAGCCTTTCAACAGGTCCATTCTGGATGCAAACTGTACCATAAAACTTTTCCTCCTAAATTACTTTTCCATTTCCTAAGTTGCAAGAAGCGGAGCGAACTCCGTATACTTGATCCTCTCCTATTTAAGCATAAATTTTCCCAAAAGTAAACAAATGAAATGAAAAAAACAGCCTATTTGCCGAGGGATTCGGCATTTTTGGATGAATCACTAAAATTGTATGGGGAACATTTGGCATTTTGACTGTTGCCTGATTCGGACTATCGGGAGGCGGCGGTGCATATATTTTTTTGAAAGGGGGGCGAAACTGTGACGGAATATCAAAATACCAGACGCCAGCCAGCCCGCAAAACGGAAAAGCCTATGACTCGCCGGGAGCGGAGACGATTGCTTCGGTTGACGGTCAGCGGCGTATTGCTGGTGCTGGTGGTGGCCGTGAAGCTGCTGATGCCGGATGTAATGGGGCAGTACCGGGAAAAAATACTGCACCTTATGGGGGAGAATACAGACTTTGTGGCGGCGTTTTCCGCTGTGGGGCGGGCTTTCTCTGGCCAGGGGGGCATACGGGACACCCTGGAGGACGCCTATGTGGCGGTATTCGGAGAAAAGGAGCCCCAGGAGGCGGCAGCACCGGCCCAGACGGCAGCGCAGATCTTCTCGGGGGTGTATGGGCCGGAGAATCTGCCGGAGGGGGTGAAGCTGGAGCAACAGGTGTTGGGCTTTGCCTATGGGCCACCCTTACAGGGGACAGTAACTTCGGGGTTTGGCTATCGCATCCACCCCATTTCACAGACGGATCTGTTTCACTATGGGGTGGATCTGGATGCCCCGGAGGGCTCGGCCATCCACGCCTTTGCCCGGGGCACCGTAGCTGTGGTGGGGCAGAGCAGCTCCCTGGGAAACTATGTGACGGTGGATCATCCCGGGGGATTCAGTACCCTCTATGCCCACTGCCGCAGCGTTACGGCTTCCGCCGGACAGACGGTTCGCCAGGGCGATCTGCTGGCGGAGGTGGGGCAGACCGGATCTGCCACCGGGCCGCACCTGCACTTTGAGCTGCACCGGGGCCGGGAGTACATTAATCCTGTTTATTATGTGGCGTAGCAGGGGGGTGGAGATTCGGGTGTCGCCTACGGCGCTGCTGCTTATAGCGGTGTTTGTAGCCGCGGCATCGCCTCTGTGCCTGGGAGCGGTACTGCTGGCGGCCCTGTGCCATGAGCTGGGGCACTATGGGGCCCTGCGGCTGTGTGGCGGTCGGCTGGAGGGGGTGTCCGTCTCGGCGTTCGGGGCACAGATGCGCATTCGTGACCGGCAGCGGCTCTCCTATGGCCGGGAGGCTCTGTGCGTACTGGCGGGGCCTCTGGTAAACGCAGCCCTGTGGTGGCTTCTGAGCTTGGCCGGAGCCTACTGCGAGAGTGCCTATCTCTTCGCCGGGGCGCAGCTTGTTTTGGGCGCATTTAACCTGCTGCCACTCTCGGCTTTGGACGGCGGACGGCTTCTGTGGATCGGGATAGCCTGTTTAACGGACCCTTTTTTGGCGGACAGGGCGTGCCGGGCGGTGACCCTGGCGGTGCTTCTGACCCTGATAGCCCTGGGCGTGGTTCTGTGGCTGCGGCATCGGTCGGGATTTTTGCTGGTGGGCGTGGCGGGGGCGACCTGCTGCACGGTACGGGAATTTATGCTTGCCAATCCGGGCGATAGGGGGTAGAATATAAGAAATTATACATAGTGGGAGAGTATACATTGGATAAAAGATTAGAGCGCATTTTGCCCCGGGTACAGAAACCGGCCCGGTACACCGGCGGTGAATACAATGCGGTAAAAAAAGATCCGGCGCAGGTGGATACGCGCATTGCTTTCTGCTTCCCGGATACCTATGAGATCGGTATGTCCAACCTGGGTATGCGCATTTTATACGGCGTGATGAACAACATGGACGGCGTGTGGTGTCAGCGGGTGTTTGCCCCCTGGGGCGACATGGAGGAGGAGATGCGCAAAGCACAGATACCCCTGTTCGCTCTGGAGAGCGGCGAGGCGATCACGAATTTTGATATAGTGGCTTTTTCCGTGGGCTACGAGATGGCGTTTTCTTCCATATTAAATATGCTGGATTTGGCGGGTATACCCCTGCACAGCGCAGACCGCACGGGCCTTACGCCCCTGGTCGTAGCCGGCGGCACAGCCATGTATAACCCGGAGCCCATTGCCGACTTTGTGGACATCGTCAGCCTGGGCGAGGGAGAGGATGTGACGGTGGAGCTTATTGAGCTGCACCGAAAGGCCAGGAGAGAAGGGTGGAGTAAAGAGGAATTCCTCCGTAGAGCTGCCCGGGTGCCGGGTCTGTATGTGCCCAGCCTGTATACGGTGGCGTATAACCCTGATGGCACCGTAAAGGAGATCGTTCCCCGAGACGGCGCACCCAGGGTGGTGCGCAAGCGCATCGTGGAGGATATGGACAAGTCTTATTACCCCGCGAAGACCATCGTTCCCTCCACGGAAATCGTTCAGGATCGGGTGACCCTGGAGCTGTTTCGCGGCTGCATCCGCGGGTGCCGGTTTTGCCAGGCGGGCTATGTGTACCGCCCGGTGCGAAACCGCAGCAAGGATCTGTGTGTGCGCTACGGCGAGGAGGCCTGCAATGACTCCGGCTATCAGGAGGTGACCCTTTCCTCCCTCAGCACCAGCGACTATCCACAGCTGACAGAGCTGTGCGACGATCTAGAGGAATTCTGCCGGGCGCGCCATGTGAATTTGTCGCTCCCCAGCCTCCGGGCGGATAATTTTTCCATGAGCCTTATGCAGCGGCTGGCCAAGGGACGCAAGTCCGGCCTGACCTTTGCCCCGGAGGCTGGTACCCAGCGCCTGCGGGATGTTATCAACAAAAATGTGACCCAGGAGGAGCTGTTAGCCTCCTGCCGCACGGCCTTTGCCGGAGGTTACAGTGCTGTGAAGCTCTACTTCATGCTGGGCCTGCCCACGGAAACCGACGAGGATGTGCTGGGGATTGCCGACCTGGCCGCCCGGGTCATGCACGCCTGGCGGGAGAGCGCGTCCAATAAGCAGCGGGGCGTGCGCATCACAGTCTCTACCTCCTGGTTTGTGCCTAAGCCCCACACGGCTTTCCAGTGGGAGCCCCAAATCTCTAAAGAGGAATATCAGCGCCGTGTGAAGCTCCTGCGGGAGGCTATCACCACCAAGACCGTTACCTATAACTGGCACGACGCTGACACCAGCTTCCTGGAGGCTGTGCTGGCTCGAGGCGATCGAAGAATGTGTAAGGTCTTAGAAACCGCGTGGCGTAAAGGCGCTAAGCTTGACGCCTGGGAGGAGTATTTTTCCCTGGACCGCTGGCTGGAAGCCTTTGCCGAGTGTGGCCTGGACCCGCATTTTTATGCCAACCGCCAGCGGGAAAAGGACGAGATCATGCCCTGGAGCGTCATCTCCAGCGGCGTCACGGAGGAATACCTTTGGCGGGAGCTGCAGCGGGCCGAGGCGGGGGTGACTACCCCGGACTGCCGTACCCACTGCAACGGCTGCGGGGCCAATCACATGGTAGGAGGGACTTGCCATGTCTAAACTGCGTTTGCTATTTATCAAGGAGGGGCCGGCGGCCTACATTTCCCACCTGGACTTGCTGCGCACGGTGCAGCGGGCCTTTCCCCGGACGGAGCTGGAGATCAAGCACAGCAACGGGTATCATCCGCACCCCATCATCTCCATTGTTCTGCCCCTGCCGGTGGGGCAGAGCAGCCGGTGTGAGCTGCTGGATTTCGAGGTGACCCAGGATACGGATGGCCGCGGCATCGCCGAAAAGCTCAATGAGGGGATGCCCGAGGGCCTGCGGGTGCTGGAGTGCTATGAGGCTAAGCGCCCGGTGCGGGAGCTCGCTGCGCTGCAGGCAGAGGTCACATTTGAATATGACAGCGGCGTGCCGGAAAACGCCGCCGGACGGCTGCAAGAGCTGCTGAGCCGCCGGGAGCTTATCATCCAAAAGCGTACCAAGCGCAAGGACCTGGCGGATGTGGACATAGCCCCCATGATCCTGCGGACGGACTGGCGGGCGGAGAAGTGCGCCCTGGTGGGCACCGTCGTGGTCCAGGCCCAAAACCCGGGGCTGAACCCCCAGCTGCTGGAAAAGGCTGTGGAGCGGTATGCCCCGGAGCTGACACCGGACTTTACCCGGGTCCGCCGTCTGGAGCTGCTGGATGCGGAGGGAAAAATTTTCCGGTGAAAACGAAAAAAATACTTGCGTCTTAGGCACAAGTATGGTATTCTATAATGGCGTAAAAAGGGCGGTCCTCTGTCGTCGGCGCTCCGAAAGTGTGACGGGCGCCGCAAAATGGCGGCATGAACACCTATATTTTAGGAGGAATTATCCATGGATCTTATCAAGGCTCTCAACGAGAAGCAGCTGCAGGCTGAAAAGCCCCAGGTCAATGTTGGCGATACCGTCAAGGTACATGTCAAGGTCAAGGAAGGCTCCCGTGAGCGTATCCAGGTCTTCGAGGGCACCGTCATTGCTAAGAAGCACGGCGGCATCGAGGAAACCATCACCGTCCGTCGCCTGTCCTACGGCGTGGGCGTGGAGAAGGTTTTCCCCGTTCACTCCCCCTCTATTGAGAAGATCGAGACCGTGCGCAGCGGTTTTGTCCGCCGTGCCAAGCTGTACTATCTGCGTGACCGCGTCGGCAAGGCCGCCAAGGTCAGAGAGAAGCTGTAAGCAGCGATCCGAAACCCGCCGACATTTTTCCGTGTCGGCGGGTTCTTCTATCTAAAAAATTAAGAGACAGCAGACGGTAAGCGCCTGCTGTCTCTTTTTGCATAGATTCAGATATACCGCTGGGTGTTCACATCGAACACGCCCCGGGTGGTGATGCGCAGGGTGGGGATCACCGGCAGAGCCATGAAGCTCAGGGTCATAAACGGGTCGATGTCCCGAGAGACACCCAAACGGAATGCTTCGTCTTTGGCGCTTTCCAGAGCGCTGTTGACCATGACCAGGGGATCGTCGCTCATGATGCCTGCAATGGCCAGGGTCACCTCGCCCAAGACATTGCCGTTTTCCATCACGGTGATACCACCGTGGTTCTCCACGATACGGTTGGCGGCAGCAGCCATCTCCTCCTCGTTGGTTCCCACTACGATGATGTTGTGGGAGTCGTGGGAGATGCTGGTGGCCACGGCACCGGACTTCAGACCGTAGCCCTTGATATAGCCCAGTCCGATGTGATGGGTATTCTTGTGCCGCTCGATAACGGCCACCTTGAGAATATCATATTCCACATCAATATGATCGATGTAGCCGGCATCCTCGGAGATGATTTCACCCGGTACCAGGCCGATGATGGCGTGGGGACGGCCATCCTTGAAGTCCTCTGCCGTCAGCTTGGTCAGGTGGAAGGTGTCGTGGGCGCGCTTGACCAGGTAGGGATCGATTTCCGGCGTGGGGAAGTCGCGGAGCTGACCGTCATACATCAGCTCGCCCCGCTTAAAGACCATTTCGATGTTGAAATCGTTGAAGTTATCGATGATGACGAAGTCGCCCAGGTAGCCGGGGGCGATGGCGCCGCGGTTATTGAGCAGGAAGTATCGGGCGGCGGTGTGGCAGGCGGCCTTCACGGCGATGATGGGGTCTACGCCCAGAGAGATGGCTTTCTTCACGATGTAGTCGATGTGGCCCTTTTCCAGCAGGTCGTTGGGGTGCTTATCGTCGGTACAGAACATACAGCGGTCCACATATTTGCTGCACAGCAGCGGCACCAGAGCCTCCAGATTCCGCGCGGCGGTGCCCTCGCGGATCATAATGAACTGGCCCCGCTCCAGCTTGGCCAGGGCGTCGTTCAGGTCGGAGCACTCGTGGTCGGAGTATACACCAGCGGCGATGTAGGCATTGAGGTCGTTGCCGGAGAGACCCGGAGCATGCCCGTCGATTTTCTTGTGGTGGGCTTGGGAGGCTACGATCTTCTCCACCACCTGGGGGTCGCCGTTGACGGTGCCTACGAAGTTCATCATCTCAGCCAGGCCCTGGACTCGGGGATGGTCATAGAAGGAGTCGATGGCCCGGTAGTCCAAAATGGCGCCGGACTCATCCAGAGGTGTGGCGGGCACGCAGGAGGGGAGCATAAAGCGCACATCCACAGGCAGATCCTCGGTGGCCTGAAGCATATATTCAATGCCGTCGGTGCCCATGACATTGGAGATCTCGTGGGGGTCGGTGATGACGGTGGTGGTACCGTGGGGCAGAACGGCCTTTGCAAACTCCGTGGGGCTCACCAGGGAGCTTTCCAGATGGATGTGGGCATCCAGGAAGCCAGGCAGCACAATCTTGCCGGTGACATCCAGCTCCACCTTGCCGTGGTACTCGCCCATGCCCACAATGAGCCCCTCGGCCACAGCAATGTCGCCGCTGCACAGCTCATTGGAAAAGACATTGACATAGGTGGCGTTTTTCAGCACCAGATCGGCGGGCACACGCCCGGCAGCCACATCAATGACATGGAGCTTCTTGTTCAGCTTACGGTTGATTTTTCCGGCATAGCTTTCTTTCACGGACATAGGTAGATCTCCTTTCACATTCATAGGTCAAAAATGGCGTATTGCTATTTGTTTTATTAATTTCTCATATTATCACAGCTTATCTCAAATGTCCATAAAAAAATGTAAAAAGATGGCCGCTTTTTCAGCAGCCATCTCAAAAGTTTTTTTACTTGATCGTTCCGTCGGCGTTGAACACCGGCAGGGGAGCCAGGAACTTGATATCCTGGCGCTGGGCAGCTGCGCCTTCGGCCAGAACGGCGATGCGGTCTACCACAGTGCCGCCTGCCAACTCTACCAGATGCTCCATGGCCAGCAGGGAGCCGCCGGTGGAGATCACATCGTCCATAAGCACAATGCGCTTGCCACGGATGAGGGCGGCGTCGTCGCTGCCCAGGAACAGGCGCTGGGTGCCAACGGTGGTGATGGATTTATCCTCCACATGGATGGGGTTGGGCATATAGACCTTCTGGCCTTTGCGAGCGATGAAATACTTCTTTGCGCCGGACTGGCGGGCCATTTCGTGGATGAGGGGAATGCTCTTGGCTTCGGCAGTGAAGAGATAGTCATAGCTGCCGGGCTCCAGCAGGTCCAGCATGGCTTTGGCACAGGCCACAGTCAACTCAGCGTCGCCAAAGCAGATAAAGGCGCCAATGTGCAGATCGTCTGTTACCTTGCAGATAGGCAGCTCCCGCTGCAAACCGGCTACTTTCAGCGAATATGTATGCATAAAATAACTCCTTTTGCCCCAAAAGCGCCCGACATAACAAAAGCCCACCCGGAAAGGGGAGCGGCAGCAGAGGAGCGCATCATCGCATGAGGCGTTTTTTTAATCAGGTGTGCGGGAAAAAATTCCTCCCTACATATTATAGTACAGAATCCCCAAAAGTCAATATTAAATCCCCGGTGAACCGGCGCTTCAAAAATTTTTATGGCCGACTGAAAAATAATTTGCACTTTGCACAAAAAAGCCAAGTTATTTTTTACAGTTAATCAAATACTTTTTCCGCCGTTAGCCCTTGTGCAAAGCCGGGTTTGGTGTTATCATCATTATGAACGGGACATGAGAGCCCGTCATATAAACATTCCAAATTGGAACATATTTGAGGAGGCAATTTTTATGAATGCTTATCTGGCAAGCGTGCTCGAGAGCGTAAAGACCAAGCACGGCAACGAGCCTGAGTTCGTGCAGACCGTTGAGGAAGTTCTGTCCTCTCTGGAGCCTGTCATCGAGAAGCACCCCGAGTATGAGAAGGTCGACCTGCTGGGCCGTATGGTAGAGCCCGAGCGCATGTTCACCTTCCGTGTTGTGTGGTGCGATGATAACGGTCAGTGGCACACCAACCGCGGCTGGCGCTGCCAGTTCAACGGCGCTATCGGCCCCTACAAGGGCGGCCTGCGTTTCCAGAAGAATGTCTATGAAGGCATTATCAAGTTCCTGGGCTTCGAGCAGACCTTCAAAAACAGCCTGACCGGCCTGCCCATCGGCGGCGCCAAGGGCGGTTCCGACTTCGATCCCGCCGGTAAGTCCGACGCCGAGGTCATGCGTTTCTGCCAGAGCTTCATGACTGCTCTCTATCGTTATATTGGGCCCGACATCGATGTTCCCGCCGGTGACATGGGCGTGGGCGGCCGTGAGATCGGCTACCTGTACGGCCAGTATCGCCGCCTGAAGGGCGTGTGGGAGAACGGCGTGCTCACCGGTAAGGGCCTGAGCTACGGCGGCTCCCTGATCCGTCCCGAGGCCACCGGTTACGGCGCTATGTACTATCTGCAGGAAGTGCTGAAGCACGAGAACGACACCATCGAGGGCAAGCGTATCGCTATCTCCGGCTACGGCAATGTGGGCTGGGGCATCATGAAGAAGGCTACGCAGCTGGGCGCTAAGGTCACTTACTTTGCCGGTCCCGACGGTTATGTTCACGATCCCGACGGTGTCATCACCGACGAGAAGCTGAACTTCATCCTGGAGATGCGCGCCAAGGATCCTATGCACTGCAAGCCCTATGCCGATAAGTTCGGCTGCGAGTTCGTCGCCGGCGAGAAGTGCTGGGGCGTCAAGGATGTGGATGTGTATATGCCCGCCGCCATGCAGAACGATGTCAAGATGGAGTCCGCTGAGAAGATCGCTGCTTCCGGCGTGAAGTACTACATCGAGGTCGCTAATATGCCCACCACCAACGATGCTCTGAACTATCTGCGTGCGCAGAAGCACATCATCGTGGCTCCCTCCAAGGCTGTTAACGCCGGTGGCGTGGGCGTTTCCGCTCTGGAAATGGCTCAGAACTCCGAGCGTCTGGTCTGGACCGCCGAGGAAGTTGACCATCAGCTGCACAAGATGATGGAGAACATCCACAAGGTGTCTGCCGAGGCTGCTGCCGAGTACGGCCTGGGTTATGACCTGGTGGCTGGCGCCAACATCGCCGGCTTCAAGAAGGTCGCTGAGGCTATGATGGAGCAGGGCTGCTTCTAATTAAGCTGAAAACTTGTAAACCTGAAAGGGGAGAAGCCGAAAGGCTTCTCCCCTTTTCCCGCACCTGCCATTGCGAGGGCGCACCGCGCCCGTGCAATCCGTATTCCCCGCGTACGCACTCTTTGTTATACTCCGTAGGGGCGGACACCTCTGTCCGCCCGCTCCACCAGCTGCCCCAATATGCGAGACGGGCGGGGATTTACCCCGCCCGTTCGTTCTACTCTGCACTATTTACAAGTCACAAATTTGCCTGCACAAACTGCATGAATTTCTGCGCGGCGGAGGTTTGGGGCACATCCCGCAGGATGCACAGGTCTACGCTCCGGGGCGGAATGGCAAAGTCCGTTTGCAGCTTGCGCAGCTTGCCGGAAGCCAATTCGTTCTTTACGAATTCCTCTGTTACCCCCGCTACACCGAAGCCAATGGCCGCCAAATCCACCAGCAGACTCCGGGCTCCCAGCTCGATCTCCGGGTTCAGATGGTGTCCGTTCTGCAGGAAGAATTTGTCCAGATGCAGGCGGCTGGAAGCCTTACGCTCCAACAGGATCAGCGGGAATCGGATGATCTCCTCCAGGGTGTAGATGTGGTCAAAATTGCAGTCGTAGTCTGCCGCCGCCACAAAAATGGAGTGGGTATCAAAGCAGCGGAAGGTGCTCAGAGAGCTGGCGTCCTGGGGGGTGCTGGCAAAGGCGATGTCCACCTTCCCCGACTGCAGCAGTCCCAGGACCTTGTGGCTGCGGCCGGATATGATTTGAATGTGTACGCCTGGGTACTGGCGGTGGAAGCGGTCTAAATAGGGGAGGAGGAACTGACTGGTCACTGTGTCGCTGGCGCCGATGGTCAGGTGCCCCACCTGTAATTGCCGGGACTGGGACAGCTTTTCCTCCCCCGTTTCCAGCAGACCCATGGCGCTGCGGACATACTCATAGAGCATTTTGCCGTCCGGGGTCAGGGACACGCCTCGGGAATTGCGCGCAAAGAGCCGGGACTGCAGGTCAGACTCCAATTGCTTGATAGATTGGCTCACGGCGGATTGGGAAATGAATAGGTTCTGTGCCGCTGCGGTGATGTTGCCGGCCTCGGCAACCTCCTTAAAAACGCGGTATAATTCCAGTTTTACAGCCATTTCGTCACCTCGATATTAGAGCTAATAATTGATCTTCAATAAAATATCTGCAATAATTATACCAGCTCTCCGTAAAATTGCAAGCATTTCTTTTATACCCTTGCATAATGGATGGGAAAGTGGTATCATAAAAAAAGTTCTGAAAAGGAGTTTTTTATGAAGAGGATCGTAAGCATTTGGAAAAGACAGGACATGATGAACCAGATTCTGCTGGTGGCAGGCTTTATTCTGTGCATTGTGTCTATTTTTATGAAGCAAGCATCCCTCGGATTGATTTTTCTGCTGATTATCTGTGCCTTGGTCGTGGCCAGAAGCGGAAACCGGCGCAAGTGCTTGGGGCGGTTATACGGAGCGCTGTTTTTCCATATGCCGGATGGCGAGATCTATCCGATGACCTTTGAGCAGGTGAAGGCGGAGTATGTCCACGGACAGCGGTCAAAATACGCCGGCAGAAAGGTCATCGTCCGTTTCCCGTACTGCGGCTTGGATGAAAATGGCGACATCGACACGGGCTTTGGACTGATGATCCATGCACGCCCGGAGCAGCTGCAAAACTGGAAAAAGGGACAGCTGCTGGCCGCTACCGGTATTATCAATGCCAATCACCGGCAGTACTTCTTCATTGATGCAGTGGAGGAGATTCGTCTGACCACCGATAAAGAGGATTTGACCGTTTCGGATGCACCGAAAACGGAAGATCATACAAAACAGGAGGAATAACAAAATGAAATTCATGGTTGAAACATCTGCCCGTCACATTCATCTGACGCAGGAAACTGTTGAGAAGCTGTTTGGTGCCGGTTATCAGCTTACCAAGCGCAAGGACCTGTCTTATCCCGGCCAGTTTGCCTGCAATGAGCGGGTCACCCTGGTGGGACCCAAGAAGGAAATGGCCAATGTCTCTATCCTGGGCCCTGTGCGTAAGGCCGACCAGGTGGAGGTCTCCGGCTCCGATGCCCGGGCTCTGGGCATTGATGCCCCTGTCCGCGAGAGCGGCCATGTGGAAGGCTCCGGCGCCTGCAAGCTCATTGGGCCTTCCGGTGAGGTGGAGCTGAAGGAGGGCGTCATTATCGCCAAGCGTCACCTGCATGTGCTGGAGAGCGATGCGGAAAAGATGGGCATTAAGAACGGCGAGATTATTCGCGTGGCCTGCGGCGGCGAGGGCCGCAAGCTGATCTTCGATGATGTAGTGGTTCGTGTGAACAAGGACGGCGCTACCACCATGCACATCGATACCGACGAGGCACAGGCTGCCGGTTCCCCCACCGAGGGCGAGATCTTCCGCGGCTGATTTGCTGAGAAGATCAATAAAATCAATAGCAATACAGATAAAGGGCATCTTCTTTACGGAAGATGCCCTTTTATCATGTTTCATTTATTTGCGGAGCTTATCCCAGAGAACGATTTTTCCCGCCTGGCGGCTGCGGCCCATGTCGATAATACGCTGGTTACGACTGCCTCGAAATTGGAGTGAAATATCCTTCTCCTCCGGGATAAAGGGCCCGTCTATGAGGATATCTATGCAGGAGAGAAAGTCCTCGGTAACCTCACAATTGGGGTGAATTTTGGTGAAGGTTTGGGGATCTTTCAGTGTATATCCGGTGAAGCACCAGATGCTTTTTTGGGGGTAGTTTTTTCGGACCCGGTGCAGTAGCGGGAGCAGGGCCCGCTGGTTTTCCGGTTCCAAAGGATCGCCGCCCAGGAGGGTCAGCCCGGATATATAGGACTTTTCCAGCTCGGCGTAAATTTCCTGGGCCGTCTCCTGAGTAAAGGGCTGGCCGAAGCAAAAGTCCCAGGTCTCCGGCTGGAAGCAGTCCCGGCAGCGGTTGCGGCAGCCGGAGACGAACAGGGAGACCCGGACACCCTCGCCGTTGGCTATGTCACATTTTTTCAGTTCACCGTAGTACATGGTTTCTCGACCTCATTTCTGTGAAGGCGGGGCAGGCTGCGCCTGCCCCGCCG
>CEAR01019936.1_pt1 | contig 130425 bp, 100 predicted proteins | sample 557461 | NCBI WGS metagenome assembly CEAR01 (sample SAMEA3182075, study PRJEB8094) | gut metagenome | biome: human; feature: gut; material: Stool; isolation source: human stools | place: Canada | collected 2012-03-14 | reverse complement strand
ATGGCTTGCCTCGGAGAGTCAAGCTCCTATCATTGAGAACCCTCTTCTCTTATATTTTTAATTATGCACCGACATTTCGGCTTGAGCCCCTTTTTTCGATTTTTTTAATGTCGTCAGCGAGACTTGCGCGTGTTCTGCGAGTGATGTCTGAGTGAAGTTCTGTCGGAGTCGCAGTTGCCTTATTTTTTGTCCTAACCGACGGCGGATTTCCCCGTCAGACAACATGTATATATTCTCTTCCATAGTCGTACTTGCGTCTATTAGATTGCAAATATAGCAATAATAGCTCAAACTACGACTATTTTACACTCATAATTTTCAGCTTAACTAAAGTTTATTGTCTGAGACGATGAAACTGAGACGATGAAGCATAAGGACAAAAATTCATAAAGGACATAAAATTTTTGTCTCTTTTGACCTTTATGTCCTTATGCATCCTTCTATCAGCAAGGTTATTTATGTATCTTACAACCTTTTGTACTTATGTTTCTTCTTATCCTCTAACAGAAATCGAAACCATTATTTCAGTTCGAATTTCTTGCCGTCGGCAGTTATGTTGCTGAAGTCGAAGCCGCTGGTGATAAAGTCGGGAGATTTGTCATTACGGTAAAAACCTTTGGTTGTTTCGACATCTACGTTTCTCACCGTCACATTGTCAACCCTCGATATAGGCATGTCATCACGGTCGAGCTTGTTGTAGAACTGCGTCCACGCACTCACTTGTATTCCATTCAGCACATTTCCCTTCACGTTCTCTACAAGCACGTTACGATAGTGCTGCGGCGTGTCGGGGCGCATCTTAAACAGCACTATATGGTGTGTATTCTTAAACTTGCAGTCACGCAAGATTATGTTCGAGCAGTCCCACGCCTCGCTGCCGAAAGTGATGCCCGAATTGCACCGGCCGAAGCTGCAATTTTGCACCAACACGCGGGCATTGCCGCCGTTGTCGGGATTTTGCTCCACATACGTACCCTTGCCGCCCTTGAGACACACAGCGTCGTCGTTGACATTCATATAGCAGCCGTCAACCAGCACGTCGCTGCACACATCGAGGTCGAGGGCATCGGTACTCGGGCCTTTGGGGTAGGTCTCTGTATTGGCCCAAATATAGTCCTTGAGATACTTCACACGGTTGCAGCGGTAGAGGTGGTTGGTCCAAAAGCCCGAGTTGACCAGGCGCACGTTGCTCACCTCTACATCGTTGCTGTTGCATATATACACCAGTCGGGGGCGCAGGGCCTCGAGGTTGGTACAGTCGGGGTTGACCTTCCTACGGAGCCAGAACTCGTCCCAGAATTTCCAGCCGTCGCCATCTATCGTCCCGGGGCCGGTGATGGTAAAACCATCTACGCCGTCGGCATTGACAAGTGCCGCGAAATAATTAATCGTCTGCCCCTCGAGGCGAGTCTTCACGATTCTATAGTGTGTTATGGCGTTGCTGCCCTTTAGCCTGCCGCCTTGGGCGATATTGAGATGCGTGCCCGGCTTGAAGAAAAGCGAACCGCTGAGATACACGCCTTCGGGGATGGTGATTACGCCCCCGCCGTTATCGGCTGCAAGGTCGATTACCGCCTGTATTGCCTCTGTCTGTATAAGCGTGGAGTCGCCTTTGACAACACCGAAATCGGTCACGACATATTGCTTGCCGAGAGTCTTAGGGTCGGTAGGCGTGGTCTGTGTGAACCATCTGTCAACCGGTGTCCCGTCAGGCCATTTATCCTGCGCCGCCGCGCAAAGAGGCAGCAAGATACTTATAAGCGGTATAATAATCTTTTTCATAATGTCTCTTGGTATTAGTTTTAAAATGAACAAATCCGAGCCGGGCCTCGCTTTAAACCCTAAACCCTAAGCCCTCACAACGTTACGCCGGTTTTAAAGATTGCAATTTCCTTTGCGCCCGACACCTCGTGAAGGGCCGGGGCGCCATTGGCCGTAGCGACAACTTTCTCTACAAGCCGCCCGAGAGCATGTTGCGGCGACTCATTGTCTACTATTGTTCCGGCATCGAGGTCTATCCAGTTTTTCTTCTTGTCCGCAAGGGCCGTGTTGGTCGAGATTTTGAGTGTCGGCACAAAAGTACCGAACGGCGTACCCCTGCCAGTGGTAAACAGCACCATCTGGCAACCCGACAGGGCGAGAGCCGTTGCTGCCACAAGGTCGTTTCCCGGGGCCTGGAGCAGGTTGAGGCCACTCTCTTTCAACCTCTCGCCATATTTCAACACATCTACCACCGGCATCGAACCACCTTTCTGCACACAGCCCAGCGACTTTTCTTCGAGCGTGGTGATGCCACCAGCCTTGTTGCCCGGCGACGGGTTTTCATATATCGGCTGACCGTAAGACCTGAAATAATCTTTGAAGTCGTTTATCAGCGGCACTATGTGGTCGAAAACCTGCCTGTCGACGGCGCGACCCATAAGTATTGTTTCGGCTCCGAACATCTCGGGCACTTCGGTAAGCACAGTCGTGCCGCCGTGGCTCACAAGCCAGTCGGAGAACAAACCCACGAGCGGATTTGCCGTAATGCCCGACATGCCGTCCGAGCCTCCGCATTTGAGGCCGACCCTCAGCTTTGAAATCGGTAGAGGCTGCCGCCTGTCTCTGCGCATCTTGTCGATAAGTTCCGAGCAAAGGCGGAAGCCCTCGTCGACCTCGTCCTCAACTTCTTGCGCCACAAGGAATTTCACGCGCTCATGGTCGTAATCGCCCATAGCCTCGCGCAAGGCTGAGATTTGGTTGTTCTCGCAGCCCAGGCCCAGCACGAGCACGCCGCCGGCATTCGGGTGACGCGCCAGGGCGGCAAGGGCCGTGCGTGTGTTGGCATGGTCGCTGCCCAGTTGAGAGCAGCCATAGGTGTGGGTAAAAGCCCTCACGTCGTCGATGCCGCTCAAATCGCACTCCTCTTTTATGCGGCTCACTATAGCGTTGGCCTGCCCGTTGACGCAGCCAACGGTCGGCACGACCCACAGTTCGTTGCGTATGCCCATGCTGCCGTCCTTGCGCAGATAGCCGTTGACTTCGACCGTGTCCGCTGCCGGGTTTACACATGCGCCTACAGGGCTATATACATATTCGAGGTCATCGCTCAGCCCGGTTCTAAGATTATGCGCATGAATCCACTCTCCGGCGCGAATATCCTGCGTTGCTATGCCGATAGGATAGCCATATTTGACAATGTTCTCGCCCTTGACAATATCGCGGAGCGCGAATTTGTGACCGCGCACGATGTCGGAGACAAGCGTCACTACGCAGTCGCCAAATTCAGCCGTCTCGCCACTGCGCATACCGGCCTCATCGAGCACCACGGCTACATTGTCGTCCTTATTTATCTTCAGGTAACGCTTCATCTATGACTGCCTATAAATTCCTTTAATGCCGCCACGGCTCCGTCATGCCTTATATTTCCGAGGTATTCTGCCACCTTGCCCGAAAAACCGGGCACGACAGCCTCGAAATCTTCTAAGAATATGCCGCCGTCCGACACTATCGTCCTCACCGTCTCTCGCAAATCATTGTCATTCCAGTGGTTACGGATATATGCTATATGCGCCTCGTTATCTTGTGGCTCGAAACCCGAGCCGGGGGCATAAAGCGCAAGCAGCGACGCGAACGTAAACAATTCATATTCGGCGAGTCGCCCGGTTTTCTGCCAGTAGTCCTTGACAGTGACGAAGTTGCGCGTCTCCCACTTCGAAAGCGAGTTGAGCGCAATCGACCTCAGTTGGTGGCGGATAAAGGGGTTATAGAAACGCTCGAGTATGCCGTCGGCAAAGGTCTTAAGTTCTTCGCTGTCACCGGCTATCATCGGCAGCACTTCTTTTTCGACCATCGAGTTGATAAAGGTGTTGACATCGGCATTGTCGAAGGCGTCCATCACTGTCTCGCAACCGGCAAGCAGCGACATGGCCACCATGCCGGTATGCGAACCGTTGAGTATGCGCACCTTCTTGTCTCTGAATTCTTTAATCGAGGGCATAAACATAACGTGCAAGCCAGCCTTGTCGAGCGGTAGTTCCTTTTGCAACTTAGCCACTCCATCGCCGCCTATGGCCCACAGGTGGTATAGTTCGCCTTTGACAACAAGGTTGTCGTCAAAGCCAAGCTCTTCTTTCACTTCGTCGAGATTGCCGGGCAAGCCCGAAACAATGCGGTCGACAAGCGTGTCGACAAAGACACAGGCCGTTTTCACCCACTCGGCAAACTCGTCGCCAAGCCCTGCCTCTTCGGAATGACGAAGCACATATTCCCGTAGTTTCGTGCCGTTGTCCTCTATCAGTTCGCAGCAGATAAAATAAAGTCCCTTGGTCGTGTCACCGCCGAAATGGCGAAATCTACGCCAAAGCAGGTTGGCGACCTTGCCGGGGAATGTATTCGGCAGGCTCGTGGTCACATCATCAGCCTCATACCGTATGCCGGCCTCGGTCGTGTTAGAGACCACGAAGCGTAAATCAGGCGACAGTATATATTTCTCGTATGTCTCTTGGTCGTCGGGCGCAAAGGCATCGGCCACGACGGTAACGAGCCGGGTTTCTTTCTTGGGCCGTCCGTTTTCTACACCTTCGAGGCAGACATGATAGAGGCCGTCCTGAGCCTTCAGCGCATCGATAACATGGCTTTTACCGATACGCGGCTTCACTATGGCAACGCCGAGGTCTGTCACGCCGTTTTCATTTGCGACATCAAAAAGCCACTCTACAAAGGCCCTCAAAAAGTTACCTTCGCCAAACTGAAGCACCCTGACAGGGCGGTCAACACGGGCGACGGCAGTATTATTTAATGATTTAAGTGTCATAATCTTACAACTGTATAGTCATCAGCGCATCACCTGTTTTTTGTCAGATTCTATCACCTTATAACGCGGCACGAGCAATTTCATCACCACCCATCCGCTTATATATGCCAGGCCGCAGTAGCAGAATACTATAAAGTAGCCCGCAGGTTTGCCCTCGAAACCCATCCATTCCAGCGGCATGCGCACATATTGCGCTCCTTGTGCCAGCAGTTCCTTTGTCATTTCCACTTCCTTGCCATTGAGCAACGTGGTACCGGCAGCATAGCTGAAAAGCCTGCCCGACAGGTAGTTGACCAGGAATGAGCCTATACCGCTGGCAAGACCGCCAATACCGACAATCGTGGCTATGGTACTCTTGGGGAACATATCGCCGACTACCGAATAGATATTTGCCGACCACGACTGGTGCGCGGCACAGGCGATGCCTATCAGGACGACGGGCCACCAGTACGAGTATGCCCCGAGGGGCTGCGCCGCAAGCGTCAGCAAGGGGAAGAGGGCAAAGATAAACATTGCACGCATACGCGCCGAATAGGGGTTGAGACCCGTCTTATCCATGATAATCGTCGGCAGCTTGCCACCATAAATCGAAAGCATGGTCAGCAGGTAGAGCACCACAATCAGCAGTTGTGCCGTGCCCGACGACGACGGCAGGTTATAGACATCTGATATATATGCCGGGGTCCAGAAGAGGAAGAACCACCACACGCCGTCGGTCAGGAAACGGCCCCAGAATACGGCCCAGGTCTGGCGGTATTTGAAGCACTTCAAGAATGGGATTTCGCTCGAGCGCGCCTCGTCGGCCTCGGCCTTTTGCTCGGCTGTCTCACCCGGCGTCACATTGTCCTGTTCTATATAGGCAAGTTCGGCACTATTGACATGCGGATTGTCGGCAGGCTTGCGGTAAAGCCACATCCAGAAACCCATCCACACAAAGCCGAGACCGCCGATAATTATAAAGGCCATCTCCCAGCCATTGCCAACGCCCATGCTTCGGAAATACGAGGCAAGCGTGGGTATGCTCACCGGTGCTATCAGTGCGCCGATGGTCGCGCCGGCATTAAAAATCGAGGTAGCGTATGCGCGGTCCTTTTTGGGGAAATACTCGGCTGTGACCTTTATGGCGGCAGGGAAGTTGCCCGACTCACCGACACCGAGTATTATGCGGGCCGCGATAAAGTAATAGACCGAGGTGATTGCTATCGTCGATGCCAGGGCTCCGGTGGCCCCGACCATCTCGGCGGCGTCTTGCAGCCCGAGGGTATGCTCGGTGGCCCAGCCGCAAAGCGCATGGAGGCACGCGCCGGCCGACCATATGAATATAGTCCACAAGTAACCCTTGCGCGAACCCATCCAGTCAATAAACCGTCCGGCAAAGAGGTTGGCTACGGCGTAGACTATCGAGAATACCGCCGTAATCAGGCCGTAGTCGGCATCGGTCCAGTGAAATTCGGGAGAGATGAAATCCTTCCAGGTCAGCGACAGCACCTGGCGGTCCATATAGTTTACCGCAGTGGCAAAGAACAGCAGGCAGCATATCACCCATCTGAAGCTACTCATCTTGCCCACACGCATACTTGCATCGTTTGTCATGGTATAGATTTTTTCAGAATCCGAAGTATTCCTTTGCGTTGCCGTAAGAGATTTTGCTGATATATTCTCTTCCTATAAAGTCGATTTCCGATGCCGGCAGCAAGCCGTTCTCTATATCATTGCCAATGAGGTTGCAGAGCGTGCGGCGGAAATACTCATGACGAGGATAGCTCAGGAACGAGCGCGAGTCGGTGAGCATGCCCACGAAGCGGCTCAGCAGCCCGAGGTTCGAAAGCGCGGTCATCTGCCGCTCCATGCCGTCTTTCTGGTCAAGGAACCACCAGCCCGAGCCAAACTGTATTTTACCGGCGCCGTAACGTCCGTCCTGGAAGTTGCCGAGCATCGTGGCTACGAGTTCGTTGTCGCGTGGGTTGAGGTTATAGATGATGGTCTTGCCGAGCTTGTTGCGTGTGGCAAGCATATCGAGGAACTTGGCCATTTTCTTGGCAACGGTAAAGTCGCCGATTGAATCAAAACCGGTGTCGGGACCCAGGAGCTCGAACATGCGGGTGTTGTTGTTGCGTATTGCCCCGTAGTGGTACTGCTGCGTCCACCCGGCATCATGGTCCATAACGGCAAATTCTACCAGCATGGCGGTCTTGAATTTCGCTGTTTCTTCTTGCGTCAGGCGCTTGCCGCCATAAACTTTGTCGAAGAGCGCCTCGATTTCAGCAGGGCTATAGTCTTCGGCATAAAACTCCTCGATGCCGTGGTCAGACAGCCGGCAACCTACTGTAGCAAAGAAGTCGTGACGCACCTTGAGCGCGGCTATCAAATCGGCGAACTTGCTGATTTTCACGCCAGAGACTTCGGCAAGCCTGTCGACGTATGCCCTATAGGCAGCCGGGTCTTCAGTCGCCATAGCCTTGTCGGGGCGCCAGGTCGGCAGCATCTTGACCTTGAAACCGTCGTCGCGAACCTTTATATGGTATTCGAGCGAGTCTACGGGGTCGTCGGTGGTGCATACGACCTCAACATTGTAGTGCAGCATGAGCCCCCGGGCCGTGCGGTCGGGCTGTTGAAGCATGGCCGAGCAGTGCTCGTAAATCTCTTTGGCCGTGGCCGGATTTAACAGTTCGTTGACACCGAAGGCAGTCTTTAGCTCGAGATGCGTCCAGTGGTAGAGAGGATTGCGCATACAGTAGGGCACCGTCGCGGCCCACTTCTCAAATTTCTCCCAGTCACTTGTGTCAGCACCGGTTATATACCGCTCGTCTACGCCGTTGGTGCGCATGGCGCGCCATTTATAGTGGTCGCCTTCGAGCCATATCTTCGAAAGATTTTCAAATTTATGGTCGCTGGCCACATATTCAGGGATTAGGTGGCAATGGTAGTCTATGATTGGCTGGCCGGCGGCATACTCGTGGTAGAGCCGTTGCGCGGTCTCGGTCTGAAGCAAGAAATTTTCGTCGTTGAACGCTCTCATTTCGGTTAAATGATTTAAGGGGTAAAAAGGGCGGGAGACCAAAAGCCCCTCGCCCTGCAAAGATAATCATTTTTTCCTAAATATGACCTGCCCGGACTCAAATCCACGTTGCGCGTTTCCATATATATTCCAGCGGGCCGTGATTGTGACGGCCCACCCAGAAGCGGCAGAACGCATATTGAATGAGGAAGATGATAATGCCCACGCCGAGACTCGCCGTGCGGCCGAGCTGCAGGTACAGCCCCCAGTGGTAGAAGAGTGCCGAACCTATGATGCCCTGGGTCACATAGTTGGTCATACTCATCTTGCCGTAGGGTATCAGCAGCGTCAGCGCGCGCGAAATACGCCTTGTGCAATAGTAACCGAAAAGTATGCCGCACACCAGCAGCAGCATAAAGGCAAGTTTATAGAGCGACTGGAGTATGATGTGTAGTTGCGACAGGATAGTGGCGTTCGAAATATAGCCTCCGACCATATTGTCAATGCCATAGAGTGGGAAGAAGGCTATCAATGCCCATGCAAGCACGCGGCCCCAGTAATGGAGCTTGTCGCGGAGGAACCATCCTTGGCGACCGATGAGCATACCTGCCATAAAGAGCCCGGCGGTCTGGAATATGCGCCCGTTGTCCCACGCCCATCCGAGCGAGAAGAGCTGCCCCTCGACAAGATTGACCCTGACGGTCTCCCAGAATGTGCCATGGCTCTGCACATCGTAGGTGGCCGCCCAATCGGCCTCCCACGAACCGCCGGTCATCATGCAGCCGGGCGACACAAAGGCCATTATTATATTGTATATACATGCGGGCTGCAACATACATATAGCAATAAGCCAGGCAAGTACCTTGGTCGACAGCCGGCAAGTCAGCACAAGCACGAAGCCTACCAGCGAATACATGACCAGGATTTCGCCGGTGAAGAAGGCGGCGTTGAACTGGCCTATGATGAAGAGCAGCAGCAGTCGCCAGGCGAAGCGCGCCCTGAAGTCCTTGCCGCGCATGCGCTGGTTGTCGTGCTGTATAAAGAAACTAAAGCCGAAGAGCAGGGCAAATATGGCATAAGCCTTACCGCCGAAGGCAAAGAAAAGGCCGTCCCATATGGCCTTGTCGCAAAAATTGAGCCACACGCTCTGGTCGGCGGTGTCGGGATATGAATAAAAGTTGAAATGCTCGATTGAGTGCAGCAATATGATTGCCAGCACTGCAAATCCGCGCAACACGTCGGCCACGTCTACTCGGGCGTGTTTCTTTACTTGTTCCATCAGGCTTTGTTTTGACGCAGGTTTTCTACAAACTTATCGATTTTATGCAACTCGGCAGGAATTTTTATACCTTGCGGACAATGGCTCACGCACGTTCCGCAAGCTACGCAGCGGTCGGCCTGGCGCAGCCGTGGCACCGTGCGGTCATAGCCGTAGAGGAAGGCCCGGCGCTGGGCGGCATAGTCGGGGTCTGCAGTATCGGTCGGCTTGTTGCCGTCGATGATACAGCGGTTATAGTGCGTCAGGATTGCCGGTATGTCGAGGCCGTAGGGGCACGGCATACAGTAGTTGCAATAGTTGCATGGTATGGTATTGTTGCTCAATATCTCGTGGGCGGCGCGGGTCAGGAAAGCGTCTTCCTCGGCACTGATTGGCTCGAGGGGCGAATATGTAGCAAGGTTGTCGGTAAGATGCTCCATATACGTCATGCCGCTCAGCACGGTGAGTATGCCTTCGGGGGTACCGGCAAATCGGAAGGCCCACGAGGCAACGCTGTCGTCGGGTCGGCGTTCCTTCATCTGGTCGACAACGGCGATAGGCACGTTGGCAAGGCGGCCGCCGAGCAGCGGCTCCATAATGACCACGGGTATGCCGCGTTGGTGGAGCTCATTATAAAGGTATTCGGCATCCACGTTGCGTTTGCTTTCTTCCTTAGAGCCGTTCCAGTCTACATAGTTGAGCTGGATTTGCACGAAATCCCAATGCACCTCGCCCCGGTCGTGCATGGCAAGGGCGTTATCAAACACCTCTATGTCGCCGTGGAACGAGAAGCCGAGGTTGCGGATTGTGCCCTTGGCGCGAAGGTCTTTCAGATAGTCGAGGATGCCGTTGTCGATATAGCGGTTGTTGAAGTTTTCCATGCCGCCTCCGCCTATGGCATGAAGCAGCAGGTAGTCGACATAGTCGGTTTGCAGATAGCGCAGCGAGTTCTCAAACATCTCTACCGACTTGTCGTGGGGCCATGTCTGGGGGGCGAAGTTCGACAGCTTGGTGGCAATAAAATATTTGTCGCGAGGGTGACGCGCAAGGGCTATGCCCGTGGCTTCCTCGCTGTGGCCCTGGCAATAGGCGGGCGACGTGTCGAAGTAGTTTACGCCGCTCTCTATGGCCTTGTCGATAAGGCGGTTGACGGCTTCTTGGTCTATGGTCTGGTCATCGGTGCCGTTGGCCATGCCGAGCGTCGGGAAGCGCATACAGCCATAGCCGAGTATGCTGACCGTGTCGCCGGTATTGGGGTTGGTGCGATAAGTCATCTCGCCTGCCGGCTTTTCAGCCTCGCCATCATTACCACTGGCGACGCACCCTGCCACGGTAGTGCCCAGGGCGGCAAAACCGAGATTGCGCAGAAACCGCCTGCGCGACGGGTCAATATCGTGATTTTTCATCATAATCAAATTATTCGGTGGTTTTCAACACCCTCTACATAGATTGCGGCCTGCTCCGACGAAATCATGCCGGCCGACCCTACGGGGCAGTGGTATTCACATGCGCCGCAACCTATGCAGCGGCTTTCGTCGACCGTGGGACGCATGTTGCCGTTCTCGCCCTTGACCATGCGTATGGCACCGGCGGGGCAGTGACGCGCACAGTTGCCGCAAGTCTGGCCGTAAGCCGCCGAGATACACTGGGTGGTATCTACGACCGCCGTACCGATTTTCGTCACTGCTTTTTCCTCCTTGCCTATAGGCTGTATGGCACCGGCGGGGCAGATGTCGGCACACGATGTACACTCGGGGCGGCAGAAGCCCTCGGTAAACGTCATTACAGGCTGCATGAAATTCGACGGGCTGATACTGGGCTGCAGCACACCCGAGGGGCACGCGCTGATGCACAGCTGGCACGCCGTGCAGTGCGACCTGAGGTGGTCGAGGCTTATGGCGCCGGCCGGCACCGTTGCCCTTACACCGCTGTGGCGTTTCTTATTCTTCACCGGCGCGAAACCGCCATCGGTAGTCTTGTCGGCAGCCATGGCCACACCGGCACCGGCGGCGAGGGCCGCACCGACCATAAAGCTGCGCCGCCCGGCATCGGCTGTCACCTGTGCCGGCTTGGCAGCCTTGCGCCTTACTGTATATGTGATTGCGCCCTGCGTGCAGTTGTTGACACAGTCCATGCATACCACGCAGCGCGAATAGTCGATTTTATGTTCTTTCGTATTGATACACGATGCCTTGCAGTGACGGCCGCACGAGCCGCACGAATTGCACTTTTCGAGATTGATGACCGGCTTAAGCAGCGAGAAACGCGACAGGAAGCCGAGGATGGTACCTACGGGGCAGACAGCGTTGCAATATCCCCTGCCCGACCGCCATGCTATGACGGCGACAATCACAAGCTGTATGGCCGCGACAATAGCCACGACCCACACGAAGGGCGACACCGCCGGCTCGGCATCGATGAGATACGTGCCGTGGTCGGCTGCCGTCGAGGCCGCCGTCGACACTGCCGACCTCCACGCAGGCACTGCAAACTGCCCTACCCCTCGGCCAAAGATGCTGTAGGGGTCGAGCAAACCGGCATACGACTGCGGCAGCAGGGCAAACAGCCCGGCTACAAACAAGACAACAAACACTCCCAGGAAGCTATAACGCAGAACCTTCCGCTCCTTACTGAAGCGGAAAACACCCGGCTTGCGCTTGCGTCGCGGGGTTACGGCTATGCGGACACGGCTGACAATATCCTGAAAAATACCCAGGGGGCATAGTACCGAGCAATATAGTCGCCCGAACACGAGCGTTAGCACGGCAAGCACCGCTATCGCCACCACGTTCAACGCCAGCAATGCCGGCACTACCTGATATTTAGGCAAAAAGCCAAACCACCCGGCTGCTGTGCCGGTAAAATCTACAAACACGCCGATGACGGCCACAAAGACTATCACGGCAAGAAATATACGGATGTATCGGAGCATAGAAAACCTACACTAAAAGAATCAGTACCAAAAGTAGCAGACTGCTAAGGTATTTGAGGAAAGTTGACATAAGAAATGTGATTTTGGCGTGCATTTGGTCGCACACGCCACAAAATTAGTAAAAATGTGCAAAATTAAAAAACCAACTTCAACATATTTAAGATTTTTTACAAAAACCAAGTTCGCGCCAACCGCGTTATTGTCAGTAGAAAATCGAAAAATTACTACATTAATATGGAACGAAAAATCTCATTTGCCAACCTACAGGAAGTAGTCAAGTCTGCCTACGAACTCAACAAGAGCGAAAAAGGCGGCACAATCGACCCCCGCGTCGCCTCTGAAGCCAAAGCCGGCTCGTTCGGCATCAGCGTCGTACTCACCGACGGCCGAAGCGTCGACAAGGGCGATGCCGACGCACTCTTCGCCCTCGGCAAAATCGCACGTATCCCCCTCGCTGTCGTGCTCAAGACCCAGCAGGCCGCTGCCGCCAAAGACGGACAGGGTACCCACTGCGGCTGTGGCTGCGACAAGGGCGGCGCTTGCTCTTGCGCCGGACACGAAAAGAAAGAAAAACTTCCCCTGGGCCGCTGCGGCATACGCGCCATCAGCGCAATCGTGCCACAGGGCGACCCCGAAGGGAAATACGGCGTAATATCCGACATGCTCGTCGCCCTCGCCAACAGCGAGCCCGCATTTAGCGACAACCTCTACAAACTCTATCAGGAGGAAGTTGCCTCGATGGATATCGTAAACGCCTACAAGAACAGCGAACTCAAACTAGCCGACGACGTGGCGCAGTGCATCGACATGTACACACGCCTCATGTCGACCGAGCTATCGGCCCGCCAACTTGCTACCGTAGGTGCCACCATCGCCGCCGACGGCCGCAACCCCTACTCAGGCGAATATGCCTTCGACGGCTCCATCGCCGCCGACGTCGTGGCCCTCTTGGCAACCAGGGGCAAACACTTTGCACGCCACTGGCTGCGCAAAACCGGCCTGCCAGGCATACATAGCTTTGCCGGCGCAATCATAGCAATTCTCCCGGGCTTCGGTGCAATCGTTGCATATTCGCCCGAACTGAACGACTGCGGCGTCAGCATCAAGGCTGCCAACGCTATCGAATACATAGCCACGCAGCTCCAGCTCAACGTCTTCGCCTCGGCCCGAGTAACAGTTGAATAAAATCAAAGGGTTGAGGCAGCCCCTCAGCCTCTCAACCATCAATTCTCCTCTCTCCGCTTTTAAAGCCTTTTATGGTTGAATGTTATATACTTCTGCAAAGCCTCCCCGGCAGTGCCAGTCACTGTCGGGGAGGCTGATGTTTATATCCTCATGAAATTTGTAATTCAAGTTTCGCAAGTATGCAACTTGCTCACTGTTAGTAGTCTTTAGGTTATAGGTTATGGTTTGATAAATGCAAATAACAATATTGTTGGTGTTCAAAATTAGCGAACTAAGCTAACCACTAAACGATAACCTATTAACAGTGAGCAAGTCTTAAACTTGCGAAACTTAAGTTTGTAATTATTTGCTTAAACCCGCGTCTAATACGAAAAACTTCAAATACACACCATCATGAGCGAACGCTGGTACATCTATATAGCAATTGCGGCAGTTGCATACCTACTGTTTTGGATTTTCGACAAAATCAAAATCATAAAGTCGAAGCCCCTGCGCATCCTTATAGTCATCCTCGCCTCCACCCTCCTCTGCTATCTCACTTACGACCTCTTCGTTATGTAACCATAGCGAAGATGTGAATGGCTTTTTTATCCAATATGTCAATGTACGCTTTGACGACGGTTTAGCTTTGGGCAGCGGAGTCGACAACCGCTAAATAGAGTGGATAGTTGAGAGTTTGGGGTTGAGAAGAAAGTTTAGAATTGAGGAGTTAAAGTTTAGGGTGAAGAGTTGGGTGTTTAGCGTTGGTGGAGAGGCGTTGAGGGTTAGATAGTAAAGTTGGGGGCCCGGGATTTTTTGTGGGAGTCGCGGAACGGGTACGAGGGGGTCGCGGATGTAGATGGGTGGAACTTGGTCTGTAATGTTGAATGTGGAATTATGAATTTTAGATTCGTTGCGAATGTGGATGATGATGAAGTTGTTGGTGCCTTTGTTGAGTATTATAGGTGCGACTGCGCGGAGAACGTCGGCGAATTTTGAATTATTTGCCGACCTTGAGGATTTTGAAGTTTTTGAGGTATAGGCTTGGCAGTCGAGGAGAAGGGCGTAGTTGAAAGTTAGGCCACGGATGTTGTCGGGGCGTAGGCCCGAGGCCGGGGTAAGCCAGGGTGTCTTGGGCTTGGAGATGTAGCCGGAAATGGCTGCGGCATCTCGTTTGGTCTTGGCCATGACGAGGAAGGTACCATATTTATCGATACTGTGGTGGAGATAAGAGTAATATTCGCAAAGGAGTTTGCGCGAGTCGTAGCCCGGTGGGTCGACAACGACAACGCGGTGGTTGTCGTTGTGCTGACGGGTGTATTCGAGTGATGCGATTACATCGAGTTCCCAACGGGCAAGCTTGCGGTTTGCGAAGCGTTCAAAGAAGATGGTGTATTTAGACATAAACTGCTAATCAGAGGAAACATAAAGGCATAAGGGCAAAAGGGGACATAAGAATTCTTTTCATTATTCCTCGAACTCGAGGAATAACTTTAATGGTAACGGCTTGGTGATTTCCGAGGCTTGCCTCGGGTACTTGAGCCAAAGACGAATGCTTCTTCGGCTGGCGAATACGGTCAATTAGAGGCTTTAGGGCTTTAATAGGCCTGGAGCCTCGCTGAAGCTCGGCGCGGAAATAATAATTTTCTTATGCAAAGTTATTATGAGATGATTGGGGGTTATTGGCTTTTTTTCAAAATTATTGATTTTTCGAGCATGAGGATTAACATTCTTTTTGCGCATAAACGCCTGCCAAGCGCAACTTCATAGCCTATAACGGTTATCTCAGACATCTACAATAAACTAAAATTACTTATAGAACTATTGAAAAATAATTTGTAACTTTGCCATAAATCAGTAATCTATGGTAAAGTTAAATTACAAGAAGGCGGTTGGAACAGCACTAAGCATGTTGTTTGGAGTTTTCGTGTTAATAGGTATTTTTAACATCTTATCTCCCAAATTGGGATTTTACGACTCCAAAATCATGCCATTCTTTTGGATGGCTATGAATCTCGTTACTGTGGCATCAATGGCCATTATCGCATTTAATCGAAACAATAGATTTACAATAATAGCCAAAATCGGAGCATTTGCTTTAATTATATTATATATTTCATACTTTATCAATCATATTGTGACATTTACGACTGATAACACAAACAATATTTTTACATTTTTAGGCAATAATGTATCAGTCATATTAGACACCTTGACTTACGGTGCTATCGCGCTATTGCTATTCGGATTAGAGATATGGAATCCCATCAAATATATCGGTATTTTAGGTTATATCCCGTCATTAATAGCGTCATTTACAATCGCAAAACTTAACGACATCCCCACTACCGATAATTTTGAGCAATATGAAAGTTTGATTTCAAGACTTGATGTCTTAAGCTATATTAGTTGGGGAATTAACATTATTACTCTTGTGCTCATAATTGTTTGGCTTGTTAAGAAGCCAATCGTCCCATCAGCACAATCAAAGACCATCGATATAATATGAAAAAATTCACAATTTTATGTTGCGCTTCACTCACTGCAGTCAGTGCATTTGCCTATTATGACGATTATGGCTATTCGAACCATGATAACGAAATGTCGGGATTCGCAATCTTCTCTTTAATAGTGATGATTGCGTACATCATTCTATCTATAATCGTACTTATGCGATGGTGGAATATGACGGCCAACATTAATGAAATCAAGGAGCATATAGCACATAGCCACCCCAATCCAAAACTTACATACCTCGTTGCCACCGGCGAAGTAGAACAAGCTAACAAGACAGCTCTCGTTATGTTAGTTGATAAGTTGATGCCAACTTATTATGACAAATACAATTACGATAAGGTCGATACTATGAATGAGTTCATCACATCAATCTTGCCAAAAATGGAAAAACTCGGTCTTACATTACCTGACTATGTGAAATCTGGAGAAAAATTCATTGATTATATTAATGAACTAACAGGTAACAAAGTTCCTTACCACGAAGCAAGGACAACTTCTCAAACAGCCGAATAAACACCTATTAGACCATAAAACGATGGCAGTAAATTTGCAGACTTACCCTGGAAACTTACTTTTTATAAACCTCAAATTAACGCATAGCTAAAGCGTTGGTTTGAGGAACCCGAAACTGAATGCTCCTATACCGTCGTGCTCTATCTTTTAAATTCTGAGGCAAGCCTCGGGCTATCGGGACAAAGATTTATGCTTCTTTAGCTGAGAGACTCACAGTAGTTCGTCGCGAAAACTAAATTTTTCTATTGCAAAGTTACTGTTTAGCGATTGGAATTGTTGGTCTTTTTTCAAGATTGTTGGATATCTTCGAACTCGAGCAACATCAATATCATCAGCTATGGATAAACGCGCCTTGGGCCGATGTTTTGATATGTGGCGGAATTTGCGTAATTTTGTGGCCGCTAATCATAAAATGTATAAATCATGAAACCGACATTATACGTTCTTGCTGCCGGCATGGGCAGCCGCTACGGCGGCCTCAAACAGCTCGACGGCGTAGGGCCACAGGGCCAGACCATCATGGACTATAGCATCTACGACGCCCTGCAGGCCGGCTTTGGCAAAGTCGTATTTGTTATCCGCCACGATTTCGAGGCCGATTTCCGCGATAAAATCCTCAGCAAATATCAGGGTCATGTGCCCGTAGAGGTCGTATTCCAGTCTGTCGACGCCCTCCCCGAAGGCTTCACCGTGCCCGAAGGCCGCACCAAGCCGTGGGGTACCAACCACGCCATACTCATGGGTGCCAGGGCCATCAACGAGCCCTTCGCGGTCATAAATGCCGACGACTTCTATGGCCGCGACGCATTCGAGGTCATGGCGCGCCAGCTCACAGCCCTGCCCGAGGGGTCGAAAGGCCGCTACTGCATGGTAGCATTCAAGCTCGGCAACACCATGACCGAGAACGGTTCGGTAAGCCGTGGCGTCTGCACCGTCGACAGCGACGGCAAACTCGCCGACGTGGTCGAGCGCACCGCCCTGAGCTATGATGCCGACCACAACATCACCTACACCGATGCCGACGGCAACCCGGCACACATCGATGCGGAGACTCCCGTGTCGATGAACCTCTGGGGCTTCACACCCGACTACTTCGACTATAGCGCCCGTGAATTTGTCAAGTTCCTGGCCAAATACGGCGACAAGCCCAAGAGCGAGTTCTTCATCCCCTCGGTTGTCGACAAGCTCGTCAAAGGCGGCGAAGCAAGTGTCGACGTTCTCACCACAACCTCGCGCTGGTTCGGCGTCACATACCCCGAAGACCGCCCCACCGTCGTAGCCAATCTCAAGGCCCTCCACGACGCAGGCATATACCCCGACAAGCTGTTTTAAACCCTCCCAAGCCAGAACAAAGTGAAATTTACCCTTGAGGCCACATGCGGCGACTGCCAGGCACGCGCCGGTCTGATTGAGACCGACCACGGGCCGATAGAAACACCCATCTATATGCCCGTCGGCACGGCAGGCACAGTCAAAGGTGTGCACATCCACGAGCTGCGCGACGACATCAAGGCGCAAATCATACTCGGCAACACCTACCACCTCTACCTCCGGCCCGGTATGGACGTAATACACCGCGCCGGAGGCCTGCACAAGTTCAACGGCTGGGAGCGTCCCATCCTCACCGACAGCGGCGGCTTCCAGGTATTCTCGCTCAGCAGCAACCGCAAGCTCACCGAGGAAGGGGCCCACTTCCGCAGCCATATCGACGGCTCGAAGCACCTCTTCACCCCCGAGAACGTGGTAGACATACAACGCACCATAGGCTCGGATATCATGATGGCCCTCGACGAATGCGCCCCCGGCACGTCAGACCGTGCCTATACACGCCGTTCACTCGACCTGACCAAACGCTGGCTCGAACGCGGCTGGGCGCACTACAAGGCTACAGAGCCTCTCTACGGCCACTACCAGTCGTACTTCCCCATCGTACAAGGCTGCACCTATCCCGACCTGCGCATCGAGGCTGCAGAACATGCCAAAAGCCTTGACGCCGACGGCTATGCCATAGGCGGCCTCGCCGTGGGCGAACCGGCCGAGGTAATGTACGATATAATCGAGGTTGTCAACGACGTGCTCCCCGCCGACAAGCCGCGCTACCTGATGGGTGTCGGCACCCCGGTAAATATCCTCGAGGCCATAGACCGAGGCGTAGACATGATGGACTGCGTGATGCCCACTCGCAACGGCCGCAACGGCATGCTCTTTACCCCCGAGGGAACCATGAACATGCGCAACGCCAAGTGGGCCGACGACTTCAGCCCACTGTGGCCCGACGGCCCATCGTATGTCGACAGGGTCTACACCAAGGCATACGTACGCCACCTCTTCATCGCCAACGAGCTACTTGCCCTCCAGATAGCCTCGATTCACAACCTGGCCTTCTACCTGTGGCTCGTGGGCGAAGCCCGCAAGCACATCAAGGCCGGCGACTTCCACGACTGGAAGACCGAGATGGTGGCAAAACTGTCGCGCAGGCTATAGTTGCAAATCAAAACATCGACACCGTGTTTAAAATTCTCGACCGATACATCATCCGCAAGTTCCTCGGCACTTACATATTCGCCATCATCCTATTGCTGGCGATTGTGGTGATGTTTGATATCAACGAGAAGTTCGACTCATTTGTCAAGGCGCCCCTCAAAGCCACAATCTTCGACTATTTCCTCAACTTCCTGCCCTACTTCGCCAACCAGTTCTCGCCGCTATTTACCTTTATAGCCGTCATATTCTTTACCTCGAAACTCGCGCAGGACAGCGAGATTATCGCCATGCTGTCGACGGGCATGAGTTTCCGCCGCCTACTGAGGCCCTACCTGGTAGGCGCGACAGTCATTGCCGCCGCCACGTTCGTCCTAAGTGCCTACGTCATACCCCCGGCAAACGTCAAGCGCATAAACTACCAGAACACCTATGTAAAGAACAAGCGCGTAGACTATGGCTCTAACATCATGCTCATGGTCGCCCCCGGGCAGATAGCATACATGAACCGCTACGACAACCTGAGCAAGACCGGCTATAAATTCTCACTCGAGTCATTCGACGAAAACAAACGCCTCACCTCGCGCCTGACGGCCCAAAGCATCCGCTGGGACACACTATATAGCTGGACAGTACGCGACTATGTAATCCGCGACTTCCGCGACAACCGTGAATATATCGACAAGGGCCGCAGCCTCGACACCACCATAGCGTTCGAGCCTCGCGACTTTCTCATATCGGTCGTCGACCACGAAAAGATGACCTCGCCCGAGCTGTCGGAGTATATCCGCCGGCAGAAAGGTCGCGGCGTAGCAAACATACAGAGCTTCGAAGTAGAACAAGAACGCCGCTACGCCATGACAGCGGCGGCCTTTATCCTAACCATAATAGGCATGTCGCTGTCGGTCAAGAAGGTCAAAGGCGGCATGGGCCTCAATATCGGCATCGGTCTGGTGCTGAGTTTCAGCTACATACTATTCATGACCATCACGCAAACCTTCGCCCTGTCGGGCCTGACATCGGCCTTCGTAGCCATGTGGATACCCAACATTCTCTATGCCATCATAGCCATAATCCTCTACCGTCGAGCCTCGGTATAGACGATATGTATTCTCATTTTTACAATATTTTTGAAAAACCTACGTTATCTCTACGTCACTCTAAATAAAGATTTCATGAAGATACTGACCCCGCTGCTGCTTTCGGCTCTATGCCTTTTGCTGGCATCATGCTCGAGTTCGAAGACAACGCTGCCATATTTCGTAGACCTTCAGTCACAACCCACGGGCGAACTACCCGTACTCGAGTATATGCCCACTATCCAGCCCGACGACGAGCTGATGATTACCGTCACATCAAAAAGCCCGGCAGCGACCGAGGAATTCAACGTGCCATTCGTCAATCCGGCAAAAAGCGACCAGCTCGCCCAATCTACCACGCCCCGTATGCAGACCTACCGCGTTGACAGCGAGGGCGACATCCTATTTCCTGTCTTTGGCAAAATCCATGTAGCCGGCATGACCACCGAAGGCCTTCGCGACTATCTGACAGGACGCATCTCGGCCACGGTTAATGACCCATTGGTATCAGTATCGCTATTGAGTTTCAAAGTTACAATAGCCGGTGAAGTCAACACACCCACCACGGTATCGACCAGCGGCCAGCGCCTTACGCTTATCGATGCATTGGCACGGGCAGGCGATTTAACACCTTACGGTGAGCGTTCCAACATTCTGATTATCCGCGAAGTCAACGGAAAACGAGAGTACGCCCACGTAGACCTCAACAACTCCGACGTGCTCACATCGCCGTATTTCTACCTTCAGCCGCGTGATTACGTCTATGTTACGCCCAACAAGGTACGTCAGGCTAACTCGAAGTACAATCAAGACAACGCATTTAAACTATCAGTGATTTCGACGGTCGTAAGCGCGACATCTGTAATCGCCTCACTCGTCATTGCTCTTGCAGTCAAATAATTATGGCAACAAATTCATCAGATTTCATCGACCTTGGCGCATTGGTGCGCCAATATTTCAAAAAATGGTATTATTTTGTAATCTCGGTGGTTGTCTGCCTCGCAATTGCACTGCTGTTTATCTACGTAAGACAGCCTAAATTCGCCGTGCGCGCAAACCTACTTGTCGCCGAACAGGAAACCAACCCTCTCGAAGCTAAGATGGGCGGCTTGAGTTCACTCTTCGGAGCCGACGGCAGGGTCGACGATGAAATTTTCATCGTGTCGTCGCACTCACTCTATCGCGACGTTGTGCGCGACCTCGGCCTCAATATCAGGCACTATTGGCGCCGCAAACCTCTGCGCACGACATTCGAATACCCCACCTGGCCCATAGACGTCACACCTCAAGCCGACATCATCGATACTCTGCGCCGCAGTGTTCAATTCAAAATCAGCCTTGATAAGAACGGCAAAGCTGACATCTCTGCAAAAATCAAGCGTAAGACCGTTGCCGAAGCCGAGGGCGTGAACCTTCCGTTTACCATTGATACCCCCGTGGGACAATTTACTGTGTCGAAGACACAATATTGCCCGGCTGGAGAAAGCGTGTTCTCGCGAGTCACCGTCAGCGGGTATGATGGTGCAGCCGAAGACCTGTCACAAGAAGTAATGGCTGAAATCGCCAACAAGAAGAGTAACGTAATCCAGCTGAGTATCAACACCCCCAACACCGACTATGGTGAGGCCGTGCTCGACGATATAATCGCGCAATACAACCAGCGCGGCTTCCGCGAAAAGAATACCCAGGGCGAGATGACCGAAAAGTTCATCGACGAACGTCTCGCACTAATCAGTGCCGACCTGAGCAAGACCGAGGCCGAGATGCAACGTTACAAAGAAAACAAAGGTATTGTAGACCTCGCAGTCGAGACTCAATATCAGACCGAAAAAAAAGCGGAGATAGAGACCGAACTCTTGAAGGCACGCACACAGCAGGAAATAATGAAGATGACCGTCGACTTCCTGAACACGCCGGCCAACGCATACGAAATGATACCAATGACGGTCGACAACTTAGGCCTGCAAGCAGCCATCGAGGCTTATAACAACCGCATCATGAGCCGCAACGACCTACTGCGGAGTGCCAAAGGCGGCAACACGGCCCTGACGACTATCAACGACCGCATAGCCATGTCGCGTGCCAATATCATATCCGCACTCAACAACGCCCTGCGCCAGCAACAAATCGCAGTCAACGACCTGCAACGCGAATACGGGGTCACCGACAGCCGCCTTACCCAAGTGCCTCAAAGCACACGTGAGTATACAGACATGCGCCGTCAGCAAGCAGTACAGCAAGAACTATATATGTACCTGCTCAAGTCGCGCGAAGAAAACTCCATGCTCATGGCCAATACGACCCCAAAGGGCCAGATTATTGACCAGGCATTTACATACGGTGAGCCGTTGGGGCTGAGCAACAAGATTATAGCCATACTGGCATTCCTCTTCGGAATCATCATACCACCGGTATGGATTTACATTCGAAAGATAGTACATAACCGTTTTGAGACACGCCAGGACGTAGAAAAGATTACCAACGTGCCCATACTCGGCGAGATGTGTATCGACCGCAGCGGACGACAGCTCGTTGTTGCCGCCGACGATACATCGGCTACGGCAGAGCTATTCAGACTTATGCGCTCCAATCTGCTATTCGTACTTAACCGGGTCGATGACAAGGTGGTACTGATGACTTCGTCGTCGTCGGGCGAAGGTAAATCGTTTATCTCTATCAATCTTGCCGCCACGTTGGCACTCCTGAATAAACGTGTGTTGCTGATTGGTATGGATATCCGTAATCCTCGACTTGCAGAATATCTCAACATTTCGCCCCGCTTCGGCCTGACACAATATTTATCATCGGACAATATAAGCATCGATTCGCTCATAAGCCATGTTGATGATGTAGAGGGGCTCGATGTGATTGTCGCCGGCCCGGTGCCCCCCAACCCGGCAGAGTTGCTGCTATCTCAGAAAGTCGACGACCTCTTCGCACGCTTGCGAGGCATGTACGACTATGTCATAGTCGACACCGCACCTATCGGCCTTGTGAGCGACACATTCACACTCGACCGCATCGCCGATGCAAGCATCTATGTATGCCGAGCCAACTATACCTCGCTGACCGACCTTGTAGCAGTCAACGAAATTTACGAACAACGCCGACTAAAGAAACTTTCACTTGTCATCAACGGTTCAGCAGCCAACAAAACCTACGGCTACGGCCGCAAAAAGTAGACAATGAACGCAGCGGCTTCCACCATTGCCATAGGACAAAAGCCCTACCTTCCCCTCGAACCGGGATGGTGGAAGCTGCCGTTGTGCTATCTACTCACGCTGAGCCTCTTCGGGTTGCTGCTATTGCCCATGGCAATAGTATCACTTGTATTTCTGGCCTATCAATGGCGCCGAGACAGATATAACTTCCTGATAATGCTCACCCTCTTCTGGGGAGGCTTCGGTTTTTGGCCACCCGAGCTGCCATGGGGATATTTGTCATTAACCGTGTCGACGGTCTTATGGTTTTTACTGCGCAAACCACCAATACTAAAGCGCACCCTTATAGCTATCGGAGCGTTTATTGCCTTTATGTTCGTCATAGCCATACTCTCTGTAGAAAGTATAAAGGTACAAATCTTTATGATGAACCCTTATTGGCAGATATTGTATATCATTATACCTTTCGCAGTCTTTGCAGGACAAAAATTTGAATTTGATATCTTTCTGCACAAGCTGATGCCCTTCGCTTTGATGATAGCGATTTTTTATCTACTCGATGCTTACGTTATAAGCGGACATATTTTATTACCCAACGACAGTGGCAATAATGGGTCTACGATATTCGACCCGGCAATCCATCCATTTAGCGGTATAATATATCGTATCTATCCTACCGGATTATATTTTTATGCATTATTTTTTATCCCCTTACTACGGTCTTATCGTCTGCGGTGGTGGCAGTGGGGCTTGTTTATCGGGTCTCTTGTCGCAAGTCAGACATTTACCATAATAGTCGGTTTTATAGCGACATATATTGTATTCCAGGGGAAGCCCAAACAAATTTTCCGCTGGGGTATTGGAGGTATCGTATTCTTTATCGGCCTGTATTTTGTTGACGGTATGTTACCCACCCAAATCAAAGGCGAAGGCAACATACAATCACTACTACGTATAAAATCAAGCATAGACCAATTCTTTGACCTTTTTAATGCCGTTGACGATGAGGACATTGCCGAATTTGGCTCGGGTCGCATGGGGCAAATTATCCCGAAGCTCGAAATTGTAGAACGAGAACATCGAGAACTCATCGGTCTCGGCTTCCTCCACCCCAAAAAGACTACGCTAAATCAATATATTATCGACAACGAATACTACTCTGACATAGAGAAAGCCGAAGAGGTGTCAGCAATCGTAGAGGTCAGCCAAGTGCAGGTATATATACAAATGGGATGGCTCGGGCTTATTGTAGTCACAGGGCTCTATCTTTACCTATATTGCATAATACGAAAACTGCCGCATTCATATTATTATCTCTCGGTATGCCTACTCAACTTCATGTGGGGTTTTGGCGGTTTTGCAGGTATATATTCTTCCGACGGATGTATGACTATAGCCATAGCCTACGCCGCCATAATACTATCGGCGCGCGAGGAATTGCCGGGCTTTAATTGTAAGTGGCTGAAAAACCGATGGGGGCTGTTTAGCCCACGCCGATAAGTTCGATATCAAATATCAAGGTCGAGCCGCCGGGAATACCGGGCTGGCTGAATTTGCCATATCCCTGCTCGGCCGGGATATAGATTTCCCACCGGTCGCCGACATGCATTTGCTGCAGGGCGATAATCCAACCCGGAATCAGTTCGCGCAGACGGAATGCAGGCGCCACACCGCCACGGCTACTGTCGAAGGTCTTGCCATTGATAGTCTTACCTGTATAGTGAGCCACTACGACGCTGTTGCGGTTAGGGGTCGCACCCTTCGGGTTGCCCGCTTTTATTACGCGGTAATATACACCCTTATCAAGCGGTCTCACCCCGGCCTCCGCAGCCTTGGCCCGAAGCCACTCACGATTTTTATCTATATATTCTTGCTTTGACATTACGTAACACATGTTTTAAAATCCTCTGCAAGATAATAAAAAATTTTTAATTCTGCACCGGATTTTTGATTTGCCCCGGAAATTTATACTTTTGCATCACAAAAACAACATTACAAATGAAAATCAGCAATCGGGTAAAACGCAACATTCATATTTATGCTTCGATAGCTATCTGATTTATCGCCGCAGAGTGAAAAAATGGAATCGAATATGGTTCTAAATGAAAAGTTCATTACTAAAAAGGCTGGGACGTAATATGGTTTACGGCTCAGCCTTTCGTTTATGCAAACAAGTATGGAAGATTGTCAATCTTCTCCTATGATGAGAGTTTGACCGATGAGACGAGGAAGGCGCGGAGTGCTTTGTCGGTGTCGGCGACGTAGCGGCGCAGGGAGCGACCATAGCGGTCGAGGTCGTCGACGGGCCGACGGCTGACACCGCTGTCGACGGCGGCTTTGACTACGGCCGGGGGTACGACCGACAACAGGCGGCGGTCGAAGGGCTTGGGAAGGATATATTCAGGGCCGAAGTCGAGTTTTTCGTCGGGATAGAGTTCCTTGACCTGGCGGCTGACGGGTTCTCGCGCCAAGGCGGCTATGGCATGTGCCGCAGCCATCTTCATTGCCTCGTTGATGACCGAGGCACGGCAGTCGAGGGCGGCACGGAATATGTAGGGGAAGCCGAGGACATTGTTAATCTGGTTGGGATAGTCGGAGCGACCAGTGGCATAAACGAGGTCACCGCGCACAGCCAAGGCCTTGTCGCGGGCAATCTCGGGGTCGGGGTTTGCCAGGGCAAACACAACGGGTCGCGGAGCCATCGAGGCAAGCATATCAGGCGTCAATACATCGGCAACCGAAAGGCCTACAAACACATCGGCATCGCGCACGGCATCGGCAAGTGTTACAACATCGGTGCGCGTAGTGGCAAATTCGGCTTTCTGAGGTGTCAGATTATGACGAGAGGTCGTAATAACACCTTTACTGTCGCACATCACCACGTTGTCGCGCCTGATACCGAGGGCTATCATCAAGCGTGTGCAAGCTGTCGCGGCCGCCCCGGCCCCGTTAACGACAAGTCGCACCGAGCCGATTGACTTACCCTGCACCTGAAGGGCATTAATCAGTGCAGCCCCGACGATGACAGCAGTACCATGCTGGTCGTCGTGCATGACAGGAATACCGCAATGGCCGGCCAGGCCGGCTTCTATTTCGAAACACTCGGGAGCCTTGATATCTTCGAGATTTATACCGCCAAAAGTCGGCGCGATAGACCTGACTATGTCTACGAACCGGGCCGGGTCTGTCTCGTCGACCTCGATGTCGCAGGCATCGATACCGGCAAAGATTTTAAATAGGAGAGCCTTGCCCTCCATAACCGGCTTAGATGCCAGAGCCCCTATGTTGCCGAGGCCGAGTACAGCCGTGCCATTCGAAATCACGGCCACCGTATTGCCACGACCCGTATAGCGGTAAACGTTGTCAGCATCAGCGGCAATCTCGAGACACGGGAAAGCGACGCCCGGCGAATATGCCAGCGATAAATCGTGAGGTGTATAGAAAGGCTTGGTAGGCACGATTTCTACCTTGCCCGGGCGCGGATAGCGATGATAAGCCAAAGCCTGCGCCCGCATATTGTGTGCTATTTTTTCTTTCATATAAAACTAACACACAAGCAGGCGGCAAGGTTTAATCAATCCGTGGCAGAGGTTCTCGATTTTGGCCTGTTTGAAAATATGCGGTCTACAACCTGGGCGATTGCGCCGTCGCCGGTGATGTTGCAGGCGGTGCCGAAACTGTCCATGGCAATATAGAGGGCTATCATCAGTGCGTTGTCGGCCTCAGAAAAGCCCAACATGCTCGTGAGCAGGCCGAGCGAGGCCATGATTGCTCCACCGGGCACACCGGGAGCGGCCACGATAGTCACGCCGAGCATCGCCACAAAGCCGACAAACATCATGGCATCGAAGGGCATACCGCGCACGAGCATCAGTGCCACGGCGCACGACACGATTTTGAGGGTCGAACCCGACATGTGGATGGTGGCGCACAGGGGTATGACAAACCCGGCAGTGTCGCGGCTGACACCCATGGCCATGGTGCGTTCGAGGGTGACGGGGATTGTGGCGGCCGACGACTGCGTGCCGAGGGCGGTGACGTAGGCCGGAAGCATAGTCCACAATGACTTAAACGGATTGTAGCCACTAAAGAGGGCCGCAATAAGGTATTGCAGAACCAGCACGAGCACATGAAGCACGAAAATGACGGCTATAATCCTTACGAAGGTCATAAGCACTGGGCCTACGGCCCCCTCGATGGTCATAGACATAAATATGCCGAAGATATAGATTGGTAGCAATGGCACAATCACCTTGGCAATGATTAAATTTATGACACTACGGAAATCCTCGAGCACACCTTTGAGGCGTGCGGCCGAGTGCCCCAACACGGCACAACCGAAGCCGAGCACAAAAGCGAGTACGAGCGACGAGGTGACACTCATCAGCGGCTCGATGGGGATTTGAAAATAAGGGGCAGGGGTCGCCCCTCCCATTGCCGCAGCCGAGACAACAGTCTCGCCAATGAGCGAGGGGAAGGTGAGCGAGGCCGTAAAGTATGCCAGCATACCCGAGCCGAAGGTCATGAGATAGGCAATCGCCACCGTGACACCGAGCATCGCACCGGCGCGACGACCGATGTCGGCAATAGCCGGTGCCACGAAACCGACGATTAGCAAGGGTATGACGAAGTTGAGCAGACTGCTAAAGACGGCATTGAATGTCGCAAAGACCGACGCCAGCCATCCGGGGAACACAAATCCAGCCCCAATGCCGAGGGCTATGGCCACTAAAATACGCAATAACAACTTCATATCATGCCGGTACAAGTCGCGCACTGCCTTCCCAGAGCGCATAGATTGGTATAAAGACGAGGAAGAGCGTGAAAGGGTCGCCGGTGGGGGTAATTATAGCAGCCACAACGAGCAACACCACGATTGCATGGCGGCGGTAACGGCTGAAAAATCCGCGTGTCAGCAAGCCCATCTTACCCAAGAGCCAAGCAACAAGGGGCAGTTCGAATACAGCACCCATCATCAGCAAGAGGGTAAAGAAATTGTCCATATACGAGGTGAGCGTCACCATGGGCTCGATTACGTCGCTGAGCCTGTAGCCGGCCAGAAACTTGACAGCCAGGGGAAAGACGAGGAAATAGCCGGTGGCCACACCGAGATAGAACATGAGGTTGCCGAAGAAAAAGGCGGTGCGAATGCCTTGTTTTTCGTGAGGGTACAGCCCCGGCGAGATAAATCCCCACAGGAGGTAAATAATGATTGGGAAACCGACAATCAGCGCCGCCCAGCACGATGCCGAGAAGTGCATAAACAACTGCGAGGCAAGCTCGATGCTGACAATACTCACATTCATATTACCGCCATAGTCATCGCCCATCAGCGATGCAATATGGTCGAAAAGGCGGTAGGTGGGGAAATCAGGCGAACATGGGGCCATGATTACGTTGTCGAAAATCCACGGCATGGCGACAAAAGCGGCCACACCGAGCACGACCATCACCCCGAAGACCTTGAACAGCACTCCCCGGAGCACATCGAGATGGTCCCAGAAGGTGACATTCTCGCCCGTCATTATTTCTTTGTTTCGGTCTTGTCGTCGGGTTCGTCGAGGGGTCGGTTCATCTCCTCGCGAGCTTCCTGCATGCCTTTTCGGAACGAGTGTACGCCTTTACCGAGACCGCGCATCAGCTCGGGTATCTTGCGGCCGCCAAACAAAAGCAAAATCACCAAGAAAATAATAACCCATTCCCAACCACGGAGATTCCCCAAAAATTGGGGCTGAAAATATGACGTAATCATAGTAATAATCGATTTATTGATTTTTGGAAATGTAAAATTACGAATTATTGGGCGAAAATCACTAACTTTGCCGTAAATTTTAAGACTTATTATTAACCAACTCAACGTAAGCAAGAAAAAGTTGGGGACCAAAGGGTTGAAAAGAGGTATTTATACGGCAATCATCCATAGGTTTGCCATGATTACCGCGCCATAATTAAAAAAGGCTCAAGACCTTGCCCGGCCCCCACCCGAAGCCTTGCAAGATTTTAATAAACCAGTCGAAATGAAAGCATACGTTTTCCCCGGCCAGGGCGCGCAATTCGTAGGAATGGGCAAAGACCTCTACGAAACCAGCGCCGAGGCACGCGAACTCTTCGAAAAAGCCAACGAAATCCTCGGCTTCCGTATCACCGACCTGATGTTCGAGGGCACCGACGAAGACCTCCGAAAGACTGCCGTCACCCAGCCTGCTATATTTATCCACTCGGTGCTCCTTGCCAAGTCGCTCGGTGCCGACTTCACCCCCGGCATGGTTGCCGGCCACTCCCTTGGCGAATTCTCGGCCCTGACCGCCGCCGGCGCGCTGGCGTTTGAAGACGGCCTGCGCCTGGTCGCCGCCCGTGCAAACGCAATGCAGAAGGCTTGCGAACTCAAAGAGTCGACCATGGCCGCCGTCATCGCCCTCCCCGACGAGAAGGTAGAGGAAATCTGCAACGATATTGACGGGGTGGTATGCGCCAACTACAACTGCCCCGGCCAGATTGTAATCTCGGGCGAAGTAGAGGGCATAGAGAAAGCCTGCGAACTGCTCAAGGCAGCCGGAGCCAAACGCGCCATGCGCCTCAAAGTGGGCGGAGCCTTCCATTCGCCCTGCATGGAACCGGCCCGTGCCGAGCTTGCCGCCGCCATCGAGGTCACCGACGTACACACACCCATGTGCCCGGTATTCCAGAATGTCGACGCCCTGCCCCACACCGACCCCGCCGAAATCAAGGCCAACCTCGTGGCACAGCTCACAGCCCCCGTACGCTGGACACAGACCGTGCGCAACATGATTGCCGACGGCGCCACCGAATTTGTAGAACTCGGCCCGGGCAAAGTGCTGCAGGGTCTCGTAAGCAAAATCGACCCCTCGGTAACCGTAAGCGGAAAACAGTAATTCAAGTTTCGCAAGTCTATGACTTGCGAAGCTTAAAACAGTAAAAAAGATATGCCCACCCTGTCTCCAGGCACTGTAATAAGGGTCAGCGACGGTTCGTCGCTGACCATTGTTGCATATATAGCCTCCGGGGGGCAGGGCGAGGTGTACCGTGTGCGCCGCCATCCGGGAAACGTGGACATGGCCCTCAAATGGTACACCAACGAGGACATCATCGGCAATCGGAGCTTCCGGCAGGCCCTTGCCGACAACTGCAGGCACCAGTCGCCCTCCGACACATTCCTGTGGCCGCAGGCTATCACCGAGCACCACAACGGCAGCTACGGCTATATAATGAAGCTGCGCCCGGAGGGATATATCGACTTGGGCAAATTTTTCTGCATCGACGAGAACCCCCAGGCGTATTTCCGTTCCAACATGGCCAAACTGACGGCCGCAATACAGATTTGCGACGCATTCAGCAAGCTGCACAGGAGCGGATTTAGCTACCAGGACATCAACGACGGCAGCTTCCTCGTAGACCCGTACAGGGGCTTTGTGCTAATCTGCGACAACGACAACATCGTGGTTGACGGCAACAACACCGGCATCGCCGGCAAGCCTCACTACATGGCCCCCGAAGTCGCCGACGGCAACACGCCCAACACGGCCTCTGACCGATTCAGCCTCGCCATAATACTCTACCGACTTTTCATGGTCGACCATCCCTTCGAGGGACGGCGCACGTCGATATGCGGCGGCACGTGCCTGACCCCGGCGCACGAGCTGCGCCTGTTTGGCCGTGACGCCATATTCTGCCACGACACAAACGACCGCAGCAACAGCCCCGTAGAGGGTCTGCACGACAACTCGATACACTATTGGCCCCTGCTGACGCCCACACTTCAACGGGCCTTCCGCACGGCCCTGAGCCGTCAGGCCATCTGCAACCCCATATACCGCATACGCGCATCGTCGTGGAAAGACATAATGCTTGGCGAACGAGCCGGGCTCGTGACCTGCCAGGCCGACCCCGCCGACCCGGTGCACGACTTCTTGTGCGAAGGGTCGCTGCCGCCGCGCTGCCCGATGTGCCAAGAGAAATTGGGGCCGTCGGCATGGCTTGTGTTTGAGAACGGCCAAAGGCCCTACCGACTGACCGAACACAAGCAACTTTTCCTTGGCGACTCATTTACCCCGGTGGGAGTGTGCTGCACGATGCCCTCGCACGGTGTCGCGACCCTCGCACTCGAAAACGCATCCGACAGGCCGTGGCTGCTCATCACCCCGCGAGGTAAGACTATGCCCGTGCTCCCGGCCTCGCGCTGCCAGCTCGTCGACGGTATGACACTGCTTATGGGCAGCTATAAAGCCCGTATAAAATTCTAACAAACCTCCTCACTCAAAAAGCATCTAAACCTAATACACCATGGCCCTCTCAGACCTCCGCCCACGCCCCAGTTCGCGTCGCCGCATGAACATGTTCTATCTCCTCGACACCTCGGGGTCGATGCGCTATAAAGACTGCATAGGCAGCGTGAACCGCGCCATGCCCGAAATCGTAGACATCCTCAGGGAAATAAGCGAGTCAAACCACGACCAGAGCGACATCTACATGTCGTGCATAACATTCGACAACGATGCGCGGCAACTCTACGACAGCCCGGTCAATGTCAAAGACTTCCGCTGGGCCAATGTGAGGGCCGAGGGCCTGACCAACCTCAAGTCGGCCCTGACGATGCTCGAGCGCCAGTTGGTCAACGAACAAGCGGCAATAGCGCCGGGCATGCAGCTGCGGCCCGCCGTGCTGCTGCTGAGCGACGGCGACCCCGACGACGGCTGGGAAGAGGCCCTCGACCGCCTACAGGGCAACAGGCTGTTCCGCGAGGCATACAAAATCGCCATAGCCATAGGCTGCAAGCCCGCCAACCAGGAGATGCGCCGGGCCCTGACACGCTTTGCCCAGCCGCTCGATGCAGGTGGCGAGCCTATCATTATATCTATAACCGAGCTCGACAAATTATACCAGGTAATCAAACTGGTATCGTCGACGGTGAGCCGCATAGGGTCGCGCAACACGGGCGCGAACGGCGGAAGCGACACGTCACGACAGATAAACAACGTAATAAGGAATGAGGTTGGCGAGATAGTCGGTGTCAACATACCCTCCATAGCAAAGGACGGCCGAGGATGGTATTGACCCACGCCTCATATTACCAGGGGGCCTCGCATATCGACACCGGCAAGCCAGTGCAAGACCGTGCCGACGCCATCGAGATTGCATACGGCGGCGGGCTCAAAGCCACCGCCCTGCTCCTGGCCGACGGCCACGGCAGCGAGGCCCACTACCGCAGCGACCTCGGGGCCGAGATGGCTATTGCCGCCGCCGCCGAGGCCCTGCCCTACATTCTCGAAATATTGCCCGGACGGGTAGAGCCGGGCGCATCGGTAAGTCGCGGCGTTGCCGACAGCGTGTGCCTGAGCGATGCCGACCGCACGCCGGCCGACCCGAGGTGCGAGGCGGCGATGCGCATGTTCTTCACGCGCATCAATGCCCTGTGGGCAAAGAAGGTGCTCGAGCACTGGAACACCCACCCGCGCCCCGACGGAGCCTCGTCGCTTGCCGGGGCGGCGCGGGCCTACGGCTGCACACTCGTAGGGGCTGTAAGAACCGACAGCCTATGGTTCGCCTTCCAACTCGGCGACGGAGCGTGCGTGGCCATAAACCCCGACGGCAGTTTGGCCGACCCCATACCGGGCGACAGCCGCTGCAAGCTTTCGCGAACGACGTCGATGTGTATCCACGGTGCCAAAGATTTCAGATATAGCTACGGCACCGAGGTACCACCGGCACTTATGCTGTGCAGCGACGGCCTGGCCGACTGTTTCGACAACCACAAGAGCCTCGCGTCGGAGTTTCTCGCGCAAATCGCCCTCGACACCGTGCACAACGGATTTGACAGCGTCGTTGCCGATATTGCCCAAAGCCTGCCCGAACTATCGCGGCGATACACACGCGACGACATGTCGATTGCCCTATGGATTGACAACGACACCATAGCAGATGTCGTGCCCGGTATATGCCGTCAACGCGCCATAGTGCGCGAAGGCGAACTCGACCAGGCCTACAGCAGCCTGGAGTCTTGCGAAAAGTCGATTGTAGACCTCGAAGACCATATATCGAACCTCACACCGTCGTCGGCACCCGACGACCGCAACGAACTCGAACGGAAACTATCGGTGTTGTCGACCCTCAAGCGTCGGCAGCGCGAACTGCTCGACCAGATAGACTCAATAAGATTAGACCTCGACAACAGCTTATGAACACGCTACTCTCGACGCATCAGCCCGGCGACCCTGTCACATTGCCACAGAATGTGCGCAACTTCCTGCGCATAAGCGACCTGCACAACCGCAACCTCACCTGCGCCATCTGCAACCAGCCTATCCAGTCGCGCTATTTCCTCGACCCCTACGGCACAACGGCTTGCAACCGTCACGAACTCGACTATTGCTGCCTTTGCGGCCGCATAATCACCGGGCCGCGCGTGCAAGTACCGGGCTATGGATATTCGTGTACAGACTGCGGCATGGCGATAAAATACGACGAGCTGGAGACAATCAGGTTAAAAATCAACGAGTTCTACACCCGGTTGCGCATCTTTATACCGGGCTACCGACTGAGTCTGCGCCACGCGCAGGACATGGCGCAGGCTTACAGCCAGTATTTCGACCGTCCCCCCTTGGGTGCCGCGTGGAAAGACGACGGCAGCCCCGAACACCGCTACCGCATCGACATTATGAGCCAGCAGTCGAAAGTAGGTGTCGGCAACACCCTGGCCCACGAATTGCTGCACCTGTGGCAATATCACCGTGGCATAAACGCGCCCAAGGAGTACGCCGAGGGGTTCTGCAACCTCGGGGCGTTCCTCTATACGGCGTCGGTAGACAAGGGCGAGGCCTTGGTGTATCTGTCGCGCATGATGGAAAACCGCGACAAACACTATGGTGTGGCCTTCCGACAGCTCAAAGTGCTCTACGATGTCTACGGCCTGCCGGCGGTCATCGCGGCAATGAAGTCATTTACGGAACGGTAAGCCTTGCCGAGGGTGGCATTTTACGCATAAAGCCCCAAAATGCACTGCCTACACAATGGCACGCCTCGTTCACAATGTCACTAACGCAAAGCCAAAACACACTTCCGAACTCTCGTAGGGTCGCGGCATGCCGCGACCGGGTAGGTGAGCCATTTCTTTGACGGTCAGGGATAAATGCTTTTGACGCCCGGACGCGGCATGCCGCGTCCCTACTGGTCGGTGGTTTGATAAAATGATTTTTTGTAATTTTTAAATTTATGTCTTTATGTTTCCTCTTTTCAACCTGATAGGTACGGAACATAGGGGGACGAGCGACGCTCTAAAAGAAAAGGGCTGTATCTCACGATAAAGCCCTCAGATAATCTACAATCTATAAAAACATATAATGCTGTATATCCGCCGCGCCTCGGTGGCGGATGTGTTCATTTCCGATGCAAAAATAATAATAAATATTCAGTTGTGCAAAATTTTGTTTAAAAATCGGAGATAAAAAACCCCGGCATTTCACAATGCCGGGGTTTAACGAATACTTATCCTGATGAGCGATAAGTTACTCTATCATCACTTTGTAGCGGTAGTATTCAATTTTAGTTACCCATTGTCACGTTGACCGTAGCAGGCATTTCCTGTGACAGGTTGCCCCACGAGTAAACGAGGGTTACGGGTATCTTGAGGTCGTACTGGCTGGTCACACCCTGGGCATTCGAGGTGTAGACAAACTCTACCTTGTTGAGGTCTGCAATGTCTGCTACATCGATTGTCACGGTCGAACCAGTGGTGGTAAGAATGCCATCTTCGGAAGCTACGATATCAAGGTTATCGTTCTTGTTAGCGGTAATGGGCTCCCACTTGCCACCATTATTGAAAGTAATCGCGTGCTTATCAACAATGATTTGCTTAACTTCGTAGAAAGTGTAGAGGTCGATACCGTTGTCGACAACTGCCTTCATAGTCTTGGTAGCGGCGTTGTATTCAACAACATCTTTCAGACGCCAGTCAACGAGGTTGAAGAGGCTTGCCAGAGCTGCACGCGAGCCACCTGCGGTTGCCGGTGTGAATGTAGGATTCTGACCGGGTTTGAGAGTGAGCGGGCGGAGGAACTTGACAGTGAAGCTGTAAACTTCGGGGAATGCAAGGTTGCAAGTACCATAGGTAGCAGCGATTTCAACATTACCGGTCGGAACCATGCGGTTGGGAGTACCGGCAGGACTTTCTGTCTCGTTGAGGAGAGCCTTAGCAGTTGCATTGTTCTGATAAACAACCTTGCCATCAGCACTCAGGGTGGCGATAGCTGCACCCTTATACATCAGGCTGTTGCCATTTACGCTGTAACCGGCTTCCTGTGTAGCACTCCAACGGAACGAGGTCTTAACATTGTCGTTGTAAGCAGTTTCGGTAACCTTGGGAGCAATTACACCGTTGAGCCATGCATTGGGCAGGAAGTACTCGAAGGTGTTGACATCATTGTTAGCTTCGGGAGCCGCAACATGTATCCAAATCTGACCGTCGTGCCATTCGGGAACGTACTTGGTTGCGTCGAGTGAGCTCCAGTCGATATGGGCCTTATTTTCGATAGTTACTGTCATACCTACGTAAACATATGTCCTAAGGGCGGGGTCTGTCTCGTTGGTTGCGTACTGGATATAGAGTGTCAGTGTATGGTTAGCCTCTGCATAGATGTTGCGAACTGCGCTCAAATCGCCCTTCCATACAAGGACAGAGTTAACTTCGCCGGTGAACTTATCATCCTGAACGGTGATATTACCAAACTTGTTGTTAGCAACCTCTACATAGGTCTTGGGAGCGGTCTTGATGAATGTCTTGACAGGAGTCTTCGTGAACTTAGCGTGGAACTCTTCGTTCGACATCATGATAGCATTGTCTTCGCCTTTGTATTCGAGGACTCTGCCCGACCACTGCTCCCACGAAGATGTGAGCGTAAAGTCGCAAACATATTGCTTAGTTTCACTATTGATGGAACCCGGCTCAATTACATCACCATTGATGATTTCAGGCTTCTTGGTAATCTCAAATACGACATAGCCGTTGAGGATTACCTGACCCTGAGTGTTAACAAGAGTAACGAGTACCATAGGACGACGGCCAATCGAAGATTTGCCATTCTCGCCGTTGTTAACTACTGTATTGCCCTGAGCATCAACATAGCTGGGTTCGAAAACACCGTCGGCCGATACAGTTGCATACTGGTCTTCGTCAGTTGCATTGCCACCAATGTTATATTTAACGTTGGTAAATACCGTAGTAAGACCATAGACTTTTTCGGCATCAGCCAAAGTCATAACCTGGTGAGTACCGGCGGTGGGAAGTTCGAAATCTTTGGCCAGATAGTGGATGCAAAGTTTCTCTTTGAGGTTAAGAGCACCCTGGTTCCATACGATTGGCACAGAAGGCTTTTTCTCAAGAGCTTCCTTACCGGTAAGATAAAGGTCGCGTTGGTCAGTAGCGTCTGTTTTATACAAGCAGTCAGCATTGAAAGCAAGAGCCTTGAAAGCTACCATTGTCGGAACGAGTGTAGCATAGTCAGAGGTAACGCTTTCTTTCTGACCGTCTTTAACAGCAGCCTCGGTAGCGAACACTGTGAGGAGTTCTTTCTGAGTGCTGATGTTTGCGGGGTTGACAATCTTATAATCAACGGTAAGGTTACCGGCAGTTGTACGAACGGGCTGGCCCTGAACTTCGAATGTAGGAGCGGCAGCACGGCTGATAGCCTCTTTCTGAGCGCCGAACATCGAGAAATTCAGGTCGGTAACATTTGCGTTGCTCGGGTTGAGTTCGTAGTTGATTGTCGAAATCGAGGGGATGTCAACAGTCTTGGGCGTAGCTGTAGTCTGAGCAAAGCCGGCAAAGCCCTTGATGGTGAAATCTTGATTAGACCCATACGATTTACCGGTATTGTTAGCATTGTTACCTACAAGAATAGGAGCAGCGGGAGCAAAGGCATAGCGAGTACCCTCGACGCCATCAAGATAGAGGTCGGGGATAAACACGAGACCGCGCAGAGCACCGCTCTTGGCAATCACGATATCGTCGGTAGTACCTTCGGCACCTTTGATGATAACGTTCATGCCGTCATCAACAACGGTTAGCTTGCTCTGAGTTGCGCCCGAAGGTTCGGCGTATTTGATATCGCCCTTAGAATCGTGAACGTATTCTTTCTTAGCTTCATCATACACCATGTATTCGAACATACCGGTAGTAGGATTGGGCTTGTAGTAGGGCGGGTTGATGCCGTTAGTACCAGCAGCACCGGGAGTTCCGGGAGTTCCAGGCTGGCCTGCGGGGCCAGCAGGACCGGCAGGACCTTGAGGACCTTGAACTCCATCTGAGCCTATAGCTCGGTAGTCGGTCTTCTGGTCATTTTTATACCAATAGCCGTCCGTGCCGATTGTCCAAACATCAGCGTCCTTGCCGTTCTCACCGTTGGTGATGGTGTATTCTTCAGTCTTGTCACCTTTTTTCACAGTAACAACAATGCCCTTGCCGTCGGCTGTTTTGGTAACTGATGTAAGAATAGCACCATTAGCAATCTGGTTGTTGATGCTGGCAATCGCGTCTTTGTTTGTGTTAATCTGCTGCTGCAGATTATCGATGTCGTCGTCGTAGTCCTTGCAGGCAGTATACGACAGCGCCATCGATGTGCACATCAGTGAAAGAAGTGCGATTTTCAAGTGCTTTTTATTCATAAAAAGTTGAATTAGAAAATAAAAATTGATTTCACACATTATATAACCGGCAGCCGGTGGGCTGCGGGAGAGATATTTCAGTATGCAAAGTTACGGCTATCCCGCCGTATAAGTTTGATAAAGCCGTAGCGACATTGACACGCTACTGTTGCATATTTTGCCTCTCGGCAACTTGCTCTGACAGAACAGTAAAGAAATTTCTATCAAGGATAATCGAAATCCGCGCAAGCAGGCCGGTATCTATAGTGTTACGCTGGAAGAGACGGTAGACGTTCGAACGGTCAAGGCATAGTTTGCGCGCAAACCAAGCCACCGAACGTTCCTGACGTTCGAGTTCTTCCTTGATTAGCTGGCCTATGCTTTCCATACTTCGTGGTTTTTGGCCAACCAGAGATAAGACAAAGAAATGAAGGCAGTGCGAAGGGTATTCATTTTAAGAGTCGTCGGTTAGCGGCACTACTCCCCGGGTGCCAAAGCAAAAAGAGACGTGGGAGTTGAATCTTCTATCTCCCTGCTCTTAAGGCCTTCGCACTGCCACGTACCAAGGGATATCACGACTTATCTGCCCACGTCCTTGGCATATATCGACACCAACAGCGAGGGCATGACTGTGAAAGACATACCGATTCATGCCGTCGGTGTGAATAAACACCAACCGCGAACGTCTTTTTTGTCGTCATTTTCCTGGTACTTTTGAAGTTGCGAAGTTCTAAGAGCAGAAAAAACGAAAGAAAAACGTCTCCGTTCTATTATGTAAGCCCACCCACCCGTAACGGGGTAGATAGGTCGAGTGCAAATTTAGGAATTTTTCTTTAGACTGCAAAAATAAAAACGGTATAGCAATAAACTCACCGATAAGAGAGGCGATAACGGTAGGAGCTTGGCTCTCCGAGACAAGCCATTGCCAAGGCGGAGGGAATTTGTAATAAATGCTCCGTCTACACTATGGCTTGCCTCGGAGAGTCAAGCTCCTATAAATGTTCTATCTATCCGATTGCTAATAGGAGCGACATGCTCCTTGTCTAATCGAGTATGACAAAGGCGTCGCCGATAGCGGGGTCTGTACCTTTGATGGTAGTGCCGTCGGGGCCGGGGTAGGAGCCGCCGCGCAGGGTCTCGCGCGCCTTGAAGAAAGCCGAACGTTTATCCATGCCGGAGAGCATATTCTTGTAGAACTCGCCCATCATCGTGGCTGCGGCGGCATCGTTGACCTTCCATAAGCTCATAACCAAGGTGTTGACCCCGGCGAGTTTGAAGCCACGCTGAAGACCGAGGACGCCCTCTGGAGTATATTTGCCGGCACCTGTCTCGCACGCCGACATAACGACCAGGTCGGTCTCAGAGAGGTCGAGCAGGGCGATTTCGCGTGCTGTGAGGTGGCCGTCGTCGAGGTCGCGGCCGTCATTACCCTCGATGAGGAAGCGGTTCGCGCCGGCAAATACGAGGCCGGAATTGTCGAGAGCCTCGTCTATCACAGCCGCCTGCGACATGGCCGAGGCATCGCCCTGCGTGGGCATGAAATAGCCGTGTGTGGCAACGTGGATAATGCCGTGGCAGGCACCCGAGAGGCTTTTGAAACTTTCCTCTATACCCTCTTCGCCACTTATAACAGTGTGGTCGACCGAAGCCTCAGTCAGTGCATTGTCAATCATACCGACCTCTTGCGCCGTACCGGGCAGCTTGGCCCAAAGTCCCGACGGGAGCGCCCCCCGGAAGCCCGACGCGCGCAGGTCGCTACGAATATCGGCAGCCTCGTCGGCACTCAGGTTGTAGTCGAGACCGCCGAAAAGCACGGGCGACGACACGTCGGCAAGAGCCGCCTGCGGCAGTTCGCGCGTGGTCGACACGCGCACCATATTGAACATGTCGTTGACACCGACGCCACTGCCGGCCGGCAGATACTCGAGCGGTATGCCGTTCCATCGCCCCGTCGGGGCGAAATAGATGGTGTGGCCTTTCTTATAACCCTTTACGAGCTTCTCCCATATTTGTTTATACAGCCCGGTGAGGCGCCACTGCTCGTTGATATTCACGGCCCCGGCCGGGTAGTTGAGCGTGAATATTTCGGGATTCTTGCCGCCACGGATTGCCACCATGCGCTCCCTGACGCCGGGTTTGCCATAGAGGTTGTCGGTAAAGGAGTAGAACTCGACGGCGGTCGATTTCTTGTCGAGCTTTTGCTTCACATCGTTATAACTTATAGCCATAAAGCTGCCGATGTCGGCCTTTTGGGCAAGGTCTTTGAGGAGTGTGCGCTCGAGGGCGTCGACCTCGGTCCGCAGGGGTGTGGCAGCAGCGTAGTCGCCACCCTGCTCGAGGGCGACGAGGCGGCGGCGCATGTCGGTAAGGCGGCTATGCGTCGCGGTCAAGGCAGGGTCGCCGAGCTTGCGTACAAGCTTCGACACACTACGCGAATATGACATAAGCATCGATTTGCTGAAAAGGCAGGCATCATAGACCATGGCGGCAGCGTCCTTGTCATCGTCGGTCTCGGCAAAATTGTAGATATCGTTGACGAGTTCCGACATGTGGGCTATATACTCGGCCCTCTGCCCCTCGCTCATGGTTGCGAAATCGTCGTGTAGGCGCCGGCGCATGAAGTCCATCTCTTCGCCATAGACCTTGCGTGCCAGTTTGAGGCTCTTTTGAGCCGCATCGTGAATATCGATATATTGCTGCTCCTGGAAGGTGTATTTGTCCTTACCGGCAATGACGGCCAGGGTTTTCACGGTCGAGGGTGCGGTGTAACGCTTCGACTGCTCGTCTTTGTTCTTGTAATCGAAGACGGCGGCAAGCGCGACACGCCGGTTGACGCGCCTTATATAGGGGTTGTTGTCGCCCCAGATATTACGGGCCAGAACCCTGGCGCCGTTGATGTAATAGAGCAAGCCCTTGTCGGTAAACTTATTGAACGACTGGGCGCCCTTGTCGCGTGCCGAATTTAGACGCACCAGGTCGCCGGCCATAATGAGGTAGTCCATCTCGATATCCGACCCGTCGGGATATGCCTTGTGTATTATGTCCCCGGCCTTGTAGAGGGCGTTGAAAGCCTCGGGCATCTTTCCTTTGTGGGCACGGGCCTCGGCAAGGAGCAGCAGTTGGCGCGCGTTTCGAACCGGGTCGGGCCAAACAGGATTGTCATCGAGAATTTCGAGCGTCGTGTCGTATTCGCCAAATAGATGGGCATACGAGCAATTGTCAAAAATTATCTCGGGGGCAAAAGCAACACAGGTTTCTCTATCCTTATCACTAAGAGCAAGATATTCTTTGGCCAGGGCCATCGCCCGGTTCTGCGCCGTGCGCAAATCGCCGATTCGGGCATAGTAACGCTGCTGCATCAAGGCGGCTCCGAGCTTCATGGCCGCAGTCGCTCCCGGTTTGGCGGCAAGCACCTCCACAGCCTCGACCGCCGACTGGAGGCCGTCGTTGCGATATGAGTCGTAATAGCAGGCATAGAGGGCTTCGAACACCTCGTAGGCTCCCTTTATATCGGCTACATCATCGAGCTTTCCCGACGGTATGACGGGCTGCAGCGTGACAAGGCATTTGTCGAAGTCACCGGCCCGGCGGCAAGCATCGGCAAGTGCGAGACGGTCGGCGCGGCTGCCACTTTTTGCCAACCTTGCCTCGGCGGCAACAACCTCGGCGGCAAGGGCCTTGGCATGTTCTTCGCGATGCTTTACAAAGGCATCGACCGAGCCTTTGAACGACGACACCATGTCGCCATACTTGCCTTTATTAAAATTCTCGAGGGCGTCGTTGATATTGCCCAGGAAATTATTGGTGCGCGACAGCACGTCGTCGAAAGAACCCCAGAAGCCTGATTCTTTTTCGGGTGGCAGGCGTTCGATGGCCTGTTCGAAGGTTTCGGCAAAGGCTGGAAATACCGACAATACGAGAGATGCAATAAAAATCTTGGCTTTCATAATGGAGAGACTGGATTAATGGTTGGTATTAGAAATTCGTGGCTTAGCAGTCAAGCCTAAAGCCTGACCATGATTTTGCAAAGTTAAAGAAAGTCAAACAAATATGCAAATTGAAAAAGGACTCAAATCAAATTATAAGGTCTACTCGCTCAGCTATTATATTTTCGATGTTTTCAATCCACGGTTCTGGAACGGATGCCCGAATAGAGCTGATTACATCTTTCCTTTCCTCCTTACTCGTTTCGGTATCAGTTTGTTGATTTCGCGCAGGGCAAGCGGGGTAATTGGTAACTCGGGAAGAACGTCGAGCATACGGGTCTCCATGCCGACACAACGCAAAAGGGAGATAAAATTATTAAGGGTGAGATTTGGGTTTTTGCCCTGCTCAAAGTGGCTGATAGTGGTATAACTGACCCCAGACTGCTGCGCGAGTTCACGCTGACTCAAGCGGGCGGCAAGGCGATATTCCTTTACCCGCTTGGCAACGGTAGTAAGGATGTCGCTATTATTTATATAATTGGGATTAACCATAGTTTAATATATTGCTATTTGTGCGCAAATATAGCAATAAATATCCATTTATCAAACCATGTTTTGAAGGAAACGATATAAAAAACAGCGAGAATATCAAGAAGGAGACAGGATATAGTCTTCGGAGAGGACTATATTGAAGTTAGCACCACGATTATTCGTGGGCTAAAATGGGGAAAGCTATATAAAAAGGCTCAAGCCGAAATCATGGTGCATTAGAAAAAATGCTCGAAGAGCATTACTTTGTTGTAACCCCGGCCTTACGAAGTTGGCCGGGGTGTGGAGCTCTCCTCTGGAGATTAGTGTCGAAGACACTTCCCAATCAATGTTTAAAATTGAAAGGCTGGGGAAAGGCCTTCGACCTTTATGTTAGGCTTTCGTCTACATCCCCACCCAACTTGCGTAAGGGTGGGGTTTCATAAAGTAACAGTCTTCGACTGTTTCCTTCCTCTGCATTTATAGTATTGACGCACCGACATTTCGGCTTGTGCCTATAAAAAGTCCTCGGAGAGGACGCAAAAGACTGATAGTTTGCCGTTTGCGACCTCTCCGAGGTCATTTTATCGCAGGTGCCTCAAAGTCCCCACCAATGATGGTGGGATTAACCACGAAAGCGTCGTCTCCGACGACTTTTCATTTTGACACACCCACTTTATCGGGGTTATAGTTCAGCTTATTTTACCAGGGCTGCGGTGTCGCGGGCGATGGTAAGCTCCTCGTCGGTGGGGATTACGCACACCTTGACACGCGAGGCCGGCGACGAGATGACTGTCTCGGTGCCGCGTGTAACAGCGTTGACTTCCTTGTCGATTTCAACACCCATGAAGCCGAGCGTAGAGCAAACATCGGCACGGAGGCCGGCCTGGTTCTCGCCGACGCCGCCGGTGAACACGATAATGTCGACACCACCCATCTCGGCAGCATAAGCACCGATATACTTGGTGATGCGGAGCATATACATGTCGAGGGCGAGGCGTGCGCGTTCGTTGCCTTCGGCAATCGCAGCCTCAATCTCGCGCATATCGTTGCTGACACCGCTCACACCGAGTACGCCGCTCTCTTTGTTGATAATGGTCTGGAGCTGCTCGGCAGTGAGGCCGTGCTTGGTCATCAAGAATGTGAGCGCGCCGGGGTCTACGTCGCCTACGCGGGTACCCATCATAAGGCCCTCGACCGGTGTGAGGCCCATCGAGGTGTCGACACATTTGCCACCGACAATAGCTGCCATCGACGCACCGTTGCCTATATGGCAGGTGATGATGCGCTGCTTGGCAGGGTCTACGCCGAGGAATTCGCACACGCGGCCGCTGACATAGCGGTGGCTTGTGCCGTGGAAACCGTAGCGGCGCACACCGTCCTCGGTATAATACTTATAGGGCAGGGCGTACATGTAAGCCTTGGCCGGCATGGTCTGGTGGAAGGCCGTGTCGAAGACTGCTACCTGCGGAACCGAGGGCATAAGCTCGGTAATCGCGTCGATACCGGTCATGTTGGCAGGATTGTGGAGCGGTGCAATGTCGTAGCACTCGCGGATTTTTGCCTTGACGGCGTCGTCGATGAGCACGCTCTCGCTAAACTTCTCGCCGCCGTGAACCACGCGGTGACCAACGGCATCGATTTCGTCGTACGAGCTGATACAGCCATCCTTGGGGTCGGTGAGTTTGGCAAGTATTGCCTTGATAGCCTGCAGGTGGTCAATCAGGCCGAGTTCGTCGGTAGCCTTGCCTCCGTCGGCGAGTTTATATTTGAGGAATCCGCCGGGAAGGCCGATTTTCTCGACACCGCCTTCGGCCATTGTTTTTGCCTCGCGACCTTCGAGGTCGATGAGTTTATATTTTACCGAGCTACTGCCCGAGTTCAATACCAGGATTTTCATTTTTTTGCGCCGATAGCTTGGTTACATGTGATAATGATTGTCTTGTAGATGTCTTCGGGGAAGCAGCCGCGACTAAGGTCGTTGACGGGTGCTGCGAGACCCTGAAGAACGGGGCCGACAGCCTGTACGCCACCAAGACGCTGCACGAGCTTGTAGGCGATGTTGCCGACCTCGAGGTTGGGGAATACGAGCACGTTGGCGCGTCCGCTCAGGGGGCTGTTGGGAGCCTTGGCGGTAGCGACCGAGGGCACGATGGCGGCATCGGCCTGTAGTTCGCCGTCGAGTATGAGCGACGGTTCGAGCTGATGGGCGATTTCGGTAGCGGCAATAACCTTGTCGACCTGTTCGCTCTTTGCCGAGCCCTTGGTCGAGAACGAAAGGATTGCCACACGGGGCTCGATGCCGGCGATATCGCGAGCAGTCTTGGCCGAAGCCACAGCAATCTGGGCAAGCTCCTCGGCTGTGGGGTTGGGCACGACGGCGCAGTCGGCAAAAATCAGGATATCGTTTGTGCCGTATTTCGAACCCTTGGGCAGCAGCATCACGAAAGCACCCGAGACAACGCTTATACCGGGCCTTGTCTTTATTACCTGGAAGGCGGCACGGAGCACATTGCCGGTAGTGTTCATCGCACCGGCCACCTGGCCGTCGGCATCACCGGCCTTTACCATGAGGCAGCCGAGATAGAGGGGATTGGCCGTGGTCAGACGGGCCTCTTCCATCGTTATGCCTTTCGACTTGCGGAGTTCGTAGAAGAGGGGTGCATACTTGTCGATAACAGCCTCGTCGGCAGGGTCGACAATTGTGGCGCGGTCTAAGTTTGTAAGCTTGAGTTCCTTGCCCATATTCAACACGTCGGTGGGGTTACCGATGATGATGATGTCGGCAAGACCGTCGGCAATGATGCGGTCGGCGGCGGTGAGGGTACGCGGCTCGAGCCCTTCGGGAAGGACAATACGCTGGCGGTTGGCACGCGCATTGGCTGTTAGATATTCGATTAAATCCATTATATGATAAGTTAGATTGATTGCTTTCGAACAGTACTTATTTGTACATGGCTGTGTTTTTCAACTGCAAAGATAATGATAATGCTCGAAAAGCGGCCTATATTTTTACTCATTTTTGGTGCAAAAATGTGCATTGCGTCAAACTATCCGCACTTTTGTGTGTTTGGTATATAAAAACAGTTTCAACAACCAAAATAGCACCCCATTATGTCGAACACCCGAACACGCAAAAGCAGCCGCACCCCGGTATGGGTGGCCATCGGCGCAATATTTCTGATTATACTTCTCATAATCTGGCTGACCTTTGCCGACCTCACCGGCAACACCGACGTGGCCGCCTACCTGGCCCCGTATATTGTAAAATATCCCGTGGGGTGAGCCTGCCAAAGCCTTAAGTAACTTTTTCGCCAACAACTAAAATCAAAATATTATGCTGACAGTAAGTAGCGAGACAATCGGATTTTTCGTGTGGCTGTTGTGGGCCTTAATCGGTGTGTTCTGCGCCCTCCTGGCATCACGGTTTACCGGCGGCCGCAGGTCGCTGTGGTTCGACATCATCATAGCCACGGTGTCGGCGGTCATTGGCGGCTACCTGTCGACCCGGTTCTTAGGCGACACCCCGATGCAGTTATTCCTGATATCGATAATGTCGGCCGTCTTTTCGGCCGGTATCATGATGTGGATTGTCGGGGGCCTGATTAATCATTTCCGCAAGGACATGGACAAATAAATCATCCGAAAAGTTCCCTAAAGGCATCGGCGACCTTGTCGACCTGGTGAAGGCGCATGGTCAGCCCGGAGGTATCGAAACCTTTGATATTGCCTGCGGGGACAAGCATGTCGGTCATTCCCAACTTCTGCGCCTCGGTGATACGCTGCTCAATGCGTGTCACGGGGCGTATTTCGCCTGTAAGCCCCACTTCGCCGGCCATGCACCATCCTCGCGGAATAACCATGTCGACATTGCTCGACAATATGGCGGCAATCACGGCCAGGTCGAGGGCCGGGTCGTTGACCTTGATGCCTCCGGCGACGTTGAGGAACACATCTTTTGCCCCGAGCTTGAAGCCTACGCGCTTTTCGAGCACGGCAAGCAGCATGTTGACACGCTTACTGTCGAAGCCGGTGACCGAGCGTTGTGGCGTGCCGTATGCCGCCGAGCTGACAAGGGCCTGGATTTCTATAAGAAACGGCCTGATGCCCTCGAGGGTCACGCCGACGGCCACGCCCGAAAGCTCCTCGCCCCCGTGGCCCATCAACATCTCCGAGGGGTTTGCGACCTCGCGCAGGCCGCGCTGAACCATCTCGTAAATCCCAATCTCCGAGGTACTACCGAAGCGGTTTTTGATGCCGCGCAACAGGCGGTACATATACTGGCGGTCGCCCTCGAACTGCAGCACGGCATCGACGATATGCTCCAGGACCTTAGGCCCGGCAATCGTGCCCTCCTTGTTGATATGGCCGATTAGCAGCACCGGCACGCCCGACTCCTTCGCAAACCGCAACAGGCAGGCGGCACATTCGCGCACCTGTCCCACGCTGCCGGCCGACGAGTCGAGGGTTTCGGTGGCGATGGTCTGGATTGAGTCGACGACCAAAATCTCGGGCTCGACTTCTTCGATATGGGCAAAGATATTTTCGAGCGAGGTCTCGCATACTATATAGAGGTTGTCGCTGCCACGGCCTATGCGGTCGGCCCTCAATTTGAGCTGCGTGGCACTCTCCTCGCCCGACACATAGAGTATGCGGCGGTTGCGGATGGCCAAAAGGTTCTGCAACACGAGAGTAGACTTGCCTATGCCGGGTTCGCCGCCAATCAAGACTATCGAACCCTTGACAAGACCGCCGCCGAGCACGCGGTTGAGTTCTTCGGAAGGCATGTGTATTCGTGGCTCGTCGACAGCCTCGATTTCGTTGACAGGGCGAGGTTTCGACCTGGCCTTTGTCGACAATGGCACCGATGCCGAGGGTGTGGCCGGTCCGACCTTCTCTTCGACCATAGTGTTCCAGGCCCCACAGGCAGGGCATTTACCGACCCATTTGGGCGAATCTGCTCCGCACGAAGTGCAGAACCACATGGTTTTCATCGATTTCTTTGCCATTTTTCGAATATTTTTAGAAGGTTCCTCCTCGTCTTAGGGATTAAGAGTCCTGCTTCTGAACTGCGAGAGGGTTATTGCCGTGGCCATGCCTACGTTGAGACTTTCGACATGTAGGCTGTCGGCCGGATATGGCGGTATATACAGTCGCTGCGTCACGAAGGCTTCGACCTCGGGCGAGATGCCCTTGCCCTCGTTGCCCATCACTATCACGCCATCCTGAGTGAGAGGCTGGCGGTATATATCGGCACCGTCGAGAAAGGTGCCATAGACAGGAACCGGCACACCGGCAAGGTATTCACAAAGGTCAGTATAGTAAACCTTTACGTGTGCCAAAGCCCCCATCGAAGCCTGCACCGCCTTGGGGTTGAAACAATCGACAGTGTCGGGCGATGCGACGACGGTGCGCACACCCATCCAGTCGCAGCAACGCAGCACCGTGCCAATGTTTCCGGGGTCTTGCACACGGTCGAGGGCTACGACAAGCCCCGTCGGTATGCCCGGCTGCCCGGCCTCGGGCAAATCAAAAAACGCGATGACAGGCGGGGTGGCCTGTAACCGGGTAAGCTGGCGCAGCATGGCCGGCGCGGCCTCTACAACCTCGTCGGCAACAACCTGGTTTTCAGCCAGCCACGACGGCAGGGCAAACACATAACGGGCGTGAAAAGTGCCCAGTAATTCACCGACGCACTTAGAGCCTTCTGCCACGAAGAGACCACTGCGTCGCCGCCCCTTGGTATCGTCGAGCGAAGCAAACTCCTTGATTAAACGATTGGTAAGCTGAAACATATATACGCCGGTTTTGGGATATTTAAACTTATCTGCCTAAATTTCAAGCGGCACACTCCAACTCTAAAAGATGTATCCGGCCTCTTCGACGAGGGCCTTGTCAGATGCTATAGTCGCACCGGTAGTGGTGAGCAGGTCGCCGGTGATTGCGCCGTTTATGCCCACATGGAGACATTTGAGCAGGCAGTCTTTCGACAACCGTTCACGCCCTCCGGCAAAACGCAGTTGCACCGTGGGGTGGGCGAAACGGAAAAGTGCCACCGTGCGCAAGATTTCTTCCTCGCTAATCAGGGGAGTATGCTCGAGCGGCGTGCCCGGTATAGGACACAATATATTGATAGGTATTGATACGGGCTTCGCCTCGCGCAGCTTTAGGGCCAGCTCTACTCGCTGACGTCGCGTCTCACCCATGCCGATGATGCCGCCCGAACAAATTTTGAAACCCACCTCGCGTGCGGCGGCTATCGTGGCGAGCTTGTCGGCATGTGTGTGCGTGGTGCAAAGCTGTGTGAAATACGAGGGCGCGGTCTCGAGGTTGCAATGATAGCGGCGGGCGCCGCTGGCATATAACTGTTCGAGTTCCTGACGGTTGAGCAGACCCAGCGAGGCACATGTCTCGATACCCGTGGTTTCCGCCGCCTCTTTGAGGATGTCACATACTTGGTCGAGTGTACGGCCTTTGACCGCACGGCCACTTGCCACGAGCGAAAAACGCCTCACGCCACGCTCCTTGTTGTGTTTTGCCAGCCCGAGAGCCTCGTCGCGGTCGACGATATCATAGGTCTGACATCCGGTATGGAACCGCCCCGACTGTGCGCACCACTTGCAGTCTTCAGAACAACGGCCAGAACGGGCATTGACTATCGAGCATGAATCAAAATCCCGGCCGAGACGCGCGGTGAGTTCGGCTGCATATTCGTATAGTTTGTCGACAGCCTCGGGCGTATCGACATCGGCAAGTTTATACATTGTCTCCTCGTCGAGCACGCCGCCATCAAAAAGTTTTTGGGCGGCATCGGCAACGAGGGCGATTTCTTCATCTTTTGTCATAGCAAAAAATATTTACCGCAAAATTACGCAAAGCAAACGACAAATGCAACAACGCCTCCGCCTGGCGGCTTTATTGGCAACGATATGGAACCATCTGCGCCGTGTTCGAAACCAAATTGCATGGCGTTTTGTTTGTCTTTTTGACAAGATATTAATATCTTTGACTCCGTCTTAGATACTTTCGCTCGGCAAATTCAAAATAAATTTTGATTTGCTCTCGACTTATTCGTATCTTTGCAAAGAATTTACCTCCGTCGCAACGTAAAACTTGCATATTATGACTGACTTAACTCAACATAACGACACATCGCTCGAGCAATTCGACGACATACGACCTTACGACGACCATCAGTTCCGCGACAAAATCGCGGCACTGGTGCGCGAACCCGGTTTCGAACACGCCGTCCGCTACGTAATGCCCGATGTCGACTACAACGACTTCGTCGCCAAACTGATAACCGTCGAAACCCAGATGGATTTCCAAGTCAAGGTGATGGGTCCGTTCCTCGAGATGCTTGTCGCCCGTACCACCGACGGACTGTCGATGGACGGATATGAAAACTATATCCCCGGCACACCCCACGTATTTATCACCAACCACCGCGACATAGTCCTCGACGCATCATTCCTCAATCTGTGCTTTATCCGCAGAGGTTTGCCCATAACACAGGTGGCCATAGGCAACAACCTGCTGATTTTCGACTGGATTACCGACCTTGTGAAACTCAACCGCAGTTTCATCGTCAAGCGCGACACAGGCATAAAAGAAGCCCTTGCCGCCGCCCAACACCTGTCGGCATATATACACTACACCCTTACGCACAGCAAAGAATCTGTATGGATAGCGCAACGCCAGGGCCGCGCAAAAGACTCCAACGACCTCACGCAGGAAAGCGTTGTCAAAATGCTGTCGCTCGCCGGCGGCAAGGACGCGAAAGCCAACCTGGCCGAGCTCAACATGATGCCGGTATCAATCAGCTACGAATACGACCCCAACGACTACCTGAAGGTACGCGAATTTCTGCTGCGCCGCCGTGACCCCGACTTTAAAAAGAGTCAACGCGACGACCTATTCAGCATGGAGACCGGGCTGCTGACACACAAAGGGCGAGTACACTTCCACTTAGGCGAGTGCATAAACGCCCAATTGACAGCCGACAAAGCCCAAGGGCGCAGCGAAGTAGTAAAGAAAGCATGCGAACTGCTCGACAGGTCGATTCACTGCGGCTACAGGATATTTCCGTGCAACTATATAGCCTACGACGAAGTAACCGGCACAAAGACTTATGCCGACCAATATACCGAGGCCGACATGCAGGCCTTCGACAGCTATATCCACCGCCAGCTTTCCAAGGTAGACGTACCCGGCCTCACCGACGACGAACGGGCATTTATGACCGAGACAATGCTGTCGATGTACGCCAACCCTCTCAAAAACCAACTCGCAGCCAAAGACTGCGCCGCCAACTCATGATATGCGCCTCCCTCTCCTTCTGATATTGCCCATATTACTCTTAGACGCCCTCGTTGACTGGTATATATGCCGGGCCGTGTGGAGGCGTTGCACACACCATGTAAAGGCATCGCGGCGAACCGCGCTATGGTCGTCGATACTACTGGCCTTATTCTTGGCGGTCATCGTGATATGGCCCAAGAAATCAGGCTCTGACGGCGACCTGACAAGGTTGATGTGGTGCCTCTACGCCTACTTCTCGGTCTATATCGCCAAATACTTCTTTGTAATCTTCGACCTGATTGCAAAAATACCGCAACTCTTTGGTCGACAACGGATAAAAGCCTTGTCGTGGGCCGGAATCATAATGGCGTGCATTGCATTTGGCATGATGTGGTGGGGAGCATTGATAAACCGTTGGCGCACAGACATACGCGAGGTAGAATTTGTCGACACCGGCGTACCACGGGCCTTCGACGGCTTCAAAATCGTACAGCTATCCGACATACACACCGGCTCCTACGGCAGCGACACGACATATCTGGCGCGCGTCGTAGAGCAGGTCAATGCCCTCGACCCCGACGTGGTGCTATTTACCGGCGATATCGTAAACCGCCACACAAGCGAACTGCGTCCCTTCGTATCGACCCTGTCGCGCATCAAAGCCCCCGTCTACTCAGTCCTGGGCAATCATGATTATGGCGACTACTACCATTGGGCCGACGCTGCAGCCAAAGAGGCAAACCAGCAAAAACTCTACACCCTGCAACAAGAAATGGGCTGGCAGTTGCTCAACAACGAGAGCCGCACCCTGCGGCGCGGCAACGACTCGATTGTAGTCATAGGTGTCGAAAATATCGGCGACCCACCCTTCCCCGTATATGGCGACCTCGACGCCGCATACCCCGGCGACCTCGACGACCCGTCGTTCAAGATACTCATGAGCCACAACCCGGCCCACTGGGTAGAAGACATCAAAGACTCTCCCGATAAAAACATAGCCCTCACCCTCGCCGGCCATACACATGCCATGCAGGTAGAGCTGTTCGGCCTATCGCCGGCGGCGTTCCGCTACGACACTTGGGGCGGCATGTATGCCGACACCGACTCGGCCCACCGCCTCTATGTAAACATCGGCCTCGGCGAGGTGGGCATACCGGCCAGAATCGGGGCTACACCCGAAATCACGCAAATAACACTACGCAGTGGAAATTGACAACATCTTAGCCCACAATGTCGCCAAGCGCGTCAACTTGCCCGAATATGGCGTGCGCGCCGTAATCGAGCTACTCGACGATGGCGCGACAGTACCCTTTATAAGCCGCTATCGCAAAGACCGCACAGGGTCGCTGACCGAGGTCGATGTAAGGGCTATCGAAAGCGCCCTTGCCGCAGTGCGCGCCCTCGATGCGCGCAAAGCTTTTGTGCGTCAGGCAATCGAAGATGCCGGGGCCATGACTCCCGACCTGGCGCGCCGCCTCGACGAGGCCGACACCATGACCGCCGTCGAGGATATCTACGCGCCCTTCAAGCCTCGCCGTCGCACCCGCGCTACCGTGGCTCGTGAAAAGGGCCTCGAGCCGCTGGCCAAGATGATTATGGCCGGTCATACCGACCCGGCAAAAACCGCAGCCCGGTTTATAAAGCCCGGCGAGGTAGAAAACAGCGACGAGGCCCTGCAGGGAGCGATGGACATTATCGCCGAATGGGCGTCGGAGTCGACCCGTCTGCGCAATGCCGTAAGGCGCACCCTGCGCCGCAAGGCACAAATAAAATGCAGTGTCGTAAAGGGTCAGGAAGAGGCCCTTGAGGAATCACCCTTTGCCGGGTATGCCACATTCTCAACGCCTGTACAGCGTTGCTCGTCGCACCAGTATTTAGCCATACGCCGTGCCGAAAGCCAGGGGTTGCTCAAAGTAAAATACGTACTTCCAACAGGCGACGAGACTGCCGCCGACATTGCCGGCATGTTCGTCTCGGAAAAGGCCAACGATGAATGCCGTAATATCATAACACGTGCCGTAGAAGACGCCTATAAACGCCTGCTGCTCCCAGGCGCGGAGACCGACATTTCTGCCGAGTTAAAAGAAAAATCAGATACTGTCGCCATAGATATTTTTGCCGACACCCTGCGTCAGCTACTACTTGCGCCTCCGCTGTTAGGTCGGCGCGTACTTGCCTTTGACCCCGGATTTCGCTCGGGGTGCAAAGTTGCCGCCCTCGACGCCCAGGGCAACCTGCTTTACGACGGAGTCATCTACCCCCATCCGCCGCAAAAAGCCGTAGAAGAGTCTGCGGCCACGGTGTCAGTCATAATCCGCCGATGCAAACCCGATGTCATAGCGATTGGCAACGGCACGGCCTCGCGAGAAACCGAGGCTTTCATCAAAAACAACGAGCTCTTCGACCCGGCCAAGGTATTTATCGTCAGCGAGAGCGGCGCGTCGGTCTACTCAGCCAGCGAACTCGCCGCCAAGGAGCTGCCGGGAAAGGATATCACCGTGCGCGGCACAGTGTCAATCGGCCGACGCCTCATCGACCCCCTTGCCGAACTAATAAAAATCGACCCGAAATCAATAGGCGTGGGCCAGTACCAGCACGATGTAGACCAGGCGCGCCTGAAAGACGCGCTCGACTACACTGTGCTAAGCTGCGTGAACGCCGTCGGTGTAAATCTCAACACGGCCTCGGAGCGTCTGCTAAGCTACGTGTCGGGCATCGGCCCACAACTGGCGGCCAACATCGTGGCCTACCGTGCCGAAAACGGCGATTTCAAAAGCCGGGTACAACTCAAGAAAGTGAAACGCCTCGGCGACAAGGCTTTCGAGCAGTCGGCCGGATTTCTGCGCATAACAGGCGGCACCAATCCACTCGACAACACCGGCATACACCCGGAAAGCTACGATGTGGTCGAAGCCATTGCCCATACCATGGGAGTAAAAGTATCAGAGCTCCCGGCCAACGACACCCTGCTCGACCGCCTTGATATAGACACGCTCGTAGACAAGGGCCTTGCAGGACGCGAAACAATCAGCGACATAATTGCCGAACTGCGCAAGCCTGGCCGTGACCCCCGCACCGAAACCGACACCGAGGCTTTCACCCCGACTGTCAGCGATATCAGCGAAATAGTACCGGGCATGATAGTCGACGGCGTGGTCGACAATATCACGGCATTCGGGGCCTTCGTCGACCTCGGCATCAAAGACAAGGGCCTCATACATATCTCGCAGCTTGCCAACCACCGGGTAAACAGCGTGGGAGAAATCCTCAAGATACACCAACAGGTGCGTGCGCGTGTTATCGACGTAGACCTCAAGCGTCACCGCATATCACTCAGCCTTAAGCAATGAGCATCAGCAAAGCCACCATCTGCCTGGGAGCCAACACTCCCGACGCGCCCGAGCGCCTTGCCCGGGCCTACAGCGTGCTCACCATACTCGGGGCCGTAGTAAGGTCCACCGCGCCCTACCCTACCGCGCCCGAATACGCCGGCGAGACTGAGCCATACCTAAACCAAATCGTCGTATTGGCCACGCAACTTAGCCTCGACGACCTATGTAACCGCACAAAGGCATACCAGGCGCAGGTGCGTGCCGACAATCCATACGCGCCGCTTGTCAACATCGACATCGACATCGTCGAGTGGGACGGCAGAGTCTTGCGCCCGGCCGATGCCGCCGCAGCCTACTACCGCCAGGGCATCAACATGCTAAATTTTGCGCAAACGACATAAATCGCTATTTCAAATTTTGCGCAAACGGCATAAAATGCCCCAATAAATTTTGCGCAAACCTTATAAAATTGCGCAATAAACGGCGGCGGGGGTCGTTAGTGTATTGATGAAGTACTTAAGATTGATGTTGATGACCCTGCTTGTCGCTGTGGCTTGTGCCCCGGCGGCTGCTCGTGCATTTAACGACAAACTTCAAAACCGCCCCTACGCCGACCAAAGGCGGTGGCACCTTGGTTTTTCGGTCGGGGCATACACCTCCGACCTGCATTTCACACACAACGGCTTTACCACCGACGCAGGCGAACAGTGGCGGCTCGACCAACCCAATTATCAGCCCGGCTTCTGCGTCAACGGCCTGTTTGACTGGCGACTAAACAACTATTTCTCGCTGCGCGTGTCGCCGGGCATGTATTTTGGCAGCCGCGACATCACCATGCGCGAACTCAACACCGGCAACGAGGAGAGGCAGAATGTGAAATCGACCTTCGTGGTAGTGCCTATCGACCTCAAATTTGCCGCTATGCGCTACCGCAACGCCAGGCCATACGTTGTAGGCGGCATAATGCCGGCTTTCGACGTGACCAAGAAACGCAGCGACTTCCTGCAGCTCAAATCGAGCGACTTCTATATATCAATCGGTTTCGGCTGCGACTTCTACCTGCCATATTTCAAACTCATTCCCGAGTTGAAATTCTGCTTCGGCCTCAGCGACGTGCTTGTGCACGACCGCCCCGACCTGGTCGACGACCCCAACAAGTATAAATTCACGCAATCTATCACCAAGGCTACATCGAAGATGATTGTGCTAACGTTCTACTTCGAATGACACGCGCAAGGCTCATCATACTCGTCGTACTTGCAGCCCTGTGTCTACAAGTGTCAGCCCAGACCGAGGCCAACATTTCTCAGTACTACGCGGCGCCCACGCTAATCAACCCGGCTGCGGCCGGCCAGACCGACTTCGTGCGCATACGCGGCGGAGCGCGCCTGCAATGGGTAGGTATCGACAACGCTCCCCGCACCTTTATGGCCGCTGCCGACATGCCCTTCAAACTGGGCAACAAGCGCATAGGTCTCGGCGTCATAGCCGGGCAGGAGAGCATCGGTCTCTATTCGAGCCTCGACATGGGCGTGCAGGCATCGTATATGCTGCGCAAATGGGGCGGCGTGTGGAGCATCGGCCTGCAGTTAGGTTTTCGCGACCAAAGTTTCAAAGGTTCCGAGGTACACCTGCCCGATGGCGACGACTACCACCAGGGCACCGACGACGCCATACCCACCACCGACATACACGGCACCGCATTCGACGGCGCCCTCGGCCTGTGGTACGAGCACCCCAAATTCTATGCCGGACTGTCGGGCATGCACCTGATGTCGCCCAAAATCACCATGAACGCCGAGAACGCCTCGGGCGGCTCGGAAACATCGGGCGAACGGCGCTACGAATTCCAGGTGCGACGCACGCTTTATTTCACCGCAGGGTGCAATATTCCGGTAAAAAACACGTTATTTGAAATAATGCCCTCGGTATTGGTCAAGAGCGACTTTACCTTTACGACGGGCGAAATCATGGCCAGGGCCCGCTACCGCAAATTCCTGAGTTTCGGCCTCGGCTACCGCTGGGACGACGCGGTGATAATCACGGCTGCGGCTGAAATAAAAAATTTCTACATCGGCTACAGCTACGACTACGCCACAAGCGCCATACGCAGCGCCTCCTCGGGAAGCCACGAGCTTTTTGTAGGCTACAGCCTAAAACTCGACATGGGCGACAAAAACCGCAACCGCCACAAGAGCGTGCGCATCATGTAGGCTTACCAGCCCGACCGACAAAAAATAGAAACAATCACGGGGCCACGGCTCCACCATGCAAGAATATATGAAAAAGATAAGCAACATACTGATACCCCTGACATTTGCAGCCCTTGTCGCCTCGTGCGCCACCGGCGGCTCACGCGGCTCGGCAGGCGGCGAGGTCACTGGCGTCGGCGGCACTTCGTGGGCCGAGCCTACGCCCTACGGCATGGTGCTGGTTGACAGAGGGTCGATGAAAGTCGGCGTCAACAAGGCCGACTCGCTGTGGAACCTCCAGGCCAACGCCAGGGGCATAAGTGTAGACGGATTTTGGATGGACGAGACCGAAATAACAAACGGCAAGTACAAGCAGTTTGTATTCTGGGTGCGCGACAGCATCATCCGCGAACGCCTTGCCGACCCCGCATACGGCGGAAACGAGGACTTCAAAATCGAAGAAGACCGCGAAGGCAACCCCGTGACCCCTCACCTCAACTGGAACAAGGCCATACCCTGGCGCAACCCCAACGAGGACGAGCAGCGTGCTATCGAGAGCGTGTACCGCACCAACCCCATCACCGGCGTGCGCGAGCTCGACCCCACCCAGCTCAACTACCGCTACGAAATCTACAACCATACCGAGGCTGCGCGCCGCCGCAACCGCCTCGACCCCGAGCGTCGCGACTACAACACCGACCGCCGCAACGTGCAGCGAGTAGACCCCACCATATCGAAAGACACGGCATGGGTCGACGAAGAAGGCCAAATCAGACGCCAGACCATCTCGCGCACGCTCACAGGCCCCTACGACTTCCTCAACACCTATATCGTAAATGTCTACCCCGACACCACGGCATGGGTCAATGACTTCGAGAATGCCTACAACGAGCCTTACGTGCGCATGTACTTCGCCCACGGCGGCTACAACGACTACCCCGTGGTAGGTGTGAGCTGGGAACAGGCTAATGCCTTCGCCAACTGGCGTACAGACTACCTGCGCCGCTCGCTTGGCAAAGAGGGCGTGTATGTAGAGCCCTACCGTCTGCCCACCGAGGCCGAATGGGAATATGCAGCACGTGCCGGTGTAGACGAGAACATGTATCCATGGGACGGCGACCTGACCATGAGCGAGGACAAAGGCTGCTTCTATGCTAACTTCAAACCGGCCGAAGGCAACTACGTGCGCGACGGCCATGTAATCACATCGCGAGTGGGCACATACGCCCCCAACGACTTCGGCCTCTACGACATGGCCGGCAATGTGAGCGAATGGACCTCGACGGCGTTTACCGAGAGCGTTGGCCGGCTCACCAGCGACCTCAACCCCGAATACCGCTATAATGCCGCCGACGAAGACCCATATAAGATGAAACGCAAGATTATACGCGGCGGCTCGTGGAAAGACGTGGCCCACAACGTGCGCTCAGACCTGCGCATGTGGGAGTACCAGAACGAACAACGCTCTTATATCGGTTTCCGCTGCGTAAGGTCGCAAATCGGATTTGCCAAAGGACAAAAACAAAACAAGAAATAAAAATAGTAGTCAGTCTCCAGACCAAACGACTACAACACCACATACGACAATGGGAAAAGTAGAAACATACAAAGGCGTCATCAGCTCTTTTATCAGCAGTGAGAAGGGCCAGCGCTTCTTCAACTTCGCGTACTCCATAGGTGCGGCAATCGTCATATGGGGCGCACTCTTCAAAATCCTCCACCTGCCCGGCGGAAACACGCTGTTGTCAATCGGCATGGGCACCGAGGTGCTGATGTTCGTGCTGACGGCTTTCGACCGTCCGCCAAAAGAATATAAGTGGGAAGACGTCTTCCCGGCCCTTCGTGGCGAGGAAGATGCAGAAGTACGAGGCGGCTTGGGCGGCGTTGTTGGCGGCTCAGTCGTTGTAGGCGAGGCACAGCAGGGCACAAATGCGGTTGCAGGGCTGCCTGTCGACGTCAATGCCACCGACATGCAGTCGTTCACCTCGTCGGCACGCCAGTGTCTCGACGAGATGTCGGCCCTTGCCGAGGAGATGCGCCAGCTACACACCACCACCTCGGCCCTCAACCAGGTATCGGCTACCCTGCTCGACAGCTATCGCGCCATAACCGAGAACTCCGAGGGCATCAGCCGCAGCTCGGCCGGATATGTCGAACAGATGACAGCCCTTCACCAGAACCTTGGCGGCCTCAACACAATATACGAGCTGCAACTTCGCAGCGTATCATCGCAAATCGATGCAATCGACCGCGTAAACCGTGGCATCAAAGACATACGTGACATGTATGAGAAAAGTGCCAACCAGAGTGCGCGCTACTGCGAGGAGACCGAGAAGATGGCCCGCTACATGCAGCAGCTCAACAGCATCTACGAGCGCATGATACAGGCAATGACCGTCAACATGTACCGCCCCACGGCCATGCCCGACCTCGGCGGCATAGGTATCAACGGCGACGCGACTCACAACGGGGCCGTGCACACCGCCCCTGCCGAGCAGCAGGCCAACGTATAACCCACAATCACCAGATAACCGATGGGAGCAAACAACACAAGGCTTTCTCCACGTCAGAAGATGATTAACCTCATGTACATCGTACTGACGGCCATGCTGGCGCTCAACGTGTCGAGCGACGTGCTTGACGGCTTTACGCAGGTGCACGAGGGCCTCAACCGCTCCAACACCAACTACGGGCAGCGCAACAGCGCCATATACGGCGAGCTACATGCCCTAGCAGAGCAAAACCCCGGCAAGGCAACGGCGTGGCTCGAAAAAGCCAACGAAGTGCGTCAGCGCACTGCCGAACTCTATAGCTACGTCGACACCCTCAAACAAGCCATCGTGCACGAAGCAGACGGCGACGACGGCAACGTTCTCGACATAAAGAACCGTGACGACCTCGAATCCGCCGCCGTGGTAATGCTGGCCCCCGGTAATCCACGCGGTGCCCAGCTACGCCAGCGGCTCGACGGCTACAGCGACTTCGTGACCTCGTTTATCCCCGACACTACCAAGCGGGCCACCATTGCCGAGGCCCTGTCGACAGCGTCGGTGACACGGCGTGGCACACTGGCACCACAATCATGGGAAGAGGCCAAATTTGACCAGCAACCCGTGGTTGCCGCTGTGACCATACTCGCCAAGTTGCAGAGCGACATACTCTATGCCGAGGGCGAGGCCCTCAACTCGCTCCTGAGCCAGGTCGATGCCGGCGACGTGCGAGTAAACGAACTGTCGGCCTACGTGCTGCCACAGTCGCGTCTTGTGATGCGCGGCAGCAAGTACTCGGCCAACATCGTCCTTGCCGCAGTCGACACCACACAGCGTCCGCAAATCTTTATCGAAGGCAAACAGTTGTCCAACGACCTCGGCCTCTACGAAGTATCGACCGGCTCGACAGGCGATTTCACCTACAATGGCTGGCTCGAGGTGCCCAACCCCGACGGCACTACCACACGTCGCGACTTCACATCGTCGTACACCGTCATCGAGCCTATGGCCACTGTCTCGGCAACGATGATGAACGTACTCTATGCCGGCATCGACAACCCTGTGAGTATCTCAGTTCCCGGCGTTGCCATGGGCGACATATCGGCCAGCATGACCAACGGCACCCTTACGCGCCAAGGCGACCACTGGGTGGCACGTCCCGGCCAGGTAGGCAGCGACGCAACTGTCACTGTTACCGCCAACATGGACGGCAAACCAATACAGATGGCCCAGACAAAATTCCGTGTGCGCAAGCTGCCCGACCCGACACCGTTTATCGCTTTTAAAGACGCCTCGGGCAACACCGACCACTACCGTGGCGGCAAACCGTTCAAGAAAGCCCTGCTGCTGGCTTCACCTGGCCTCGAGGCCGCGATTGACGACGGCTTGCTCGACACGCCGTTTACTGTCGAAAGTTTCGAGACCGTGTTCTTCGACTCGTCGGGCAACGCCATGCCCGAAGTTAGCAACGGGTCACAGTTCTCGCAGAGGCAGAAACAGCAGTTCCAGCGCCTCGGCCGAGGCAAACGCTTCTACATATCGCGTATCAGGGCCAAAGGCCCCGACGGCCTCACTCGCGACCTGTCGCCTATGGAGGTAATTATAAACTGAAGAAATAATAACAACGATGCACAAGATAATCAAAATAACCCTTGCGGTGACCGCCCTGCTGATGTTTGCCCCCTCGCTCGAAGCACAGGAGCAGAGCCAGGGCAGCGTGGTGCGCCGTGGAGGCCGCGACCGAAAGGCCGAGCAAGCACAAGACGGCACCAAGGTGACCGAACGTATGCAGAGTTTCTATAGCGACACCGACGAGTCTCTCAGCGATGCCGACCGTCAGTGGATGCGCGTCATATACCGTTCGCTCGACCTCGACAAAGATAAGAACGCCGCCCTCTATTTCCCCGAGGAGCCGATTGACGGACAGGAGAACCTCTTCCGCATCATCATGCGCCTGTTGGCATCGAACACCATACCGGCATACGAGTATCTCGACGGTCGCGAAATCTTTACAGACCAATACCGCATCAAGACACGCGACGTGCTCGACAAGTTCTACATACCCTATACCGAGGCCAAAGGGTCGACCGAAAAAAATCCACGGTTTACCATCGACCCCAGCGACGTGCCCACCAACGAGGTGCTGTCGTACTACCTGGTCGAGCGTTGGGAGTATGATACCCGTCACAATCGTCTGCGCCCAGTAGTCGAAGCCATTTGCCCGGTTTTGCATCGTGCCGGCGACTTTGGCGGCGACGCGCTCAAATACCCGATGTTCTGGGTCAAATTCTCCGACCTGCGCCCCTATCTTGCCGCCCAGTCGATATTTATCGACGACGACAACAACCTGCCCACCTGCAGCTACGACGACTTCTTTACCCTGACCATGTATGACGGCGACATCTACAAGACGCGCAACCTCAAAAACAAGTCGATGGTGCAGCAATATCCCGACCCGGACGCCCTGAAACGCGCACAAGACAGCATACAGAACCGTCTCGACAAGTTCGAGGAGAAGCTGTGGGTGCCGACCCGCGAAGAGGTCATAGCCGCACGCGAGGCCCGCGAAGCTCTCGAGGCTGCCGCTGCCGACACTGCCCAGGTCGAAAATGCCACCGAGAAGACTTCGAATACCAGGGCCACACGCCGCTCGGCTAAACGCTCGGCTAAGGCGACCAAACCGGCCAAGGAGAAGAAAGTAAAAGAACGCAAACCGAAAGAAATCAAAAGCTCTACATCGTCAAGCGCCGCCCGTTCTGTGCGCCGCCGCCGTTGATATGACCAAAGCCCTTACCGCCCTCGCAATAGGCACCTTTGCCCTCGGGATAGCCGAATTTACGATGATGGGCATACTCGGTGATGTTGCCCACAGTCTCGATATAAGCATAGTCAAGGCCGGGCACCTTATATCGGCCTATGCCACCGGCGTGGCTGTCGGTGCGCCCATGCTCATATTCTTACGCCGCTGGCCCCTGAAGAGGCTGCTGCTGCTCCTGGCCACATTCATAGCCGTGGGCAATGCTGCGGCCGCCCTCTCGCCGGGCTATGCCACGCTGCTTATCGCGCGTTTTGTATCCGGACTGCCCCACGGTGCCTTCTTCGGCGCAGGGGCTATAGTGTGTTCTCGCCTCGCCGGTCCGGGCCACGGAGCGGCCGCCGTGGCCGTCATGGTCGGCGGTATGACGGTGGCCAACGTCGTCGGTGTACCGGCGGCGACATTCGTGTCTACGGCCTTGTCGTGGCGCGTGGCCTTTGCCATCGTTGCCTTTTTCGGCCTGGCGGCATACGCATGCATAAGGGCCTACGTACCCTACCTCGACCCGGTGCCCGACACCGGACTGAAGGGGCAGTTTAAGTTTCTGCGCAGCCTCGGGCCGTGGCTCATATACATCGGGGTATTTTTCGGGCAGATGAGCGTATATTGCTATTTCAGTTACGTCGAGCCGGTAATGACCGAGGTGACCGGCTTCAAACTCCACGACATGACATGGATTATGGTACTCGCCGGTGCCGGCATGGTGCTGGGTAATATAGCCGCCGGCAAGTTGGCCGACCGCTACGGTGCCGCAAACGTGTCGGCCTCTATCGCCGTACTTATCGTGGTGATAATGCCGACAATCTATCTATGCGCGTCATACAAGCTGCCCTCGCTCGTGCTGCTTTTCCTTGCCACGGGTTGCCTCTTCGGCATCGGGGGGCCGCTGCAATACCTGATTGTCCGCTTTGCCAAGGGGGGCGAGATGCTTGGCGGCGCAGGCATACAGATAGCGTTCAACGTATCTAACGCCGTAGCCGCCGTTGTCGGCGGCATCGCGATTCACCACGGCCTCGGCCTGGCATCCCCGGCCCTCGTAGGCATCCCCGGAGCCATCATCGCCGCCACTGCCCTCTTCTACATGTCGCACCGCTACAAAGCCCTGGCACGATAGCTTCGAACCAAGTCAGAGGAAACAAAAAGACAAAAGGACATAAATTACAGAAATTACATCTGTTCTTTATGACCTTTTGCTTTTTATGCCAACGGGAAATGAAATCCTATTTCAGGGTGAATGTGAGGGTAGCGACGTGTTCGCTGTCGGGGCCGGCCATGACTTGGAATTCGCCCGGCTCGGCGACATATTCGAGTTCCGAGTTGTAATAACGCAACTTATCGGGCGTGATTTCAAATTTCACGACCTTGCTTTCGCCGGGTGCGAGGCTGATGCGTTCGAAATGCTTTAATTCCTTTACGGGACGCGAAATGTCGGCTACCATATCGCGTGTATAGAACTGCACAATCTCGTCGGCAGCCACAGTGCCGGTATTAGTCACCTTGACCGAAGCCGTGATTTTGCCATCGGCAGCAAGAGTAGTGTTGTCGAGGGCGAAATCACTATAGTTGAATGTGGTATAGCTCAGTCCGTAGCCAAAGGGATAGAGGGGGCTGTTGGGCACGTCGAGATAGCAGCTTCGATAGATATGATATTTGTCAGAGCCGTTGGGACGGCCGGTGTTGAGATGGTTGTAGTACACCGGGATTTGCCCCACGCTGCGAGGCATAGTCATGGTCAGTTTCCCCGACGGGCTCACCTTGCCAAAGACCACGTCGGCAATAGCATTGCCGGCCTCGGTGCCGGGGAACCATACATTGAGAATAGCCGGTATGTTTTCGCTTTCCCAATCCATCACGGTAGGACGCCCCGAGAAATTGAGCATCACAACGGGCTTGCCGGTGGCAAGCAGGGCCTCTAAAAGACGGTGCTGCGTCGGCGGCAGGGTAATATCGGCTCTCGACGAACCCTCGCCGCTCATACCCAGGCTCTCGCCCACTGCTGCAACAATGACATCGGCATCACGCGCCACCTCGAGGGCCTCGGCCAGCAGTTCGGCTTCGCTGCGAGGGTCGCGCATCTTGCCGCCATAGCCCTCGGCACCCTGCTCTATGCGGTCGCCGGCATCGATATTCGAGCCTTTGGCATAGACGACTTCGGCACGGTTGCCGACGTAGTTCTTAAAGCCCTCATAAACCGATACACAGTCATTGCCGTCGCCGTAGGCCGACCAGGTACCCATCATATTCTCGCGGTTATTGCCGAGCGGGCCTATTATGGCAATCTTACCTTTCGGGGCAAGAGGCAGCAGCTTGCCCTCGTTACGGAGCAGCACGAATGTCTTTGTGGCAATCTCGCGTGCGGCGGCACGGTGCACCGGGGTCAGGATATCATTTTTCTCTCGTGAAAGGTCGTTGTACTTATACGGATTTTCGAACAATCCCGAGCGATATTTTGCCTCAAGCACACGGCGACAAGCCCGGTCGATTACTTCTATGCCTACCTTGCCTTCTTTATAAGCCTTCAAAAGTGGGTCGGCAAACGCACCGGTACACATATCCATGTCGGTACCGGCCTTGATGGCACGTACGGCATTGGCCTGCATGTCGCCCACTCCGTGGGTGCGCATCTCCTTGATTGACTCGTAGTCGGTAACGACCATGCCTTCGTAGCCCCACTGCTTGCGCAGCAGGTCGGTCACGAGCCATTTATTAGCTGTTGCCGGTATGCCGTCGACGAGGTTGAAGGAGGTCATAAGTGTTGCGACATCGGCATCGACAGCAGCCTGATACGGGGCAAGGTATTCATTATACATACACTGACGGCTCATATCGACAGTGTTGTAGTCGCGCCCGGCCTCACTTGCACCATAGAGGGCGAAGTGCTTTACGCAGGCAAGGATATTGTCGGGCTTCGACAAATCGCCTTGATATCCGCGCACGTAAGCGCGTGCAATCAGCGACCCGAGGTACGGGTCCTCGCCGGCACCCTCGGCCACACGGCCCCAACGAGGGTCACGCGAGATATCGACCATAGGACTGAAAGTCCACCCAATGCCGAGAGCCGAGGCTTCGACAGCAGAGACGTGAGCCATACGCTCGACAGCCACGGTATCCCACGAGGCCGACAGGGCAAGCGGAATTGGGAATATAGTCTTACAACCATGAATTACATCGAGACCTATAAGCAGGGGTATGCCGAGGCGTGTTTCCTCTACCGCAATCTGCTGCAAGGACCTGATTTTAGCCGTACCGGCGATACCGAATGTGCCGCCAATCTTTGCATTTGCAGCCAAGTCTTTGATACGGGCGTTGAGAGGAGCACCGCTTACAAGGTCGCCTGCCGCCGGAAGATTGAGCTGACCCAGTTTCTCATCAAGGGTCATACGGCTCATAAGGCTATCGATGAAACTATCCATATCAGCCGTGGCAGCACTGGCCCCAATACTTAGGGCCAGCGCACCGAGGACAGCCAATGTCTTATTCTTCATGGAAAAGCATTTAAGGTTAAGGGTTAAAGATTAAGGGCTAAGGAACAACGGCATATCATAACCCGTTAACCTTTAGCCCTTAATCTTAAATTATAAATGAGGATTGTACTATTTAACTGTTACTTTGGCAGAGCCTTCCGGGGTAACGACGATGTAAACACCCGGGGTGTTGACGCTTGCCACGGCCTCGCCTGATGCGTTAGTTGCCGCTGTGGCGACAACTATGCCGGCAAGATTGACAACAGCCACGCTGCCACCGGCTGCACCGCGATAGACTATGTCGCGACCATAGACGCTGACGCCGACGTTTGCCGAAGCTATATTAATACTTGACAATAGGTCGACGGTCACTGTATTAGACGGACGCGAGTAGCGACCGGCAGCATCTACGCCCTCTACGAAGAAGCGCATAGCAGTAGCCTGGGCCGGAATATCGACAGTATATGTCAGGGCCTGGCCCATATCGCGGCGGTCGATAAGTTTGCTAAAGGTACGGGCAGTGGTGGTGACAGCCACATTGTCGATACCGACATTACCTCCGGCCTGGGGCTTGGTATAGACGAAGCGCAACTGATGCATACCGGCGGGCACATCGGCACTGAGCTGTGCGCCCCTGCCCTCGTAGGCATTGACGTTGTCGACGCTCAATACGGTAGTCCACTCGGCATCGGCATCACTACGGGCCTGCACGTCGAGGATTGACTTGATGTTGGCCGACGTACTATTGGCTACAAGCCAGAAAGATATCTTGGTTATCTCGCCGGCATAAATCTCAGAGGTAAGAGTTACCTGGTCTTTTGCCATTTTGAGTACGGGCGCACCCGACTCTACCAAGGCAACCGGCGTAGTTGTCGATTTGTATATATCGCTTGAGCGACCTGTCCAATTCCAACCCTGGGGGATGCTGAGCACGTCGTTCTTGCCGAAGTCGTGTGTATCGGTCTTTGTGCCGCCATCGGCCTCTGTCTCGACTGTAAGGGCATACGCGGCCGCACCTGCGAGGGCATCCCACGTCAGTACAGCGTTCGCACCGCTGCGCACTGCGCTCACGGCATTGGGCACCAGGTAGATAAAATCTATGGCAGGAGTTGTGACAACAGCCTCGGGCGAGTATGCCGAGAACTGGCGGCCATTGACGGCACGCACCTTGACGGCATAGTCTCGTTCGCCGGCAACGCCGTCGATAACATGCGTCGTCACATTGCCTACGCTAAAATCGGTATAATCGCCAAAAGGCTCGCCAGCGCATGTCACCGTGAGCTGGTAGTCAAGTGCTTGTGGATGTGCCGCCCAGCTTGCCGTAATGGTGCCGTTGTCGGCAGCCTTCAATACAGGGGCAACGATTTCGCCGAAATCTATGCGGCCGCCACAAACATTGAAGCGAACCACGCCGTCGGCTTCCTCTATGTCGGTAATGGGGAAGTCGAGGTCGACTCCGGCCCACGTGCGCAGTGCCGGATAGGTGTCGGCAGTAAGCGAGGTCTTATTCTTAGAGCCGGGGAAGGGATACTGGTCGAGGTAGAGCGGATTGCCATTTTTATCCTGCGAGGCATCGGCAAAACCACCGGCCTCTACTATATCTACGCCGGTATTGAAACCACGGCGCGGCACATTCGGCTCGTTATTATCCCATATTGTCTGGTCAAAGCTGATATGCCATACCAACATGCCGTGGCCGGGCAGATAAGTGTCCCAGCTATCTTGCTGGCGGTTTTCGACCACGAAGAACTCATTGTCGAGATTGGTAGGTATGATATAAGCCTTGTTACTCTTGCTCAGCGACTCGAGGCTTATGCTCTCGGGGCCGACAAATTCCTCGGGGTACATCCAGCCCATTGCATTGCGCTCTACAGCCGAGTAGTTGGGCGGGGTGCGGCCTTCGTTGTTATACGAGCCATAATCCATCAGGTCCCAGGCATTGGGGGTCGACATGTCGTAGGCGTTATTGGTGTTGTAAAGGTCGGGAAGACCGAGCACATGCGAAAATTCGTGGCAGAAAGTGGCTATGCCGTTTGGTGTGTCGCCGGGCTTGGCAGGGCTCGGTGGGGTAATCTCGTTTGCGCAAGCATAGCCGAAGAGGCGTTTGCCGTCGAATGTAAATGTCTGCCCGTAAATTTCTTCGTAGAGTTCGAAGGCATGGGGCCACACGGTATTTTCGTCGTCATAGTCGGCCTCGCCATAACCGGCATAGATTGCAAACACGTTGTCGATATTGCCGTCGTTGTCGAGGTCGTATTTCGAGAAGTCGATTTGGTCGTCAAGCGCCTGTGCAGCCTCGATAATCATCTCGCCGGCATGGGCGTCTTCGCCGAGCAGGGGGTCGGTACCTCCGTAGTACGACATTGGATGCGCCAACTGGATTGGGCCATAGACTTCGAAGTCGGGGTCGAACAATCCATGCGACTGTGCCAGGAAATAGTCGCGTGCCGAACCCATTGCACCATTCTCGTTAAAACCGGGTTCGTTGAGTTGGCGCGTAAAATATGTGTTGGGGTCGGGAGTCCTAAATTTCACATCAGTGTATTCGACAAGGAATACGATACTTTTCACTTTTCCGCTACGCGGATAAGGTGCCGAGAAATGGCCGATACCGTGATATTTCGACCCGGTATCCTGAGCCTTGGCCGACATCGACATGCGGTTTTCGCGACGTTTGTCGGCACGCTGCCTTACCATCCTTATGGCACTCTCGTCGGCGACACGCAGTGTCCCCGCTGCATCGCGCAGCATGGCACGGCCGTCCTGGGCCACGTAATAGTGGCCAAATTCATCACCCACTTTCATAGCCGTAACGGTGGTACCGTCGGGCTGTGTGTAGGTACGGTACACACGCTTGGCCGGAACTGCATTGACAGCAAGTACGCCGACAAGTGTCGCGGCTGCAAAGGTCAGTAGTTTTTTCATCGGTCTTTATGATTGGTTATTATCGAAATTCTAATTGATAAATCTTATTCTGTCGCACTCTCGGCAATCTCGCCGGGATGTTTGTCGAAATATTGGTGCAATAATTCGCTTATATTGAAATAATAGCCCTTGGGGTCTTGTTTGTCTGCCGTGCCGACCTCGATATAGTCATAATACGGCGGCTCGAAACGCTGGCTAGTGGCTGTGAGTTTCGACAGGTTCAAGAAGTCGTATTCGTGCTGGGGATACACTACGATGAAGGCATTATCCGGGTCGGTGCCCGTGCCCGAGGCCGCGATTACGAGCAACAGGTGGTTGAGCTTGTACTGCCAGATTTTGGCAAGGTCGTACTTGCCGTTTTGCTCATAGACGTAGATACGGTTTGTAAGCTGCCGCAAGTCAATCGGGTTGTCGTCGAGAACCTGCATGGCATAGTCGAGCATCTTGCCACGGTCGGCGCGTGTACGCTTGGCCTTGGCATAGATGGGCATGAGCTCCTGCAGCAGTGCCGGGTTCGGGGCCTCGCGATAAGGGTCGTAATCCTCCTGGAACATCGTCCCATAGTAGAAGTATTGGAAATCGGTAGCCGTCATGGTCGTGTCGTTGGCCATGAAAGACTTGAGGAGCTTGGGATAATAGTACTGCGAGGTCTCGTCGACCGAGGCTGCTGCAATCGCAGCCATGTCGGGAGGCCCGAGCTCGGCCCTAAGGTTTGTCTTTGCGGCTGCCCCGAGGCTCATACCTATACCCAACAATGCAAAAATAAAACGTTTCATAATGCAGAGGCTATGGTGAGTGCGGCCATCGACGATGCCACTACACATGGCAGACCTTTGGCACATAAATATTGTAAGAACTCCGACGAGGCAATGGGGAAGCGCGGCCCGCGCGGTGTGCGCATGAAGGCGAGAGTGCCAAGGAAGGCACCGACAGCGCCCCCGAGTATTATGGCTGATGCCGCAGGGGCAACAAGGTAGCCCAAAACGACACCGAGGATGGTGCCGCCTGCAACGTAGCCATGACCCTGCCAGGCGCCCGTAAGAGCCTTGGGTTGCAAAAACATCAGGCCGAGGACTATGATTGTCGCAACTGCCCAAAATATCAATATACCAGAGTCGAAATATGGGACTCCGGCAAAATACATACATACCATGGCGGCATAGGCCGCCACGGCCGAGGGAAACCGGGGCACGAAAGTGCCGCCGACACTAAGCCCGGCAAGCACAAACGCGAATATTTGAAATAAGCTTAAATTCATAACTCACAAATTTAAGCAAAAAATGCCAAAAAGAGCGAAACACATCGCGCTTTTTGGCATTTTTTAAGTTATTTAATCGAGGTTAAGGGTCAGAACATCACCTTGGCAGTCTTGTTGCCACGACGCTCGATATATATGCCGTGCTCAGGATTGTCTACCCGTATGCCCTGGAGGTTGTAGTAGACAGGGGCAACATTTTCGACATCAACATCCTCGATGCCGCTGACACCGAAATATTGTTTGTAGGTATTACCGTCTACCTCGTATACTGCCCACCATTTGTTCATGGCTATGGCCACATCGGTAGTCAGGCACACGTTGTGCTCATAGTCGTATTTACCGTCGTAAACGATTATGCTGCCATAGTCGGCCTCGGTGCGTTCGATAAGCGAGTTCATCATGGCTGTCATGTTGGCCCCGCTGATATTATTGCCATAGCAAAGTACCTGTTTGAGATTCGGACAGTTCGAAAAATCAAGCGTGGTCAATGCATTGTCGGCAACATTGAGTGTCACAAGGCCGATACTCTGGCTAAGGTCGAGCGAGGTCAGGCCGGAGCCGAACATCATAAAGTAGTTAAGATTTGGTAGACGGGTGATATCGACCGACGCGAGGTCGCACACGGCGCCCTGGATTTCGGTAATATCGCCATAAATCTTAAATTCCTGACCCGGGGTCACATTGAGCTGCATGGCACGGCCCGTCCATTGCGCGATGGTGGCGTTCTCGACAACAGGCATCTGTGTTTCCGAAATATTTTCACCTGCCAGTTCGATTTGCACCTGGTTGGCCGATGCCGTCGTGGCGGCGAGGTAGCGGGTGTCTTCATCACCGGTCGGCTCGCTACCGGCATAGCGTTTGCCGATACCGTAGTTTCCTCCGCCAAAATAGTCCCATACGCCCCAGCCTTTGTCGGTGGCTATCTTGACATCGGTTGTAGTTGCAACATTTTGCTCTGTCTTCGACTCGGTATCGATGATTCGGAGCGCACCATCCTTGCTTGTCGGGAGAGAACGCATGAAATTGGTCATCGCAAAACCTTTGAGGGCGTTATCATATACATTTACCTGCGAAAGGGCATCGCAACCCTGCAGGGTCATGGTCTTGAGCGCGTTTTTCTGAGCCGACACCTCGGTGATAGTCTTACAGTTGACAAGGCTGAGATGCTCGATTTTATTGTCGGAGCAATTGAGTTTGGTCAGGACGGGTGTGCCGAAGAAGCTCAATGCGGTCAGGTCGTTACCCTGGCACTGTAGTTCGTCGACATCGCCATAGATAGTCACCGTCTGCGACGTCAGCGTATACTCGGCAGCTTTGTCAGAGCCAACCTTGACAGGCTCCTTCAGGCCATCGAAACGCAAATCGGCCTGCGACTTGACTATGAGCGACATCTTTTCGCCGACGGCCCGAGATGTTTTGAGAGTAATCTGGTGATTCTCGTTGACCGACGGAGCCACGTCACAGCCATAGTACACTTTGCCGCGAATACCGTTGATTATCTCTCCGTCGTACCAGTCGAGCACGCCCCAGTCTTTCACATCGTGGAGATATGCCACGTTGGCAGCCGTGCAGAGGTTGCCTTCGGTCGGGTCGAGGGTATTGACTATATAGAGGGCGTAGAACGATGCCCCGCCTGTAGGTTTGACTATGGCCTCACAAAAATCGTCCATATCCTGACCACTGATTTTGTTACCATAGATACGCAAGTCATATAGTTTTGTATTGGCCGAAAGGTCTACGAACTCAAAGTTATTGTTGTTAAGCCTCAGCTCTTCGACAGCGGTGCATCCACCAAGCTCGGCCTCGCTAAGGTTATTCTTACCAAGGTCGAGGAACGTCAGGGCCGGAAGTACGCCGGCAACGACACTTTCGAGCTTGTTGCCCGACAGGTCAACTTTCTCCAACTTGGAGTTGGAAGCAAGGTTAATGGCCGTAAGGTCGTTGTTCTGGGCATAGAGGTTTACCAGCGCAGGGCAGTTGGCTACGTCGAGGCTCGTAAGCTTGTTGTCGTTACATTTGAGGATGAACAAGTCTTTGGCACCGTCGATTTTGAGCGAGGTAAGCTGGTTGCCGTACACTTCGGCCTGCTCGAGGTCGCCGGTAACTGTTATCACCGAACCGGGGCCCTTGGAAATATATTCAAACGCAAAATCACTCTTGTCAGCGCCCGTAACAGTCTGGCTGTTGAAGGGCTCAAGGTATATACGCAATTTGGTACCTGCCGGGGCATCGGTGGTCATCGTGATGGTCTGGGCCATACCTGCGAGACCGGTAAGCGCTGCCATACCTACCATCACAGTGCGGAGTAGATTTCTAATCATATTCGTTTTGCTCTTATATGTTGGTTTTTATTAACTTCTCGTTGCAAATGTAATAAATAATTTGCCACTAATCTATGATTGATACAAAATAAATGTTAAATTTCCTGTATCTCACCAACTTTATCTACGGCACCAAACTCACGGCACATAAACTTTTTGACCCGAGCAGATAAAGATACCGTCGGCAGGGTGCTCTACGCAAACTCCCATCAGATTATAATATTTGGCATCATTGCCCTGTGCCTCCACACTTACCATGCCCGATGTACTTTCGCCAAACAAATAACCTACACCCCTTCCATAAAGCGGTGAATCGGCACGCAGACGCATGAAAGTGAGATTGGGCAGCGAACCGTCGGCCTTGCGCGGACGGAGTAACTGGCTTGCATCGAGGCTTTCGAAGTCGGCCTCGCCGACAGCGACCGAGGGCAGGAATGTATTATTTTCGAGTGTGCACAACGATGTGTTGATATTCACACAGTCGGCGTCGGAAAGCTCGGGACGGTACGACAGGTTGTCGGACAGGTGATGAGCATAGCCAGGCACGTCGACCGCCTCGTCGATAGACTTACGGTTGACCATGTTGAAGTTTCGTTTGTTCTGATACGACGAGCAATTCTTGAAATCGAGCCCTCCGAGATGATGATTTGCATAGAAACCGTTTTGCTTGTTAGACCATGCAATGCAGTTCGTCACCACGTTTCGCGGCGCCACGGTTCCGGCCTTGACTGTCTTCATGCCGAAGCCGCCCGATTTGAAACCGGTACCGTCGCCACGCGACACCAGGTCGGCATCATAGCCGTTTTCCCATGCCCAGCAATTCTCGATAGTCACGGGCGAATTGTTGTTAATCAGGTCGAAGCCGTCGTCGCTATTGCGCCATGCACGACAGCCATACAACCTGTTACCGGTATAGCTGCGGCCGTTGAGATGGAAACCGAAGCCGTCGCAGTTGCCGCCATAGCCACCCTCCGACACCGGGTCGTAGTTGTTGTAGGCATCGCAATTGAGCACAAGGTTGTTGCTGCCCTTGGTAGCATATACGCCTATACCCATGCCATCGTGCATGTTGACGCGCTCAATCACGCAGTTCGAACCGCCAAACAAGCCGACGTTGATACTCTGCGTGTGCCCGGTCTGGGTGACCTGTATGCCTACAATATCAAAATCGCGCAAGTGCCAGTAATCGCCCTTGACATTGAAGCCCATGACTCGGGCGTCGGGCCTGACTTGCGAAAGGTCGATGACCACATCCTCGCCCGGGTAGCCGCTCAATGTTATCGGTGAGCCGGCTCTGCCGTTTTTATCGAGGTAATACACACAATCATACACCTTTTCGGCACCGCGATACATCACGTCGGCCACAGTAGGCATATATCTGCCACCGCGAAGGTAAATCGTAGTGCCCGGAGTGGCATCCTCGATAGCCTTGCGGATTGTGCGATAAGGGGTTTCTTTCTGGCCGTTGGCAGCATCGTCGCCGTCAGGCGAAACATATATTTCATCGGCAAATACGCCCAGTGCCATCAAACCGAAGGCAAGACTAATCAATGTTTTTTTCATAGTTTTTCCGATTTTGATTAAAAAAGGCCCCCCGAAGCATCGGGGAGCCTTAAAAATTTATCGAGGACTCGTTTAACCGATGAAGTAAGCCGTCATTTGGCTAACTGCAGTGAGGTCGAGCAACGAGCTATAGAAGAAGCTGACGATACCGAGCACGAGTATGCCGCCGACTGTAATCCACAGGCCCAGGCGTTCGCTAAAGGCCGAGCGGAAGTTGCCAATCACACATTCGTCTTCGCTGATAAACATTGCCTTTACAACCAACAGGTAGTAGTAGAGCGACACAATGGTGTTGATAAGTGCGATAAGCACGAGCACATAGATTGCGGTCGAACCCTGGTTGATGGCACCGGTGAAGATAAAGAACTTCGAGAAAAATCCGGCGAAGGGAGGAATACCGGCCAGTGAGAACATGGCAAGCATCATCGCTACCGACAGGCGCGGATTGGTCTTGTAGAGACCTTTATAATCGTCCATCGACACTTTGCCTGTGGCATTCTCGATTGCGCCAATCACACCGAAGGCTGCAAGGTTAGAGAAAATGTAGACCAGTACGTAGTACATCAGCGCGGCCAGGCCCATGGCGTTATAGGCTATCACACCGAGCATGATGTAACCCGCCTGCGAAATTGACGAGAAGGCGAGGAAACGCTTCATGTTGCGCTGGCGGATTGCGAAGAGGTTGCCGACTGTGATGGTTAGGATAATCAGCGCATAGAGCATCCACTCCCATACCTGAGAATAGAGGGCACCGAATACCTGGCTCATAACGACAAGGAAGGCAAAGGCGGTTGCACCCTTCGAGATAACCGACAGGTACGAGGTGACCGAGGTGGGGGCACCCTGGTAAACGTCGGCTGTCCAGAGGTGGAAGGGAACGAGCGACAATTTGAAACCTATGCCGGCGATTACAAACGCGATTGCCATTACAAGCAGCGTGCTATGCTGTCCGGTCAGCGCAAAGTAGATGTCGTTGAAGTACATCGACCCGGTCAGGCCATATACAAACGACAGGCCCAGCATGAAGATTGCCGACGAAAATACAGCGGTAAGTATGTACTTGACAGCGGCCTCGTGGCTCTCATAGCGGTTTTTGTCGAGAGCGACCATGGCGGCAAGAGGCAGCGAGGCGCTTTCGAGTCCGATGATAAACAAGAGGAAGTGACGACCCGAAATCATCAGGTACATGCCGAAGAGAGTGACGAGCAACAGCTCGTAGAACTCGCCGCGACGCATGGTCATATCGGCACTGTTTGTCCATTTGACAGACTGTATCAGCACGATTACGACACCGACATTGAGGATATTCTTAATTGCTGCCATAACCGGCGAGGTGGCATACATGCCTGCGAAGGCCGAAATCTCGCCGCAGGGAGCAAGGCAATAGCTGCAAAATCCACCGAGGGTGACGAGCAGCATGAGTACCGTGGTAAAGACGGGCAGACTTTTCTGAGCCCCTCGTGGCATGAAGGTGTCGTAGAGGAACACCAGCAGAAAAACGACCAGCAGGCCGATTTCTTGCTTCATAGCTAAAAATTGTGAGTAATCCATTGCAATTTATACTGAGGGGTTTACATACCGAGCACGCGGAAAATCTCGGGCGTGAAGGTCGTATTTATCAGATTATTGAAGAAGTTGGGGAAGCAACCGATAGCGGCTACGCAGATAATCAGCGTGGCGGTCGAGAGGCGTTCCCACCATGTGGCGTCGGTAAGTGTGCGGTGATGGTCGTCGTATACCGGGCCGAAGAGCAGTTTGCCAACGACACGGAGGATGTAGACTGCCGTGATGACAATCGAGCAGCAGGCGATGATTGTGAAGACAATCTTGAGCGAACCGGCACCAGCGAGGTATTCGGCCATACCGGCCTTGAACGAACCGACGAAGATTGTCATTTCGGCAACGAAACCGCTAAGGCCGGGGAGACCGAGCGATGCCATACCGGCAATTACGTAGCATACCGAGAGGTAAGGCATAATCTGCATCATGCCGCCCATCTGGGTGATTTCGCGAGTGTGAGTACGGCCGTAAATCATACCAATCAGGGCGAAGAAGAGGGCCGTCATCAGACCGTGCGAAAGCATCTGCATAATCGCACCGGTCATGGCAGTAGAGTTGAGCATCAAGATTGCGAACAGCACCAGGCCGCAGTGCGACACCGACGAGTAGGCATTGATATATTTGAGGTCGGTCTTGACGCAGGCGCAGAAAGCACCATAGACAACCGAGATACCGGTCAGGATAAGGAAGATGAACGAAAGTTCCTTAGCGGCGAAGGGCATCAGGTAGATAGCCACGCGGAAGCAGCCGTAACCACCGAGCTTCATAAGTACGCCGGCGTGGAGCATCGACACTGCCGTGGGGGCCGAGGCGTGACCGTCGGGGCTCCATGTGTGGAAGGGGAACATGGCACCGAGCACGCCGAAACCGACAAAGGTCATCGGGAAGAGGAACTGCTGCCAGCCGTGGGGGATGGCGTCGTAGCGCGAAATCTCGAGTATGTTCCATGTCAAATGCTGGCCTTCGGGAGCCGAGTGGTAGTAGATGCCAATGAGGCCGAGCATCAGGAAGGCCGAGCCGCCCATAAGCATAAGGGTAAGCTTCATGGCCGAGTAGTTCTTACGGCCCGAACCCCAAACGCCGATGAGGAGGTACATCGGGATAAGTGCGACCTCGTAGAACATAAACATGGTGAAGAGGTCGACCGAGATAAAGAAGCCGAACACACCCGTCGAGAGCAGGATGAGCCAGAGGAAGAATTCCTTGGGCTGGGGTATCGTCCACGAGGCGAAAGAGCCGGCGAAGACGATAATCGACGACAGGATGAGCATGGCTATCGAAATGCCGTCGACACCGACGGCGAGGTTGATATGCAGGGGTTCGAACCACGACCACGAGCCGGTAAAGAGCATAGGCTCGGTATTACCGGTGGCGCGTATGGCCAGGTATTCCACCAGTACGTAAACCGACAGGGCCAGCAGGGCCAGCGACCCGGTGACTGCAACGGCGCGTATCTGCTTGATGTTGCGGCAGAGACCCAGCCCGGCAAGCATGAGTACCGGTATTACAACAAAGTAGATTAATATATTGGAAAACATCGTAATTACTGATTTTTATGTGTTTGCACCGTCATGTTAGATTAAGCAAAGGACTGTGATACCGCCAAGTGCGAGGGCACCGAACAGATAGTACCACACGTACATCTGTATTTGGCCCGACTGCAGGGGCTTGATAGCCTCGGAAGCCTTGTTGGTAATGGTGGCGAAAGAGTCCATCGTACCGTCGATGATATGGCGGTCGAACCATGCCAAGGGGCGGCAGACACAGCCGAAGATGATGCGGTGGGTGATAAACATATACAGTTCGTCGAAGTAGAAGCGGTGGTAGCACCATGTCCACAGGGCCGGTACGGCGTTGCGGAACTTCTCGGGGAGACTGTTTTCCTTACGGTACATCACCGTGGCAAGGCCGATGGCCACCAGGGCGACAATAAGGCTGATTGATGCCACGCTCCAGTCAAGGGCCTTGAGGTTGGTAAAGAAGTCGACGTGCTCAAACATGGGATGGCCGTTCCAGGTAACGAGGTTGCCGAAGGGAACGAAACCGGCCACGCACGACACGGCGGCAAGGATTACCAGCGGCAGGGTCATCGTCCAGGCCTGGTCGTGAGGCTCGTGGTGACCTTGCGGTGTCTTGTGCTCTTTCCACCAGAAGATGAGGTAGTAGAGACGGAACATGTAGAAGGCGGTCAGACCGGCGACAGCCGACATCCAGATATACCAGAAAATCGAGTGACCGAAGCAGGCGGTGAGGATTTCGTCCTTAGAGAAGAAGCCTGCGAACGGTATGATACCGGCAATGGCGAGACAGCCTATCAGGAATGCGATGTGGGTCACGGGCATGTATTTGCGTAAGCCGTGCATCTCGGTGTAGTTGTTAGAACCGATAGCGTGGATGATGGCGCCGGCGCAGAGGAAGAGGAGCGCCTTGAACATGGCGTGTGTAAAGAGGTGGAACATCGAGGCCATGTAGCCGAGGCCGTGGTGGAACTCGGGGCGTGCAACACCGAGCGACACCATCATGAAGGCAATCTGCGAGATTGTCGAGAAGGCAAGCACACGCTTGATATCAAGCTGCGTGCAGGCAACCATGGCGGCGTAGAAGGCTGTGACAGCACCGACGACGACGATGATATTGAGCGCGGCCTCTTCCATCAGGTAGAGGGGGAAGAGTCGGGCAACGAGGTAAACACCGGCAACGACCATGGTAGCGGCGTGGATGAGGGCCGACACAGGTGTCGGGCCTTCCATGGCATCAGGGAGCCAAATGTGGAGCGGCATCATTGCCGACTTACCCATGCCGCCCATAAAGATGAGGACGAGGGCCCATGTCAGCACCGAAGCACCCATAAATGTAGGAGCGGCGCTGTTGGCGAAGATGCCACGGATATATTCGGCCGTGCCGAGGTTGACCTGGCTTACACCGGCCATGCCTTCGACGGGTATCGAGGTAAGCTCGGTGAAGTTGAATGTGCCGGTATACCACGACAGGGTCAGGATGCCGATTAAGAAGCCGAGGTCGGCAAAACGGGTAACGATAAATGCCTTCTTCGAAGCCGACACCGCGCTCGGTTTTGTATAGTAGAAACCGATGAGCAGGTATGACGAGGCACCCACAAGCTCCCAGAAGATATACATCTGGAAAATGTTGGGGGCCACGACAAGGCCGAGCATCGAGAAGCTGAAGAGCGACAGGAAGGCGTAGAAACGCTGGAAGCCGTGCTCGTACACACCGTGGTGGTCGCGCATGTAGCCAAGGCTGTAGAGATGCACCATAAATGATATGGTGGTAATCACTACCAGCATCATGGCCGAAATCGGGTCAAGCAGGAAACCCAGCTTGATAACCAGCGTGTCGGTAAACTGCAGCCAGGTCTGGTCGAAGACGAGGTATTGCAGGCGTTCGCCGGCACCGTTGATAAAGATATCGGCACCGGAGAAGAAATACTGAAAAGCCGTATAGTAGGCCAGCACCAGGACGGTGCCCATGCCGCAAGTGCCGAGGATACCGGCCACCTTGTGTGTCATCTTCATGCCCAACAGGCCGAGGAAGACAAACATAAACAGCGGTATGGCCAGTATCAGGATAGGAATCGTAACGTCCATAGTGCTTTAAAATTTCATTTCGTTAAGAGAGCGCACGTCGATATTCTTTGCGGCCCTGAAAATGTTGATGATAATAGCGATGGCAAGCGCAGTCTCTGCTGCCGCGATAGCGATGGCAAAGAGGGTGAAGAACATACCCTCCATCTGCTCGGGGTAGAGGTAGCGGTTAAACACCACGAAGTTGATATCGACGGCATTGAGCATAAGCTCCAGCGATATGAGCATGGCAATCATATTCTTGCGGGTGATGAAACCATACAAGCCGCAGCAGAACATCACCAGTGCCGGAACGAGGTAATATATAGCTGTAATTTCCATAGTATCAACGTTTGCGGGCAACGACAACGCCGCCGATTATACATGCGAGCAACAGCACGCTGACAGCCTCGAAAGGCAGCAGATACTGACCATGACCCGAGCCGAGGAGCGCGGTGCCGACCTGTTGCATGTCGGGGGCGTCCATCGCCGGTTTGGAGGCAAATGCCATGCAGCAGCGGCTCACCAGTGCGTAACCCGCGATAAGCAGGGTGGCCACGGCGGCTATGGCGCCGAGGAAACGCGACTTAGATGTGAGGCGCTCGGTATTGTCTCCCGGTTTGCTCGTAAGAAGGATGGCAAACACGAACAGCACCACGATACCGCCGGCGTACACCGCAATCTGCACTGCACCGAGGAACTCGTAGTCGAGCATGAAGTAAACCACGGCGGCGGCAAAAAGGGTGAACAGCAGGTAGGTGGCTGCGCGCAAAATCTTGCGCGTGGTGACGGCCATCACTGAGAAGACTATCATCGACAAAGCGACGATAAAATACAAGATTATACTTCCTACTGATTCCATATCGGTTTATTTATTTTCCTCTGTTTTGTCGGGGGCAGCGGCTGCCTTTGCAGCGGCTGCCTTAGCCTTTGCCTCGGCAATCTTGGCCTGGCGCTCGGCCTCGATTTTGGCAAGCTGCTCAGGCGTGGGTTCCGGCTCTTCTTTCTCGGGGAGATAGTTGAGCTGCTTGACGAGTTTCGAGCGAGTGAACACTGCCTGCTCGAAGTCGTTGTCAAACTCTATCGCGCCGGTGGGGCAGTTGGTGACGCAGAGCTGGCAGAAGGTGCAACTGCCAAGGTCGTAGTTGTACTTGACAAGTTTTTTCTTCTTTGTGCCCTGCATGGTGGTCACCATTTTCGACTCGATGGCTATTGTGCCGTTGGGGCAGTTGCGTTCGCAGTTACCACAGGCTATACACTTGTGGTTGCCCTCGGCGTCGTAGACAAATTTCAACTGTGCGCGAAAACGCTCGGGCCACTTGTGCTCGGTGCGGTTCTCGGGATAGCACTCGGTGATTTTCGGCGTCACGAACTCTTTGCCGGTCACCTTCATGCCTTTTAGAAGGCTCAGGATGCCGGAGCCTAACGATGAAAAGTATTCTGATACACTACCCATTGATATGAGGTCTTGTTGGTTTACTATATTTTATTTAAATCTTACGATTTACTAAGTTCTTAAATTGTCAGTCTCTGCGTTGGCCTCCCACTATGTCGAGTAGCTCGGTGGTGATGCTCTGCTGGCGCAACTTGTTATACTCGAGCTGCAACTGTTCGAGCAGCTTCTGGGCATTGTCGTTGGCACTCTGCATGGCCATCACGCGCGCTGCCTGTTCGCTGGCACGGTTCTGGGCGAAAGCCTCCTGCATCTGCGACAGCAGGAACATCGGAAGCACCGTGCGGAATATCGTGGCCGCATCGGGCTCGAATAGATAAGGGCGGCCGCCGGCGTTTCCCTGGGTGTTGAGCTTTGAGGCGCTGATAGGCAGATAGCCGTCGTCGACAAGACGTTGACGACCGGCCGAGAAGAAGTGCACATAGAGCAGCTCGACACGGTCGGTGTCGCTGTCGAGGAAGCGCGTCTGGAATGTCTCTGCAAAACTTTTTATGGCCTCGCCGTCGCTCTTCGAGTCTACGCCGGCGATTTCAGTGCAGGTCAGGCGCGGGTCAGACGCAGCGAGTTTGACAACGGACTTGGCAAGTTTCTTGCCCACCGGCACGAGGTCGATGGCGACATCGTCGCCACACTCCTGGCGCAGACGGGCGATTGTAGAAAGTAGGCCCTTGAAGATATTGACATTGTATGCGCCGCAAAGTCCGTCGTCGCTGCCGAGGGCTACGACCGTGACATGCTTCACGGCCTGGCGCTCTTCGGTAAGGGGCGAACTTACGACGGCGTCGCTGCTGAGCAAATTGCCGATAATGCCCTGCACACAGTCGCGGAAGGGCGACAGGCGGCGCAGTATACCCTCGGCCTTATGCATCTTGGCCGACGATATCATTTTCATAGCGCCGGTAATTTTCTCTGACGAGCCTACCGACCCTATGCGGCCCTTAAGTTCACGTAATGTTGCCATTGGTTTATTATCGGTTTAATCTGCTTATAATGTTCAACCACGGAAACGGGCAGCCACGTCGGTGGCGGCAAGTTTGAGCTTGTCGGCGGTGTCGTCTGACAACGCGCCTTTAGAGAGGGCTGCCATGTCTTCGGGATATTTTGCGTGCATGAGCTGCAGGAACTGCTTCTCGAACTCGGCAACCTTGTCGATTGGCACGTTTTCGAGCAGGCCGTTCACACCACAATATATGACTGCGATTTCGTCTTCGACAGGCATGGGGTGGTACTGGGGCTGTATGAGCAGACGCTCGTTCTTGCGGCCCTTGTCGATGACGCGGGCTGTCACGGCGTCCATGTCGCCGCCGAATTTTGTAAATGCCTCGAGTTCGCGGAACTGTGCCTGGTCGATTTTGAGGGTACCGGCGACTTTCTTCATCGCCTTTACCTGGGCCGAGCCACCGACACGCGATACCGAGATGCCCACGTTGATAGCCGGGCGTATGCCTCGGTTGAAGAGAGCGGTCTCAAGGAATATCTGGCCGTCGGTAATCGAGATTACGTTGGTGGGGATATATGCCGACACGTCGCCAGCCTGGGTCTCGATGATGGGGAGGGCGGTAAGCGAACCGCCGGCCTTCATGATGGGCTTGAGGGCCTCGGGAAGGTCGTTCATCTGCGATGCCACTTCCTGATTGTCGATAATCTTGGCGGCACGCTCGAGCAGGCGCGAGTGGAGGTAGAAGATATCGCCCGGGTATGCCTCGCGGCCCGAGGGACGCTTGAGGATAAGCGATACCTCGCGATAGGCAACGGCCTGTTTCGACAGGTCGTCGTATACAATCAGGGCGTCGCGGCCGGTGTCGCGGAAATACTCGCCGATGGCGACGCCGGCAAAGGGTGCGAAATAGCGCATTGCGGCCGACTCGGAGGCGGTGGCTGCAACAACGACGGTGTAGTCGAGTGCGCCGTGCTCGCGGAGCGTGTTGACTATCGAGGCAATCGACGAGGCTTTCTGGCCGATTGCCACATAGATGCAATATACGGGCTTGCCTTCTTCGTAGCCCTTGCGCTGGTTGATGATGGTGTCGATGGCGATGGCGGTCTTGCCAATCTGGCGGTCGCCGATAATCAGCTCGCGCTGGCCACGGCCAATTGGCACCATCGAGTCGATGGCCTTGAGGCCGGTCTGGAGCGGCTGTTTCACGGGCTGGCGGTAAATCACGCCCGGTGCCTTGCGTTCGAGCGGCAGGCGGATGAGGTCGCCGCTGATGGGGCCGTTACCGTCGATAGGTTCGCCGAGGATGTTGATGACACGTCCCAGCAAGCCTTCGCCTACGGGTATCGAAGCAATCTGGCCGGTGCGGCGCACGGTCATGTTCTCGGCCACCTCGTTGACGTTGTTGAGCAGGATGACGCCCACGTTGCTCTCCTCGAGGTTCATGGCTACGCCCTTTACGCCGTTTTCGAATTCTACAAGCTCGTTGGCACCCACATTGTCGAGGCCATAGACATGAGCCACACCGTCGCCCACGTCGAGCACGGTGCCTACTTCCTCGAAAGTTATCTTAGAGTTGATGTTTTCGAGCTCTTGTTTCAATACTTGGGATATCTCGCTGGGATTAATCATTGTATGCGGATAACTTGCTGTTGTGTTGTTAGATAAGGTAAGGCTCCGCTATCAGTTTAAGAGCTTGAGGCGGAGTTGTTTGAGTTGGCTGCTGACAGAGGCGTCGAGACGCTCGGAGTTTACCGTTACGGTAAAGCCGCCGATTAGCGAGGGGTCGGTAGTATAGTTGTACTCGATAGTACCCTCGCCTACGTGTTTCGCTATTATTTGCTCGAGACGTGCGCGTTCGCGCTCGCCCATCGGTGCAGCCGAGCAGATGTCGACGCGGTATATGGCGTTCTGCTGCCTATAGAGGTCGACATAGGCCCTGGCGATATCACGGGCCAAGGCCGTGCGTTTGTTTTTCTCAAGCAGCTTCAGGAAGTCCACATAGGTGGCGTCGGGCTTGCCGTCGTTGCCACCTACTGCCTTGATGAGCAGCGAGGTCTTGTCGGCATCACTGACAAAGGGGTTTGCCACGGTGGCCGCGAGGCCGGGCGTATCGGCAAAAGCCTTGCCTAAGGCCTGCATCAGCTGATAGAGATTGGCCGTGTCAGAGCGCTCGACACCTACGGCATAGAGCGCTTTGGCATAGCGGCGTGGGATAAGACCTTGGTCCATATATTTTTACTTTGCAGGGTCGATTTGGTCAAGCAGGCTGTCGACAAGTTTTTCCTGTGCGGCATCCTGCTGCATCTGGTTGTGTACAATCTTTCCGGCGATGTCGAGGGCAAACGCGCTCACCTGGTTTCTGAACTGCTGCTGGGCCTCCTTCTGCTGCTGGGCAATCTGGAGCTTGGCGTTGTCCATCACCTTCTGGGCTTCGACCTGTGCCGCGCTGCGGGCCTGCTCGATGATTTGCGTCTTCATCTTGTCGGCTTCGCGCAGGATGTCGGCCTGTTGGCGGCGTGCGTCGTTGAGGTAGCTCTCGGCTTCGGCACGGGCGTTGTCGAGTTGTGCCTTAGCGTCCTGGGCGTATTCCACCCCCTTGTCGATAAGGTCGGCACGGCTGTCGACACTGCGCAGTATCACCGGCCAGGCAAACTTCCACAAAGCAAGGAAGAGGATGCCAAAGGCGATGAACATCCAGAAGACGAGGCCGAAATCGGGCGTGAATAGTTCCATTTAGCGATGTATTGGGGCGTGGATTACATGAACAGGCACAGGGCGCAGACGATGACGGCGAAGAGTGCCACACCTTCGACGAGAGCCGCGATAACTATCATATTGCTTCGGATGTCGCCGGCAGCTTCGGGCTGACGGGCGATGGCTTCCATGGCGGCAGCGCCGATTTTACCGATGCCGATACCTGCGCCGATGGCGGCGATGGCGGCGCCGATGCTGGCGCCGAGTCCCAGTACGGGAGCAATTGCTGCTAAAAGTCCAAACATTGTTGTGTGTGTTTATTTTGTGGTTTAATATTTTTATACGAGTGTGTCTATGATTTCCTTGCCGATATTGTGCTTATCTTCGGCTTCTTCCTCCTCATGCTCCTCTTCCTGGGCAAGGCCGATAAAGATGGTAGAGAGCATGGTGAAGACATAAGCCTGGATGAAGCTCACAAGCACGTCAATCAAGAGCATGAATATCGAGAATATCAGCGATATTACCGTAGAGGCGCCACCGGCAACGGGGCTGATGGCCGAGAAGATGAATATCAGAAGGGTGAGGGTGATGACTATCATGTGGCCGCCCATCATATTGGCGAAAAGACGCACCGTCAACGCTGCCGGCTTGGTAAACATGCCGAAGATTTCGATGACTGGCATAATAGGCAGGGGCACCTTGAGCCACCAGGGCACGTCGGGCCAGAAGATTTCTTTCCAATAGTGCTTGTTGGCAAAGCAGTTGGTGGCGATAAAGGTGCAGATTGACAGCACCAACGTCACGGCGATATTGCCTGTCAGGTTGGCACCGCCGGGGAAGATTACCACCAGGCCCAGGAGGTTCATGACCAGGATGAAGAAGAACACCGTCATAAGGTAGGGCGCGAAACGCCTCGCCTGAGGGCCGAGAATGGGCTTTACCACGCCGTCGTAGACAAATGTGACGACAGCCTCGACTGCCCCGAGGCCCTTGCGCGGTGCCTTGTAGGGGTGCTTGCGCAGGAAGGCTGCAAGCCAGAGCATTATGCCGCCCACAAGCAATATGCAGATGAAGAGGGCGCATACGTTCTTGGTAATCGAGAAGTCCCACGGGCGCACTTCCTTGCCGTCGACAATCTCTACGAGCTTGCCTTTATACTTGCTCTCGGGACCGCCGATGGTAAAGGTGCAGTCGCCGTCGCGGTACACGGCACCATGGTCGAGATGCGACGACGAGAAGCAGTGGAAACCGTCGGAGGCATAGCATAGCACAGGCAGGGGCATACGGTGATGGTGGTCGAAGGGTACTTCCCAACCGTAGCCGTCGAGGAGGTGCTCGAAAATCACCTCTTTCGGGTTGATTTTCGACTCTGCCGTATCGGCGGCTTCCGATGCCGACGCGCCGACCGACACTACAGCCAGCAACATCAGCAGTATAATATGTTTGAAGCGGCTTATCATATCAATAGACGCAGACAGACACTACATTATTATCTACATCGACTATACCGCCGGTTACGGCAGTTGTCTGTTCGGCCCCGGCATCGTCGGTATAACGTATCGTACCGGCCGAGAGTGTGGCCAGCAGCGAGGCGTGATTGCGCAGCACGGTAAACTCGCCCATGCTCCCGGGGAGGGTCACGGCACTGACTTCACCTGTAAATAGCACTGCGTCGGCAGATATAATCTTGAGCGTCATTCGTTTTTTAGTTTATAAAGCGAAGTTTCGGGGTACTTGCGAGAAGCCCCCGACTTCTAAACTCTTATTTTACTTCGGCGAGGAGTCGCTTGCCTTTCTCAATCGCGTCGTCGATAGTGCCGACGTTGAGGAATGCCTGCTCGGGATACTCGTCCATCTCGCCCGAGAGAATCATCTTGAAGCCTCGGATAGTCTCGCTCAGGGGCACCATCACGCCCGGCAGGCCGGTAAACTGCTCGGCCACGTGGAAGGGCTGCGACAAGAAACGCTGGGCGCGGCGGGCGCGGGCAACGACGAGTTTGTCTTCGTCGCTGAGCTCGTCAACACCGAGGATGGCGATGATATCCTGCAACTCGTTGTATTTCTGGAGGAGCTGCTTCACGGCCTGTGCTGTGTTATAGTGCTCTTCGCCGATGATGTTGGGGTCGAGGATACGCGAGGTAGACTCCAGGGGGTCTACGGCCGGGTAGATACCGAGCTCGGTAATCTTACGGCTGAGCACCGTGGTGGCATCGAGGAAGTTGAAGGTCGTTGCCGGAGCAGGGTCGGTCAAGTCGTCGGCAGGCACGTAGATAGCCTGCACCGAGGTAATAGACCCGTTCTTTGTCGAAGTGATACGCTCCTGCAGGGCACCCATCTCAGATGCAAGCGTAGGCTGGTAGCCCACGGCCGACGGCATACGGCCAAGGAGGGCCGACACTTCGGAACCTGCCTGGGTGAAACGGAAGATGTTGTCGATAAAGAGGAGCACGTCCTTACCGCCGGCACCCTGGTCGCGGAACTGCTCGGCCACAGTAAGGCCCGACAGGGCCACACGGAGACGTGCCCCCGGCGGCTCGTTCATCTGGCCGAACACGAGTGTCGCCTGTGAGTTCTTGAGTTCTTCGTGGTCGACGTCGGCGAGGTTCCACTCGCCACGCTCCATACCCTCTTCGAACTTTTTGCCATACTTCATGACGCCGCTCTCAATCATCTCGCGGAGCAGGTCGTTACCCTCGCGGGTACGTTCGCCCACACCGGTAAATACCGAGAAACCGTCGTGACCTTTGGCAATATTGTTGATAAGCTCCATGATAAGCACGGTCTTGCCTACGCCGGCACCACCGAAGAGGCCGATTTTGCCGCCCTTGCTATAGGGCTCGAGCAAGTCAATCACCTTGATACCGGTCGAGAGGATTTCGGTGCTGGTTGTAAGGTTTTCGAACTCTGGCGCGGGCTGGTGGATAGAGCGCAGGTTCTCGCGTTTGAGCGCGGGCAGCTTGTCAATGGCCTCGCCGACCACGTTGAGCAGACGGCCCTTTACCTGGTCGCCGGTAGGAACGGCGATTGGGCGTTCGAGGTTGACCACGGGCATACCACGGCGCAGGCCGTCGGTACTCTCCATGGCCACGCAGCGCACGGTATCCTCGCCGATATGCTGCTCCACTTCGAGTATGGTTTCGCCGCCTTCGGGACGGTCGATTTTAAGAGCGGTATAGATGGGCGGTATCACGTTGTCGTCGAAAACAACGTCGACCACCGGGCCTATGACCTGGGCAATTTTGCCTTGTTTCTCGCTCATAGCTTATATGGAGGGGTATTGTTATTTAAAAGTGAAAGTTTGTGATAATGATGACTACCATCAGCACCAGGTTGACAAGGTTGATTGGCAGCAGGTATTTCCATTCGAGCGACAGCAGCTGGTCGATACGCAGACGGGGGAATGTCCACTTAAACCAGATGATGACGAACGACAGGGCGAATGCCTTGAGGATAAACCATACTACGCCGGGGATGTAGTCCATGATGGCGTTGAAGCCGTCCCAACCGGGGAAGTGGAGGGGCATCCAGCCGCCGAAGAAAAGGAGGGCGGCAACACCCGACACGATGAAGAGGTTGAGATACTCGGCGAGGTAGAAGAAGCCGAAGTGCATACCCGAATACTCGGTGTGGTAACCGGCGGTAAGCTCGCTCTCGGCCTCGGGAAGGTCGAACGGGCCACGGTTGGTCTCGGCGGTACCGGCAATCATATAGATTACGAAAGCGATAAGCGCGGGAAGGTGACCCTTGAAGATAAACCACAGGTCGGCCTGCTCGGCAACGATACCCTCGACCGACATTGTGCCGGCAAGGCATACCATCGTGATTACAGACAGGCCGATTGACAGTTCGTAGCTGACCATCTGGGCACCCGAACGGAGCGAACCGATGAGGGTAAACTTGTTGTTAGACGACCAACCGGCCAGGAGTATGCCCAGCACACCAATCGACGACACGGCAATCAGGAAGAAAATGCCGATATTGAAGTTGATGATTTGCAGGCCGTTGCCCCAGGGCAGTACAGCGAAAGCAAGCATCGAGGCGATAATCACCAGATAGGGTGCCAGGGCGAAGAGGAAGCGGTCGATATGGTTGAGGTGGATGATTTCCTTGATGAGCATCTTGAACATATCGGCGAAACTCTGGCAGAGACCCATGGGGCCGACGCGGTTAGGGCCGAGGCGGCATTGGAAGGCGGCACAGAGCTTACGCTCGTAGTAGATGTAGAATAGGGCAAGCAAGGCATAGACCAGCAGCAGGCCTACGCCCACCAACAGGCACTCGGTGGTAACGGCGAGCCAGCCCGGCATGAGCGAACGTAGCGAGTTGTCTATCCACGTGGTGATGAAAGAAAAATCTTGCATTATGCTGTGATATTACTGATTAGCTATTGTGTTACGTCGCGGGGTTTAGCGGTCGATATCGGGGACTATGTAGTCGAGCGAACCGCCGATTGTTATAAGGTCGGCAATCTTCTGGCCGCGTGTGATGTGGTCGACCACCGCAGCCTGGGGCAGGCACGGCGTTGCCAGTTTGATGCGGTAGGGCTTGGCCGAGCCGTCGCTCTCGAGATAGATGCCGAAAGCTCCACGGCAACCCTCGGTAAGCTGGAACCATTTGCCGGCAGGGAGCTTGATGAGCTTGGGCACCTTGACGCAGTATTCGCCTTCGGGGATGTTGTCGACGAGCTGGGCGAGGATTTTTGCCGACTCTTCCATCTCGCGCATACGGCATTTGAAGCGTGCCATCGAGTCGCCCTCGGTCATAACGACCTCTTCGAAATCGAGTTCGGGATAGATGCTGTATGGTTTGAGCTTGCGCATGTCGCACGCCCAGCCCGAGGCACGGCCCGACGGGCCTGTCACGCCGTAAGCGATGGCATCTTCACGCGAGAGGACGCCTACGCCCTCCATGCGGTTCTTGGCAATGACGTTGCCGGTGAAGATTTCGTTATATTCCTTGATATTCTTAGGCAGCACCTCAAGCAGGGCCTTCACGTCGTCGACAAAGTCGGGTGCGAGGTCTTGCATGACGCCGCCGATGCAGTCGTAGTTGAATGTCATGCGCGCACCGCAGGTCTTCTCCATGATGTCGAGGATTTGTTCGCGCACACGCAAGGTGTAGAAGAGCATCGTGGTCGCGCCGAGGTCCATGCAGTAGGTGCCGATAAAGAGGCAGTGCGAGGCGATACGCGACAGCTCGTCCATCATCACGCGGATAACCTGGGCGCGGCGGCTGATTTCGATGCCGGCGGCCTTCTCGATTATCATACACAGGGCGTGGTGGTAGTTGTGGGCCGAGAAGTAGTCCATTCGGTCCATGAAGTGGAGCGTCTGCGGGTATGACAGCGACTCGCAAAGCTTCTCGATACCACGGTGTATGTAGCCCAGATAGATATCGATTTTCTTTATTTCCTCGCCGTTTACGGCAGTGCGGAAACGCAACACGCCGTGGGTCGCGGGGTGCTGCGGGCCTATGTTGACCACGAAGTCGTCTTTCTCGAATATGCGGCGCTGGCCCTTTACGAGTTCGCCCTTGTCGTCGAGGGTGTAGACGTCGGTAAAGTCGGTCTGACGCTCGTTTTCTATCGACACGGGGTTAATCTCGGGGTTGGCGTCGTAGTCTTTACGCAGAGGGTAGCCAACCCAGTCGAGGTTGAGGAACAGGCGGCGCATGTCGCTGTTGCCCACGAATATGATGCCGAAGAAGTCGTAGACCTCGCGCTCGTAGAGACCGGCAACGTGCCACACGTCTTCTACCGAGTGAATCCATGGTTTCTCACGGTCGCCACGGGCAAGCACCTTCACGCCGATTACCTCGTTGGTGGTCGTAGACATCAGGTAGTAAATAGCGCCGAGGCTCTCGGTCCAGTCCATGCCTACCACGGTAACGCAGTAGTCAAATTTTAAGTCGGCATCGTCGCGCAGGGCGACAGCCATGTCGTGCCACTGCTCGTCGGCGATGGTAAATAGCGGTGTGGCATCGCCTTCGACGGTAGCGGCAGGGAAGAGGGTCTGTATCTTTTGGATGATATTAGCCATGACAGAAATTAATGACCGGGGTTAATCTTCGACGCCCTCCACGGGGTGCTGGGCGAGAAATTCTTGCTGTTTTTCCTTGCGGTTGACGCCACCGAAGAAGCGCTCGACCTTGATTTTGCGCGACAGCTGCATGATACCGTATATCATCGCCTCGGGACGAGGGGGACAGCCGGGAACAAACACATCGACAGGGACAATGTCCTCGATGCCCTTGGCCACGTGGTAGCTGTTGCGGAAGGGACCGCCGGATATGGCGCAACTGCCGCAGGCAATGACATATTTAGGCTCGGCAAGCTGGTCGTAGAGGCGGCGGAACACGGGCACCATGCGGTGTACGATTGTACCGGCCACCATCATGAAGTCGGCCTGACGTGGCGACGAACGGGCAACTTCCCATCCGAAACGCGCCATATCGAAACGCGCAGCGCCGAGGCTCACAAACTCGATGCCACAGCAGCTCGTGGCGAAGGTGAGCGGCCAGATAGAGTTAGAGCGGCCCCAGTTAATCAGCTTGTCGAGAGAGCCGACTATGATGTTAGTGCCGCTCTCCTGGAGCTGTTTTACGAGTCCTTCGATATACTCGTTATCTTTCCATGCCTCGTAGGGCATGCTTTTGGTCGTTACTTCCATTCGAGAGCTCCTTTCCGCCAGGCGTATACGAGGCCCAGCACCAAGATGCCGAAGAAGACGGCGATGCATAATAAACCATCGGCGCCAAGCTCACGCATTCTCACTGCCCAGGGGAAGAGGAAGACGGTCTCGACGTCGAACATAAGGAACAAGATAGCAAAAAGATAGTAGCCCACTTTGAATTGCGACATAGATTCGCCGCGAGTGGGGATACCGCATTCGTAGGCCTCACCTTTCTGAGGGTTGAACGAGCTCGGAGAGATGAGCTTGGCAATCCATAGCGCCAGGGCCACCAGCGCCACGCCGGTGAGCAGCGCCGTTATCCCCAGGAGCCCGTTGTTCTCTATTCCGAAGATGGCTGTTGTTATCATATTGATTGAGTTTATTTTCATCGGTGTCTAATAAGGCTACGGCCTTGGCACAAGCGATACGGGGAAGGAGAGAACACGCTGTCAGTCAAAGCTCTATGCCGCATAAACGGCATACTGGCGCCTGTCGGGGCGCCTGTTCGTGGTGCAAAGATACAATAATTATCCCATTCCACGAAATCTGCGCCCACTTATTTTTCAGATTTTTTAATATTTCCCCGGGGCTCAGACAAGCCCCGGGAGTTGGACGAGTCTATTTTTTCAGATGCCGCTTTCTACCACGGGGAAGCCGCAGTCGGCGGTTACGTTGAAGACTACTCCGCCAAATTTGACAGGCGTGCAGTCAAACGACAGGTCGAGACCGGCCCCGAAGTCGAGTTCGCCCTTGAGATTACTGATGGGGAAGGCCGGGTATGGCGTTTCGTTGCTCTCGGGCGTGATGTTGTCGATTTCGAACACAGCCTTGGTGCCGCGCATGACGAACGGTATGTTCTTGAGCACGATATTCATGGCCGGCATCTGAGCCATAAACTGCGCGTTGACGATATTGATGGTCACGCAGCGGGTATTGGTGTTAAAGGCAAGTGCATACTGGGTAGAATTTGTCTCGAAGGCCGGCATGCCCGTAGCCACACTCTTGGTTGTGCCGTAGCAGCCCTGGCCGGGATACGACGACACCACGCTATAGCGGCCGTCGAGAGTCATGCTCACGCAAAATGCCGGCGAATAAGTGTTGCCTATCACTCGCTGGTAGAGACGCATGGAGAAACGGCCGATTACCGGCGACACTGCCACACCGGGCACCGACGGCCTGAGGTTTTCGCCCGTGAGCACTATCCAGCCGTCCTTGTCGATACCGAACTTGAGGCCCGAGAGGGTAAACGACGGGTAAGTGGTGTCGTCGGTAAGCTTGAGGCCCGAGATGGTCACATCGGCCGACGGGGCGGTGTAATTGAGGCGTACCTTGTATCCCATGCCGGTGATATAGGCCGAGGGGCCCTCGGCGATATCGCTCACATAGGCAAAGCAGTTAGAGAGGGTCTGCTCGGTGATGGTCTCATTATTATTGTTATTGTCGCCGCACGACACTGCCAGCAAGCAGGCGGCCACAAGCGACACAACATAACAGATATACTTCTTCATGACTAATGCAAAAATGATTAAAATTCAAGAGTGCAAAAATAGCAATAAAAAGCGATGCTTGCAAAAAAATCGGCACGGCGGCCACATTTAAAGACATTTCGACGCCAAAATTCACCGTCGCGACAAAAATTTCGCCACGCACATACCGTCTATCTCGCGGTTTTTGCGTAATTTTGCACCTTGAAACAATCCAGTAGAGTATGCAGAAAATACGCAACATCGCTATTATTGCCCATGTAGACCATGGCAAGACTACAATAGTGGACAAAATGCTTCTCGCCGGCCACCTTTTTCGCGAGAACCAGAACGCCGGAGAACTCATCCTTGACAACAACGACCTCGAACGCGAACGCGGCATCACAATCTTGTCGAAAAACGTGTCGATAAATTATAAGGATTACAAAATCAACATCATCGACACCCCGGGCCACGCCGACTTCGGCGGCGAGGTAGAGCGCGTGCTCAATATGGCCGACGGCTGCCTGCTGTTGGTCGACGCTTTCGAAGGCCCCATGCCCCAGACTCGCTTCGTGCTTCAGAAAGCCATAGAAATCGGCCTAAAGCCGGTAGTGGTCATAAACAAGGTCGACAAGCCCAACTGCCGCCCCGAAGAGGTGCAGGAGATGGTCTTCGACCTGATGTTCAGCCTCGACGCCACCGAGGAACAGCTCGACTTCCCCACCCTCTACGGCTCGGCCAAGCAGGGCTGGATGAGCACCGACGTCAACAAGCCCACCGACAACATATTGCCCCTTCTCGACACCATCATCGAGGCCATCCCCGGCCCCGAGGACAACCCCGGCGATACCCAGATGCTCATCACCTCGCTCGACTATTCTAAATATGTGGGCCGTATAGCCATAGGCCGCGTGCACCGTGGCGAAATCCGCGAGGGCCAGGAAATAGCCCTGTGCCGCAAAGACGGCAGCATATCGAAGCAGCGCATCAAGGAACTGCATACCTTCGAAGGCATGGGCCGCAAACGTGTCGACTGCGTGAAAAACGGCGACATCTGCGCCGTGGTCGGTCTCGAAGGCTTCGAAATCGGCGACACCATATCGCTGCCCGACAACCCCGACCCACTGCCACGTATCGCCATCGACGAGCCCACCATGTCGATGACCTTCACCATCAACGACAGCCCCTTCTTCGGCAAGGACGGCAAATATGTGACCTCGCGCCATATCGGCGACCGCCTCAACGCCGAGCTCGACCGTAACCTTGCCCTGCGCGTAGAAAAAGGCAGCAAAGAAGACGTGTGGACGGTATATGGCCGTGGCGTGCTGCACCTGTCGGTGCTTATCGAGACCATGCGCCGCGAAGGCTACGAGCTGCAGGTAGGCCAGCCACAGGTCATAGTGAAAGAAATCGACGGCGTGAAATGCGAACCGGTAGAGCTGCTGACAATCAACGTCACCGAAGAGTCGGCCTCAAAGATGATTGACATGGTCACACGCCGCAAAGGCGAACTGGTAGCCATGTCGACCAAGAACGACCGTGTGCAGATGGAGTTCCAGATACCCTCGCGCGGCATCATCGGCCTGCGCAGCAACGTGCTCACGGCATCGGGCGGCGAGGCGATTATGTCGCACCGCTTCCTGGAGTTCCAGCCATGGAAGGGCGACATAGAGCGTCGCACCAACGGCAGCCTCATCGCCATCGAGTCGGGCACGGCATACGCCTATGCAATCGACAAGCTGCAAGACCGTGGCCGCTTCTTCATCTTCCCGCAAGAAGAAGTCTACGCCGGACAGGTCGTTGGTGAAAATGCAAAGGACAACGACATACCCGTCAACGTGACCAAGAGCAAGAAGCTCACCAACATGCGCGCCAGCGGCGCCGACGACAAGGCCCGCATCGTTCCGCCGGTAGTGTTCAGCCTCGAAGAAGCTCTCGAGTATATTAAGGAAGACGAATATGTAGAGGTAACGCCCCACCATATACGCCTGCGCAAAATCATACTCGACGAAACCGAGCGCAAACGCGCCAACCGCTAAAAACAATGACGCCCTTTACCCTCAACCTGCGTGGCCGGCTGGCAGAATACTCCCGGCCGGTAGTAATGGGCGTGCTCAACGTCACCCCCGACTCTTTCTATAGCGGCTCGAGGGCGCAGACACACGCCGACATCGCCAATCGTGCCCGGCAGCTCGTGGCCGACGGTGCCGACATGCTCGATATCGGCGCCTACTCGTCGCGCCCGGGAGCCGACGACGTGTCGACCGACGAAGAACTCCGCCGCCTCGAAGCCGGCCTGTCGGCCGTGCGCGAGGCCGTTGGTTACGACATCCCGGTTTCGGTCGACACCTTCCGCGCCGACGTGGCACGCAGGGCCGTCGAGTGGGGGGCCGACATAATCAACGACATATCAGGCGGATTGCTCGACGAAGACATGTTCGAGACCGTTGCCGACCTGCATGTGCCCTACATACTGATGCACATGCGCGGCACCCCGGCAACCATGCAGACCATGACCGACTATACCGACGTTGTCGCCGACGTGATTGGCGAACTGTCGCACAAACTGTCGCGTCTCGAGGAACTTGGCGTGGCCGACGTGATAATCGACCCGGGCTTCGGCTTTGCCAAAACTCTCGACCAAAACTACCGCCTGCTGTCGCAGCTCGACGCTTTCGCAATACTCGGGCGCCCGGTCCTTGCCGGCATGTCGCGCAAGTCGATGTTGACGCGGCTCCTGGGCATCGATGCCACCGAGGCCCTGGTGCCGACGGCTATCGTAGGCGCCTTGGCCCTTGAGCGCGGAGCCGCCATATTGCGCGTGCACGACCCTCGCGAGGCCGCCCAGGCAATCGCCATCGTAGAAAAATTGAAGATAAAAGGTTAAAGACAAGAGCTCATCGAAACGGCTCATTAACCTTTATCCCCTAACCTTTAACCTTAAAATAAATGCTCGACTTCGGTATAAAAGACGCCATAGACATACTGCTCTTCGCGGTACTGCTCTACTATATTTACCGGCTCATGAAGGAGTCGGGCACCATCAACATCTTCTACGGCGTACTGGCCTTCATTGTCGTGTGGGTGCTTGCATCCGAAATCTTCGACATGCGCCTAATCGGCACCATACTCGACAAGTTTATGGCCATAGGACTAATAATCCTGGTCATATTGTTCCAGGAACCTATTAAGCGTTTCCTGGTAGAGCTTGGCAGCCAGCGGCGATGGCGCTTTCTGAGCAAACTATTTCACCACCATAAAGAAGAAATCGACAACGAGGCACTGGCATGGGTAATGCCCATCGTCTATGCATGTATGAGCATGAGCAAGAGCAAGACCGGCGCACTGATAGTGGTGGAGCAGTCGGTGCCGCTCGACAATTACTCGGCCTCGGGCGACCGCATCGACGCCCTCATCAACACGCGCCTAATCGAGAACATATTCTTTAAAAATTCGCCACTCCACGACGGAGCCATGATAATCGCCCACGGCCGTATCGAGGCAGCAGGCTGCATCTTGCCCGTAAGCCACGACAGCGACGTGCCGCGCACGCTCGGCCTGCGCCACCGCTCGGCCCTCGGCATTGCCCAGGCCACCGACGCCCTGGCCATAGTAGTGAGCGAGGAAACCGGCAACATATCAATCGCCCACCGTGGCAAGCTCGCCACCCGGCTCAGCTCGACCGAACTCGAGCACCGCCTCAACACCATAGCAATAACAATGGCGAAGTAAAAAAATCCTAAGCAGGCAAAAAAAATGGCCCCAACCGATTGAATTACCGAAATTTTTCATTAATTTTGCGGTTGGAAAACCGGCAGAGGCCGGCAATGACTACATGACACATTAAACAACCCAATATTCAATCAAAAACTATGACTAAAATAGGTATCAATGGCTTTGGTCGTATCGGTCGCTTCGTCTTCCGTGCTTCTACAAAGCGTGACGACATCGAAGTAGTCGCTATCAACGACCTTCTTCCCGTAGACTACATGGCTTACATGCTCAAGTACGACACAATGCACGGCCAGTTCGAAGGCACTGTAGACTACGACATGGAAAAGAGCGAACTGATTGTAAACGGCAAGCACATCCGCGTAACCGCCTGCAAGAACCCCGCAGAAATCGGCTGGGGCGCAGTAGGTGCAGAATACGTAGTTGAATCTACCGGTCTCTTCCTTACCAAAGAAAAAGCTCAGGCCCACATCGAAGCCGGTGCTAAATACGTTGTTATGTCGGCTCCCTCGAAGGACGACACCCCCATGTTCGTATGCGGCGTAAACGCCGATACCTACGTCAAGGGCACACAGTTCGTATCTAACGCTTCTTGCACCACCAACTGCCTTGCTCCTATCGCCAAGGTCCTCAACGACAAATTCGGCATCGTTAACGGCCTTATGACCACCGTACACTCTACCACCGCTACCCAGAAGACCGTTGACGGTCCTTCTATGAAAGACTGGCGTGGTGGCCGTGCCGCTTCTGGCAACATCATCCCCTCGTCGACAGGTGCTGCAAAGGCTGTAGGCAAAGTTATCCCCGAACTCAACGGCAAACTTACCGGTATCTCGATGCGTGTCCCCACCCTCGACGTATCTGTTGTTGACCTTACCGTCAACCTCGCCAAGCCCGCTACCAAAGAGGCTATCTGCGCTGCCATGAAAGAGGCTGCTGAAGGCGAACTCAAAGGCGTTCTCGGCTACACAGAAGACGCTGTTGTTTCGAGCGACTTCCTCGGCGACACCCGCACTTCGATTTTCGACGCTAACGCCGGTGTATACCTGACCGACAACTTCGTAAAAGTTGTTTCTTGGTACGACAACGAAATCGGCTACTCTAACAAAGTACTCGACCTCATTGCTACCATGGTTCGCATCAACGGCTAATCATAAGCAATAAACCACAAAAAATCCCGACGCCCTCGCGCCGGGATTTTTTGTTTCCACTGGAATGAGGAAACAAAAGGACAAAAAAACAAATTACGGCTCAATCCGAAATCATAGTGCATAATTAAAATATAAAAGATGAGGGTTCTCAACGATAGGAGCTTGACTCTCCGAGGCAAGCCATATGTCAGCCATTACATTTAACTGCTTGTGTATAAATAAAAAGCATTGCCTCGAAAATGGCTGGTCCCGAGGTTCCAGCTCCTACATTAGCCACAACTCGACCCAACTACATATGCACCGTAATTTCGGCTTGGGCCAAAAAAGACAGATTTTTTTGTAATTTATGTCTTTATGCGTTCTCCGATATACGAAGCACGATTAGTGTTTCTTGAACGGGTCGAGGGCGACGGTGGGCGCGTCGTTGTCGAAACAGCCGAGCTGGTAGCCGCCGTTATATCCCGACGGAGCCTGTGGCTCCCAATAGAAGACGCCTTCTACATCGGCCGTCATCATTTCGCTTATAAGGGCTTTGCAATTCTCGGCCTGGTCCCAAGGCATACCGATTTCACATAGCATCACAGGTTTGCCGTATTTGGCCTTTACGTGGTCGATATTCGCCTTACAGTCGGCAGCGACCTTGCGCCAGCCACCGGTCTCGCCGTTCTGCTCGGCCCAATATGGATAGAGCGACATGCCTATCATATCGTAGCGTCCACCGTTGTCTCGAAGGATGTCGAACATGCGGTCGTAGCGCCACTGGTCCTGGCCCGAGTCAAGATGCACTATCACCTTGGCATCAGAGAAAACGGCCTTTACGGCATCGTAACCTGCATTGTTAAGGGCGGTAAGCTGCTTGGGATTGTCGACCGAACCGACTGGCAGCATCATACCGGGCGTGGTCTCATTGCCGACCTGCACCCATTCGGGCGTCACACCTGCAGCCTTAAGGGCTTTAAGCGTCTCGTCTACATGGGCGGCGACGGCCTTGCACAAATCATCGAACGCGAGGCCCTTCCACGCAGCCGGCATCTCCTGATGGCCCGGGTCGGCCCAGGTGTCGGAAAAATGAAAATCAATCATCGTGCGCAAGCCCAGTCGTTCGGCCCTTACGGCCTTGGCCACTACATCGTCGATGCTGTTCCACCTGTCGGCAGGGTTGACCCATACGCGCAGACGTATGGCATTGACGCCGCAATCGTCGCGCAGCAGTTGCATACACTCCTTCTGCACACGCGGCGTGCCGGGCGTATAAAATTTACGTCCCTCGGCCTCCATCTGGGTCAGCCAGCTCACGTCGGCACCTCGGGCAAAACCGGTTTCCTTGACATGAGTCGGCACCTCAGGCTCAACCGGGCCTGACTTCTCATCGCCGCAAGCCCATAGCGAAAACGTGGCTGCAAACGCCACGACTGGTAATAAGTTCTTAAGTTTCATATAACAATTTAACGCTCGGACTATCAATTTATTGCTCAAATACAAGAGAAGGGTTGCGCCAAAGTGCAACCCTTCTTTTGTCTACTATGTATATCTATGATTTACTCCAGGGCGGTGCGCACCTGGGTGTAGATGTTGGCGGCGGTGAAGCCGAATTTCTCGTCGAGCACCTTGTAGGGAGCCGAAGCACCGAAGCGTTCCATGCCGAACACCTTGCCGTGGAAGCCCTTAATCATCTCAATAGTGATGGGCAGGCCGGCGGTGAGGCCGAACTGGGGCACGCCTGCAGGCAGCACCGACTCGCGGTAAGCCTCGTCCTGGCGGTTGAAGAGACCGATTGAGGGCATCGAAACCACTGCAGCCTTGATGCCGTCGGCCTCGAGCAGCACGGCAACCTCGCACAGCAGCGACACCTCGGAGCCGTTGGCTACGAGCACTACGTCGGGAGTACCGGCAGGCTTGACAACGGTGTAGCCGCCACGCATTGCGCCCTTGGCAGCCTCGGCGCGGGTCACACCCTCGGGAGCGGGAAGGTCTTTGATATCCTGGCGCGACAGGATGAGGGCTGTCGGTGCATGACGGTTCTCCATGGCCATCTGGTAGGCAATCGAAGTCTCGGCAGCATCGGCAGGGCGAAGCACGAGCATGGCCTGCTTGCCGGCGAAGTTGTTAATCATCTCCATCAGACGAATTTGAGCTTCCTGCTCGATAGGCTCGTGGGTCGGGCCATCCTCGCCTACGCGGAAGGCGTCGTGCGTCCAGATATATTTTACGGGCTGCTCCATCAGGGCCGCCATGCGCACTGCGGGCTTCATATAGTCAGAGAAGACGAAGAATGTGCCGCAACCGCACCACACGCCGCCGTGAAGGGCGATACCGTTCATGATGCAGGCCATGGTCAACTCGCTCACGCCGGCCTGGAGGAAGGCACCGGTAAAGTCGCCCTTGGCAAAAGCATGGGTCTTTTTGAGGAAGCCGTCGGTCTTGTCGCTGTTGGCGAGGTCGGCCGACGAGATAATCATGTTGCCAACTTTCTCGGCCAGCACACCGAGCACGTCGGCCGATGCCTGACGGGTCGAGATGTCGGCCTTATGCACTATTGCAGTATAGTCAATCTGCGGCAGCACGCCGTCGAGATACGATTTGAGTTCGGCAGCCTTTTCGGGATATGCCTTTGCCCAAGTGTCGAATTCGGCTCGACGGGCAGCGACAATCTCACGCAAGTCGGCAGCACGACGGGCATAGAGCTCTTTTACATCGTCGAAAATCACAAAGGGGTTCTCGGGGTCGCCGCCGAGGTTCTTGATTGTAGCGGCATAGTCGGCACCGCTCTTGCTCAAGGGCTGGCCGTGGGTCGAGCACTGGCCTTCGAACGATGCGCCGTCGGCCTTGACTGCGCCCTTGCCCATGGTGGTATGACCGATAATGATGGTCGGACGCTCTTCTTCGGCCTCGGCCTTGACGAGTGCGTCGGCGATGGCGGCAGGGTCGTTGCCGTCGATTTCAATCACATTCCAGTGCCATGCACGGTATTTTGCGGCATAATCCTCGGTATCGACAGCGTCGACCATGGTTGAGAGCTGCACTTTGTTGCAGTCATAGAACATAATCAGGTTCGACAGGCCGAGGTAGCCGGCGATACGGCCCGCGCCCTGCGAAATTTCTTCCTGTATGCCGCCGTCGCTGATAAAGGCATAAGTCTTATGACTTACGATGCCGCCGAAACGGGCCTCGAGGAAACGCTCGGCAATAGCGCAACCGACGGCCATGGTGTGTCCCTGACCGAGGGGGCCCGACGTATTCTCTACGCCACGCTCGGGGTCAAGCTCGGGGTGGCCGGGAGTTACCGAACCCCACTGGCGGAACTGGGCAAGTTCGTCGACGGTATATTTACCTGTCAGCGCCAGGGCCGAATAGAGCATGGGCGACATGTGCCCCGGGTCAAGGAAAAACCTGTCGCGGGCAAACCATGTGGGGTCGTCGGGGTCGGTGATAAGAAACGACGAATAGAGTACATTTACGAAGTCGGCACCACCCATGGCACCGCCGGGATGACCGGATTTGGCCTTTTCGACCATCGACGCAGCCAGAATACGGATATTGTCGGCTGCCTTTGTCATAAGCTTTGAGTCCATTATCTAAGGTTATTGTGTTCCATGTGTTGTAGGGCGAAGTTACAACAAAAGTTTAAATCTCGCAAAAAAAAATTTGACTAATTTAAGGTCGTGCACGTGCATCTTACCACCGTTTAGAACGGATATCCGACGGCGAAGTGGAAGTTTGCATCGCGGCCCCAGCGTGGGTGGATGATTGGCCAGCGTTCCTGGTTCATGGCAGGGTTGTATGCCTTGAAGCCCAGGTCGAGGCGCAACAGGAAGTAGGTAAAGTCCATACGCAGGCCAAGGCCGTAGGCCGCAGCTATCTGCTTGTAGAATTTATCGAACTTGAATTGGCCCCCCGGCTGGTTGGGATAGTCTTTGATGGTCCATATATTTCCGGCATCGACAAACAAAGCCCCCTCAAGCACCCAGAAGAGCTTCGCACGATACTCTATGCTCAGGTCGAGGCGTATGTCGCCGCACTGGTTGATAAAGTCTGTAACAGAATTCTTGGCATCGTATGCACCGGGGCCGAGCGTCCTCACACCCCAGCCTCGCACGCCGTTGGCACCACCGGCATAGAAACGTTTCTCGAACGGTACCATCGACGAGTTACCATAGGGGTATGCTATGCCGGCGCCCACGTGCATGGCCAGCGAGTTGCGCGTGTTGAAGTTGCGCGTGTAGGTAAAGTCGGCCTCGCCCTTGACATATTGGGCATACTGTATGCCGAAAATCTTATATACCCCGGACGACTTCTTCTGCCCTATCATATTTGAAATCCCGTAGAGCAGGTTGCCAGCCATCTCGACCGAGAGCCGCAAGCTCGTCACATGCGGTTGCACGGCCAGGGCATTGAGCGTGGCCGAGGGCAGGCGGCGGTTGGTACGAGAGTAGGTATAGCCCATCCGCATGATAAAGTGGTCTTCGTAGCTGTAGCGCAGCAACGGGTTTGACGGCGCTATCTCGTCGATAAAATTGATGGTAGAGCGCGGCAGGCGCACATAGTTTATATCGATGAGGTCGTAGGTCTGGCGGCGCAGATAGTCGGCCCTCTGCTGCTGCCACTTCCATTTCCACGCCGTGCCGAGGATGATACGGGTGTACTCGGGGCGTTCCTGATAGTTTGCCGAGAAGGTAAACTCGGTCGACGCCAGTCGCCGCTGCTTGAACGACTTCGACAGGAAGGGACACTCAAATCGCGGCAGGGTGATACCCACCTCGCCGGCAAACTCGGTGTAACGGTTATTGATGAGGCCGTCGAAATTACCCGACAGGCTCTCGTAAGAGCCGCGCAGTTTTGTAGTCAGCAATTCAGAACCGTGGTTGAGGTTGCGGTGCTGGTATGTAAGTCCGAGGCCGAAACCGAGGTCGCCCTCCGAGTTCGTACCCTCGAGCTCGACCGAGGCTGTCATCTTCTTGTTCCTTGCCAGATATATGGTGGCATCGAGCAAGCCCACGTCGCCATCGGCACCGACAGGCTGCATGTCGATATTGATATAGCGGATGATACTCAGTCGGCCAAGAGCCTCGTAGGTACGTTCGACGGCAGCTGCACTATAAGGCTTGCCGGCAACGATATAGCACATCTCGTCGAGTACCTTGGGGCGTATATACCTGTCGGAGCCGTAGACAAATTTCACTCCGTTGTAAGTCACGGTGTCGCGCACGGCACCGGGGCCGACAGTATCAGACTGGTTTGCAAGTACAAAGGTCACATTGCGCACATCGTAGCGGTGGTGTCGCACACCGCTCAGGCCGAGACTGTCGGCGAGGGCAGCAAGGGCGGTATGGCCTCCCGGCTTCTCTGACGGGGTATGCAGGTTGAGCGTCAGCCCAACAAGCCGGCTGCCGGCAATCGTGTCGGCAGTATAGTTGATATACTCGCGGTTAAAGTCATAATACCCTGCGTTGCGCAGCAGGCGTGTTATGCGCCCGCGCTCCTCGTCGAGGGCGTTGCGGTCAAGCAACATGCCTGTCTTCACAATAGCATCGGCAGTATCGCCCATGACGATGCGTCGCACGGCGCGGTCGGCGATATTGTAGTTCATTGCCGCTATGCGGTGCGGTTCGCCGGCCACAATGCGGTAGCGCACATCGATACGCTTGCGCCCGTCGTGCCGCACGGTATCGGCCACCACGCGCGCATCGAGATAACCGCTGTTGACAAGTGCAAGCTGCAACTGGCGGCACGAAGCCTCGGTGAGGTCAGGGTCGTAGATGACGGGGGCCTGCCCTACACGCCGTAGCCAGCGGTTATACCACCGCGTAGTGTCGCGTCCCGACAGGCTGTATGTGGCGAGTTGCAGCTTTGCAAAGCCGAGTACCTTGTGGTTGGGGGTCTGGCGCAAAAAATTGTAAAGCTCCGTCTCGCTCACATCGTTGCGGTCAGTAACGTCGACGCTCACACGGTCGAGAAGGTACTCGCCGTCGGGCACATGCTTTGTCGCGCTACAGGCCGCCAGGATTATGATAATGGCAGTGGTAACTATTGATAGACAAAAGCGGTTATATTTCATATCGCTCAAGCCTTGGCCGATATCGAGAATATAAAGCGGGCACCACCGTGATACGAGGTGTCGAGTGTTATGTCTCCGCCAAGCAGTTTTGCCAACAGCCGCGATATATACAGACCGAGACCGCACCCGGGCGAGGTGTTGTCGAGTTTGCGGAATCGCGAGAAAATAGCCTCAGACTGTGACGCAGGCACACCTATGCCCGTATCGGTAACAATGAATGTAAGTCTCTCATGTTCGGTATCATAATCGAAATCAAGACTTATGCGGCCACGGTCGGTAAATTTGTCAGCGTTGCTGAGAAGATTTAACAATACCTGGCCTACGCGCTGGGGGTCAGTCTCAACCACCACGTCGGGCCGTTTTTCAGTATTAAACACCACTTCGACCCCTTTCGACGTGCGGCCCTCGTTTTCAAATAGATTATCGAGGGCGAAGGCACACATATCGTAGACATTCGATGGCTTATAGTCGATATTCATGGTACCGTGTTCGAGCGATGCTATGTCGAGGACGTCATTGAGAAGCGTGATTATCAGCTTAGAGTTTAAATCGATTATGTTGGCAAATCGCTGCAGGTAATTTGTCTTATCCTCGGGCACGCAGTCGACAATCAACTTGGAATACTCCACAATCGCAGCCAGCGGAGCCTTGACCTCATGGCTCATGTTATTGATAAAATCGGTCTTCAGTTTGTCGGCACTTTTGGCCTCGTCGCGTGCGGCAATCAGCTCTTCCTGTGTCTGGCGTAATTCGTTGCGTTCCTTGCGCAGTCGCTCTGACGTATGTGCCTGTTTCAATGCCATACGCTTGACCTTGCGGTTCTTGCGGATTAGCAACACCAGCAAAATCAACAAAGTCACCACCGCGACGGCAAGCCCGATTGCGAATATGCGCTCGGCCCTTATTTTGCTCTCTTCATGGGCTGTCGCCGCAGCCGCGTTAGCTTCTTTGAGCGCGTTGACGTCGTAGATAATCTCGAGTTCGCGATAGCGTTCGGCGGCCTTACGGCGCATCTCGTTGCGCAACAACTGGTTTAGTTCTACTGCCGCATCGAGCTGGGTCTGCTTGTCGCCGATTTTTTCAGCAGCGTCGACGAGGGCGTTGAGATAGTAAAACCTATATTCTTTGTTCGCCGGGTTGTCGATTTGTCGTTTGATGGCTTCGACAGCCTGTGCATAACGCTCGGTGGCAAGATAATAAAAGATATTCGAGCGTTCTACCATGTTTATGTCGTTGGCAATCCTGGGGTCAATCTTGGCCAGGTCTTGTATCTTAGCATATATGGACTCGATTTCGGCGGGAGTCAGCCCCTTATAGTTACCGAGCAATCGTCTGTAACATACAAAGCGCGAGGTGTTGAGATTTCGATAAGGCCGGCCGTGGCTATGATAAGAGTCTGACAGCGAGTCTATGATATTTATCATTTTCTTATCGATTTCGACCGCCTTGCGATAATTCTGGTTGTTTGTAAATATAGGTGCCGCACGGGTATAGATAAGATTACGCACAGAGCCCGACGGCAAGGGCAGCCTCTCTATCTGATGCTCGAGACGCTCGGTGTATTGTTCGAGTAATTCGCCGCTGGTAGTCCTTGACAATCTCGAACAAAGGGTATAGAGCATCAGCGCCCTCTCATACGGGTCGGCCGGAGCATTCAGGTTTTCGCGCTTGAATAATTTCTCGAGATTATCGTCATTGTCGTTGTCTTTTTTCGACTCGATGTCGCTTCTCGACATTGCCACAAATAGCATTACCTCGCGTTTACGGTCGGTATCGACAAAATTGTCAAGTTCTTTTTCAATCGCCACCAGTGCCGAATCGTTGTCGCGGTAGATATTTGCCAGATGGGTCATCACGTCGAGCTGCACTTCGGCCCTGTCGCAATACTCCGCCTCATTATAGAGGCGTCGGAGTGCGTCTACGCGGTCAGTTGGGCGTGTAGACAAGTCATAGATATTGTAGAGAACCGAAATCTTGTCGTCAGAAGTAGCTTTCGAAGGCAAGACACGTTCGAGGCTGTCGCGCAGTTCTGATGTGCGCATAGTGGTAGCCGGGTAGGCCGACACCGAGACTAACAGCACCAAGAACGAGTATAATAATCGAAATTTCACAGTCATATTAGCACAATTGCCGCAGACGCAACTCGTGCAGGCCGAAGTTGTGTTGCGGATTTACCGACAAAATTACCTAATTTTTTGACAATAAACAAAAAAAAAGTCCCAAACTCGTTTCTCCAACGCGCCAGGACCTAAGCCAAAAGGCATGATTTTGTGATTCAAGTGAGTCGCTTTACAGACTCATGTGCATAGAGATTATATCATACTTACTTATCTTTAGAAGCCTTATGGGCATGGCTATCGACTGTCGTCGCGACGTTGATACTGCCGTGCCTTTGCCTTGACTTAGAGTCTTGATTGGGGAATGCGTAAATAATTAAAAGGTCTAAGAATGGGGCAACGGACTTATAAAGCTGCTGCAAAGTTAAGAATTATTTTCCATCTACGCAAATATAAACTTGTCTGGTTGGGTGGAATTGAGTATTTTTGTTGCGTAAATCATGATGATATGGAACAAGAGTTTTCATCAACCCTTCTCGAAAACGCGGTGTCGGCTCTGTCGCGTCTGCCCGGTGTGGGGCGCAAGACGGCCCTACGCTTTGCCCTGCACCTGCTGCGCCGCGACGAGTCGGAGGCCCTGACGATTGCAGGGGCCATTGCCGACATGCGCAAGGGTATAAGATATTGCACTATCTGCCACAATATCAGCGAAACCGACGTGTGCCCCATCTGCGCGTCGCCACGACGGCAGGCCTCGCTGGTGTGCGTGGTCGAGAGCGTAAAAGACGTGATGATTATCGAAAACACACGCCAGTACTTCGGGCTATACCACGTGCTCGGCGGCCTCATATCGCCTATCGACGGCGTAGGCCCCGACATGCTGCAGATAGCCTCGCTGGTCGAGCGTGTCGTAGCCGGGGGAATTGATGAAGTAATCCTCGCCACAGGGGCCACGGTAGAGGCCGATACGACAAATTTCTATATCTACCGCCTGCTACAGCGAAAGGCCCCGGGCGTGAAGGTGACACAGATAGCACGCGGTGTGTCGGTAGGCAACGAGCTCGAATATACCGACGAAGCAACACTTGCCCGTTCGCTGGCCGGGCGCATACCCTTTGAACTATGAAACGCAAAACCAACGACATGCCGTTGCGCGGCGAACGGGTTAGCCTACGCGCCGTTGAGCCAGCCGACCTCGACATGCTTTTCCTGCTCGAGAATGACACCGGGCGCCGACAGTGCAGCTTTGCCACCGCGCCGGCAAGCCGTCAGATGATATGGCAGTATATCAACGATTACCAGGCCGACATATTTGCCGAGAAACAACTGCGGCTGGTAATCACCGACAATACCGACGGAAAGTCCGTGGGTACCATAGACATAAGTGATTTCAATGCGCGCGACCGCCGGGGATTTGTCGGTATATGCATCATCGACGACATGCGCGGGCGTGGTTATGGCTCCGAGGCCCTGGCACTGCTGTGCGACTATGCCCGGCAGACACTGGGCATGCACCAGCTTGCTGCCGTAGTGGCAATCGACAACGAGGCATCGAAGGCGCTTTTCGACTCGGCGGGCTTCGCCACAGCCGGCCGGCTCCGCTCGTGGCTCCGCTCGGCAAACCACTATACCGACGTGCTGCTCTATCAGCGACTTTTTACTTGAACATTAGGCGCGTCGCGTTGTTTTATAGATAAATATTCACCTCATTATGGAAAATTTCAGCTACTATTCCCCGACATTGTTTGAATTTGGCCGTGGCGCCGAAGAAAAAGTTGGTATGCTCACATTCCTCACCGGGGCAACCAAGGTAATGATTGTCTACGGAAAGAGCTATGCAAAGAAGTGCGGACTTATAGACCGTATCGAAAATTCATTGCGCACCATAGGCATTGATTATATAGAGCTTGGAGGAGTCGAGCCCAACCCTGTCGGCACCCTTGTCTACGAAGGCATCAAGAAGGGCCGTGCCGCCCATATCGACGGGCTATTAGCCGTCGGTGGCGGCAGTGTGATAGACACGGCTAAGGCCATCGCCGCCGGCATAAGCTACAAGGGAGACTTCTGGGATTTCTTCTGCGGCAAGGCTACCGTCACCGAGGCTCTCCCCGTAGGGGTAGTGCTCACTATACCCGGCTCGGGCAGCGAAGGGTCGGGTAATGCCGTGATTACGCGCACCGACGGTCGGATAAAGCTGAGTCTGCGCACCGACAGCATACTCAAGCCGCGCTTCGCCATCATGAACCCCGAGATGACATTTACCCTCAACGCCTGGCAGACGGCTGTCGGAATCACCGACATGATGACACATATCTTCGAACGCTATTTCTCGCCCACCACACGTGTAGAAATGACCGACCGTCTTGCCGAGGGCCTGCTTATGGGCCTTATGGCCGAGGCACCCCGAGTGCTTGCCGACCCGGGCGACTTCCACGCCCGTGCCAATATAGAGTGGGCCGGCACGCTGGCTCACAACGGACTGTGCGGATGCGGCCGACGCGAAGACTGGGTGTCGCACTTCATGGAGCATGAGATTTCGGCACTCTACCCCGATGTGGCCCACGGAGCCGGCCTGGCCGTAGTCGTGCCCGCATGGATGGCCTTTATGGCGCACCACAAGCCCTCGAAGGTGGCCCAACTCGGACGCCGCATCTTTGCCGTCGACGAAAAAGACGACCGCACAGCCGCTATCGAAACCGTGGCACACCTGCGTGCATTCTTCACAACCGTGCTGCGCATGCCTGCGACGTTTAAAGACCTGGGCATCGAAAAACCCGATATTGCCACCATGGTCGAGCACCTGCATGCCAACAAGGGCGAGAGCATCGGCGGCTACTACCGCCTGACGGCCAAGGACACATGCCAGATTTACGAGCTTATGCTCGACGAGAGCCAGCGCAGCGAACAGATGTCGTCGCCCGAGCCGCAACCGGTGCAGACTGCCGGCTGACACCGCCTAACGGCTCTCCACTATTGCCGCAGCACGACGGTAGGCATCGGCAGCATAGCTGTCGGCACGTTCGGCACGTCGAACGGCATCGCGCGCCTTTTCAAGATAGTTGTCGGCCTTGCGCTGGTAGTCCCGCGCAAGGTCGTATTTTTTCTGGCGCGTATAGCTGGCGGCGTCGCGTTGATAGCGTTCGGCATCGCGCTGGTAACGCTCGGCATCGTTGCGCGCGCTCTTGGCCTGGGTCACATAGCGGTCGCCGTCGTTGACGGCCGAGCGCACACGGCTATATTTGTAACTGTCGGCATATGCAGCCGGCGACATGGCCATGGCACCGACGGCAAGGCCGAGGCACAGGGCCAGGCGTAATAAGGTCTTGTTTTTCTTCATATCCATTGCTTTGCTAATATACGCACTTTTTCGTAATTTTGTGGGCAAATGAAGAATATATTCAGAAAAATCAGCAATTTCGTGTCAACGGTGCGTGCCCATCGGGCCGAGCCGCTGCGCCTCGAGTTTATTCTCAGCGATTATTGCAACCTGAACTGCAAAGGCTGTACCCACTACAGCCCGTTGGCGCCGCGCGAGTTTGAACCAATCGAACAACTCGAGCGCACTGCCGCGCACCTCGGGGCCGCAGTCGGCAAGGGTCTCGGCAGCGTCTACCTTATCGGCGGCGAGACCCTGCTCTACCCACATCTGCCCGAAGCTATGGGCATATTGCGAAAGTATTTTCCCGACACACGCATATTGCTGTTTACCAACGGCATACTGCTGCCGAAGATGGCGCCCGAATTTTGGGAGTCGGCACGTCGCAACAAGGTGGTAATGGCGGTCACGCGCTACCCCGTAGCGTTCGACTACGATGCGGCCGAGGCTTTGTGCCGCGCCGAAGGGGTTGGCTGCGAGATATTTGGCGACCGTGGCGGCGACGGGGCTTTTTTCCGCTTCTCTCTCGACCCTCAAAAGCGGCAGAATGGCCGCCTGTCGCACTTCAAATGTTTCAACCGTGGCTGCATTTCGGTCATAGGCGACAAGGTGTATCCCTGTTCTATAAGTGCCTGCGTGCGGCACCTCAACGGTGCATGCGGCACAAAATTCGAGCACGAGCCCGGCGACTGGCTCGACGTGGCCGACATAAGCGACATACGGCAAATCAAGCAGTTACGCGACAAGCCGGTGCCATTTTGCGGATATTGCCGCCCCAACCCCACGGTAACGGACTACGGCCCCTCGCGCCGCGACAAGTCGGAGTGGGTAGACTGAGCCTTTGACAAATGGCTTATTATTTTCTAAAAACAACTGAAACATCAATATATAAATAGAATGAAACAAATCATTATCGCAGCAGCAATGACAACGCTCATCATGGCATCGTCGTGCAGCCGTACAGCCGAAAAGGCTCCTGCCGACGACTTCGACTACACTGTCGACCGCTTTGCCGATATCGAGGTGCTCCGCTACAAGGTGCCCGACTTCGACAGCCTGAGTCTCAATCAGAAAATCCTCGTATATTATCTCCAGGAAGCCGCCCTGTGGGGTCGCGACATACTCTGGGACCAGAACTATATCCACAACCTGCCTATCCGCGACATGCTCGAGGCCGTCTACACAAACTACGACGGCGACAAGGCTGACCCCAAATACCAGGCTTTTGAGACATATATGAAACAGGTATGGTTTGGCAACGGCATACACCACCACTATTCGAACGACAAGTTCGTCCCCGCCTTCAGCCGCGAGTTCCTGACCTCGCAGCTCGCCAAACTGCCCGAGGGCACAGCCCCTGCCGATGCCGACGAACTGGTAGAAATCATCTTCAACCCGGCCCTCGATGCCAAGCGTGTCAACCAGGCCCAGGGTGCCGACCTGGTCGCTTCTTCGGCCGGCAACTTCTATGAAAAAGGCCTGACCCAGGCCGAGGTTGAGGCCTACTACAACTCGATTAAGAAAGCCAACGACCCCACGCCCATTTCTTACGGACTCAACACACGCCTCAAGAAGGTCAACGGCAAGGTGGTAGAAGAGCCCTACAAACTCGGCGGTCTCTACAGCGACGCCATCGAGCATATTGTAGCCAACCTCGACAGCGCCGCCGCTTATGCCGAAAACGACGCCCAGCGCGCCACAATCAAGTCGCTTATCGAGTTCTATACCACCGGCGACCTCGCCACTTTCGACCGCTATTCAATCGAATGGGCCGAGGACACCGCCTCGCAGGTCGACTTTATCAACGGCTTTATCGAAAGCTACGGCGACCCACTTGGCATGACCGGCTCGTGGGAGTCGATTGTCAATTTCAAGAATATCGAGGCCAGCGAACGCACCGAAATCCTCTCGGGCAACGCACAGTGGTTTGAAGATAACTCACCTGTTGCCAAGGAGTTCAAGAAGGACAAGGTAAAGGGTGTATCGGCCAAGGTAATCACCGCCGCCATACTGGCCGGTGACTCCTACCCTGCCACGCCTATAGGCATCAACCTGCCCAATGCCAACTGGATACGCGCCGCCCACGGTTCGAAGTCTGTAACCCTCGAAAATATCACCCAGGCCTACGACGCCGCCAGCCATGGCAACGGCTTCAACGAGGAGTTCGTTATCGACCAGCCCACACGCGAACTGCTCGACCAGTACCTCTTTATCACCGACAACCTCCACACCGACCTCCACGAGTGTCTCGGCCACGGCTCTGGCAAATTACTGCCCGGTGTGGACCCCGACGCGCTCAAAGAGCATGGCTCTACCATCGAGGAAGCCCGTGCCGACCTCTTCGCCCTCTACTACCTCGCCGACCCCAAGCTGCTCGAAATCGGCCTGCTCGACAATCCCGAGGCTTACAAGGCCGAATATTACAAATATATCCTCAACGGCATGATGACCCAGCTTATGCGCATCGAGCCGGGCAAGGATGTGGAAGAGGCCCACATGCGCAACCGCAAACTTATCGCCGAGTGGGCATACGAGCACGGCAAAGATGCAAATGTGATTGAGCTTGTCGACGTAGATGGCAAGACATTTGTGAAAATCAACGACTACGAGGCCCTGCGCGGACTCTTTGGCGAACTCCTTGCCGAAATACAGCGCATACGCTCGACCGGAGACTATGCCGCCGCTTGCGAACTCGTAGAGAAATACGCAGTCAAGGTCGACCCTGCTATGCACCAACAGGTTCTCGACCGCTACGCCAAGCTCAACATCGCTCCTTACAAGGGCTTCGTCAACCCCGTCTACACCGCAGTCCGCGATGCCTCGGGCAAGATTACCGATGTCAAGGTTGACTATACCGAAACCTATCCCGAGCAAATGCTCCGCTACAGCCGCCAATATCACCCCTTGAAATAAAGTCCAGTCATAACGAATAAAAAACGCCGGAAGCAGCAATTGCTCCCGGCGTTTTTATTGTGCGTTATTGTGTCAGAGCACTACCTTGCGGACTTTGCCGTCGCGGTATTCGATATATAATACACCAGGTGTTGCGTCGGCCTCGTCGACACGTATGCCCTGCAGGTTGTAGAGCACGCGAGGGCCGCAAGAGTCAACACCGACATTAGATATGCCCGACTGGGCCGGGTCGAACTCGAGACCTTCCGACGTATGGCTCTCGCCTTCGTTGTAGAGGGCTGTCACATGGTATGTGTGTTTCGAGCCTTCGGGGTCGAACGTGGTGGCGTAGGTATTGACAGTGGCTTCGACATCGCCAAGGGCCTCGCCGTTGCGATAGACGCGGTAGCCGGTGAGCCTGAGGTTGGTACCGGCGGCCTCGGCAGTGAGCACGGTGATATCGTCGATGGCGAGGGCAAAGATATCGTTAGAGGTGCAGCGGATAGCCATGTAGCTCGTGCCGGCAGGAAGCTCGGCCTCATATTTAGTCCATTCGCCGGGAACACTTTCAACGGCCTTCACAAGTACAAAGTCGGCGGTCTCCTTACCTGTTGACGAGGCAAGGACTTCAAACGATTCATTACCATAGTTGGGCTTTGTCGACTTGGCAAAGAAACTAATCGTCTGTGCCGTGCCCGAGAGCTGGGGCGAGATGAGCCAGTCGTCGGTCTTGCCGCCCTTGGCGTTGAAGCATACCCACATTTGTTTGCCTGAATGGGTCTCGAAACCAGGCTCGATATTGTCGAGGACGCCGGGGGTAAAGATTTGGAAGGCTGACGGCTGCTCGGAGTTGGGGTATTGCAGACGTATGAGCGACGAGTTGGTGCGTGCGCAATACGATGCCTTGCCATCGCCGTCGACCATAGTCCACGCCCCTACGTTGTCATCTTTTACAACGCTCGAAGACAGGCCGATAGAGAACGGGGTGTAGTCCTCGGCCCCGTCGGTCTCCGGGTCTACTTCGCGTCCTTCGATTACAGGCGCCGACCAACCGAGGGTAAGCTTGTTGCCCTCGACGCTAAGTAGCTTGAGGTCTGACGGCACGGGGTGACGCGAGGTCATCACGGCCACCGTCATGGGTTGCGAGATGTTGTTGGCCGCATAAGCATCGGCCTCCATGATGATTTCGGCTGTATACTCTACTTCGTCGGCAGCGAAGGGCGAAAGCACGTCAGACAGCTCTACACGCGCCTTGGCGTCCGGCTCGACAGCCGGACCTCCCACGCGGTCGGCCTCTACGCCGTCGCGCTTCAATATCACTTCATAGCCACTGGCGGCGAGGGCGCCCTCGTTGGCGATTTCGAGGGCGAATGTGGCAGCCTGTCCGCGCACAACCTTTGACGGGCCTGTCAGGACTACGGCTGCAAGATTGCAGTCGAACAGGTCGGCAATGCGGATATTATCAACCAGCACATAGCGCGTGTAGTCGGTGCGGGCAATAAACCTGATTTGTACCGTGCGCCCTATATAGCGGCTTAAGTCGACGACTGCCTTCTCCCAGGTGCGGTTACCGGCGAGGGTGAGCTTGCGCAGCGAAGTAAATTCACTGCCTGTGCTGGCCTGTACCTCGATGGTATTTGTGTTGTCAGAGCCGAACGAGGTATAGTAGTAGAACGACAATGTGGGGCGTGTAGTACACGAGAGGTTGATGCGGCCCGTTGTCAGCGTACCCTTATCGCCGTCAGAGCCGATAAAACGCAGCAGGCCGTTGTCGCCGTCCTGGGCCTCGGGGTCGTGGAGCTGTGCGGTGGTAGGTGTATCCCAGCGAGTGTCTTCGTCGGTACCGTCGACCTCGATGGCAAATGTGTACGAGGTATACCCGTTGGCAAAGCTTTCGGCAAAAGGCAGCGTGTATGGTTTACCGGCAACAAGCTGCTCAGACACGGCTTGTGCGCTCGAGCCTATATTGTTGACAGCAACAACCGAATATCGCAGGAAGGTCTGGCGACCGTCCTCGGCTATGGCCTGGTCGGTATAGAAGGGTGTCTTAAGCCCGCTGGCGACTACTGTGCTGCCACCCGATGTGATGCGGCTAAGGGTATAGGACACTTGGTCGCCACGCATCTTCATGCCCCTTACGTCGCGGTCGACTGGAGCCCAGCTAACTACGAGCTGGCCTTCGTTATCGCCCTCGATGGCCGAGACATAGGCCGGGGAGAGGGGCACGTCGAAACCGACATAGCACGATGTAGCCGCCGGGCGTCCCGCCCCTGACTGCGTGTAGGCCGTAACGGTGAATGTGTGAGTGCCGGCCTTGTCAACCGTATAGTCGCGGCTAATCTTGGCACCGGGGCCGGCCGTGATTTCCTCGAGGACTTTGTCGTCGCATTTCACCTCGATGTGTTTGAGCGCGGTCAAGGGTTTTCCGGCCACGTCGGTTACAGGCGCGGTAAACGACAGCGTGACCATCAGTTCGCCATATTCGGCAGGAATAGCCGCCAGCGACTGCACTGCTACAGGTATATCTGATGCGCCTGGGGCCGATACGCGGAAGTTGGTGACATAGAGGTTAAACTTTGCCGCGTCGGAGCATGCCTTTACAGCGAAGTAATACACACCGTCGGTAGCCGGTACGAACACGCCGTCGTAGCTTGCGTAGCTACCTACGGCTTCAATCTCGGTCGGGGCCATGACCTCGGTAGTGAGGGCTGCGACCTCTGGGGCCGTTCCGACATATACGGCTGCACGCTCTATATGGGCAGCATCCTCGCTACGGGCGTCGAAGGTAAATGTGTAGGCCCGGTCGGCCTCGAGGCGCATAGGCGGCAGCACGATATAGTCGTCAGCCGCCTGGGCACCATTATAGTCATATACTATATAGCCCGGGCGCCCGCCTGTGCCGGGAACAAAGGTCCATTTAGAGTAATCGTTGTTATTGTTGATATTGATATATCCCTCGGGCATCTCGGCCCCGGTAAAAGTCTCGCTATATGGCGGAGTTACAGGCTCCGGGCCAGGTTGCGGCTGGTCGGCCGGCGCGAGCCACAGGGAGGCTATCTTCATCGCGCCAGGCACTTCGTAGAGTTTCGATGCTGAGGCCGTAGATAGGTCAACGCGCCACATTGTCGATGTGTCGTCGCGGTATTGGGCAAGATACATGCTGCCATCGGCAGGGTCGATGACGGCAGCAGCACCTTCGTCGCAACGTATGCCGGTATCGCCAACCTCGTTGAGAGGCGAGAACATGCTCGACGGGTTATATTTATAGAGCGTGCCGTTGCCGTCAACGCCGTAGAGGTCGCCGGCAGCGGTATATGCCATGGCGTAAAGCGTTGAGTTGATACTTTTTTCTTCGAATTCGTCAAGGCTGAAAGTATTGATGTCGAAGGGTGTCAGTGTTGACGAGTAGCTCTCGCCAAAGCAACCTAATACTGCACCTGTCGCTGGGTGCGCAGCCATGGCATTTGCCTTGAACTCGGTATCGCCGTCAGATGTCTTTTCGATTTCCCAGGTAGCGGTATTCCAAAGATTATACGTCATGCCGCTGACAAAGAATGTGCCCTGCGGTACGGCGACAAACAGCCGGTCGCCGTTGACCACGGCACCTGCCGAACCTTTAAGGGCTTCGTCGGTCTTTACAGCCTTTACGTCGGGATTGGTTTTACCGGGCAGGTCATATACTCCCGGCCCCCCGTAAGAAGTGCCCGAACCCGACACGGCGAGACCGCGCATCGAAGGTATGCCGCCAAGGTCGGCCGCTGTTGTGCTCAGGGTCGCTGCCGGTATCGCAAAGAGTGCCAGCATAGCGAGGCATTGTTTTTTCATAGAATAAGTTTTGAGAATTGTATTACTTGATGTAAGTTTTGCAGACTCACTTAGATATTTAAGTGTTAATTGGCAGAAATTTAAGCCTTTTACAGCATCCGCGACAAAGGTAGTCAATTAAAACCGATTTTGCAATAGTGCGTCAACAACATTCGACAACAATTACCGGCTAAATCCGAAATCACAGTGCATTAAAAATATAAGAGATGAAGGCTCTCAACGATAGGAGCTTGACTCTCCGAGGCAAGCCATAGGTCAGCCATTACATTTAACTGCTTGTATATTACTGAAAAGCATTGCCTCGAAAATGGCTGGCCCCGGAGGTTCCAGCTCCTACATTAGCCACAACTCGACCAAACTAAATATGCACCGAAATTTCGGCTTGGGCCATATATATTCCTTATGTTCATTATGTATTTTATGTTCTTATGTTTCCTCACATCCAAAAGGCACCCATCAAAAACATACATCATAAAAAAAGCCCGGCGCGGTGGCGTCGGGCTTTTATGTGGGAAATCGTTGATTATTTGTTCTCTTCGATTGTTACTGCGCGGTCGAGGGCTACGCACTTCACACCGAGGTCGTTGAGGTTGCCGTTGTTGGTGGTAACGGTAATCTGGCTCTCGGGCACGCCGTTGCGTTTGAGAAGTTTGGCAACACCTTCAGCGCGGTTTTTACGCAGGCGCATGTTGATGTTGTCGGTGCCGGTGTAGTTGTCGGCCCAACCGGTAACGGTATATTTCTTACCGCTGTTCTGGGTCATGACGTTGGCGATAGCCTTAACTACGCGCTGGTTTTCGCGGCTTAGGCGAGATACGCCGATAGGATAGTAAACAGTAGCGAGGGGGCCGTTGTTCTCTACGACAGTCTCGACGGGACGGTTGAGGCAGTCTTTGAGCTGCTGCTCGAGGTCGGCGATGCGTGCGTCAGCTGCGGCAAGACGGGCACGGAGGGCGTCGCAGTTCTCGGGTTCGGGAATGATGGGCACAACGGGGGCAACCCAGTCGCGTTTCTTGAAGTTGTAGGTAAAACCGAGGTAAGCCTGGAGTGCGAGGCTCTTGCGGTTGCCGTCGAGAGCCTGAAGGTCGCTCAGACCTGTGGCACGAAGGTCAAGAGAGAGCTGCATCTGCTCGCTGATGCGGAACGAGTTGATAAGGCCGAGACGCATGTTGATAATGTCGTTGTGTGCGCCTTTGAAACCTTCGCTCTTACCATTGGCGTCATAGTGGCGTGTAAGAGTGTAGTACACACCGGCACCACCATAAAGGGTGGCATTGTAAATACGACCGGGCTTGTAACCACACCACCAGTTGGTAAGGTTAATCATAAGGTCGGCAACCGGGCCGATTTCTGCATATTTGGTCTTGTAGTAACCGTTGACCATTTCGGGCATTGCGCCGCAAGCATAAGATTCTGACGAAAGACCTTTGAGACCGAGGTAGTTGAAACCAATACGGCCACCAAAGACGGGCGAGAACCATTTGCCAGCGTAGATTGATGCGGCCGGCATGAAACGGTCAGCAACAGCGCGGTGAACGCCATTCTTGGCAACATAAAAGCTTGCACCACCTTCCAGAGTGATGAACCAGTTGTCTTTCATGCGGTTAAGCAGAACGCCCTGTGAGGGGTCGGGCTGATATTGCAGCTCCTGGGTAGCCTCCTGGGCATCGGCTGCGAGACCCATAAAAAGGGCACATGCGCATGCGATGATAGTAGCTTTTTTCATATCGTTTAGCTAATTATTGATGAATGTTATATTACGTTCTACAGTTTTCAGGGTGCTAAGTTAACACTTTTTTTTCATTTGATAACTTAAAATCGTAAATTTTTTGCTATTTCGCCCTAAAAATTAGCTTTAGAGGATTTTTTGACCATATAACAAGAGGCCCCTATCTGATATCTTTAATTATTTCATTCCTAAATATGGAAAATGAATTATAGAGATGTTGTTACCGGTCATAGCAAATGTAATGTATTTGGCTGGTCTTATCGAACATTGGGGGCGCGGCCTATCCATGATGGCGAAAGAATGTCAGTAATAATTATTAGTTTGCGAAAGTTGAATAAATTGCTTAATTTTGCAATCTTCAAACATTGTTGGCCCGGAATTGTTGTTGTTCTAAATTAGCAAGAGCCACAATAACAAGAAATATTCTATGAATCTAAGATACATATTGGCGGCAGGAATACTTGTTGCCGGCTTTTCAGCCCAAGCTGCAATGACGCAGCGTAGCGCGGCGGTGGGCGAACTGGCCGCCTATTGCGCCCCGGCCTCACGACCGGCATCACACGATATAGTATTCATGCCCGACGGCACCTCGTATGTCGAGCGTTCCGACGACGGCAAGCGTCTACTTGTCAAGGACATAAGCACCGGCAAGGAACTATCGGTGCTTTTTGATGTAACGCATACACGCGAAACCGAGCTGCCCGACTTCGAGGGCTTCATCGTCAGCCCCGATGCAAGCAAGGTGATGGTGTGGCGCGAGTCAGAGCACGTTTACCGCCGCTCGACCACGGCGCGTTACTATGTCTACGAGGTGCGTTCGCGGCTGTTGCGCCCGCTATCGAAGGAGCATGACCGCCAGCGCGACCCGCTATTCTCGCCCGACTCGCGCATGGTAGCATTTGTGGCCGACAACAATATATATGCCGCCAAACTCGACTACCAGACCGAGGTGCCCGTGACCACCGACGGCGTTCGCGACAGCGTGATTAATGGTGCTACCGACTGGACCTACGAGGAAGAGTTCGGCGTGACCTCGCTCATGACCTGGGCTCCCGACAATCTCACCCTGTGCTATGTGCGTTTCGACGAGTCTGCCGTGCCCATGTACAGCCTGCCCCTATACCAGGGCACTTGTGAGCCCAAAGACCAATACCGCCTTTACCCGGGCCTGCTGAGCTATAAATATCCCGTCGCCGGCGAACCAAACTCAGCCGTGTCGGTACACAGCTACGATGTGGAGACCCGCAAGACAAAGCAGATAGATTTTCCCGGCGGCACACCTTATTATATACCCGGCCTAAAATACGGCCCCGATGCCTCGCGCCTGATGGTTGCCACCCTCAACCGCGACCAGAACCGTTTCGAGCTTTTCTCGGTCAACCCCAAGTCGACCGTGGCGCGCTCGGTCTATACCGACGAGGCCAAGGCATGGATAGAGCCCGTGACATACGAGCAACTGCACTACGGCCCGAATTCGTTTACAGTGGCCTCGTCGGGCGAGGGCTATACACGTTTTTATGAATATTCCTACGCCGGGGCCAAACTCGCAAGCATCGGCATAGACGGTGCCGATGCCACAGACTACTACGGCAGCGACGCAGCCGGCAACCGCTATTTCCGTGCTGCAGCGCCGACACCGAAAGACCGCACCGTTTACCGCCTGACACGCAAGGGCATAGTAGAGCCGCTGGGCAAGGACAAGGGCACGACCGACGCCGTCTTTTCGCCCGGATGCGCCGCCGTTGTGCTGACCTACAGCAATATCACCACGCCGCCTGTCAGCAGCCTGTGCCGGGCCGATGGCAAGCAAATCCGCGTCCTTGAAGACAACAAGGCATACGCCGACCGCGCCATCCCGCGCCTTGCCGACAAGGAGTTCTTTACCATGCGTACCGACGACGGTACCGAATTGTGCGGATATGTCGTGAAGCCCAAGGACTTCAATTCCTCCACACGCTACCCGGTCATCATGAGTCAGTATAGCGGCCCGGGGTCGCAACAGGTACTCGACCGCTGGAGTCTCGACTGGGAGGCTTATTTCGCATCGAAAGGCTATGTGATAGTATGTGTCGACGGACGTGGCACAGGTGGTCGCGGCTATGCATTCCGCACGGCTGTCTACCGCCGTCTTGGCGAACTTGAGACTGCCGACCAACTGGCGGCTGCCCGATATGCCGCATCACTGCCTTATGTCGACCCCTCGCGCATAGGCATCTACGGCTGGAGCTATGGCGGCTACCAGAGTCTGATGTGCGCCACGGCCGACAACTGTCCCTATGCCGCAGCCGTGGCCATCGCGCCTGTAACCGACTGGCGCTACTACGACACAGTATACACCGAACGCTACATGCTTACGCCGCAGCAGAACGAGACCGGCTACAACAACTCGTCGGTGCTTCGCCGGGCCCTGCACCTGGGCTGTCCCACACTGGTGATGTATGGCACAGCCGACGACAATGTACATCCTGTCAACAGTCTCCAGTTCGTGTCGACGCTCCAGAGCCTCGGCATCATGTGCGACATGTTCGTCTTCCCCAACATGAACCACTCAATCAACGGTTGTAATGCCCGCCAGGTCGTATGGGCCCGCATGCTCGATTATTTCAACCGAAACCTGAAATAACATGGCAGACGATAATCAAGAAAATAATACGGCCGACCAGGTGCTCGGCACGTTGTGGCGCAACTGGGCCATATCTTTTGGCGCCATTACGCTGCCCCTACTGCTCTCTCTGTTTATACCGCGCCTGTGGATTCCGGTCATTTGCCTCGTCGAGGCATGGGCATTAATCGCATTTGGCAAGGCTTCAGAAGCCTCTATGTCGAGTACGTGCTCGTTGGTGATGTGGGTAGTGTCGAGGACTTTGGCCCTGTCGGCCCTGGTTATGTTCTGTATAGTCATACTTTGCACAGACTGGATGGTGCCCACGGTCATACACCTGCAACTCTATAACAGCGAAATCCCCTTTATCACCTGCCTGGTCATATTCCCCATATTGGCAGTCATGTGCCTCATCTGGCTTTACGGAGGCCTGGCCGACAGCTTCTGCCAGCGTTGTCAGCGACGAAAAGGCTACTACGCCGGCGACAGTATCGTTGCCACGCTCTATTATCGCGAGACGCGCTACCAGATGACAATCATGCTCATCCTCTCGCTCGTAATCGGCGCCGTAGAGTATTGGTATTATTTTGCCCGCTATATCAATTCTGACCTCAACAACCCCGACCGCTTCTTTTTCAACTACATACCGGTAATCATGTACGTGCTGTCGCTGATTTTTATCGGTGGCCGCTACACGAGCATGAAAGCACTCTATCAGACTATCCAGAGCCAGCACGACAGCCACCGCAACCGCACAGTGGTGCGTTTCCTCATATTCTGCGCCGACGAGTTGCTCTTGCACCTCGGTGCCAACGAGTCGTGGGACACCCCGGCCGAAGTGACTGTTGGGCGCACGGCCTCGCTCGGTATGCCCAAGGCCGAACTGCTGTTCAACGAGATTTCGGGCCACCCGGCTCCGTCGATGCGTTACTGCTTTACCAACGACGGTTTCGCCACCGGTTCGAACATGATACACTACGCCGTTTTCATCGACCCGGAACAAAAGGACCTCTTTACCCACGACGATGTGTGGTTTAACTCATATATGCTCGACAGCGCCCTGTCGACAAGCTCGCTCTCGCCCATCCTCGCCAACGAGCTTTTCCGCATCCACACCATCACCATGGCCTGGAAGACATACGACCGCAATGGTCGCCGACTCTATCCCATACGCCATTACAAACCGACATTCAGGCTGCGCGACCTGCGCGACTGGACAGTCGACTACGACGACGAGACATGGTTCGACGTGGCTCACAACAACGAAGACAGGCGATTCTACAAGCTGCGCAGTCTATGGAACCGCGTCACCGATGTATTCAGCCGTAAAGCCCACGTCTGATTATGAGACCGATAGCCGTTGTTGGCCCTACGGCCTGTGGTAAAACCCGCCGGGGTGTCGCGCTTGCCGGCGCCCTTGATGGCGAGATTGTCAGTGCAGATTCGCGCCAGGTGTATAGCGGCATGGATGTCGGCACAGGCAAAGACCTCGCCGACTATCCGCAAGGGCTCAGATACCACCTGATTGACGTCGCCCCGGCCGGGTATAGATATAACCTATACGAGTATCTGCGCGACGCACGCAACGCCGTTGCCGATATCGAGGGGCGCGGAAAGCGCGTGGTAATCGTCGGAGGCACCGGCCTCTATGTAGAGTCGCTGCTCAAAGGAATCATACTCCCCGAAGTGCCCGAGAACAAGCCGCTGCGCGACAGCCTCGCGGGGCTCTCGCTCGAGAAACTTGCCGAAATCCTACGGGGCATGAAGACTCTCCACAACGTTACCGACATCGACACCGCACAAAGGGCCATAAGGGCTATCGAGATTGAAGAGTACTACCTCGCGCACCCCGAGGCTGCCGAATTGGCGCGTAACCCGCGACCGGTCGATGCCGTGATAGTAGGGGTCGATATACCGCGCGACGACCGACGCCGACTCATCTCGGAACGCCTGCACAGGCGTTTCGAGCAAGAAGGCATGTTAGACGAGGTGAAATCGCTGATTGACAGTGGCATTGCGCCAGACGATTTGATTTATTACGGCCTCGAATATAAATACCTCACCCTATATCTCATCGGGCAGATTGACCGCCGCGAGATGGAGACGGGTCTCGAGACGGCCATACATCAGTTTTCCAAGCGGCAGATGACATGGTTTCGCGGCATGGAACGCCGGGGCTTTACCATCAACTGGCTACCCTACGACTTGCCCGACGACGAGTTTGTAGACCGAGTAAGAGACCTATGCTGAAACCATGGCTGTCATATATCGTGCTTGCTGCCACGGCATTAACCGCTTCGGGTGAGACTATCGAACCCCACAGTCTCTATCGGGCCGATATCGACCGGCCGTTGCGCGACCTGGTCTACCACCTGCGCATCAGTCCTGACCGATACGAGGATATAAACCTGTCGCTGTATTGGAATTACGCCGACAGCACGAACTATTGTCGCGCCGACATCTCTATCCCGGCAGTCACCGCCGTCGACAATACCGATGCAGCCCCGGTCGACTGCCGCCTCTACCGCACGACAGCCTCGGGTGAGACTTTGCTTGGCTCGTACTCCGACGTGGTGACATATAGTCGTGGCCGCGATGCCGCGTTTTCGTTGGTGCTTACAGCCGACAGTGGCGGCGCACGACTCGCGTTCGGCGACAGGCACACTGTGGCGGGGACATCTATACCGTTTGACTTATCTATTCCCACGGCTCTTTGTTTTAAAAGCGACCGCCGGGCAGCCCTGATTACCCACACACTGCTTACCCGAAGCGCCGAGCCACGACAAAAATATACGGGCGAAGTCGACGCAACTGCCGACGACAAGCTGTCGGGTCTGTGGTGTTATCTCGACCGCGACAGCGACCCGGAGAAAGTAGTCGGGGGAATAGACTACGACATAGCCCTCGTCGCCGATGCCGACGGCACGTATAAGATAGTCTATCAGGGAGCCGACGCCGGCAATTGGCACAAAGGCGACATAAAGGGACGCCTCGTCCCTACGGGTTTTGAAAATCACTACGACCTCGAGTGGGTCGATATGTCGGGCTATCCCCACAAGCGCGACACGAGTGCAGACCTGCTTCTCAACGGCTCCATCCTCCGCCTCAACTTCCCACTTCTCGACACCACCATCCGCCTGCGCCGAAAATAATAAACGGTTCAAACGAAACCACAGTGCATCCATATATAAATGTAGAAAAAGAAAACAGTCGAAGACTGTTACTTTATGAAATCCGGCCCAAGCCGAAATTACAGTGCATATATAGTTGGGTCAAGTTGTGGCTAATATAGGAGCTGGGCCCTCCGGGACCAGCCTTTTTCGAGGCAATGCTTTTCATTTATATGCAAGCACTTAAATGTAATGGCTGCCCTATGGCTTGCCTCGGAGAGTCAAGCTCCTATCGTTGAAAACCCTCATCTCTTATATTTTTAATTATGCACCGTGATTTCGAATTGGGCCGTTTATACGCAGGCAGTTAAATGTAATGGCCCCTATGGCTCGTTCCGGGAGTGATGTGGTGAGAGGCCACAAAAAAAGCCGCTCCGTTTTCGGAGCGGCTTTATATATGAATGGGGATTGATTATTTCACGAGGACTTTGGTTGCTTTGTTGCCCTGGCGCTTGATGTAGAGACCGCTTTCGGGGTTGGCAACTCGTACGCCCTGGAGGTTGTAGTACTCAACAGGAGCATTCTCGTCAGCCACGGTAACGTTGCTGATACCAGTCAGGCCCGGAATTTCGAAGTCGAGAGTGATTTCACTACCAAGGATAATAGAATACCATACATTGTTGGTATTACCTAAAATTTCATTAGGTTCAATAATAATCCAACTTTGTTCATTGGTCATAATGGTTTTACCATTTTCATTTCTCAGTGCAGCTGTGAAATTTGTAGCATTGGGACTCATGTCCATTAATTTGCCATCAATATATACATAACCAGTTCCAGGATTATAGGGTATGTCGGCCACGGTTTGGTCAGTTGCTACAGCTTCTTGTTTAGTTAAATCAACACTCAAAGTTATCAGCTTGTGAAAGTCGCCGAAGTTTGCAAGAAGTAAAGTGTTGCTTTCTTCATCAAATTCAGCATAGACATCAGTTACTATATCCTGAGAGTCGGCAATACTGCCATCATCATTTACATCGGTTACCTCCAAGCCTTCATAAGTGCCATTGGTCGGAACCATCGTTGGGTCAACAATCCAAGAGCCTCTCGACTGGCTGTTTATCCAAGCGATACCCATGCCCTCGTTAAATGGGAAAACCCAAGCCCCCTGGGCATACCAAAATTCTATATCGTTAGAATATAATCCGGGGTTGCCTTCTTCATCATAGCCAAATAAACGAAGTTTGTAAGTTTCACCGTTGTAACTATAAAGGGTTGTTCCTGAAGGAATGACGAGTTTCAACACAGTAACAGTTTGGCCTTGCATTGCAACATCCTCATATTCCATCGTACATTCGATTTTGTCAGTTCCCGACATAATGAAATTTTCGAGGAAGTAGTATCCCATACCGGCACCATCTGATTCATCTTCATAGAGGTGGCAAGGATTGGCATCAGCTGTGCTTGTTTCTTCGTTGTCGGGATATGAAATCAGCATATATTTGCTGTCGATGCTGGGAAATTCGTTTGCACGTGAATTTGCAGTCATAGCAGCCTTGGCAACAGCTTCGGAGCTGTAGGTAAGATTTGCGACCTTACTATCAGTGAATTTCACCTCATTTCTCATAGGAGAATCATTCCTTACACCCTGGAATGGGCTGGCGGCAGCGGCGGTGAGCGTTACTGCGGCTGCCAGTAGCAATGTGTAGAGTTTTTTCATATTTGTTTGTTTTGGTTTGTTTGTCGATTGATAGATTAAGCAGGAAGTAGAAGAGCGGAGAATAAGAAATTGCACCTCGTATGAGTTGCTTGCAGCGGCAAAGTTAAGGACTCTTTTGCAATGTGCAAAATTTTTGAGCCAAAAAATTGCTTTTGGTTCAAATTTTAACAGTCAAGTGCGTTATTTGTCTACGATAGGCGCAGACAAAGCGACACTCGCTATAAAATCTGACAGCTTGGCGATGAGTGTGTCATTGTTTCTCGACAAGGTCGATAATCTGCGAGGGGGTAGAGATGATGTGGTCGGCGTAGGCCTGCTGTAGCTCCACAATCGGCCGGAAGCCCCAGGTAACGCCGCACGACTCGACGCAGGCGCGTCGGGCTGTTTCCATATCCACGCCCGAATCGCCTACATATAGCACCTCGGTCTTCGGGGTCGGGCACATCGACAGGGCTTTGAATACTATTGAGGGGTCGGGTTTGCGCGGTATACCCTCGATATTGCCTAAGACGGCCCTGAAGTTGGCGTTGGGGAAGTAGTGGCTGATAATCTTGGTTACGGCGTCCTCGTATTTATTAGAGGTCACGGCAAGGTTTATGCCCCTGGCGGTAAGGTCGGCGAGGAGTTCGGGTATGCCCGGATATGGTTTTGTGGCATCACAGCAATGTTCGCCATAGTATTCTTTAAAATGGGCGAGGGTGTCGTTGATAGTTTTTTCGCTGCGTTGGTCGTCGGGCAGGGCACGTTCGATAAGCTTACGCACGCCGTTGCCTACCATATTGGGGTAGACCCATAGGCCGTGCTGGGGGAAGCCCATGGTGCGCAGGGCATAGTTTGTGGCTCCAGCCAGGTCGTCGATAGTATTTAGCAGCGTGCCGTCGAGGTCGAATATGATATATGTCTTCATTTTTTCTGAGTCGGTTGTTGACAGCACAAAGATATGATAATTATCTAAAATATCAAAACCGATATTATTTTGCAAATTGCGAATTTGTGACTAATTTTGCAACGACAAACAGGTGCGCCGGCTTTTTTGCCGCGCTTAAAAGGGAACGGGGTGTAAATCCCCGACAGGCCCGCTGCTGTGAGTCTCAGGCATTGCCACCAAATATGCCGACCTTGCGAAAGAGCAAGAAAGTCACTGTCCGCAAAGGATGGGAAGGCATGGCATAATTCGGGATACGAGACGAGTCAGAAGACCTGCCTGCTTTGTTTCAGCCGGATGTATATGCAGGCGCCCTCGAGGAACAGGGCTCGGCTAAATAGAGATGCCACACCGTCGCCATGATGACGGCCCGGCATCGGCCTGTCGGCGTGTATGCATTGCATCTATTTGTGAAACTGGCTTTTAGCTAAACCAAATGCAATGTATATAGCATCATGAAAAAACCATTTTTACTATTCTCGCTATCGGTCCTCTTTGCCGGTATGCCGACCTATGCCGCCGACTACAATATGGAGAGCGGCACTGGCCACACAGTGACAGTCGACGACGCATTTTATTTCTATGACGACGGAGGCCCCTCAGGCCCAATCACGACCGGCTTCTCGGGCCAGGTGACATTTGTGCCCACCGGCGACAAGGCCGTAAGAATCGATACGGAGGAATTTGCTGTTAGTGCCAACAAAATGTTTGTCTACAACGGCCGAGAAAAAGACGACACCAAAATCCTTGGCAGCGACAAGGGCTATTTCGTGGGCACCGGGCCAAAAGACTTGGTGTCGGAAGCCGAGGACGGCTCTATGACAATCTTCTTCGGCAGCTCGAAAGGCGCCGGGGCGACAGGCAAAAACCTCAAAGGCTGGAAAATAAAGGTGTCGCTTGCCGACAAGCCCAAGAAACAGGACGAGCCCATGGCCGGGACCTACCGCGTGGGGCCCTCGTCGGAGGCGCGGTTCCGCAACCTTACCGAACTCCAGACCGCCCTCGCAGCGGGAATCGCTGCCCCGGTGACTATCGAGCTTGAAGACAACGTGTATGCCGAAAACCTACTATTAAAGGATATTGCCGGTCTTTCGGCGACCAATACCTTGACTATTACCTCGGTAGCCGGCAAGCCTGATGCCTGCGTCATCAACGGCACCACTACCCCTGTCGACAAAACCGGCACAGTATGCCTCGACGGCACGCCCTACGTGACCCTGACAAACATCACCATTGCCGCCAACGAGGGTAACGGCAGCCAGACGCCCTACGCGGCCCTGCACCTGCGCAACGGCTCGGACAATGTGACGGTAGAACACTGCGTAATCACGGCCCCCCTCGCGTCGGCCAACGACAACCGCACATACCTTCTGCTCGGCGTAGATGCCGATAATCTCACGGTAAAATCTAACCGTTTCGAGGGTGGCTATATCGGCCTCTACGTCGGCACCGACCCCGACGGTGATGTCGCGACTGTCACCGAGGGCCTCTCGGTAACCGACAACGCCTTCGGCTCAATCGCCTATCGCAGTGCCCAGATTGTAGGCTGCAACGCCTTCGATTTCTCGGCCAACACCATCACCCCCGGCATCGCCGGCAAGAAATCGGCCAACCACCTCGAGGTGCGCCGCCCGTCGGGTGCATTTACAATCTTGCGCAACAAGCTCCTCGCCGAACAGGCCACCGACTGCACCGGCATATATCTGCGCGACGGCGGCGGCTCTGCTGATGCCGGGCATCCCGCCCTGATTGCCAACAACGTGATAGCGATGCCCAAAGCCGCCAGCCAGTACACATGGGGCATGTGCGTCGACGTGACCATGACCAACCTGGTAGTGGCTCACAACACCATCAATATCAAGAGCACCGCCACCAATGTGTACGGCATCGCCCTCAACGGCAATGCCGCCGCCAAGGACGTGGCTGCAAGAATCGTAAACAATATCATCACCCTCCCGGGCAAAGGTGCGGCACTGAGGCCGTGGAACGCCTCGCATTATGCCAATGTAAACTTTGCCGGCAACGTCTATTTCACCGCCGACGGGCTTGTAGACTGCGACAAGAATACAATCGAGGCTTACCGCACAGCCACCGGCGACCAGACATCGGTATGGCTATCGCCCGAGTACATGAGCGATAGCGACCTGCGCCTCAAGTCGAGCGACAGGAGCATGTATATGCCGCTTCTGCCCGAAGTTGCCGCCGACTATGACGGACTGGAGCGCACCGACCCCACATGCGCCGGCGCATATGAATACACAATCCCGGCCCCCGACGCCCCCGTAATCAGCGAGGGCTACCCACATGCGCCCGTAGTGAGTGAGCAAAAGGTAGAAGTCGCCACTTGCTGGAGCATCGGCGGCCAGCTCTATGCCAAGGCCGTGGCCGCAGATGCCGAGGCCCCGACTGCCGAAGAGCTTAAAGCAGCAGAGCCTGTGGCAATCGACGGCGGCAAAGAAGCCGTGAGTGTATTTACCGGCCTACAGCCGTCGACAGCCTATAAGGCCTATTTCTTGGTTGTCAGCGTCCTCGGTGCCGAGTCGGCCGTAGTCTGCTCGGAAGTATTTACCACACCCGAGGTAATACAGCCCCTCAATGCCTTGATTTTCTGGCAGGACGAACCTTTCAATGTCGGTGAGACTGTTGAATTACAGGCATACGTCGAAGGCGGCAAAGAACCTTATACCTATAGCTGGGTCGACCAGGAGGGTAACGAGGTAAGCCAGTCGGACTCATATAGCTACACGGCCGACCGGAGCCTGTCGTTCCACCTCTACGTCACGTCGGCCGACGGCCAGAGCGTGGTGTGCAAGGACGACATAGCCGTGATAAACCCAGTGCTCGCCATTGCCACATTCGACGATTTGGCCCTTAAGCCCGAGACGTCGTGGCGCTGGGACACCGAGATTTCTGACGGCGGCATGTACCAAGACACCTTCTTCAGCGGCTCATTTGCCTTTGGCAACACATCTATGCCGTCATATAATTTCTGGGGTGGCTACGGCTATTCCAACGAGACCGAGACCTCGTTTAGCATTCTCGACCACCAGATGCGCAATTGCGTGGGCGGTGGCGCGTGCGGCACGGCGAACTACGGCGTATGCTATGGCTACGGTGCCGACACACGCATCATGCTCAATGTTGGTGACGAAGGCGTGATTGTGCCGGGCATCTATGTTACCAACTCGGCCTATACCCTCAATTCGATACTCAACGGCGACGGCTACGCCAAAAAATTTGAATCCGGCGACTGGCAGGAAGTGACATTCGAGGGCCTTCTCGACGGCGAAAGCGGCGAGTCGGTCACCGTAGCCTTGGCTGATTATCGCGGAGATACCCCCGAAGTTCTCAACACATGGAAATGGGTCGACCTCTCGCCGCTTGGCAAAGTGAACGGTCTCAAAATATCGTTTGCCGGAAGCCAGGTAACGAAAATCCCGACCTATGTCTGCATCGACGAGATTGGCGCATACGACACCAGCGCAATCAGCAATATCGTTAGCGACACCGACGATGTGACACGCTACTACGACCTACAGGGTATCGAAGTTGCACAGCCTCAGCGCGGCCACCTCTATATAGTAGTCCGCAACGGCAAAGCCTGCAAGCAGATATTCTGACAGCTTCTTTATTGACCCATAAATAATTCTTCCCCGGGAAAAGTAGCCATACCTTGTCCCGGGGATTTTTTTACTATATGGCTGGCCAATTATAGGAGCTCGACACACCGTATCTCCCGTAGAGTCGCGGCACGCCGCGACCGGGTTGGCGAAACTATTTTGGCCCAAGCCGAAATTACGGTGCATATATAGTTGGGTCGAGTTGTGGCTAATGTAGGAGCTGGACCCTCCGGGACCAGCCATTTTCAAGGCAATGCTATTTGTTTATACGCAAGTAGTTAAATGTAATGGCACGACCTATGGCTTGCCTCGGAGAGTCAAGCTCCTATCGTTGAGACCCCTCATCTCTTATATTTATAATTATGCACTATGATTTCGGATTGAGCCACTATTTTCCTGATATACAGTGATAAATGCTTTTGACACCCGGACGCGGCATGCCGCAATGTCACTAACTTAAGGCTATAGGCCACGTTTGTAGTTTGTCAATGTCATATACTTGCCGTCAATCTTGATGACTCTTTTTTTGCGTGGCGAGCTACGGCCCGGCCTTATAATGGATTTTACATGTAAACAGAATTTAAGACAAAATGTTAATTCCCCGTCAAAGACTTTCCGAGGTTTGAAGAAGTCCTCTATCAGGGTGACGACGAGTACCCATGTGCAGTTCATGTCAATCTGATATTTTTTATAGGTGCCATTGGAAGCAAGCACCTTGTTGAGCGGTATTCTGATTAAGGTCCCCATATTATACAGCAGGATGGCGGCAAAGAAATCCTGACGGATGCAGATTTCCCTGATTCCGCTGAAAATCTCTATCTGCAACTCGTTTTTTGCAGTCCCTATCTCAGTTTCCACGTGCCATCTCATCCGGTAGGCCTCTATTATTTTATCGGGAGGGAAAGCGTCACTGCCAAGGTCTGTCATGAGCACGACAGGTTCTTCCCCGTCTTTCAGATATGGGCGTTTGATTAGCCTGACGGCCAGGGGCTCCGGTGTGGGATAATCTATGTCCCGTCTGTTTTTCGAAAGTTGCAGGACGATGGTCTCCTCCGATTTGTCCGAGTCCATAAACGCACTTATCCGGGGGTTGGAGTCTCGGCGTGCCCTTATGATAAAACCACCCGTGTTTTTATGGAACCAGTTCATGAGAAACAGGGAGGGGTATCCCCTATCCATCACAAACACAGAGCATTCAATGTCAATAGGCAATTCATGCCGGATAAGCAGATTTAAAGCAGCCCTCCTCTCCTCGGTCTTGTTGGGGACCATGTCTGCCGACAGGATTGTGCGGCTGACAAGGTCGGTGATGAATACGCCACGGGCAAGATTGTAACCCTTGTCTGTGCGGCCCCTGTATTTCTCATATAGCTCCGGGGTATAGGGCAGCGTCAGACGTGTGCCGTCGATTCCGCATAGATATTTGCCGTTATGCCATTTGGGAAAAATGTTATGGCTGTCGGCAGTTCTCAACAGCCAGGTGTCCAGGTCACGGAACAGCTCACTGGAAACGAACCCCCTCCTCTTGATAAATGCTTCCGGCGTTGTCTGCGGAACTTTCTCCTTGTCAAGGAATTCCATTATCTCAACGGAGAGAGTCCTTCTGAAGCACGACATGACGGCCAGGACCAACAATCTGAATGTCCAAACCCTCACTCGACTAAACAATGTGGACTTTTTCTTTGGAGAGTCACATTCGACATATGCGTCACGCAATGATTTGTTATCACACACTTCAACAATGTGGTCTCTGAAAGCGTTAAAAATTACACGAATCTTCTTATCCATAATTGTTAAATTTATTAGCATGTATATGCTTGTTTTGCAATCATATAACAATTGTGGATAGAAAAAGGCAAGCCGACTGGTGACAGCCGGCTTGTTTCTTTGTGGGTAAGTCTATTCCTTAAGTTAGTGACATTGCGGCATGCCGCGTCCCTACTGGGGGTGGTTTGATAGAATTAATTTTTCCTTATGTCCCTTGTGACCTTTTGTCCTTGCGTTTCCTCCGGGCGGCACTGTGGACAGTGTCCACGCTCAGCGGCGCGTGGACAGCGTGGACAGGGGCATGCTCTGAGGGTTAGGGAATAAAAAAAGGCCCCGGAGGCTGTTGCCTTCGGGGCCGAGAGGGGGCGGTTACCTACTTTTCCACTTTCGCAGTATCATCGGCGTGGCGAGGTTTAACTTCTCTGTTCGGAATGGGAAGAGGTGGAACCCTCGCGCTATGGCCACCTTAGTGTCTTTGTTCGTCCATGTCCTACGACATGGCGTAGAGGGGGGAAAGCGCGGAAGCGACCGGCAATTCAATTCTGACTCTTATCCTTCTCTGACTTGCTTGCTCTTTTTGGGGGGGACTCGCGTCCCGGAAAGGGTTTGGGTGATTAGTATCGCTCGGCTGTAGACGTTACCGCCTCTGCACCTGCGACCTATCGACGTCATCGTCTCTGACGACCCTTGTGTGGAGATCTTATCTTGAGGGGGGCTTCGTGCTTAGATGCTTTCAGCACTTATCCTGGCCAGACGCGGCTACCCGGCGGTGCCCCTGGCGGGACAACCGGCACACCGGTGGTCTGTCCGACACGGTCCTCTCGTACTAGTGTCGGGG
>CEAR01005403.1_pt1 | contig 132980 bp, 94 predicted proteins | sample 557461 | NCBI WGS metagenome assembly CEAR01 (sample SAMEA3182075, study PRJEB8094) | gut metagenome | biome: human; feature: gut; material: Stool; isolation source: human stools | place: Canada | collected 2012-03-14 | reverse complement strand
CTGCCATAACCATCCTTGCCGAAACCGACGGTTTCGCCAACATGTCAAGCCGGAGCCAGCTGGCTTCTTTTGCCGGGCTGGACGTGGTGGCCAAAGATTCAGGCAAAAGCACGCCATCCAGACATATCTCCAAAGCTGGCAACACCCATTTGCGCCGCATTACCTATCTATGCGCGCTGTCGGCCGCCGTATATAATCCCCAGATGCGCGCGTTATTCTCTCGTATAAGCCAACGTAACCCATCCAAGGTGGCACTGGTGGCCGTAATGCGCAAACTGCTTTTGCTGGCCTATACTCTGTGCAAGTCAGAACAAATGTATGACCCGGAAAAAATAAAATAAGTAGACAATACAAAAAGGCAGGCCGGCAAAAGCCGGGCCTGCACGGGATAGGTCTTACCCAAAGTGGGGCCTTCCATTGTCATGCGCAAAAATACGATAAAAAAACGGTTTCCAAGTCAATTTTGAAAGAAAAAAATTCTCCTCACTCCTTCTGGGAGGGGGTGCCAAGCGGCGGGGGCGGCCTAAACCGCCCCCAAGAGCGCCACAGGCGAATTTGGGCATTTTGCTAAAATTTCATCCTGAAAAAATTTGCTTTTTAACGCAGTATCTTCGAGGGCTCCATCTCATATCTTTTTTGATGCACCGCCCAAACGCCTTGAGCATTATCTATTCTTCGGTACGCACCAAGTGACGTAGCATGCGCCTGATTGTGCTCCATTTGGGGAATATGGCAAAGGGCCTGACCGGGCTGTAGCTAATGGCAATAAGAAGCAAAGAGACCAATGCCGCGATGAGCATCCAGCCATACACTTCTTTTATCGACACGACCGCAACCTGGGTATTGACAAGCCCGTAGAGACGGTCAAAAGGCATTGAGACAGCCAATTGGTTGTAGTCTGTCACGGCGGCTCCGAGCAGGGCCGCGTTCTTTGCCATTATATGCCTGAACAGTTCGCCCACAAGCGCCGGCCCGAGCGTGACACCCATCACCGCCCCGGTAAAGCCATTGATGGTCAGAGCCTGGGGAAAGACCATGAACGGAAGGCCGCTCTGCACTATCGACGTCAGAAAGATAATAGAAATCATAACCGATGCCGCCCCACGAAAGAAAAGGGGGATAAAGAGCATCTCCTTTTCCACACCGTAGTCGGTCATGAAATAGAAATATGCCAGATATACGGTAGCAAGGGCAAAACCAATGAAGGTCATGGTCTTATAGCGCCATTTGCGCAGGGTAAATCCGTCGCCGATATAGCTCAGCGACAACGAGGCATTTATATCGGGCATAAGTGCCGAACGGGCAACAGCGATTTCTCGCTCGGCCTCGTTTTGAGCAGAGAGGTAAGACCTTAGTTGTGCGCTGTTTGCCTCGGCCGACTCGAAGATTTCGTCAAGAGTCACAACCGCTTGGCCATAGCAGCACACCAGCGAACTCCCCGACAGGGCCACGCAGAGCAGCCCTGTGAGCAATCTAAGATTGTTCATAAGATGATTTGAAATTGTTGTGTGGAATAAATTGACTATATGTCAGCACAATACATGCCGACATCAGCCTGTCACAGGCTCATCATGGCCGAAGCCGTGCTCTTCCAGTTTTCGAGATAACCCCAATTCTTCACGAAGGGGCAAGATGTGTAAATCGAATGTAATGTTTGGTTCATTATCGGGCAACTCTTTATGAATTGCGAGTGCAAAATTACAAAAAAATTAGAATAAAAAACGACTTCGAGCCTCAATGATTTTTCTTTGTACCATAAAAGCCGTAACTTTGGAGTTGAAATTCTATGACTATGATAACGACTCTAAAAAACAATTTACTCACAATAGAAATCGACAGCCACGGTGCTGAATTGCAAAGCATTACCGCAAACGGCTCGAACTACAACTACTTATGGCACGGCGACAAAGCCTTCTGGGGTCGGCGTTCGCCTGTACTTTTTCCCATCGTAGGTTCGGTGTGGAATGGCAAATATCGAATGGACGGACAAGAGTATCCGCTCGGCCAGCATGGCTTTGCCCGCGACCGCGAGTTCGAAATAGTAAACGACTGTCCCGACGACGAGGCATGGTTCCGGCTCGAGGCAGATGATGACACCTTGGCGCTTTTCCCACGACGGTTCCGACTCGAAATCGGTTATTCACTTCAGGGCGAACGCCTAAATGTGATGTGGCGAGTGAGCAATCTCGACGAAAAACCCATGGCATTCCAAATCGGGGCACATCCGGCATTCAACTATCCTGATTTCAGCGTGTCAGACAGTGTACATGCCTATCTGCTGTTTGATAAGCGCAGCCTCGTTGCCGAGCGGATTGCCGAAAAAGGCTGTGTAGGCAGCGAAACATTAGCAGTCACCCTCGACGAAACAGGCATGCTGCCCATCGTTGCCGACACCTTTGCCCACGATGCCATAATCCTCGCAGACAGGCAAGTACACCGGGTATCGATGCTCGACAAGGCGCGCCGTCCCTACCTGTCGCTGCTCTTCGATGCCCCGCTCGTGGGGCTATGGTCGCCATCGTCCAATGCGCCATTTATGTGCATAGAGCCGTGGTGGGGACGTTGCGACAGTGTCGGCTTCGAAGGCTCGTTCGAAGAGCGTAGCTATGTCAACGTCGTTGCACCGGGCGAAACATTCGAGGCCGGATATATGATAATCTTTGAGGACTTGTAAACCGGGCATCGGGGCACTCTAATCCTCCATCTTTCCCATATCGCCCGAGTGCAAAAGACAGGTTGGCGACGCAAAGTTATCAACATAGATATTGTCTTTTCAACACAAAAGTGATTTTCGTGGAACAAAATTTTTTTGTTTCACATATTCTTTGTTACTTTGCATCCAAATCTCTCACAAAGGTATAACTATGGGAAAAATCATAGCAATAGCTAACCAAAAAGGGGGCGTCGGCAAGACCACCACCACCATCAACCTTGCCGCGTCGCTGGCTGCAGAAGGTAAGAAAGTGCTTATCATAGACGCAGACCCCCAGGCAAACGCCACCTCAGGTTACGGCATCGACCCTCGCACCATGACCTCCTCAATCTATGAATGTATGGTCGACGGATATCCCCTCGATGGTTCAGAAGTGCCCACATGCATGGACGGCCTGTTCTTGGTAGGGTCGAGAATCGACCTTGCCGGCGCCGAAATCGAACTGATTTCGAAACCCGACCGCGAACGTGTGCTTGCACGTCTCTTGGCACCGGTCAAAGACAAATACGACTACATCATCATCGACTGCTCACCGTCGCTGGGCCTCATCACGGTCAACGCCCTCACGGCTGCCGACTCGGTAATAATACCCGTTCAGGCCGAGTATTTCGCCCTCGAAGGCATCAGCAAGCTCCTCAACACCATACGCATCATCAAGTCGCGTCTCAACACGTCGCTCGAAATCGAAGGGTTCCTGCTTACGATGTACGACGCGCGCCTGCGCCTGGCAAACCAAATATACGAGGAGCTGAAGGGCCATTTCGCCGACATGGTGTTCAACACCGTCATACCGCGCAACATACGACTGAGCGAGGCCCCGAGCCACGGACTGCCGGCATTGCTCTACGACGCCGAGAGCCGTGGCGCCACAAGCCACATACAGCTTGCAAAAGAGCTGATTTCAAAGCATAGCAAACGACAAAAAGTAAGGAGTTAGACACCTGCGCCACCATCTCGGTATCACATTTCTAACTTCTCTTAAAACCAATCACACATGGCAGTAAAACGCAACGCCCTCGGGCGCGGACTCGACAGCCTCATACCCATGGACGATGTGCCGGCACGCGGCACGTCGGCCATCAACGACATATCACTCGACGCAATCTCTCCCAACCCCGACCAGCCACGCAAACTCTTCGACGACGAAGCCCTCGAAGAATTGGCGGCCTCTGTTCGCCAGCTCGGCATCATACAGCCCCTGTCGCTACGCAAGACAGGCCCCGACAGCTACCAGATTATTGCCGGCGAACGCCGCTACCGCGCCGCCCTCATGGCCGGCCTGACCTCGGTGCCGGCATATATACGCACGGCAAACGACGCCGAGCTGACCGAGATGGCCCTAATTGAGAACATACAGCGCGAAGACCTCAACGCAATCGAAATCGCCCTGACATTTCGCAAACTCATAGACCAATACCAGCTCACGCAAGAGGAACTGAGCAAGCGCATAGGCAAGAAACGCGCCACCGTTGCCAACTTCCTGCGCCTGCTGCGCCTGCCGGCCGAGGTACAGCTCGGTCTTCGCGACAAACTCGTCGACATGGGCCATGCCCGCGCCCTGCTTACCATCAGCGACCCGGCATTGCAGCTCAAGCTCTACAACGAAATCCTGAAACAGGGCCTTTCCGTACGGCGGGTCGAGGAACTGGCCAAGCAATATGAAAATGGTGCTGCGGCAGCCAAGCCCGCGCGCCAGCCGGTGATGAACGACGGCGACTACGACGTGCTCAAGCGCCACTTGTCGTCGGTTTTCCGCACGCCCGTGCAATTCACATGCGACAAGCAGGGACGCGGCCGCATCACATTTCAGTTTAAAGACGAGGGCGAACTCGAACGCCTCATCACCCTATTTGATTCCCTAAAGAATGAATAGCTTTATTAACAGGGCTGTGTCGGCCATCATAGTTGCGGCAGGTATTGCAGTATCGAGCCTGTCGGCCTATGGTGCCGACCCTCACATGCCTGTCAAGAAGCATCACAATACCACCGACACCATTGCCGACGCCCCCGCAGCCGTAGAGGTGCGGCTCGGCGAGGCAGAGGTGACAGCCACCTTGCCCGACAGTATAGCCGCCATGCTCGACGAGTCGCCATATGACCGCTGGGAACCGCGCGAAACCGAGTTTAACCCCGACCCGACACGCGCCGTGTGGATGTCGGCCCTCTTTCCCGGCCTTGGACAGCTCTACAACCGCCGCTATTGGAAACTGCCAATCGTAATAGGCGCGTATATGGGCCTGGGCTATGCCACCTCGTGGAACAACGGCATGCTCAACGACTATACCAGGGCATATCGCGACATAATGGACAACGACCCGTCGACAAATTCATATATGAATTTCTTCCCTCCGACCACTCAGGAGAGCGACCTCGACCGCACGTGGCTCACAAACATATTGCAGTCGCGCAAGAATTTCTACCGCCGCAACCGCGACCTGTGCATCATATCGATGATAGGCGTGTACCTGATTGCCATGGTCGACGCATATGTAGACGCATCGCTGTCGCACTTCGACATAACCCCCGACCTGTCGATGGATGTGAGTCCGGCCGTTTTCCAAGACGGCCGTGGCGCACGACCATCGCTCGGACTGGTGTGGGCATTTAATTTCTAACTCTATCAAATCATGAAACTACCATATAAAATCCTAATCCTCGGCACCGCCGTATGCCTCTCTGCACCGCTGACTCCCGGCCAGTCGGTGCGCGATGTTTCCGAGGCCCTCAATACCCCTGCCGTAATAAATCCGCAAAGCTTTGAGACCGACACCAAGGCCATGCTCGAAGACTGGTATCTCAAAAACTATACCGTGCTCGACTACGATGCCGACAGCAAGCCTCAAGAACAGGTAAGCGACGAAGTGCTAATCGAACGACTCAGCAAACTGCCGGCAATCATAGAGATGCCGCTCAACGGGCCGGTGAGAAACATGATAAATTTCTACGCCAACCGCAAGCGCCAGTTAGTCGAAAACATGCTCGGCCTGAGCCTCTACTACATGCCTATTTTCGAGGAGGCGCTCGAACGCCACGGCATGCCAAACGAGCTGCGCTATCTGCCCGTCATCGAGTCGGCCCTCGTGCCGACGGCGGTTTCGCGTGCCGGCGCAGCCGGACTATGGCAGTTCATGCCGGCGACAGCGACCGGCAACGGCCTCGAAATCAACAGCCTGGTAGACCAGCGCCGCGACCCCTACCTGGCATCTGACGCCGCCGCAAGGTATCTCAAGCAGCTCTATAATACCTACGACGACTGGTCGCTCGCCATCGCGGCGTATAACTGCGGCCCCGGCAATGTAAACAAGGCTCTGCGTCGCGCCGGTGGTGGGAAAAAAGATTTTTGGGAAATATACCCCTTCCTGCCCCAGGAGACACGCGGGTATGTGCCGGCCTTCATCGCCGCCAACTATATCATGAACTATCACAAAGACCACAACATATCGCCGGCACTCGCGCGAAAACCTATCGTGGTCGACACCGTGCATGTGACCAGGCGCGTACACTTCGAGCAGATTTCAGAAGTCATGGACATACCCATGGCCGAACTACGCGCCCTCAACCCGCAGTTCCGCAAGGACATAATACCAGGCGACATAAAGCCATACTCGCTTGTGTTGCCGTCGTTGCAGACACTGGCCTATATCGCCAACGAAGACTCTATTGTAAACCACAATGCGCACAAATATGCCCGTCGCGGCTATGTAGAACCGGCATCGGGCGCGACCGTGGGTCATGACTCTAAAGGTGAGTATTACGATGAAGAGATTGTGCGGTATCACACCGTAAAGCGCGGTGAGACACTGACAAAGATTGCAAAAAGATACGGCATAACCGTAGCTCAGTTGCGCAAATACAACCGAATAGGGAAAAAAGGTGCCAAACGGGGCCAGAAACTCAAAATCGTGACCGTGGAGCGCAGATATAAACCGGCACCTGCTCCTGAAATAGAGCAAAAGGCCGAAACAACAGTATCGCCCGACACCATCACCGTTGCAACCGACTCGGTCGGCGTGGTGCCTGCGACCGAGATGCCTGTCGACTCTATCGCCGACGCCAACGAGGTTGTAAACGCATTTGCCGTAGACGAGACACCCGCGCCGCAGCCCAAAGAGGAAAAGAAGGCCGACAACAATAAGAAAAAATCCAAGGCCGAAACCAAGAAGCCCGATACCAAAAAGGCCGTGGCTCCCAAGCCCAAAAACGTGACCCACACAGTGCGCCGTGGCGACAACCTGAGCAAAATCGCCAAGAAATACGGCGTGACCGTGGCCGCCATAAAACGCGCCAACAACATGGCCGGTGACAACATACAGTCGGGGCAGAAACTCAAAATACCGCAGAAATAAATATCGCATACAATATGGAAAAGAACATCAAAACCCCGGATTTACCGGAAGCCGACGTCGACCCTGTCGACCTACCGGAAAACGCCTTCGTCGAATTAGGTGCCGACGAGGAGTACCGCCCCGTCATGCACCCGGCCCGCGACTACCCCGAAGTCACTACCTACTCGGTGACCATGGGCCTCGTACTCGCCGCGGTATTCAGCGCGGCGGCAGCCTACCTGGGCCTGAAAGTAGGCCAGGTCTTTGAGGCGGCAATACCCATCGCTATCATCGCCGTCGGCCTCTCGGCCCGGCTGAAAAAGAAAAATCCGCTGGGGCAGAATGTCATCATACAGTCTATCGGTGCCTGCTCGGGCGTAATCGTGGCCGGTACCATCTTCACCCTTCCGGCCCTCTACATACTCCAGGAGACGCACCCCGACATCACTGTCAACTTCCTCGAAGTGTTCCTTAGCTCGCTCTTCGGCGGTATTCTGGGCATATTGTTCTTCATACCCTTCCGCAAGTATTTCGTCAAGGACATGCACGGCAAATACCCCTTCCCCGAGGCGACAGCCACCACTCAGGTGCTCATAAGCGGCCAGGGGGCGTCGAAAGGCTCGGGCAGCCAGGCAACCCTGCTTGTCATAGCATCGCTCGTGGGCGGTATCTACGACTATATCGTAGCCACCTTCGGTGTATGGACCGAGGTAGTGACCACCACCGCCTACTCGTGGGGCCAGGCTCTCGCCGATAAATTCAAATTCGTATTTTCGTGCAATACCGGTGCCGCCGTCCTCGGCCTGGGATATATCGTCGGTCTGAAATATGCCTTCGTTATTTTCGCCGGTTCGGTATTCGTGTGGTGGTTTATCATACCGCTGATGGGCACATACGGCTCGGCTGAAATCACGGCAATGTCGCCTCAGCAGATATTTGGCGACTACGCACGCATGATAGGCATCGGCGGTATCGCCATGGCCGGTATCATAGGCATCGTCAAGTCGCGCAACATCATCGGCCAGGCCGTGGGCCTCGCCGCGCGCGAACTCAAAGGCCAGCAGGCCGCAACCAAGCCCGTACGCTGGCAGACCGACATATCGATGAAGCATATCGCCTATTTCACCGCCATCGCACTCGTAGGCGTGCTGCTGTTTTTCTATTTCGGCGTAATCCACACCTTCTGGCAGGCCCTGGTGGCATGGCTGGTAGTCACGGTTATCGCATTCCTGTTTACCACAGTTGCCGCTAACGCCATAGCCATAGTGGGCTCTAACCCTGTGAGCGGCATGACCCTGATGACACTCATCATCGCCTCGGGCGTGTTTGTCGGCATAGGCCTCAGCGGCACCAGCGGCATCGTGGCTGCAATGGTACTGGGCGGCGTTGTCTGCACTGCCCTGTCGATGGCCGGCGGCTTTGTCACCGACCTCAAAATCGGCTACTGGCTCGGCTCCACACCCAAGAAACAGGAGACATGGAAGTTCCTCGGCACCCTGGTTTCGGCTGCAACTGTCGGCGGCGTGATGCTGATGCTCAACGAGGTCTACGGCTTCACAGGCCCCGACGCCATGGCCGCGCCCCAGGCCAATGCCATGGCAAAGGTAATAGAGCCCATGATGATGGGCGGCTCTACGCCCTGGATGCTCTATATCGTCGGCGCTATCCTGGCCCTGCTGCTCAACTGGCTCGGCGTACCCGCCCTCGCATTCTGCCTCGGCATGTTCCTGCCCCTCCACCTCAACACCCCGATGCTCGTCGGCGGCCTGGTTTCGTGGTTCGTAGGCCGCAGTTCGAAAGACGCAGCCGTATGCAAAGCCCGTAGCGACCGTGGCACCCTCATTGCCTCGGGCCTCATCGCCGGCGGCGCACTCTTCGGCGTATTCGCAGCCATCACCATATTCTGCGGCTTCCCCGTGCCCAACAATGGCGGAGAGTTCGTGCCCCAGATATTGGGCCTGGTGGCATATGGCGCCCTTATCACCTTCCTCTACGTAGCATCTCGCAAGACTAAATGAAACACCGTGGTGAAATACTTGCCATAGCCCTCCCGGCTATCGTAAGCAATATTACCACGCCCCTGTTAGGACTCGTCGATGTGGCCGTCACAGGCCACATCGGCGCGGCTCTTTATATAGGGGCCATCGCTGTCGGCGGGGCTATGTTCAACATGCTCTACTGGCTCTTCAACTTCCTGCGCATGGGCACTACGGGCTTTACGGCCCAAGCTTACGGCGCCGGCGACACGTCGCGACTCAGCCTGATATTTTACCGAAGCCTGATTGTCGGCCTTGCCGTGGGCTTACTCATGATTTTACTCAGCCGGCCCATAGTGCACACCGTGCTTGCTTTTATGGATGCCGACGACGATACCATGGCCCTTGCGAGGCAGTATTTCGCTATATGTATCTGGGGCGCCCCGGCCGTACTGATGACCTACGCAATGTCGGGCTGGTTCCTGGGTATGCAGAACTCGCGGGCCCAGATGTGGATGGCCATAGTGACAAATGTGGTCAATATAGCCGTAAGCGTGACGCTCGTCTTCGGCCTCGGCATGAAAATCGAAGGCGTGGCAACGGGCACCTTGACCGCACAGTGGGTCGGCTTCGGCGTGGGGGTTCTTATAATGGCTATAAAATACAGGCCAAAACGACCTCCTCTGCGTCAGATTTTTGAATTGCGCCAGTTGTTGACATTCTTTCGCGTCAACGGCGACATATTCTTGCGCACAGCCTGTCTCGTCGCCGTTACGCTGTGGTTTACCCACGCCGGGGCCCTGGCCGGTACAAACATATTGGCAGCCAACGCACTGCTCATGCAACTGTTTATGCTCTTCTCGTTCTTTATGGACGGATTTGCATTTGCAGGCGAAGCCCTTGCCGGGAAATATACGGGCCGGAGCGACTCTGCCAGTCTGCGTTCGCTCGTCAGGGCACTTATGAAAACAGGTCTATGCTGCGCGATAATTTTCAGCCTGACGTACCTGGGTGGCGGCGAGTGGATTATCAAGCTGCTCGCCAAGGACCCGGCGGTCACAGCCACTGCCGCGTATTACCTGCCCTGGGCGGTGGCTGTCCCACTGTGCGGCTTTATGGCCTTTGTCTGGGACGGCATCTATGTCGGCCTTGTCCGCACACGCGCAATGCTCGTTTCTATGGCGGTCGCTCTTGCCGTATTTTTTGCCGTCTACTTCAGCGCACGCAACAATCTGGCCAATCACGGACTATGGCTGGCCTTCAACCTCTACCTGTTGGCACGCGGCTGCGTGTTAGGAATACTTTTTAGGAGATGTCCGCACTATAAATCAAATAGTTAGCAACAAAAAGCAAACAAGTGTTAACAGCGCGATTTCTTATTTTGGCTACAGCACAGCAAATAGTGATAGCAAAAAGCAAGCGCACGCATTGAGAAACAAACTAATTACCACCACAATCAGCCCATCGCAAGTTTAATAATATAAAATATGTTAAAGCTACGTCTTTTTGCGCACAAAAGACTTGCACAATGCAACAAAACACTATACCTTTGCATCGTGTTTTTCATGGTATAGATTTAAGGTTAACTAGATTGGTTGTCGCGATGACAATCAATTTTTTTTGCGCCTATGGCTAACTTTTATGCACGAATGTGGCATTTGTCACATCGAATGTCGATTATTAGTTGTATCTTTGGGGTCTAGCCGAAATCACGGTGCATTAGGAAAAATGCTCGAAGAGCATTACTTTGTCTTAACCCCGGCCTTACGAAGTTGGCCGGGGAGTGGAACTCTTCTCTGGGGATTAGTGTCGAAGACACTTCCCAATCGATATATAAATTTGAAATACAGGGGAAAGGCCTTCGACCTTTGTTGTGGTATTTCGCCCACTTCCCCCACCCAACTGCGTAAGGGTGGGGCTTCGTAAGGTAACAGTCTTCGACTGTTTTCTCCGTCTACATTTATAATATTGATGCACCGTAATTTCGGTTTGACCCATTTTTATGAATATAAGGGTATGTGGTTTCTATTGGATGTAAACGACAAGGCTTTTGATTTACAACGACTTTTATCACTGAAAATCAGCCATATAAGAAAATATTGATACAACTATCCGTTAAGGGAAAAGATGGAGTGAAAAAGTTGCTTACAGGGAGTGAAAGGATTAGAAAAGGCGTGGGGTTTGAATGAAAGATTTAACTAAATCTTAACAATTGGTAAGATTTTTTATAATAGCATTGTTTTGGGGGAAAGGCACAAGAAAAGCCACCCGGATTAGGAGTGGCCTAAAAAACTAAACCCCGAGGTTTGTCCGAAGACAGGGACACTCGGGGGATTCCGTTGCAAAGTTAGAAATAATTTCATATTTTTGCAAATTGCAATACGTTAAAAATCACGAAGTGAAATATTCTGAGTATGAAAAGGCGTTTTCTCCGGCTCGCCTAAATAAATATTTAGTTGCTTGCGGCGGTAATACAGCCAAAGCTCTTACCCTTTATAGGCATAACGTGAAGTTATGCCAAAAGTTTTATGGCATACTGAATATCTTTGAGGTCGTGCTTCGTAATGCCATAAACGCTCATTATCAGAGCGTATTCAACGATACCGAATGGGTAGAGAATCAGATGCAACCCGGAGGTATGATAGAAAACGCGCCGCAGAAAAATGAGGTGCTTCGGATAATCGCTACGCTTAGGCAAAACGAGCGATATACAAACGACCGTGTCGTTTCCTCGGTCTCTTTCGGTTTTTGGACACATTTGTTTACACGACAGCCGTTTAGACTCGGCGGTCAGAACTTATTGCGTATATTCCCAAATCGAACTGCCGGATTAGGGCAAAGGGCAGTGTTCAACGAGCTTCAGGAGATAAAGACATTTCGTAACCGCATAGCCCACCATGAGGCTATCTGCTTTGATGAGAACGGCAACATTGACATGACGAGAACACAAAGCAAATATGCGCTTATACTGAAATACATTGACTTTCTCGGCTATCAGAGCAGTCATTTATTCTACGGCATAGACATATTGCCAGATTCCACTATTGCTAAAATCGAAGCGTTGAAATGAAAAAGTGGCAGGAGATATTGGGTTGGATAAAGGTTAAGTTGATAAAGCCAAGAATGACGAAGGAACCCAAAACGCAAAGAGGATGTGGAATTTATCGAACAACCAAACAATATATTTTCCTAACGGGGTATGGTAAGACTGGAATGGGGTACTCTATGAGCTATCCTATAAAATTCGCTCCAATAGATTGTGATGATGTCGAATTCAATAATGCTTTTGGAGAAGTTTTTATTGCCAGTAATCGCGACAAATACGAGGAGTTAACATCCGCCCAGCTGATTAAAGCGATGAAACAGAGTTCATGGCGACAACTTCATAATCAATCGACGTATGTACACATCAGACAAAATGATGCCGAAATCACGATTCTTCCAGCCCAATACAAAAAGAATGAATGGGATTACGAACATTCTTTAACTTTTGACATTGATAAAGACTCCGTATACGACATTGTAAGCGAAGCCAGGAAACTCCTTGACAATATTGAAATTGACTGACAAAAAATCCAAATTATTTGAGCAACGATTGACGGAATGAACTGTCCTTGAGGGCATAGACGATGCCTGTGAAGAGGCAAGATAGTTGTCAAGGGATTGCTTACCACTGCTGAAAATCAACGCTATATCCGATTCAAGACCCAAGCGAGGTACAAACTACGTTAAATAGTAGCCAAAAAAGAAGGGAAAAGTAGGGAAATGAGGCCGAAGTAGAAGAATCGCGCTATAAAGGGATAAGATTTCAGTTTTTCTCTAAGTTCAAACACTTCACGAATGACAACATAATGGTTTAGCTAAAATTGTATTAACTTTGCATCATGAATATAAGGCAATATAAAACCAGTGATTTGGAGCAAATCGCACGATTGTTTTATGAAACAGTTCATGCGATAAATATAAAAGATTATACCGAGCAACAGGTAAATGTCTGGGCAACAGGAAATATCAATCTAAAGCAATGGGATAATTCATTCCTAAGACACCTCACATACGTTGCAATTGAAGATGATTTAATTATCGGGTTTGGAGATATTGATGAAACGGGATATCTGGATAGACTATATGTACATAAAGATTTTCAAAGGCAAGGTGTCGCAACTGCGATATGTAATCGACTTGAAAATGAAACTAAGACAAACGACATTATCGTCCATGCCTCCATTACTGCCAAACCATTTTTTGAAAAGCGAGGGTTTCAAACAGTAAAACTTCAAGAAGTGGAACGACATGGTGTTTTCTTGAAGAATTACATAATGATAAAGAATTTATAGATTATGTTTGTTTTAATTGTTGGGGAAATTCACATGGGAAAACATTATTGGCACACAGGTTATTGGAAAAAATTAATTATCCACACTTATCAATAGACTATTTATAAAGAGAACTTTTCGGGAAGAGACAATTTAAGTTCTCTCCTGCCTGGTGATTTCATCGTAGCACTGCATCACACCATTGGCATCTTTAGCAAAATGCAAGCACTGAGGGGATGCGACAAACTAATTACCAGCCGCGCGGCTTACTTTTAGTTTTTCAACGCTAAAAGATGTTAAATATACAGCATTTTGCGAACGAATACTTGCATGTAATCGAAAAACTATATAACTTTGCATCGTGTTTTTCATGGTATAGATTTAAGGTTAATTAGATTGGTTGTCGCGATGACAATCAATTTTTTTGCGCCCTACCCGAGCACGGTTGCCAACCCACCATCTGACAGCCGGTTCGGCGCAAGGATAGATATTGTTTTTGGTATTATCGTCAATTTGAGCTACATTTGTTGCAAAATATAAATTACCATGACTAAAACAATTCGCATAGCTTCCTTGTCGTTAGCCTTCTTAATCGCAGGCACAAGCCGTGCCGTGGGAGAAGATTTATGGATAAAAAACGGAGAACGAGATATTTACGGAATAGTAGCAGCACCTGCCGACGGCAACAGTAAAGGCGTGGCAATAATCAGCCACGGTTTCAATGGCACGCATAAATTCGCCAAAGACTATATCGACACGCTCAACGGCCTGGGCTATACAGTCTACAGCTTCGACTATCCCTGTGGCAGCATACATAGCCGCAGTGACAACAATACCGTAAACATGTCGATTCTCGACGAGAAAAACGACCTCAAGGCAACTGTAAGGCACTTTCTCGACAGGCCGGGTGCCGATAAGGACGAGATTGTACTAATAGGCGAAAGCCAGGGAGGATTAGTTTCTGCCCTGGCGGCTGCCGAATTGAAAGACACTGTCAGCAGCCTCGTACTGGTATACCCGGCACTATGTATTCCCGACAACTGGAACGAACGCTACAAAACCGTAGAAGAGATACCCGACACCACAATACTGTGGAACGTGCCTCTTGGCAAACGCTTCTTTATGGAAATCAGGGATTTGGATGTCTATCAGACAATCTGCGGCTACGAAGGCCCGGTACAAATCATACACGGCTCCAAAGACAGGATTGTGCCACTCGGCTACTCCGAAGAAGCGATGAAGAGATACCATAACGCGCATCTGGGCGTGATACCCGGTGCCGGACACGGTTTCAATCCCGAGGAACGCGCTGTTGCGAACAAGTTCGTCAAGGAATTCCTCGAAAATGGCGCCCTCACCCAACCATCGCACAACAGTGTTAAGAACTAAAAGGACATACAGTTTTTGACATATCGATTTTTTTCGCTATCTTTACGGATAATTTTAAAATACGACCCCTACTACCTGATATCATATATGAAAAAAGCAGTGACTCTCGCCGTAGTGGTATGCCTCGGAGCTTTCGGCTCGTATATGGTCTACCATGAGGCACAAGAATATAAGGCCGCCGAGGCAGCAGCCGCCGAAGCGGCCTTGCCCGACTGGTATGAAACTGATTCGTCGAAGGCGATTGCGCGTCGCACGGCTGCGGACTTCTCGTTGTCGCGCCTCGAAATACTCGAAGCCATACAGCGACAGCACCCCGAAGTAACCGATGCCGACCTCGACACGTTCGTGGCCCGGCACTACGTAGAGGCCATGACCATCGACGGCGAAGAGCGTTTCCACCGCAAGTCGCCGCGCAACCTCAACCTGCTCAACCCTGAGTACGCCTCGAAAGAAAGCCGAGGCGACGCTGCGACACAAAACCGCTACGCCTACGTCGACTCCGTTCTTTCTTTTTATCGCGGCAAAAACAACAAGGGGCTGAGCCACCGTGTGAAATACCGTTTCAGTGTCGACGTGCCCGGCCACGAACTATACACCGGCGACAGCCTGCGCGTGTGGATGCCCGTACCGTTAGGCAATCCCGACGGAGGCCGCCAGCGCAATGTCAGCATCATCTCCTCGCTGCCGCAAGAGTATATACTCTCTGACGGCCGGTCGGTACACAACACGATATATTTCACCGCAGCCGCACCCGCCCCCGGCGATACTGCACATTTTGAATATGTGGGCGAGTTCGAAACCTCGGGACGTTATTTCCCCTACGAAGAAATAGCCTCGGCAATAAAGCCCTACGACAAATCGGGCGACCTATACCGCCGCTATACATCGTTCGAGTCACCCCATATCGTGCGCCTCGACTCTCTCGCCCTCGCCATAGTAGGCAGCGAGACCGACCCCATCAAGCAAAGCGAATTGGTCTACGACTACATCGACTCGCAATTCCCGTGGGCCGGCGCACGCGAGTATAGCACCATACCCTGCATACCGCAATACGTCATGACCGAGCGTCACGGCGATTGCGGCCAGGTGTCGCTGCTCTACATCTCGCTTATGCGCACCCTCGGCGTGCCGGCGCGCTGGGAAAGCGGCTGGATGCTGCACCCGGGCGAGACCAACCTGCACGACTGGGCCGAGGTCTACTTCGAGGGCATAGGCTGGGTGCCTGTCGACACCTCGTTTGGCCGCTACAAAGGAGCCGACGACCCCGAGATTGTAAACTTCTACAGCCACGGCATCGACGCCCACCGCTTCGCCTCGAATACCGGCGTATGCGGACCGCTCTACCCTGCCAAGCGATTTGTACGCAGCGAGACCGTAGACTTCCAGGTAGGCGAGGTAGAGACCACCAAGGCCAACCTATTCTATCCCGCATGGTCGTCCGACCTCGAAATCATATCTATCGAACCTGTTACCGTAGAAGCAAAGAAATGAAATATACAGCAATCATAGCACTGGCCGTGGCCGCGATGCCGCTTGCCGCCCAGTCGTCGGCCGACATGCTTGCAAAAGCACAGGAGTGCATCAAGACCGTAAAGGCACAGGTAGCACCCGATGCCCGGCAGGCCGTCTACGACATCAAGGCGTATCACAACAACGACGGCAGTCTCGTGGTAGGCGGCGAGGTGTCGGACTCCACGGCTCTCAAAGCCACTGTCAAGGCCCTTGCCGAGGCCGGCGTTGACTACGCCGACAGCATAAGGCTCATGCCCTACGAACAATGGGCCCAGGTGCGCATTTCGGCGGCGAGTCTGCGCACGGCAGGGCGTCACTCTGCCGAAATGGCCACACAGGCAGTGATGGGCACCCCTGTGCGCGTATTGCACAAAGACAGCGAATGGTGGCGTGTCCAGACACCCGACGGCTATATAGCATGGGTGCCATCGTCGTCGGTTGTCGCCAAGACTCCCGAACAAATGACCGCATGGCGCGGTGCCAAGCGCTTCATCGTGACATCGCCCTACCAGACACGCGCCTACACCAGCCCGACAGCCAAGGGCCTGCGCGACGTAGTTACCGACCTTGTCAACGGCTGCATAGTCACCGTACCCGGCAACGAGGTGCACGTAGAGCATGGCCGCGTAGGCATAGAGTTACCCGACGGGCGAACAGCCTTTGCCAATGTCGACGACCTGACTCCAATCGAAACATGGGCGGCTCAGAATTTCGACCCCGACCGCATACTCGACATCGCATACTCGATGGAAGGCACCCCCTACCTTTGGGGCGGCACGTCGACCAAGGCCCTCGACTGCTCGGGCCTTGCGAAGGTAAGCTACTATGCCAACGGACTAATCCTGATGCGCGACGCCTCGCAACAAGCCCTTACCGGCAAACGAATTGAGGCCGCCAACTGGCGTAGCTGCCGCCCAGGCGACCTGCTCTTCTTCGGCAACGCCCGAACCGGCAAGGTGACACACGTTGCCATTTACGACCACGACGGCAACTACGTACATTCGTCGGGCCGTGTAAAGCGCAACAGCGTAGACCCCGAGTCGGAGTCCTACCTCACCACCCCCTTCCTCCACGCCGTGCGCATCGCCGGCAGCGAGGAGACTCCGGGCATCACCCGTGCCCGCAACCATCCCTGGTACTTCTGACTCCTAATCAGTGAGATACAAGTTTAATTATTCATGACAATTCAAACAACAACTATATAATTGTGGACCGCAGAAATTTCCTCAAAACCAGTGTGCTTGGCGCCATGATAGCCGCATCACCCATATCATTTTCAGCCTTCGGCCAGGCTACAAAAGAAGCAGGCCGTCCCGGACGGCTCAACCTACGCTTCCGCCCCTACGAACTACAGCTACGCCACGCTTTCAATCTTGCCCGTTCGCAACGCAAGACGACACCCGGCGTGCAAGTCGAAATCGAATACGACGGCGTTGTAGGCTACGGCGAGGCATCGATGCCCCCATACCTGGGCGAGTCGGTCGACTCTGTTACCGAGTTCCTCTCCAAGCTCGACCTGGGCCAGTTCTCCGACCCCTTCCGCATCGAAGACATACACGAGTATATGGACAAGACGGCCCCCGACAACCGCGCTGCCAAAGCCTCGGTCGACATCGCCCTGCACGACCTCACGGGCAAAATCATGGGTCAGCCCTGGTATAAAATCTGGGGCCTCAACCCCGACCGCTGCCCCAACACATCGTTTACCATAAGCTATGACGCCGACCCCGAGGAGATGCGTAAAAAAATCGAGGAAACCTCGCCCTACAAGGTCATCAAGGTCAAAATGGGTCTCGACCACGACAAAGAAATAGTCGAAGCACTGCGCCGCCATACCGACGTGCCCATCTGCGTAGATGCCAACCAGGGCTGGAACAACCGCGAAAAGGCCCTCGAAATGTGCCACTGGCTTGCCGAGCGCGGATGCCTCTTCGTAGAGCAGCCCATGGACAAGAAGGCTATCGACGATACCGCCTGGCTGCGCGAGCGGTCGCCGCTACCCATCATTGCCGACGAATTTCTGCAACGCCTGCCCGACGTGCGCCGTGCCGCCGGTGCCTACGACGGCATAAACATAAAACTGATGAAGAGCACCGGCATGCACGAGGCATACCAGATGGCCACCCTCGCCCGTGCCATGGGCATGAAAGTAATGCTCGGCTGCATGACCGAAACATCGTGCGCCGTAAGTGCCGCCTCACAGTTGGCACCACTTGTCGACTGGGCCGACCTCGACGGCAACCTCCTGATTGCCAACGACATCTTCGACGGCATGAAGATTGTCGACGGCAAGGTGACGCTGCCCGACCGCCCCGGCATAGGCGTCGTGCCGCTAAGCTGACACATAACCAACAGCCATAAAATACCTTCTACACCATGCAAAACACTCTCGAACTGACCAAAAACCCTATTGCCTCATATCTTGGCAAAGAGCCGGCGGCCTTTACACGAGCCGACATCATACGCTATATCCGTGACAAGGGTATCGAAATGGTAAACTTCATGTATCCGGCAGCCGACGGCCGGCTCAAGACGCTCAACTTCGTTGTCAACGACCTGGCGTACCTCGAGACCATACTTACCCTTGGCGAACGTGTCGACGGTTCGTCGCTCTTTCCATATATCAGCGCCGGCAGCTCCGACCTCTATGTCGTGCCGCGCTACCGCACGGCCTTTGTCGACCCCTTCGCACCAATCGGCACGCTGTCGATGCTCTGCTCATATTTCGACAAGGACGGCAAGCCGCTCGAAAGCGCACCCGACCACCTTCTCGACAAGGCATGCACCGAGTTTACCAAGGCTACGGGCATGTATTTCCATGCCATGGGCGAACTCGAGTATTACGTCATCGGCACCGACCCGTGCCTCTACCCCACCGTTGACCAGCGCGGATATCACGAGTCGGCACCATTTGCCAAGTTCAACGACTTCCGCGTGCGCTGTATGCGCGCAATCGCACAGTGTGGCGGAAAAATCAAATACGGCCACAGCGAGGTCGGCAACTTTACCCTCGGCGACAAAATCTACGAGCAAAACGAAATCGAATTCCTCCCTGTCGACGCGCGCGATGCCGCCGACCAGCTTATGCTTGCCAAGTGGGCCATACGCAACCAGGCCATGGCCGAAGGGCTCGATGTGACCTTCGCCCCCAAAATCATCGTCGGCAAGGCTGGTTCGGGGCTGCACGTGCACATGCGCCTGGTCAATGCCGACGGTAGCAGCGCCATGCTCAACGCCGACGGCACACTCAGCGACAAGGGCCGCACAGCCATAGCCGGCCTGATGGACCTCGCTGCCGCCATAACGGCCTTCGGCAACACCAACCCGACATCATATTTCCGTCTCGTACCCCACCAGGAGGCCCCGACAAACATCTGCTGGGGCGACCGCAACCGCTCGGTCCTTGTGCGCGTACCACTTGGCTGGACATCACAACGCGACATGTGCGCAACGGCCAACGGCAGGGCCAACGCCATGGACGGCAACACCGACCCTCGCCAGAAACAGACATTCGAAATCCGCAGCGCCGACTGCTCGGCCGAAATCTACTCGCTCCTCGGCGCCCTTGCTGTGGCCATACGCCACGGCTTCGAAATGAACGACGCCCTCGGTTGCGCAGAACGCCACTATGTAGATATCGACATACACAAAGCCGAAAATGCAGGGCGACAGGTCACGCTGCCCACACTGCCGGTGTCGTGTGCCGAATCTGCCGACGCGCTCCTCGCCAGGGCCGATGTTTTCGAGGCCCACGGCGTATTCCCTGCCGCGATGCTCGAGGCCCAGGCCAAAATGTTGCGCAGCTACGACAGCGACGAGGCCGCCAAGGCCCTCAACGACCCAGACCTCATGGCCGCGCTCGTAAGCAGATATTTTTATTGTGGATGAAAATAATTTGTACCAGTGACTGGCATTTAGGCAACCTTTTTCACGGTAACGACCGACTGCCGGAACATCGACACTTCTTATCATGGCTGCTGACTCAGATTTCTGAGCAGCAGCCTGCCGCCCTTCTTATTGCCGGGGATGTGTTCGACAACGGCAACCCCTCGGCAGCCGCCCAGGCCCTGTATTATCAGTTCCTCGTCGACGCACACGCCGCCGCACCGGCCATGCTCACCGTCATCACCGGCGGCAACCACGACTCGGCCAGCCGCCTCGAGGCACCGCGCAGCATACTCGGCAGTCTCAATATCGAAGTGCGCGGCCAGGTACACCGCACTTGGTCGGACGAAGGATGGGATATCGACTTCGACGACCTCATAATACCGCTCGATGATGCAGCCGGAAACCAAGCCGCCGTACTTGCCATGCCGTTCCTGCGCAACGACATACTCGGCACAAGCGATTATTCCGCCGGTATCCGAGACTTTACCGGCAGGCTCATTGCACGTGCGCGAGAACTGTATCCGGGCCGCAAACTCATAATGATGGCTCACCTCTATGCCTCGGGGGCTGAGATTGCCGACAGCGACGCCAGCGAAAAAATCATTGTCGGCGGACAAGAGCAGGTTGCCATGACAGGTTGGGCCGACTATCCCGACTATTTTACCTGCGGCCACATACACAAACGCCAGGCCATACGCGGACTCAAAAGAGCACGCTATACAGGCAGCGTGCTGCCAATGTCGTTTGCCGAAAAAGACTATAAACACGGCGTCGACCTGGTCACAATCAGCAATCACGATATCGAAGTCAGCCACCTCGACTACACCCCGCAACATAGGCTGCTTGTGCTGCCCGACGACGATACCGGGCTGACCACCGGCAAACTCATAAAGCTCATAGGCAAGGAGTTGCCCGACCGCGTCGGCAAATCACCCGACGAAAACAGCGTATATATCGCGCTAAAGGTCCGCCTCGACAAAATAAAGAACGACGACCTGAAGCAAATCGAAGAAGCATTGGCCACCAAGAACGCCGTATTGTGCAAAATTCAGCGCATCAATCCCGAACTCGCCGTAAGCACCTTCGACGGCCAACGAACCATAAGCAGCATCGACGAAATACTCGACCGTGACCCGCTCGAAACCCTTGCCGAGGCATTCGTCATACGGCACGACGCCGAAATGTCGGAACACCAGTCCGACATGCTCCGCTCTATAATAGAAGACATCAAGAAAAATCAATGAAATTATTACGCCTCGAGCTACTCAACCTCGCCTCACTCGACAAAGCAGGTGGCGAAATCATCGATTTTGAAAACGGCCCCCTCGGCGAGAGCAACATATTCAGCATCGTCGGCCCCACCGGCAGCGGCAAATCAACAATTCTCGACGCCATCTGCCTCGCACTTTTCAACCGGGCGCCAAGATATCCCAAAAAGAAAAACGACCGCAACCAGAGCATCGAAATATATGGCAAAAAGAACGAGGAAGAAAGCTGCCGCTTAGCCCCGTCAGACCCTCGAAACATACTTACACACGGCAAAAAATACGGCTATAGCAAGCTGACCTTCCTGGCCAACAACGGCAACCTATACCGCGCCGAATGGTCGGTATGCTTCAAGCGTACGCGCTACGACAACGCCGTAACATCGCTCTATGTCCTCAGGAATGAAGACGGCAAAATCACCGAGGCTGAAGCCGACTGGAACGAGCTGCCACGCATCATCGGCCTCGATTACGAGCAGTTCCTGCGCACGGCGCTCATCGCCCAGGGGTCGTTTGCCAACTTCCTCACCGCCAAGGAAGACGAACGCTACGAACTACTTGAAAAACTCATAGGCTGCGAAGACCTCTACTCGCGCATCGCCGCCGAAATCGCCATGCGCCGCAAAGAGGCCTCAGACAAATATAATGAAATACGAGCCGGCATAAACGCATACGCCAACGACGACCTCGCACCCGACGACCTCGAAAGGCTGACTGCCGAAATCGCGAGTCTCGAAAAAGAAAAACAGGCCAACGCCGAAGCCCTCGAGGCGGTCAAGAAAAACCTTGACTGGTACGACACTGATGAAAAACTATGCTCCGACATCGCAAAAGCGGAAACGGCAGTAAATGATGCCCAAAATTCCCTACAGGCATTATCAGACTTACAGCAGCGTCTCACCCTCCACGACACCACAAGCGTAGGAGTCGCAACATACCGCGAGCTGACAGCATTGACAAACTCTATAAATGAAACCCGGACGGCAATCGACAACTACGCCAACGAGACAAACAAACTGAACAACGACATTGCCGAATTAAAAACGCAACTGCAAGACCTACAGGCCAAGGCAAAACAGGCAGCCGACAGCTACGACGAGAAGAAGCCTCACATCAACCGCGCCCGCGAGATAAAGGGGGAAATCGAGGCTCTGCAGCAGCAAGTCGACGAGAAAACCACAGCACTGCAACAGTCACAAACAGCTGTCGGCAACGCGACAAAGGCTGTAAACGATAATGCCGATGCCATAAGGACAGCCGACGAGGCATTGCGAAAAGCGAACACCGACTATGTCAAAATCGAAAACGAGACGACTCAAAAACTTGCGACGCATACAAATAACGTAGCCGCCGCACGCGAGAAATTTGACAACTTCGCCAAACAACTACAGGCTCAAGACCTCGCATTCTTGCAAAAAACAAAAACCGAGGCCGAGAAGGCCCTCGCAGATATCCGCGATGCCATAAGGCTCACAACCTCGCTGACCAAGAAGAAAGCCGACATCGAAGCCAACACTAACGAACGCGAAAGTTTGCTCAAACGCAACAAAGAAATTACCGCAGCCCGGGCGGCCATCAATATCAGGCAGCTTAGCGACGAACTGACAACCTTGCGCAAAGCCCACACATTGATGACAAGCGAAAACCTGGCATTGCTGCGCGGCGACCTCGCCGACGGAGAGCCTTGCCCCCTATGCGGGGCCACGCACCACCCGTATGCCGACAGCGGCGAACTATCTAACATAACGGGCGAAATGCAAGGGCTAATCGTTGCCAAAGAGAAAGAGCTTATCGGATTGCAAGACCGCGACTTTGTGCTTGCTCAAGAAAAATCTCAAAACGAGGGCTCTCTTACCAAACTCGAAGCGACAGCAAAGGAATTATCAGATGAAATAGAAAGCCTCGGCACCGAGCTTGAAAATATATTTGGCCGGCATCGTGAATGGCCGGCCGACATCGCGCAACTCGACGAATTGAATGTTTCACTTACCACACAAGCCGATGTAGCCGAGTCTGCCCTAAGCAACTATAACAGCTTGGCAAACAAGACCGAACTCGCCCGACAAGCTCTCGACAAAGCCATTGGCGAACTCGACAGCTACCGCCAACTTGCAGACCTACGACTAAAAGAGGCAGACCAGCACAGACACGACGCACAGGTCGCACTGACATCGCATCAGGCCCAGTCGGCCACACTATCGACGCAACTCGATGAAAAACGTCAGACAGCCCAGACTGCAGCATCGAAACTTGCCGAGACAAAAGGACTCCTCACTCAAAAACGACAGCAACTCAAGGACGAAATCGGCGACAACGAGCCCGACCAACTCGACCGTACCCTCACCACGGCAAAAGAGAATGCCGAAAAACTCGTCAAAGAAAAGACTGAAACCATAGCCGATACCGGCTTAAAAGTGCAGGAACTCAAGGGCAAGACCGAAATCGCCATTCAAAATCTCGACAGCCACCAAACACGTCACCGTGAGTTAAGTTCACAATTAAATCTCTGGCTCGAAAAGTTCAACACAGGCAAAGACAATCCTCTGACAGTCGCCAATCTCGCGGAGATTAGCGACTACAAAGACAATTGGGAAAGCATACGCGCATCAATCAAGGAAAAATCAGATGCACTGACCGCCACATCTGCCACTGCCCAAAACATGCGCGAACGGCGGACAGCACACTCGGCAATAAAACCAGGGGCAGACAAAGATGCACTTACCGCGCAAAAAGAGAAACTCGAGGCATGGAAAAGCGAGGCTTTAGACACCGCCAGGGCGAGACTGCAGGCATACCGTCGCGCCAAAGAAAAAATGGGCGAACTACACGAGAAACACCAAGAGGCACGTCACACCCTCGAGGAGTGGGACCAAATATGCCAGGCCATAGGCGGCGAGGGCAAAACACTCCGCAAAATCGCCCAATGCTACACGCTGCGCTTCCTCATAGCCCACGCCAACGCCGAAATCCGCCGCTTCAACACGCGCTACGAACTCACACAGGTCGCCAACTCGCTCGGCATACGTGTCATTGACCACGACCGTGCCGACGACATCCGCGACACCACGTCGCTATCGGGCGGCGAGACCTTTATCGTCAGCCTCGGGCTGGCCCTGGGGCTGTCGTCGCTGTCATCGAGAAACATATCATTCGACAACCTCTTTATCGACGAGGGTTTCGGCACGCTCGACCCCGACACACTTGCCACAGTCATCGACTCGCTGGCATCGCTGCAGTCATCGCGCGGTAAAAAGGTCGGAGTCATCAGCCATACCGACGTGATGAGCGAACGCATAAGCACACAGGTACGGATTATCAAAAACGGCAACTCGGGCAGCAGCCACATTGAAATCCACACGGCATAAACAGGCGACAGTTTTTAACGAATTTTTTCCGTAATAATATATCGTGATATAAGGATAATTGTTAACTTTGTATCGGCGTTAGCCTCTTAGAAACGAATATTAACTTATATCATACATAAACACACTCTATGAAGATTATCTTCAACATCGGATACCGAACCAACTGGGGAGAATCGGTATACATAGTGGGCGACATCGAGGCCCTTGGCAACGGCGACTATGCCAAGGCGTTAAAACTGCACCTCGACGGCAACGACCACTGGTCTATTTCAATCGACACTCCGACAGATGGCCGGGGCTTTAACTACCATTATTTTGTGCGCAACGACGACGGAGCCGTAAAAAACGAATGGGGACACGGCAACTGCTTCACAGCCACCGCCGAGGGCACATACCGCATCTATGACCGATGGCAAGACCAGCCGTTCGACAAACCGTTCTATTCCTCGCTATTTACCGAGTGTGTTTATCGCCAGACATACCAAGACGGCAAGGTGTCGCCGACACGCGGCTTCGTGCTATTCGAAGTGGCCGCACCCATGGTCGGGGGCGACAACGTACTGGCTATCAGCGGCAACAGCGAATCGCTTGGCGAATGGGACCCTCAGCGGGCCATACGCCTGTCAAACGCAGACTACCCCTTGTGGAAAGGCAACATACCGGCCGAAGGTCTCGACCCTGCTACGGAATTTAAATTCCTCATTATCAACCGCACCAACGGCGAAGTCGTGGCATGGGAAGGCGGTTCCAACCGCCGCGTGGGCGTATCGGCCAATGTCACCGACGCAACCGTGTTAGCCGGTATGCGCTTTATAAACAGCATGGACTTGTGGAAAGGCGCAGGCACGGCAATACCCGTATTCTCGCTCCGCAGCTACGACGACATGGGCGTCGGCGACTTCTACGACCTCAAGGGCATGATTGACTGGGCAGCCTCCACACACCAGCGCATACTGCAGCTTCTGCCTATCAACGACACGACCATGACACACACATGGACTGACTCGTATCCCTACAACGCCAACTCGACCTTCGCCCTGCACCCGATGTTTATGCGCGTAACCGAACTCGGCGAACTCGCAGATGCCGGGCGCATGGATTATTACAAATCGCTTGCCGACGAGCTCAACGCCCTCCCGACAGTCGACTACGAGCGTGTCAACGAGGCCAAGACCTCGTATATGCGCGAAATATACGCCCAGTCAGGTGCCGCGACCCTTGCGTCGGAAGACTATAAGAATTTTGTAAGCCGCAACTCGGGCTGGCTTCTGCCCTACGCGGCCTTCTGCGCCCTGCGCGACCAATTCGGCACACCCGATTTCACAAAATGGGGCGAATATGCCACATATAGCCCGAAGGTTCTTGACAAAGCGCGTGCCGCCCACTCCGCCGAGATTGATTTTGTATGCTACATTCAGTACCATCTCGACCGCCAGATGAGGCACGTCCACGACTATGCGGCAAGCAAAGGCGTGGCCCTCAAGGGCGACATACCTATCGGCATATCGCGCACAAGTGCCGACGCATGGACCGACACCAGGCTCTTCAACATGGACTGCCAGGCCGGGGCACCGCCGGATGATTTCTCAGTCCTTGGTCAGAACTGGGGCTTCCCGACATATAACTGGGAAGAAATGAACAAAGACGGCTTCGCATGGTGGAAAGCCCGCTTCCGCAAGATGTCGGAGTATTTCGACGCCTACCGTATCGACCACGTGCTGGGCTTCTTCCGCATCTGGCAAATACCCATGGATGCCGTCCACGGCCTGCTCGGTTACTTCAATCCGGCCCTTCCGTTCAGCGTCGACGAGATGCGTTATAACTACGACTTCTGGATTGACGTCAACACGCAGACCAAGCCATATATCATGGATTATTTTGTAGAAGACTTCTTCGGCCCGTACACCTCGGAAGCGACAAAGAAATTCATGAACAAAGAGAAAGGCGGCCGCTATTCGCTCAAGAGCGAGTACGACACACAGCGCAAGATTGCAGACTACTTTGCCACCCAGGACAAGAACGAAAAGAATACCCGTATCTGCAACGGACTCCTCGGCCTTGTCGACGAAGTGCTGTTTATCGAAGACCCCATAGAGAAAGGCAAATACCACCCACGGATTTCGGCACAATACACCTATGTCTACAGGTCGCTTAACGACTACGAGCGCTGGTGCTTCAACCGACTCTATAACGACTTCTTCTATCACCGCCACAACGACTTCTGGTACGGCAAGGCGATGTGGAAACTACCACCGCTAATCGAGTCGACAAATATGCTGTGCTGCGCCGAAGACCTGGGCATGATACCGGCCTGTGTACCCGCCGTGATGCAGCAGCTCGAAATCCTGTCGCTCGAAATCCAGCGTATGCCCAAAGACCCCAATCAGAAATTCGGCAACACGTGGAGCTATCCCTACTACTCGGTGTGCACCACCTCGACCCACGACATGGGCGGCATACGCCAGTGGTGGGAAGAAGACCGCGAGAATACCCAGAGATACTTCAACGAAGTGCTCCACGAATCAGGCACTGCACCATTCTATGCCGAACCCTGGATTTGCGACCGCATCGTCGACATGCACCTCAAATCGCCCTCGATGCTGTGCATACTGCCCTTGCAGGACTGGCTGTCAATCGACGGTGCCATACGCCGCGAAGACCCGCGCGAAGAGCAAATCAATGTGCCGGCAAATCCGCGCCACTATTGGCGATACCGTATGCACCTGCCAATCGAAGACTTGATTGCCCACACCGATTTCAACAATTACGTAAAAGATAAAATCGACAATTCTAATCGATAAAAAAACAATGTAGGGGCCTATAGCGCGACATTCAGCAACATGAATTCGCGCTATAGGTTTCACAATACAGGCCGCTCCCTACCACCCAAAGGAAATGCGCTTATTCTGGAAAATATTTCGGGCTATAGTTTCCGTGTTGCTGCTGATGGCTGTATTGCTACCGGCAGCAATTTACGTGTTACTGTCGCTCGACCCCGTGCAGCGCATGGTTCGCGATACCGCCGCCGAACAGCTCACCGACCTCCTTGGTGCAGACGTGGACGTGGGCAGCGTGACCATATATCCCTTTAACCGAGCCACCGTCGAAGATATATCGCTGAGCATCGGCACCGACACCATCGCCAAGGTCGCTACCGTGTCGGCCGGCTTCGAGCTTTTCCCACTGCTGAGCCGTGGCGAGGTCGTGGTCGACTATGCGCTGGTCGACGGTGTAGACGTGCATATCAGCCGTCCGACACCGGAAGGGAGCCTAAACATACAGCCTATTATCGATAGACTCAAGTCTGACCGCCCGTCACAAAAGAAAAAATTCCGGGTAGAGATTAGTACCGTAGTCGTGCGCCGTGCGTCGGCAAGCTACGACGTAGTATCGTGCGCCGCGCCCGACTCGGCATTGTTCGACCCGCACCACATCGCCATACGCGACCTCGCAGTCAACGCATTCATACCCCAGATAAGCGACGAAGGTTTCAGTATGCACCTCGACCACCTGTCGTTTATCGAGCGTAGTGGATTCATTCTCGACAAACTCACGGCCCAGTGCGACATCGCCCCGGATAGAATATCGGTCGAAAACCTGTCGGTGAGCCTGCCCAACACTCACCTTGCCTTCGCGCCACTGACGATACACGGCGGCAGCAACGGGTCGCTGCAACAGGCCCTGCAACACAGCCCGACGCGCATAGCCATCGACGGGGCATCGGTCATATATCCTCCCGACCTTGAGGCGTTCGTGCCAATACTGTCGAATGTGACACGCAGGTTCGAGTTACAGCTCGACGCGCTAGCATGCCTCACTGCCGTAGACCTGCAACACCTCAGTCTGCGCGACAGCGACGGCGACGCCATCGACATGACCCTCGAGGCATACGCCACCGGACTCGACTCGATTGGCGACATGAGCTACAAACTGACCCGTGGCCTAATAGACATCAACGGTGCGCAGGTTGCATCGATATTGTCGCCCATATTAAAGCCCGATGTACGACAGACACTCGTGCGCCTGCCCGATATCCGATTCAACATGAAAGGAGAAGGGTCGATAGACCGGGGCACCCTAAATTTATCCTCCGACGGCACGGCCGGCAAGATAAATATCGAGGCCAATTACGCCAAACGCGGCAGGCTGACATTGGTCGACGGCGACGTAAGACTTGCCGACCTCGATGCCGGGCTATTGGCACGACAGGCAAAACTCGGCACCGTAGATGCAGCCGCCTCCTTCACGGCATCATTCGGCCGCAAATTCCATTCAGGCTCGGGCGGACTCACCATCGACAGGCTCGAGTATAACGGTTATACCTACACCGGCATACATGCCGAGGCCGATTTCAGAAGCCCACACAATGGCGAGATAAACATCACCATATCCGACCCGGCGGCCCGTGTCAAGGCATACGCCCTCTACGATGGGGAGAGTACTATAAAGACATTCGACGCCATCGCCACCGTCGCCGACCTTGACCTCGACATCATGGGCTTGTCGCACTCACATCCCGGCTACAGGCTGTCGGGCAAACTCTTTGCCGACCTCGACAATATAGACCTGCGCCACCTCGACGGCAATGTAGACATCTCTGATTTCCGCTGGGTCGACGACAAGGGCAACGGACTTGTTTTCGACCGTTTACGCGCCACAGCCGAGCCTGACGAACATCATGCCGAACTGAAAATAGAATCGCCATATATCGAGGGGTCGTTGACAGGACACTACGACTTCGCGGCACTTGTACCTGAGTTGAAATCAATGCTCTATCATTTCATGCCGGCCCTGACTCCGCAGCACCACGGGCACGGAACCGGCAAGATGGCAGAGGGCTACAATGACTTCACTTTCGACTTCACCATACACCAAAGCCGCGAACTTAGCGATTTTTTCCGCCTGCCCCTGCAAAACCTACACGATGCGTCGCTGACAGGAAAGGTAGACAGCCGTGGCGGCTATGCCAATTTCGACTTCAACATACCATATCTTTATAATGGCAAGGTTATAGAAAATACCGATATTTTCGGACAATTCGACATACCGGCAGGCAATGCCATGCTCTATGCGACCACCATGATGCCCACCAAGAAAGGCGACATGACTGTTGCCGCCACCGTGCGCGGCTCTGACAACAAGATTGACACCCACATCGACTGGGACATAGCACGCCGCATACCGCTCAACGGCACAATAGACTTCAGTGCCGAGTTGTTGTCGGCCTCGGCCCCTGCCGGGTCGCCATTCCCCGTCGAGGCTATCCTCGACATGAGGCCGGGCACTATCAATTTCGGTGATGACACATGGCAGATTGACGCATCAAGGTTCCACCTCACGCCGCAGGTGCTCAACGTCGACGGCTTCGCTCTCGACACGGGCCGGCAACGCATCGAAATCGACGGCAACGTGAGCAAAAATCCCGACGACAGCCTCGCCGTGCTTCTCGACGATGTGCGGCTTCTGCCCATCTTCGAAACGCTCGAAATTGACAAAGCCATGATAGGCGGACGGGCCACCGGGCGCATAACGGCCTCCGAACTGCTCAGCGGTGCCCCGAGGCTCTACTGCCCTGCCCTGCATGTCGACTCTATCGGCTACAACCGCTGCCCCATCGGTAATGCCGACATTACAGCCAACTGGGACAACGAACGCAAAGGCGTGTACCTGGACGCATCTATCACAGGCTTCGAGGGTCGGCACTCGCAGATTGACGGCTACATATTCCCCATGGCCGAGGCCCTCGACATAAACTTTGCCGCCGACAGCGTGCCGGTATCGTTCCTCAAACCATTTATGGAAGCCTTTGCCAGCGACATCACAGGCCGTGCCTCGGGTCACTGCCGCCTTTTCGGTACGTTTAAGGAAATAGACCTCGAGGGCGACATTTACGCCGACAACGTGGGGCTGAAAATCGATTTTACCAACACCATGTACCACGCCAGCGACAGCGTGCACCTGCGCCCGGGCCGGATAGAGCTTGACAACATAGTCATCCGTGACCCCGAGGGCAACACGGCCCGTCTGACAGGTACGGTAGGGCATACATTCTTCAAGGCGCCGACATTTAAGTTTGACATCACCAACGCCCACAACTTCCTGAGCTACAATGTGACCTCGAAGCAAAACCCCGACTGGTACGGCACCATATACGGCAACGGCGGAGCATCGGTAACAGGCTGGCCCGGAGTGGTGAATATCAACGTAGACATGTCTACCGCCCCACGGTCGACATTTACTTTCGTGCTATCGGACCGCCTCGATGCCGAGGATTACTCGTTCCTGACCTTCCGCGACGTCACGCCCGACTCGCTTAAGACAAATACCAAGGCTGCCGACGACACGCCGCTCATTGTAAAGACCCTCAAAGAGGCCATAGCGTCGAATGCCGACGACGAGCCGTCGCAATATAATATGGATATCGCCGTCAACGTGACCCCTGATGCCCGCATCACCCTCGTCATGGACCCGGCAGGCGGCGACGAAATCAAAGCCGTAGGTGCCGGCAGCCTGCACATGGCATATCACTCGGCCAACAACGACCTCAATATGTGGGGCAAATATACCGTGCAGTCCGGTAGTTATCGTTTCACGCTGCAAGACATTATAATAAAGGATTTTACCATAAAAGAAGGTAGCGAAATCCAATTCGACGGCGACCCCTACGGGGTGAAGACCAAACTGTCGGCCTACTATGCCACCAATGCCAACCTGAGCGACCTCGACGAGTCGTTCTTGCAGGACAAGGAAGTAGCCCGTACCAACGTGCCCGTACATGCCTTGATGCTCGTAAACGGAGATATTCGACAGCCGGTAATTTCATTCGACCTCGAATTTCCGACCCTCACGCAGGACACCTACCGCAAAGTCCGCAGCATCGTCAGCACCGAGGATATGATGAACCGCCAGATTATCTACCTTCTCGCCCTCAACAGGTTCTACACGCCCGACTATATGGCATCTACGACAAAGGGCAACGAGCTTTTCTCGGTGGCATCGTCGACCATATCGAGCCAGTTAGGCAATATGCTCGGCAAGCTCAGCGAGAACTGGAGCATAGCCCCGAACCTGCGCAGCGACCGAGGCGACTTCTCAGATGTAGAGGTAGACCTGGCGCTGTCGAGCCGGCTGCTCAACAACAGGCTGATTTTCAACGGCAACTTCGGTTATCGCGACAAATCGCTCAACAGCAACCAGTTTATAGGCGACTTCGATATAGAATACCTTCTCAACAAACGAGGCACATGGCGCCTGAAGGCATATAACCGCTACAACGACCGCAACTTCTACGTGCGGTCGGCGCAAACGACCCAGGGCGTGGGCATCATGTTCCGCCGCGACTTCGACAAACTCTTCAATTTCCTGCGGCCCAAGGAAAAGGCCAAGTCCGACACCACACAAACCGACAGCATCAATGGAATCAATCCGCCAACTCTATAAAATAGGCCACGGCCCCAGCAGTTCGCACACCATGGGGCCGCGCCACGCAGCAATCGCATTTGCCGAGCGCAGCCGCGACAAGGCAAGCCGCTATGTCGTGACCCTCTATGGCGCCCTTGCGGCCACCGGTCGCGGCCACCTCACCGACCAGGCCATACTATCGGTGCTGACACCTGTCGCACCAACCGAGATAGTGTGGCAACCCGAGGTCGTATTGCCCTTTCATACCAACGGCATGAAATTCGACGCCTTCGATTCCGACGGACACCTTGTCGATACATGGACGGTCTACTCGGTCGGCGGCGGCGATATAGTAGAAGAAGGACAGGAGCGCGCCAGCGGAGAGTCTATCTACCCCCTGACCAAAATAAAAGACATACAGGCCGAGTGTGAAAAAAACGGCACAAGTTATTGGGAGTATGTCGATAAATACGAAGGTGCTGGTATATGGGACTACCTACGCCAGGTATGGAATGTGATGAAGGCCGCCGTCGAACGCGGCATCGAGGCCGAGGGCGTGCTGCCCGGCGGCCTGGGAGTGAGGCGCAAGGCCGTGAGCTACTACGTGCACGCCGAAGGCTACAGCCAGTCGCTCAAGAGCCGAGGGCTCGTTTATGCCTATGCCTTGGCCGTAAGCGAGGAAAACGCATCGGGCGGCGAGATTGTCACAGCACCCACATGTGGTTCGTGCGGCATCGTTCCGGCCGTGCTCTACCATCTGCACAAATCGAAAGGCTTCTCAGAGCAGCGCATACTCCGTGCCCTCGCTACCGCCGGCCTCTTTGGCAACGTGGTAAAGCACAACGCCTCGGTATCGGGAGCCGAGGTCGGATGCCAGGGCGAGGTAGGCGTAGCCTGCGCCATGGCCGCTGCCGCTGCCTCGCAGCTTTTCGGCGGCACGGTGGCACAAATAGAATATTCAGCCGAGATGGGTCTCGAACACCACCTCGGCCTGACATGCGACCCCGTGTGCGGCCTCGTGCAGATACCGTGTATCGAGCGCAATGCCTATGCCGCAGCCCGCGCCCTCGATGCCAACCTTTACGCTGCCTTTAGCGACGGGCGGCACAGTGTAGACTTCGACCGTATAGTCGAGGTGATGAAGCAGACAGGTCACGACATACCGTCACTATATAAGGAGACCGCCAAGGGCGGCCTCGCAGCAATACCCTGACGGCAAGCGTCATGGCGTATGGCGGCTTATCAGCCCGACTATCCACAGCAGCACAATCGCACCGATAACCGAGGTTATCAATTCGCCAATAATACTGCTGGTGTGTATGCCGAGCAGGCTGAATAGCCATCCACCCAACACGCCGCCGATTATACCGACGACCAGGTTGACAATCAGTCCGAACCCGCCTCCGCGCATCAGCTTACCGGCCACAAAGCCAGAAACAATGCCAATCAAGATAAACCATATAAAATCCATAATGCAGAGTTTATTGTTTGTTATACCTGATTAAAACACAGCCAGGCAACATATTGTTTGCCCCAACACGCGATACTATATATTATGGAACCCAACGAGACTTAGAGGATATCTGATACGAGTATAGACAAACACAATCAAGGGCTGCCTTCAATCACGAAAGCAGCCCTTGCTGTTTGATTAAGTCTCGCTTTTAGAGTGCTACTTTGTTTACTTTTGAGCCTTGGCGGCGGATATAGATGCCGTGGGTAGGATTGTCGACACGTATGCCCTGCAGATTATAATATACAGGCTCGGTGTCGCGAACTTCACCGACTTGGTCTATCGACGTGGCGCCAGGCAGACGGAGCGTCATGGCACGACCGTAGAGCGGGGCCGGACTGCCGTTGGCACTTACGCCTACTACGTTGTCGTCGGCCGTACCGCCACCAAACGAGATGACACCGTCCCTCAGCTTTCCCCAAAGATGCGCGGGCACACTGGCGGCATCGTAGCCCTCTTCGAGATACGTTGCGGCTTCTGAGAAATGCTTGATTTCGTACGACCCGAGGTAATAACCGCAATGCTGGGTCGGGATATATACACGCTCGGGGTCACAGGCATTGACTGTCATGCTATAGTTGCTCTTCTTGTCGAGTTTGAGATTGGTCAGCTCGACATCCCATAACGGAGCAGTGGCACCATAGGGGTTGATGATGCGGTAGAGACCGGGAGTCTCGGTCGACTCCTCGACCTTAACACTATAAGTCCATGCTTCATCAGGCAGCTTGATACCGAGATTGTTGACGAGGTCGCCCTGCACAAAGACCGACATAAAGGGGTCGGTAAACATGCCGTCGCCAAGCATGGTCCAGTTCGGGTCGTAGTGCAGTGCGGCCGAGCCCATCTGATACGGAGTCATGTCGGCCTTATATGTCAGGTAGACAAGCGTGTAGTCCCCCTCCCCACCATCGAAAGGTATGGTTGCCGTGCCGTCGGAAGTGACTGTCGTACACGGAAGTGAGCCCTTATCCATAGCGTTTGCTATGTCGCGTACGTTGACCGAAGCTCCACGCTGCACCGTCATTTTAATCTGCCCGAGGTCGTTGAGGCAGACATCGGTCAGATATGCCGGCGAACCGCCGACTTTCTCAAAACGGCCGTTGCTAAACTCGGCTGTATAATTCTTAAACTCGGCACCGTTGAGCGTAAGTGTCTCCTCGCCATGGGCCCGGTCTTCATAAAAGGCATCGAGGAAAGGCACTGTGCCGTCCTGGTAGTGATACATGGCGTATATCACGAACGTGCCAGTCTCGGGGCGATAATACGATGAGTTGACATACTGCATCTGCTCGGTCGGGTCAGACGACGGGTATTTGTCGTAATACGAATATGCGTCGCATACCCAGATTTCGGTCTTTTCACCATTTATATCATACGACTCGATATATTGGTCATCTACCCATATATACACGTCTTCGCCTTTGGGCCCACCCTCTTCTGCAAAATTGGCATTGATAATCAGGTCGATGGGCGCATATCCGGGTGTGTCGCCATACATGCCGCACACCTTGTACTGCACACGGTCTTTATTCGACAAATCGGTGCGGCGCTCTACACGCAGGTCTTTCATCGGCTTCTTGTACCACCAGTGGGCATCAAACGTACCGGTGGTATATTCTTCCCATTCGCCCCAGTTATCGGCCTTGACGCCGAGAGAGGCAACAACAAGGACAAGCAAAGTAAGGTAAAGCTTCTTCATAAATTTCACAAAGTTTTAATTCGGTGCAAAGTTATAGAAATAATCTCAAAATGCCACTACATTATTAGAATAAGTTTTGTATCTTGCGAATATTTTTAGCACAACTGGTTTATAGAAATAAAATCGGCCATGATATTGCCCATGTCGGCATAATTGTTTAACTTTATGCCCTCAAAACGGAATCAAGTAATGAACAATACCATCACACTATCGCAACTAATAACGCGCCTGGCCGCAGTGACGGGCGTCGACAATAATACAGCGCGTCGATTTTTGCGCACACTCTTTGCCACGGTCGAGGACGCACTTGCCGAAGGCCATAGCGTCACTATCAAAGGCGTGGGCACTTTCAGGCCCGTCAACGACGAGTTCAGGGGCACCGGCATCACAGTAGCATTTACTCCCGACAAAGAAATCGCAGCCGAACTCAACAAGCCGTTCGAAATGTTTACCGCTGTCGAGCTTGCCGACGGCCTGACATTCGACGACGAGACACCGATTGAAAAGACACCCAAAGCCGCCCCTGTAGAAACAGTTTCTGAAGAGACACCCACTATAGAGACAGTCGTTGAAGAAACGCCCGACGAACCCGAGGCACCCGAAATCATCGTGTCGGGAGTGCCGGAAGCGGTTACAACCGAGACGCCCGAAATACCGACAGAGCCGCAACCCGAACCTCGCACCCTGCGCTGGCCCGAAGAAGAGGAAGAGCAGCCGGCCCCACAAACGCCGACACACGTCGCCGAGCCCGCGACGGCCGCAGAAACACGCGAAGATGAAGAGGAACCACAACCACGCCGCCGCAACCTGCTGTGGCTCTGGATATCGCTCATTCTTCTGGCTGTATGTATAGGAGCCTATCTCGTGGCAGTCTACACCACTCCTGTCGGCCCGCGAATCGAAACCGACGACCAGGAAGAAATCGACATTGCCGCAGCCGACAGCATGATAGAAGAAATACCCGTTGAAAATGTAGCAATGGCTACCCCCGAGCCGCAGGCAAAAGCCGAAGCAAGCCCGGCCCCGGCCACCGCACCCGAGCCCGAGGCCGCACCGGCACAGGTGCAGGCCAAGGCCCCCGTATACGACACAGTAGATGTCAGCCTCATTCGCCTGGCAAAAAAACACTACGGCGAATCGAGCTACTGGGTATTTATCTACGAAGCCAATACCGACATAATCAGCAACCCCAATCGCATACGCCCCGGCCAGCGGGTAGTCATACCCGACCGCTCTACCCTCCCCGGAGCGTCGACAGCCGAAACCCGCGCCATAGCTAAACAAAAACAAACCGAACTGCTAAATCGCTTTAAATAATGATTAGCAACAAGTTATCGCTACTCACTTGACTTGTGTAAAAAAATTATATTAAAAAAGTTGCTCAAAAATTTGCACAGTCAAAAAAAAGTGCCTAACTTTGCAGCGCAAAAGGGCAAAAGCCCGGTCGCAAAGATGGTGTTATAGCTCAGTTGGTAGAGCAAAGGACTGAAAATCCTTGTGTCCCCGGTTCGATTCCTGGTAACACCACAGAAGGCCGCTAATTCTCAACGAGTTAGCGGTTTTTTAACGCCACCCCTACGGGTCACCCCAAAAGTTAACCCCGTTGCCGAGGTCTCTATAAATCGATTGTATGGTACCCATTAATTTGCTTTGAAAAACTTTGAAAAAATCATACGCTATTACAAATATTTCAGTAATTTTGTATTTGGTTAGCATAGCGGTAAAAGCCTTTGTTCGTAATTCAGTATCATATATTTAATATTTTTGCCGCCAGCCATCATGTTTTCAATTATCTAACTCACGTTAGGCTAAATAGATTATACAGCTAAATCAGCACCCCAAGAATATGAATAAGAAAAGGACGATGGGCAAATTCCTGAAATACTTTATCATTATAATAAGCATTATCGCCCTGGTCGAGCTACTGCTATGGATTCACGGATGCATATCGAACAATAGCCCGGTCAACTTTGACGGTGTCACTACGCTCACAGTTTGGGCGTCCGTTCTTACGATTGTCTTCATTGTGTTCTCAGTTATCGGCCTGATGAACATCGACAGCCGGGTCAAAGAACTGAATGAACTAAAAGAAAATGTCTCCAAAACTAACAGGGAGATGAAAGAAATGTTGTCAGATTTGAAGATTTCGGCAAATGATGAACGAGCAAAAATCGTATCAGAAGCAGAAGGTCAAATAAAACGAATTGTAAATCAGAGTGCCAACTATCAGACTCTACATGATTTACTCACGCAAATTCTTTCATTACCCGACCCGACTAACCGTATAAGGCACTATACAGAACTCCTTCACTCCAACATCGAAATCAGCGACTTGAATAAATGCCTTATACTTTCACGACGGGGTGAATGTTACGAGATGATTGAACGGTTGGAAGAAGCGCAGGCTGATTATAATGAAGCAATAAGGCTTGCACCATCACATCCCGAAGGTTATATAATGATGGGCAATTTGTTAGCAAAGCACAAACAAGATTATCCTGCTAGCATCAAAATGTTTGAGAAAGCCCTGGCTCTCGATTCTAATCAAACGGCAATGTATGGTAATATTGCCAGTTCATATGGCGCGATGGGCGATATTGATAAAGCGCAGGAGTATCTCAGGAAACTTCGAGACTATAATGTAGAATCTGCGGATTATTATTACAACAAGGCTGTCCAAATCGCCAAGTCAAACCAGCCTGACCCGACTCATGAAATAGAAGAAGGATATCTCAATCGTTGCCTGACCATCAACCCATTATTTGGCCCGGCTCTTGTACGCATGGCTCAGTTGTTTAGTAATCGTAAGCAATATGACGAGGCGATTGATATCCTGTCTGACGCAATCTCAAAATCTTTTAATCAAGATTTTGTCAATTTCATAACGACTCGTGCCGATATAAACTGTCGAAAAAATTTACCGTCCGTGGCTTTATCCGACTATTTGTGGGCTTTTTCATTATCTCAGGATAATTTAGCTGTGATAACCAAGATTGCCTCGTGTTACTTTGCCATAGCTCAGCTTAGCAGCGCCGCCCAATTTGCCCAATTAGCCCTGGAGCAAGCTCAGAAGCAAAATGACCACAGGGCAGACGCAGAAATGAAGGCTATAGTGGATGCTTTTGAAACTGAAATGGCCAGGATAAAACTAATGTTTGATGCCGGACAAAACAGTTGATTGAGATTTACCGTATGAAAGTCCAACCTAAAAGCTCTCAGAATGCAACACCTTTATACCATCGAAGAAGTAAAACAACATTTGAAAAGAAGCATAACAAAACGGCTCCCACCCTGTGAGCAGAGCGATATAAATCAACAGATTTTGCGTGAACACGAACTTGGCTTCGAGGCCGTCTTGACCGGGAAAGGAGACGAAAAAACTCTTTTGCCTGAAGACGGTTCGGTAGTATTTCTATACCGAGGCCAAAACAAGGAATATACACCTTGCTTCCCGTCACTTTATCGTATAGTGCCAAAAGAACTTACTCCGGCAGAAGTATTTGTATGGCGGATGAGACTGATTTTATTCAAAGACATGCTTGATTCTTATCCGATTGTGAATAAATTTTTCAAACGCCATAATTTTCAAGTGGATTATGAAGGATTGGCTCAACATTACGGTCTTTCCACATCGGTGCTTGACCTTACAAGTAATCTTGACATCGCTTTGTTCTTTATGACCTGTTGGTATGACAAGGCTAATGATTGCTATAGACCTTTTGATGACGGCGTGGACCACGAAGGTATTCTTTATGTTTTTTGTCCCTTGTTGGCAAATGAACCTTCGCCGCTACGTATTGCAGATTTCATGAAAGAAAATATCACGCCGATAGGATTGCAACCTTTTCTCCGTCCGGCTCGTCAGAAAGGATATGCCTTACATATATCGAAAGGAAACAGTACAAAATCATGGGCGTATCGAATTAAATTCACAAATGATGATTCCCGACATTATTACGAAATGTTCAACGGCGGTAATAGCTTGTGGATTTCTGACATACTTGCAGACAAGACCAAGCAAATAGAAGGTATTACGTCATTTTCATTCAAAACATTCGATAGAGCTTATGCCTTGTTCCGTCCCAAAGGCTATTCTAAAACCAAACTTAAGAAGGAACTAAATTCTTTGGGTATTTTATTGGCCAAAGATGGTCTGACCATTAGTTTTTCTGAAGAAGAATGCATTTCAATCGTCAAGAAATGGAATGACGGCGAGGGCAAGTTATTTTGTGATATGATTGGACGCAGGCCTTGGCATGAAATTCTTGATGACTCGGACGTACAGCCTCATGAAGATGAATTTACTGCTAAAGTCAGCGACATTCATGATTACAGAACGCTGCAGATGATTGCTGAATTATTCATGCTGCAGATGTTGGCACATCCAGATGGCCCCGAGGGTGCAGAGTGGATAAATTACAAAGGCACGCCAAACGAGACACATCGTCCATTCACAAAAAAAGAACAAGAGTGGACTCACGTTCCTGGCAAATTAGTGAATTTATTCGCAAAAAGATACTTGAAAGAGAGCGATTATAAAATAGAGCATTAGTAACGAAAGACGACAGGAACTGGAGCAACAAAATCTGGGTCGGCGAGGCCGAAGCTTAATACGTTGATATAACGCATTTTATGTGTGTAACGGTGTATGCGTATCTATATGTCTTCATATTTATATCGTTGATATTCAGCGAATTATTTATTATCATTCATCATCGTTCACCACCGTTCAACTCCACCAAGCCGCCTCAACACCCCAAACTTTAATAGACTTTAACCATGTCCGAGTCTCTAAAATGTGGGGACCTTAGCCCAAAATCGCCCCGGGTCCACCACCCCTAATGTTAAAAATAGTGTGTGATGCGTTAATTCAGACAAATGAATACCGAGGCTTAGTGCGAGTCACAATCAATGTTCATTCGTTCGTTGTTCAACATCACACACTATATTCAATTATACTCCAAAATAGCGAGCGAATGCCCAATCCACAAGTTTACCCACACACTAATCCACAACGAACCCAGTGAAGGGATCCAAATAGATGCTGCATGCGATGCTTATAGATACTTTCGTGGCTATCTTGACAATCTATAGAATCGTCTATTTCATACAAATTCTTGTTTACTTGTATTTGATAACTTTGCAAGTTCGCACTCTTGATTTCAACCGTCGTGTTGACCTCTTAAACAGACCGGATAACGGATTAGCCGTTTTAACGAATGGAGCCCAGGCATCAGCCGAGGCTCACATATTGTTTAGTATGTTGACATATTAACGCACTGTTAACTTATACGTCTTGTTGCCAATTACAATAATATAAATTCCAGATTGAGCCGGCCTATAGTAGAAGACATCACCTGTTGATGGAGCCTGATAAATTAGGGTTCCATCAACCTTGAATATACGAACTTCATTACTTTCGGGTACACCGCCTATGACTATATTACTGTTTTCAACACCAACTCTTACATCACTGAATAGAATATCATCTATACCGCTGTTGAAATCAGATTCTTTAATTTTATTGAAATCTGACCATACTGGAGCAACCCAATAATAGCTGTAGCAACCTTTAGGGACTATCAGTTCACATCGGGTTTTAGAAACAGCCTCAAAACAATAATTATCGCATATCGGTGGATTAAGTGCTTTGACTTGAAGCGATGATAGATTCACGCTCCCGATGAAGGCATCTGCACCTATGTTGGAAAGTGTAGACGGAAGTGTTACTTCGCTTAGTCTTTTCGAGTTTACAAATGCGTATGGTGCAATTGTTTTAGTTCCGTCTTTTACGGCATAACTACTCGATTCGTAATTTACGGGGAATATCAGGAGCTTATCAAATATTGAAGTGTATAGAACACCATTTTCACTTGCGAAATGACTGTTTCCCTCTGCAACATTGATTTTAGAAATATTTTGGCAATCCTTGACTATTCCATCTCCAATATTTGTTACGCTTGCAGGAATAGTTATCTCGGATAATCCATTGCAACCCATGAATGCGTAATCATTGATAGAAGTCAGCCCACTGGGCATAGGTATTCTAAGCAAATTTATATCGTTACGGAAAGACTGCACTCCGAATGCTTTTACCCTTTCTGGAATCGAAATAACCGAAAGTCTGTCACAATCAGCAAATGCGTAGTCCTCAATAACAGTTGTATTATCAGGCAACATGAGGTTTACAAGCTGCTTACAATTGTAGAACATGTAATCACCAACCATGTTATTGGCTGTCTTGCAAGACCTATAATAACTCCGACCACCCGATATTATACTACAACCGGAAATATCGAGTGTTTCAAGAATACCGGGAGTGCTATTGCCGTAGCTATCACTTCCTGACATTTCACGCAAGAAATTAATATCAGTTCCGTTAAGATAGCCAGTTAGACGAAGATTCTTAATCTGATATTTTCTGTTATCTGCAATAAGATTTGGCAGAGTTCCGGCATTTTCGATATTTAAGAATATCTGAGGATTGGAAGGATCCCCTCCAGTTCCCATTACAACAAGAGTATTCGACACCATTGCAGCTGCATTATGATTCTTATCTCCGTTTTGGACGGCACGAATATTTACCGCACCACTGCCGAAGCAATCAAGATACCATCTCCCATTATTATTGTAGAGTGATGCCACATTATTGGGTGACATCTCGTAAGAAACAGGGAGGTCGGCACTGCTGCTTGCCTCTAATGCAACCTGTGTATACATCTGAATATTTGACAAATCTTGATTCCAAGTGATAATCTGATCGGCTTTTTCTATAGTCAATGTACCCGGAATATATTTGCTTATATCATAATTCGGAGCATTACCACCATCTAATGAGATAGGATACGAACCCACATCGCTTGCTTTATTTGCTGAACAAACGATATTAGGAGCGTTCGTTAAAACCGATTCGTCTTCGTTATTTACAAATCCGATATAGTTAATATCGAATTGTGGGTTCTCGCTTCCATAGATTTTGGTGTAGTTACCAACCGAAGCAGTCAAGTTTCTTTTGTTTATTGATAAAGTTCCTTTTTGGTAATCAATCGCATAGTTTTGAGCCGTTGCGTTTAATGGTTCAATTTCATATTCTCCGGCATTACTTGTCTTTGCAGCTGCACATTTAAACGTTGGCTGAATAGTCAGACAACTTTTTGTATCTGAATTGCGCAATCCAATCAGAGTAAAATCAAATGATGGATTTTCTTCAAAGTACAGTCGTGATTTATCAGTAGCTACCAAAGTTAGCGGTGCTTTCGTAATGTTTAAGACGCCGTTTTCATACGAAACAACTTCGTAATTTCGCGATATACCGCCACTAACAACAATGGGGTATTCGCCTACGTCACTTGTCCTTGTTGCTGCACAAGAAAGCCTTGGCAACGAGGAAAATGCTGAGGATTCTGTGTCGTCTAATTTAAAGCCACTATACGAGCGAGAGAACGTTGGATTACTTTCTCCATATTGACGTTCGGCATTTTCAGTTATTACTGTCAATGGAGCTTTTGTTACCGTCAGTATTCCACTTCTATATGAGAGGTAGTAATTAGTTGATGTACCACCTGAGATTACTATCGGATACTCTCCGATATTGCTTGATTCCGTGGCTGTTGTAGAAACAATTGGATCCACATTTAATGCGGATAATACTGTATCATCACCTTTGAGGCCATTTGCAGTATACTTTAGAATAGGGTTGGGCTCCCCATATTCACGGGAAATATTTGACGCAACCAATGTCAATGGAGCTTGTGTGATTGTCAATGTTCCAGATTTGTAAGATATTTCATAATTCTTTGCAGTGGCAGCTGAGGGAATAATTTCATAAGAACCACAATCGCTTGCCAAGGTTGCTGAACAAGCAAATTGAGGCGCGGTTATAATACAAGTTACATCATCATTATTGCGGACTCCTTCTAATAAGAAATCGAACCGTGGATTCTCCTCATAATAGAACCTGCAAGCATTCTGTGCTGTTAGGGTCAGAGGCGCTTTCACAATTTTTAGATGTCCATTTATTATATAGTTCAAATCATAATTCACTGCAAATCCTCCATGTATGGAAATCTCATACGTACCAATCTCACTTTGTTTTGTTGCGATGCACTCTGAAACTGGAATATTTTCGAATGTCGAACTTTCTGTATCTGTTCCTTTAAATCCAATATAATATAGCTTAAATGAAGGATTTTCCAATCCATATTCTCGTTCTGCATCCCGAACAAGGATTGTCAAAGGCGCCTTAACGATTTTATAATAAAAAGGTATATTCACCTCGAAAGAATAGGAATCTTTATACAATAATTTTAAATGTGTCTCATATTCTCCTGAGCTTGTTTCAAGTGGAAACTCAAGAACTTCATATGCAAGACTGCCAAGATTATTAATTATTGTAACATCGGGTATATCAGCCGAGTATTCGAATTGACTTTGAAGAAATGAAACATAATTTTTTCCAAAGTGGTATAAAGTAGTATCTGGGACCCATAGATTGATTGCAGATGAACAACCGCTAAACACTCCTTCGTCACCTCCATCTAAATAGGGCAATTCATCTGAAGTAAAATAGACATTTTTCAATGCAATACAATCCATAAAAGCACTTTCACCCAAGATTATTAAATCATGTGGAATTACCACTGATGATAGCTTTTGGCAATTTTTAAAACAACTATCACCAATAAGTCTTACACTCTTCGGAATATCTATTCTTTCTAAGGATACGCAGTTTTTGAAACTTTCTGAATTTAGAGCAGTAAGAGCAGTTGGTAGCTTAATATATTTAAGATTGATGCATCCTTCGAAAATATTACAACCAAGATCTATATCAGTCTCCATCTTAAACGTAATAGAATTTAGATTTTGGCAATTGAGGAATGCTTCATTTGCAACACCAATAATTTTATAATTGTAATTACCATGTCTTACAATATCTGGCACTGTAATATCTCCACTGTACTCCCTTGACGGATTTGGTTCTAAATAGACTATGCCAAGACCAGTTAAGTATGGATCACTATTGACGCTGTATAACAGTCCATCAATTTCGAAAGTTCGGTTTGCGTCTGCGACTAATGATGTCAAAAGAAGCATTATAAGCAATCCGACTTTTTGTAGGATTGGTTTCATGACGACAAGGTTAGCGGTTAATATTGATTCGGTTATCAACGATTTCTGAGACGACTTTGTTGCCTTCTGAATCAACAGCAATAATTACTGAGCAGTCGAACTTGGAAGTAGCTGGGCGTTCTACATTTTCCCATAAAAAGTTGCATGAACCTGATATCAGGTTCTTCCCAACCTTTAGAGGATTGTTAGTCGTGATTGAGAGCGCTCCTATTTTGAAGTCTGTTGGCTCTATTGCTTTCCCTCTCATATAAAATAGGAGGGATGCTCTGTTCTCTCGAACGAATGGAGTCAAAGATTTGCTGAAGAACGCAACGTGTTCATTTAACATATCTCGTTCCTTATGCCGCGGTCATCCCCTCGTTGGCGTTGATTGGTTTATAAAGAAAAAGCGTAGGAATCTGTATCTATTGCCGTCCTACAAGCAGAGGCTTCTCGCATTGCCTAACCTATGTCGGACGGCAACTGCAGAAGCCCACGCCAGTATATGCAATCGATGCATCCGGCCATATTCCTCGCGGAATATCAAGCCGAAAGCATGATAATTACATATCCACGGGCATCTACCGTTGCTCAATCCTTGACATAGGTTTTGAAATTTTGCGAGAATTTCTGCTTGTCAAGAATCAGCGCGGATAAACGCTTTCTTATGTATATTATAACATCCCGCCACGCTTAACCCCAGACCGGGCACTGGTTCGGAAAACCTCACCCTACTGGCGTGGTCTGCTAAGCGGTCTGCTTTTGCAAAGTTATCAATAATTTCTAATACTTGAAACTGTTGTGGCGAAAAAAACAAATCCACACTAAAAAAATCGCTCCTGAACTCCCCAAAAGACCGGTCATTTGCCCACATTTTGAGAGTTCGATAAATTAAAGCGAGATGTCAACTGAATATTGTGGACACTGTCCACGATTAGTGATTCGTGGACACCGTGGACACTGTCCACGATTAATGGCTCTTGAACGTTGTGTGCTCCATGCCAAAAGGTCTCAAGCCGAAATCATAGTGCTCAATTAGAAATTAAGGGCAACGACGATAGGGGCTTGACCTCACAAAAATGCACTGCTATTCCGTGTTGACCTTGAAATCTTATAATAATTTCGTACCTTTGGGGCCGGGTTGGCGCAGGCTAATCCACGCTTCTGAATTTAGCAACCCGCCCTAACTGACTGATGGGCAAGAATTAAATATAACAATGGAAATGAAATTTTGTCAAAGCTGCGGAATGCCGCTTACAAACGAAATACTCGGCACGAATGTCGATGGCACACCCAATGAAGATTACTGCATCTACTGCTACAAGGACGGCAAATTTACGCAGGATATGACTATGGAGCAGATGATAGACCACTGCGCCCAATTTACGGAGGAAATCAACAGGCAATCGGGACAGAACCTGACCAAAGAACAGGCAAAGGAAATGATGCGCCAGTTCTTCCCACACTTCAAACGCTGGAAGAATTAATCATGCCATATATATCAATAGAAAGCGGACGGTTGACCGCTGAACAAAAACGGCAACTCATAGAACGTCTTACAGCTACAGCCTCCGAGATAACACATATCCCGGAGCAGTTCTTCACGGTTACAATCAAGGAGTTGCCGGACGAAAACTTCGGCATAGGAGGCAAGTCGATTGACGAAATAAAACGGGACTACAAACCATGAGCCTCATATTGCGACCTTATCAGCCTTCGGATGCCGCTGTGATTACGTCGTGGCTCAAAAGCGAGTATCTTATGCGCCAATGGTGCGCCGCCAGATATGAGCATTATCCTGTCACGCCCGAAGATATGAACACCTATCACGCGAGGAATATTGACGGACAACACTCGCGCGCCTTGACAATGGTAGAAGGTGATGACGTTGTAGGATATATTACCCTGCGCACTCCGGCGGACAATCCAACCGAGCAACGACTTGGTTTTGTAATTGTCGATGATTCTCGGCGCGGTTGCGGCTTAGGCAAAGCTCTTGTTTCAATGGCAATCAAATATGCCTATGAGGTGCTTGGCGCCGCAAAAGTGTCGCTCGGTGTCTTTGAGAATAATCCCTCCGCCATCCATTGCTATGAGGCCGCCGGTTTTCATCGAGTATCACTACCTGAAACCGAGAGTTACGAATGTCTCGGTGAAACGTGGAAATGTATTGAGATGGAACAACACAAAGCACAGTGAACATTATAAATTAATTTAAGTTTCGCAAGTCTATGACTTGCTCACTGTTAATGGTTTGTCGGTTAGAGGTTAGCCTTAGACTGTTAATTGTTATCACTGAGATTATTGTTATTTGCATTTGTCAAACATAACCTATAAACAAAATACTACTGACAGTGAGCAATTTGCATACTTGCGAAACTTGAGTAAATTAATAGCAATAAAAGTACGGTAGAGAATATTTTGAAACCTATTCATAATTCTACATCTGTCATGAAGAATATCGAAGCAAACAAAGAACTCATAGCAGCGTGCGGCCTCTACTGCGCCGCGTGTCGAAAGTATCTGTCTGACAAATGCCCGGGCTGCCATAATAATGAAAAGGCGACTTGGTGCAAAATAAGGTCATGCGCTAAAGGTAATGGTTATCACTCTTGTGCCGAATGTCCTAAGAATGTAGCTGAGTGTAAGATATATTCCAATCTCATAGGAAAGATATTCGCCTTTATTTTCAAGTCGGACCGACCGGCTTGCATCCGCTACATCCGCGAGCATGGCGAACAGGCTTTCGCCGAGGAAATGACTAAACGTAAATGCCAAGCAATTAAAAGAAAATAAGACTATGTTTATAGCAATTCTGACATATAAGAAGCCACTGGAGGAGGTTGACCGTTTCCTCCAGGCACATCGCGAATATCTCGCTGAGCACTATGCCGCCGGCGACTTCATTGCCTCCGGGCCTCAGACACCCCGCATTGGCGGTGTGATTATGATAAAAGCCGAAAACCGCACAGCTGTAGACGCTATCATCGCCCAAGACCCATTCAATATCAACGGCATAGCTGACTATCAGATAGTCGAGTTTACCCCGACGATGGTCTGCGACGATATCCTTAAAAAATACTTCTGATTGAACGGCCCACCGCCACAGTCTCCGAGACAACCAATATTACACCTATAACATCAGGGCTTTAAACAATCAACTTTTATCTTTTACATTGAATTATTTTGCTTGGTATTAAAATTACACCTATCTTTGCTTTAGAAAACCGTAACATGTGACACAAATCTAAAGAAGAATGAAATCTATAAAGCGCGACATCTATCTCAACCGACTTATAGCCCGTCGACACAATCAACGAATAAAAATCGTTACCGGAGTAAGACGAAGCGGCAAGTCATATCTATTATTCACAATATTCGACGAGTGGCTCAGGTCTAACGGTGTAAATGACAGCCACATAATCAAGATAGATTTAGAAAATCGTAGAAACAAGAACTTACGAGACCCCGACGCACTTCTCAACTTCATTGACTCCAAGATGACAGACGACTCCATGTATTACATCCTTATTGATGAAATACAAATGGTAAATGAATTTGAAGACGTGTTGAACAGCTATCTGAAAATCAAAAATGCCGATTTGTATGTAACCGGCAGTAACGCACGGTTTCTATCAAAAGATATTATCACGACATTCAGAGGCCGAGGTGATGTCGTGCATATTTATCCTCTGAGCTTTAGAGAATACCATTCTGCTTTCGACCGCCCCAAAGAAGAAACATTACCAGAATATTTGCTTTATGGAGGGCTGCCAGAAACAATTCAAATGACCTCAGTGGAAGAGAAAACCGCCTTTCTTCGGAATGTCTATGAAGAAACATATATCAGAGATATTCGCGAAAGATATAACATTAAGCAAGAAGAAGAATTGGAAATCCTTTTTGACATTGTTTCTTCAACCGTGGGGAGCCTAACAAATCCACAAAAGATTGCCAACACTTTTGATTCTCTACGACAAAGCGACTTATCGGCGGTGACGATAAAAAAGTATCTCGACATTATCTGTGAATCGTTCCTTATGGAAAAAGTCTCAAGATATGATGTAAGAGGCCGAAAATACATTGAAACCCCTTATAAATACTATTTTGTCGACCCTGGCCTACGCAATGCACGAATGAATTTCAGGCAACCAGATTTCAGTCACATTATGGAAAACGTAATCTATAATGAGTTAAGGATTAGAGGCTATAATGTAGACGTAGGTGTGGTACCACTTGTTATAAGAGAGGATGGAAGGCAGGTTCGCCGCCAATATGAAATTGATTTTGTCTGCAATCTCGGCAGTCAAAGATATTATATACAATCAGTCTATCGGATTGAGAGCGAAGCAAAGTGTGCGCAGGAAGAGACATCATTGCGTAATATAAGCGATTCATTTAAAAAAATAGTGATTGTCGGCGAACATACACCCGTACTCCGCAACGAGGCGGGTATCAGCACAATTAGTATTTATGACTTCCTTCTTAATCCCGGCTCGTTGGAATTATAAGCATTATCCAAGACCCGAAAAAGAGCATTATCAATACCGTGGTGAGATTTAACTATGTATCAAGATAGAGCGGAAGTATGACCTACAAAAAGAATCTCAACGACATGACCTTGGAAGAGCTATGGGAATTATTTCCCATAGTTCTGACTCCGCATGACCCACTATGGGCAGTCTGGGCGAGCGAGGAGATTGCCTCGCTATCGGCACTGCTTGCTGATTACAAACCTGTTATCAACCATATAGGCAGCACATCCATTCCCGACATCCACGCCAAACCGATTATCGATATCCTTGTCGAGGTTTCACCCGATGCCGACTGGTTGCCGATAAAGACACTCATGAAGGATAACGGCTATCTCTGCATGTCGGCAACACAACGTCGCGTCAGCTTCAACAAAGGCTATACGCCCGAGGGGTATGCCGACAAGGTCTTTCACATCCATTTTCATAGAACCGGCGATAACGATGAAATACTATTCCGCAACTACCTTACCGCCAATCCGTTGTTGGCCAAGGAATATGAAAAGTTAAAGCTATCTTTATTACCGGCATATAAAAACAACCGCGACGGCTATACCGAGGCCAAAACAGAGTTTGTAAGACATGTAATAGCCCTGGCAAAACAACAGCAGCGATGAAAGTTGTCCGACCGAGAAAAGAACTGCGGCCCTACGTGCGCTATTACTGGATGCTGACGAGCGACGAGCCTTTCAGCGTCATGACTTTTCCCATCGGCTGTCCCCAGATTATTTTTCATCGCAAAACGCCACTCTATATCCCGGAAATTAATCGCAGCCAAAGCCGGTTAACAATCAGCGGACAGGTCAATTTCGCGGCACATATTCAGTCCGACGGTAATTTAGAGATGATAGTGGCTGTCTTCTACCCCCACACTATCGGCATGTTTATCGATACGCCGCCCTCGGCCTTCTATAATCAGGAGATTTCGGGATACGACATATCAAACCGACAGCTCGACGAAACTGCGGCAAAGATATTCGACAGCCCGGGCGGCCACGCCGCTATCGCGATTTTAGAAAGCTGGCTGCTGACAAAAATAAACCCGACATTAAACCACCGAAGGATATCGGACTCTATCGACTTGCTCATGCGCGACCCTGCACTCTCGGTCTACGGCCTTGCCGACACCGCATGCCTCAGTCTGAAACAATATGCGCGGATATTTCGAGAACAAGTCGGTATGAACCCTAAAGAATATGCCCGCGTGGTCCGGTTTCAAAAAGCATTGTGGATGTTGCAACGTGGGGCACAAAACTTTGCCGGCATTTCTGCCGAGTGCGGTTATGCCGACCAGTCACACTTTATCCGCGAGTTCAAGGCCATGAGCGGACTTACCCCGAAATCGCTTCTCAATCATTGCACGCCATACTCCGACCTTTTCACCAATCCATCGGCATAATGTCGATTTTATTCTATCGCGTGTGAAAATTGCAGAGTAACTTTGCATCAAAAAAATGATGCATGAAGTAAATCCGAAAGAGACTGCACGCTCCTACGCATTCGAGATGTGGATGAAGGCGCCGATGCCGATGGTGACGCTTTTCAAAACCCTCGACGTAACACGACTATGGCGTATCAGCCGCCGGCGCGGCCTAAAGTTCAATATGCTCATGTGCTGGTGTATCGGCAAAGCAGCCGGCAAAATCAAAGAATTCTATATGCTGCCTGTCGGGGGTAAATTAATCCGATACGACACAATCGCTGTCAATACGATAGTCGCCAACCGCGCAGGCGAGGTCAGTTCGTGCGACATACCGTTTTCCAACGACCTGAGCCGGTTCAACGCCGATTACCTCCGACTTACACGCCGAGTGGCCGAAACGTGCGAGAACCACGACATTGCTGACAGCATGGTAATCGGCACATCAGCATTGGTGCAAAATGATATCGATGGAGCCGTAGGGATGTACAGCGGTATATTCAACAATCCGTTCCTTATCTGGGGCAGCTATCGCAGGAGATGGTTTCGCACCTACCTGGCAGTATCATTCCAGTTTCACCACACGCAGATGGACGGAGCCCACGCTGCCAGATTCCTTAATCTATTACAAAAAGAAATTGATAGATTATAGAATTTAAGTTGCATACTTGCGAAACTTGAATTGTAGAATAAATAACATCTGGAAGTTAGGCTCATGGCTCATGTAACAATTAAGCTATGGAAACCGAAACCAAATTTAGGAATATATAGCAGTATCAAATGTAATTATTCCAAACGCAAAATTTTATTGACAAAATCATATTTATCAGATTTAATTGTTAACTTTGCATTAGGAGCACTGATTTTCAATAAATTTAGATATGATAAACTATCCCATCGGAATACAAACCTTTAACAAAATACGACAAGACGGCTATTTGTATATCGACAAAACGTCGTATATACCACCGCTACTTAAAAGCAGCCAGTACGTTTTTCTGAGTCGGCCTCGCCGCTTTGGGAAAAGTCTGCTCATATCTATGCTCGAGTCCTTTTTCAAGGGAGAAAGGGAACTATTTGATGGCCTGGCCATCGACAAACTTATGCCCGAGCCATGGGAAAGCCACCCTGTGATTCATCTCGATTTGTCGGGTGAAGATTACAATGATGGCAAGGTACTCGAAATGAAGCTAAATTCATTTCTTGAACGATATGAATCACAGTTGGAATTGCAGCAAGCCAACACCACGATTTCCGACAGATTCAGGAATATAGTACGTACTCTACATGAAACTACCGGAAGCCGTGTTGTCGTATTAATCGACGAATACGACAATCCAATAACCTCTGCCATTGGTAAATCGGAGTTACAGGAACGTTTCAGGGATATACTCTATGGATTTTATTCCTCATTGAAATCAATAGATGCCCATATACACTTCTGTATGCTTACAGGAGTAACCAAATATGGACATCTGTCGGTTTTCAGCGGTCTCAATAATCTTCTCGACATATCGTTAACCAATGAATTTGCCGGCATCTGCGGTATAACCGAGGATGAACTTCATTCAGATTTGGATAAAGGTGTAAGGGAACTTGCCACGGAGGAAGAAATCGATGTAGAGCAGACTTACAACTATCTTAAAGAATGGTACGACGGCTATCATTTTTCAAAATCCTTGCTTGATGTTTACAATCCTTTCAGTTTGATGAACGCACTCGCACGAAAGGAGGTGTCGGACTACTGGTTTCAAACAGGTGCACCGACAATTCTTATCAAATTAATGCAAAATCAATCAATGGATATTGCCAAGCTCAATGGAGCTAAGGCTTCGAGTGATATGCTGGGCAATATATCGACATTTAATATCAATCCTACCGCCCTTTTCTATCAAACCGGGTATCTCACTATTAAGGAATACGAACGTTCTTCTCGTCTATTCCGCCTTGGATATCCAAACAAAGAAGTAGAATCAAGCTTGATGAACAGCATATTAAATGCCTACACTCATCGAGCCGACTCGATGGTCTTGATGGCTGAGTTGAGAGAATATCTCGAAAATGGACAAACCGAGTATTTCGTAAAAACCTTAAAGACATTCTTTGCCAACATCCCATTTGACTTGCGCCGCAACATCGAAAGATATGAAAACTACTATCATACAATATTCTATGTGCTGCTACGTCTTCTTGGCATGGATGTCGATGCAGAGTATCATACATCTGAAGGTTCTATCGACATAGTTATCAAAACTTCGGCTTACATATATTTGATAGAGTTGAAAATCAATGGAACGGCTGAAGATGCCATAAAGCAGATTAATGAACGTCAATATTCAGCCCCGTTTGCATCAGATAAGCGCGAACTCATAAAACTCGGCATTGGTTTTGCCGAGAACACGCATACTATTGATTCGTATATCATTGAGGACTAAGAGCTCGATTTAACAGGACAAACTAACAAAATTTTGTAATTATGTGTTCATTATGAGGTATGTCATTTGGATAATCCTGGCTATTGTCGGCATGGCAGCCTGTAGTCGTTCGCCACGTCAAAATCAATCTCTATCAAGCGCAGAGAGCGTGGTGTATGCAAATCCTGATAGTGCGTTGGCCATACTAAACGATATTGATATTTTAGAAATAAAGGAAGATTCTATAAAAGCACAGTATCATCGTTTAGTCGCATTGGCACATAAAGTAAACGAGAGCTCTATGGCCTCGGATTTTTTGGTGCGGTTTTCATTTGAATATTATAAGGACCGGGATTTCAGGCGGTTTTTGGAGAGTGGGGATTTATATGCACTACATCTCTTTTGGTCAGGCAAGGGAAAGAACTCATTAGAATTGCTTGATTCGATACTCGCCCTACCTAACATTCCAGACGATATCAAAATTAAATTGCTCCAAACGAGAATGGGAGTGGGCGGTGCCGAATTTGACTGTAAGAAGACCATTGCATATATCAAAACTCTACAGACTTTAGACAAAGATTCGGCAATGCAAATCGAATATAAATATCAATTGTGCGAAAACTATCAGTTTGCCGGTCTTGGCGACTCTGCATTAACTATAATCGAAGAACTTATTGATTATGCCTACGACAACCATATTGGAGAACTGCAATTTAAATACCAATATGAGAAAATGGGTATCTTAGAAGAATTAGGCAGATACGAAGACAGCAACGCTCTCGTCGATTATATATTGAAAAACGCGCCGCACAATTCCGCAATCCCGTATCTACGTTTTTGGAAAGCATTAAATTATTTCAACATGGGGATGCTGCAACAGTCTTCAGTCGAATTAGCCCTGGCCGACAGTTGCGCCAATAGCCGAACCGACGTCGACAATAATTATTACGAAAGCTTTGCAGGACCCCTCCGTGAATTTCTTGCATATAGACAAAATGGCACGATAAGATTAAGTCAATTAGCCACGCTCAATAACAGCCGGCGAGATTTGTTTGAGCGACTCGAGTCTACGCGATGGGAAACCGAACAAAATGCCCTTAAACAGGAAAACAGGGCACTCGTCCTAAAAGCACAAAACAACCGTAAGACTGCAATCCTTATCATAGTGCTTCTTGCAACCGTCATCATTGGTTTGGCAGCCTTGTGGAATATCCAAAAACGTAAGCGCATGATTGTAGAAGCAGAAGAACGAGCCGAAGCCCTGCAAAAAATGGTAGACGAACTACAAACACTTGACAAGCAGTCCTCGGGGCACGATTCCCTGCGCCGTGTCATGCTGCAACAACTGGGAATAATCAAAATGGTTGCAGAAACGCCCACCGAGCAAAATCGCGAGATGCTAAGAAAGATATCCTCGATTAACGGCGACACTGACGGTGCGCTCGTAAATTGGAACAACGTATACGAAATAATCGACAATCTCTATTCGGGGTTCTATTCACGATTACATCAACTATACGGCGACTTACTCACAAATAAAGAGGAACAAATCATCGTGCTTATGACAGCCGGGTTCTCCACCAAGGAAATCAGTGTCATAACCCGTCAAACCACAGCCACTATCTATGTGAGGAAATCCTCGATAAGAAAGAAACTCGGCGTGCCCGAAAAGGAAGACATTGTATCCTTTTTACGCCAGCCGGCATCAGATTAATATTCATTTAGACGATTTGAAGCACGATTAAGACTTTTTCCTCGAGGACAGTCTGGTATTCAACAAATTACAGGTCTACAATTAAGACGTTGTTGTTTGGCGTTAAGCTCGGTTTAGCCATAATTTTGCGGTATGAAATCATAAAAACGTATCGCAATATGACAACGACAATCTTAAGAATCTACATGATGGCAACGGTTATCAGCCTGCTGCCAATCAGCGTAACGGCACAGGAAATAATAGATACAGTCGCGGCCCAAAAACTAAATGAAATCGTAGTCAAGGCCCCAAAGGTAATCCGCAAATCTGATATGGACATTTATTATCCGTCGGAGAGCGCGGTGGCCAACTCTAAGAACGGTATGCAACTGCTCAACAATCTTATGATTCCGTCCCTAACTGTAACCGAGGCCCTTGGAACCATAAAAGCCGCCGGGCAAACGGTACAAATCCGTATCAATGGGCGAGAATCATCCGTCGAGCAGCTAAAGGCTTTGCGGCCCGAAACCATAAAACGTATCGAATGGCTTGACAATCCGGGGCTTCGCTATGGAGGTGCAAATTATGTGCTCAACGTCATCGTGACCAACCCATCGTTAGGCAGTTCACTACAAACCGAAGGCCGTCAGGCACTCAACACGGCCTGGGGCGACTACTATATCGACAGCAAATTCAATAATGGGCGTTCGCAATTCGAGGTCGGGAGCATATTCAAACTTACCGACAAAGTCAAAACACACCGCGATTACAAAGAGACCTTCACCTATCCTGATGGTAAGACACTTACACGCACCGAAACGCCGTTGAACGGTCATATCAACAGCACATTCGGACGTTTGTGGAACTCCTATAGCTACATCAAACCCGATACAACAACTTTTTACGTCGAGGCCAGCGTTGACCCAACATTTTGTGATGATTTTACAACAAATGGACTTATGTCCATCAGCGATGGTTCTGACGACATAAATCTTTACGAATCAAACGGTAGCAGGGGTACACAGACAAAACTCTCAGCATATTTCGAACATAATTTTGCCCACAAACAGACGCTTGTTGTCGATTTCAATAGTTCATTTTGGTTTGGCAAATCATACTCAGACTACACCGAGCAAGTACTTGAGGCAAAAGACAACCTTACTGATATCCATACGATGATTAAGGACCGCAACCAGGCATACGCCATCGAAGCAGACTATATCAAGAAATGGGAAAACTCGCGCCTTACCGCCGGGGCATCTTATACGGCAAATCGCAATCGTTCGGTCTATGAAAACCTTGGTGGTCAGATATTTCATCAACGCCAGGATAAGGTCTATTTCTTCGCAGAGTATTTCCAAAAAATCAACAAGCTCACCCTTACGGCAGGCATCGGTGCACAATATACCGACCTTCTATTCAAAGAAACAAATCAAGGAAGCCACTCGTGGAACCTGCGCCCGCAAGCCACTATATCGTATCGACTTAATCAAAAACATCAATTCCAATTGAGCTTTACGTCGTGGCAGTCAACGCCTTCACTTGCAGAATCAAATATTGCGCCACAACAATTAGACGGCTTCCAATGGCGAGTAGGAAATCCCGATTTAAAAACCGCAAGTTCATATATGCTCACTCTGCAATATAAATTCATCGTACCACGCCTTGCCGGCACATTTGGCATCAGAGCGTTTACAAGCCCAAATGCCATCACACCTTATCTTTATTGGGACAAAGATAGACTAATCACGTCATACGAAAACAGCCGTGGGCTACAAAATCTAAGTTTCTTCCTGTCTCCTCAAATCGAGATTATTCCTAATTGGTTGATGGCAAGCGGATACATCCAATATCGTATCGAACGTATGAAAGGACATGATTACAAACTACATAATCACAACCTGAGCGGCAATATAAACATAATGCTCTCTCACTGGGACTTCGAACTTGTAGGTCAATATGTCCGGGCCCAACACGACCTATGGGGAGAAAAAATCAGTTGGGGCGAAAACCTGTCGATTGTACAACTATCTTATAATTGGAAAAACTGGCAGTTCGGAGTCGGTGTTATCATGCCATTCGGCAAATATGACCAAGGCTCAAAAATGTTGAGTAAATGGAATACAAACGAACAACACATGCGTCTCGACATTCGTATGCCCTATATAAGCATAGCCTACAATCTGCAATGGGGCCATCAAAAACACGGAGCAAACAAGCTCATCAACGCAGAAGCTAACGCCGACCGCTCGACAGCCGGGGGGAGATAGGGGTTAATAGTTGATTTCGTCGGAGTGCAAGCTGTCTGGCTCTTCTCTGACCGAGATGTATTGGTCGTAATAGGCAAGGAGGAGCGTTGTCAAGGGCAGGGCGATGATGAGGCCGATAAAGCCTAAGAGCGTGCCCCACACCGACAACGACAAGAGGATGATTGCCGGATTAAGGCCCATTGCCTTGCCCATGATTTTGGGCGTGAGAAAGAGGTCTTGTATGCACTGCACTATGATATAGACCGCCATTGTCGCCCACCAGATGCTCCAGAAATCGACATCGGAGTCTACCGAGCACACCAGGCACAGGAGCGTTGACGGGATGAGCGATATAAGCTGTAGATATGGCACCATATTGAGCAAACCGATGAACAGGCCGAGGACTATCGCCATAGGCAAACCGATGATACTGAAACCGATGCAGAACAATATACCCACTATAAAGGCCACAAGCGCCTGGCCGCGAAAATAATGGTTCATCGAATCTTTCACGTCGCCAAAGATACGGAATGTTGTCTCGCGGTACTTGGGAGGCACCATACGGCGGAAGCCCTTGAGCAACTTCTCGTAGTCGAGCATGATAAAGACCACATACAACAGCACTATGAACCAGTTGAACACACCGAGCACGAAGCTATAGCCGCCGGCGATAAACGACCCGAGGGTATCGAAGAGCGACTGTATATCCTGGCGCGTAAGCTCCTTAGATATACGCTCAAAATCGATGCTCTCTCTTATGAACCGGTGCAGCGAGTCGGGCACGAAACTAATCTGCGTGCCATTTTCGGTATAGTGGCGTATGAAGTCGGCCACCTGGTGCATCTCCTTCAGTATTGACGGCACGATGAAAACGCTCACGGCCACTACAATCAGCACACACTCAAAAAGAGTCATCAGTATTGGCAGCCAGCGGTTCCTGACGCCGAGCAGCCGCCGGTTATACTGCACGAAGGGCTCGAGCAGATATGCCACCAGCCACGCCACGAGGAATGGCAGCAGCACCGACCGCAGCTCATTAATCAGCCATATTGAGGCAATTACGACTGCCAAAGTAATAAGCATTCGCACCACACGGTCGAACGTAAACGGGCGCGGCACTGTATTCTGGTCTATATTCTTTGTCATCATTTGATATATAAAGCGAAATCGCTGCCAAAATTACAAAAAAATTGCTAATTTTGCAGCAAGAAAACACCAATCAATATATCGACACAATAAAAAGTAATGGAAGAAACACTGAAAGTCACGCTTCGCGACAAAGCCTGGGCACGCTGGACGGCGCTCGGCCTGCTTGCCTTCGCGATGTTCTGCTCGTACATTTTCATGGACATCCTTTCGCCGATAAAGGATTTGCTACAGTCGACCCGTGGATGGGACTCGACCGCTTTCGGCACAATGCAAGGTTCTGAAACCTTCCTCAATGTATTTATCTTCTTCCTCATCTTCGCCGGTATCATTCTCGACAAGATGGGGGTTCGCTTTACCGCCGTACTTTCGGGCGCGGTGATGCTCGTCGGCGCGTCAATCAACTGGTACGCACTGACCGACCAGTTCCTCGGCAGCAGCCTGGCTGTGTGGTTTACCGAGCATCTCAACTATATACCCGGCTTCGACGAGCTGGGCATATCGCCTTTCTACGAGGGCATGCCTGCCTCGGCCAAATTTAGCGCAATCGGCTTCATGATTTTCGGCTGCGGAGTCGAAATGGCAGGCATCACCGTCAGCCGTGGCATCGTCAAGTGGTTCAAGGGCCGCGAAATGGCGATGGCAATGGGTTCCGAGATGGCTCTCGCCCGTCTCGGCGTGGGCACCTGTATGATTTTCTCGCCCCTCGTTGCAAACTTCGGCGGCGACATCAGCGTGTCGCGCTCGGTTGCCTTCGGCGTGGTGCTGTTGCTGATAGCCCTCATCATGTTTATCGTCTACTTCTTCATGGATAAGAAACTCGACGCACAGACAGGCGAAGGCGAGGAGAAAGACGAACCCTTCAAGATTTCCGACATAGGCAAAATCCTGTCGAGCTGGGCCTTCTGGCTGGTGGCACTGCTGTGCGTGCTCTACTACTCCGCCATATTCCCCTTCCAGAAATATGCCGTCAACATGCTGCAGTGCAACCTTACCCTCGACCCCGAGGGTGTGGGCGAATTCTGGCAGAGCGACCTGGCCACATATATCCAATATGTAATCATGCTCATTGTCGCAATCGGCTCGTTTGCTTTCAGCTTCTCGAAAGATAAGAAAATCAAAATACCGGCAGTCAGTGTCGCCATCGTGGCCCTGGTGGTATACTGCGTCATGGGCTACATGCGCCAGAGTGCCGCCGCCATCTTTGCCGTCTTCCCCCTGCTTGCCGTAGGCATCACCCCGATTCTCGGCAACTACGTCGACTATAAGGGCAAGGCCGCCTCGATGCTCATCTTCGGCTCGTTGCTGCTCATCCTCTGCCACCTCACCTTCGCCTTCGTCCTGCCCATGTTCAAGGGCAATGCCGTCGGCGGCGTGATTGTGGCCTATATAACCATCCTGGTGCTCGGTGCCAGCTTCTCGCTCGTGCCCGCATCGCTGTGGCCCAGCGTGCCCAAACTTGTCGATGCCAAAATCATCGGCTCGGCATACGCCCTGATATTCTGGATTCAGAACATCGGCCTCTGGCTCTTCCCCCTGCTCATCGGCAAGGTACTCGACGCGACAAATACCGATATCGTCGACGACCTCAATGCCGGCCTTATGACTGCCGAGGAAGCCGCCGTCAGCTATAACTACACATGGCCGCTCGTCATGCTTGCATGTCTCGGCGTGGCCGCACTAATCCTCGGCCTCGTACTCAAAGGTGTCGATGCCAAGCGTCATATCGGCCTCGAGCTACCCAACATCACCCCCTCGGCCGAGGTCGAAGAATCAGAGGTCGAAGCCGTAGAGGAATAACACATACTGTCCACACTGTCCACAGCCCGTATAGCGTGGACAGTGTGGACACCATGGACAACCGCCCCATGAAATAATACACTTGGTAGACCTAAATATTATAGAATATCGGGGGTCTAAAAAGACCGGTGGCTATTTGTCTCAATCAAACCCCACTCCTACAGCCAGGACTCTCGGGCCAATCTAAGCGAAAGACTTGAACCGCCGAAGCAAATTTTTTTGTAATTTTGCAGTCGCGACGTGTGTCGCCACATTTTTTCACGTTTGTTTATGACGACTCAGACATACCCTGTTTCTGCAACCGAGAAGGTCGCTTCGTTTATATGGCAACATGTGCTATTGATTATTTCGCTGTTTATCATGACCTTCGGTGTGGCACTGTGTGTGCGTTCCGCCCTTGGTAGCAGTGTGATTTCGACAATCCCCTTTGTGTTGACTATCGCCGGCGGCGAAGGCATGGCCCCGGCATGGACGATTGGCGAGTACACCTATCTGATGAATGCCGTTTTCGTCCTGCTGCAAATTCTGATTTTACGCCGCCGGTTTGAGTGGGTGCAGCTATTCCAACTGGTCATAGGCTTCTTCTTCGGCTACCTGCTCGACCTCAACATGCTCTTGACCGCCCCTCTCGTCGGCAGCGGCCTGCCAAGCCAAACCATAGCCCAGGTTGCCGGCTGCACCATATTGGGCATCGGCATCGCTTTCGAAATACGCTGCGGCTCGGTGACGATGCCCGGCGAGGGAATCACCGTGGCCGTAAGCCGCGTGTCGGGACTGCCCTTCCCTAAGACCAAGATTATCGTCGACTCGACCCTGGTGGCCATAGCCGTCATATTGGGATACGCCTATTTCGGCACTTGGCTGTGGCGCGTCGTCGGCGCCGGCACGCTATTCGCCATGATTTATGTCGGTTTGGTGGTAAAGCTCCTCAACTCGCACCTTGACTGGTTCGACCATGTGGTATGCTACCGCCCCGGCATCGGCCGCTATATCTACGGCCTGGCCCGGTATATCTACAAGCGGTTCAACTAATCGCCACGCGCCGTCATGCAACATAAAATAGTATCATCGACCGGGAGCCGCAGGCTGGTGCTATTCTTCGCCGGATGGGGCATGGATGCCTCGCCCTTCGAGGAGTTGCGACGCCCCGGCTATGACGTGGCCGTGGTATGGGACTACCGCTCGACCGCTATCGACTGGACGTTTACACGGCCATACGTCGAAATATGCTTAGTGGCATGGTCTTTCGGCGTATATGCCGCCGCAGTCTCTACGCACGCAATCGACAGCAAGGTTACGCGCCGCATAGCTGTCAACGGCACGCTCTATCCATGCGACCGCCGCCGTGGCATCCCCCCGGCAATATTCTACGGTACCCTCGAAGGGCTCGACGAGCGCAATGTGGCTAAGTTCTACCGCCGCATGTGCGGAGCGGCCGACATCTATCGCGATTTTTGCGAACATAAACCCGAACGCGACGTCGACGGCCTCCGCGACGAACTCGAGGTATTCTCGCCTGAGGCTACCCTACTCTGCCAGCCGCTGTCGAACTACGACCTGGCAATCATAAGCCGCGACGATGCCATTATACCCGCCGCAAACCAATGGAGGGCATGGCTCGGAACACCCACAGTCTTCATCGACGCGCCCCATTTGGCCGACATGCAGCGTATTATCGACCACTTTATCCTCGACAAGCAGCGCGTAGGCCAACGCTTTGCCACCGGCCTCAAAAGCTACGAACACGAAGCCGGCGTGCAGGCTCAAGTCGTTGAACGCATGGCCTCTATGATGACACAAAGCGGAATAGATTGCCGCATGGCTACGAGCGGTTGCCGCGTACTCGAAATCGGCAGCGGCACCGGCAGCCTGACCCGTATTCTCGACAACGCTATTACCGACGGCTATCTCGAGATGTGGGACCTTGCCGGCGAACCATGTGTCAGCGGTTTGCGACGATGCTTCAAACAGGTCGATGCCGAAACCGAAATCGTAAATGTACCAACCGGTTCATTCGACGTAATTGCCTCGGCCTCTACCATACAGTGGTTCAACTCGCCCGGGCGTTTTCTGCGCCAGTGCCGCCGGGTGCTTGTACCGGGTGGATATGTGGTGCTAAGCTCTTTTCTCGCGGGCAACCTTGCCGAGGTCAGCGAGGCAACGGGGCGAAGCCTACCACTAATGACCTTACCCCAATGGCAAATGACTATCCCTCGCGATTTCGAAATCGTTGATTCGGCAGCATGGAATGTCACCCTCGACTTCGACTCGGCAATCGATGTTTTCCGCCACCTCAAGGCCACTGGAGTTAATGCCCTCGGGCGCACCTCGCGCGGCGAAAGCAATCTTCACGACATACTCGGCCGCTATCGCCCGGCCCTCGATGGCCGCTTCCATATTACATACAAGCCTTTTATAATGATTTTAAGGTTGAAATAACTCAAGTTTCGCAAGTATGTAACTTGCTCACTGTTTATAGTCTTTTGGTTATAGATTATAGTTTGATAAATGCAAATAATAATATTGTCAGTATAACAATTCGCGAACTAAGGCTAACCACTAAACGATAAACGAACAACAGTGAACAAGTCTACGACTTGCGAAACTTAAATAAAATAAAAAATGAGCGAAGCAATTTTCATTAGCGGCATCGATACTGATGCCGGCAAGACATACGCTACTGCATACTATGCCAGGCTACTTGCCAAGGAAGGCCTTGGTGTCATAACTCAAAAATTCATACAAACCGGCTGCGTCGGCTCGAGCGAGGACATAGAGGCCCATCGTCGCCTGACAGGGACAGGCACACTGCCCGAGGACACCGAGCATCTTACTGCACCAATCATATTCACCTATCCCGCCTCGGCCCAGCTTGCCGCACGCATCGATGGCTGCGAAATCGACACGCAACTGATTACCGACGCCACCGACAGGCTCTTGGAGCGTTACGACAAGGTGCTCATCGAGGGTGCCGGAGGCTTGATGGTGCCTATTACCGATGATTATTTCGCCATCGACTATGTGTGCGAAAGGCACCTGCCGGTCGTGCTAACAACCAACTCGAAACTCGGCTCGATTAACCATACAATCCTGTCGCTCGAAGCCATACGCTCACGCGGCCTCGAACTGAGGGCGGTCATCTACAACTCTTACTTCGATACCGATGCCGAAATCTCGGCCGACACACGCGAGTACATCTGCCGCTACCTCGCCCGCCACTTCCCCGACACCGCCTACATCATCATGCCCCCCTACGACCAGTGGGAGCGGTGAACCTACAAAAAGAGAAGATTTATAAAAGGAGGAAAAGGCCACTAATAGATTATTAATAGATATTAAAAACGATTAATTGTTTACACCACATAGTAAATAGTATTGCTCATAATCGTTATATTTGCAAACTATATCTCAACTCGTAATATATTCATATGAAACCAAAGTCACTATCCCGTCGTATACGACAGCACCTAAATGCAAAATTTGCAGAAGGTGTTCAGTCAATTGCCAATATGCGAGGCCAGAGGGTTTTACTGCCAGTTCGCAGAGACTCAGATGCCACCGCTATGGCTTCAGACTGGAGAAACGTTGGCAGTGACATCCGGTTCGCCGTCCGCAAATATTCTCGCCGATGAAGCCCATAAAAAGCGAAAACACCCTACGGCTGAGAGCGTTCTCGAATCTTTAGAACTTCTATCGCCAGAGGAACGCTCTACGGTTGTCAGTCGCATATCCGTATTGCAAGAATCTTTTAGCGGCCCAATGCCTCATCCAAACATTTTGAAAGGTTACGAAGAAGTCCTTCCAGGGGCTGCTGAAAGAATCTTACAAATGGCTGAAAACGAACAGCAACATCGGCACAAACAAGAAGACAGAATTTGTAAAGGCAGCGTATCTCAGGTAAAACGCGGCCAATGGATTGCATTGTTTGTTGTCGTAATGCTCACTGCCGTGGCAACTGCTCTTACACTTCTTGGCCAACAAACTGTCGGAGGTATTATTTTTGGCACTACCATTGCCGCAGTTACAGCTATTTTCATTGTCTCTAAAAATAGAGATAAGAAAGACAGCATCGAAGAATAATACCTTCTGTAAGCATAATTGAATGACCAACCTATCGCACCTTAGTGTTAAATTTTCCAAAAACCAAAGATAAGCTTACATTTTTCACTAATTTTGTGACTGACATAAAGGGGTGTCCCTGGCGGGGCTGAGATTAAACCCTAAGAACTTGATGCGGATAATACCGACGAAAGGAATAAATATGAATATCACAGTAAACCGTAAATCACACACATTCGACGGCGCCGAGATAAGCCTTGTCTCGATGTTGGAGTCGTGCGCCATCCCGACAAAAGGGATAGCCGTCGCGCTCAACAACCACGTCGTGCGAAAATCAGACTGGCAGACAACCATGCTCCACGACGGAGATTCTATCACTGTCATTCAGGCTGTGTGTGGTGGATAAGGACTTCAAACTCATAGTCGTTACGCCGGAGAATATCGTAGATTTCGAATCGGTGCTCATAATGTTGATGCTCGACAACGGTATCGACAGGGTACACTTGCGCCATCCCGGGGCGACCGCCGACGAAATTGCCGACCTAATTTTTGGCATTCCCCAACGCCTTTATCACCGTCTCTCGCTACACGACCATCACGAATTACTGCGGAAATTCCCATCGATTTGGCCGCACGTCAACAGCCGCAATCCGCTTACCGAGGGTGTAAAGCACTATACCCGCTCGTGTCATGATTTCGACGAAGCCAATGACGACAAGGATGCAGATTATTGTTTTGTCAGCCCGATATTCGACAGCGTTTCAAAAATCGGTTACAAATCCAGGTTCGGCATCGAGAGGTTGCGGCAAGCATCAGAGCATGGCCTAATATCAAGCAAAATGATAGCCCTCGGAGGCGTAGACCCCGACAAATTTCCGCTCCTGCGCGAACTTGGATTCGGGGGAGCAGCAATGCTCGGATATATGTGGGCCGACAACGATTTTGCAAATATCATTAAACGAATAAATGCTGCAGTTCATAACTCACACTAACACAAGACACAACGACATAGTCGAGGGTGCGCGCCTGGCCCTCCAGGGCGGATGCCGCTGGATACAGCTACGCATGAAAGGGGCAAGCCCCGACATGATAGTTGACAAAGGCATCGCCCTGCGCAAACTATGCGACCTCTATGGGGCGAAGCTCATCATTGACGACCATGTCGAACTCGTCGATACCATCGGTGCCGACGGCGTACACTTAGGCAAAAACGACATGCCCGTCGGCGGGGCCCGCAAGCTCCTTGGCAACGACAAGATAATCGGTGCCACGGCCAATACCTTCGACGACATTGCAAAAGCCGTCGCCGCAGGGGCCGACTACATCGGCCTCGGGCCGTTCCGCTTTACACAGACCAAAGAAAAATTATCGCCCACGCTCGGCATCGAAGGCTATCGCCACATCATGGCCCGATGTGCCGATGCCGGCATCAATATTCCCGTCGTGGCTATCGGAGGCATCACCGCCGACGACATGCCGCAACTCGCAACCACCGGCATCGCCGGCGTGGCCATTTCGGGAGCAATCCTCAACGCCCCCGACCCTATCTTTGAAACTAATAAATTCATCAAAATTATGGACGACAAACTGATAATCGGCGGAAAGGAATTTGCTTCGCGACTTTTCGTCGGCACGGGCAAATTCAGCTCCAATGAAATCATGAGAGAAGCCATCATTGCCTCGGGAACGAATATGGTCACCGTGGCCATGAAACGCATAGACATGGAGAACCCCGAAGACGACATGTTGCGCCATATCGCCGGACGAGACATTCAACTGCTCCCCAACACCTCGGGCGTGCGCGACGCACGCGAGGCCGTGCTTGCAGCCCAGCTTGCACGCGAGGCTTTCGAGACAGACTTTATAAAACTCGAAATCCATCCCGACCCCAAGTATCTGCTTCCCGACCCCGTAGAGACACTAAAAGCCACCGAAGAGCTCGCCCGGCTCGGCTTCAAGGTTCTGCCCTACATACAGGCCGACCCGGTGCTGTGCAAGAGGCTCGAAGAAGTCGGCACAGCCGCAGTCATGCCCCTTGCAGCACCTATCGGGACAAACAAGGGCCTGGTGACACGCGACCTGCTCGAAATCATCATCGCCGAGAGTAACGTGCCCGTCGTAGTCGATGCCGGCCTCGGGGCCCCGTCGCATGCTGCCGCAGCCATGGAAATGGGTGCCGACGCAGTGCTGGTCAACACCGCCATAGCAATCGCCGGCGACCCCGTAGCAATGGCACATGCCTTCGCCATAGCCACTGCTGCCGGACGCGAGGCTTACAAAGCCGGTCTGGCATGCACATCTGTTTCGGCTGTCGCAAGCAGCCCGCTTACATCGTTCTTAGACCTCTAAGCCATGTTCTCGGAAGAATTAAAACAATATGACTGGGACGCGACCACGGCGCAAATCAACGCCATGACCGCCGCCGACGTGCGTCGCGCACTCAGTTCGCCCAATCCCGGCATCGAGGGCTTCATGGCCCTCATATCGCCTGCGGCAGCTCCTTTCCTCGAACAAATGGCTGCCAAGAGCCAGGCCCTCACTCTCGAACGTTTCGGCAAGACGATTTCGATGTACATACCCATGTATATCACCAACTCGTGCACCAACGCCTGCGTATATTGCGGCTTCAACCGTCACAACAAATTCAAGCGCGTGGTGCTCAAACCCGACGAAATCGAAAACGAGTGTAAGGCCATCAAGAAACTCGGGCCGTTCGAGAACCTGCTGATTGTTACCGGTGAAAACCCCGTCGTAGCCGGTGTCGAATACCTGTCTAACGCACTCAAGGTCTGCCGCAAATACTTCAGCAACCTCTCTATCGAGGTGATGCCGCTGCCCACCGAGGGCTATGCCCGACTTGTCGAGGACGGCCTCAACGGCGTGGTATGCTTCCAGGAGACATATCACCGCGACAAATACAAGACATATCATCCGGCCGGGCAAAAGTCTGATTTCGAATGGCGTGTCAACGGTTTCGACCGCATGGGCACCGCCGGTGTACACAAAATCGGCATGGGCATACTCATCGGCCTCGAAGACTGGCGCACCGACGTAACCATGATGGCCCGTCACCTGCTATACCTCCGCAAAAAATACTGGAAGACGCGCTATAGCGTCAACTTCCCGCGTATGCGTGCCTCGGCAAGCGGCTACCAGCCCAATGTGATTATGACCGACCGCGAGCTGGCGCAGCTCACATTCGCCTTCCGCATCTTCGACCACGATGTAGATATCTCGGTCTCGACACGCGAACTGCCCGACTTCCGCAACCATATCTGCGCCCTCGGTGCCACATCGATGAGTGCCGGGTCGAAAACCGAGCCCGGCGGCTACTATACCTACCCACAGGCTCTCGAGCAATTCGCCGTAAGCGACGAGCGCACGCCCGCCGAAGTGACCGAGGCTATCCGTCGCGCCGGTAGAGAAGTTGTATGGAAAGACTGGGACAAAGTTTTCGACATTGTATGACCACCCTTTCAGACCGTTATAGCCGCCAGATGATGCTTGCCGAAATAGGCCCCGAAGGCCAACGGCGCATCATGGCTTCGTCGGTGCTCGTCATCGGCCTCGGGGGCCTCGGCTGCCCGGCGACGCTCTATCTCGCCGGTGCCGGGGTCGGGCGCCTCGGCCTCGCCGACCACGACGTGGTAAGCGTCAGCAACCTGCATCGACAGTTACTCTACTGCGACAGCGAGGTCGGCACACCGAAAACCGAGGCCGCACGTCGCAGACTGAGCGCAGCCTCGCCGTCAACGCTATTCAACATATATCCGCACGGCATAAATCGCGACAACGCCGCCGATATCATAAGCCAATACGACCTGGTGCTCGACTGCTGCGACAACTATGCCACGCGCTACCTTGTCGACGACACATGTGCCGCGCTCGGCAAGACCTGGATATTTGCCTCGCTGAGCGGATATCGCGGTATGGTGTCTGTCTTTTCGCCGGAATCGCCCATGCGCTATGGCGACCTCTTTGCCGACCGCGAGGAGCTTTCCGCCCAATCCGCTGCAAGTGGGGGCGTAATAGGCCCTACGGCCGGCGTCATAGGCTCGGTTCAAGCCGCCGAGGCTGTCAAAATCTTGGCCGGCAACAAATCGGCTCTCGACGGGCGCCTGCTTTCCGTCGACCTTTTAAATATGGATTTCAATACTATAGATTTATAATATGTGGACTAATTTCGACCAGTACGCATCGCTCTACGACGCCTGGTTCTTAGAAAACGAAAACGTACTCCTCTCCGAACTGCGACTCGTCGCCATGACCCTCGCCGATGCCGGGCGCATACTGTCGGTAGGCTGCGGCAGCGGCTTGTTCGAGAAGCTGCTTGACAAGGAATTCGGCATAAAAATCACCAACGGCATCGAACCCTCGAAAGAGATGGCTGCCATTGCCACCGCACGCGGCATCGACGTGACCATCTGCAGCGCCGAAGACGCCGACTTTGGCAAGCAGGATTACAACACCATACTATTCAACGGCACCCCGAGCTATATCGACGACCTTGATTCGGTTGTCCGCAAGGCATACGATGCCCTCCCCGTCGGTGGCCGCATCGTCCTCATCGACGTGCCCAAAGAAAGCTCCTACGGGCTGCTCTACAACCTCGCCATGACTCTCGGCACATGGGACCATCCTCTACTCGAAGGCTGCAAGCCGCGCGACCCCTACCCAATACAGCTTGTCAAGGCAGCCCATTGGCGCACGACAGCCTCGAAGTTAGAAATCGTCAAGGCATGCGGCTTCAAGGACATCACCACCGCGCAGACCCTTACAACACATCCACTTGTGTCGGATGCCGCCGCCGAGATGCCTCAGCAAGGTTGCGACAAGGGCGACTACGTGGCAGTAATAGCCTATAAATAAATGAAATGGTCTGAATACACATGGGCACAGGCCGAGGGCATCTATAATGCCATACTCGAGCATCCGTTCGTAATAGAGCTGGCCGACGGCTCGTTACCTCGCGAGAAATTCCTATTCTACCTCGGCCAGGATGCGCGCTACCTCGAAAGCTACTTCCGCGTACTCGCCCACATAGCATCACGACTCGGAAACAAGGCTCATGCCGAAACCTTTATACGCTTCGCAAGCGACGGGATTGCGGTCGAGAAGGCCCTGCACCAATCCTTCCTCAAGGGTATGACATTGCCCGCGAAATCGCCCACATGCGCCCTATATACGGCCACCGAAATGTCTACGGCCTACGAGAGCGTGGCAGTAGAAGCAGCATCGATTCTCCCGTGCTTCTGGGTATATCGAAACGTAGGCCGCCACATCCTCAAAACGTGCCGCGACATCGGGCACAACCCTTACGCGCAATGGATTGAGACTTACGCCGACGAATATTTCGACAAGGCCACCGACGAGGCCATTGAAATATGCGACCAACTTGCCCAAAGTGTTTCGGAGAACGAAAGGCTCCGCATGACCGACATTTTCTTAACCTGCACCCGTCTCGAATGGATGTTCTGGGACAGTGCCTACCACCTCGAAAAATGGAAAATATGACCAATACATACCGCCGCGCCCTCACCATCGCAGGCAGCGACCCAAGCGGCGGCGCAGGCATACAGGCCGACCTCAAGACATTCTCTGCCCTCGGCTGCTATGGCATGAGCGCGATTGTAGCAGTTGTCGACGAGAACACCGTCGGCGTGACTGGCGTTCACCCTGTGCCGGTCGATTTTGTAACCGGACAAATACATTCGTGCCTCGACGATATCGGTGCCGACGCCATCAAAATCGGCATGCTACACTCGGCCGAGCTGATAAGGGCTGTCCGTCAGACTCTTGACCAATACCCCGAAATCACCAACATCGTTCTCGACCCGGTGATGGTTGCCACCTCGGGCGACCCTCTCCTCGAGGCCGATGCTGTTGCCACCCTCCGCGAAGTCCTCATACCCCGTGCACGTGTGATAACACCGAATATTCCCGAGGCTGAAATCTTGGCCGGTTGTAAAATCAACAGCCAGGACGAACTGCCACAGTTTGCAAAACGACTGTCAGAGAGCTGTGGCGGTGTGTCTGTATTGTTAAAGGCCGGCCATCTCCACGACGACGAGCTGATTGACATCTTCTACAACGCCGAAACGGGCCAGACACTGCCGCTCAAATCAAGGCGTTTAGCAACCGCCAACACCCACGGCACGGGCTGCACTCTATCCTCGGCCTTCGCAGCATACCTTGCCAAAGGTTTCGGCCTCGACGAGGCTGCCAAGGCTGCCAAAGACTACATCGCAGCCGCCATCGAGGCCGGCTCACGCTACAAAATAGGCCACGGTCACGGCCCTGTGCACCACTTCCACAACTGGTGGTAAGAATCAAGCCTCGTCTTGGACGACGCTTCAAGACGAGGCATCACTACCGGTTTACCCTCGGCTCTAAGGCATTACAGTTCTTAGCATCTGAATATTTTACATGCATCCGCGTTCGTGAAAACAAACACCACAACATATAAATCAATGGGAGAACGACAAGTCCACCTATCCAGTACACTGCCAACACATTAAAAATGATATTGGTAAAATATCGAATGGCTTCGGGAATATAATCCATTATAAGTGCATACACCATTACAAGTGCCACAGCCCCAAGCCATGACCATAGGGCAAATTTACGAAAAGCATTACGCTTACGTTGCGACTCCCAACACTGGCGACATATCTTTACCGAATATACTCGGTTAGTATCAAGGTAGAGCGAATTTGTTCCGTCCATACCGACATATTTCGAGTCGATTAGCTCCTTGTCCTCTCTTACCTGATACGCCTCATGCGAGGGCAGGCGTCGGCAATAGGGGCATGTGAAATTTTCTTGGTTCATGATTTCTAAGGCATTGCATAGTTATGTTCGTAAAGTTAGATATTATAAAAGTGTGATGCGTTGCCCGGATGTTTAAATTACGTTAAAACGACCTAAAAAGCGAGTGGAATTGCGTAATTTTGCATAGTGAACTCGAATAATTACATAATCAGCATAAGCAAGGAAGCTGTCGCCGGTATGCCCACCATGTGCTATCCAGGCGCCATCACGGTTGTCGACAGTGCCGCCGTCGCCCATCAGGCTATAAGGGTATTGTCGAAAGAACGCGCAGTAGGCTTTGACACCGAGACAAGGCCGTCGTTCAAAAAAGGTCGCGTTCACAATGCCGCACTGATGCAGATTTCGACCGACGAACGTTGCTTTCTCTTCAGGCTCAACAAAATAGGCATTTGCGCCGAGTTGAAGTCGTTTCTCGAAAACCCCGACATACTCAAAATCGGGCTTTCGGTACACGATGATTTCAACGTGCTGCGCCGTACCACGCCGCTCGAACCGCAAGGCTTCGTAGACCTGCAGCACCTTGTCAGAAAATACGACATTACCGACATCTCGCTGCAAAAAATCTACGCCATAGTATTCGGCGAACGCATCTCAAAGGCCCAGCGGCTTACCAACTGGGAAGCCGACACCCTGACGGCACCGCAGCAGGCCTACGCGGCCCTCGACGCCTGGGCTTGCCTCCGGCTCTACAAATATTTCGAAAACGGGAGTTTCGACCCCTTGGCCTCGCCATACAGGCACCTACAGGAACCGCTAATCCCACACCAGGCAAACAAATGATGAAACCTAAGCGTTCTACCCTCGTACCATTGATTTTAGCTATATATCTCGCCGTCATGGCAACTATTGGCTACGGTCAGTACTCTACCGGGCAAATGTCGGCTACATACTATTTCGGCGTTATCATTATTACCGTTGTGGTGATTATCCTGCTCCATTTCAACCTCAAACGCCGCGAACGGTTGCGTCGCGAACGCGAAGACGACATGAACAATCAAAACAAAACACTATAAAATGGCACACAAAGCTCTACTTATCATCCTCGACGGATGGGGCATCGGCAAGCACGACCATGCCAATGCCATCTACAGCACCCCCACACCCTACTGGGACTACCTGCTCAAGACATACCCCCACAGCGAACTCCAGGCCAGCGGCGAATACGTAGGCCTCCCCGACGGTCAGATGGGCAACAGCGAGGTAGGCCACCTCAATATCGGTGCCGGACGCATCGTATACCAGGACCTCGTGAAAATCAACAAGGCCATCGCCACAGGCAGCATCCTCGACAACAAAGAGGTCAAGAACGCATTCGAGTACTGCGCCAAGACCGGCCAGGCCATGCACTTCATGGGCCTCACGTCTACCGGCGGCGTGCACTCTTCGCTCGAGCATATATTCGCTTTGTGCGACATCGCAAAACGCTATGACCTCAAGAAAGTCTACCTCCACTGCTTTATGGACGGCCGCGACACCGACCCGCACAGCGGCATCGACTTCATCCGCATGGTCGAGGAGCACTGCGCGCAGTCGGCCGGCGTAATCGCGTCGATTGTAGGCCGATTCTATGCAATGGACCGCGACCACCGCTGGAACCGCATCAAAGAGGCTTACGACCTGCTCATCGACGGCAAGGGCGAACAGGCCACCGACATGGTCGCCGCCATGCAGCAGAGCTACGACAACGACGTTACCGACGAGTTTATCAAGCCGATTAACAACTCGACCGTCGACGGCACCATCAAGCCCGACGACTGCGTAATCTTCTTCAACTACCGCAACGACCGCGCCAAGGAGCTCACCGAAGTCCTCACACAGCACGACATGCCCGAAGAAGGCATGCACACCGTGCCCGGCCTGCAGTATTACTGCATGACACCCTACGACTCGTCGTTCAAGGGCGTGCACATCCTCTTCGACAAGGAAGACGTAAGCAACACCCTGGCCGAATACCTCAGCAACCAGGGCAAAAAACAGCTCCACATTGCCGAGACCGAGAAGTATGCCCACGTGACATTCTTCTTCAACGGCGGCCGCGAGGCACCATTCCCCGGCGAAGACCGCATACTCGTGCCCTCGCCCAAGGTTGCTACCTACGACCTGCAGCCCGAGATGAGCGCCCCCGAGGTGAAGGACAAACTCGTAGAGGCCATCGACTCAGAGAAATACGACTTTATCGTCGTCAACTATGCCAACGGCGACATGGTAGGCCATACCGGCATCTATCCCGCCATCCAGAAGGCCGTCGAGACCCTCGACAACTGCCTCCACGACACCGTTGAGGCCGCCAAGAAGCACGACTACGAGGTGATTATCATCGCCGACCACGGCAATGCCGACAACGCAGTCAACCCCGACGGCACACCCAACACGGCCCACTCGCTCAACCCCGTGCCCTTCGTCTATGTCACCGAGGATAAAAAGGCAACGACCGACAACGGCATCCTCGCCGACGTAGCCCCCTCGCTGCTCCACATCATGGGCCTCAAGCAGCCCGCCGAAATGACAGGCAAAGACCTAATCAAAGGTTAAAGTTCCTATATCGAGGGCCAAAACATGTTCTATAACACATGTTTTGGCCCAACTTATACCTACAAATATTTGTATATCTGTAGGCAAACAACTATCTTTGCTGTCAGAAATATAAAAAATTACATAACATCTAACTCTAAACATGGACAATAATCAGGAACTTCTCGCCCAGGTTACAGCCAAAGCAAACACTTGGCTGGGCGACGGCTATGATGAGGAAACCAAAGCCGAGGTACGCCGCATGCTCGACGCCGACGACAAAACCGAGCTAATCGAGTCATTCTACAAAGACCTCGAATTTGGCACAGGCGGACTTCGCGGCATCATGGGTGCCGGCAGCAACCGCATGAACATCTATACCGTCGGTGCTGCAACCCAGGGCCTGGCAAACTACCTCAAAGAGGCATTCCCCGACATGCCCCAAATCAGTGTCGTCGTAGGTCACGACGTGCGCAACAACTCGCGCAAATTCGCCGAAATCGTTGCCGCAATCTTCTCGGCCAACGGCATCAAGGTATATCTCTTCGACAGCTTCCGCCCCACCCCCGAGCTTTCGTTCGCAATACGCGAGCTCGGTTGCCAGAGCGGCGTCAACATCACAGCCTCGCACAACCCCAAGGAATATAACGGTTACAAAGCTTACTGGAGCGACGGTGCCCAGATTATCGCACCCCACGACGTAAACATCATCGACCACGTAAACCGCATCAAGAGCGCGAAAGAAATCAAGTTCGAGGGCAACAACGACCTTATCGAGATTATCGGCGACGCGATAGACCAAAAATTCCTCACCGCTATCAAGGGCCTCTCGCTCGACCCCGAGGTCATCAAGCGTCACGCCGACCTCAAGATTGTCTACACCCCGATTCACGGCACAGGCGTAAAACTCGTGCCCGACTCGCTGCGCAACTACGGCTTCACCAACATCATCCACGTTCCCGAGCAGGATATCCCCAGCGGCGACTTCCCCACCGTCGACTCGCCCAACCCCGAGAACCCCTCGGCCATGGCCATGGCTATCGCAAAGGCCAAAGAAGTGGATGCCGACCTCGTGGTGGCTTCTGACCCCGACGCCGACCGCATCGGATGCGTAATTCGCGACAATAACGGCGAATACCAGCTCATCAACGGCAACCAGATTGTGATGATTCTGCTCAACTACATCATGCTGCGCAACCGCGAGCTCGGACGCCTCAAGGGCAACGAATATGTAGTCAAGACCATCGTTACCACCGAGACAATCAAGGCCATTGCCGAGAACCAGAACATCAAGATGTTCGACTGCTATACCGGCTTCAAATGGATTGCCGCCGTCATCCGCGACCTCGAGGGCACCGCACGCTATATCGGCGGCGGCGAAGAGAGCTACGGCTTCCTTGCCGAAGACTTCTGCCGCGACAAAGACTCAGTGTCGGCAATCTCGCTTATGGCCGAAATCTGCGCCTGGGCAAAAGACCGTGGCCTCGACTTCAACCAGATGCTCCAGGAAATATACCTCAAGAACGGCTACAGCCACGAAGAGGGTGTGAGCGTCGTTCGTCCCGGCAAGACCGGTGCCGAGGAAATACAGCAGATGATGATTAACTTCCGCGCAAATCCTCCCAAGGAAATCGACGGCAGCCCCGTTGTGCTCATCAAGGACTACGGCGACCTCAACTGCACCGACACACGCACAAATACCGTGACGAAGATGGACTTCCCCACCACTTCGAACGTGCTCCAGTACTTCACCGAAGACGGCACCAAGGTATCAATCCGCCCGTCGGGCACAGAGCCTAAAATCAAGTTCTACATCGAGGTACACGACAAGATGGCCGACCTTGCCGACTACGACCGCTGCAACCGCGACGCCGTAGCCAAAATCGCCCGCGTCAAAAAACACCTCGGCATCTGATAGATTCCAACACTAAAACATAGAGAGTGTGCCCCAAAAATAATTCATAAGAGTCCTCGGAGAGGACGATGTCATGGTTAACCCCACGATTATTCGTGGGGTAATCAATGACACAATACAATAACAATCCTCGGAGAGGATGCAACCGGCTGATAATATGTCGTTTGCGACCTCTCCGAGAATTTTTATAACTACTTTCTATTTGCAAAAACGCTTTCACTTTGTTATATTTGCAAATAAAATCGTAGTTTATGGAAGTATTAGGTCAAATAATAGGAATTGCCATCTTGATTTTCGGTGTTGTGATGTCTATTGTGGCTTTCTGCTACGGATGTAATTACGACTTAGACGGGCCAGACTTTAAAACTGAAATCAAAATCACCTTTAAAGAAGAAGTCGACGAAGACGAGGAGAAGCACTAAACAAACCGTGCCCCCAACCATAAGCATTCCGACAAAACTATGCTAAGACAAATCAAACGCGCCATATACTTGATAGCAATGACAATGTGCATCACGCAAGCCTCGGGCTGCAACAACAACAATATCACCTCTGTTTCCGCTCCCGAATTTGAGCAGCAAATCAAGGCCGACTCCGTGCAACTCCTCGATGTTCGTACCCCTGAGGAATACGCCGAAGGCCACATAGCCGGGGCCGTAAACATCGACGTACAATCCGACAACTTCCAACCGACAGCCCGGCAAGAACTATCGAAAGACTCCACCATCCTCGTCTACTGCCGCAGTGGACGCCGCTCATTAGACGCCGCCGAAATCCTCACGCGCCTCGGTTACCGCGTCGTCAACCTCAAAGGCGGCATCCTCGACTGGCAAGCCTCCGGCCTCCCGGTCACGACCACTGACTAAAGCTATCGGTAGGAGCATGGCGCTCCGCCGACATGCCATTGTTAAGTCTATAACGCTATATAGTTGATTATCGCAATAATAGCAATGTCAATACTATGACTTGCCACGGAGTGTCAAGCTCCTACAGCTGTGGGTCATTAATTGTACATTTACACTTTTTCCAACGAATAATCCTACAATAACACACTTTTCCAAGCGAATAACCCCACTACCTTACACTTTTTCAAGGGAATAGCACCGTCATACCACACTTTTTCCAACGAAAAATTTGGCAGAGAAGTGGGTCACTTGTCGGGGTAGCGCTCTATTATCGTCATACCAAGCGCGCCTTTTGTCAGGTGGAGCTCCACGCTGTCACGCCTCTCCCGATGCCGGTAGTTTGACCGGGCAAAGCGATTGTAACGTTGCAAGGAGATTGACCTCTTACATTCACGCCCATCCGGGAGTCGAACATCTATAAAATAGACTTGGTATGGTTCTCCACGGGTATAACGGTTACGCGCCACACGTTTCATGCGGTGACGAGTCTCGGAATAGACTTTCACAACCTCTCCGCGAACAGTCACCGAATCCGACGCATCGCGCCCAAAATAATTCACCCCGAGAATTAAAGCCATAAATAAGCCCGTAGCGGCAACGAGGTGGCAAATCACATTTATAATCACATTACTCGACCCAGTAATCATTCTCCATTTTCGCCACAATACCAAGGCCGTGACAGCCGCAACCACGACTGACGCCCCGATAATCCACCCAGGTTTAACAAGGGTCATACCGAAAAGCGCAATAGCGATTCCGTAAAATATAACCACCAAAACCGATACCAAGATTATTCCAAACATCCTCCAACCGGAGGTTTTATCTTTTGCCATACTGTTATTAAGAGAATTATTTTACTACTTCACTGACATAAACTCTCGCACAAAATTACTAAAAAGGGATAACACACACAAATCTTAAGACTCTTGACAGCACAGGTGTCAGGCCAGATTTATGCAGTAACTTAAGGCAGGGAAGAAATGCTCATTGTGAAATACGAAACCCCGACTTTGTGGGCCGGGGAAGAATACTTTGAACTTTTTATGAGACTGATTTCCTTTTGCGAGGCCATCTTCGATAGTGCTATCTTACAAGCTCCCACCGACAGCGTCGGAAGCGCCAATAAGAACGTACATATACAAGCTTGTCTCTAAAGCTTGGAACCGTTTTGAAGTTTTGAGGCAGAGCCCCACTAAGGCGGTTCTACCCGTTGTGAGGATGCCTACGATTTTTAATCATAATTTAACCCCATGAGTTTTTCATATACGCTCTACACGTATAAGTGCTGACTTAACAGCCTTCATGGATTTATATCTTTATCTTCCACGTTTTGGAGGGTGATACTACAATGTAATAGCCATTTGGAAGAGTATGTAAATCGGTGACTTTTATATTTGCTTTATATAAAAGCCCGTTGCACCGATATACTTTTAACAGCGTTTCACTATCTTCAAATATATTATCTATGCCATTGAATCCCTGTATATTCCAAAAATTTCCCCACACGTACGCAGTTTTGTATAAATTGGAACTTCAACTTCCATTGTTGTATATTGAGCTGTTGTAAATACATCGTATAAATATGGAGGTGAAGGTAACTCGCTTTTTAAATATTGCAAAGTTTTCCAATTTATATAACCTCCAGGATCTACAAATTTAGGGTTGCCAATACCTATTATGAGACGCTTCAAATTATTATATTGACAGCCATCATCCATATCCTTTAGTGATTTTATTTCTCGAGCAATATATAATTCCTCCACTTTGTCAAATATTTGTAATAATTCCTGTTGGTAACCGGTCCACTCTAAAGAATTCATAATAGACGACGACCTATCACGCACCTGTATAAATAATAACTTTAGAGGGAGACTGTTATGTAGTATTCTTAGGGAATGTATGTCACATCTATCAAACGTAAAATGTGGTTTTGAGGAATTACCACTGAATGGAACGCTTCCTAAATAAATTTGACTGGTATTTTCTCCAATCGTTAAACTCTTTAATGAAGTACACCCTTCAAAAGCACCATTAGGAATTACATTTGCATTCCATTCTACAGTTTCTAAAGAGGTGCAATTTCTGAACATATAATATCCATATTCTTCTGAGCTATCCGTGTTTGTCAAGTCACGCAATTTAACAGATTCAGGTATTATTATACTCCTTAATGAACTACATGCGCCAAAGCAATAACTACCTATACCTACAATTGAAGTCGGTATATTTATGTTTTCAAGACTTTTGCAACCATAAAAACAGTTTGGACCTAAAGACTCGCAGTTTTCACCAAGTATAATTGTTTTCAAAGAAGAACATCCACTGAAACAATCAGAGGGGAGAGTCTTACAATCAATTTCTACTTCTCTTAACGCTGTACATCCTTCAAAAGTTTCATGGCCATCAAGGATTGCATTGGAAGGGATTTTAATACTTTCAAGAGAAGTGCATCCCCAAAAACAACGTATACCAAAGCGAATGGTATTTTCTTGTCCGAATGTAAAACTATCTAAGGAACCACAATTTTTAAAACATTCTTCTCCAAGGAAAGATATAGAAGAAGTATTTTCGATATGCTTTATTTTTGAATTACTAAAGCAACCTTTTTTTATAGATTTTACTGATTGAGGTAAAGTGACACTCTCTATCTGACTGCCTGAAAACGCATTATTCCCTAGTGCTGTAACTTTCAAGCTCCTATTCAGATAGGTCACCTCTTCAGGTATAACAAGTTCATCAAGGTCGGTATTTGAACCTGAAACTTCGCATGTAAACCCTGCCGTAGAGGTGATGGTGTAGTAGATGCCATCGACCTCGAAATCGTATGCCGAGGCCGATATGAGTGTGCATAGCATCGCCATGAACACCCACAGTTTTTGAGTGATTGGCTTCATAATAATCAAATTGTAAGTTTTTCTAAGTCAAACGCAACGTGAAACATTGATTTGGCAAAGTCTGCTTTATGACAAAGTTCAGTTGCCATTGCTTCGATTTCATTTTCAGGCAGGGTTTGAAATAGATTAGTGTTCATGAGGGCATTTTTGAACATGTCGGGATGGAATCCAATTTCATGTTTCCATGCATAGTGAGCCATTCTGGCAAATCTTCGCTGGTCGAAAAGATTGCTCACACTCACATCAAATGAGGGGAATCCAGAACAAACATTCTGGATTAATTCTTGTAAAGTTTCATCCATGTGTATTTCCTATGCCGCCGGACTCCCCTCCTTGGCGTTAGATTGGTTTACGAAAAAAGCGTAGGAATCTATATCTGTTACCGTCCTACCATTGGAGGCTTCTCGCATTGCCTAATCGTAGTCGGACGGCAACTGCAGAAGCCCACGCCAGTATATGCAATCATTACGTCCGGCACTATTTCTCTCGAAATATCGTGCCGAAAGCATGACAATTACATATCCACGGGCATCTACCGTTGCTCAACCCTTGACTACGATTCGAAACTTTGCGAGAATTTCCAATGGTCAAGAATCAGCGCGGATAAACGCTTTCTTATGTATGTTTACACATCCCACTCCGCTCAAACCCCAGACCGGAAGTCGGCTCGGATGAACCTTTCCCTACTGGCGTGGTCTGCGAGGCGGTCTGCAAATGCAAAGTTAGTAATATTTTTTGATATGCAAAGCCTATCGTGCTGAAAAACATTTACACACATCAAAAAAAGAAATAGATTTAGGGGCCCAAGCCGAAATTACGGTGCATATATAGTTGGGTCGAGTTGTGGCTAATGTAGGAGCTGGACCCTCCGGGACCAGCCATTTTCAAGGCAATGCTTTTCATTTATACACAAGTAGTTAAATGTAATGGCTGACCTATGGCTTGCCTCGGAGAGTCAAGCTCCTATCGTTGAGAACCCTCTTCTCTTATATTTTTAATTATGCACTATGATTTCGGATTGAGCCGATTTAGGTCGGTTGGAACCGCTAACCACAAAAAGTCGTCGGAGACTTTACAACTTCAAAAATGCCGCAAAGTTAATATCTTGGAGCAAAAAATCAACCTATAAGTTGCATTTTTTCGGATAATCTTATTAACTTAGCACCTGAATATATAGTATGAAGTTTGTATAGATAATCAACGGATTCTAACATTCCCAGGCTATAAATGCTCACAATCAATGCAAGGCGTTTCTCAAAGCCAACGATTTGACCAGGACAGTTTTGTTGAACTCACTAACGAATAATATTATGGCAAGCAAGGCAATTAAATTTTTAAAGGAACATCAGAGTGAGACCCCTTCGCGGTTTGCAGAAGAAGCCGCATGGCGAAAGGAAAATGCAAGTTGGCTCCGCTGGTCGCGTCAGCTTGCCGTGACCCTTATTGGCTACATGCAGGACAACGGCCTAAAAAGAGCCGACCTCGCCGCCCGTCTAGGCGTGAGTCCGCAGTATGTCAGCAAACTCTTGTCAGGCACCGAAAACCTCAGTTTCAAGAGTGTTGCCAATATAGAAGACAAGCTTGGAATAACTTGCTTCGCGATGGCATAATTAGGCTACTGCAACCCTTAGCGTTTCATCACGCTTCTTGACACCGAGAACATATTTCTCCGAACAACAAAAAAACCTCGAAGCAACAACCAAGAAATGGCAGTTGCTCCGAGGGGTTTGTATGGTTAATCCTTGCGGTTTTATTTCGTTGTGGCGGCTTCGTCGGCTGCTTCTGCTGCCTCGGCGGCCTGGTCTTGGGCGATTTCTTTTTCCTTGAACTCGGTCACGCCGGCGGCGATGAGCTGGTTGTACCAGGTGAAGAGTTTGCGGATGTCGGTATTGTAGACCTTCTCGCGGTCGAAGTCGGGAAGGATGGTGGCGAAGAACTCGCGCATGGCCTCGTCGCTGGCAAAGCCCTTGATGTCGACGGGTTCGCCGCCCTTGACCTCGTAGAGCTTCTCCATGATATCGGGCAGGGGCTCGTCGCCGTTCTCGGTGTACATGGTGATGTCGGCCAGCGAGATTACTTTTTCGTGCGGATAGGTGGGGGTGCGCTTGCCGGTGGCAAGTGACTCTACTATGAGGCTGTTTTTACCGCGTGTCAGCAGGCGGTAAAGACCCGGTTTACCGGTTATCGAGATAATTCCTTTCAACATTGGTGTGTTTATGTTTTGGTCGTTTGTTAATTATGTTTGCAAAATTAACAATTAAGCATGAAATTCGGTTCTTATTTCGTAACTTTGTACTCGAAAAAAACTGCGTTGCACCAATCTTTGCGCGATATTAAACTTTATTTGCAAAATGTTAACACTTCTTAAATATATAATACAGCTAATCCTGTCACCCAAAAACGGATGGGACGATATCGCTGACAAGAACCCGGACCCCGAAATCTTGCTCACAAAAGGCGTCTACCCGCTGCTCGGCATCGCCTCGGCTACGGTGTTCCTCGGCCTCGTCTACCACCAGGCCACGCTGCCGCAGGTGCTAATCGGCGCGGTAAACGTTTTCGGGTCGTATTTTGTTGGTATATTTATCGCCCGACTGCTCTTCGACCTCTACCTGAGGCAGATTGCCGGTCAAGATGTAGACAAGCGTCAGTCGACCACGCTGATACTCTGCGGCTTCGGCATGATGCTCCTCTTCCAGATTATCGAGAACTGCCTGCCGTGGAACCTCTTGATAGTAAAGTTCCTGCCTATCTACGCCATACTCGTACTGTCGAAAGGCTGCGAATACCTGGGCATATCCAAGCGCAAGGAGCTGCGCTTTACGGGCTTCGCCGGCATCGCCATCGTAGCCGTGCCCCTCTTGATTTATTACATCTTTTACTTATTAATACAATGAAACTCAAACAAAAAGAAATAAATATAAAGAACCGCCGCGCCACTTTTGACTACGAGATTGTAGAGACCTTTACCGCCGGCCTCGTATTGACCGGCACCGAAATCAAGAGCATACGCAACGGCCATGCCTCGCTGGTCGATACTTTTTGCTACGTCAGTGCCGCCGGCGAGGTATGGGTCAAGAACATGAATATTGCCCAATATTTCTACGGCACCTACAATAACCATGAGGCCCGGCGCGACCGCAAACTTTTGCTCAATAAAAAGGAAATTGCCAAAATCGGCAAGATGGGCAAAGACTCGGGCTATACCATCGTACCTCTGAGGCTATTTATCAGCGACCGTGGCTATGCCAAACTCGTAATCGGCATAGCACGAGGCAAGAAAGAATACGACAAACGACAGTCTATCAAGGAGCGCGAGGACAAGCGCAACCTGGCCAGGCTGATGCAAAAATGATGTTTATAAGTTTACTGGTTTATAGGTTGACGTTTAAAGGTTAATGTTTAAAGTTTAGAGATTAGAGGTTAATGAGACTGTCGATATTTCGAAATTCCACTTACCCTCAACCCACATCACCTTAACCCTTAACCTTTAATCCTTAACCATTTAATAAACTTGTAAACTCTTAAACACATAAACCTGTATAGATGATTTATCCTGACACATTAGAGCATAAAATCGGGTTCGACAGCGTGCGCGAGCAAGTTGCCGCCCTGTGTTCGTCGCCCGTCGGCGTTGACCGCTGCCACGAGATGGCCTTCAGCACCGACTATGCCACCGTGCGCCGCCAGTTGGGCGAGACAGCCGAGATGCTCGCCCTTATTTCGGGCGACAGCGGCTTCCCCTCGGGCAATATCCACGACCGCCGCGCCGCGCTGATGGCCCTGCGCGTGCCGGGCACGTGGCCTTCTGAAACCGACCTGCCCGGCCTGCGCGCGTCGCTCGGCGCCATGGCCGACATTGCCAATTTCTTTGCCAAGCAGCGCCGCGACGAAATGGGCACCACGTCCTACCCCTATCTCGACGCCCTTGCCGCCGACATGCAGGCCTTCCCCGACGTCACGGCTGCTATTGACCGCATCATCGACCGCCACGGCGAAATCAAGGATAACGCCTCGCCGCAACTCGCCGACATACGCCGCGCCATGTCGGCCGCCTCGGCAAGCATCAACTCGGCAATGCGCCGCGTGATGGCCGAAGCCGTGCGCAACGGCTATATCGAGGCCGACGCCACACCATCGGTACGCGACGGCCGCCTCGTCATACCGGTGTCGCCGATGTACAAGCGCAAAATCAGCGGCATCGTACACGACGAGTCGGCATCGGGCAAGACCTTCTATATCGAGCCGGCCGAGGTCGTAGAGGCCAACAACCACCTGCGCGAACTGTCGATTGAAGAGCGTCGCGAGATTGTGCGCATACTCCAGGGCCTCGCCGACGTAATCAGGCCGCGCATCGACGAGCTTGTCGACGGCTTCGAGCACCTCGGCATCTTCGACTTCGTCCACGCCAAGGCCCAGTATGCCAAAATCACCGAGGCCGAGATGCCATCGCTCAGCGACGCGCCCGAAATCGAGTGGTATGGTGCGCGCCACCCCGGGCTGATGCTCTCGCTCGGGCGCCAGGGAAAAGAAATCGTGCCCCTCGACATAACCCTTACCCCCGAGCATAGGCTGCTCATCATATCGGGCCCCAACGCCGGCGGCAAGTCTGTGACGCTCAAGACCGTGGCCATAGCGCAGTACATGGCCCAGTGCGGCATGCTGCCAGCCATGTACTCAAACTCGCACATGGGCATATTCGACGGCATATTTATCGACATAGGCGACGACCAGTCGATTGAAGACGACCTCTCGACATATTCGTCGCACCTGCGCAACATGAAGTTTTTCCTCGCCAGGGGCAACTCCTCTACCCTCATACTCATCGACGAGTTCGGCTCGGGCACCGAGCCCCAAATCGGCGGCGCCATAGCCCAGGCCCTGCTGCGCCAGTTCAACGCCAAGGGCATGTGGGGCGTCATCACCACGCACTACCACAACCTCAAACAGTTCGCCGAAGAGACTCCGGGCCTTGTCAACGGCTCGATGCTCTACGACCGCCAGCAGATGAGGCCGCTGTTCAAACTCTCCATCGGCCATCCTGGCAGCTCGTTCGCCATCGAAATAGCGCGGAAGACCGGGCTGCCCGAGGACATCATTGCCGACGCAAGCGAGATTGTAGGCAGCGACTATGTAAACCTCGACAAATACCTGCTCGACATAGCCCGCGACCGCCGCTACTGGGAAAACAAACGCGCCGAAATCCGCCGCAAGGAAAAGGCCATCGACGAGACCCTGGCGCGCTATAGCGACGACGCCGAGAAGCTGCGCCAGCAACGCCGCGAAATCATAGGCGAGGCCCGCGAGGAAGCCAAGCGAATACTCGAAGGCTCGAATGCCGCCATCGAGCGCACCATACGCGACATACGCAGCGCCCAGGCCGACAAGGAGGCCACCAAGGAAGCGCGGCGCAAACTCGAGGACGAGCGCCGCGCCCTCGCCCAGAAGCAGCACGACAGCCACCCGCTGCTCGACAAGGCAAAGAAGAAACGCGGCGAACGCAAACCGCGTACCGCCGAACCCGAGCGGCCCATCGCCGCCGGCGACAACGTGGTGCTCGACGGCGGCAACACCGTCGGCATAGTCGACTCGGTATCGGGCAAGGACGCCGTGGTAATCTTCGGCCAAATCAAGACGACCGTCAAGCTGTCGAGGCTCAGGCACACCATCCGCAAACCGGCCGAGAGCAAGGGCGGAGTGTCATTTATATCGTCGCAGACCTCCGACTCGTCGCGCGAACGCCAGCTCAATTTCAGCCACGAAATCGACGTGCGCGGCATGCGTGCCGACGAGGCCGTACAGGCGGTGATGTACTATATCGACGATGCCGTGCAGTTCAACTCGTCGCGAGTGCGCATACTTCACGGCACCGGCACCGGCGCCCTCAGGCAATATATCCGCAACTACCTCGCCACTGTCAAGGCAGTCAAAAACTACCACGACGAAGACGTCCGTTTCGGCGGCCCCGGCATAACAGTCGTCGAGTTTTAGAACTCCAAGATTAACACAGCGATGTTACGCAATTTATTTCTGACTTTTGCCAAAATCGGGGCATTTACCTTTGGCGGAGGATGGGCGATGATTAGCATCATCGAGCGCGAGGTGGTTGACCGCTACCATTGGCTCGACAAGGCCGAGTTTCTCGACCTGTTGGCCGTGGCCCAGTCGTTGCCCGGTATCATGGCGGTCAATATCGCCGTAGTCGTCGGCGACAAGCTGCGCGGCCTCAAGGGAGCCTTGTCGGCCGCAGCCGGCACCATCATGCCGTCGTTTCTGATAATACTGCTGATAGCCATATTCCTGACGCCCGAGACAATCATCGAAAACCCGACGCTGTCGGCAATCTTCAAGGGCATCAGGCCCGTTGTCACGGCCCTTATCATCGCCCCCGTCATCACCTCAGCGCGGTCGGCCGGGCTCGGCTGGAAGATGGCCTGGATTCCGGCTGTCGTGGCACTGCTGATATGGTCGAAACTGCCCTTTATCTCCAACCCGATTTTATTTATAATACTCGGCGGAGCAGCCGGCTATCTACTGGCAATGCGTTCGCACCGCAAACTTAAGAAGTCATGATTTACCTTCGACTTATCTGGAGCTATCTCAAAATCGGATTTTTCGGTTTTGGCGGCGGATATGCCATGCTTGCGCTTATCGAAAACGAAATTGTGACCCCCGGATGGATTACCGAGCAGATGTTTACCGACATTGTGGCAATATCGCAAATGACCCCGGGGCCTATCGGCATCAACTCGGCAACCTATATAGGCTATGTGGCACCTATGGCATCGTCGGCCATGCTCAACCACCCCGTCTTCGGCATACTCGGGTCGCTGCTGTGCACCCTGGTAGTCGTGCTGCCAAGTTTCGTGCTTGTCCGCTACACGGGCCATTACATAGCACGCCACCGCGATAGCGTGGCCCTCAAGGGAATATTCAGCGGCCTGAGGCCCGTAGTCATCGGCCTGATAGCCTCGGCGGCACTGCTGATGATGAACGGGGCCAACTTCGGCACGACTGCCACCGATGTAACCAAGAGCATCGCCCTGTGCGTGGCGGCTCTGGCGTTGACGCTGTTTACGAAAATACACCCGATTATTTTGATTATACTTGCCGGCATTGCCGGATTAATCTTGTTTTGAGATATTAAGCTATGACATATCAGGAAACCCTCGACTACCTCTTCGTGCAGGTGCCGATGTTTCAAAATCTCGGTGCCGGGGCCTACAAGCCCGGTCTCGAAACCACGCTCAAACTCGCCTCGCACTGGGGCGACCCTCATAAGTCGTTGAAGTGCATCCACGTAGGAGGCACCAACGGCAAAGGCAGCACGGCATCGACAATAGCCGCCATATTGCAGTCGGCCGGATATAAGACCGGGCTCTACACGTCGCCGCACCTCGTCGACTTCCGCGAAAGAATCCGTGTCGACGGCGAACCGGTGAGCAAGGAGTTCGTGGTCGACTTCGTGTCGGAATATCTCGCCACGCCGTCGCTCACAGCATTGCACCCCACATTTTTCGAGCTTACCACCGTCATGGCCCTCGCCTGGTTTGTCAAGGAGAAAGTCGACGTGGCGGTAATCGAGGTGGGCCTCGGCGGACGACTCGACTGCACCAACATCATCACGCCGCTACTGTCGGTAATCACCAACATATCGCTCGACCATATGGCCCTCTTAGGCGACACCGAGGCTAAAATAGCAGCCGAGAAGGCCGGTATCATAAAAGCCGGCATCCCCGTGGTCATAGGCTCGGCCGAGGGCGACGTACTCGATGTATTTGAGAAAAAAGCCTCGTCGATAGGTGCGCCACTCGTCGTTGCCTCGAAACAGCGGGAATATACCGAAGCCCGGGTGCATGACGACGGCATAGACTATATCGGCACGGCGTGGGGCGACCTTCGGGGCGAGCTATGCGGTGACTGTCAGCGCGAAAACTCCGCCACCGTGCTGTCTGCGCTCAGATTTATCACACCACATTTCCCAAAAATAGACAAGGAGTCTGTGTCCATGGGCTTTGGCCGGGTATGCGAACTCACCGGCCTCGCAGGACGATGGATGGAACTGAGCCACAGCCCGGTGCGCGTGCTATGCGACACCGGCCACAATATCGGCGGCTGGCGCTGGCTGGGGCCGTCGCTGTCAAAAATCTCAGAGACAGGGACCCTGCACATGGTTTTGGGCTTCGTCAACGACAAGGATGTCAACGCCATAATGGACCAGATGCCCCGTAATGCCCACTACTATTTCGCCAAGCCGAGTGTGGCGCGAGGGCGCGCCGCCATATCGACAGCCGAAACGGCGGCACAGCATGGACTGAAAGGCGAGGTCTACGAGACGGTTGCAGAGGCTTATAAGGCAGCCATGGAAGCTGCCGGCGAGGGCGACACAGTCTTTGTCGGAGGCAGCACATTTGTGGTTGCCGACCTCATGACTCTTCTCCGGTGAGGCACTTGCGCACTGCGCGACGGATGGCGTCGGCATAGCGGCTTTCGTGACGTAAGACCTCGAGTATGCCCTCGATATAGTCTTCCTTGTTCACAAAGCCGCAGAGCTGGGCCACGTTGCAGGCCGAGAGCATCGACTTCTGATTGTAGACTCGCAACACCGATGCGTAGTCGTCGGTATCGACGTAGCGATGGAAGTCGTTGCAGAAACCTTCGTAGATTTTTCGAGGGTTGATTTCGTCAAAGAGACTTTGGAGGTGCTGCTCGTAAACGGTGATGTCGGCCGAGCGGGCATCGACACGATATTCCATCGTCCGTTTCACGCGGTGACGTGTGTGCAACAGGGCCTGTTGCCGCAGGTCGCCGCGAAACATGTTGATTACCGCTCGTCGGACTTTTTGCACGGCGCGGTCGGCCGAACGGTGGCGCGACTCGGCCATGGCAGAAATGATATCCTCAATCAACAGGAGATTCTCGATTTCGGCCACATCGGGCACCATGATTTTCTTTCGGCGCAAATATGCCACCTCGGCATCGTCGCGGCGGTCGCGGTCGACAATACCGCACGACTCGACCTTGTGGAGCGTGTTAAGGTCGTTGAATGTGCGCGTGGCCTCGATGACCTTATTGCAACTGCCAAGCGACCTGACATTGTAATCCGGGAAGATGAGCGGATAGAGCTTGGCATCAATCGAGCGTTCGCTGTCGCCCTCGATAAAGAGCACAGGCTTTCGCGCACCAATCAGGGTCATATAAAGCTCCTGGGTGAGGCCCGAATGTGGAGGCAGCACCTCGTAGTCCCACGCCTCGTCGGCGGGGTCGCAGTCGCGCACCCAGACCACGGGGGCACCGTTGCGCGACGATGCAAACTCGGTGTCGTGCGTAGTGTAGACAAAGGTGCAGTCGGCGCGGGCGGCTTCGAGGCGGTTCCACAACGAGGCCGTGAGCGACGGGTGGAGAAACATCTCGGGGGCCTCGACGAAAATCACGGCCTTTTCGGGAGCATAGAGCACGGCGGCGGCATAATATAGCACGGCTTTCTCGCCGTCGGAAAGCCGCAGGGCCGAGTAGGCATTCACGTCTATACCTCGGGCAAAGAGGATTTTGCCACTGTCGATAAGCACGCGGTTGCCGGGAAACACGTCCTGCCACAGCTCAATGACGCTGTCGAGGCGCGTGTGGCGCAGGTTGGCATTGCGATGGTCGGCAAGGGCGAGCTTGTAGCTGATGAGGTTGAGCATCTCGTCGTTCATCAGCTGTGCCAGCAACAGGTCGAGTATGGTGGGCGGCGCAACCGAGCGCTCGGCAGTTGCTACGACCATGGGGCTGAGCCGCCGACGTAAGGCTTCGGGCAACTGGTCGGCAGGGCCGTAGCGGCGATAGAGCGCGTCGAGCGCCGACATGGGGTAGGCCTGCTTGCCGAGAGCCTGCGCGGTGGCAATGGTAAAGCGCGTCTTGCCGGCGCCGTTGGCTCCGACAATAAGCATACATTGATGCGGCTCAATCGTGACTGTGGCCGCTATATGGCCGTCGCGGCGGCGTGGTAGTGTCAGTTGCATGGCTCTGATTTTTAAGACAAGGTGAAATCTTTACACTACAAAAATAGCCAAAAACTCGTATATCGCAAAAAATAAATATCAGAACATGACGAGAAGAAGAAACAAAAAGACAAAAGAGCCAAAAAGGGACATAAGAACGGACAGACTTTTCTGAAAAAATTGATTGCAAACGTCATCGCCAACGATTTTTTTGGCTTTTGGCCTAATTTTTGTATTTTTGCGTAATAAAAGACCACAGGCCGATGAAACTCGTTTTCTATTATATCTACTTTTTCTTAATCGCAGCTCCCCTGCTGCTGGTTATCACCATATTGGCGGCCCTGCTCACCATCATAGGCAGCGCCCTTGGCGGAGGCCGTATTTTCGGCTACTACCCCGGCGCGATATGGGGCAGGCTGTTCTGCATACTGTCGCTGGTGCGCGTCACCATACACGGGCGCGACAAAATTTCCACGGGCCAGAGCTACGTCTTCATAGCCAACCACCAGGGGGCTTATGATATATTCTCGATTTACGGCTATCTCGGCCACAACTTCAGGTGGATGATGAAGAAGAGCCTCGAGCGCATACCCCTTGTCGGCTATAGCTGCAAGGTTTCGGGCCATATATTTGTTGACAACTCGAGCCCGTCGGCCGTCCGCGCCACCATGCAGGCCGCCGAGCAGCGTCTTGCCGGCGGCATGTCGGTAGTTATCTTTCCCGAAGGTTCGCGTACCCTCGACGGTCGCATGCACGCCTTCCGTCGTGGGGCTTTCACACTCGCAGTCGAGTTCGGCCTGCCCGTTGTGCCAATAACTATTGACGGCGCATACAAAATCTTACGTCGCGGCTCACTGCTGCCACAGCCCGGACGGATAAAGCTCACAATCCACGACCCAATCGAGGCCCCCGAGGGCGGCCGCCACGAACTTGCCGACCTGATGGACAAATCTTACAAAGCCATAGCATCGGCCCTATGACCGAAAGCCAAATCTACCGAGTGCCGGCGTCGGCATACGCACGTGCCTACCTGAGGCGTCACGGCACAATACCGGCCATTGTTATCGCCCTGCTTGTCGCCACGACACTCGTGGCCGGATTTGCCGACATGCGTTGGTGGCTCGTCGGGCTGATGGGCATATTCATAGTAATACCCATGGCAATGTCGATGGCTTGGTTTATCGCCACAGGCCGGCGCGACATGGCCATGAGGTTACGGCCCCAAAGCATCGAGGCCGACAACGATGCCGTGACAATAAATTTTTACCCCTTCGAATACGACAACGAAAACCCGGTAGCACTGCAAAATGTTGTAATAACGACAAACCAGATAATTACAAGCGTCACCGGTACTCGATATACAACCCTGAGGCTTAAGCCCGGAGAGCCTTTCGACTTTATATTAATACCGACCGACAAAATACCCCCGGGTACAATATTAGAACAATGACCACCTCACACATACCAGATTTTCTACAAGCGGCAGAAGACGATTTAGACCGCTCAAACATCCGCCGTGCCCTGGGGCTGCTGCGCGCAGTGGCCAAGCGACTCAATTGTCCTGAAATCAGCAAGGACATCGACAAAGTCGAGGGCCGCTACTTCTATATGCTACGCTTTTTATACGGCAATCCATCGTCGGCCCAGGATGCCGAAATCAAAGTAATTACCGATACTATTACCGACATCATCGCGGCCCTTAGCCACCATTTCGACGCGCAGGGCGACACACTCTACGGCGCACAGATACGTTTCGAGGAACTTCGCCCCGAAGAAAACCTGCAGAGCATCATCAGCGACTATCTGTCCGAGGCCGAACGCCTGCGCACCGACACCGCCGCCCTCACAAACCCACGGAGCCGCGCAATGCTCGAACGCCTTGCCAACGACATATTCAACCGCCTATGGACCGTAGGCAAACTCGACCAAGACACCGCCGACCTCGTTATCGACCTCATTGGCGACGACGGCATCAGGGCAGCCCATCGCGAGCTATGGGTCAACGGCATAGGCATGGCCCTGGCTCACAGGCGAAATGACGAGGTGCTGCGTATGCTCTACACCATCGCAGGGAACAACAACCGCCGCATAAGCATAGCTGCCGCAATCTGGCTGCTGATAACGCTGCTGTGCATGAAAGAAAACTTACCACTCGGCGAATCAGAGCAAGTATGGCATATCGTGACAAAGACCGCAGGACTCGACGCACTCGGCATCTATAAGATTATCGTGCAGAACTTTACGAGCGAAAACGGCGATTTCTTTAATGATATAGCCTCGCTGAGCCAACGCTTCAAGGGCATCAACCCGACGAACCCCGGTGAGCTTAAAAATCTCGACCTCGGCAGCGACGACTACGACAAATTACGGCGCTTCAACGAGGCGCAGGCAAACGGTGCCGACGTTTTCATCAAGAGCATCGGCCGGATGCGCCAATATCCCTTCTTCGCCACGCTTGCAAACTGGTTTATGCCTTTCGACCCCCAGCATAGCGCACTTGCCGAAATCACTGATGGCGAGGGTGCCGAAATCGCCGAGTCAATCGCACGTATGCCCAACCTTGCCGACAGCGACAAATATGCCGTGCTACTGTCGATGAGCCAGATGCCGCCGTCGATGCGCAACACCACGCTATCGGCCATGGTCGACAGCATGAGGATGATGTCTGACATGCCCGAATACAACGAGGCAATGAAAGAGTTCGCGAATATCTCCGACCGCGCCCTGGTTGCCAACCAATTGCACGGCATTGCCCGTTTCTGCAAGTATTTCCCGAAAGTCGACGAGTTTAAGTTCACCCTAAGATGGACGCCCTACTTTATGCTCTATTTTGATGAAGTTGCAAAGATTTTTGACAATGCACAAATCATCGAGCTTGCCAATTTTGCCGTAAAGCATGGTTTCCGTCACGAGGCTATGCGTTATTTCGACATTATTTCTCATACCGACGACGGAACGATGACCGACGAAGACTACGAGACGTATGCCGACCTGCTTGTAGAAAACCAAAGTACCAACCAGGACAACTTAGACAAGGCCATAGATATATACCGGCAACTACTCAGCGAAGACGCTGCCCGCATCGACATCGCCCTAAAGCTGGCAAAAGTATTTCGTGAGCTCAGTTTGGTCCGCGAGAGTATCGAGACACTGATAAATGCCGGAGTCGAAGGCAGCAACAATATCGAGGCTCTCAAGCTCCTTGCCGAGTGCTACCTTGCAACCCACCAGGTCGACGAAGCTATCGAGACCCTTCACCAGGCCGACTACCTGCTGTCGGCCGACGACAACAGCGCAAAGCTGAACCTCGCCTACGCCTACATGCTCGGCAACTATCCCGACGAGGCAGCCGGCACCATAAGCCTCATCGCTCCGGAGCAACGCGACAGCAAGTTTCCGGGCCTCGAGCGAATAATATTATGGCTCACAGGGCACCCAGACGAGGCTGTCGAAACAGATTTGAGTGGCGACGACCTCGACAGGTTCTTAAATCAGCTCAGCAACAGCATCGAAAGCCTGTGGTCTTACCCAATCGGCGAAACTAAGGCCTATACGGGTCTCAAGACCCTGCCCGATATCATGGCATACCGCGCCAAAGGTTCACAATTCGGAAATCTCTAACATAAAAACTCTTCATATTATGGTAATCCAACGCTGGCAGAGTGTACTGCTACTTATTGCCGTGGTGCTGATGTGCATATTTTGCGCCACTCCCTATGCCCAGGTCAAGGCAATCGAATCGGCCGACCCCACACCCGTTTTCGCTGCCGATGCCCCGGTGTTCCTCATCCTCAATATCGTAATTGCAGCATTGCTGTTTATTGCAATCTTCCTGTTCAAAAATCTCAAGCTGCAGATGCGCGTCACCCTCATCACCATATTGCTCATTGCAGCCTCGATTGTTACATGCGGCTTTATTCTCTATGCCAGCATGCCCGATGCCGAACTCATCTGGACCGGCGGCGTACTGCTGTTGGTCGCAGCCATGGTGTGCGCCCTCTTCGGCCTGCGGTTTATGCGCAAAGACCGCAACCTCCTGCGCAGTTATGACCGCCTCAGATGACCGAGCGCGAATTTGCCTGGGTCGAGGCTCACATATCTGACCGCCCCGATGCCCTGCGGCTTGCCGTACACGGCCGCAGCGACGGCATCGACTACGAGGCCGCAATCACCCAGATTGAATGTAGGCGCAAGTTTGCCGCGAAACTACAGCAGACCCTGGCTGCTTTCCCCCGTTTCTACTTCCCGTCGGTCCTCGCCGGGGAGCAGGCGACTTCCGACCTCCTGGCTGCATACCACTGCGGCATGATTCCAGGCCGTGCCACGGTCGCCGACCTCACGGCAGGGCTGGGCATCGACGTGTTCCACCTCGCCACCAGGGCCGATAATGTAACCGCCGTCGAACTCGACCATAACCGGGCCGAAGCCCTGCGCTATAATGCGGAGGGCTTGCGGCTCGATAACATCTCTGTTGTCGAGGGCGACTGCGCCGACTTCGTAGACCGGTGCATCGCTTCGGGCACGCATTTCGACGCCGTATTTATCGACCCGGCCCGACGAGGTGCCGACGGGTCGCGGGTGTTTGCCCTCAACGACTGCCAGCCCGACGTATGCGCACTAATCGACAAGCTGCGACATATGTGCCGCTTCCTGCTTATCAAGGCTTCGCCCATGCTCGATATCGCGCATACGGCCGGAGTGCTGTCGGTAACGCCGGCAAGCATAGCCGCCGTCGGCACCCCTACCGAGTGCAAGGAATTGTTTGTCATCATCGATTTTGCCAATCAGCCCGACTCGCCTGTCATCGAGGCCGTAACCCTGTGGGCCGACGGCGCGTCAACTTTTGCGTTCACACGCGCCGAAGAAGAGTCAGCCCCGATGCCGGCTCAAGGCCGGACACTCCAGACCGGCGACTATATATATGAGGCATATCCGGCGGTAATGAAAACGGGCGTATTCAAGCTCCTGGCATCGCAATACGGGCTATCAGTATTCCACCCCAACACGCGCCTTTACTATTCAGAAACGGCGGTCGAGGGCTTTCCGGGCAAGCGCTACAGGGTTATCGAGGCTCTGCCCTATGCATCGAAAGTCATCAAACGCCTCAAATCGCGCTACCCCAAAGCCGAGGTCGCAGTGCGCAATTTCGGCATCAGCGCCGACTCGCTGCGCTCTAAACTCGCCATACGCGACGGCGGCACGGTACGCATCTATGGCTATACCGACCACCGTGGAGAGCCCATGCTGGCTATCGTAGAACCGGCCTGATTATTTCAGCCGCGAGGCTATAAGTCGGTAGATTTCACCAATCCACAGTACAATCGAAGTCGACCCTATTATAACCACCCAGTCAATCATGGCGAGTGGCACCACGCTAAAGAACGGGCCGCCAATGCTGACAATGAGTATCTGCCCGACCAATATCACGGCCGCGATAAATAGAAATCCGCCACAACCCTTGAAGTGAAGGGCCGACCGCCCGGTAGCAAAAGCGCGGGCATTAAACATATTCCAGAACTGCAAGAAAACAAAGGTCGTAAAGAACAGCGACACCTCGTAGGGCGTAAGGCTTGCCAACTGAGGGTCGAAGGCAGCACGGCCAATCTCTGCAAAACTATTTATATCGGTATGCTCGAGATAATATAGCATGGCAAAAAGCAATGCCGAGAAAACAAGGCCGGTGCCGAGAATAAACTCCCACATGGGGCGGTTGATGATAAAGGCCGACCTCGAACGCGGCTGCTCCTTCATCACCGATTTTGTCGGAGGCAGCGAGGCGAGTGCCATGGCGGCAAAGGTATCCATGATAAGGTTTACCCACAACATCTGCGTCACCGTCAGGGGCGACTGCATGCCAAGGAATGCACCCGACAGCACTATGAGGCAGGCAACCACGTTGACCGTCAACTGAAAGAGGATAAAACGCTGTATATTGCGATATAGCGAACGGCCCCACATAACAGCGCGCCCGATTGACGCAAACGAATTGTCAATAATGGTGATATCGCTTGCCTCCTTTGCCACCGAGGTGCCGTCGCCCATCGACAGGCCGACCTGCGCGGCCTTTAAAGCCGGGGCATCGTTTGTGCCGTCGCCGGTAACGGCAACGACTTCGCCGGTCTTTTGCAGGGCCTCGACAAGGCGTTTCTTATCCATAGGCCGGGCACGGGCTATAATCTTGAAATCAGCGACCTTGTCCCGTAGTTCCTCATCCGACATATTACCGATTTCGAGACCGGTCACAATATTCTTGTCTGTATCGCTTTCATCGTGCCACAATCCAATCTGGCGCCCGATTTCTTTGGCCGTACCGGGCGTGTCGCCAGTTACAATCTTGACCTTTATGCCGGCATCGAGCACTTCCTCCATAGCCTCGGGCACGTCGGTACGCACAGGGTCGGAAATTGCGGCTATGCCGAGGAATGTAAGACGCCCGGCAACCACACGGCCGTCGGAAATAGTCAGGTCGCCGTCGGCAAGTTCCTGATAGGCAAATCCAAGCGTGCGCATAGCCATGTTCTGATATTCGAGAAGCTGCGCGTCGAGCTCGGCCTTGGAGACAGCCGATGTATCTTTGCAGAGGCCGAATACAATCTCGGGCGCACCCTTGACATAGAGTACACGGCTACCGTCGGCCGACTGCACGACAGTGGCCATATATTTGCGCTCGGTAGAGAACGGAAGCTCCTCTATTACCGTCACCCTATCCTTTATTGCCAGATAATCAACGCCGCGTTTATAGAGCCACAAGAGCAAGGCCCCCTCGGTGGGATTGCCCAAGACCGACGGGGTGTCACCGGCAAGGTCGAGCCGTGCAGTCGAATTGACGGCTATACCCTCCTCTATCACTTTGCTGTCGGGATTGCCATAAAATTTCGTCTCATAGACCTGCATACGGTTCTGGGTCAGAGTTCCGGTCTTATCGGTGCAGATAACCGTAGTCGCGCCCATAGTCTCACATGCGTGCAGCTTGCGCACAAGATTGTTGGTGCGCAGCATACGCCTCATCGAGTATGCCAGCGACAATGTGACTGCCATGGGCAGGCCCTCGGGCACAGATACGACCACAAGCGTCACTGCTATCATAAGGCTTTGAAGCAGATAGGTCACAAACTCTACCCACTGGAAATCCTCATGCAAAAAATACATAGTCAGACGCCCAACAACTACACCTGCTGCCACGATATAGCTGAAAATCGAAATCAAATGGCCGAGACGTTCGAGTTGTTCGTCGAGCGGCGTGCGCACACTGCTGTCTATCTGGGCGGCGGTATATACCTTGCCGTTCTCGGTATTGTCGCCCACGGCAAACACGCGCATCACCCCGTGCCCCTCCATGACCTTGGTGCCGCGCATCACGTGGTCGGACGGGAAAGTGGCCTCGGGGTCAAAATGTTGAGGGTCGGTAGTCTTGGCGCATAGCGGCTCACCCGTCAGCGTAGACTCGTCGACACTCAGCATGGTTGCCTCGAGCAACTCACCATCGGCAGGGACCTCCTCGCCGGTGTTGAGCAACACTATATCGCCTACAACCACATCTTTGCGCGGAATAGCCAACGCATATCCGCCACGGACAACCTGCACCGGCTCGTCGTCGTTGACTTTGTTTAGCAGTTCGAATTCCCTGTCAGCCTTAAGCTCAAAAACAAAGGCCAGGCCGGTAGCAAGTATAATTGCCATAAAGATGCCGACAGGCTCGAAGAATACCGCCCCGCCTTCGCCAAGGCCCCAGTATTCATAACACGAAATACATACCGACAGTACACCGGCAATAAGGAGTATGATGATAAGCGGGTCGCGAAATTTGGCCAGGAAGCGACGCCACAGTGGCGTCTTTGCCGGCGGTGTGAGTATGTTAGAACCTTTTTTATGTCGACTCTCGGCAACTTCGGCCTCGCTAAGTCCCTCGTATTTGTGTTTTTGCGACATTTTCCTAAAAGTTTAAGGAGGTTACGGAGCTACACTTGTCAGATTAGAAGCTCATAAAGATAAACAATCATAAAGAACAAAAATTTTTTTGTGACTTTTGTTTTTATGTCCTTATGTTTCTTCATATCCTCGAAGGAGCGTCCATCCAACTCCGATTGAGCCTACAAAATTAGTCAAAAAATCAACAGCAAGAGCTATATCCAATATTAAATTAGTATTAAACATGCTAACAACGCAGCCGGGGCCATTGCTCACGCAAAGGTCCCGGATAACCCTAATACTATTACCAAAATTGTACCTTAAAAAAGGCCGCAACCGCATCTTGGCGTTGCGGCCTTTACTATCATCAAATTCTTACTATTCTTAGTGCGATAGCGCTTCGCCATAATTAAGCCCCAGACTATTTGCATAGAGTTCAAAATAAGGTGTTCCAATAAGATATATCATGTCTGAGGGCTAAAGACCGAGAAAATAAAGCCTGCGGGCACCGGCAAGAGCTATTCTACCATGCGATAATGTGCCTCTCCTACAAAGCAACTCTCTTAAAGAACCTGCCGGCACCCGCCGTGGCTTATTTCTCGAGGTTTATTGTGACGGTCCATTCTTTGGTCGAACCGTCAGCGGCAGTTATAATGTAAGTATTCGGTTTTGACCAGTCGGCGACCACACCAAGCCTGACAGAGCCTGCTGCCGGTTTGATAATCGAAGCCACCGAGATGTTTAGGCATACCACCAGGCTTTTGTCGCTTAGCTTGTCGAGCTCGTCAGCCGGGAAGTTAGAGGTAGGCTTCACTGTGACAGTGGCCGTACCGGCCTCGGCATCTATAGCCGGCGACACCATCTGAAGCGACACCTGGCGCACCTGGGGTTCGCCACTGACATCCATGATTTTGTCGGTGGTATAGCGGTAATATACACCTTCGAAACTGGTGATATCTGCGCCGTCATAGGTATCGATGTCGTCAAGGCCGTGATTGAGACAGCCTGTGCAGACAAGCATCAGTACCATACTCAGCGCAAAACTTATATATTTTTTCATTATTATCGATTTATTTGTCGTTACTACTATCAATTATTACCACAACTCATTTTGTTCGTGGTCAAGGCCGTAAGCCTCGCGTGTATTTAGGAAGCCCTGCGGGATGGGGAACAGGTAGCGGCGCAGGGTAAATTTGCGCGACGCGCTGTTGAGCAGGGTGAGCTGGTTGATAAGTATGCTCTTGCGGTCCTGGCTAATCTCGATTTTGTATACAGGGCGGTCAAGGTCGTAGATGATGTCGCCGGGATTGCGGCCATAGTTCGAGTAACCGCCATATTTGCCCCAACGGAGATAGGTGAAATACATATCCTGGTTCTCACTGGCCATTTCTACGCGGCGTTCGCGCATATAGTCGGTCCAGGCATCTTCGAGCGTGGCAGCCTTCGATGCAGGCAGACCGCCGTGTACGGTACGTGTGGCGTTGAGGGCGGCGACAGCCTCGGTTACATTGCCCTTGAGCAGTTGGGCCTCGGCCAGGTTCATATATGCCTCGCCTACACGCGCCAGGCAGAAGTGATAATCGACCTTGGTGTTGCTGACAGCGCGAGGCTCGGGGTTCTGGTTCGTACCCTTGCGCCAATAGTAACCTGTGGTGGTATTATACCAACCACCGTCTTCTTTTGCGCGGACACCCATCGAGAAATTACCGCCGAGGTTAGTCGATACGGTCTCGCCAAGCCATGTGTCCTTGTCGTGTACAATCGAGGCGTTGAAACGTTTGTCGCGGTTAGAATACATCAGGTCGCTGAGGTCGCGGTCGGTGACACCCTCTTTGAGGGTCGTGTAGCGCAATGCGGCGGGATGTGCGTTGGCAAGCTGCATGAAATCCTGCGGCGTAGGTATGCGCCGGGGTTCGCCGGTGTTGCGGAAGCAGATATCGATTTGTCCGGCCATGGTGACACTCGAGGGGTCTTTCTCTACTACGTTGTTTTTCCACTGCGAGGTTTCGTACCATACCTTTGCCTCGCCGGTCTGCTCGTCAATCACGAGGTACTGGTCTACCATATCCTGGGTGGGGAAGTAAATCGCCCAAGCCTCAAACATATTGGCACCGTTATAACCCTTGAGGGTGTCGGGACATTTCGAAGTACGCACATCGCTAATCGGAATGTTGGGATAGCAACGAATCAGCTCCTCGTAGCTGCCCACTGTCAGCGTGGTTTTCAAGCCATAGCGTGCCCATAAGATTTCGGCGTCGTTGGCGCCGGACTCGTTGAACATACCGCCATAATTCGACGAGAGGTTCTTTTTCGTCGTCACGTCGGTAGCGGCAGCAATCGCCTTGTCGAGATACGAGGCATCACCTGTATATGCGTATGCCTGGAGGCATGCACGGCTGAGAATGACCTCGGCGGCATATTTGTTGGCAATACCGGCAGGGGCAGTCTCGGGAAGCCCGGCGACTGCGGCCTCGAGGTCGCTGATAACATAGGTGTAGCTCTCGGCCACGGTCTTGGTCATAGGTATGCCGCAAGTGAGTGAGTCTTCGAGCGTCAGCACCTTGGTAACAGGCACGAATCGGCCTATTTTCTTGGCCTGGTCAAAGAATACCAGACCGCGCAGGAAATGGCCGTATGCCACAATTTCTGATTTTTCGGCATCGTTGAGCACATTGCTTGCCTGGGCCTTCTCTATAATGAGGTTGCAGCGGCGCAGCACACCGAAACGGTTCACGCCCTGGTCGGTATTCACACTTATGCCTGTCTCTGTGGCCGTACCGTCGATACCCTCGTTTACCTGCGAGCAGCGCGCACTGTTAGGCGTTCGCGCCTCCCAGCCCACACACGAGCCGCTGGTGGCGATACCGATATCGAGAACTGAATTGAATGTGCCGTAGACAAAGCCCTGGGCTGCTGCCTTACTGCCCCACACCATACCATCGTCAAACGAGGTAGTCGGGTGAGTGTCGAGGGTGTCCTTACACGACGACAAACCGATGATACCCAGGCAGAGGGCACTATATGTCAAATATTTGAATTTCATGAGATTGAGTTAAGTCGTTTAAAATCCTACATTAAGAGTGACTGCAAGTACGCGCTGTACCGGGTATGCATTGTTGGAAACACTGCCGTTCTCAGGGTCGAGACCATATTTTTTGGCCTGTGAAATCGTGAAGATATTCTGGCCCGAGAAGCCGAGTTTGCAGCGTGATATCCAGTTGACTTTTTTGAGCACCGAATATTTGAAGTCATAGCCGAACTGCACGTCTTTGAGACGGAGATAGGCACCGTCGACAAGCCAGAAGTCGCTCGACTGGTAGTTGTTGTCGGCATTATCGGGTGTATTGCTCATCAGGCGCGGATACTGGGCATTGCGATTGTCCTTTGTCCAAAAATCTGTCTGATACCAGAACATAATCGGCATATTTGTAGTCTGGCCGGTCTGCATACCCATGATGCCGGGTATATACATATCGAATGACGTAGAGCCCTGGAACAATGCCGTCAGGTAGAAGCCCTTGTAACCAAGGTTGATATTGATACCGAACTGGCCGTGGGGGGTATTCTGCGAACCGAGGTAGCGCTGGTCGTTACCGTCAATCTTACCGTCGCCGTTGACATCCTGATAGCGGATATCGCCTGCGGTGACATAACCGGTGTTGAGCGAGTTGTTGATACCGGGGTTGTTCATGATTTCGTCGGCACTGTTGTAGTAACCGAGGTTGTGATACATCGCTCCATAGTAGTTTTCCTTGCGCTGCTGTTTACGCAGATAAGGGTTGAGGTACGAGCTTTCGGCCTCGTCGGCGATGCGTGCCCACATGCGGTCATACCATGTGAAGTTGGCCGATACGTCATAACTGAAGTCTGCAATGCGGTCGCGCCAACCGAGTTGGAACTCGACACCTTCGCGGCGGAACTCGCTGTCGGACGACACCTTGGGCATGCCGATACCAATCATGGTATTGAGGTAGGTCTGGCCGGTAGGGTTGACAAGATAGCCCTTGGTCGAATAATAGAAGTAGTCGACCGAGCCATATAGGCGTGTTGCAAGCGACGAGAAATCGAGACCAATGTCGGTCTGACGGGTCGTATACCATGTAAGGTCGGGCGACGGAAGGGCACCCTCGCTAAAAGTCGGCACATATTTGCCATTTACCACATAGCCCTTGGTATTCATGCTATACGAAGTGAGGTATTGGAAACGGCCGGCAGATTCGTCGAGGCCCGTTTCGCCATACGATGCACGTATTTTGAGTTCGTTGAAGATATTACGGTCAACAAGGGCCCGCATAAATTTTTCCTGCGTCACGCGCCAACCTATAGAGCCGCTGAAGAATGTGCCCCAGCGATGTCCGGGAGCAAAGCGGTCTGAGCCGTCGTGACGCACGCTGCCCTCTACGAGGTACTTGTCGTCAAAGCTATATTTTACTTGTCCAATCCAGGCAGCGCGACCAAGCTCGGCCTCCGAGCCGCCGTTGGTCTGACCCTCTTCCGGGCCTACACCTACCTGGTCAATCGGGAAGCTGTAGCTAACACGCTGCAACCACATATTCGTGCCTTTTTCATAATAGTCCTCATAACCGACCAAGGCCCCTACGCGGTGCTTGCCAAACTGGTTGTTATATTCCAGAAATATCTGGTTGGTATAACCGTAGCCACGGTCTTGCGACTCATTCAACTCGGGCACGCCGTTGTATATTGGCTCGAGCGAATCGTAGTTGTACACGGCACCATCCTTGCGCCAGTTCTTACGGAAGGTATTGAAGAAGCGGTAATTGCCCGAATAACGCACCGACAGGCCCTGCACCCACAGGCAGTCCCATACCAGGTCGGCCTTGCCGTTGACCACGGCCCAGTTGTTGCGTTTGTAGCCATTGTCGGCCGATGTCGCGGCAACACTGTTGTCATTGACGTTGGCAGGCAGGCCGTATTTATTGACGCCGGGAAGGGTCGGACGTGCCTGGTTGATGAGCATAAATACCCTGGCGGCATCTCCGGCCATAGTGCTGTACGGGTGGTTGTCAGACTGATAGTAGCCGTCAATCGCAGCATTGATATGCAGACCGATGGGTTGGAAGTAAACCTTGTCGGACATGCGGAAAGTCGTACGCTTCATCCAGTCGGTGCCGGTGCGGTAGATACCCGACTTGTCTATATGGCCGACCGAGATATAGTACTGGTTGATTTTCGAACCACCGGTGACACGCACATTATAATTGCTCTGTGGAGCCCAGTCGCGGCACACGAGTTTGCGCCAGTCTGTATCGCCGTAGTTCTCGGGGTCGGAGCCGGTGCGCATAGCCTCGATAGCCTCGTCGCTGAAATAGCCCTCCTCGAAACCATCGTTGAAACGGGCAAGGTTGCCATAATAGGCGCGGTCGTAAGAGTGCATCTTCTGCGGCCAGTTGTGAGGCTGCGACCAACTGAAGGTCATATCGAAATCGACACTCGGACGGCCTTCCACGCCACCACGGGTCGTGACCTGTACGATACCGTTAGAGGCACGCGAACCATAGACTGCGGTTGCCGAGGCATCCTTGAGAATCGATATATCCTTGATATCGTCGGGCGCGAGGTTGGCGAAATCATCCTCGGTGCGGATTACACCGTCGATTACATATAGCGGTGTGCCGCCGCCACGTATACTTACCGTGGGGCGTGCATTGACGCCGCCGCCATGAGCTGTGATAATCACACCGGGCGAACGGCCTGCCATACCCTGTATGATATTAGTAGTAGGCAGACCCGACAGTTGTTTCGACTTGACCTGCGAAACCGACGATATAAGGTCGCGCTTGGTCGTAGAGCTATAGCCTACCACCACGACTTCGTCGAGATTAGTCAGGTCGTCGCTCATGACTACCGACATAGCAGAGCCGTCCCACTTCTTCTCTACAGGCTGGTAACCGATAGCCGAGAAAGAAAGGACGGTACCGTAGGGCACGTCAGAGATAAAAAAATCACCGTCGATATTGGTCACGGTCGCACCTTTGCCATTTTTGCACTTTACCGAGGCACCGATGACTGCCTGCCCCTCGCCATCAACGACACGGCCCACTGCATTGACCTTATCGCTGACAGTCTTGGGGGCCTTGCCGGGGACAATAGCAATAACCTTGTTGTTTACAACATTGTAGTTGAGACCTGTTCCCTTAAAGATTGTGTCGAGAACCTTGTCAAGCGATTTTTCCTTCGCCTTCAAGGTTACTTTAGGGAAATTGTCGACATCGTCGCTCTTAAATGAAAAGCGATAACTGGTCTGTCCCTCAAGACTCTTGAGGACTGACTCTAACGAAGCGTTCTTGACATCAATCGTGACAGCCGGCAAATCCTGGGCCATCACTGTGATGATGCCGGCAAAAGCAAACGCCGCCGCTAAAACACATCGTTGTAAAAATTGAACTAATTTCATGCTTAGATCAAGAGATAAGATTAATGATTGGTTGTTTATTATCTAAGACATGGACAATCTCAGAAAGTACCGATTTATGTTCTATAACATGTTTTTAACATTTCAAACAATATTAAGTAAAAATTAAGACAGAAAGACTAAAGCAATGATTTCTCATGCTTTGTCTTTCTGCCTCGTACGATTAATGAGCGTAATCAGTGTACCCGGGGGCAAAATCTTTTGGTGATGCTGTCGTCCTGATACGTATAGGGCATGTCGAAATCGTATACCGAACTCAGCACCTCCATCGTCGTTGCCAGGTCGTTAGACGGCAGCGTGCCGCTAAAGCGGCTCGTAATCCGCGAGGCGACATCGACCGACAGCCTTATGCCATAGTTGCTCTCGATACTGCGTATCAGCGTGTCGGGGCTGACACGCCTATACATCATCTCGTCATTAAACCAGTCTACCGTCAGCGAGAGGGTGGCCGGGCGTACCTCCATAGCACCGCTGACATTATCGACCGTCACGGTCTGGCCAGGTGTCAGAACCCGAGTATCTTTCGTTAGCAGCGACGTGACTTCTACCTTGCCACTGTCGAGAAAGACCTCGGAATAATCGAGGTTGCGACGTGCAAGCATACTGAACCGGGTACCCAAAACACGTACGTCTATATAGGGCGATTCCACACAGAATGGATGCTCGGGGTCTTTGACAATACTGAAACTCACTTGTCCGTTGAGTACGACGCGGCGCTCGTTGCCACTGAAAGTCAGAGGAAACTCCAGACTGCTCTCCCCTTTTACCACAGCCACCGACCCGTCGGGCAAGAGCACACGTGTGCGGTTGTTGCCGCTGGTGGTAACAGTCATATATTGCGGCTCGGCATCGCGTCCCAGCCACATATACATGCCCACGAGCAACAGAGGCAGCAGCATGGTCGCCGCTATGGCATATTTTTTCCAAAAGCCCATGCCGTGCGAGGTACCAAACTCGGGCTCGGAATCGGGCTGCTCCTGACGGATACGCGAGTACACCATCGAACGCAGCCGCTCGATTGACTCGTCGTCAGGCTCGGTCACATCTGCCGTTGATTTTATCTCTAAGGCCCTGATAATTTCATCTGCGTCTGCATTATTTATCCATTCCCTGAGAATTTCGAGTTCAGCCTCGGTAAGTGTACCACGGCGGTATTTGTCTATCAGCTCTTCGTATTGCATTGTATATCGCTTACTTTATCGCCTTACTCATTGAATATGAATGGAAAGCAGTGTTTTATATATATGAATATAAATATCGTGGGAGGCAGCTTGCGCATTTTATTTTTCAATTCCTTGAGTCCCTGGGTCAGTGTATTCTTCACTGTCTGCAGGCTCAGGTTCAGACGCAGGGCTATCTCCTTGTTATCAAGTCCCTCGAAGCGCGACAGCATTATCACATGCCCCTGCGTAGGTGGCAAGGTAGCTATTGCCCGGATTGTCATGGCCTCGAACTCCCGATATTCGATGGGCCGCGACGTGCTGTCCTCGGCGACGAAACTGCTGGCATATCGCACATAATCGGCATAAATTTCCGAGTCGATTCTGCGGCGGTAGGCATTGATAATCAAGTTTCGGGCCGTGATGAGCATATAGGGCAATACGCGGTCGCGGTCTTTGATTTCACCAAAATGCTTCCATAGATTGACAAATACATCTTGCGCTATCTCCTCGGCATCTTCGACCGAACTGAGATGACGCATACAATAACTCAGTACCTGGCGGTTATAGAGCCTGAAGACCTCGTCGAAAGACTGGCCGAGCTTGTGATTATATCCGTTGTGCTGGTTTGATGCTTGCATTGTTATAATGGAAGTATGGTGCAAAATTAGAATATTATCGTTTAATTTACCAATTTATCATTTATTTTAACATTTAATTGTATAAATTATGCAAACGTTAGAGACATGAAAAAAGCCCTTAGAGAACTGCGTCTTACAGTGTCTCTAAGGGCAACGTCTTTGATAATATACGTTTATTTCGTCGGCTCTACGGGTTTTATACTGCCGTCGGGGTTAAATTCGAGGCGGTCGATGCATACCTCGCGGTGTATGCCGGGTTTTTTATCTTTCTCGATGAAGTTCTCGTTGATGCGGTGATAGACTATGCGCCACTCGTCGGTGCCGGGAATGTTGATGACCGAGTTGTGTGCCGTGCCATAAATCTTCTCGCCGGGTCTCTGCACAAGTATGTTGCACGGGTCGGCAACCGTAATCTGACCCAAGGGCGAGTCGGACGTGCCATATGCCACGTGGTAATTGGGCGACCCGGTATCGTCGACCGACCACATGAAATAGTATTTGCCGTCGCGCCAGAACACATAGGGGGCCTCGCGGTAGGCATACGTCTCGAGTGTGCCTCCCTTGGGCGTCATGACGGTCACGGTTTCCTCCTTGATTGACAGCATGTCGTCGTTGAGCTCGGCTCCGGCCATATAGCCGTTGCCCCAGTAGAGATAGTACTTGCCTGAAACCGGGTCTTTGAACACGTCGACATCAATCTGCTGGCCGTGACCGACGGGCGACTTGTCGACTATCGGATGGTCGAGGGCCTTGAACGGGCCTACGGGGTCGTCGGCAACAGCGACGCTAATCGCCTTGCGGTTGTTAGAGGGCTTATTGGCACTGAAATAGAAATAGTATTTATAGCCGTCGCCTTCTTTACGCTCGATAATGGCAGGAGCCCAGGCGTTGCCGTTAGCCCAAGGCACCTGGTCGCTCTTTACATCGAGCATTATGCCTTCGTCGGTCCAGTCGGCCATATCGGGCGACGAGAAAACCGTGAAATAATATCCGCCCCAGCCGGGAGTGCCGTCGGTAGTAGAATATATATAGTATTTGCCGGTCTTCTCTGAGTAGAGGATTTCGGGGTCGGCATGTAGGCCGGGAAGCACGGGATTGTGCCACGCATGTTCGCCCCAGCGGGCCTCGAGGACTGCTTTCTCAGCCTTGGTAATCGGCATAACCGTGCCGTGCCGGGGGAAGAAATCCTTGGTAAACGCCTTGGGCGGAACGGAAAAATGCTCCAGGTCTTTAGAAGTCTGGTATTCGTATTTGCCCGAAGTATAGAGGTCGTACATCAGCACATAGTCGCCGCCGTTGAGCTTGAATATGCCCGACCCTTCGACCGGAGGATTGCCGGCATAGGCATCGAGGTATTCAAACGATTCTTTCCACGGGCCGCGCAGGTGTTTGGCCGTAGCCTTCTTAATACCGCTTTTCTCGGTCTTGCCCGATTTATCTTTGGTATGGCCCTTGAAGAACATGTGCCAGCGGCCGTCGGGACCTTTGATAATATCGTTGTCAATACAGCCGTCTTTGGCCTTGAAGAGCACCTTGGGCTCGCTTTCGAAGCCCGTAAAGTCCTTGTTAGCGTAGGCATAATATGTTATAAGCCCCTTTTTCTCGTCCTCGCGGCGAAGGGTGAAATATACCATATATTTGCCAACCTCGGGGTCATAGATAGTTTGCGGCGCCCACACCCAATAGGCATCGGAGAAGTGTTTGGGATAGTCTTTCGACAGGTTCACAGTGGCATGTGTCCAGTCGGTCAGGTTGTCGGAACGCATCATCACTATGCCCGGATTGGCGCCCCAGCCGTTTTTGGCAGTGCTCATGTCGGTAGCCACGAGGTAATACGACTTACCGTCGTCGCCACGCAGTATATGCGGGTCGCGGATACCGCCGCTCTGGCTGATGGTGTCAGAGGCTATGACAGGGCGGTTATAGTTGAGCGCGTGCCAGTCGGTGCCGTTGTCGCTAACGGCGAAGCGCAACTGTTCCTGATTTTCACGGTCGCCTGCACCACCCTCGAAATATGTAAAAAGGTAGGCATCGCACTGCGGCTCGGAGGCAAACGCGCAAATCGCGCCGCCAAAGCCGAGTAGTAGTAATTTGAGCTTATGATTCATAGTATTTTGATTATTCGGCAAAAATATAGGTACAAAGATAAGGATTATTATCTTTGCACCTATACTAATTGTTAAAATTTAACGTCTTAGCGACTTACTGGTCAAGTGTCTCGAGAAATTCGATTTCGACAATACGCAGTTCGTTATTGGCTTTGTCGCCACCCTCGGCTTTGAAAAGGTCGAGTTCGCCGGCCTTGGGTTCGACTACCTCTACAATCTGCCCGAAGGCATCGCTGTCGTCGGCCGCACCTTTGAGGCGGATAGTATATGTATCGCTCAGCACAGGATGCTCGATATTGAGGTGTACATAGCCAAGGCTGCGGTCGGTGTTTCCGCTCCACACCAGGGTATCGCCGGCATAGACCTCGAGCGGATATGAACGTTGGCGCCAGCCGGTAAGTTTGACGCATATATCGTCGATGGCCGCACGACGCTCGAGGCGGTAGGTAATCCATCCCGTCGACAGGCGTCCGTCGTTGCGCCATTCGCTCAGTTCGTTGTCATCATAGCTGTTGGCTGTCATGTCGGCGTTGGCACCGGCCGTGGCACTCAGCACTTTGGTATCGACTTTCGAGTCGGTATACGACGGTCCTTCGGGCGTGGGGCCACGGTCGAGGCGCGAGGGCAGCCCGGCCCACGGTAGATGCTTGCTAAGGCCGTCCTTGACTTCGACAGCTCTGGTGTCAAACGATACCGAAACAGGCGAGAAACCCGGAGCCTCGGCTGTAACCGTCACATGCCCGGCCTCGGGCAGGGAGCGAATCATCACGCGGTTGACACCGGCCTCGACAGGAAGCGACTTTTCCCCGGCAAAATTATCCTTACCCTGGGCAACGCCTCCGCGCCACTCCATCGGGCCGCTTACGGTAAATGTCACAGTGTCGTTGGCAAGAGGACAGCGATTGCCCCCGGCATCGACAACTTCGAACTGTACTAATGCAAGGTCGGCCCCGTCGGCGTATGTTCCGTCGGGACCCTGCATAAGAGTCAGTTTTAGGTCCTTAGGTTCGCCGGCGGTCTTGATGCTCTTGGTCACGACGGGCTTCATATTCTTGTCATAGACAACGGCTTCTACTACGCCCGGCTCGAAGGGTATGGAGTCGAAGGTATAGAGGAAGCGGTAGTCCTGACGCCCCATGCCGTGCGACTTGCCGTTGACTTTAAGCTCCACGGCATCGCCCGACGAGACAACATAGACCGGTTTTACAGTGCCTTCGGGGTAGTTCCAATGTCCTACGATGTGCGCGTCGGCACGCTCGGAGTCGACCCAGGCATCCCACATCACCTTGTGGGCATAGAAGCCGTCCTTAGGTAGGCGCATGGGGTCTACGACACCGCTTATACGGAAGTTTTCGGCACTGCGTCCGTGTGTCTGTGTGTCGGAAAATATGATTTTCGCACCGCCCGAGTTTACACGGCGTCCCGTACCGGGGCGTTCGCGCCAGAAGTCGTACCAGCGGCGTACAAACTCGACTGTCAGTTGGTCTTGGTTCTGGTTATATGCCGTGGCAGGCGCGTTTTTATATAGCGGCCCGTCGCCGTGTTTGTGATATGGGTAGCTCCAGTCGTCCCAATATTTGCGCAGGCCCTCGTCGCGGCAATATTCGGTCTGCACCATGGGGTGGTGTTCGCTCTTGTTTACATAGAGCATCTCGCCGCCGTATTCTGCCTCGCGGATGTCGAGCATCTCGCGCGAACCGATGGCGCGTCCCCCGTGTGGGTCGTACTTGTCGCGTATGGCGCGCATCTCGAGCATATGGTCGCGCGAGATTGACTCGTTGCCTGACTCCCAGAAGATTACGCTCGGGCTGTTGCGGAAGTAGATTATGGCATCGCGCATCACATCCTTGCGCTGTTCCCAGCGGCGGCCTTCGACATCCTTCTCCGAGTCGCCGGCGGGAAGCATCTGCATCAGGCCAACGCGGTCGCACGACTCCACATCCTGCCGCCAGGGCGACACATGCATCCAGCGCACGAAGTTGGCGTTACTCTTGACCATCAGGTCGTTGCTATAGTCGCTCAGCCAGGGGGCTACCGACATGCCCACGCCGGGCCATTCGTTGCTGCTGCGCTGGGCGTAGCCTTTCATTTGCAGCACGCGGTCGTTGACCCACACCTTGCCCTCGCCGAAACGTGTCTTGCGGAAGCCAGTCACAGTGGCAACGGGGTCTGAGACTTTGCCATTGATTTCGAGCGACGTATTCACGGTATAGAGATAGCCGTAGCCCCAACTCCAGAAGTGCAGGTCTTTCACCACTTCCGAGCCGCGCAAAGTGGCCGTGGCACCGGCGGCGATGGTTTCCTCCGAGCCTCGGAACGATGCCACTTCTTTGCCATCGTTGTCATAGATTGAAACTAACAAGGTTGCAGTGACAGGCTTGCGGCCGTCGTTGCGAACCTCGGTCTCTACGTTGACACGAGCCGTACGGCTCTTTACCTTAATCTCGGTGGCATAGACGTATGTGCCCGTGGTGCCGAGATTGCTATACAAAGGCAGGGTCTGATAGACCGGGTCGGCAACATGTAGGCGGACATTCTTGGGTATGCCGCCATAGTTGGCGTTGAAGTTGCGGTCGTTCCACTGGTACACGCTGTTTGTGGCACGCTCATGATAACGCCAATCGTTGTCGGTACGCACGGCGAGCACGTTTTCCTTGCCAAACTTCACGTACGGGGTAATGTCGAAACCGACGGCCATCACGCCGTTTTCATGCAGCCCTATATGGTGGCCGTTGAGATAGAAGTCGGCACCCTGGCGCACGCCCTCGAACTCGAGGAACACCTTGCGCCCCTTGTCGGATGCCGGGATTTTGAAATGCTTGCGATACCACGCCACGGTATCGGTCAGCTCGTAGATTGACACCTTGAAGGCCTCGTCCTCGTTGAAGGCGTGCGGCAGTGTGACTTTCGCCCAGTCGCCGTCGTCGTACTTCACGGCCTCGGCCCCGGGACGGTCGCCCACGGTCAGCAGCCACCCCGGGTTGAAGTTGTAGGTCTCGCGACCCGTCGCCGTAGCGGCCAGCGCAAGCAGCATGCCTGCAAATAATACTTTTTTCATATCGCTTGGTAAAAAAAGGGAGCCGTCGTTGCTGCGGCGGCTCCCTTCGTTATGGTAAGTTATCAGAGAATTACCAACCGGGGTTTTGCTCGAGGTTGGGGTTCTTGGCGATTTCGGTCTGGGGGATGGGGAAGAGGTTCATCTTCTCGTCCCACTGGCGTGCAACCTTCTCGGGGGTGTAGGTCAGTGTGTATACGGGCTTTTCGTCCGTACCACCTGTGCGCTCACGGGTGATGTGCATGCGGGTAATCGAGGTGAAGTACTTGCTACCCTCTTTCCAACGACGCACGTCCCAGAAGCGGTGGCCTTCGAAAGCGAGCTCTACGAAGCGCTCGTTCTGGTATTTTGCCCAGAACTCGTCGCCGTCGACGGTGATAGCGGGCATCTTGACACCGTTGCGGCCGCGGACGGTATTCACGCACTGGCGGGCCGTCATGGTGTGGCCGGCTAACTGGCCGTCGGCACTGCCGGTGTACTTGAATAGGCACTCGGCATAGTCGAGCAGAGCACCGCCGTAGCGGAAGTTGAGGTAGGTGTGACGAGCCAGTTTGAAACCACTCGCGGGGCCGAGGTCGATTGCACCGTTAAGAAGTTTCTTCAGGTAGTAGCCGGTAGTGGTAGCATTAGAGGTAGGCTGGCCATTAGCACCGTTGTAGAATGTCTCGAGTTTGAAGGTCGAGGGTTTGTAGCTCGGCCATGTGTCGCCGTTGACAGCCACGGTGAAACCAAGACGGGGGTCACGATTCTTGTAAGGATTCTGGGGGTCGTAGCCCGAGCCGGGCTCGTCGATAGCCTTGCCGTTCTTCATTTCGTAGGCATCTACGAGATTTTGGGTTGGGCACGCACCGCCATTGCCGTTCTCTATACCTGGGCCTACGGGGTAGTTGTTTGTCTCCACCAGGTTGTCACCCGAGCTGCTGCTGCCGTAGTAGCGGTAGCAGAAGAGGAGTTCGCGCCTGAGCGGTGCCTTGGTATAGTTGTCGGCTGCCCAAAGACCACTGTAGCTATTGGCGAGATTTTTCCTTTGTGCGGCGCACTGGTCCATAAGTTCTTTATGGTAGTCGGCAGCGATTTTGTAGCGTTCCTTGTCTTCGGTGGGATTGAAGAGCGGGCTGGCCCAGTAGAGGGCGGCATGTGCGCGCAGGGCAAGCACGGCGATTTTGTCGGCACGGCCCGTCTCGGCATCGCCTGTCGAGAACTCGCCAAGGTCAGAGTAGTCTACGATGATATCGTCTTTTATGGCGGTAAGTTCCTTGAAGATGAAGTCGTAGATTTCGTCGGATGTATTGCGCTTGAGGCTGTTGGCCTCGGCTGCAGGGATTACGTGCTCAATCAGTGGCACACCTCCATACTGGCGTACGAGTACGAAGTAATAATATGCACGCAGGAAGCGGGCCTCGTACACGTAGTTGTGATACTGGTGCATCAACGCTGCATAAATCGGGTCGAGAACCTGGTCGGGGAAAGTGAGGTCCTGGAAGTTGTCTATGAAGTTGTTGGCTGCTACTATGGCGGTGTACATGTTTGACCAGTTGGTGCTCTTGGGGTTCGAGGCAGACCAACCACCGTTGTAGAAGTCCTCAATCGAGTTGCCCAGGCGGCTGTACTCGGCCTCGTCGGTGGCACACGCCGACATGGCACCGGCGTTGAAGTTGCCGAAGTCATAGGGCACCGCACGGTAGAGCTGCACCATGAAACCGCCTACTCGGCCGGTCTCGGCGATGATGTAGTCACGGTCTATGACGTTGTATTCCTTATAGTCCATCTCGTCCTTGCACGATGTGGCGGCCACGCCGAGCAATGCAAGAGATGCGATTATATATTTAGTTTTCATATCTGTGTTGCTTGAGAAAGGTTAGAAAGTAACGCTCAGACCGAAAGCGAAGGTCTTGCTGACGGGATTGATGCCGTAACATTCGGGGTCGTTTTCGGGCACCTTGCTGGTGGCGAAGAGGTCGGTACCACGGAAGTAAACCTTGGCACCGTTGACTACGCGGAGCTTCGATAGTACTGTCTGTGGCAGGTTGTAGTAAACCTCGAGGTTGCGGAGCTTCAGGAACGAGCGGTCACGAAGCCAAAGGGTCGACGTGCGGTAGTTGTTGCTGTTGCTCGAGTAGCTCAGTGCGGGATAGAGGGCGTCCTGGTGGTCAGGAGTCCAACGGTTGTCGTAAGCGTACTGTGAGATGTTGGTGTTGTTAATCAGCGGCCAATACATCGACTTGGTGTTAAGAATGGCGGTGTATTTGCCTGTGCCCTGGAAGTAGGCGTAGATACCGAGGCCCTTCCATTCTGCACCGAGACGGAAGTTGTAGTAGATGTTGGGGCAGCTTGTCGTGTGACCGATGGCAGTTACGTCGTTTTCGTCGATTACTTTGTCACCGTTGATATCTTTATATTTGATATCACCGGGACGGACGGTCGAGAATGTCTGGCGTGGGCTGTTGTCGATGTCGGCCTGGTCTTTGAAGAAGCCGTCGGCTACGAGGCCGTAAATCTGGCCCACCTGGTGGCCGGTCTGCACGAGGTTGGGATAGAGACGCGGCTCTTCGAGCATGTCGACAATCTTGTTGCTGTTCCAGTTGAAGTTGCCGCCGACGCTGAACGACCAGTCGCCGAATGTCTTGCTGTAGTCAAGGCTGAGTTCGATACCCTTGCTGTCGACCACGCCGCCGTTCTCGTAGGGGGCCGTAAGACCAATCAGCGAAGTATACTTACCTGCCGACGATACCCAGATGCCGTTGCGACGCTCTTTGTAGAGGTCAATGCTGAAGTTCAATCCTTCGTTCCAACCGAAGTCAACACCCACGTTGTATTTGTAGGCTTTTTCACGACCGGGGTCAGCTGTAGCCATCTGGCCGAGAGAGGTTTGGCCAAAGTTGGTGAACCAGGCATTGGTAAAAGGATATAGGAGACCCGACTGCTGGTAAGACTGCACGTAGTAAGTCCACACCCAGTTGCCATTGCTATCCTTGGGAAGGAAGTCAGAGTTAATCAGACCGGCCGATGCGCGAACCTTGAGGTAGAGTGCGGGGTTGGTCCAGAACGACTCGTTCGACGGTACCCACGACAAGCCGAGGGTCGGGGCGAATGCCCACTTCGAACCCGGGGCGAGACGGCTCGAGCCTGTCTCGACAAGGCTCAGGTCGGCCATATAGCGGTTAGCGTAGTTGAGGTGCGTCCACCACGAGATTTCCTGACGATAGACGGTGTTATTGATACCGTTGGGGTCGGTGAACTCATAGTCATACTTCAGCTGGCTGTAAAGATTGAAGAGCCCGAAGGTGTTCTTGTAGTTGAAGCCGGCATCGATATGCATGAAGCGGTGGTAGGTGTTGGTTGCCGAAGTGGAGCCCATCTGGGTGTCCTGGCCTTCGATAGCGGTGGTGAAGGTGGGCTGGTCCTGGGCTGCAGGCCACGTCGGGGTAACTACTGCATAACGATAGGTCTTGGAGTGGTTTTCCCACATATTGGCAGTGTTGTCATACGAAATCCGCACCTGCGCGCCAAGGCCCTTGAGTATCATGCCGAGGTCCTGCTTGATGGTCATGTCGGCAAAGAGCGAACGGCTGTGGTTCTTGTAGTACGCAGCAGACGTAGCCTGTGCAACCGGGTTAATAGTGCCCGACCAGGTTGCAGAGCCGCCCCACATGCCATTCTCGGCTTTGACGGGGAAGGCTGCCGAGGGCACGGTGTAGACCATGTCCCACAGGTTGGCCTGGCTGCCGGGCTGCTGGTCCTCGGTGAGGACGCCGAGCACGTTGACTGCAAGTTGCGTAGTCGGTGTCAGTTGTATGTCGAGGTTCATACGCACGTTGCCACGGCTAAACTTGTCCTGTGTCGAATAGCCTTCGTTGGTGTTGGGGTTCTTGATGAAGCCGTTGTGAGTAATCAGGTTGGCCATGGCATAATATTGGAATTTCTCCGAACCGCCACGGAACTCGATTGTGTACTTGTTGGCACCGCCTTTGTCGCGGAATGTTTCGTCGACCCAGTTAACGTTGGGATAGAGGTAGGGATATGTACCGTCGGCGAAAGCTTTCACTTCCCAGGGCTGGTAGCGGGCGGCAAGACCGTCGTTACCACGAGCCTCGTTGATGGCATTGGCATAAGTAACACCATCGACAAATTTGGGCTTGTGGGCCATATAGTCAATCATGTGGTCGTAGGTGATTTTGATTGACTTGCTATTCTTGACACCGCGCTTGGTGTTGACAACAATCACACCGTTGATACCCTTGTTACCGTAGAGGGCTGTGGCTGTGGCATCTTTGAGGATGTAGACGTTTTCTACTTCCTCGGCCGAGATGGTGTTGATGTCACGCTCTATGCCGTCGACGATGAAGAGGGGGGTGTTGTTATCGTTGAGGGTCTGCAGGCCGCGAACATAGAATGTCGGATTAGTCACGGCATAGCGGCCGGCATTTTGCAGCGATTGCATACCGCTGCCCTGGCCTAAGATGTCGTTGCTTATGTTCTTGGCCGAGCGGCGGTTGATTTGGCTGTTGCCAATTACCGACACGGCACCCGTGCTTTCGCCAAGGGTGAGAGCCATGTCGCCGCCGTAAGATACAACCTGGTCGGGTGACAGGCTGCTCTGGAGCGAATCGGTCTGTGCTGTGGCGCTTACTGACATTGCTGCCATTACCGTCAGCACGGATATATATCTTTTATACATAAAGTCGGATTAATCTTGTTGTATTTGTAAATTGATTACCAGCCCGCGTTTTGGTCGAGACCATAACCCTTGTTGACCTCGGTGATGGGGAAGGCTTGGAAGTAATACTTGGGGTCGAAGCCCTGGGTCCACCATATACGGGCACCGGTTGTGATTTCGAAACGTTCGAACTCAAAGTTGTCTGGCTCGTAATAGCGGGGGTCGCCTTGTTTGATGCTGGTATTCTTACGGTCGCTATCCCACCACATTGTCTCGTCGCGCTTACCGTCGACCATGCGGTAAATGCGCAGGCCGTGGAGTTTGCGCTCGAACAAGTCGGCACGTTTGTAGCGAATCAGGTCGAAATAGCGCGACACCTGCAGGGCGAGTTCGCAGGCACGCTCTCGGAGGATTTCCTGAAGGAGAGCGTCGCGGTCTGAGGTCAGGTTCTTGCCGGGGTTGCATTCTACAAGGCCCTTCATGCCTACGCGGGCACGCACGGCATCAATATATTTCAGAGCCTCGGTCATCGAACCTCCCGACTGCACCAGTGCTTCGGCGTAGGTCAGATACATATCGCTAAGCAAGAGCGGGCACCACTGTGGGTACTGGCGGTCGAAGGCACTGCCGGCGAGGTAACGGAGGTTGCGGTAGCCGGTTGCCCATACACCGGTATTGGTCTTCGGGCCCTCGGTTGCGGATGTGCCGCCTACGTATGCCTCGAAGGGTTGGCCGCTGCGGAGACCGTTGGCCCAGTCAATACCACTGCGCTGGCCGTTGACGCCCACTGTCTCGTAGAGGCGCGGGTCACGGGTGTATTTAACGTTCTGCAAATCTTGCTTTGCAGGGTCAACAGTACCTGAGATAAACATCTTGTTGAGACTCTTCTCGGCAGTCGCATCCTGCGCCTGGATTGCAGCAGACTCGTCCCAGTTAAACGGTGTACCGTCGGCCCAGGGGAACATCTCCACATACTCCTGTGTCGGGCTGTACGACAGACGGTCGTTAGTACCCGAACCGTTTTGAGCCTCGCCGTAACCGAGATTGAACCATGTATAGTTGTTGGCGTGTGCGTTGTTCGAGATACGTACGCTGTGGAGGATTTCGGGACTGTCCTGCAGCATGTATGACGAGCGGAATGCAAAGGCGTAATCTTCCTGAGTCTTGCCGGCAGGTTCTACCAAGTGATAGCCGCCACGCGAACCCAATTCTTGGAAGAACTTGGCGCATGCATCGCGCAGGTCGTCCCAGCGTTTTGCATCATAGCCGCCGAGCCATACAAACTCGGGCTTCTCCATCGTATACTTACCGTCGAAGTATGGCCTGTCTGAGTTGAGCAGGGGCGACGCTGCGAACTGGAGTATCTGGATTTTCAGTGCATGTGCGCCGGCAAGAGTCCAGTGGCCGGTCTCCGACAGAGCTTCTGTCGCATTGTAAGACCAAGGCAGGTGGTTGCCGTTGATTACGGTATCGAGCAGCCCGACCATATAATCTATGGTTTCCTGGGCAGTGCTGCGGGGCACGTACTCGGTCTCTGCGCCGGTATATGCCTTATCGACAATAGGCAGGCCACCGTACCAGCGGAAGGTCATGAAGTAAGTATAGGCAGCAAGGCAGCGGGCCTGGTCAGCTATACGGGCCTTTTCCTCATCGTCCATGCCGGGAACCTCGTTAATCCGCTCGAGCAACACGTTGCAGGCGCGGATGTTCTGCCATATATGCATATTATTATATGGGAACACGTTGTAGTTTCCGTAGCCGTCAGCGTTAGAGCTTACCATGCCGCTGTAATACCACGAGAAAATGCCGGCACCGGTAAAGAACAGGTGATGGGTATCGGCCAGCGCGTCAGGCATGCCTTTGAAGTAGTTGTAGTACTGGGGGGCATCGTTCGACGCACCCGAGGGGAGGTTGTAGTACTGGAAGGCATAAATCTGGTTTAGGAAGTAGCGTGTATACTCCGCGTTGCTGAAAACCGAGTCGGCAGTTGTGGTACCGCCGGGGGCCTTCTCCAGAAATGCGTTGCCGAAAGCTATCTTGTCGGTACACGAACCGGCTCCGACAGCCGCAAGGGCAAGCACACCTATAACCGGGAGATGCTTTATATTGAGTTTCATGTTTATTAGAAGTTAATTTTGAGACTTGCTGTGTATGTACGCTGTAGCGGATATGAGGGCGAATCACTCGCGCGGGTCTCGGGGTCACCGAAGAGGTAGGGGGTAAAGGTGAGCAGGTTGTAACCGCTGACTGCAATCTGCACGCTGTTCATACCGGCTTTCTTGAGCCACGAAGTGCGAAGGTTGTAGGCCAGTTGGATAGTCTTGAGACGCAGGTATTTCGAATCCTTCTCATAGAGGGTCGAAGTAGCGTAGTTATTGTCGTATGCGTTCCACGACGGACGGGGATAGTCATAGTCCTGGCCCGGGGCCTCGGCATTCCACGAATGTTCGAGATGGTATACGAGCAAACCACCGTCGCTACGGCCCGTACGCGACAGGAAGGGGTTACGGAATACGTCGCTAATCATACGGCTCACGCCCCATGCGCCTGTCCACTGCATCGACAGTTCGAGGTCTTTCCATGCCACGCCGATGTTGAGGCCGGCTACCCACTGGGGGTCGTCGGTCCAGCCGAGGTCGCGGGTCATATCGTTGGGGGTAATCTTGCCGTCGCCGTCGAGGTCGACATAGCAGGCATCACCATCCTTCATTTCAATCATCTGGGTCGGGAAAGGTTTGCCGTAGGTCTTTTCATAGATTGCCGGGGTTTCGGCATCATAGAAACGGAAGAACTGATACATCGAGCGCGCACCGATGCGGTGGTTGGCCGAGTACTGATAGGCATTGTTCTGGGGTGCCTCTTTCATTTCCTTTACAACGTTGAAGTTGTGCGAGATGTTGAAGTTAGCCCAGTAGCGCCAGTTGTCGTTGACACGGTGGTTCCAGTTCAGGCTGATTTCGAAACCGTGGCTGTCTACGACACCGAGGTTGGCGTATGGAACTGCATAACCGATAAACGAGGGTGCGGTCATATCGCGCAGGAGGATGCCGGTACGATGCTCTTTATAGTAGTCGAAGGTGGTGCGGAGTTTGCTGTTGAGGAAGTAGAGGTCGAAACCATAGTCCTGCTTGAAAGCTTTCTCCCATGTCACTTCGGGGTTGTTCTTGCTGCTCTCGGCATAACCGCCAAGGAAGGTACCGTTGTTGATACCGAAGTTATAACCATATTTGGGACCGGCAGGACTCACACCCCAGCGAGAGAACATACCGTCATTATAGGTATAGGGGTCGGCCATATACATGAAGCGGTCACCGCCGACCTTGTCGTTACCTACAAGGCCCCATGATGCGCGGAGCTTGAAGAAGTTGACAACGCGGCTGAGGGGTTCCCAGAATTTTTCGTTGCTGAGTACCCAGCCAATCGAGCCGGCGGGGAAGGTACCGAAGCGGCGGTCGGGGTGGAAGTTCTCCGAACCGTTGTAACCGATGTTGAACTCGGCCATGTAGCGGTTGTCATAGTCGTATGTTACACGACCTACGAGGCCGACATAACCAGAGGGGATATCTGAATAAGTAGAGGGATAATAAACCTTGCTCTGGTTGTAGAGAAGGAGCGCACCTACTGTATTGAGCCCGAAGCGGCGGTTATAATTAAAGGCTGCCTCGAAGTACCAGTCGCGGCCGCGTGAGTTTCGCTCGGCATAGCTGGGGAGCGTGGCGGCTGAGAGCTGGCGGTATAATATGGTATTGTCCTCCTGAAGTACGGGTGAATAAGACGCACGTGCCAGGGTTACATCTTTCGACGAGTTGAACCAACTGTTATACGAACCTTTGAGGCGGAACGACAGGCCGGGGGTCACGAAATCGAGTTTCTGAGTCACCTGGAGGTCGCTCTGAAGCTTGTTCAGGTTGGTGTTCGACGAACCTTGACGCAGATACTCCATCGGGTCTTGCGGGCTGCGGAAAGGCAGCGTAAGGTCGGTGTAGTCGAGCGCGGTGTAGACCATGCGGTCGTCTATGATGCCGGCCGCGTTGAACGGGGTCGACTGCATCATATTGCGAATCATACCCGACGCGCCCTGGCCGGTACGGGGCTTGTTGTCGTTCGAAACGATACCCGATACATTAAATGTAACAGTTGTAGTAGGCGTTACGTCGATGTCGAGGTTGGCACGATAGTTGAAACGCTTGTAGCTGTAGTCGAAGTTCTCGTCGTAATTGAACTCTTTGAAGAGTCCGCCCTGGGTCATAAGGCCGAGAGACACGAAGTAGCGTACAGACTTGGTACCACCACTGATATTGAGGTTACTCTTGGTCTGGAGAGTAGAGTTCTTCATCAGGTAGTCGGTCCAGCGGATGCTCGGGAAGCGGATGGGGTCGCTGCCGGTACGGAACTTTTCAAGGATATCCTCGCCAAACTGTGGGGCAGTTTCGTCGTTTTTCCTCATCCGGTTGTGGAAGGTGGCATACTGGTACGAGTCAGCCATTTCTACAATCTTGGTCGGGGTAAGGGCCGAGAACGAGGTGCTGACATCGATTTTGGGTTTACCTTCTTCACCACGCTTGGTAGTAATCAGCACAACGCCGTTGGCGCCACGTACACCGAATACTGCGGTTGCCGAGGCATCCTTGAGGACGGTAATCGACTCGATTTCCTCGGGGTCGATATCGCTCATCGAACGTTCAACACCATCGACCTGGATAAGGGGGGCCGAGTTGTTCCATGTGCCCTGGCCACGAACGAACACCGTGGCTGCATCGCTACCGGGCTCGCCCGAATACTGCACGGTGGTCACACCCGACAGTTGGCCGGCAAGCACGTTGTTGACCGAGCTGACGGGGGTTTTTACGAGTTCGTCACCTTTGACACTCGAAATCGCGCCTGTTACTGTTACTTTTTTCTGTACACCGTAAGCGACGACTTCGACACCCTGAAGGGCTACTGAGCTCGAGGTGAGCACTACGTTCATGCCGTCTTTTGCCGGTTCTTCTTTGGTTTCATAACCTACATACGAGAAGCTCAGCTTCTCACCGGGGGTTACGCGAATGGTAAAATTGCCATCAATATCGGTTACGACTGCGGCTTTGGTCTTGCCGAGGCTCGATACTGAAGCTCCGATTAAGGGTTCGCCTGTGTCATCGACCACCGTACCTTTTATCAGAGCTGTCTGCGCAGGGGCGCAGAGGACTCCCAAAAGGACAAGCAATCCTGACAAGAGCATTCTTCGTGCATGCCGAACTCCGTTCTGCAATGACGAATAGAGACTTGGTCTGTCTTTCATGATTGGGTTATTAAAAGGGTATTAAATCTTTTTTGTGCAAATTTGTGTAAATTTTACCTACAATTATAGAAATTTCATACCCATTTAGGCTTGTAAACATGTCGAACAAGCCCTAAAGTTCATTTTTATCCCTTTTTGACTAAAAATATCACTTAACAACCAACTTTTACCTATTTGTGTATCTCGAATATTCACTACCTTTGCATCAGTTGTTAGAAAACCTTAATCCATGAACAATATTCTGTCTATACTGTTTGTTCTGCTTGTTTCAATACCCTGCATCGCCAGCGACATGAAAGCACGATACCTGCCGACGCTGAGCCAGATTCCGGAGCACAACATAACTTACATTTTCCGCGACCGAGACGGCTACATGTGGTATGGCGCGGTAAACACGCTATACCGCGACGACGGCTACAACATCGAGACTATCAAGATTGGCGCCGACTGCATGATTCGCGACGTATCGCAAGACCTCGACGGCAACCTATGGGTCTCGACCGACAAGGGCGCGTATGTAATCGACGGCAAAAACTATCAGATAAACGTGTTCGACGCCGGAAGGCTCAAAGGCCACCCGGTCAATAATACTTTCTTTACCTCTGACGGCTCAATCTGGGTTAACCAGTACGGCGTACTGCACCGCTACGACAGCGACCGCAAGTGGGTTAAAGACTATCCCATAGCCGGTAAGGGCAACAAGGGATATGTAACCGGATTTAGCGAACGCGCCCCAGGCGACATTTTCATGACATGCTATTCCAACGGTGTGTACCGCTACAACAGGGCACGCGACATTTTCGAAATGTTTGCGCCGACCGACAGCGACATCAAACTCGGATATCTGCTCTACGATGAAAAAAACGACTGCTTCTGGACCAACGACCATGAGGGCACGATGTACCGCTTCAACCCCTACCCGGCCCCGACAGAACCAATTTTCGTGGCTTCGGACATAACCCACCACAAGACTCCCAATGTCAAAGAGCGCGTACACGACTTCACACTCGACCAAGACCTCGGATACTTGTGGTGCATAACCCGCAACCATCTGCTTGCCTTCGCGCCGACACCCGACGGCCACCTCCGGCCCCTCGAACTCGATATTTGCAACGATTTCGAAGGCGTATCAGTCCAAGACGTAGTCGCATCGCCCGGTCTGCTATGGGTTGCATCGTTCGACCAGCCGTGCACCGTAGTTTCACTACATAATAATAATGTAAGTTTCGACCCGCTCAACCTACTGCAGCAAAGGTCGGGAAACCGCCCCCTCATCACACACCTGACGCAAGACAGTGACAGCGACCTGATATGGATGTTGCAATTGCGCACCGGCCTGGTTCTCTACGACCGCAAGCACAACGAGCTGGTTTACAACGACGAAACACCGACAACGAAGAAAATGCGCCTCAATGTGGCCAACAACATGGCGCCTTCGCCACACTACGACGGTATATGGGTGGCACAAGAACGCCGAGGCATGCTGAGAGCAATCGCTCAAAAAAATCTCAACATGATTTCGGAAGACTCCATAATACTTACCAGCGCGGTCGACCACTCGATGAGGGTCAACGCCATCCACGAAGACTCCCGTGGGCGCGTATGGGCGGCAACGTCGAGGGGGCTTTTCGTCTACAACCTTGGCAACAAAGGTTTCGACCTTCGCATGCCGTCGCTTCGCACAGGCTCGTCAATCGTTGAGGATGACAACCATAATATATGGCTTGCTGCAAGAGACAGTTGCATATATAAATTCCCGGCCGCCGACATACACAGCCGGGTACGCTACGAAATACCCGGATTTTTCTCGGCAATAACCACGGCCGACAACAACAAACTATGGATTGGCACCGACGACGGCAGCCTGTTCCTCTTCGACCCCGAAGCCAACACGTATTCCGAGCACACAGCCCTCAGTGGACTGCTCCAGGCTCCAATAATCAACATTCTGCCCGGGCCCGACAACAAGGTCTGGGTGCTGTCAGAGCAACGCCTCGTGGAATATCACCCTGACACTCAGACATTCAACCTATATAAAGGCGGCATCGACATCGAGGCCGAACGTTTCCTGGCCGCGTCGTCGACAAGCAACGGCAACCTGCTACTCGGCACAATAGGCGGCCTTGCATACATTTCGCCCGACAACATTCCCGACACCGTGGCAACGTCGATGAAACCGCATGTGACAGACGTGACAGTCGAAGGCAAGTCGAGGCTGTTTACCGACATCGACACCGCCTACGACCCCAAAGAACTGAATATCAGCTCAGAAGACCGCAACATAGTCTTCCACCTCAGCAACCACGACAACATCAACGCCGACAAAGTGCGATACGCATATCGCATGAAGGGCTTCGACAAACAATGGTCATACACCAAACGCGGCAACAACAAGGCCACCTACAGCTATCTGCCAAAGGGCAAATACACCCTCGAAGTGAAGGTCTGCGACTCGCACAACAGGTGGTCTGACCCGGTCGACGTCATGACCGTCAACCGCAAGCCGGCACTCTACGAAACCTGGTGGGCATACTGTATTTTCATCCTCATAGCCATCGGCATCATCACCTACGCCGTACTCCGCTACCGCACACATCTATATAATGAAAACCAGGAAATGTGGTCTGACAGCACCGAGATGATAAAGATGCGTCAATATCTCGAAAGCCCGGTATCGCTCCCCGACGAGGAGTTCCGACACCTCGACAGCCTGCTTGTCAGCAAAGCAACCGAAGTGGTCGAGGCGCACCTCGCCGAACCCGAGTTCGACGTCAACGACCTCGCTTCAGGGTGCAACATGTCGCGCTCGTCGTTCACGCGCAAGATTAAGGCCATCACCAACCTGACGCCGCTCGAATTTATCAAAGATATCAAGATGAAGCATGCACGCCACATGCTCGAGAGCCAGAACTACACCGTGAGCGAAGTCGCCGAAAAACTCGGATTTGCCAACCGTCGCTACTTTACCGCATCGTTCAGAAAAGCCACAGGGCTCAACCCGTCGGAATATCTGCGCGACAAACACGAAGATGCCAAAGATGACGAAAACAAGCCAGAAGAGGGCTGATTTTCGCTCAAATTACCCGATAAGTCCGTTTTTAACCTTTTACGATTTGGTTTAAAACGGATTTTTTCTTTAATATTTGCAACTTTGCAGTGTTACCACCTTACATCTGACAAGCATGAAACAAATAAAGCAAAAAATCAGTTTCAATATAGGCAAAATCGGTCTGGGCACAGCCCTTGTGGCCATGCTTGCCTCGACCTCGTTCGCGGCCGACGCCGACAGTCCGCGAACCGTCGTGCCTGCCAACAACGATTGGCGATTCCATGCCGGCGACCTTGCCGGGGCAGAAGCAGTCGGTCTCGACGACAGCTCTTGGCAGCCGGTGCGCCTCCCTCACGATTTCCAAATTCACCAGCCGTGGGTAGAACCTTCGCCCGACGAAAAACCCGACGAGGACAACCCAATGGCCAATATCCGCAGCCGCCTAAGTGCCCGAGCCTTCAAGGAAATGGGCCAAGGCTGGTACCGCAAGACTTTCGTAGCGCCCAAAGACTGGGAAGGAAAGCGCGTAATAATCGATTTCGAGGGGCTGCTGCTCGTAGGCGATGTCTATCTCAATGGCGAACGCATCGGCGGCACCGACTACGGCTATCTCGGATTTGAGGCCGACATAAGCAAAAAACTCAAATACGGCCAGGAAAACGTACTTGCCGTCAAGGCCGACACCGGCAAGCCCGAAAATTCGCGTTGGTACACCGGTGCCGGTCTCTACCGCGACGTCAACTTCATCATCACCGACCCGGCCCAGTATTTCGTCCGTAATCCATTCGCCATCACCACACCGGTCGTCTCTCCCGAAAAATCGACAGTCGTAATCGACGCCGAATTAGCCAACTACGTAAAAGACGACAGCGTGCGTGTAGGCATCGAAATACTCGCTCCCGACGGTGGCAAGGTCTACTCGAAAACCACTCCACACTGGCTCAACCGCAAGCAGGCAGTCCGCGAGTTCCGTCTCGACAGCCTCGAACTCAACGACGTGAAACTATGGGATACCGAGTCGCCAAACCTCTACACCATGGTCGCCACAATCTACCACCCCGACGGCAGCGTGGCCGACCAACTGAGTGAGCGTTTCGGCGTACGTAAAATCGAATTCTCGCCCGAATACGGCTTCAAACTCAACGGCAAGAAAGTGCTCCTCAAGGGCATAGCCAACCACCACACACTCGGCGCACTCGGCGCGGCAGCCTACCCCCGTGCAATCGAGAAGCGTATCGACATGCTCAAAGACTTTGGCTTCAACCACATACGCACGTCTCACAACCCATATAGCAAATCATTCCTCGACCTCTGCGACGAAAAAGGCATACTCGTCGTCGACGAGCTTTACGACAAATGGACAACCCAGTTTGCCGGCGGACGCAAAGACTGGACCGAGCTGTGGCAGCACGACGTGCCCGAATGGGTGCGCCGCGACCGCAACCATCCCTCGGTTGTTTTCTGGAGCCTCGGCAACGAGCTGCAGCTCATACCCGACCTGCCCTTCAACGACTGGGGCGTGACTCCTTACAAGCTTCAGAAAGAGTTGCTTAACCGCTACGACAAGACACGCCCTGTAACCGTGGCAATGCATCCGCGAGGCCGCAACGAGCACACCGACAGCCTGCCGGCACCGTTGGTGATGGAAACCGACATCGCAGCATACAACTACCGCTACATGTACTTCCCCGGCGACAGTCGCCGCTTCCCATGGATGATGTTCTACCAGAGCGAGGCCAACACATCGAACATGGGCCCCAACTACTTCGACATGGACCTCGACAAAGTCCTCGGTCTTGCCTACTGGGGTATGATTGACTACTTCGGCGAGTCGCTTGGATGGCCCGCAAAAGGCTGGGTTAATGGCGTATTCGATATTTCTCTCGAGCCAAAGCCTCAAGCATATTTTCTGCGTAGCTTCTTCAAACCCGACGAACCAATTGTACGAATTGCCGTCGTTGACGACGCTGCAAGCGTGATTTGGAACGACGTTCAGGTCGGCACCAAGACCCAGTCGTCACACTGGAACCGCAAAGAAGGCTCGAAAGTCAACCTCTACACATACACCAACGGCGACGAAGTCGAACTTTTTATCAACGGTAAAAGCCTTGGCCGTCGCACCAACAACGTTGAGAATTCGAAAGAACACAACCGCATTTATTGGAAGGATATCCCATATCAGAAAGGCAATATCGAGGCCCGCGCTTATCGTAAAGGCGAGAGCAAACCTATAGCTGTTCACCGCGTAGAAACCTCCAACCCCGCCGTAAAACTCGCTGCCACCGCCGACAACGCCGACTGGAAGGCCGACGGCCAAGACCTGCAGCACATACGCATACACGCCGTCGACAGCAAGAACCGTCGCGACTACGGCGCATCGCAACGCCTCAAATTCGCCGTCGAGGGGCCGGCCGAAATCATCGGCGTAATCAACGGCGACCTCAGCAGCAACGAGCTTACCGTCGGCGACACCCGCAGCCTCGCGGCCGGCAGTTGCGCCGTCATTCTTCGCTCGACGGGCCAACCCGGCGAAGTCATCTTCACCGCCACTGCCGAAGATGCAAAACTCAAACCCGCAAAACTTAAATTTTACACCAAATAAAACCATTCGTCATCAACACAATGCGAAAAATCCAATACCTATTGCCCCTACTGGCCCTCGGCTCCTTGCAGGCCGAGGCACAGGCAAAATATGACTTCACCAAACTACAGCGCGAAAAGCTCGGACGTGGCGTTGTGGCTGTGCGCGAAAATCCGTCGCGTGTAGCCGTGTCGTGGCGCTATCTCGAGTCAGACCCCGAGAACCAGGCATTCGACGTATATCGTAACGGCAAGAAAGTCAACGCCAAGCCCATCACCGACGCCACATTCTTTACCGACAACTACACAGGTAACGGCGAGGCAAAATACGAAATACGCGCTCTCAAGGGCGACAAAACCGTCGCAAGCTACACCCTGCCTGCCGACGCGCCCACGGGCTATATAAACATCCCACTCCAGCGCCCCGAACTCGGCGTCGACCCCTTCGGCAAAGAATATTTCTACAACGCCAACGACGCCTCTATCGGCGATGTCGACGGCGACGGAGAGTACGAAATCATCCTCAAATGGGACCCCACCAACTCACACGACAACGCCCACAACGGCTTTACAGGCCCCACCTATTTTGACTGCTACGAACTCGACGGCACACTCAAATGGCGCATCGACCTTGGCGAGAACATCCGCTCGGGCGCGCACTATACCCAGTTCCTCGTTGCCGATTTCGACGGCGACGGCAAGGCCGAACTGATTTGCCGCACTGCCGACGGCACCCAGGACGGTCAGGGCAAAGTCATTGGCGACCGCCGTGCCGACTGGCGCAACCTCAACGGCCGCATCGTCTCAGGCCCCGAATACCTCTCGGTATTCAATGGCGAGACCGGTGCCGAGATGGCCACAGTCGACTACATACCGCCTCGCGGCAACATCAAGGACTGGGGCGACGGATATGCAAACCGCTCCGACCGCTTCCTGGCTGCAGTGGCTTATGTCGACGGCGTCCGTCCCTCCGCTGTCATGGCTCGCGGCTACTACACCCGCAGCGTTCTCGCAGCCTACGACTGGGACGGTAAGGACCTCAAAGTAAAATGGGTATTCGACTCCAATACCCCCGGCAACGAGGCTTACGCCGGACAGGGCAACCACAACCTGCGCGTTGCCGATGTCGACGGCGACGGATGCGACGAAATCATCTACGGCCAGATGGCTGTCGACAACGACGGCAAGGGCCTCTACTCTACCGGCATGTACCACGGCGACGCTATCCATCTGCTCTCCGACATTAACGACGAGAAATACTACGTGTGGGGCTGCCACGAGAACAAAAAAGACGGCACGACCCTGCGCGAAGCCGCTACCGGAAAGGTTATCCTGCAATATCCCAGCGACAAGGACATAGGCCGCTGCATGGCTGCCGATATCGACCCCAACTATCCCGGTGTCGAGCTTTGGTCACCCAATAGCGGCGGCGTGCGCTCGTTCGACGGCAAGGTCATTAGCAAACAGGGCGACTTCAAAAACGAAATCTCGGCCAAAGTACCTGTCAACATGGCTGTTTGGTGGGACGGCGACCTGCTCCGAGAAATGCTCGACAAAAACGTCATAAGCAAATACAACTGGAAAACCGGCGAAATGGAAAACATGCTCGTCATGGAAGACTGCATGTGGAACAACGGCACCAAGGGCAATCCCGCCCTACAAGGCGACATACTCGGCGACTGGCGCGAGGAAGTGCTCATCCGCACCGCCGACAACCAGAACCTGCGTCTCTACGTCACCACAATCCCCACCGACTACCGCTTCCATACCTTCCTCGGCGACCCCGCCTACCGCAGCAGCATTGCCAACCAGAACATTGGTTACAACCAGCCTGCCGAGCCCGGTTTCTATTTCGGTCCCGACCTCAAGAAAGGCACAAAATTCCGTGGAACCACTATCAAGTAAATCGCGATGAATTTCAATCTAAGCCATACCATAATTCTTGCAGCAGCTTTGAGCATGGGCAACGCCTATGCCCAAGGCCCTGTTGCTGCCCCGATGGAGGACGTCAACAAAGTAATCGACAACACCCCCGACAGTCTCGAAATAGCCAAGACGGCCCGCCCCGTGCCGGGTTCGTCGCGCAAAGGCGACAATCCCGTGCTATTCCTTGTCGGCAACTCTACCATGCGCACCGGCACCATGGGCAACGGAAACAACGGCCAGTGGGGCTGGGGTTACTACATGGGCGAATATTTCGACCAAGACCGCATCACGGTCGAGAACCAGGCCCTGGGCGGCATGAGTAGCCGAACATTCTACAACAAGCTGTGGCCCGACGTTCTCGCCGGCGTACGCAAAGGCGACTGGGTGATTATCGAGCTCGGCCACAACGACCACGGCCCATACGACAGCGGCCGCGCACGAGCCTCAATTCCCGGCATAGGCACCGAGACACTCGATGTAGTCATCAAGGAAACCGGCGAGAAAGAAACCGTGCTTACCTATGGCGAATATATGCGCCGCTTCGTGCGCGAGGTCAAGGCTAAGGGAGCCTACCCAATCCTATTCTCGCTCACACCCCGCAACGCCTGGAAAGACGGCAAAATAGTCCGAGTTGACAAGACTTTCGGCCTTTGGGCGAAGCAAGTTGCCGAGGCCGAGGGGATACCCTTCGTCGACCTCAACGATATCACCGCTAAAAAATTCGAGAAATTCGGGCCTGAGAAAGTGAACTATATGTTCTACATCGACCGCATCCACACCTCGGAGTTCGGCGCGCGCAACAACGCCGAGTCTGCCGTCGAAGGTCTTCGCGGCCTCAAAGGCGTGGCCCTGGCCGACTACCTGCTGCCCGAACCGGTTGATACCAAGACCGGCAGCAGCCGCAAGCCCGGCCGCCCCATCGTCTTCACCATCGGCGACAGCACCGTCAAGAACAAAGACAACGGCGACAGCCAGTGGGGCTGGGGCAGCGTGATTGCCGAGCAGTTCGACACCACCAAAGTAAGCGTCGAAAACCACGCCATGGCCGGCCGCAGCGCGCGCACATTCCTCGACGAAGGCCGTTGGGACAAGGTTTACAATGCCCTCCAGCCCGGCGACTACGTGATTATGCAGTTCGGCCACAACGACGGAGGCGACATCAACACCGGCAAGGCGCGTGGCGAAATACATGGCAACGGCCACGAGAGCAAAGTATTCTTCATGGAACCGACCAAAAAGTATAAGGTCATCTACACCTACGGCTGGTATATCCGCAAATTTATCAACGACGCCAAGGAAAAAGGTGCAATACCAATCGTACTGAGCCACACCCCGCGCAACAAGTGGGAAAAAGGCAAAATCGAAAGCAATGCCAACAGCTTCGGCCTTTGGGCACGCCAGGCCGCGCAAGAGGCCGGTGCATATTTCATCGACCTCAACTCGATTACGGGCAAAAAACTCCAGACTCTTGGCGAAGGCAACACCGCCCCCTACTTCAAGGGCGACCACACCCACACCTCGAAGACCGGCGCACGCCTCAACGCCGCCTCGATTGCCGAGGGTCTTCGCGGCATCGACTGCGACCTCAAGAACTATCTCAACCCCGTAGTTTACGAGTACGACATGACAACCACAACCGTTCCCGCCTACAACGAGTTCGACGGCTACGGCTACGACTTCAACACAGCCCCCGACAAGACCGGCAAGCAGCCATTCTACTTCTCAGTCCGCGTGCCCGACGGCAACTACAAAGTTACTCTCCTCCTCGGCAACAAGAAACGCGCCACAAACACCACCGTGCGCGCCGAGAGCCGCCGTCTGATGCTCGAAAACGTTGCAACAAAGAAAGGTAAGTTCGAAGAGCGTTCGTTCATCGTCAACAAGCGCACACCGGCCATCAACCTCAACGACAGCGTGAGGATTAATCCTCGCGAAGTCGGCACCCCCACATGGGACGACAAGCTCACCCTCGAGTTTACCGGCGAGGCCCCGGCCGTTGCAAAAATCAAAATCGAACCTGTCAGCGACGCGCCCACCATCTTCCTTTGCGGCAACAGCACCGTTGTAGACCAGACAAAGGAACCCTGGGCAAGCTGGGGTCAGATTATTCCGCGATACTTCAAAAACAATGTCGTAGTTGCCAACAACGCCGAGAGCGGCGAACGCACAGCATCGTTCCTCGCCACCAAGCGTCTCGACAAAGTTTTGTCGATGGCAAAGCCCGGCGACTGGATTCTCATCGAGTTCGGCCACAACGACCAGAAAGACAAAGGCCCCGGCACAGGTGCCTACTACAACTTCTCGACCAACCTCAAGACCTTTGTTGACCGCGCACGTGCCGCCGGCCTCAAACCGGTCTTCATCACCCCCACCGCACGCCGCCACTTCGACAACAACGGTAAAATCAAAGACACCCACGGCGACTATCCCCAGGCTATGCGCGAGGTTGCACGCCGCGAGAACGTGCCGGTAATCGACCTCAACCCCATGACCAAGAAACTCTACGAAAGCCTTGGCGTAGAAGGCTCTAAGAAAGCCTTCGTACACTACCCTGCCAATACCTTCCCCGGTCAGGAAAAGGCCCTCGCCGACAACACTCACTTCAACCCCTTCGGTGCGACCGAGGTTGCAAAATGCGTAATCGAAGGCATCCGCACACAGGTGCCCGAACTCTCGGCCTACCTCATCGAGACCGAGACCTTCGACCCCGCCAAGCCCGACGACCCCGCTTTGTTCGTCTGGCCGGCTGCGCCTTTCTTCGATGCTGAAAAACCCTACGGAAACTAACCCTTTATTAAAATACACATGAAAAGATTTGCATTCAAAATGTTCCTCAAACCCGGTTTCGAGGAAGAGTACGCAAAACGCCACGCCGCATTGTGGCCCGAACTGAAACGCCAGATTACCGAGAGCGGCGTACGCAACTACTCTATCTACTGGGACAAAGACACCAACATACTCTTCGGCTACCAGGAAGTCGAAGGCGACGCCAACTCGCAGGATGCCGAGGCAGCCGACGAAATCACACACAAGTGGTGGGACTACATGGCCGACATCATGGAGGTCAATCCCGACAACTCGCCTGTGACCATACCTCTCAAAGAAGTCTTCCACCTCGACTGACCTGCCGCTATGTCTACGACTTATCACTTGGCAGTCGACCTCGGTGCGACCTCGGGTCGCACCATCCTCGCTTCATATGACGGCGACAAGGTGGTCATGGAGGAGCTCACACGCTTCAAATACCCCATGATTCCCTTCAACGGCCATCTATTCTGGAACCTCCCGCTGCTCTATCAGGAAATCCTCAACGGCATCAAGAAAAGCAACGACGTACTCGCCGCCAAAGGCGACGGTGCCAAACTCGAGACCATCGGTATCGACAGCTGGGGCTGCGACGTGGCATACTTCTACCGCGACGGCTCACTCGCCGGTCTGCCCTACTGCTACCGCGACAGCCACACAGAGGGTGCCGTAGAGCGATTCTGCGAGAAAATGCCGCGCGAAAAGGTATACGAGAAGACCGGCATACAGTTTATGGACTTCAACACCGTCTTCCAGCTCGATACCATAAAGGCTCATTCGCCCGAACTTATCGAGGCCGCCGACAAAATCCTCTTCATTCCCGACGCCCTGGCCTACATGCTCACCGGCAATGCCGTCACCGAATATACCGTCGCCTCGACATCGCAGATGCTCAACCCCGTAACCGGCGACCTCGACACCGAGGTTCTCAAGGCCCTTGGCATCTCTCGCGATAAATTCGGCCCCATGACACAGCCCGGTGCCGTCATCGGCACCCTCACGGCCCAGGTACAGGAAGCCACTGGCGTGGGCGCGATTCCCGTCGTCGCCGTTGCCGGCCACGACACCGCTTCGGCCGTTATCGCCGTTCCCTCGCCCGACAAAGACTATGCATACCTCAGCTGCGGCACATGGTCGCTGCTCGGCATCGAGTCGCCAAATGCCATCATCACCGACAAGAGCCGCGAATACAACTTCACCAACGAAGGCGGTATCGACGGCACAACACGTTTCTTGAAAAACATCTGCGGCATGTGGATATTCGAACGCTGCCGCGACGAATTCAAGGACGTGCCCCAGAACATCGGCGAACTCGCAGCCCTCTGCCTGCAGTCCGATTGCCCCAGCATCATCAACCCCGATGACCCGTCGTTTGCACACCCTGCAAGCATGACACATGCCATCGACGAGTATTGCAAGCGCACCAACCAGCCCGTGCCACAGACACCAGCCGACTATATCCATGTAGTCTACCGCTCGTTGGCAAAGCGCTACAAAGAAATCCTGAACTGGCTCCGCGAACTTTCGCCCGTAGAAATCAAACGCCTCCACGTCATTGGCGGCGGTTCGCTTAACCAGTACCTCATGCAAGACACCGCCAACGAACTCGGCATACCCGTTATCGCCGGCCCGACCGAATGTACGGCCCTTGGCAACGTGCTCGTGCAGTTGCGCGCCTGCGGCAGCGTGAGCAACCTCAACGAAATGCGCCGCGTAGCTATTAATTCAACTCAAACCAAAACTTACGAACCTAAATAATTCAATAACCATGAACGAAGAATCAATCAAGAAAGCATACGAAATCGCGCGCGAGCGCTACGCCGCCATCGGCGTGGACACCGACAAGGTGCTGGAGCAGATGCAGGACTTCCACCTGTCGATGCACTGCTGGCAGGCCGACGACGTGGCCGGCTTCGAGAACCAGGGCGGCAGCCTCACCGGCGGCATCCAGGTCAACGGCAACTACCCCGGCAAGGCCCGCAACATCGACGAGCTCCGCGCCGACATCCTCTACGCAATGAGCCTCATCCCGGGCAAGCACCGCCTCAACCTCCACGAAATCTACGGCGACTTCAAGGGCAAGGTGGTCGACCGCGACGAGGTCACGGTCGAGCATTTCCAAAGCTGGATTGACTGGGGCAGGGCCAACGGCATAAAGCTCGACTTCAACTCCACATCGTTCTCGCACCCCAAGAGCGGCGACCTGTCGCTGTCGAACCCCGACAAGGGCATCCGCGACTTCTGGATTGAGCACAGCAAGCGCTGCCGCGCCATCAGCCAGGCCATCGGCGAGGCCCAGCAGGACCCCTGCATCATGAACACCTGGGTGCACGACGGCAGCAAGGACATCACCGTCAACCGCCTGATGTACCGCGAGCTGCTCAAGGACTCGCTCGACCAGATTTTCGAGCACCGCTACGACTGGATGAAGGACTGCGTCGAGAGCAAGGTCTTCGGCATAGGCCTTGAGAGCTACACCGTGGGCAGCAACGACTTCTACACCTCCTACGCCGCCAAGAACGACATGATGATAACCCTCGACACGGGCCACTTCC